>Ga0209909_100177_pt1 | contig 95392 bp, 82 predicted proteins | sample FECB22metaG_FD_188302 | JGI IMG/M metagenome (GOLD analysis project Ga0209909, IMG submission 188302) | Cyanobacterial communities from the Joint Genome Institute, California, USA - FECB-22 (SPAdes) (version 3) | ecosystem: Environmental > Aquatic > Thermal springs > Hot (42-90C) > Microbial mats...
GGCGCGCGCCACGGAGACGGCGGCCCAGGTTCCGGCCGGGCCGGCGAACACGCCGAGATAGAACAGGGCGATCCAGAGCTCGGGCTTGGTGAATTCGAAATGGCCCTGCGGCTCGACGGTCAGCGCCAAGGCCCACAACAGGACCGTCGCCACCGACATCTGCCAGGGCAGGACATCGAGCGGCGTCATGCGCCAGCGATGGCGGCGGGCATGCAACACGGCGATCGCCCAGCTGAGGCCGGCCAGCAGCAGGAAGCCGTGGCCGCGCAAGATGGCGCGGTCGCTCCAGTCGAAGCGCAGCGGGTCGATCAGGACTACGACGCCCAGCAATCCCAGCAGGGCGCCCAGCACGCCGCGTCTGCCCACCGGCTCGCCGACCAGCAGCGAGAGCGGCACGATCCACAGCATGGTGGTGTAGGCGAGCACGCCCGAGCGGCCGGGCGGCACGCTCTGCACGCCGAGATTGGACAGCGCGAAGAACAGGCTCAGCTGAAAGGCGCCGATGCTCAGCACGATCGGCCAGTCGGCGCGGCCCGGCCAGCGCAGGCGCCTCATGGCGGCGAGCAGGGCGAAGGCGCTCAGCGCCGACAGGCTGACACGTCCCGCGGCGAGCCAGATCGGCGTGCTGGCGGAGAGGCCGATCTTGATGACCGGCCAGGTCAGCCCGAACAGCACGACCACGGCGACGAGCTGGAGGTATGCGACCCTCATTGCCGGGAGCGCGCCACTCCAGTGGCGCTCATGCGCTGTTGCGACAGAAGTTGCGCCACTGGAGTGGCGCGCTCCCGGCAAAGACGCATGAGATCAGGCGCGCTTTGCTTCGACCGCCGACAGCGGCACCGGGAGGCGCGACAGCATCTCCTTCGGCACCACTTGCCAGAAGCGCTCGACCTCGCGGTTCCAGTCGTTGAGCAGGCGTGCTCCGAGGGGCGACTTGGTCTCGGCGACATGCTCCTGGACCAGCGCCTTCAGCACGCTCTCCCAGTGCGGATGGTCGATGCGCTGCCACGTCACCGTCTCGGGATTGACCTTCAACTTGAACCTATCGTCGGCGTCGTAGACGAAGGCCATGCCGCCCGTCATGCCGGCGGCGAAGTTGATGCCGGGCGAGCCCAGGATCACCGCGGTGCCACCGGTCATGTATTCGCAGCCGTTGCTGCCCACGCCTTCCACCACGGTGTCGGCGCCCGAGTTGCGCACGGCGAAGCGCTCGCCGGCGCGGCCCGAGGCGAAGAGCTTGCCCGCGGTGGCGCCGTACAGGACGGTGTTGCCGATGATGGCGTTGTGCTCGGGCACCAACGGGCTCGAGACCGTGGGCTTCACCACGATGGTGCCGCCGCTCAGGCCCTTGCCGACATAGTCGTTGGCGTCGCCGAACACTTCGAGCTTCATGCCCTGCACCGCGAAGGCGCCCAGCGACTGGCCGGCGGTGCCGCGCAGCCGCACCGTCACCGTGTCGGGCTGCAGCTCCGCCATGCCATATTTGCGCGTGATCATGGCGGCGAGCCGCGTGCCCACAGCGCGATGCGTGTTCCGGACGCTGTACTGCAGCTGCATCTTCTCGCGATGGGTGAAGAGCGGCTTTGCATCGCGGATCATCTGCGCGTCCAGCGTATCGGGCACCTCGTTGCGGCCCTCGACGGTGCAATGCGCCGTCTCGCGTCCGCCGTCGGCGCGCGTCAGCAATGGGTTGAGGTCGAGGTCGTCGAGATAGCGCGCGCCGCGGCTCACCTGCTTCAGCAGATCCGAGCGGCCGACGACCTCGAGCAGCGAGCGGTAGCCCAGCTGCGCCAGGATCGTGCGCACCTCCTCGGCGATGAAGCTGAAGAGGTTCACCACCTTCTCCGGCGTGCCCTCGAACTTGGCGCGCAGCTTGGGATCCTGCGTGCACACGCCGACCGGGCAGGTGTTGGAATGGCACTGCCGCACCATGATGCAGCCCATGGCGATCAGCGAGGCCGTGCCGATGCCGTACTCCTCGGCGCCCAGCATGGCGGCGACCACGACGTCGCGGCCGGTCTTGATGCCGCCGTCGGTGCGCAGCAGCACCTTGTCGCGCAGCCGGTTCAAGGTCAGCACCTGATGGGTCTCCGACAAGCCCATCTCCCAGGGGATGCCGGCGTACTTGATGCTGGTCTGTGGTGAAGCGCCCGTGCCGCCGGAATGGCCCGACACCAGGATGACGTCGGCCTTGGCCTTGGCGACGCCGGCGGCGATGGTGCCGATGCCCGAGCGCGCGACCAGCTTCACCGTGACCCGCGCCTCGGGATTGATCTGCTTCAGGTCATAGATCAGCTGCGCCAGATCCTCGATCGAGTAGATGTCGTGATGCGGCGGCGGGCTGATCAAGGTCACGCCCGGCGTCGAATGACGCAGCCTGGCGATCATCTCGCTGACCTTGAGTCCGGGGAGCTGGCCGCCCTCGCCGGGCTTGGCGCCCTGGGCGACCTTGATCTCGAGCTCGCGGCAGTTGTTCAGGTACTCCGCCGTGACGCCGAAGCGGCCCGAGGCGACCTGCTTGATGGCCGACGAGGCGTTGTCGCCGTTGGAGCGCGGGCGATAGCGCGCCGGATCCTCGCCGCCTTCGCCGGAATCCGACTTGGCGCCGATGCGGTTCATGGCGATCGACAGCGTCTCGTGCGCCTCGGGCCCCAGCGCGCCCAGCGAGATGCCGGGCGCCACCAGGCGCTTGCGCAGCTCGGTGATCGATTCGACCTCATCGACGGGGATCGACGGCCGATCGCTCTTGAAGTCCAGCAGGTCGCGCAGGTTGATGGGCGGCAGGCGGCGGACCTGCTCGCTGTAGCGGCGGTACTTCTCATAGGACTCGGTGTTCACCGCGTCCTGCAGCATGTGGATGAGGTTGCCCTCGAAGTTGTGGCGATCGCCGCCACGCCGCGTCTTGTAGAAGCCGCCGATCGGCAGCGCGATCACATCCTCGTCGAAGGCGCGCTGGTGCTGCTCGGCGATCTTCTCCTGCACGCCGCGCAGCCCGATGCCCGAGATGCGGGACGGCATGCCGGGGAAGAACTCCTGCACCAGCGACCGCGACAGGCCGACGGCCTCGAAGTTGCAGCCGCCGCGATACGACGACAGCACCGAGATGCCCATCTTGGACATGACTTTGAGCAGGCCATCGTCCAGCGCCTTCTTGTAGTTGGCGAGGCACTGGGCGAGCGTGAGCTTGCCGAACAGGCCGCGCTTGTGGCGGGCGGCGATGGTCTCCTCGGCGAGGTAGGGGTTCACCGTGGTGGCGCCGACGCCGATGATGACGGCGGCGTAGTGCACGTCGAGGCACTCGGCCGAGCGCACGTTGAGCGAGGTGAAGGTGCGCAGGGACTGGCGCACCAGGTAGGAGTGCACGCAGCCCGCCGCCAGGATCATCGGCAGCGCGGCGCGATCGGGCCCGACATTGGCGTCGGTCAGCACGACGTGCAGGCAGCCCGAGCGCACGCCGTCCTCGGCCTCCTTGGCGATGCGCTCGAAGGCCTGGCGCATGGCGTCGAGGCCGCCCCTTCCGTCCCTGGGGCGTACCTCGAAGGTGCAGTCGATGCGGCAGGCGGTCTCGCCCATGTAGCGGCGCATCGCTTCGAACTCGGCGTTGAGCACGATCGGCGACTGCAGCGAGAGCATCTCGCTCTGCTCGGGGCTCTCGTCCAGGATGTTGCCGAGGTTGCCGAGCCGCGTGCGGATCACGTTGCGCTCGCGCAAGCTGTCGATCGGCGGGTTGGTGACCTGGCTGAAGTTCTGGCGGAAGTAGTGGTGCATGCCGCGATAGGTGTCCGACAGCACCGCGAGCGGCGCGTCGTCGCCCATCGAGCCCACGGCTTCCTTGCCGTCCTCGACCATGGGATGGAGGATCATCTCGAGATCCTCGACCGACCAGCCGACCGAGAACTGCCGGCGGCGCAGCTCGTCGGCCGCGAAGTGCTCGGCGGCCGGTGCGTCCTGCTTGATCAGCGAATCGAGCTCGACCGTGCGCGTCGTCCAGGCCGCGTAGTCGTGGGTGTCGGCGAGCATGTCCTTCAGCTCGCTGTCCTTGTAGAGAAGCGGCGCGTCCATATCGACAGCCAGCATCTCGCCGGGGCCAAGCCGGCCCTTCTCGACGATCTTGCTCTCTTCCTGCGGCACCATGCCGGCCTCGGAGCCGGCGATCAGCAGCGCGTCCGAGGTGCGCACGTAGCGCATCGGCCGCAAGCCGTTGCGGTCGAGCCCGACCAGCGCCCACTTGCCGGCGACCGCGGCGATGGCGGCGGGGCCATCCCACGGCTCCATGACGCCGTTCACGTAGTTGTACATGGCACGGTGCTTGGGCGGCACGGTCGGGTTCGAGGACGAGGCCTCGGGGATCATCATCGCCTTGACCATCGGCAGGTTGCGATGGCCGCGTACCAGCAGCTCGAAGACGTTGTCGAGCGCCGAGGAATCCGACGCCTCAGGCTGGATGATGGGCTTCAGGTCCTCGATGGCGCGACCGAAGCCGTCATGGGCAAGCCGCGCCTCGTGGCTCTTCATCCAGTTGACGTTGCCCAGGATGGTGTTGATCTCGCCGTTGTGCGCCAGCACGCGGAAGGGCTGCGCCAGCTTCCATTGCGGAAAGGTGTTGGTCGAATAGCGCTGATGGAAGATCGCGAACCGCGACGTGAAGCGCTCGTCCAGAAGGTCGGGGTAGAAGGCCGAGAGATGCTCGGCCAGGAACATGCCCTTGTAGACGACCGACCGGCAGCTGAGCGAGCAGACGTAGAACTCGCCGATATTCTCGGCCAGCGCCGCCTTCTCCATGCGCCGGCGCAGGATGTAGAGCTGCTTCTCGAACTCACGGTTGTCGAGCTGCGGGTTGCCGCGGCCGATCAGGATCTGCTCGATCTCGGGCCGAGTTGCATTGGCCTTCTCGCCGATCACCGAGATGTCGACCGGCACCTGACGCCAGCCCAGGATCACATGGCCGAAGCGCAGGATCTCGGCCTCGACGATGATGCGGCAGCGTTCCTGCGCCTGCAGGTCGGTGCGCGGCAGGAACACCATGCCGACGGCGATGCGCCCGCCCTCCGGGGCCTCGCCGCTGGAATCGCGCACATGGTCCTTGAAGAAATCCTGCGGGATCTCGACGTGGATGCCCGCCCCGTCGCCGGTCTTGCCGTCGGCGTCGACGGCGCCGCGGTGCCATACCGCCTTCAGGGCATCGATGCCCGCCACGACGACATCGCGGCGTCGCTTGCCGTCCAGCGCAACGACCAGGCCGACGCCGCAGGAGTCCATCTCCTGGGCGGGGTTGTAGCCGTAGGCGTCGGTGAGCCTGGCGGTGCCGCTCTTGTAGTCGCGGATGAACTGTTGGGCATCGAACGTCATGACGCTGTCCTCAGTCTGAAAAGAGCTTCCCGGCCTCGGCCCAGTTCTCTTTCTTGATGTCGGTGATGATGATCTGCACCGCGTCCGGCGTGCAGCCGAGCGCGCGGCAGGTGCCCTCGGTGAGCTCCTTGGCGAGTTTTCGGCGCTGCTCGGTGGTGCGGCCCTCGAACATCTGGACGTTGATCATCGGCATTGCTGTCTCTCCCTTTGTCAGTTCTTGGGGTGATCGATCGCCACGTCGCCCGCGCGGGCGGCGACGCGCGCCATCCAGGCGTTGACCTGCGGGAAGTTGTCCAGGTTGAAGCCGCCCTCACCGGCGACGTGGGTGTAGGCATAGAGCGTGATGTCGGCGAGGCCGTATTCGTTTGCGACGAAGTAGGGATGGCGCGCGAGATGCTGCTCCATCACACCGAGTGCAGCGTAGCCCTTCTCCATGCGTCCGGGCAGCTCCATTTCCTGCAGCGGCGTCAGCTTGGGCAGAAAGTGCTTCCAGAAGCGAACCGTCGCGATGTAGGGCTCGTGGCTGTACTGCTCGAAGAACATCCATTGCAGCGTCTCGGCGCGCGCGCGGCGATCCTTGGGCGCGAGCTTGGTGCCTTCGGCCAGGTACCAGATGATGGCGTTGGATTCGAAGAGGAAGGAGCCGTCCTCGAGCTGCAGCGTCGGGATGCGGCCATTGGGGTTCTTGGCCAGGAACTCGGGCGTGCGCGTCTCGCCCTTCAGGATGTCGCACTCGACGAGCTTGTAGGGCAGGCCGAGATGGTCCAGCACCAGCCGCACCTTGTAGCCGTTGCCCGAGCCCATGAAGTCGTAAAGGGTCATCATCGGCGTCTACTCCGCGGCGACGGCGATCGAGGCCGCAGCCTTCGTCGTCAGATAGGAATGGATGCGCTCGGCCGCGTCGCGGCCGTCACGCACCGCCCACACGACCAGCGAGGCGCCGCGCACGATGTCGCCGGCGGCGAACACGCCGTCGAGGTTGGTCATCATGCTCTTCCAGTCGATCTTGAGCGTGCCCCAGCCGGTGACGCCGAGATCCGGCGCCTTCAGCATCGCCGGCAGGTCTTCGGGATCGAAGCCCAGCGCCTTCAGCACCAGGTCGGCCGGAACGTTGATGTGGCTGTTGGGGATCTCCTGCGGCGTCTGGCGGCCGGTGGCGTCGGGCATGCCGAGATGGATGCGCACGGCGCGCACGTGGCTGACATGGTCCTTGCCCAGGAAGCCCTGCGGCGCGGTCAGCCAGACGAACTCGACGCCTTCCTCCTCGGCATGCTTCACCTCGCGTTGCGAGCCCGGCATGTTGGCGCGGTCGCGGCGATAGAGGCACTTCACCGACTTGGCGCCCTGCCGCACCGCCGTGCGCACGCAGTCCATCGCCGTGTCGCCACCGCCGATCACCACGACGTTCTTGGCCCTAGCGTTCAGCGTGCCCGAGTCGAATTCGTCGACCTTGTCGCCGAGGCCGTTGCGGTTCGAGGCCGTGAGATAATCGAGCGCGGCGACGATGCCGCCGACGCCGACGCCGGGCGCTGCGATATCGCGCGCCTTGTAGACACCGGTCGCGATCAGCACGGCCGCGTGACGCGCGCGCAGCTCGTCGAGCGTGACGTCGCGTCCGACCTCGCAGTTCAGCTCGAACGTGACCTTGGAGTGGCGCAGCAGCGTCTCGCGACGCTGCACGATCTCCTTCTCGAGCTTGAAGTTGGGGATGCCGTAGATCAGCAGGCCGCCGACGCGATCGTAGCGGTCGTAGACCGTGACCTGGTAGCCCTTGCGCCGCAGCTGCTCGGCTGCCGCGAGGCCCGCCGGGCCGGCGCCGACGATGCCGATGCTCTCGGGCCGCTCGCGGCGCGGCTTGATCGGCTGGACCCAGCCCTCGTTCCAGGCGGTGTCGGTGATGAACTTCTCGACCGAGCCGATGGTGACCGATTCGAAGCCCTTCTCGATGACGCAGTTGCCCTCGCACAGCCGGTCCTGCGGGCAGATGCGGCCGCAAATCTCCGGGAAGTTGTTGGTCGCCGAGGAAAGCTCGTAGGCCTCTTCCAGGCGGCCCTCGGCAGTGAGCTTCAGCCAGTCGGGGATGTTGTTGTGCAGCGGGCAATGAATCTGACAGAACGGCACGCCGCATTGCGAGCAGCGCGCCGCCTGCTCGGCCGCCTTCTCGCGCGCGTAGTTCGCATAGATCTCGTCGAAGTCGCGCCGGCGCTCAGCCGCCGGGCGCTTGTCCGGCATGGCCTGCGGGGTGGCGACGAACTTCAGCATCCTCTCGGTCATGGGATACCCGATCCAACCGTCTGTGAAATTTTATTACGCAAGAAGCGCGCCGACCGCGCTAAAGCTGCGCTTGCAGAGTCTGTAGAGCACTCCGCGGAAGATAAGTCAACATATTTGACCTAATTTCCCCCAAATGGAATCTCGTTGCGATTCTCGAACGAATTTGTCCGCATTCAATCTCGAAATAGTTACAATTTCGGACTATTTAGATGAAGCGCAGAAAAGAACTGCAGATCAAAGGCTTTTAGGAAAATCAGGCTGGCGCGTGCTTGTTGTAGCGGCCGCCGATGCGGAAGCGATCGAGATAGGTCGGCAGGATGGCTTCGGCTGCGGTCGCCGCGATGCCGAGATCGGCCAAGGTCTTGGCCCCGCCGCGTACGACACTGTCGTGGGTGAGGAGATCGACCTGGTCGTGGGTCAGCGGCGGCACGGGCAGGAACTCGGCGAACCAGCCGGCGATCTTCATCAGGCCGACGGGCACGCCGATGATCGGCTTGTCGCGGTCGATCTCGCGCAGGGTGAGGGCCGCGATCTCGCGATAGGTATAGACCTTGGGCCCGCCCAGTTCGAACACGCTCTTTGCCGTGTCGGGCCGCGCCAGCACGGCGGCGGCCGCCGCGCCGACATCGCCGGCGAACACCGGCTGAACGCGCGCCTTGCCGTTGCCGACGACAGGCACAAACGGCGCCTGCGTCGCGATCCTGGCGAGGCGATTGAACATCGCATCGTCGGCGCCGAACACCACGCTCGGCCGCAGGATCGTTGCCGTCTCGAAGCCCGCGATGACGGCGTCCTCGGCCTCGACCTTGGACTGGATGTAACGGTTCTTGGAGCTGCGGCTTTCCGCGCCGATGCCCGATATGTGCACCAGGCGCTGCACGCCGGCGGCGCGCGAGGCCTCGGCGATCGCCCGCGCGCCCTCGACATGCACGTTGCGATAGCGCTGGCGGCCGCGCTCGAAGGGGATGCCGGCGGCATTGATCACGGCCTGGCTGCCGGTGATGGCGGCCGCCACCGACTGTGGCATGCGCAGGTTGGCCCGGATCAGTGTCACCTGCCCGACATCGCCCGCCGTCTTGCAGCGCTCGGCGAGCTCGAGGCGCCGGCAGGCCACCCGGATCTGGTAACCCTCATGGGCGAGAGCGCGCACGATGGCCCGGCCGATGAAGCCCGAACCGCCGAAAACCGTGACCTGCTTGATATCCATGGACGTGCCTATAGCCCATCGCCGTGACGGCGCAAGGGTGTATGCTGGCGGCCAAGTAGCCCAAGCAACATTGGAGGAATCGATGGCACCCGACACCGTGACGCGGACTTCCCGCCAGAAGGTCGCCCATGCGCGCAGCGCCGAGCCCAAGCTGGTGAAGGGCCGGCGCGATTTCTTCAAGTACCGCGATCTCGAGGTCGCCGAGGCGAGCGACGGCGGCATGCGCGCCCAGGTCATGCAGGCGAGCCAGGGCATGAGCCGCCCGACCGGCTGGCACTATCACGAGTGCGACGGCCAGTTCATCTACATGATCAAGGGCTGGGTCGAATTGCAGTTCGAGGACGGCCGCACGCTCAAGGTCGAGGAGGGCGATTCGCTCTTCATCCCGGGCTACCTGCCGCACAACGAGATCCGCACCTCCGACACCATGGAGATCCTCGAAGTCTCGGTGCCCGGCAAGATGGGAACCGTGCCCTGCGAGCGCCCGGCGGGCTTCAAGGAGTAGGCCTCGCGTAGGGTGCTGTGGCGGTTGACATCGGGCCGGGCGGCCCTTAACTCACCGCCCTCTAGCCCGCATGCCGTGCCCAGGTGGCGGAATTGGTAGACGCACTAGTTTCAGGTACTAGCGCCGCGAGGCGTGGAAGTTCGAGTCTTCTCCTGGGCACCATGCGAGGCTTGCGAGGCACCCCCTAAATGGCGATCAGCCTTCACCGCGGCGACCTCCCGGCCGACCTGTCGCTCGGCTCCGTCGTGGCCGTTGATACCGAGACCATGGGGCTGAACCCGCATCGCGACCGGCTCTGCCTGGTCCAGCTCTCGGCGGGCGACGGCAATGCCCATCTGGTGCAGATCCCGCGCGGGCCGGTGCAGGCGCCGCGGCTCGCCGCGATGATTGGTGATCCGAACGTTCTGAAGCTCTTCCATTTCGGCCGCTTCGACATCGCGATGCTGGAACATGCGCTGGGCGTGCGCTGCGAGCCGGTCTACTGCACCAAGATCGCCGCCCGCCTGGTGCGCACCTTCACCGACCGCTGGGGCCTGAAGGATCTCTGCAAGGAGCTCCTGGGAGTCGACCTCTCCAAGCAGCAGCAGACCTCCGACTGGGGCGCCGAGACGCTGAGCGACGAGCAGCTGGCCTATGCGGCATCGGATGTGCTGCATTTGCATGCGCTCAGGGCCAAGCTGGACGCCCTGCTGGCGCGCGAGGGCCGCACTGAACTGGCCCAGGCCGCCTTCAAGTTCCTGCCCACCCGCGCCCGCCTGGACCTGGCCGGCTGGCCCGAGGTGGACATCTTCGAGCACTGAATTCCCTTGATCTAGAACTTGGCATGGTTTTTGCTTAAACCACCGTACGGGGAGGTCCAACCGACCTCTAGGGTGGGGGCAAATGCGTATCGGTCCGAGTCTCATCCTGGCTTCGCGCCAGACCCTGGCGATGACGCCACAGCTGCAGCAGGCGATCAAGCTGCTGCAGTTCTCGCACCTCGAGCTGGCCGCTTTCATCCAGCAGGAACTCGAAAAGAACCCCTTGCTCGCCGAAGGCTCGGCCGATGACGGCCCGGCGACCGAGCAGGAGATGCCGGTCCTCGAAGCGCCGAGCGATACCGCCGACACGCTGGCGGCCGCCGCGCCCGCCCTGGCCGATGCCGACGAGCGCTGGACGCGCGAGCATGCCGACCGCGGCGGCGATGGCACCGCAAGCCGCGTCGGCCAGCGCGACGATGCCCCCGGCGCCCTCGACTTCGTTTCCGAGCGGCCGCGCTCGCTCGCCGTCCATGTGCTGGAGCAGATCGAGCTGATGTTCGCCGACGCCGCCGAGCGGCGCATCGCGCTCAAGCTTGCCGAAGGTCTCGACGAGGCAGGCTATTGCCGCCTCGATGCGCCGGCCGTCGCCGAAGCCTGCGGCGTCGGTCTCGACGTCGTCGACGCGGTGTGGGCGCGCCTGCGCCAGATCGAACCCGCGGGTCTCTTTGCCCGTACCGTCGCCGAGTGCCTGGGCGCCCAGCTCGCCGAGCGCAATCGCCTCGATCCGGCGATGAAGGCGATGCTGAACAATCTCGATCTGGTCGCGGCCGGCGAGCTCGGCCAGCTGCGCCGCCGCTGCGGCGTCGACGACGAGGATCTGCGCGAGATGCTGAGCGAGCTGCGCACGCTCGACCCGCGACCCGGCCAGGCCTTCGACTTCGAGCCGATCCAGCCGGTGGCGCCCGATCTCTTCCTGCGCCCGGCCAAGGATCCCGACACCGGCGAAGAGGGCTGGCACATCGAGCTCAACACCGATGCGCTGCCCAAGGTGCTGGTCGATCGCAACTACCATGCGACCTTGATGAAGGGTGCGCGCGCCAAGTCCGACCGCGACTTCGTCGCCGAGCGTTTCCAGTCGGCCAACTGGCTGGTGAAAACTCTCGAGCAGCGCGCCACCACCATCCTGAAAGTGGCGCGCGAGATCGTGCGCCAGCAGGACGGCTTCTTCCGCCATGGCGTCAGCGCGCTGAGGCCGCTGGTGCTGCGCGACATCGCCATCGCCACCGAGCTGCACGAGAGCACGGTGAGCCGCGTCACCTCCAACAAGTACATCGCCACACCGCGCGGCATCTTCGAGCTGAAGTACTTCTTCACCTCGGCCTTGCCGGCGCGCACGCCGGGCGTCGTAGTGTCCTCGGAGTCGGTGCGCTCGCGCATTCGTCACCTGGTCGGCGGCGAGAGCGCGCAACAGCCGTTGTCGGACGATCGCATCGTCGACCTGTTGAAGGGCGAGGGCATCGAGATCGCGCGCCGCACGGTCGCCAAATATCGCGAGGCCATGCGCATTCCCTCGTCGGCCGAGCGCCGTCGGCTGGGCCGGTTGGGCCTAGGCCGCAGCCTGCCGTCATCGGTGCCGAGCGCCGCGATCGCCTCGCAGGCGTTGGCCGGGCCGGCCGACTAAAGACCATTGCGGGTCTCCTGAAGGAGCGGCTTGACCCGACCGGACGAGGCGCCTATAGGGGCGCCTTCGCGCCCGGCGACGATTTGGTCCTGGTCCGTTAACCCTTTGGTGACATTGTGGAAATTGCCGATTTGCTGCCCGGGCCGGACGCCGTTCTGGCCAGCGTAAAAGCGTCCGGCAAGAAGGCCCTGTTGGCCGATTTGGCAAGCCGAGCGGCAGCCTTGATGGGCCTCGACGAGCGCAAGCTGTTCGACCGCCTGCTCGAGCGCGAGCGGCTGGGCTCGACTGGAATCGGCGGCGGCATCGCCATTCCGCACGGCCGCATGAGCACGCTCAGCGCCCCGCGCGGCCTGTTCGCCCGCCTCGTCAATCCGATCGACTTCGATTCAATCGACGACCGACCGGTCGACATCGTGTTCCTGCTGGTGGCGCCCGAAGGCGCGGGCGCCGACCACCTGAAGGCGCTTGCCCGCGTCTCACGTCTGCTGCGCGACCGCAACCTGGTCGACAAGCTGCGCGCAACCGAAAGCGCCGACGCGCTCTACGCCCTGTTGCTCGATCCCGTGCAGACGCAGAGCGCGGCTTAACGCTTTCAAGCGGGCGACTATAAGCCCTCACCCTGAGGAGCGGTCCGAATACGCGCATTCACATGCGCGCTTACCGCGTCTCGAAGGGTGGCCAAAGTCTCACTGTTGCCCATCCTTCGAGACGCCGCGCTGCGCGCGGCTCCTCAGGATGAGGTGTTACCTTTGGCCGACGCCCCTTGAGCTCAATGCACCAGCGCCGGCTCGAGCTCGTGCTGGCGGATCAGCGCCTGCGCGAGCTCGACCGAGGGCGCGGCGGCCATCGGCTTGCCGTCGGCGGAGAAGATGCCGATCGCATGCGCGCCGTCCGGCAGGTTGATGGCCTTGACGTAGGCGATGTGCTGGGCGCCGAGGCTCAGGAAGGCTTCGTCGGCGAGGGGCGTGAAGTTGTTGTTAGTCTGCTCGTTTTCCATGGCTACCTCCTTGGCAGCGTCAGCGCGAACCGCTCAGCGTGACTGAGTCCGGCGTGCGGTGATGTCGATGGTGTTGCCCGCCGCATCGGCCGTTGCGCCGGCTTCGATACGGATGGTGCGGATCCGCGGCTCCTGGACTGGCCGCACGAGGTCGATCGACAAGAGCCCGTTGTCCAGACGCGCGCCGGTCACCTCGATGCCTTCGGCCAGCATGAACGCCCGCTGGAATTGGCGGGCGGCAATGCCGCGATGGAGGAAGACCCGGTCGGTGTCGTCGGTCTGCTTGCCGCGCACGGTCAGCTGGTTCTCGACGAGCTCGATCGAAAGATCGTCGGCGGTGAAGCCGGCCACCGCGAGGGTGATGCGCAGCCCGTTCTCACCGATCCGTTCGATATTGTAGGGCGGATAGCCCTCGGCGCTCTTGGCCAGCCGGTCAAGGGTCCGTTCGAGCTGGTCGAAGCCCAGCAGCAGGGGCGAATTGAACATCGACACACGGCTCATAAGAACCCTCCTCCGAGGAGCGAGCGTCCAGGAATCCATTAAGGCCTTCCCTTGATGGTGAATCTGGGGTTTCCCCCGTGGCGGTACAAGGGCGCTTCAAGGCCCTTTGCGGGCCATCGCCATGGCCGCCGGGCTCGGCTAAAATGCCCGCACCCTCTCAACTGCCCGGTGGAAACTGCCGGCGGGCCAAAGAACAGAAGCAAATGACGCTGGTTGCATCAGACGTGCGCCGACCGGGTGAGCCTTTGACGGCCGGCACCCGCCCGCTCCGGTCCCCCGCCGGCGGTCCGTCCTCCTCCTCCAAGGCCCGTACCCACAAAGCCGATGGTCGTGGCTTCGGCCTCTGGCTCCTGGAATCGGGCCTCTATTCGCTGACCCTGGGCTACGCCTCGCCGCGCTCGTTCTTTGCCGTGGCCCCCGACAGCTGGCCGGGCGACCCCGCCATCGGCCAGCGGCTGATCATGGGCGAATTGCTGGCGCGCGGCAGTTCGGGCGCCGTGGCGCCCCAGTCCGACGATCCGCCGTGGCGGCGCGCCGGCGCACCGCCGCTGTGGCTCGACGCCCTGAACGGCTTCGGCTGGCTGCGCGATCTGCGCGACTCGGGCGATCCTTCGGCGGCGGCCTTGGCGGTGCGGCTGGTCGACGACTGGTCGGAGCGTGAAAGCCGATGGTCGCCCGTCACCTGGAAGCGCGATGTGCTGGCCGAGCGCATGGTCTCGTGGATCCGCCACTACGACTGGCTGGCCACGGCGGCCGATCCGGGCTTCCCCGCGCGCTTCGTGTTCTCGCTGGCCCGCCAGCGCACCCATCTGCGGCGGGCGCTGCGCACCGGGCTGGTTGGCCACGAGGCGGTCGCCGCCTTGAAGGCGCTGATCTATGCCGACCTCGCGTTCCTGCGCGACGGCAAGCGCTTCGAGAAGAGCCTGGAGCAGACTCTGTCGCGGCTCGCCAAGTTCGTGAAACGCTACGTGCTGCACGACGGCATCGTGGCCGAGCGCGCGCCGCATCTGCAGCTTGCCGTGCTGCGTCATCTGATCGACGTGCGCGCCGCGCTCGCCTCGGCCGAGCGCCGGGCGCCGGCCGAGCTGATCGCCGCCCTCGACCGCCTGGCGCCGATGCTGCGCTTCTTCCGCCATGGCGATGGCGGGCTCGCCCTGTTCAACGGCGCCTGGGAAGGCGATCGCGCGCTGATCGACCTCGCGCTGGCGCGCTCGGGCTCGACCGAAGGCGCGCCGCAGATGGCGCTGGTGTCGGGCTTCCAGCGGCTGGCGGCCGGCACCTCGCTGCTGATCGCCGACACCGGCAGCCCGCCGGGCCGCGGCATGGACGGCATCGCCCATGCCGGCACGCTCTCCTTCGAGATGAGCGCCGCGCACGAACGCCTGATCGTCAATTGCGGCACCTATCCCGGCGCGCCGCGCGACTGGCGGCATTTCATGCGCTACACGGCGGCGCATTCGACGGCGGTGGTCGACGACACCAACTCCTCGGAGATCACCGACCATGGCGCGCTGGAGTATCGCGCCGGCAACGTCGTGGTCGATCGCGCCGACAATGACGGCGCGCAGTGGCTCGATATGATGCATGACGGCTACCGCTCGCTCTACGGCATCATCCATCGCCGCCGCTTGTGGCTGTCGGCCGATGGCGGCGACCTGCGCGGCGAGGACACCTTCACCGGCCCGGAGGGCCGCGCCGTCAGCCATCCCGACAAGCGTTTCATCGTGCGCTTCCACCTGCATCCCGCGGTGAAGGCGACGCTGGCGCAGAGCGGCCAGGCGGTGCTGATGCGCCTGCCGAGCGGCCGCGGCTGGCGGCTGCGCGCGTCCGGTGCGGGCCTGGGGCTGGCGGAAAGCATCTATCTCGGCGAGGAAGGCCGTGTGCGCCGCACCGAGCAGATCGTGCTGGTGGGCCAGGTGCCGGCCGAAGGCAGCACCGTGAAGTGGGCGCTGACCCGGATGGAGGGGTAGACGGGAGCGCGGGCCTCCGGCCCGCCCATGATGCGGGCCGGGGGCCCGCGCTCCCTTAAGGCTTCAGAAATCCCACCGTCTTGTAGACCTCGGCCAGGATGGGATCGGCCAGCGCGCGGGCGCGGTCGGCGCCGTTGTGTAGGACCTTGTCGACGTGGCCGGGATCCTTCATCAGCCGCTGCATCTCGGAGCCGACCGGCCCGAGCTTGGCGACGGCGAGCTCGGTCAATGCCGCCTTGAATTCCGAGAACTGCTTGCCCGCGAATTCGCGGATCACGTCCGCCTTCTCGCGATCGGCCAGCGCGGCGAAGATGCCCAAAAGGTTGTCGGCATCAGGCCGCTTCTCGGCATCGGCCTCGCTCTCCGGCATGGGCAGCGGATCGGTCTTGGCGCGACGGATCTTCAAGGCGATGGCGTCGGCATCGTCGGTCAGGTTGATGCGCGACTGGTCCGAGGGATCAGACTTGCTCATCTTCTTGGTGCCGTCGCGAAGGCTCATGACGCGCGTCGCCGCGCCGAAGATCAAAGGCTCGGTCAGCGGGAAGAAGTCCGGCGCGTTGAAGTCGTTGTTGAACTTCTGGGCGATGTCGCGCGTCAGCTCGAGGTGCTGCTTCTGGTCCTCGCCGACCGGCACGTGCGTCGCCTTGTAGATCAGGATATCGGCCGCCATCAGCGCCGGATAAGCATAGAGGCCGAGCGAGGCGTTCTCGCGGTCCTTGCCCGCCTTCTCCTTGAACTGCGTCATGCGGTTCATCCAGCCGACCCGGGCCACGCAGTTGAAGATCCAGGCCAGCTGGGCGTGCGCCGGCACCATCGACTGGTTGAAGATGATCTGCTTCGAGCCGTCGACGCCGGCCGCCAGGAAGGCCGCGGCGATTTCGCGCGTTTGCGCCGCCATCTCCTTGGGATCCTGCGGCTGGGTCATGGCGTGCATGTCGACCACGCAGTACAGGCACTCGTAGTCGTGCTGCAGGCGCGCGAAGTTGCGGATCGCGCCGAGATAATTGCCGAGGTGGAGGTTGCCGGTCGGCTGCACACCGGAAAGGATGCGGCCCTTCAGGCCACGCGCGGCATATGGGGCAAGATGCGGATTGGGCGCCGCTGCGCCCTGACGCTGAACTGGGACATCAGGCATGGGATGTGGACTCCGCTCACTGTGGAAGGGCGCGGGGTTTGGACCTCCGCGCACCCCGCCGGTGGAAGGCGAGGGCGGAGCGGTATGACCGAGGCTGTCGGCGAAATCAAGGCCGCCAGGGCCTGACGGCTCGTCCGGGCTCAGATGAAGCCGAGGAACGACCCGATATTGCCCATGCTCTGGAGGAATTCGAAGCCGGGGTTCGGCAGGCCGAGGTTGAAGAAGGCCTCGTCGATCTGCTTCAGCGGCTCGAAGACCGCAGGTTCCTTGTAGGTCCAGACCTGGCAGGGCTGGGCGGACGACCCGGAGGCGCCGAGCAGCGCGTTGACGGCGCGGCGCGCGGCCTCGTTCGCGCCCTCCATAGTTGCAAGATCCACGTTCGTCCGCACGTAGTCCGACGCCAGGAACAGATTGGCGATTTCTGTCTGTGCGTTCGGCCGGTTCGCCCACGAGCCCGCGGTGTTGATCAGCAGCGGCTGCGAGTTGGAGACCGGCGGCATGCCGGGGAAGCTAATCGACGGATCGAGGAACCAAGTGTCGAAGTCGGCCTGTGCGATCGGATCGGTGGTCGCCGCCAGATGCGCCCTGATCTGGGCGAAGACCTCCTTGACGATCTCGTCCTCGGTGCACTGGTCGGCAGGCTTGTTGGTGACCTTCGTGCCCGGCTTTGTCCAGTCGGAGATGTCGATGGAGATCAGGCCCTTGACGGTGCCGTCGCCGTGCTGGCCGAGAGGGTCGCCGGGCCAGAACTGCTGCTGGGAGATGGCGGTCACGGCCCATGAGGAATCGGCGCAGATGACATGACCGGGCGTGATCGGCACGTCGCGCGTGAGATAGATCTGCAGGCCGTTCATCCACTCCGTCCGCAGGTCCTTGATGGCGCCGAGTGACGGCGCGCTCGCTCCCAGCGGCGTGAGGAGCTTCTGCGCGACTTCGATGGGGAAGGCCGCGATGTAATAGTCGGCCTGGATGGGACTCTCCACGCCGCCGCTGTCTCTCACCGTCACGCTGGTGATGTTGGTGCCGGTCGCCAGCAGGCTCACGACCTCGGTGTTGCAGGTGAACTTTACGCCCTGGTTGGTGAGGTCGGTCACCCACGGCGTTATCCAGGCGTCGCTGGTCGGGGCGTTGAGCACGCGGTCCATGGTGCCCGACTGGGACGTCATGCTCATGATCATCTGCACCAGGATCGATGCGACGGTGCGGGTGTTCGCGTCCTCGGCGCGCATCGCCACCAGCGATCGCGTGAGGCCGCGGGCCAAGAGCTTGCGGTACTGCATCGAGCGCGTATTCGCCCCGATGTAGTCCCACCAGTTGCTCTTCTCGAGCTCCTTGAAGCGCCGCTTCTCGCATGTCGCCATGAACGTGAGGAGGCGGGTGATGAAGTACAGGGCCTCGCCCGGCTGCAGGCCGAGCTCGTCACGCGCAAACCAGTCCTGGAACACGATGCGCCAATCGTCGAGCGTCCGGGGTGCGTGGGTCGGGAACGTGAAGAGCGGTTTGTACTCCTGGGCGATGCCGCCCAACGGTGCGGCTACCAGGTTCTCGACCACGGTATGAGGCGCAGCGCCGAACGGAATCCGGCTCATGGTGTCGGGCACGTGGACGTAGAAGCCGGGAAAGAATCGGAAGCCGTGCTCACCCGGCAGGTTCTTCCGCCCGCCCGTGCCGGAATTCGGCTTGGTGTTGCTCTTGGCCTTACCGCCCGGCGCGTCGGCCTTCTCGAAGACCTCGACGTCGAAGCCGCCACACCGCATCAGTTCGTGCGCCGCCGTAAGTCCGGCCACGCCGCCGCCCAGAATCGCGACCTTCTTGTTTGCCATGTCACAGTCTCCCCGCTCGGTTAGCGTTCATCCTGCATTTCGGCCGCCGAGATCATGCTTTCGACGCTGTAGACCTCGATCGGACGGCTGATCCCCTTGAAGGCCTGCGGTCCACGCGGGCGCACCTCGAAGGCGTTGCCCAGGCGCGCCGCCGTCTCGTCACTGACCAGGATGACGCCTTCCTTTGCCGATGCGCCAATCCGCGCCGCCAGGTTCGCCGTATAGCCGGTGGCCGTGAAGACCCAGCGCGGTCCCATCTCGCTTTCGATCTTGTTGGCGCCAAACAGTGCTTCGCCTGAGTGGATGCCGATGTTGATCACTACCTCCGGTCGGATGCCGTGCGCTTCGCGGTTAAGCGCGTTAGTTCTGTCGCGTATCGTGAGCGCCGTGGCCGTGGCATTGCGCGCATGCTGACGCGGATCCTCGTGCTGGAAGATGATCATGAGGCCATCGCCGGCCACCTCGTTGATGTCGCCGCCGTTCAGCAGGATGTCGTCGAGGAAACGCGAGAAGTAGGTCTCGACGACGCCTTGCAGCTTCTCGGCATCGAGCTTCTCGCTGAGGCTGGTATACCCGGCCATGTCGAGGAACAGGATAGAGACGTCCACGTTGCGCGTCTCGATGTCGGGCTTCTCCGGATTCGCCTCGATCCGTTCCTGCAGCATCTTCGGCACGAACTTCGTCAAATGGCTGCGGATATGCTCGAGCAGCTCGACCTTCTGGAGCGCTTCGCGGAGGTGGCTGCTGTGCTCGCTGAGGTCGCGCTGCAGGTTGGTGTTCTCGATGATTGCGCCGACCTGATTGGCGAGCAGAGCGAGCTGCTGGATGCGGTCGGGCATGAAAGCCCCGTGAGCGAGGCTGTTCTCGACATATATCGCACCAAGGACCTCGCCCTTGCGCAGGATCGGCACGCACGCCACCGAGCGCGGCCGCCGCTGCACCAGATACGGGCAAGAAGCGAAGCGGGCGTCGACATGCCTGTCGTCGACGACGATGCGATGGCCGGTGCGCAGGACGTATCTCACCATCCGCTCGGAGAATTCCAGGGAGTCCTCGGTATAGGCCGTGCGGCCGACACGGATGCCGCCCGCATCGCTGCTGCCGGCCGCCTCGATGAAGAGCGTATCGCGATCCTCGGTGAGGAAGATGCCGCGGTCGCAGAGCACCGCCTCGAGGACGAGACGCATCAGCTTGTCGAGCAGCCGGGCGCTGCGCATCTCGGCCGAGATGCCGGTCGTGGCGCGCATTGCCATGTCGAAGTCGCTGAGCTCGCGCAGGTACGCCATGCCCGACGGCGGGCGCGCCGTCGAGGGCGCCGGCGGAGCCGCATCGCCGCTCGCGAGATCGGGATGGATTTCGCCGAGCTGGCGGACCTTGGCGAGCGCGCCCCATTCTGCGTAGCACTTGCGCGCCTCGGCGAGGTAGGCCATGGCGACCCGCCGCAAGCCGCGCCGCAGATAGGCGCCGCCGGCCAGTTCGTTGGCGAGGGCCTCGAGGTGCTGGAAACGGCCGTGCTGGGCGGTCTCGATCGCCCGGTCGTAATGCTGCTCGCTGTGTTCGATGCGGCCTTCGAACGAGGCGAACTCGGCCTCGAGCAGGAGCCGATGCACCTCGAAATTTTCTGGGCAGTGCACGGCCCATCCCGCCAGCTTCTTGCGGCACTGGCGGAGCATTCGACGCGCCGGTCGACCGCCCCCCTGACGCGCCAGAGCGAGCGCCGCCAACCCACCATAGAAATAGTGCTCCACCAGGACGATCTGGTTGATCACGGACTGGATGTTTGCTTCGGTCTCCTGCCAGAGTTGCTCGGCCGCACGATGCTCGCCGAACAGATAGGTGAGCTGGATCTTCACGATCAGGTAGTAGGTGTAGGCGGTCAGGTTGCCGGCGGCCCGGAACGAGGCCGCTGCGACGTCCTCGTCGTAGTCCGCGCTGCTGAGACTGCTGCCATGTCGCGTCTCGCCCTGCAGCGCCAGCACGTATTGCCGCCGAATTCCGTTGCTTGCGGTGGCGAACCAGTCGGTCGTCTGCTCGATGAGCTGCTGGTGCCGCGTGCACTCGGTGCGGATCTCGTCCAGCGGGGTGCCGCGGGCGAGCCCGAGGAAGATGATCTGCAGCATCGAATAGTGCGCGTACTGCACGTCGCCGGAGTCGAGGGCGACGCGCAGCGAAGTGCGCAACATTTCGATGGAGGCGTCGATCGGTTCGCGCCAGAACCGCACGAAGCCGGCATGGATCATCATGATCTTGCCGCGCTGGATGGGGGTCCCGTCCCGCATCGCCAGGTCGACAGCGAGGCGCCCGAATTCGCAGCCGCCCTTGTAGTCGCCGAACACGCCACCGCGAACGAGCCCATAGAGGACACAGCCGAACGACGAGGCACTGCCGATACCGAACTGAAGGGAGAGCTGCATGATTCTGAGCGCTGCCAGCGACATCAGGTCCGGATTCCGGAAGTATGCGGCCGGACAGATGCTCATGAGCAGGCCGAGAGCGGCTTTGCGATCCTCGTCGACCATGGCCGGCAGGCGTAGCAGCTCGTCGGCCTTCCGTCCCCGCAGCCGGTAGATGACCTTGAACAGCTGGTAGAGGAGTTGGATCTTGCTCGGTGTCGCGGGCAGAGCTTCGCCAAACAGCCGCAGCGCCTCGAGGCCCATCGCCACCGCCTCATCGCTGCGATCGAGGCTGCTGTCGGAAATGATCTTCAGGTAGTAGGCACGGGCCTTGTCGCGCACCGTCCGTGCATTGGCGAGCACCTCGACGAAAATGTCATTCGCCTCTTTGGTATGTCCGGTCACATACGCACATTCGAAGCATTCGATCCGTAGATCGAAGGCCAGCCCGTATTGCTGGCCCCAGCTGTCGGCGGCGAGCAGCTTGATGCCGCTTCGGAAATATCCCAACGCGGCGTCGAAGGCCGCGAGGTCCCGAGCCCGTCGACCGGCGGCGAGATTGAGCTTGGCAATCTCCTCACGCTCGGTGGCGCTTGAGACCAGATCGGCTCCCGCGTTGAGGTTGTCGATCACGACGAACGGCACATTGCCGTGGTCCTCAGCCGCGAGCCCGGCGAGGAGCCGGCGGCCGATGCGCAGGCGCACTTCCCGGCGGTCCTGTTCGGAAATCAAGGCATAGGCGGCCTGTTGAACGCGATCGTGCAGGAACTGGAATTGCCGCTCCGGTGCCTCGGCGCCGGCATCATCGGCCGAGACGACCAGGCCCTGGGCTGCGGCGGCCTGTATGGCGTCGCGCACCTGCTGGTCGCGTTTCTGCATCACCAGGGCGAGATCGCCCAGATCGAACCTGCCGCCCAGGCAAGCGGCGGCTTTCAACACGTCCTGGGCGGGCGCCGGCAGCGTGAGGAGCTTGCGGCTCATCAGATCGAGAACATCCTCGGTGACGCCCTGGGCAGCGATCTGTCGAAGGTCCCACTGCCAGCGGGCCTCCTCGTAGTCGAAGGTGATCAACTGCTCGTGGTGCAGGAAGCGCAGAAGCTGGTTGATGAAGAACGGGTTGCCGTCGGTCTTGTGCCACAACAGCCGGGCGAGATCGGTCGCCCGCTCGGGGCCGCAGTGAAGGGTATCATCGATCAGCACGCCGACATCGGTCGGGGCAAGGCGGCCGAGGTCGAGCCGCGTCACGTCGCGCTTGGCACGGATGTCCTCGATCATGCGGGCGACTTCGCCCACGCCGGGACCTTCATCGCGGCACGCGCCGATCACCAGCAGGTACGAGGCGCGCGGATCACCTATCAACGCCCTCAACAATCCGAGTGAGGCGGGGTCGGCCCATTGCAGGTCGTCGAGGAATATCGAGAAGGTGTGCTTCTCGCGTGCAAAGACGCGCAGCAGGCGCCGGAACACATGATTGAAACGATTGCGCTCCTCGGCCGCCGGCAGCTGTTCGGCGGCACTGGCCGGCTCGGCCGACCGCAGCCCGAGCAGGAGCCCGAACTCGGGAACGACGCCCGAGACCACGTCGGCATTGGGCCCGACGGCCGCGGCCAGGCGTTCACGCCACGCCTGGATCGATGCCTCGCCGCTGGCGAGCAGCTGGTCGAGCAGCACGCGGAAGGCCTGGACGATGAACGAGTACGGTTCGTTCTGCCTGAACTGGTCGAACTTCGCGGCGACGAAGGTGCCGCAACTGCGCGCCTCGTGTTCGGTGCTGCGCGCCAGCCGCGACTTGCCGATGCCGGCGCTGCCGCTGATGAGAACCAGCTCGACGCTTCCCTTCGTCGCTCGTTCGAGGGCTGCGCGCAACTCCTGCCGCTCGCGTTCGCGGCCATAGAGCTTGGTCGAGATGCTGAGCGCGACCGTGCTGTCGCGGCTGCCGAGATCGAAGTCGGCAATGGTGCCCCGCTGTTGCACCTGCGCCAGGCATTGGGTGAGATCGTGCTCCAGCCCGCGCGCGGTCTGGTATCTGTCCTCCGGTGACTTAGCGAGCAACCGGGCGACGATGTCCGACAGTATTCGTGGAAGCTCCGGTGCGATCTCGTGTAACGGCCGGGGCGCCCGGGCGAGATGCGCGTGGATCAGCTCGATGGAGTTGCTCTCGTCGAATGGCAGTCGGCCGCACAACAAATGATGGAGAACGATGCCGACCGCGTAGAGATCGGTTCGCGGATCGACCGCCCGGTCGACTCGGCCAGTCTGCTCCGGTGCGACGAAATGCAGATCGCCGTTGAGCGTGTGCGATTCGTTCCTCTCGTCGTTGAGGGAAATGACCGAGGAGAGACCCGTGACACGGGTTTCACCGCTCTGCGCATTGAACCAGATGGTCTGCAGGTTGAGGTTGCCATGGACGTGCTGTGTGCGATGGAAGTCGTGCAGGATCGACGCGAGACGAATGACGACTTGCAGCGCACCGGCAAGCGGGAGCTGGCGCGCCAGCAGCAGTTCACCCAGTGGCCGGCTTCCGTCGTCGGTGACCACCAGGAAGCCCACGCCGTTGGCGAAACCGTGGGCAACGGCCGGCAGGACGCCCGAGACCTCGATCCGTCGCGCCCATTCGTAGTCGCGGCGCAGTGCATCGACTTCCGCGGCGCTCGAGCGCTGGGACTTCAGGATCTTGATGAAGACGGGTGCGCTCGTGCGGCTGTCCTGGCCGGCGAACGTGATGGTGCGGGCGTCTTCCCAGCAACGCGCGAGTACTCGATGCCCCGGAACTGCCAAACTCGACAGCAGCGCGGCCTGCGAGTTTGGTGGGTCGTTCATGGCTTCGTGGCCGAGACGATTCCGTAGAACCAGGCGCCGCGTTCGAGGAGTTGGTATTGGCGCCGTGACGCGACGACGTTGCTGTGCTGGGCCTTCGAACGCAAACCAAGGCCGTGCAGCAGCTGGTTGATGGGCCAGGCTGCGATGCTGAGCTTGTGGAGGCGGCGCAGTGAGCGCCGCGTGGACCAGGTATGATCGACCAGCCTGACCTTGGCGAAGCCGGCATCCTCCGCGGCGCAAACGTGTTCGTCCGCCGTATCGATGTCGGGCATCGACCAACCGGCAAGCCATTCGTCCATCCACGCGTTCGTTTCGGCATCGAAATGGCGCGTGGTGCGCACATACTCCGCCACCACCAGGCGGCCGCCGGGACGCAGCAGTCGAAGCGCTTCACGGTAGAACGATCGCTTGTCGATGGCATGGCACAGGCTTTCGAGCGCCCATACGACGTCGAACGAGCCATCGGGGAATGGCACCCTCGTGTAGTCGGCCTGCTCGAACGTTGCACGGTGCTGAAGTCCGCGACGGCTAGCGACCTCGCGCGCCATCGCCACCTGGTGCTCGACCGGCGTGATGCCCACGACGTCCACGGCAAGGTGGCGGGCGAGCCACAGGCTGCTGCCGCCCACGCCGCAGCCGGCATCCAGGACCCGGTCGCCGGCCCCGATGCGGGCGACGCTGGCAAGCACCTGGTTGGCATTGCTCAATGCGTGCGCATGCTCGCGGATTCCCGGTCCGTAGTGTCCGAAGTGGAACGCAAGGTTGTCTGCGTTGTGCCAGACTGTGCGATAGTCGAACCGCGTCTGATCGTAGTAGTGGACCACTCTATCGAGCCAGTTCGGGTATCTCCGCGCCAAGTCGGCGGATCTGTCGTCGGTGCTCATATCCCCCCAGGTCGCTGGAACCCCTTGCGACGACGCGTGGACCCGATCTGTCTCTGGATCGTCCCGCTTGGCGGCAGTGTCCCCCGTCGCCCACCAAACGCGTATCAATATGGAATGATGCAACCCGACGCTGGATCGGTCCAGTTGCAAAATCGCCGACAGGTGCAGCTAGCGCGGACGACGAGGCCCCGGCCGGCCCACCCGACCGGAGCCGAGCGCCGCGCGGTCGAGATCAGGATCCGGCCAATCCGTCATTTGACGGCAACGGTCAGGGCTGGTCCCATGCGGCTTGCACGCATCTTGCAGGCTGGCAGGAGCGTTTAGGAGGGGTGTGATGAACGAAGGTCGTTTGCGCCATCTGATTGGCCAGGTGAAGGCGGGCAAGGTGTCCCGCCGGGCATTCCTGCGCCGGATGGCGGCGGTGGGCCTGACGGCGCCGATGGCCGCTCAGCTTCTCGGGCTCGGGGGCGTCGCCATGGCGCAAGCCAAGTCGCCCGTCTACAAGCCGACCAAGCGCGGCGGCGGCGGTCTGTTGAAAGTGCTGTGGTGGCAGGCGCCGACCTTGCTCAATCCGCACTTCGCCACCGGCACCAAGGACCAGGACGGCAGCCGCATCTTCTACGAACCGCTGGCCGGCTGGGACCAGGACGGCAACCTCCGGCCGCTGCTCGCCGAATCGATTCCCGGCCGCGAGGACGGCACGCTCGCCGCCGACGGCAAGTCGGTGACCTGGAAGCTGAAGAAGGGCGTGAAGTGGCACGACGGCCAGCCGTTCACCGCCGACGACGTCGTCTTCAATTGGGAGTACGCGCGGAACCCTGAGACGGCGGCCGTCACCAGCGGCGTCTACACCGACATCACGGTCGAGAAGGTCGACAGCCACACCGTCATCGTGAAGTTCAAGGATCCGACGCCGTTCTGGGCCGACGCCTTCGTCGGCTCGACCGGCATGATCATCCCCAAGCACCTGTTCGCTGACTATATAGGCGGCAAGTCGCGCGAGGCGCCGACCAACCTCAAGCCGATCGGCACCGGTCCCTACAAGTTCAAGGACTTCAAGCCGGGCGACATGGTGTCGGGCGTGATCAACACCGACTACCACCAGGACAATCGCCCGTACTTCGACGCCATCGAGATGAAGGGCGGCGGCGATGCGGTCTCCGCGGCGCGCGCCGTGCTGCAGACCGGCGAGTTCGACTTCGGCTGGAACATGCAGGTCGAGGACGAGATCCTCACGCGCCTCGAGAAGGGTGGCAAGGGCCGCGTCATGATCAACGAGGCAAGCTTCATCGAGCACATCCAGCTCAACACCACCGATCCGTGGACCGAGGTCGACGGCGAGCGCTCGAGCGTCAAGACCAAGCATCCGACGCTGTCGGATCCGGCGGTGCGCCAGGCGCTCAGCCTGCTGGTCGACAAGGACTCGGTCGAGAAATACATCTACGGCCGCACCGGCCGGGCGACGCCGAACTTCATCTACAATCCCGAACGTTTCCGCTCCAAGAACACCAAGTACGAGTTCAGCGTCGACAAGGCGAATGACGTGCTCGAGAAGGCCGGCTGGAAGAAGGGCAGCGACGGTATCCGCGAGAAGGACGGCAAGAAGCTGAAGTTCGTCTACCAGACCTCGATCAACCAGCCGCGGCAGAAGACGCAGGCCATCGTCAAGCAGGCCTGCCAGAAGGCCGGCATCGATGTCGAGATCAAGTCGGTGACGGCGTCGGTATTCTTCTCCTCGGACGTTGCCAATCCCGACACCTATCCGCACTTCTATACGGATATCCAAATGTACAATAACGGGCCGCAGCAGCCCGATCCCGCGGTGTTCCTGCGCCAGTTCCTGACGTCGGAGGTGGCGACCAAGGCCAACAAATGGCAGGGCCGCAACGTCACGCGCTGGCAGAACAAGGAGTACGACGACATCTACAAGGCCGCCCAGGTCGAGCTCGACCCGGTGAAGCGCGCGGAGATGATGATAAAGCTGAACGACATGGTCGTGAACGACCACGTCGTGATCCCTGTGGTCGCCCGGCCGATCGTCACCGCCGTCAGCAACAAGCTCACCTGTGAGCTGAGCGGCTGGGACAACAACACCTGGGACCTGGCGAACTGGTTCCGCGAGGCTTAAAGGCCCCAACCTCACCCTGAGGAGGCGCGCAGCGCCGTCTCGAATGCGCGCGGTAAACCGCGCGTGGGTGGGCAACAACGAGACTGTCGCCACCCTTCGAGACGCGCACTTCGTGCGCTCCTCAGGGTGAGGATTCCCTCCCTCAGGCGTTGACCGCAGCCGTCGAGCCTGTTCCCATCGCGTTTGCACGTATCTTGCAGGATAGCAGGAGCGTTTAGGGACGAGCTTCGACAGTTGGATGGGAGGGCATCCGATGAACGAACGTGACTTGCGTGGTCTTCTCGACCAGGTGAAGGCGGGCGCCCTGTCGCGCCGCGCCTTCGTGAGGCGCATGGCGGCTGTGGGCCTGACGGCGCCGATGGCGACCCAGCTTCTGGCCTTTTCGGGCGTCGCCATGGCCCAATCCAGGGCACCGATCTACAAGCCGACCAAGCGCGGCGGCGGCGGGCTGCTGAAGGTGCTGTGGTGGCAGGGGCCAACGCTGCTCAATCCGCACTTCGCCACCGGCACCAAGGACCAGGACGGTTCGCGCCTGTTCTATGAGCCGCTGGCGGGCTGGGACGCCGAAGGCAACCTGCGGCCGATCCTGGCGGAGGCCATCCCCGGCCGCGAGGACGGCACGCTGGCCGCCGACGGCAAGTCGGTCACCTGGAAGCTGAAGAAGAACGTGAAGTGGCATGACGGCCAGCCGTTCACGGCCGACGACGTCGTCTTCACCTGGGAATATTCGCGCGATCCCGCGACGGCGACGCTGACCAGCGGCTCCTACAAGGACGTCACGGTCGAGAAGGTCGACCCTTACACGGTGGTGGTGAAGTTCGCCGCGCCGACGCCGTTCTGGGCCGACACCTTCGTGGCGTCGGCGGGCTGCATCATCCCCAAGCACCTGTTCGCCGACTATATCGGAGCCAAGTCGCGCGAGGCGCCGACCAATCTCAAGCCGGTCGGAACCGGGCCGTACAAGTTCAAGGAGTTCAAGCCGGGAGACCTGGTCACCGGTGTGATCAACGCCGATTATCACCAGGAGAACCGTCCCTACTTCGACGCCATCGAGATGAAGGGCGGCGGCGATGCGGTCTCGGCGGCGCGTGCGGTGCTGCAGACCGGCGAATTCGACTTCGGCTGGAACATGCAGGTCGAGGACGAGATTCTGCAGCGCCTGGAGAAGGGCGGCAAGGGCCGGGTCATCATGAGTAGGGGCGGCGGCATCGAGCATATCCAGCTCAACACCCGCGACCCGTGGACCGAGGTCGACGGCGAACGCGCGAGCCTCAAGACCGTGCATCCCACGCTCAGCGACCCGGCGGTACGCCAGGCACTCGCCCTGCTGGTCGACAAGGATTCGGTCGAGAAGCACATCTATGGCCGCACCGGCGTCGCCACGCCCAACTTCTTCAACAACCCGGAGCGCTTCCGCTCGAAGACGACGAAGTACGAGTTCAACGTCGACAAGGCGAATGACGTGCTCGAGAAGGCCGGTTGGGTGAAGGGCCCCGATGGCATCCGCGCCAAGGACGGCAAGAAGCTGAAGTTCGTCTATCAGAGCTCGATCAACCAGCCGCGCCAGAAGACCCAGGCGATCGTCAAGCAGGCCTGCCAGAAGGCCGGCATCGACATCGAGGTCAAGGCGGTGACGTCTTCGGTGTTCTTCTCCTCCGACGTCGCCAACCCCGACACCTATCCGCACTTCTATGCCGACCTGCAGATGTACAACAACGGACCGGCACAGCCCGATCCCGAGGTGTTCATGCGGCAGTTCTGCTCGTGGGAGGCGGCGAGCAAGGCGAACAAGTGGCAGGGCCGCAATGTCACACGCTGGCAGAACAAGGAATACGACGACACCCACAAGGCGGTGCAGGTCGAGCTCGACCCGGTGAAGCGGGCCGCGCTCTGCATCAAGCTGAACGAGCTGGTCATCAACGACAACGTCGTGATCCCCGTGGTCGCTCGGCTGGGCGTGGCGGCGGTCAAGGACAAGCTCGTGGTCGAGCTGAGCGGCTGGGACAACAACACCTGGAATCTCGCCAGCTGGTACCGGGAAAGCTGATCCCTGTTCCTCCCCCGTCTTACGGGGGAGGGTAGGGAGGGGGAGTGCCAGAACGGGCTAGGGCCGTCTTGTTCTGATCTGCAATGGGCAGAGGGCGCACGCGTTGCTTGCCCCCTCCCTACCCTCCCCCGTATGACGGGGCAGGAGGTCAACCATGTCTGACAATCCGCCCATCGAGTATACCTTTCCCGACATCCGGCCGTGGGAGAAGGGCGAGGCGCCCTACATCCACATCAAGGAAAGCGGCAAACCGGGGCCGACGGTAATGGTGGCGTCGCTCACCCACGGCAACGAGGTGTCGGGGGCGATCGTGGTCAACGAGCTGCTTTCACGCGGCCTCAGGCCGCGCCAGGGCACGCTGATCTTTTCATTCAACAACTTCGAGGCCTACCAGCGCTTCGACCCCAAGAACCCGTTCAAGTCGCGCATGATCGACGAGGACTTCAATCGCACCTGGGGCCGGCTCGACCAGCCGGCGACGACGCGCGAGACCAAGCGGGCTCAGGTCGTACGGCCCTATGTCGAGCGCGCCGACTACCTGCTCGATCTCCATTCCATGCACGACGATTGCGTGCCGCTGATGCTGTGCGGTCCGCTCGACCGCGGCGTCGAGCTCGCCAAGCGCCTGGGCTCGCCGGCCGACATCGTGCGCGACCGCGGCCATGCCGCCGGCATGCGCATGCGCGATTACGGCGCCTTCAGCGATCCCAAGAGCGACCGGACCGCGCTGCTGATCGAGACCGGCCAGCATTGGCGCAAGTCGTCTGTCGTGGTGGCCAAGGACGTCGCCCATCGCTTCCTCACCGAGACCGGCATCGTCGAGGCCTCCGACCTGCCGCCGGACTGGAGGCAGCCGGCGCCGTCGCAGCAGAAGATCGTGCAGGTGACGCACGCCATCGCCACCAAGCGCGGCAACTTCACGCCGGCGCGCCGCTTCGAGGGCCAGGAGGTGATCGCCAAGGCGGGCACCGTGCTGGGCCACGACGACGGCGAGGCGGTGACGACGCCCTACGACAACTGCGTGCTGGTGATGCCGGCGGTGAATCGCCCGCTGCGCGCCGGGGTCACGGTTGTTCGCCTGGGTCGACTGATCTGAGGCCGGGCTGGCGGCGCATCACGAAGCGCAGCTCCGACAGGCGCACGACGCCGAGCAACGCGCCCAGGGCGGCATAGGCGACGCCGCCCACCGTGCAGACCGCGAACAGCGCCAGCGCGCCTTTTACCGTCGCCGTCTCGAGCAGGGGCCCAAGCAGGACGAGCGCGCCCCACAGCGCCACGGCCATGCCGGCGCTCGCCGCCGCCATGCGCCAGGTGCGCGACCGCAGTCTCTCGTCGATGAGCCAGTGGTTGCGCCGGAACAGGATCACGCCCAGCGCCACGGCGTTCAACCAGCCCGAAAGCGAGGTCGCGAGTGCGATGCCGACCTGGGCCAATGTGGTGCCATAGAGGAAGGCCGCGTTCAGGGCCACGTTCACCACGATGGCGGCGACGGCGACATAGAGCGGCGTGCGCGTGTCCTCGCGGGCGAAAAAGCCCGGGGTCAGCGCCTTGACCAGCACGAAAGCCGGCAAGCCGATGGCGAAGGCGGCAAGAGCGCCTGCCGTGCGCAAGGTGTCCTCCGGCCCGAAGAGGCCGCGCTCGAACAGCACGCGGATGATGGGGGCGGCGAGCAGCCACAGCGCCATGGCGGCGGGCAGGCTGAGCAGCAGGCCGAACTCGATGGCGCGGTTCTGGTTGGCCATCGCCGATTCGACCTGGCCGGCGCGTAGCTGGCGGGCCAGCAGCGGCAGCAGCGCCGTGCCGATGGCGATACCGACCACGCCCAGCGGCAATTGGGCTATGCGATCGGCGTAGTAGAGGGCCGAGATCGACCCGACCGGCAGCAGCGACGCCCATACGACGTCGAGCATGGTGCTGATCGACTGCACGCCGCCACCGATCGCCACCGGCGTGGCGAGCGTCACCAGCCGCGACACAAGCGGCGTCCGGCGCGGCCGCACCAAGGTCATCGTGACATCGTCGCGGGCGCAAGCGATCAGCAGCCAGACCCACTGCAGGAGGCCCGCGATCGCGAAGCTAATCGACGCGGCGTAACCGCTGTTGGGCAGGAGCGGCGTGAGACCAAGCACACCGGCAATCATCGTCAGATTGAGCAATATCGGCGTCGCCGCGACATGGGCGAAGCGGTCGATGCTGTTCAGCACGCCGCCATACAGCGAAGCGAGCGAGATGAACAGCAGATAGGGGAAGGAAATGCGGCTGAACTCGATGGCCATGGCGAAGGTCGGCGCATCGTCGCGCATGCCGGGCGCCAGCAGCGCCAGCACCCACGGCATGCCCAGCATCAGGACCATGGAGAAGGGCACCAGCACCACCAGCAGCGCGGCATGGGCCTGGCGCGCGAAGGCGAGCGCCTCGGCGCGGCCGTGGTCCTGCAATTCGCGCGAGAACAGCGGCACGAAGGCGGCCGAGAAGGCGCCCTCGGCGAACAGACGACGGAAGAAATTCGGCAGCTTCTGCGCGACGAAGAAAGCGTCGGCGACGGCGCCCGATCCCAGGACAGCCGACAGCACAATGTCGCGGATGAAGCCCACGACGCGGCTCAACAGGGTGAACCCGCCGACCGTGGCGACCGCGCGCCCGAGGCTCATGGACCGTCCTCATGCTGAGGAGCCGTGCGAAGCACGGCGTCTCGAAGCATGGCTACACCGAGACTGCTTCCCACCCTTCGAGACGCGGCCCGTTGGGCCGCTCCTCAGGGTGAGGTACTTGCTGTGGTGCCTGCATCGATTGCCATAATCCTGTCATCGTCAGGTGCCATAGTCTCGCTCGGTGGCGGCCGGCGACGTAGTGGCCGGTATAAACCGCTACCACGGCCGGTCCTTCAATGGGCCGGTTTTTTATTGGGCGGACGCCAGCTTCAACAAGGTCTCGCGGTCCTGGGCGACGAGCTTCTTGTAGTCGCCGACGATCCGTTCCAGCTCATCGGACGGCAGCACGTTCTCGAGACTGTCGAAGCCCTGCGGCGCGCGCTGCTCGACGATGTCGAGCATGACGTCGATGCCCTTGCGGCGGTTGCTCTCGACGATGGCCGCGGTCGGCGGCAGGCGGCGGCGCTCGTAGCGCTGCAGCGCCGCTTCCGGATCGCTGCCGGCCAGAAGCTCCTGGGTGATCGCCTCGCCGTCGAGGATCGCCTGCGAGGCGCCGTTGGAGCCGATGGGATACATGGGATGCGCGGCGTCGCCCAACAGGGTGATGCGGCCATGGCTCCAGCGCGGCAGTGGATCGCGATCGACCATGGGGAACTCGAAGATCGCATGGGCGGCGCGGATGACGCCCGGCACGTCGAGCCAGCCGAAGTTCCAGTCCTCGAAGCGCGGCAGGAAGTCGGCAAGCTTGCCCGGCCGGTTCCAGTCTTCGCGCGGCAGCATGGCGCCGTCGCCCATGTGCAGGTCGCAGATCCAGTTGATCAGCGCCTCGCCTTTCTGCGCATGGGCGCGGCTGATCGGATAGCAGACGAATTTCTGATTGTGGTGGCCGGCCTGCACCATGGTGCTGCCGCCGAGGTAGGGCTTGCCCACGGTGACGCCGCGCCACATCAGGATGCCCTGCCACTTGGGCGGGCCTTCATTGGGATAGAAGTGCGCGCGCACCGCCGAGTGGATGCCGTCGGCGCCGATCAGGATATCGGCCTCTGCCGTCTCGACGATGCTGCCGTCGCGGTCGGCGAAGCGCGCCGTGACGATGCTGCCCTTCTGCTCGAAGCCCGCGATGCGCCGACCGAACTTGATGCGGCCCGCGCCCAGCATCGTCTCGGCGGCGCGGTACAGGATCATCTGCAGCTCGCCGCGGTGGATGGAGAATTGCGGCCACGGCAGGCCGGCATGGCGGCCGCGCGGATCGGCCCAAATGGTCTGGCCATGACGGTTGGCATAGCGCAGCTCGCGCGTCTCGATGGCGGTGGCGGCGAGCGCCGGCTCCAGCCCCAATCCAGAGAGGATGCGCACGGCGCCCGCCTGGATGTTGATGCCGACACCGAGGGGCCGCAGCTCGCTCACGGCTTCGAACACCTCGACGTCGAAACCCGCACGATGAAGACACATGGCGGCGGTCAGGCCGCCGATGCCGGCGCCGGCGATGATGATCTTCATAGCGGTCTACGGGTCGCGGCTCAGCCCGCGATACAGCAGGGCGGCCTGGTAGGCGGCCCACTTCTCGGCATGGCTGTCGCCGAGCTCGCGCAGGTAGGCCCAGCTGTAGATGCCGGTGTCATGCTTGTCGTCGAACACGATGCGGATGGCGTAATGGCCGACCGGCTCGACCGCCGTGATCTTCACGTGACGGCGGCCCGACACGATCTTCTTCTGGCTGGGGCCGTGGCCCTGCACCTCGGCCGAGGGGCTCTCGACACGCAGATACTCCGCCGACAGAGAGTGCGTGATGCCGTCGGAGAACTCGATCTCCATGCGGCCTTCCTCCTTGAAGACGCGCAGCTCGACGGGCCAGGGCGCCGTGGTCTCGTAGCTGCCCTCGTCGGGCACCGACTTCGCAGCGCTCACGGCACGTCCCGGAGCTGGCGCGCCTCGCTCACCAGCATGATCGGAATGCCGTCGCGGATGGGATAGGCGAGGCCGGCCTTGCGGCTGATCAGCTCGCCGGCCGCCGCGTCGTATTCCAGCGGCCCGTGGCTCGCCGGGCAGACCAGGATCTCCAGCAACTTGGGATCGACGCCGGAGCGGCGCGGTGCGGGTTCGTCCGATGGAGAGGTCATGTGTTGCCCTTATATCATGCTCTTCCGGACCGCGCGCTTCCAGCGCGCTCATGAGCGCGCAAGATGCGCGCGGTCCGGAAGACTCAATTCGCCCGCTTGGGCGGCGTCTCTCCCGACTGGCCGAAGGCATTCATTTCCAGGAAGGCGATCAGGAGCTTGGCGCGCGCCGTGGAATCGGCGGCCTCCAGCAGGGCCTGCTTCTCGGCCGGGCCGAAGGGCAGGACCATCGACAGCGAGGTCACGAGATTGGCGTCGGCTGCCTGCTTCACCGCATCCCAGTCGGTCGACAAATTGCGTGAGCGGAAGAACGCGGCGAGCGCGGCCATCAGCCGGTCGCGGTCGAGCTCGACCTGCTCGTCGGCATGGTCGAGGTCGGCGCGATAGGGCGAGAACAGCGAGGAGACGCGCCGATAGCCGCCATGCGCAGGCTCGAGCTCGCGCACGATCTCGAAACGGCAGACACCGGAGAGCGCCAGCAACAGCCGGCCGTCCTCGGTCTCGTTGAAGCTCACGATGCGGCCCGCGCAGCCGACCTTGTGGACCTTGGGTCTGCCGTCTTCGGTCGGCAGCCCGTCACCGGCGTAGCCGCCGGGCTGCATCGGCTGGACCATGCCGATCATGCGATGACCGGCCAGCGCGTCGAAGATCATGGCGAGGTAGCGCGGCTCGAAGATGTTGAGCGGCAGCTTGCCGCCGGGCAGCAGCAGCACGCCCGACAGCGGAAAGATGGGCAGCGTTTCCGGGAGCTGCTCGAGGCTCGGCTCGAAGGGATTGCGGGGCACGCGATCGGACATGCCCGCCTTCGATCAGGAGAACAGGATGGTCGACAGCCGCTTGCGGCCATCGACGGCGAGCGGATCGGTGAAGCCCAGCGCCTCGAAGAACTTCAGGAGCTGCTGGCGGGCGGCTTCCTCGTTCCATTTGCGGTCGGCCTTGATCATGGCGAGCAGCTCGTCGATCGCCTCCTGACGCTGGTTGCCCGCCCAGTAGGCCATGGCGAGGTCGAGGCGGCTCTGCATGTCCTTCGGGTCGGCGGCGGCCTTGGCCTTGAGGTCGTCGACCGGGCCCGCCTCCTTGGCCTTCTCGGCAAGATCGAGGGAGGCCTGCACGGCGACCACGTCGGCGTTGTTCTTGTCCTTGGTCTCGACCTGGGCCAGCAGCTCTCTCGCCTGCTCGGCGTCGCCGGTCTGCAGGTTGTAGCGCGCGAGGCCAGCCAGCGCCGTGACGTTCTTCGGGTCGGCGCCCAGGATCTCGCTGTAGATGCGCGCGGCGAGGTCCTGGTCATTCTGCGCCAGCGCTGCCTTGGCGTGCTCCAGCAGCTCGGCGATCTCGTCGCCTGCGCCTTCGCCCGCCACGCCGCCGGTCGCCTGCACCAGGCGGTCGACGAACTGCTTCACCTGGCTCTCGGGCACCGCGCCCATGAAGCCGTCGACCGGCCGGCCGCCGAAGAAGGCGTAGACCGCTGGGATCGACTGGATGCGGAGCTGCTGGGCCAGCATCTGGTTCTGGTCGATGTTGATCTTGACCAGCTTCACCGCGCCGTTGGCGGCCTTGACGACCTTCTCGATGGCGGGCTGCAGCTGCTTGCAGGGCCCGCACCACGGCGCCCAGAAGTCCACGATCACCGGCACGGTGCGCGAGGCTTCGAGCACGTCCTTGGCGAACTTGGTCTGGTCGCTGTCCTTGATGAGATCGGCGGGGGCAGCCTGCGGCGCGGCGCCCTTCAGCATCGGTTCCATAGGTCCTCGAACGGGGGGAATTTGCGTTGCCCGCAATGTGGCCTTCGCCTCCCGGGGGCGCAAGGGGGCCGGGCAGGGTCGGATGGCCGTGCCAGCAGTGCTGGTGTAGCCTTTTCGACCATGCGGAATTCGCGCATCGAGATACGCCTTTTGTCCGGTGCAGGCGGCGCGGAGATTTCCGGCGTCGACGTGGCCCGGGAGCTCGATGCCGATGCTGTCCGCGAGATCCGCGACGCGCTCAACGAGCATTGCGTCGTCTTCTTCCGCGACCAGGATCTCGATGCCGAGAGGCACAAGGCGTTCGTCCGCCATTTCGGCGAGATTTTCGTCCATCCCCTGCTCAAGGGGGAGAGCCCCGATCCCGAGATCGTCATGGTGCGCCGCGAGCCGGGCGACGCGTCGTATTTCGGCGAATCCTGGCACGCCGACACGACCCTGGACGCCGAGCCGCCGATGGGCACCGTCCTCTATGGCGTCGAGATCCCGCCCTATGGCGGCGATACCCTGTTCGCCAACCAGTATCTGGCCTACGACGCGCTGTCGGACGGCATGAAGAAGCTGCTGGCGGGCCTGCGCGCCGTTCACTGCCATCCTGGGGATCCGCACGGAGGCAGCCTGCACCCCGTGGTGCGAACCCATCCCGAAACCGGCCGCAGGATGCTGTTCGTCAACGAGTACCATACCAACAGGTTCGAGGGCATGACCGAGGCCGAGAGCCGGCCGCTGCTCGAATACCTGTTCGCGCACGGCAATCGCCCGGAGTTCACCTTCCGCTTCCGCTGGCAGAAGGGCTCGATCGCCTTCTGGGACAATCGCAGCACCAAGCACATCGCGCTGGGCGACACCGGTCCGTTCCGGCGCGTCATGCGTCGCATCCAGCTCTGCGGCGAAAGGCCGATCTAGGGCGGCCCGCGCTCAGCCGCGGATCTGGTGCTTCATCAATTCATCACCAAGCCGCCCGCTCAGCCACAGGGCACACATGCGATAGTCGCTGATCAGGGACCACCACGGCGCCTTGAAGGTCGCGGGCCTGTTCTTCTCGACGAAGAAGTGAGCGAACCAGGCAAAGGAATAGCCCGCCACCGGCACCGCCAGCAGCCACCACCAGCTCTGGGTGATGACCGCCCAGATCAGCAGCACGACCGACGCGATCGAGCCGATGTAGTGCAGCGCCCGCGTCGGGGGCTTGCTGTGCTCGCGGAGATAGAACGGCCAGAACTCGGCGTAGGTGCTTTGGATGGCCATGCCGCCATCTTACACCTCAATTCCAGAAGTCGAGCCCCAGCAACTTGCGTCCCAGCGGGGTGAGGTGGGCCGGCGGACCGGCCTCGCGCGGGTCGAGCGCGCGGCCGGCGGGGCCGATGCGGCGTTCCCATTCGGCGATCCTCTGCTGACGCAGGACTTCGGACGCGGGCGACGCCGCCCATTCGGCGCCGGCCGCCTCGGCGGACAGTTCAGACCGTGGACGGCCGGGTTCGGCTTCGTACATGCTGATGTTGAAGCCCGCGGGCGTGGTCAGGATGTACTGCGCGATGCGCGGCCGATCGGCCCGGTTGATGCCGTTGCCGTGGGGCAAAGCGCGGTGCCAGAAGATGAAGTCGCCGGCCTTGGCGGGGATTGCCCGCGCTCGGCTGTGGTCGAAGGGAAGAATCCTGGGCTCGCGTTGCTCGGGCGGCAGCTTCGACCATTCCAGCACTTCGCGGTGCATGCCGGGGATGCAGTGAAACCCGCCCTGGTCGACGGTGGTATCCGACAGGCAGAGCACGCCCTGCACGCCGAACTGCACGGGCGTCTCGGTGCCGAGGTCGAGGTCCCAATGCATGAAGGCGGGCCACTTCCAGTCGGGATGCCTGGCGCTCACCGGCAGCTTGAGCGAGGCGCGATCGAGGCTGACCCAGAGCTTGTCCGTCTTCCAGAGCTGGCAGAAGGCCCGGTAGATCCGCGGGCTCTGGCGATTATCCCATAACGCCTGGTGCTGATAGATCTCGACCAGGCCGCTCGGTGAGCCGGGCGGCCTGTACCAGTCGTCGGGGTCCTCGGGATCCATGCCGAGGAACTGCCAGATCGCCTCGACCGCGGCGGCGACCTGCTCCGGCGGCACGGCGCGCTCCAGCTTCACGTAGCCCTGGGTCTCGAAGTGCTCGAGATCCTCGACGGAGAGCACGTCTCCGACGACGGCGGCGTCCGACGTCACGAAGCCTTCGTCGCCAGCAACGGCGCCGCCGGCTGAGGCACGGGGTTGTAGGACGACACCGTGGTGTTGGTCACCAGGATCGATGCGAGGTCGGGCTTGATCTGGTGCTCGAAGTCGCCGTAGCGGTTCTTGAAGCACCAGGCACAGTGCTCGAAGTAGTGGTGACCCGCGCGCTTGGCCAGATGATCGGCGCGGAAGGTCACCATCGGCACGCTGTTCCAGATCTCGTCGAACGGCCGGTCGAGGATATTGCCCGACGTCATGTCGTCGCGGCCGATGAGATGGTCGCAGAAGCCAACGTCACCGGCATAGGTGACGTAGGTGTACATCCAGGGATGGACGCACTTGTCGAGCATGCGGTCCTTGAGCACCAGATTGGTGGTCATCGCGCCGCCGAGTTGCAGCTTCATGCCGAGCCTGGTCGCCATCCCGTGAAGTCGGTCGAACACCGGCGGGATCGCCGCCTCGCGGTGGGTCAGGCTCTTGGGATCGCTCGGGTAGAGGTGGATCGGGATCATGTGCACGCGCTTGATCCCGAGCTGATGGGCCCACCGCATCATGTCCTCGAGATTGTCGAGGTTCTTGGAGCTCACCGTCACGGTCAGGAAGACGTTCTCGGGATCGTTGCCGTAGACATCGCGCCAGTGCACCAGCGAGCGCAGCGACTGCTCGATCGGCTCGATCTTGGCGCCGCGCAGCTCCTTGAGCAGCGCGTTCTCCGTCGCGTCGACCGAGATGCCGACCCAGGCGTGGTGGCGCATCAGGCTCTTCCAGATCTCGTCCTTGCGGATCGAGCCGTTGGACAGGACGCGCAGCTGCACGCCGGGCTGGGCGAAGCGCTCGACGATCGACAGGAAGTCGCGACGGACCAGACTCTCGCCCCATCCGCGCAGGTCGACGACGCGCGCAGTCGGCAGCAGCTCCTCCTCGATCCGGCGCAGCACCGCCTCGCTCATGTCGAGGCCGTGGTCCTTCATCATGCCGCCGCGGCACATGCCGCAGGCGAGGTTGCAGCGCCGCGTCAGCTCGAGGAACAGGACATTGGGGATGCCGCGCATCGTCGTGAGGCCGTTGGCGATCTCGCGCTCGAGGATCCAGTTGTTCCTGTCGCGCAGGTCGCCGCGCGTCGGCTCCTCGACCTCCAGGCGGCGAAGCTGCTGCGGCTCCGATGCCTCGAAGCCGCGAACCCGGCCGATGCCCATGCGGCCGCGATTAGCGACCAGCTCGCCTTGGGCGATCTTGGTCAGGCTGATCTTCTCGTGCTCGAACTGCGTGCCGCCGGCCGGACCCGGACCCCGTCCGATATGCTTGGCCTTGGTGAAGGCGATACGCTCCTTGTCGTCGTGCGGCAGGGCGGTCAGGAACCGGCGGTCGATGGGCGCGCAGCGCAGCCCACGGCGCTCGAGCCGATTGTAGAGATCGAGGTCCTCGTAGCCCCAGGCGATCATGTCCTCGTCATAGCCGCCGGTCTCGAGGAACAGCTCGCGACGCACGGCCATGCGCCCGGTGAAGCCGAAGTCGTTGGGAATCGTGGTGAAGACCCCGTCCTCGAGGTCACAGCCGACGAGGAGATCCTTGTCCTGCATCTGCCGGTCGACATAGGTGGCATAGCCCGGGCCGGTCAGGTTGTCGGCATCGACGTTGCAGATGATGTCGGCGCTGCACAGCCGCGCCGCCATGTTGCGCGAATGGCTGTAGCTGAAGAACTGGGCATCGTCGTAGCGGTAGTAGACCAGGCGTCCGGACCGCAAATGTTCGGCCAACTCGGCCTGGACCCACTCACCCATCCCGTCCGGAGAGTTGTAGTCGAGAATGACGAACTCGATATCCGGGTGGTCGGCGTTCCATGCCAGATTTTTGGGCAGGGTCTCCTTGAGGTGGTGCAGCCGTCCCATGCAGACGGTAAAGAACGATAGTCGCGGCTTGGAGCGCACCACCGCACTTGCAGGCGTCAATGAGTCCATTGTGCGATTCCCCAAAGCCAACGACACACTGAACCTGCACCGGACAAGGCCAGCAAATCGACTATGTCGGCAAAAAACTTTGGAGGCAACGACTAGCTGGGAGTCTAAATTATTCTTAATTTCCCGTTTATGTGCCCGGGACATGGGATCATGGATGATCCGGTGCGGGATTGATCGAGTGAGCGGCGGGGGCCTCTGGAATGTGCGGATTCGTCATTTCGACGAGGGAGGATGCGGACAACTTCTTCATCCAGAGACGCGGACCGGACTTCACGTCCAGGCTCGTGCTGAACGGCTATCACTTCACGCATAACCTCCTCCACATCACCGGCCAGGTGATGCCGCAACCCTTCGTCGATGGCGACATCGTCTGTCTCTACAACGGCGAGATCTACAATCACCCCTTTGCGATCAGCGACGGCGAGGTCCTGATCCCGCTCTACCGCAAGCATGGCGATGATTTCGCCCGTCACCTCGACGGCGAGTTCGCCGTGGCGATCTACGATTTCGGCCGGGGCGTGGCGCTGTTCGCCACCGATCCCTTCGCCACCAAGCCGCTATGGCGCAACGGCAGCGAGGCCGCGAGCTACCGGAGCGGCGTCGGCGGCGAGGCAGTGCCGCCGGACACCACGGTGATCGTCGATCTCGCCACCGGGGCGGCGCGCGAGCACAGGACCGGCACCTTCGACTTCGGCCACCAGCACAAGGACACCTACGACGACTGGATCGCCGCCTTCGACCGGGCGATGACCAAGCGCGCCTACGACCACTCCTTCATCAACCTCAGCTCGGGCTACGACAGCGGTGCCATCGACTGTGCGCTCGCCCGCATGGGCGTCGAGTACAAGGCCTTCTCGATCGAGGGACAGGAGAACCTCGACCTCCTGCGGCAGCGCAACCGCAGCGGCACGATCCTCAAGATCACCGAGGAGATCATCGCCGAGAAGCTCGACTATCTTCGGACCTATGCCGAGCCCTACACCTACCGGTTCGTCAATCCCGACGGCAGCCTGATCGTGCACGACATGCTCGACGACAAGGCCACCGTCGGCCTGGCCGCGATCTATGCGCTCGCCAACCAGGAGGGGCGAAAGGTCAACTTCTCCGGCCAGGGCGCGGACGAGATCATGTCTGACTACTCGCACTGGCCGCGGGCCACGCAGCTCAACGGAGTGTTCCCGGAGAAGCTCGAAGTCTGGCGCAACTTCTTCGGCAACTATCAGCGCGCCTATCTCACCAAGGAGGAGCACATCGCCGGCGCCTTCGGGATCGAGACGCGCTACCCGTTCCTCGACCGGGATGTCGTGCAGGAGTTCCTGTGGCTGACGCCCGAGCTCAAGAACCGCAACTACAAGGCGCCGCTCTACGAATACCTGATGCGTTACGACTACCCGTTCGATGTCGGCAAGAAGATGGGCTTCCTGGTCATCTAGGGAGCGATCGAAGTGCCCGCCGACGTCACAGCCCTCATCGCCACCTGCAACCGGGCGCACTACCTGGGCGAGGCGCTCGACAGCGTGCTCGGGCAGACCGTGCCGCCCGCCCAGGTGATCGTGGTCAACGACGGTTCGACCGACCATACGGCGCAGGTGCTTCGGGACTACGGCAACCGCATCGAGATGATCGAGCAGGAGAACAGCGGCAAGTCGCGGGCGCTCAACCGGGCGATGCCTTTCGTGCGCAGCGCGTACCTCTGGATCTTCGACGACGATGACATCGCGCTGCCGCACAGCCTCGAACGCCATCTGGCCGTTCTCGAGGCCGATGCCGAGGCGGGCTTCGTCTACTCCGGCTGCTCGGTCCTGCATATGCATGCGGACGGCCGCGCCGAGGACAGGGGCCGGCTGTCGATGCCGCAAGCGGACGACGACGAGATCTTTCCGCGCATGCTCGAGCAGAATTTCATGCAGCAGCAGGGCATGCTTGTGCGCACGCACTGCTACCGGAAGGTCGGACCGTTCGACGAGAACCTCGATCGCTCGCAGGACTACGAGATGAACCTGCGCCTGGCGCGGCGGTTCCCCGGTCGGGCCCTCGACGAGGTGAGCTTTCTCTTCCGGGAGCATGGCGGCCATCGCGGCCGGCCGGGCGCAGAGTTCGCCGCGGACGGACGAAGCCTGCGCTGGATTGCCTTCAGTCGTGCGCTGCTGCCGCGCCTGCGCGCCGAGCTCGAACTCGGCGAGTACCTGCCACGCAGCCTCGGCGCGGGCCCGCTCGACACACCGCGCCGGCGGCGGGCCCTGCTGCAGCGCGCCTGCGTGGCAGCGCGTTGCGCGCTGTGGGACGACGCCCTGGCAGACTTCGGCGGGGCGCTCGTCGACATCATGCCGGGTGCACCGCTCGACGCGGCGGAGCAGGACCTCTGTCGCCGCGCCTTGGGGATGTTCCTCCAGCGCGATCTTGCGATCGAAGGTCTGCTCGACAACCGGCATCACATGCGCCGCTTCGAGCGTATGCTGGCGAAATCTGGCAATGCCGACGCGCAGCGCATCTTCGCCGCCCGGCTGTCTCTGTATGCACGAGAAAAGTTGTCTCACGGGAAGAAGCTCGCGCACGCCGGTCGTGCCCTCGCGCTGGCCTGGCAAGTCGATGGCGCGAGGAGCCTGGTGATGCCTGCCCCCATGATGTCGACATGACGGTTCCACGTTCCGCCGACGTAACGGCGATCATCACCACGTACAACCGGGCTCGCTATTTGGGTGAGGCGCTCGACAGCGTGCTCGGCCAGACGGTGCCGCCCGATCAGGTGATCGTGGTCAATGACGGGTCGACCGATCAGACGGCGGAGATCCTGCGAGGCTACGGCGATCGCATCGAGGTAATCGACCAGGACAATGGCGGAAAGCCGCGTGCCCTCAACAGGGCCATGCCGCTCGTGCGCGGCGCGTACCTCTGGATCTTCGACGACGACGACATCGCGCTGCCGCAGAACCTCGAACGCCACCTGGCCGTCCTCGAGGCCCATGACGAGGCGGGCTTCGTCTACTCCGGATGCACGATCATCAACAGCCATCCAGACGGCCGCATCGAGCATCGGGGCCGCATGCCGATACCCGACGTGGCGGACGACGAGATCTTTGTGCGCATGCTCGAGCAGAACTTCATGCAACAGCAGGCCATGCTGGTGCGCACGCGCTGTTATCGGGAGGTAGGCCCCTTCGACACCGGGCTGGATCATTCCGACGACTACGAGATGAACCTGCGCCTCGCCCGGCGTTTCCCCGGCATGCGGCTGGACGGCGAAAGCTTCCTGTTTCGGCACCATCACGGCAGCCGCGGCCGGCGCGCTTCCCGGTTCGCCGCCGGTGACCGCTATCGGCTCTGGATCGACAACAGCCGCGCGCTGCTCCGGCGACTGCGCCCGGACCTCGAGCTCGGCGAGTACCTGCCGCGTCGCCTGGCATCGGGGCCGCTCGACGCGCCGCGCCGGCGTCGAGCCTTGCTGCAGCGCGCCTGCGTGATGGCGCGCTGCGCGCTGTGGGACGAAGCGTTGGCCGACTTCAGCGAGGCTCTTGTCGCCACCATGCCGGGTGCGCCGCTCAGCGACGTCGAGCGCAACCTCTGCCGGCGCGCCCTCGGGATGCATCTTCGACGCGAGCCGGCGGTCGAGGCGCTGGTCGACGATCCGAAGCTGGCGCGCCGCTTCCAAGGCGTGCTCGAAGAGTCCGTCAATCCCGAGGTAAGGCGCCTCTTCGCTTCGGAACTTTCACGTTATGCCTGGGGGAAGCTTTCACGCGGCCGCAAGCCGGCATACGCCGCTGGTGCTCTCGCTCTGGCACGGCGGGTTGCGGGTGTGCGGAGCTGGATGCCGGACCGCTTCGCGCCGTGACAGAATCGCAACCGACAGCGTAGCGTAGCGGAGATCGAGAGACTATCGGACAGCCCGACCAAGAGGACGATTTGAACATCATCGGCATCTCCGCCCATTTTCACGATGCGTCGTGCTGCCTGTTGCGCGACGGCGAGCTGGTGGCGGCGGCGTCCGAAGAGGCTTTCACGCGCGTCAAGCACGATGCACGACTGCCGGCGCAGGCGTTTCGCTACTGCCTTGCCGAAGGCGGACTGGACATCGGCGATGTCGACGTCGTGGCCTACTACGAGGATCCTGTTCGCAAGCTCGAGCGCCAGCTCTGGATGGGGTTGCCGCAGACGCCTCCCGTCAGCCTGCAAGCCTTCCGTCGTCTCGATCCGGCTCGCGCCGGTCAGGAGATCCGCGAGATCCTTGGCTTCGAAGGGCGGCTTTGGTTTGGCGATCATCACCGGTCTCATGCCGCAAGCGCCTATTACTTTTCGGGCTTCGACGAGGCGGCCATCCTGTGCGTCGATGCCGTGGGGGAATGGACAAGCACGAGCTATGGTCTCGGCCTGGGCGCCGCAATCGAGACGCTGGCGGAGGTCGCGTTTCCCCACTCGCTCGGCATGCTCTACAGCGCCATGACCAGCTATCTCGGATTCGAGGTGAACGAGGGCGAATACAAGGTCATGGGACTCGCCCCCTACGGCCGTGCAGCCTATGTCGACCAGGTCCGTCGACTCGTCGTTTCGGACGGCGCGGACAATCCGGGCTTTCGCCTGCAACTCGACCACTTCGACTTCATGCATGGCGATCGAATGTTCAGCGACCAACTGTGTCGCCTGTTCGGCCGGCCGCCGCGGCAAGCCGAGGCGGAAATCGAACCCTTTCATTGCGATGTCGCGAAGAGCCTGCAGCAGGTCCTGGAGGAGCTGCTTCTCGAGAAGGTCAGGTACCTGCACGCCCGGACCGGCATGGCGAACCTGTGCCTGGCGGGTGGGGTTGCGCTCAACTGCGTTGCCAATGGGCGCATCCTGCGTGAGGGGCCTTTCGAGCGGCTGTTCGTGCAGCCGGCTGCCAGCGACGCCGGCAGCGCCCTCGGAGCCGCGGCACTGGCGCATGCCGAGCTGACCGGGCGTTGGCGGACGCGGACGTTGAAGGACGTCTATCTCGGCCCGTCGGCGAGACCGGATGAGCTTCAGCGGTTCGTCGCCGACACCTGCCTGCCATGGCAGGACTTCCGCACCGACCGCGCCAGTCTGGTCGCCGAGACCGCGGGCCGGCTCGCTGACCGCAAGGTCGTGGGTTGGTTCCAGGGTCGGATGGAGTTCGGGCCGCGCGCGCTCGGCGCACGCTCGATCTTGGCCGATCCCCGAGATCCCGAGATGCGCGACCGGGTGAACAGCCTGGTCAAGAAGCGCGAAGCCTTCCGACCGTTTGCTCCAGCGATCCTCGAGGAGGAGGCGGGAGCCTATTTCGACCTTTCGGTGGCGTCGCCTTTCATGCTGCTCACTTGCCAGGTGCGGGCATCGGGGCTGCCGGCGATCACGCATGTCGACGGGTCAGCACGGGTCCAGACGGTATGCGCCGAGACCAATCCTCGCTTCCACGAGCTGCTTGCCGCCTTCCGCAGCCGGACGGGCTGCCCGATCCTGCTCAATACATCGTTCAACGTGCGCGGTGAGCCGATCGTGTGCAGTCCGGCCGATGCCGTGGCAGCGTTCCTGACCTCCGGCCTCGACTGCCTCGTGATCGAGGACTTCCTGCTCGATCGGCGCGACATCCCGGAGACTCTCTTGAACGAGTTCAAGCACATCGATGCCCGGTCATCGGGCTTTTCCCATTCGAGCTATACCCTGTTCTGAGGGGTCTTCAATGGATGCGAAATCCCTGCGTCCCGTCCTGTCGCGGATCGCCGAGCTGGCATCGACCGACGACGGCCAGCAGATGATGCACCTTCTGCAGACGCTCGGCATGTCGCAGAGGCCGGCAACGCGATTTTCGCCGTTGTCCTCGCCCGACCCGCACGAGGAGGCCGGTGTCGGCATCTGGCAGGCTGTTCCGGGAGAAGCCGGCCGGTTCGTGCGCAATCCCGACCGCCGTGCGGACTGGCGGATGTGGGCGGACCTGCCCGAGATCGTCCTCCGGGAAGGCCGTCGCCGCGTCGTCTTTCTGGGCGAGTCCGCAGCGCGCGGCTACTTCTACGCCCCAATCATGACGCCGGCACGCGTCCTGCAGGACATGCTGCGGTCGTGCGACGGCCTCGGCGATCTCGATGTCATCGACCTGGCGAGGACATCGATACTCCTGCCGGACATGCTGAGGCTGCTGCGGCAGTCGGGCCAGCTGCGGCCCGACGCCGTGGTCATCTTCGCCGGCAACAACTGGTTCTGGACGAGGCTGTGGTCGCGCGAGGCATACGTCGAGATGGCAGCAGTCCTGCGACGGCAGGGAGCGGTGGCGTGTCGCGCCGCGACGCTGGCCCGCATCGAGGAAGATACGGTGGCGGCTTTTCGTCAAGCTCTCACGGAGTTTGTGCGCGAACACGCCATCCCCGTTGTCATCGTCATCCCCGAGTTCAATCTCCGGGACTGGACGTCGGAAACCCCACCGCTGCTGCCCGACGCCGACATGGCCGAATGGCTGCGGTGCCGCGATGTCGCCGGTTCGGCGGAAGATGGCGAGGCACGTCGCGGCGCCGTCGCGCGCATGATCGAACTGGACGGCGGAAGCAGCGACGTCAGCACGGGTCTGGCCGCCGACCTCGCGCTGCAAGCCGGTGACTTCGTTGCGGCACGACGCTTCCTGCAGATGAAACGCGATGCACCGTGCGGACGCTGGGTATGGTACTCAGCGCGTTGCAGCACGAGCCTGCAGGCCGCATTGCGCAAGACGGCGAAGGACCTGCAGCTCGCCTGTGTCGACCTGCCCGAACTTTTCGCGGAGGCGTCTGCGGACGGCATTCCCGGGTTCGAGTGGTTTCTCGACTACTGTCACCTGAGCTCGCAGGGCATGGTGCTGGCGATGACGCACACCGCTGAAGCCCTCGCGCGAACTCTTGGAGTGACGGCGCCGGGCGCCGGGCGCTTGCGAGCGGCGGCGCCTAGCCCGGCGGCGGAGGTCGAGGCGACCGCTGCCGTTCTCGCCGCTCTGCACGGATCGCACTTGCGGCAACCTGACGAGTCGCTTCGCGCCCTGTTGCGGCGTGCGGTGGCTTTCAGCCCTGAAACGGCGGCGCGGCTCTTGGGTGACTATCTCGATGGCCATGTGCGAGCCTGTCCGACCAACCTGACCGACTCCTTCGCCCGACTATCGGCGAACGCCCAGGCCCGCTGCTATTTCGGAAGCGCCGGGCAGGTCGCCACCATTAAGCTTGCGAAGTTTTCCCTCGCGTCGATCGCGCGCAGCGAGCTCGAGGGCGGCAGCCGCCGGCTCCTGGACAAGGTTGAAGAGGCGGCCGCGGCGACCCACGCTGTCGGGCCACGCCCGCTCGACCTGCTCCATCCGAGCCGCAGCCGCGAGCACGTGGTGGATGAGTGGAACGAGCAGGCTCGTGCCTACGACGTCCGCCATGACCGGACGTCGCGCCATTCGTTCTATCTCGCTGAACCTGCAAGCCTCGAGTTTCACATCGTGCTGCGCCTCCCCGCCGGCGGCGGCCCGGCCTCCGTGGCGGTCGCCTTGAACGGCGGGGCGGATCGGCGCTTCGAGATGACGCCACGATGGCGGACCCACACCTGGAAGGTGGCGGCGGAGCAAACGCGGCCGGGACTGAACGAGCTGGTGATCGAGTGGCCCTGCCCGTCGGTGGACTACACCCGGGAATGCGAGCAGGGCGCGGTCGCCCTGGAGCGAATGGCCCCCCGACGCGGCAGTGCCGAGAGGGGGCACCTCGCGGCCTTCACGGTCGCGCGGGCTTCACTGCCCTAGTCTACATGGCGGCGAAGCAGCCGCCGCCGATGCCGCTTACAGGATCTGCCGTTGCACGAGGCGGTAGAACGCTCCGCCGCGTTCGATCAACTCCTGGTAGGTGCCCCTCTCCACGATGCGGCCTTCATCGAGCATGATGATGTGGTCGGCCGTGCGGATGGTGCTCAGCCGATGGGCGATGACGAGGCGCGTGGCGTTCATCTTGGCCAAGCTTTCCCCGACGATCGCCTGAGTGCGGTTGTCGAGTGCGCTGGTCGCCTCGTCGAAGAAGATCAGCCGCGGCCGGCCGACGAGGGCGCGGGCGATCATCACGCGCTGGCGCTGGCCGCCCGAGAGCTGGCCGCCGCCCTCGGTGACCATCGTATCGAGCCCCAGCGGCATGGCGGCGATGTCGCCGTCGAGGCCGGCCAGCCGGGCGGCTTCCATGACCTGGTCGCGCGTCACACGGGCGCCGCCCGCGATGTTCTCGAAGATCGTGCCCGGCGTGAGGACGGCGGTCTCCAGCACCGTGCCGATTTGGCGGCGAACGGCGCGCAGATCGAGAGTCTCGAGCTCCCGGTCGTCGTAATAGACGCCGCCGCGCTCCGGGGTCTCGAAGCCCAGGAGCAGCCGCAGCAGGGCGGACTTGCCGGACCCCGATACGCCGACGATCGCCAGGCTGGCCCCCGGGCGCACCTCGAAATCGATGTCCCTCAGCGTCCACGGACCGTCGGGCGAATAGCGGAACGACAGGTTGCGGACGGCGATATGTCCGCCGAGCGGGCCCGGATCGACGCGCTTTGCCTCGACCTCGAGCGGCGCCTCGAACACCGGCCGGACGCGGGCCAGCAGCGGACCGGCGGCGATCGCCGAGTTCATCACCATCGTAAGATTGAGGATCGCCGCGGTGAAGGTGGCGAAGGCTCCGTTGAAGGCGGCAAAGGAGGCGACATCGATCAGTTGGGTGCCGCTTCCGGCGATCGCCAGGACACCGAACGTGCCGAGGATGGGAAGGCTGGTGGAGGCGATGACCTGCCAGGCCCCAATCACCCCGGAGCGGGCGTCGTGGGCGCGTTGGTCGGCGAAGGCGTTCGACCAGAGAGAGAAGGCGCGCTGCTCGGCGGCGGCGACCCTCAACTTCGCGATACCGCCCAGGATCTCCATCAGGAGACCCGTCACGGCGCCCTTGCGCGCCTGGACGAGAGCATCCAGGCGCATCTTCGCCCGGCTCAGCACGAACAGGAAGCCGGCGGCGACCACGGCATAGCCGAAGGCGAAGGCGGTGAGCGACAGATCGTAGATCGCCATGACGGCGAGACTGGACAGCGAGAACACCGCCCCGAGCACGATGTTGAGGTGGTGCCCCGCGACCATGCGGCGAATGGTGTCGATGCCGACGATCCGGGCGGCGAGGTCGCCCACGCTGTATTGCCGGAAGAATGAGGTGCGAAGCCGCATCACGCGATCCCAGACCGCGGCCTGCAGACGCCGATCGACGTAGGAGCCCAACCGGATCAGGGCGGCCGCGCGCACGATATTGAAGCCGGTGTTCGCCACGGCGGCGGCCACCAGCATGATCATCATGTCGGTGAGAAGATTGGTTCGGCCGTCGGGGACGGCGACGCCCAGCACCGCCCCCGTGGCGATGGGGATCAGGAAGGCGGCGAAGGTCGACGCTGCCGCCCCGACAACCATGTATCTGATGTCGTTGCGCGCTCCGAAGAACGAAAAGCGCCCGACATCGGCCATCGTGACGCGTTCGGGCAGCAGGGCGTAGAGCATGAAGCCCGTCGGCATCAGAGTCGCGGCGGCCGCCGTGTCGATGCCGATTTCCCCGCCCGTCGCGGGATCGAGGATGCGCCATTGCCGGCGCCGCCAGATGACCGCCCTCGGCGGGCCGCCGGTCTTCATCAGGGCGAGGAAGGGCGGTCCTTCCTCTTTCCACCATTCGCCATCCAGCACGATCTCGCGAACCCGGAAGCCGCTGGCGTCGGCGAGACGCTCGAGGCGGTCGGCGAACGGTGCGTCGCGCCGGTCCCCGGCCGGGAGGCGAAGGGTAAAGCCTTCGTGCACGGCGATCGAGGCAAGGGCAGTGGCCAACGGATCGCCTGCCAAGATCGTCGATGCCATCTCGGCGTGACGCAAGGCGGCGGCGGCACCGAGCCGGCGCAGCGCCTTGGCGACGTCGGCGTCGTCCTTCACCTGCCGCTCGCCGGCGCGTCGTTCGACGGCGGCGTCGTAGGCGATCAGGCGCGCGGCGATTCTCGCCGCCAGCACGGTCGACGGTGCGCCGAGTGCGATGGCCTTGCTCGTGTCGAGCAGCGACGCCGAAGTGACGGAGCGTACTGTTCCGTCGGCCGTGGTCCTGGCGGTGATCTGGTCGGCCAGCACCAGGAGCGACATTGGCGGCGACGGCTCGAGGCCATCGGACGCGACATAGCTCAGGATGGGCCGGTCAGCCTGCAGCCAGACGACCTCGCGCGCGGTCAGCGCCGTGCCCTTGGGCGTGGCCTGGCTTTCGCCGGGGGCCATCGGCGTGGCTGCGGCGTCGCCGTGCGACAGTCTCCGCCACGACAGGAGCGCCCGATACCAGGCATCGATCGCCGGTGCATCGACCGGGCCGGGCGCCGGCGGCGACTCGGCCGCCGACGGCCTGTCCTCGACCACCAGAAAACACACGCCCGGCGCCGCCAGGGAGAACAGCGCGGCTCCTGCCGGCAACTCGGCCATGAAGTAGCGCCGGCCGTGGTTTCCTGCGGCATCGACGACGGTTGCGTAGAGCCTCGCCGGGCGCTGCAGCCGGCGCGGCTCGACGAGCGTCGCGAGCTCGGTCGTCCTGGCCATGGCTTCGGGGTCGTGCGGCACGTTCATCCCGCCACCTCGGCGCTGATCAGGCGCGCATAGACGCCTTGCGCCGCCATCAGCTCGGCGTGCCTGCCGCGTTCCATCACCTTGCCGCGCTCGAGCACGATGATCTCGTCGCAGTCGCGGATCGTGCTGAGGCGATGGGCGACCAGGATGCACGTCATCCCCCGCCGACGCACGGCCTTCAGGATCGAGTACTCGCTTTCCGCATCGAGCGCCGCGGTGGCCTCGTCGAGGACCAGGACGGCCGGTTCGCGCACCAGGGCACGGGCAATCTCGATACGCTGGCGCTGGCCGCCGTTCAGGTTGCGGCCGCTTTCCTCGATTGCGGCCTGGACGTTGCCGGCCAAGCCGTCGATGACGGAGGTCAGGCCGGCATCGTCGACCGCCGCGACCAGGCGTTCGTTGTCGATGGCGTCATCCCACAAGGTGATGTTGCTCTGCACCGTGCCGCTGAACAGCCGAATGTCCTGATCGACCGACGCCACGATGTTGGAAAGCCGCTCACGGCCCCAGTCGTGCAGGGAGTATCCGTCGATCAGGATCTGCCCGGCCTGCGGTTCGAACAGGCCGGTTATGAGCTTGCCGATCGTGGACTTGCCGCTCCCCGATTCGCCGACCAGCGCGACCCACTGGCCGGGCTCGACGTCGAGGGAAAAATTGTCGATCAGCGGCGGTTGCGACGGGTCGTAACCGAACTTCAGATCGCGGATCGACAGCCGGCCGGGCGCGCGTGCATTGGCGGGCGCCGTCGGGTTGGCGGTGAAGCGCCAGTCGCGCTTTTTGTCCAGGACGTCATCGAGCCGCGTCAGGTCGGCCGAGGCCTGCTGCACCTTGCTGGCCACGTCGACCAGCTGCTGGATCGGCGCGGAGAAGCTCAGCAGCAGGCCCTGGAACGCGACCAGCGTTCCGATGCTGAGATGCCCGTCCATGATCCTGAGCGCGCCGACACCGAGGACCGCCACCGACGTCAGGTTGAGGATCATGAGCGGCACCATGCTGAGCGCGATCTGGTAGATCGAGAGCTTCTGCTCGGCGTTGATGGCCCGGGCGTGCAGGCCCGACCACTTGGCGAAGAAGTCGCCCTCGCCGGCGCCCGCCTTCAAGGTCTCGATCGCCTGCAGGCCGATCACCGAGGTGGCAAACAGGCTGCCCTGCTCGTTCTGCAGGCGCAACGCCACGGCCGCCAGCGAGCGCCTGACCCCGACGATGACCACGAGGTTGAGCGCGGCGCCTCCCAGCACGATCGCCGCCAGCACGACGTCATAGGAGACCATGACGGCGCCGAGGAACGATGCCGTCAGACAACTTGCCGCCGTGTTGCCGAAGTCGCGCGCCAGCAGCGTCGCCACCCGATCGTTGGCTTCGACGCGGCTCACGATGTCGCCGCCGAACCGCTGGCCGAAGAAGGCCATGGGCAGGTGCAGGACATGCCGCGTGAATCGCGCCGACTGCTCGAGGGCAAGCCGCATCTCCATGCGCAGCAGGGCAAGCCCCTGCAGCCAGCGCAGGGCGATGTTCAGCAGGAACGCCGCCGCCAGTCCCGCCAGGATCGGGCCAAGCCACCCGTCGTAGCGGCGGATCAGCACGTTGTCGACGAAGACGGAGGTCATGCCCGGCAGGATCATGCCGGGGATCACCAACATCACGCTGATCCAGCTGACGAAGGCGATCACGCCGTTGAGCCCCGCGAGGCGGCCGCGCAGCCTGGCCATCAGGCCCGGCGCTGCGGACGCCGCCGGCGTGCGGACCCGATGCTTGCTGATGGGGCTCGAGATCATCCCTCGATACTGAGCAGCTTCCGAAGCGCCGGGATGACCAGCGTGATCGGCCGCACCCGATCGACGATGACATCGATGTTGGCGACCGTTCCCGGCAGGATCTTGAAGGGCGGCCCCTGGCCGCTCCACCATTCGAAGCCACTCTTGTTGTCCGTGGTCGGCACGAGGTCGATGCGGGCGAGCAGCGCCTGCTGGCCGTCGAACAGGCTCTTGGTCAGCTGGCGATTGTGCAGGATCCGGTCGACGTCCTCGTCGGATACGTCCTGCGCCGAGACGCGCAGCACGCGTCCCTTCATCGAGCCGTACTCCTCGCGCTTGACGCTGTCGGGCACGACCTGGGCCTCCATGCCGACCGCCACGCGCTTTCGCGAATCGCCCCTGAGCAAGGTCACGACCTGGTAGTGACCATCGCGCTCCTCGCCCATGGTCGCGACGACGGCGCCGGCGGCGGCGACCTCGCCTCGCCCGACGCGGAGCTCGCGAATGACGCCGCTGATCGGCGCGGTGACGCTCGTGCCGACGGCCATTTCCGCCTTCAGCCGTTCGACCTCGGCCTTTTTCAGGTCGATCTCGACCTTCTTGACGCGCTGCATTTCCTGCAAGTCGTCGCGCTTCGTCTCGGCCACCAGTTGCACAAGTATCTTCTTCGCCGCGGCGTCGGCCAGCGAGAGCTCGATCTGGTCGGCCTGCTGCTGCTTGGAGAGGAGCTCGTTCTCCGAGATCATGCCCTTTTCGCGCAGTTTCTTGTACGTGCCGACGAGTTCGTTCAGCCGATCGCGCAGCACGCCGTATTTGGCCACCTGTTCTTCGATCGCCTTGACCTGGCGCTTGGTCGTCTCGTCGGTGTGCTCGATCTGCTTGACGTGAGCGTCTTTCAGAATCGCGAGATTGTTTTCCAGGTGCCTGAGCTCCGATTCGGCATTCTGAATACGGACGGCCAGCAGCTTCTGCTCGATGACGACGATGGTGGCGCCGGCCTTGACCTTGTCACCCGGCCGGACGAGCACCTCGGTCACCGGCCCGGCGGTGACGGTCGCGACGGCAAAGTTTCCCTCTAGATCGGCGATGACGACGCCGCTGCCGTACACCCGGGTCGGCACCGTTCCGAACACCGCCCAGACCAGGGCCGCCACCACGAGGATGGTCGTGGAAAAGGCCAGCAGCCGCATGGCCGGCGGGATGACGCTGATGCGCTGGTTGAGCTGCTCGGACGGCTTGGCGGGTCTGGATTCGCTCTCCCCCGATTTGCCAGCCTTGCGGCTGTCAGGTCCAGGTTTTGGGGTCGAGAGGCCAGGCGCGCCGTCCATATCGATGGAAACCGTACTCTACGTATTCGCCCGTTAACAAGCAGGGGCGGGCCGGTCAGGACGGCTGCGACAGGACACTGATGCAGTATCCATTGTGCCAGTCGCTTTTCTCGGCCACCGGGGGCGGCGCGTGCTCATCATTCAGGGTGGTCCGGATCTCGACCCTGAACTCGGTCCGCAGGCCCAGATCCTCGACGGCCCTGCTCGTGCCATTGCGAACGGCCGGCCAGTTCCAGTCGTCGACGATCTGCACATAGCAGCGGTCTACTGCGGGCTGCACATACCTCAGGCCGTCATACTGGTCCTGGTATTCGTGCGGGCCGTCGAACAGGTACACATTGAAGAGACCGAAGACGTCGCCGAGGCTGGCGTAGTTGATCTTGCGGAAATCGCGCTCCACGAAGCTTACATGGGCGTCGCCCTTGAAAGCCGCGAGGTTGGTGAAGAAGCGACTGTACGGCCCGCCGAACTGGGACCAGTTGTCGATGGCGACGGCCTCGACCTTGTTGCCGAACAGCGCGCTGCACAGGGTCGATCCCGCCCAGCTGCCGATCTCCAGGTAGCGCGGGGCCGGCAGCGAACCGATCAGGTTGTTGATGAAGGCGCGGTAGCGCCGGCCGGACAAGCCTTCCATGCCGAGCACGTCTGGCGACAGCTTGCAGCTGCCGGCCACGGCCCGGTCGAGGGCGAGCCTGACCGAGGCCACCAGGCTCGCGGCCTGGTCCGATGTCGCCTTGGGCTCCAGCACGGTCAGTTGAGGTTCCAATGTGCCATATCCCCCGCCCAGCGCTCACCATAGACGATGTGCGCGGCGGCGTCGTTTCAGTACATTGGGTAATTGTAAGGATCGCTCTTGCGCAGACGATCCATCTTCTTTTTGACGCGCCGGCGGTCGCCGATGTCCCTTATCCAGACATAGGCGCGAATCAGTCCGAGAAAGAGGCTCTTCATTGCGGCACCTTGCCTTTCGCGGAGGTGTTCGCAGTCCTGAACCAGTTCAGCATCAAGGTACTGAGCCAGTCGTTGTGCTCCCGGCCGAAATGAATCAGGTCGCGGGCATTGCGGGCGCCCGACGATACACCCGGGATTCCCTCGACCCGTTTCGACAGCCAATCCTGCTTCTCGCGGCTCTGGTGGATGAAGCTGTGGCACACCGGGATGCGACGGAGTTCGGCCGCCGCTTCCACCATCATGATGTTGGCCATGAGATTGTGCAGGTCGAACTTCTCCGATTGGAGGCGCTCGTAATAAAGGGTCTTGAGCCTGACCTTGGGGTCCTTCGACTTCATGTCGGTGTCGGTCGGGAACGGCCAGTCCATGATCTCGCCGTCCTCATAGGCGTAGAAGATCCGGTGCGAGAACGACCAGTCGATGAAGACCACGTCCGGATGCAACTCGGGCGACTGGATCGCCCGACAGGCCCTGATGGCGATGTGCTGGTTCGATGATGCTCCGAGCCCGAGATTGAGATTGCAGAGCTCCGAGGCGACCACCGGGCGGAGCCTCTCGCAAAGCAGATGCGGCCACGTGTGCCCGACGGGCAGGCCATAGCCCTCGGTGTTCGAATCGCCCAACGAGAGGACTACGAACGAGTCCTGCGGGATCTGGGTGAATTCGATGCAGCGAAACCCGTGGCTGTTATACCGGTACTCGACGTCGTTCGGGCCATAGCGATTGGGTTTGCCCGCCGCGCAGTCCGCCTCGTAGCGAGCCTGCTCGCCGGGGGTCAGCCAGTGGGTTACCCAGTTCGGGGGACGATACGGAGCGTATGGAAGCCGTGATTGACCCCGGCACGGCCAGAAGCCGTCCAGCGTCTTGGGATTATCCGGATACATTTGCCTCGCCGCGCGCCCCCATCTCGCGGGCATGATACCGACGAGACCTGGCGATCGTCGACCCGGATGGCGATGCGTTGGACGTCCTCCGGCGTGAACACCGGCACCGTTGGCGCAAGCGAAGGAGGCGGATAGACGCTCATCACACACCGAGCAGGTCCCATTTGTTGCCGGCGATATCGAGGAAGACCGCGACCCGGCCATAGGGTTCGGCGCGCGGCGGCTTCAGGAAGGTCATTCCCGCCGCAAGCATGCGCTGGTAGGCGGCGTCGAAATCGTCGACGCGCAGGAAGAAGCCGACGCGGCCGGCGAACTGGTTGCCGATGAGGCGCTCCTGCTCCTCGCCGTCCGCCCGGGCGAGAAGGATTCCGCTTGCCGCACCGGGCGGGCGCACGACGACCCAGCGCTTCGGCCGCCCGTCATTAGTGAGCGACGGCGAGTCCTCGACCAGGTCGAAGCCGAGAATGCGCACGAAGAAGTCGATGGCCGGGTCGTACTCCTTCACGACCAGGGCGACGAGATCGAGATTCGCCATCAGCCCAGCGCCCCGGCTTTCTTCAGCGCTTCGATCTCTTCGGTCGCGAAGCCCGCCTCGCGCAGCACCTCCTCGCTGTGCTGGCCGACCGCCGGCGGCGGGCCCGACCTGCGCGGCTTGGCGAAACCCAGGCGGATGGGATTGTTCACGGTGCGCGGCACTTCGGGATTGTCAGTGGCGGCGAAGATGCCGGCGTGGTCGGCCTGCTCGTCGTCGACAACGTCGGCGGTCCGGCCGATGACGCCGAACGGAATGCCGGTGCCGGCGAAAGCCTTCTCCCACTCGGCGTAGGTCCTCGCGGCGAGAACCGGCATCAGCTCCTTCACCAGCTCCAGCGAGCGTGCGCGGCGGTCGGCGCGCTGGGTGAAGCGCGGATCCTCGGCGAGGTCGGGCCGCTCGATCGCCTTGCACAGCACCGGCCACAGCCGGTCGTCGCGCACCAGCAGGAGCTGCAGCCAGCGATCGTCCTTGGTGCGGTAGAGGTTGGTCAGCGCATTGCGCGGCTTGTCCGGCGACTGGCGTGGCGGCAGGTGCGCGCCGACCAGCGCGCCCGCGGTCGCGGTGCCGTTGGACCACACCCCGTTGGCATAGAGCGAGGTGCCGACCCAGCAGCCCTTGCCGGTACGGTCGCGCTGGCGCAGGCCCATCAGGATCGCGGCAACCAGCGTCATCGCCGTGGCGCGATCGCCCTGCGCAGGCAGCGACAGGCCCGGCGGGCCATCCTCATAGCGCGCCGAATCGAGGATGCCCGAGCGGCCGAAATAGGCGGTGACGTCGAAGCCCGGCCGGTCGCGATCGGGCCCGCTCTCGCCGTAGCCGGTGAGCGAGCAGTAGATCAGCCGCGGATTGACGGGCTCGACATCCTCCCAGCGCAGTTTCAGCCGCTCGCGCGCCGGCGGCGGGAAATTCACGATCATGATGTCGGCGCGTTGGATCAGCCGCTCGAGCACGGGACGCGCGCGCTCGTTCTTGAGGTCGAGCGCCAGCGAGCGCTTCAGCCTGCCGTCGAGCTGCCAAGCGAAGTTGACGTCGCTCTGCGGGTAGCTGGCGTTGCGATAGCTGTTGCGATGCGGGTCGCCGTCCGGCGGCTCGATCTTGATGACGTCGGCGCCGTAGTCGGCCAGGACGACCGCTGCCGCGGGTGCCGCAATGAACGAGCTGACGTCGAGGACGACCAGGCCCGAAAGCGGCCCAAGAACCGAAGGCTCGAGCGGAGGGTCGGTCATGGCACGGCGCCGCTCTTGCGCAAGGCCGCGATCTCGTCCGCGGTAAGCCCGGCCTGGGCCAGGATCTGGTCGCTGTGCTCGCCCAGCGCCGGCGCGGGATGCGCCTTCTGCTGTTCGGCGAAGCCCAGCCGGATGGGGTTGCTGAGGGTGCGCGGCATCTCGGGGATCGCGGTCTCGACGACGGCGCCGCAGGCAACGGCCTGCTGGTCGTTCGGCACATCCTGTGGCCGGCTGATGACGCCGAAGGTGATGCCGTGGCTCGCCATGGTCTTGCGCCAGTGCTCGTAGTCCTTGGCTGCGAAGGCCTTGCTCAGGATCGCCGCGAGCTCCGCCGAGTGTTTCCGGCGAGCCTCGACCGTGGCGAAGCGCGGGTCTTTCTCGAGCTCGGGCAGCTCGACGGTCGCGCACACGCCCGGCCACATCTTGTCCTCGCGCACGATGGTGAGCTGCAGCCAGCGATCGTCGGCGGTGTGGTAGATGTTGCCCAGCGCCGAGCGCGGCCGTTCGGGTGGTGGACGATGAGGCAGGAAGGCGCCGACCAGCGCGGCCTGGGCGACCACACCACACGACCACAGGCCGTTGCCCAGCAGCGACGTGCCGACCCACGAGCCTTCGCCGGTCTTCATGCGCTGCATCAGCCCCATCAGGATCGCCGAGACCAGCGCCATAGAGGTCGCGCGATCGCCCTGCGCCGGCACCGGCACGCCGGGCGGCCCGTCTTCGTAGCGCTGGGCATCGAGCAGGCCCGAGCGCGCGAAGTAGGCGGTGGCGTCGAAGCCCGGCCGGTCGCGATCGGGTCCGCTCTCGCCATAGCCGGTGAGCGAGGCATAGATCAGCTTCGGGTTGACCTTCTTCACTTCGTCGTAGGTGAGCCTGAGCTTGTCGCGCACCGGCGGCGGGAAGTTGCAGATCAGCACGTCGGACATGGCGATCAGCTTGTCGAGGGCGGCACGTGCGTCCGGCTTCTTGAGATCGAGCACGATCGAGCGCTTGTTGCGCGAATCCATGTGCCAGGGATAGTTGACCTTGCCCTTCGGGTAGTTGGACGAGTCATGCATGATGCGGCGGTTGGGATCGCCGTCCGGCCCCTCGACCTTGATCACATCGGCGCCCCAGTCGCCCAGCACCACCGCCGCGGCGGGAGCGGCGATGAACGAACTGATGTCCAGCACGCGTATTCCTGCCAGCGGTAGGCCAAGCTCGGTCATGACGGGTCCCTTAAGTCTGCGGCCGATAAGGGCGCGAGCCTCTGGCCTCCGTCAAGGCTGCCCGTTAGCGTGTTTCGGCACGCGGCGTGCTTGGGGGATTTCATCGTGGCGGGAAAGAAAAAGCCTAACTTCATCGTCGTCCTGATCGACGATCTCAGGTTCGACGAACTGGGGATCTGCGGTCATCCCTTCATGAAGACGCCGCACATCGACCGCATCGGCCATGAGGGCGCGAACTTCACCGCGGCCTTCCACACCACGCCGCTGTGCTCGCCGAACCGCGCCTCGATCGTCACCGGCCAGTATGCCAGCCGCCACGGCATCATCGACAATGTGGCGAGAGACGCCCACAGCCATCGCCTGCCCAACTATCACGGCATCCTGCAGCGGCTGGGCTACGAGACCGCCCATGTCGGCAAGTGGCACATGGGCAACTCGGGCGGGCCGCGGCCAGGCTACGACCGCTGGGTAAGCTTTCCCGGCCACGGCTCGATCGTCGATCCGGTGCTGAACATCGACGGCGAGGAGCGCCAGCACCAGGGCTACATCACCGATCTCCTGAACGCGCACGCTGTCGACTTTCTGCGCAAGCCGCGGAGCAAGCCGTTTGCGCTGTTCTTCGCCCACAAGGCCGTCCATCCCGACGCCTTCCAGGCGCCTGACGGCACGATCGATCTCAGCAAGGGCGGCTATCGCGTGCCCGAGCGTCATGCCGAGCTCTACAAGGGAGCGTACTTTCCGCGCCGGCCCAATGCGCGGCCACTCGAGGAGGTGGTGAAGGACAAGCCCGCCTGGACCGAAGCGTTCCAGCTCAAGGGCAACGAGGCCTCGCGCAAGGTGCTGGACGGCATCAAGGCCGGGTCCGACGAGGAGATCCGTCTGCGCGCCGCCATGATGGCCTCGGTCGACGAGGGCATGGGCGACGTCTTCAAGGCGCTGGAGGAGACCGGCGAGCTCGACAACACCTTCATCCTGTTCCTGGGCGACAACGGCTACTTCTTCGGCGAGCACGGTCTCGGCCCCGAGCGCCGCTTCGCCTACGAGGAAGGTATCCGCTCGCCGTTCCTGATCCGCTATCCGGCGTGGTTCAAGCCGGGCACGGTGAAGGACGACCTGGTGCTGGCGATCGACATCGCGCCCACCATCCTCGATCTCGCCGGCGCCAGGAAGGCCGACTTCGAGCATATCCAGGGCCTGTCGCTACGGCCGATCGCCCAAGGCAACAACAAGCAGGGCAAGGCGATCCGCTCGTCCTTCATGTGCGAGTACTTCAGCGAGAACGCCATGCCGTGGCTGATCGGCATGAGCTACAAGGCGATCCGCACCAGGCGCCACAAGTACATCCACTGGACGCAGAAGTCGCTCGACGGCGTGGAGTGCGACGAGCTCTACGATCTCAAGAGCGATCCCTACGAGATGCACAATCTGATCAACAAGAAGAGCGAACGGCCGACGGTCGTTCGCTTGCGCAAGCAGCTGGCGCAGCTGGTCGCGCACTCCGTCGGACTCTAGGAGATCCCACCGATGCTGACCAAGAGAGCCTTCCTTGCGGCGAGCCTGGTCACAGCATCCGGTGCCGCCCGCGCGCAGACATACCCCACGAAGCCGATCCGACTGATCGTGCCACTGGCGCCGGGCGCTACCGCCGATATCGTGGCGCGCATCTTCGCCGAGGAGCTGGGGAAGTCGCTCGGCCAGACGGTCGTGGTCGACAACAAGACCGGCGCCGGCGGCACCATCGCCACCGCCGAGGCGGCGCGTGCACCGGCTGACGGCTATACGCTGGCGTTGGCGAGCCAGGGCACGCTGGTCTTCAACGTCGGTCTCTACAAGGCGCCGGGCTACGATCCGCTGAAGGACCTGCAAGCCGTCGCCGTGAGCGGCGGCGTCTCCAACGTGCTGATCGTGCATCCCGACAATCCGGCCAGGACGGTCGCCGATGTGCTCGCCCAGGCGCGCGCCAAGCCGGGCGAGCTCACCTACTCATCGGGCGGTGTCGGCACCAGCCATCACATGTCGGGCGTGCTGCTCGAGATGCGCACCGGCGTGAAGCTGCAGCACGTGCCCTATCGCGCGACGCCCGCCGGCATCCAGGCCGTGGCCAACGGCGAGGTCGCGATGGGCCTCTTCAACACACCCACCGTCCTGGGCTTGATCAAGGGCGGCAAGCTCAAGGCGATTGCCGTCACCAGCGAGAAGCGCTCAGACCTGCTGCCCGAGGTCCCGACCATGATCGAATCGGGGCTTAAGGACTACGTCGTCAATACGTGGACGGGCTTCGCCCTGCCGGCGGGCGCCCCGGAGCCCGTGGTGGGCAAGCTCAACGCTGAATTCAACCGTATCGGCCAATTGCCTGCGGTGCGCGAAAAGATGCTCGCCCAGGGCATCGAGATCCTGCCGCCGCTGTCGCCGGCCGCGGCCCAGGAGCTGGTTCGCACCGACTTGGCCCTGTGGCTGCCTATCATCAAAGCATCTGGAGCGTCGGCAGATCAGTAGCCTTCCTTGCAAAAGCCGCCTTCGGCGCGTATCTCCCTGCCTCCGTCACACAGGTGAGCCATGGGCTATCGAGTCGCCGTCGTCGGCGCGACCGGCAATGTCGGGCGCGAAATGTTGCAGATCCTGGCCGAGCGGAGCTTCCCGGCCGATGACGTCGTGGCGCTGGCCTCGGCCAAGTCGGCGGGCAAGCAGACCTCGTTCGGCGAGAACGGGGTGCTGAAGGTCCAGGATCTCGCCAAGTTCGACTTCAAGGGCATCGACATCGTGCTCTCCTCGCCCGGCGCCAAGGTGTCGGCCGAGCACAGCCCGCGCGCCGCCAAGGCGGGCGCGGTGGTGATCGACAACACCTCCTACTGGCGGATGGACCCGGATGTGCCGCTGGTCGTGCCGGAAGTGAATGCCGCGGCGATCGCGGGCTACAAGGCGCGGGGCATCATCGCCAATCCCAACTGCTCGACCATCCAGATGGTGACGGCGCTGAAGCCGATCCACGAGGCCGCGACCATCAAGCGCGTGGTGGTCTCGACCTATCAATCGACCTCCGGCGCCGGCAAGGACGCCATGGACGAGCTTTTGAACCAGACCAAGAGCTTCTTCGTGAACCAGACGCTGGAGCCCAAGAAGTTCACCAAGTCGATCGCCTTCAACGTTATCCCGCACATCGACGTCTTCATGGATGACGGCTCGACCAAGGAAGAGTGGAAGATGGTGGTCGAGACCAAGAAGATCCTCGACCCCAAGATCAAGGTCCACGCGACCTGCGTGCGCGTGCCGACCTTCATCGGCCATGCCGAGGCGGTGAACCTCGAGCTCGAGCAGCCGCTCGACGAGCATGAGGCGCGTCGCGTGCTGGCCGCGCAGCCGGGCGTGCTGGTCGTCGATCGCCGCGAGAACGGCGGCTACGTCACGCCGCAGGAGGTCACCGGCCAGGACGCCGTGTTCGTGAGCCGCGTGCGCGTCGATCCCACGATCGACAACGGGCTCGCCCTCTGGATCGTCAGCGACAACCTGCGCAAGGGCGCGGCGCTGAACGCCATCCAGATCGCCGAGGAGCTGGTCCGCGGCTATATCTAGTGCGCGGCGAAAGCTTCGACCCTACCGGCATCCGTTGGGTTCTATGTCTCTGAAACTAATGGAAAATCTTTTTGTTACAGCTGTTTAAGAACAGTATTTCATGTAAGATGGAAGGGTGAACGACACCCCGTCGCTTTATCCTCTCCGCCCCGAATCGCAGGCGTCGTCCACGCCAACGCCTTTGTTCGGCGGCGATGATACATTCGTTCAGCAATTGCGGCTCGCGGCCCAGGCCCATCGCGCCGGCCGTCTCGACGAGGCGATCAGCTCCTACCTGAAGCTGCTCGCGGTGCGGCCCTACCACGCCGAGCTGCACAACAATCTCGGTGTCGCCCTGCGGCTGGCCGGCAAGCTCGAAGCCTCGGTCTGCCATCATCGGCTGTCGCTCGCCGCCGACCCCAACAATCCGGCACTGCATTCCAATCTCGGCAACGCGCTGCGCGCGGCCAACCGGCTCGACGAGGCGGTGAAGCACCACTTCCATTCGATCACGCTCAACCGCGACTACGGTGAGGGCTTCTTCAATCTGGCGCTCTGCCTGCGCGATCTCGGCCGCCTCGACGAGGCCGTCGGCTGCTTCGGGCGCGCGCTGGCGCTCAATCCCGACAACCGGCGCGCCCGCGTCGAGCTGGCCATTGCGCTCCTGATGCGCGGCGAGCTGGCCCAGGGCTTCGCCGCCTACGAAGCGCGCAAGCGCCTGCCCGAGACACCGACGCCCGACTTCACGCAGCCGGCGTGGGACGGCCGGCCAGTCGGCGGCAAGCGTATCCTGCTCTATCCCGAGCAGGGGCTGGGCGACGTGCTGCTGTTCATGCGCTTCGCCCGCGAGCTGAAGCGTCGCGGCGCCACCGTCATCGTGCTCTGCCAGGCGCTGCTCAAGGAGCTTTTGGCCACCGCTGACTACATCGACCACGTCGTCGCCGAAGGCGAGCCGCTGCCCGACTTCGACGTCCACGCCTCGATGGTGTCGCTGCCCCATCTCTGCCGCGTCGATTTCGAGGCGCTGGCGTTGCAGCCGGCCTACCTCAAGGCGCCGGCCGAGAGCCGCATCAAGCTCGGCCATATCGAGCAGGCGAAGCTTCGCGTCGGCATCTACTGGGCGGGCATGCCGGGTCGGCCGCAAGATCGCCAGCGCTCGGTGCCCTTTGCGCGCTTCATGGCGTTGGCCGGCGATCCCGAGCTGCTGATGTTCAGCCTGCAGGGCGGCCAGCACCAGAAGGACATCCAGACCTTCGGCGCCGGCGGCCTGGTGCACGATGTCGGCCGCGGCATCTTCGACTTCGCCGAAGCGGCGACCGCGCTGTCGCAGCTCGACCTGCTGATCTCGATCGACGCGCCGATCGCCCATCTCGCGGCCGCCATGGGCATCCGGACCTGGGTGCTGCAGCCCTCGGTCGTCGACTGGCGCTGGCAGCTCGGCGGCGCAAACGCGCCCTGGTATCCGACCGCGCGCCTGTTCCGTCAGCCGCGTCCCGGCGATTGGGAGTCGGTGTTCGTTGCGGTGAAGAGCGAGCTTGCGAAGCTCAAGCGACGGCCCTGAAGCTCGCTAGATCGTCGACATCGTCGAGCGTATCGGCGGACGCGAACGAATAATCCAAAGGCAGGGTCAGGACCGAATCCCTGAGGGCGTGATGCGTCGACCAGCGCACGTCGGCGAACAGGCCGTGTGGCAAGGGCCGGGTGCGGCGCGCGCCGACCAGCCAGAACCCTCCGTCAGGCGCCGGGCCGAAGACGAAGTCGTGACTACCCAGCAGATGGAAGGCGCGGGCGATGTGATGGGCGCGCATCGCCGGGATGTCGCTGCCGACCAGCACGACGGGTCCCGGCGGCAGCGTCCGGAACGGCCGCTTCATGCGCACGCCGAGATCGCCCGGTCCTTGTGGCCGGATCCGTCGAATGCCGCGCCACGCGACATCAGCCAACGCCGTATCCGGCGTCACGAACAGCCAGAGCCGCCAGCGGCGGTCGCGCAGCAACCGGATCTGTCGCGCCAGCGTGAGGCGATAGAAGCGTGTTGCCGCGGCATCGCCGATATCGCGCGCCAGCCGGCGCTTCACGCGCCCGAACTGCGGCGCACGGGCAAAAATCACGAGATGGCGCATCATGATCCGTACAGCCGGCGCAGCAGCGATGGCGACACGCCGGCGAAGTACAGGCCGAGGCAGGTAAGGTTGCGCATCGGTCGCGCCAGCCAGCCGTCGCGCTCGTAGCGTCGCGCCGAGGTCACGGCATCGGCCTCGAGCGCGACAAGGCGATGTCGCCCGATGCGGCGCACGAGGTCGACGTCTTCCATCAGCGGCAGCGGGCGAAAGCCGCCGATCTGCCGATAGAAATCGCGCGTGATCAGCAGCGCCTGGTCGCCATAAGGCAGGCCGAGGGCCCGGCTGCGCCAGTTGGCGAGGCGTTCGACCCGCCGCGCGCGGGGATTCGTCGAGGCAAAGCGCAGCCGGAAATAGGCGGCCTTGTCCGCGCCCGTCGCCATGAAGCCGCGCGCCGCGGTGGCCCATCCGTCCGACAGCATCGTGTCGGCATGCAGGAACAGCAGCCAAGGCGCGGTGGCGGCTGCGGCGCCTGTCGCGAGCTGGCGCCCGCGCCCGGCCTCGGCGGCCACGACCCTGGCGCCGGCTGCACGCGCAATCGCGACGGTGCCGTCGCGCGAGCCGCCATCGCAGACGATGACGTTGGGATGGTGGCCGAGAGCGGCGAGGGCGCCGGGCAGATGATCGGCAGCGTTGAGAGTCGGGACTATGACGTCCAGCGTCACTGGCTGCAGGCGGCGCCGCCCAGCACGCAGAACTTGGCGCAATGCGGATGGTTCAGCCGCACCGCGCCGACGCTTTCGCCGAGCGTGTGCCCGAGCTCGAACTGCGGCTCAAAGGGCAGGAGCGTGCAGGCGACGACGGCAGGCCGCGCTGCATCCTTGCGCTTCACCACCATGCGGGCCGAAGCGCACATCACGCTGTCGGGCGATTTCTTCAGGATGCCCCAGCAGGCCGTGGTGATCTCTGGCACGTTGACCTTGGCGTCCATCTCGGGGAACAGCACCAGCGACACCGGGCTTTGGGCATCGATCGCAACACCGAGCTCGGCGAACAGCCGGGCATAGCCGGCGCGGACCTCTGCCTCGCTCTCGTCGGAGAAGCGCCGCCCCGCGACATGGACGTCGAAGCCGCTCTCGGCCAGCCACACCAGCCCGTCGACCGTCGGCTTCCAGCTGCGTGCCCCGCGCTCCTTCTCGTGCAGCGTCTTGCCATAGTGGTCGACCGAGACGCGCAGCGTGAGGCGCTTGCCACCATGGCGCGCCAGCAGGCCGAGCAGCGCGGGCTTCATCCTCTGCATCGGCTTCATGGCGTTGGTGAGCACCATCGCCTGCAGCCCGCGCGACAGCACGTCCTCCAGCATCGCCGGCAGCTCGCGGTTCATGAAGGGCTCGCCACCGGTGAAGCCGATCAGCCGCGTCGCGTGCCGGTCGCGCTCGATCTCGTCGAGATAGGCGCGGACCTCGGCGGCCGACAGATAGGCGAGGCGATCGTTGCGCGGCGAGGATTCGATGTAGCAGTTCGTGCAGGTGAGGTTGCAGAGCGTGCCGGTGTTGAACCACAGGGTCTCGAGCGCCCGCAGCGCCACATGGGCGCGTTCCTCGCCCCTGGCGGTGACCAGGGCGTCCTGGAACTTCGCGGGATCGAGCAACAGGGGCAGCATCGGCGGGATCCGGATCAGAGCCCGAGCGTGCGCCCGATCTGGCGCCACGGCAACGGCAGCAGCGAGATCAGCGCCACCGCGCCGAAGCCCAGGATGATCGCGCCCGAGACGCGGTTCAGCCACAAGAGGCCGCTGCCGGTGAAGCGATGGCGCAGCGATACCGCGGCCGTGCAGATGATGGTCCACCAGGCGAGCGCGCCACAGAACACCGCCGCCACCAGCAGTCCGGCATCGGGCAGGCTGGCGCCGACGCCCGCGAGATTGCGACCGGCGAAAGCCGCGCCGAAGGCGATCACCGTCAGGGGATTGAACACCGTGATGAAAAAGCTCGAGCTGGCGAAATGGAAGTGGGTCGCGATCTGGTGCTCGCGGTCGTCGGCCACCGGATCGCCGACGGTGCGCGGCCGATGACGCATGGTCGTCCAGCCCATGATGATCAGGCCGATGCCGCCAATGCCCAACAGCCATTTCTCGCGCTCGATGACGAACTGCTCGACGATCGACAGGCCGAAGGCCGCGACCGCGCCGAACACCGCATCGCCCAGCGCCGCGCCGATGCCGGTCATGTAGCCCGCCACCGCACCGACGGTAATCGAGCGGCGGATGCACAGCACTGCGGCCGGCCCGACCGGCACGGCAATCAGGAAGCCGATGGCCGCGCCCTCGATGGCAAGCGCGATCGGATTGAACTGAAAGCCCGGAACCTGCATCGGCGGCTACAGCTTCTCGGCCATGAAGCGGCGCGGCGGCGAGACCAGTTGGTCCTGCGCCGCCACCAGTTGCAACTCGCGTTCGTCCATCGCCCGGGTGGCCTCGAGCACGGCGAAGACCGACGAGGCGGCCTTGCCCAGCGCCGCCGGCGCATCGCCGTCCGCAATCCAGTGCGCCGAGAACAATGCCGCCACCATGTCGCCGGTTCCGTTCGGCGCGATGTCGAAACCGATCAGCGGCGTCGTGACGCGCCACGCCGCGTCGCGGCTCACCGCCACCATCTCGATGCGGTCGTTCGGCGCATCGGCGCGGCGCAGGCTGGTGATCAGTGCAAGGCGCGGGCCTTTTTCTCCATGGGCAAGCAGGCTGCGCGCGGCGGCAAGCGCGTCGTTCATGGTGGCGACCTTGGACCCGGTGAGATGCTCCAGCTCGAAGTGGTTGGGCGTGATCAGGTCGGCGGCCGGGATGGCGCGTTCGCGGAAGAAGATGTCGATGCCGGGTTTCACGTAGATGCCGGTGTCGATGTCGCCCAGCACCGGATCGCAACACCAGACCGACTTCGGATTCGCCGCGCGCACCCTGGCGGCGGTGTCGAGCACGACATCGCCCAGCGCCGCATCGCCGACATAGCCCGTCAGCAGGGCATCACAGCGCGGCAGCAGACCCAGCGCCTCGATGCCGGCCACGATGTCGGCGACCTGATCTGCAGGGGCCGTGCGGCCGCGCCATGCGCCGTACCCGGTATGGTTCGAGAATTCGACCGTGTTGACCGCCCAGACCTCGTGGCCCAATCGTTGCAAGGGAAATGTCGCAGCCCGGTTGCCGACATAGCCGTAGGCAACATGGCTCTGGAGCGAGAGAAAGCGCATGGACGGCGGCCACCTTGCCACAAGGAGGCTCGTCATTATAGTCCGCCGCGTTCTCGGGGAGCTTCCACATGTCCAACACCGTCCGCCCGCGTCGCAGCGTCCTCTACATGCCGGGCGCCAACACGCGCGCGCTGGAGAAGGCGCGAACCCTGCCGGCCGATGCGCTGATCTTCGATCTCGAGGACGCCGTGGCGCCGGAAGCGAAGGAAGCGGCGCGCACCAACGTCGTGCTGGCGGCCGAGAGCAAGGCCTACGGCAAGCGCGAGATCGCCATCCGCTGCAACGGCTTCGGCACCGAATGGTTCGAGGGCGATATCGCCGCCATCGCCAAGTCGGGCGCCGATGCCGTGCTGGTGCCCAAGGTCGAGAGCGCGGCGCAAGTGACGCACGTCGTGTCGCTGCTCGACACGGCAGGCGCGCCGCCCGAGATGGCGGTGTGGGCGATGATGGAGACGCCCAAGGGCATCCTGCGCGCCGAGGAGATCGCGGGCGCACATCCGCGCCTCAGCCTGTTCGTCATGGGCACCAACGATCTCGTGAAGGACATGCGCGCGCGCCACACGCCGATGCGGCTGCCCATGGTGACCGCGCTCGGCATCGGCATGCTGGCAGCCCGCGCCTACGGGCTCACGATCCTGGACGGCGTCTACAACGACATCCAGGACGCCGATGGCTTCCGCGCCGTCTGCCAGCAGGGCCTGGAGATGGGCTTCGACGGCAAGACGCTGATCCATCCCAGCCAGATCGCGCCCTGCAACGAGGTGTTCGCCCCGTCGGCCGCAGAGCTCGAGATGGCGGGCAAGATCGTCGCCGCTTTCAAGCAGGCGCAGGCCGAGGGCAAGGGCGTGGTCACGGTCGACGGCCGCATGATCGAGAACCTGCATGTCGAACAGGCCGAGCGTGCGCTGGCGCTCGCCTCGGCGATCAAGGACCTGCAGGCCGCAGCATGAGCAAGGCGACTACGACAAAGACGGGGCAGGGAAACTTCTTTGAGGATTTCCGCATCGGCCAGGAGTTCCCGCACGCCACGCCGCGCACGCTCACTGAAGCCGATGCCGCCCTGAATGTCGGTCTCTACGGCTCGCGCTTTGCCATCAACTCGTCGGACGAGTTTGCTCGTTCGCTCGGCCTGCCACGCGCGCCGCTCGACGACCTGCTGGTCTTCCATGTCGTGATCGGCAAGACCGTGAACGACATCTCGCTCAACGCCGTGGCCAATCTCGGCTACGCCGAGTTCCGCTGGGGCGTGCCGGTCTATCCCGGCGACACGCTGCAGGCGCGCTCCACTGTCTTGGGGCTTCGCGAGAACTCGAACAAGCAGAGCGGCGTCGTCTGGGTGCGCTCGACCGGCACCAACCAGAAGGGCGAGATGGTGCTGGACTATGTGCGCTGGGTGATGGTGCACAAGCGCGATCCCCAGGCCGCCGTCGCCGCGCCCGTGACACCGAAGACGGCGCCGGCGGTGGCGCCGGCCGACCTCATCGTGCCTGCCGGTCTGAAGCTCGGCGTCTATGACGATGTCGCCGCGGGCTCCTCGCATCGCTGGGAGGACTACCAGCCGGGCGAGCGCATCGATCATGTGAGCGGCATCACGCTGGAAGATTCCGACCACATGTTCTCGACGCGCCTCTACCAGAACACGGCGCGCGTGCACTTCGACGCCTTCGCCGGAAAGAACACCCGCTTCGGCCGGAGGCTCGCCTATGGCGGCCACATCATCTCGCTGGCGCGCGCGCTCTCCTTCAACGGCCTCGCCAACGGCTTCCGGCTCGCGGCCATCAACGCCGGCAGCCATGTCGGCCCGACCTTCGGCGGCGACACGATCTATGCCTGGTCGGAGGTACTGGAGAAGGCCGAGCTGCCCCACGCCAAGGACCTCGGCGCACTGCGCCTTAGACTCATTGCAGCCAAGGACTGCCCTTGCACTTCTTTCCCCTGCAAGCAGGCCGATGGGAAGTATCATCCGGCCGTCGTGCTCGACCTCGATTATTGGCTCCTCATGCCGCGCCGCTAGGAAACCTCACCCTGAGGAGGCCGCGCAGCGGCCGTCTCGAAGGGTGGGCAACAACACGTCTGGCTCCCACCCTTCGAGACGCGGCCCTGGGGGCCGCTCCTCAGGGTGGGGTGAGGTGAGGGGTATCCACCCACGAGGAGTTGCTGAATTTCGCTTGGAAATCCAGGGCTTAAGCCGACTTTCGTTGACTTGAAACGGCTGCGCGCTAAAAAAGCTCAGCCGATGTCGGCAATAGGGGTTCCCGCGCGATGAGCGTCGCCAATCGGCCGGTACATCGGCCGCTCTCTCCGCATTTGCAGGTCTACAAGCCGCAGCTCACCTCCGTGTTGTCGATCCTGCATCGCGCCACGGGCATGGCGCTGGCGGTCGGCGCTCTCTATCTGGTGCTGTGGGTGGTGTTCGCCTCGGCGAGCCCCGGCACCTACGCCAAGTTCCAGGCCTTCAACACCTCGATCGTGGGCCGCATCTTCCTGGGGGGCTGGCTGTTCTGCCTCTACTACCACTTGTGCAACGGCATCCGGCACCTGTTCTGGGATGCGGGCTACGGCTTCGAGCTCAAGGACGCCTATCGCAGCGGCTGGATCGTGGTCGCGGTCTCGCTGATCGCCACGGCCGTGTCGTGGGTCATCGGCCTTCGGCTGGCGTGAGGGGAGGGAACCGATGGACAGCGATCTTCGCACGCATCTTTCCCGCGCCCGCGGGCTCGGCTCGGCCAAGGACGGCCTGCATCACTGGTGGGCGCAGCGCATCACCGCGGTGGCGCTGATCCCGCTGGTCGTGTGGTTCGCCATCTCGCTGATCATGATGAGCGGCGCCGATTATGGCGTGGTGCGCGCCTGGCTCGGATCGCCGGTGGTCATGGTGCTCTTGATCCTCACCATCGTCGTCGGCCTGCATCACGGCCAGCTCGGCATGCAGGTCGTGATCGAGGACTACATCCATAGCGATGGCTGGAAGCTCGCCTATATCATGTTGATCCGCTTCATCGCGGTGTTGTTCGGGCTGGCCGGCATCGTGGCCATCCTGCGTATCGGATTCGGAGGCTGATCATGGCCGAGGCGGGCAAGAACGAAGGCAGCGACGCCGGTACCATCAATATCGGTGGCACGGCCTATACTGTCATCGACCACGAGTATGACGTCGTCGTCGTCGGCGCCGGTGGCTCGGGCCTGCGCGCCACCTTCGGCATGGCCAACAAGGGCTTCAAGACGGCCTGCATCACCAAGGTGTTCCCGACCCGCAGCCACACCGTGGCGGCGCAGGGCGGCATCTCGGCGGCGCTGGGCAACATGGGCCCGGACGATTGGCGCTGGCACATGTACGACACCGTCAAGGGCTCGGACTGGCTGGGCGACCAGGACGCCATCGAATACATGTGCCGCGACGGCATCCCGGCCATCATCGAGCTCGAGCATTTCGGCGTTCCGTTCAGCCGCACGCCCGAGGGCAAGATCTACCAGCGGCCGTTCGGCGGCATGACCACCGAATACGGCAAGGGCATCGCGCATCGCACCTGCGCCGCCGCTGACCGCACCGGCCACGCCATCCTGCACACGCTCTACCAGCAGTCGCTGCGGAACCACGCGGAGTTCTTCATCGAGTACTTCGCCCTCGACCTCATCATGGACGAGGGCGTGTGCCGCGGCGTCATGGCCTGGAACCTCGACGACGGCACCATCCATCGCTTCCGCGCCCACAAGACCGTGTTGGCGACCGGCGGCTTCGGCCGCGTCTACCAGACGGCGACCTCGGCCCACACCTGCACCGGCGACGGCGGCGCCATGGTGTTGCGCGCCGGCCTGCCGCTGCAGGACCTCGAGTTCGTGCAGTTCCATCCCACCGGCATCTACGGCGCCGGCTGCCTGATCACCGAGGGCGTGCGCGGCGAGGGCGGCTACGTCACCAACGGCACCGGCGAGCGCTTCATGGAGCGTTATGCGCCGTCGGCCAAGGACCTCGCCAGCCGCGACGTCGTCAGCCGTTCGATGACCATCGAGATCCGCGAGGGCCGCGGCTGCGGGCCCAACAAGGACTACATCGAGCTGCATGTCGAGCATCTCGACCCCAAGGTGATCCACGAGCGCCTGCCCGGCATCGCCGAGACCGCGCGCATCTTTGCCGGCGTCGACGTCACGCGCCAGCCGATCCCCATCCTGCCGACCTGCCACTACAACATGGGCGGCATCCCGGCGAACTATCACTGTGATGCGATGACGGTCAGGAACGGCGATCACAATTCGGTGGTGCCCGGCCTGATGGCGCTGGGCGAGGCCGCCTCGATCGGTGTGCACGGCGCCAATCGCCTGGGCTCCAACTCCCTGCTCGAGCTGGTCGTGTTCGGCCGCTCGGCCGCCAACCGCGTCGCCGAGCAGCTGAAGCCCGGCGAGACGCACAAGCAGATCAAGAACGCCGGTGAGGAGGCGATCGCCCGGCTCGACAGGGCGCGCCATGCCAATGGCGGCACGCCGACCGCCCAGCTGCGCGCCTTGATGCAGAAGACCATGCAGAACGACTGCGCGGTGTTTCGCACCACCAAGAGCCTGGCCGAGGGCTGCGCCAACATGGACAAGGTGTACGCGGGCAAAGGCGATATCCGCGTAAAAGATCGCTCGATGATCTGGAACTCCGATCTCATGGAGACGCTGGAGTTCGAGAACCTGATCCTGCAGGCGATGGGGACGATCTACTCCGCCGCCAACCGCCACGAGAGCCGCGGCGCGCATGCGCACGAGGATTTCCCCGAGCGCGACGACAAGAACTGGCTGAAGCACACCGTCGTGTGGGTCGACGAGGCCACCGGCAAGACCCGCATCGACTACCGTCCGGTCAACCTGCAGCCGATGAGCAACGACGTTCAGTCGTTCCCGCCCAAAGCGCGCGTCTACTGAGAGGAAGCGATGGCCGAGTTCGCACTGCCCGCCAATTCCAAGATCGGTACGGGCGAGACCTACAAGGCGCCGGGCGGCGCCAAGAACATCAAGACGTTCAGGATCTATCGCTGGTCGCCGGACGACGGCAAGAACCCGTCGGTCGACACCTACGAAGTCGACATGGACACTTGCGGTCCAATGGTTCTCGACGCGCTGATCAAGATCAAGAACGAGATGGACAGCTCGCTCACCTTCCGGCGCTCGTGCCGCGAGGGCGTGTGCGGCTCGTGCGCCATGAACATCGACGGCACCAATACGCTCGCCTGCACCAAGTACATCTCGGACGTGAAGGGCGACATCAAGATCTACCCGCTGCCGCACATGCCGGTGGTCAAGGACCTCGTGCCCGACCTCAACGTGCCGTACGCCCAGCTCAGCTCGATCGAGCCGTGGCTCAAGACCTCGACCCAGCCGCCGACGCGCGAGCGCCTGCAGTCGCCCGAGGAGCGCGCCAAGCTCGACGGCCTGTGGGAGTGCATCCTGTGCTTCTGTTGCTCGACCAGCTGCCCGTCCTACTGGTGGAACGGCGAGCGCTATCTCGGCCCGGCCATCCTGCTGCAGGCCTATCGCTGGCTGGCCGACAGCCGCGACGAGGCCAAGGGCGAGCGCCTCGACCAGCTCGAGGATCCGTTCCGGCTCTATCGCTGCCACACCATCATGAATTGCACCAAGACCTGCCCCAAGCACCTGAACCCGGCGAAGGCGATCGCCGAGATCAAGAAGCTGATGGTCGAGCGCACGATTTGACCGCCCGGTCGGCCGGGATGTAGAATTTGGCCAAGTTGGCCAAATTCATGGGCAAGGTATTCAACCTCTACGAAGCCAAGAACCAGCTGTCGTCGCTGGTTGATCGTGCTGCGTCTGGCGAGGAGATCGTCATCGCCAAGCATGGGCGGCCGATGGCGAAGCTCGTGCCTGCTGCGTCCGACAAGAAGGCCAAACAACCGCGCAAGCAACGAAAGCTCCTTGAGCTGACACACATGGCGGATGACTTCGATGCACCGTTGCCGCCTGAGCTATTGAAGCTGTTCGGCTACGATCCCTGACGTGGATTTGCTGCTCGATACCCACGCGTTCCTGTGGTGGACCGCGGTCGACCCACGTCTCATCGAAGCCGCTCGTGCCGCCATCGCCGATCCCGCCAACCGGGTAATCGTGAGCGCCGTCAGCGTTTGGGAGATCTCCATCAAACGTACATCGGGGAAGCTCGCCTTCCGCGATGACATCCTGCAAGTTCTTGCCAGCACCGGCTTCGAGACGCTGGATATCACACCGGCTCACGCCGATATGGCCGGGGCGTTGCCAATGCATCATGCCGATCCGTTTGATCGGCTCCTGATCGCCCAGGCCCGAATCGAGGGCTTGGTTCTGGTCACCCAGGATCGGCATCTACTCCCGTACGGCGTGCCTGTGCTGGGGATTACGTAGCACGGCTCGCCTTTTGCTATGCTGGCCTCGCTATAACGAAGAGGTCAGGGATGCTTCACAAATTGATGGCCGCCGCGCTTGGCGGCGCCCTCGCTGTTGCGTCGTTGCCGGCCGCGGCCGGGCAGACGTTCGATGCCGTCAAGGCCAAGGGCTTCGTGCAATGCGCCGTCAACACCGGTCTGGCGGGCTTCTCGATGGCCGACAGCACGGGCAAGTGGACCGGGCTCGATGTCGATCTCTGCAAGGCGATCGCCGCCGCCATGTTCGGCGATGCGGAGAAATCGAAGTTCACGCCGACCACGGCGCAGCAGCGCTTCGTCGCCCTGCAGTCGGGCGAGGTCGACGTCATCACCCGCAACGCCACCCAGACGCTGCTGCGCGACACCTCGCTCGGCTTCAACATCGCCGGCGTCAATTTCTACGACGGCCAGGGCTTCCTGGTGCCGGCCAAGGCCAACCTCAAGAGCGCCAAGGAGCTCGGCGGCGCCACCATCTGCGTGCAGCCCGGGACCACGACCGAGCTCAACCTCGCCGACTACTTCCGCAAGCAGAAGATGACCTTCAAGCCGGTGCTGATCGAGAAGCTCGACGAGCTGCTGCAGGCCTACGCCGCCGGCCGCTGCGATGCCTACACCACCGACGCCTCGGGCCTCGCCGCGGTGCGCGTCGGCCAGCTCGCCGGCAAGGGTGAGCACGTGATCCTGCCCGAGCGCATCTCCAAGGAGCCGCTCGGCCCGATCGTGCGCCACGGCGACGACCAGTGGTTCGACCTCGTGAAGTGGGTGCTGATGGGCATGATCGAGGCCGAGGAGATGGGCATCACCTCCAAGAACGTCGACGAGATGCTGAAGAGCGAGGATCCCACCATCAAGCGCTTCCTCGGCGTCACGCCGGGCTACGGCAAGGCGGTCGGCGTCGACGAGAAGTGGATGTACAACGTCATCAAGCAGATCGGGAACTACGGCGAGAGCTACGACCGCAATGTCGGCATGGCGACGCCGCTCAAGCTCGAGCGCGGCCAGAACGCGCTGTGGACCAACGGCGGGTTGATGTACGCGATCCCGTTTCGCTAACCGTCATCCCGACCGGAGCCGAGCGCAGCGAGGCGTAGCGGAGGGACCTTTTTTGATGCTGCGCTGACAAAAAGAGGTCTCTCGGCTTCGCTCGGGATGACGGCAGCTACTGCTGCCGTTCAAACCGCATCTTCTTGATGCGGCCGGTCGAGACCTCGATCGCTTCGATCTTGCCCGCCTTGTCGCGCACCAGGTGGGCCAGCTGCGTGGCCGTGATCCACGCTGCCGGCATCTCGGTCTCGATGGTGTCGGCATCGACGCCCTGCACCTTCCAGGCCGGGCCGCTCGCGATCAGCGGGCCGCTGACAGCGGCGTGCCACCTGTCGCCCTTGCCCGTGATGGCCCAGCTGGCGCCTGAGTCCTTCGAGACGTAGGTGCCGGCAAGCCCCGCCGGCACGACCTTACGCTTGCCGAGCTTCTTGAACGGCAGCACGCGCCCGGCGCCGAGGTCGACGCGCAGCCCGTCCTTCCCAGGCTTCAGCATGAACTCGAACGAGCCGCGCTCGGCGCCGAACCAGCCGCCGGCGCGGCGCGCCAGCACGAAGGGCATGCCGTTCTGGGTCACGACCGCCTCGCCGCCCTTCCAGGCCAAGTCGAACAACGCGGGCTCGTCGGCATTGAACCAGGTGCCGGCGATCGGCTTGATCTCGGCCTCGGTGAGGGGTGCCAGCTTAGGCTTCAGCTGCTTGTTGCCCTCGAGCGCGTCCTCGGCGATGGCGTGCGCCAGCCGCCAGGGATCGATGCTGGCGAGATTGGCGATCACGATCACGGTGAGGTCGGCCGCCGGCACACGCAGGAACTCGGTGCGGAAGCCCGGCCAGAGGCCGCCATGGCCGATCGTCCCCAGGCCGCGCAGCTCGCCCACGCCGACGCCGCGCCGGTAATGGTTGGCATGGCCGCCGGTCAGGGCCGCCTTGGCCGCCAGCTGCTCGGGCAGATCCTTGCCCAGCACCGGATTGTCGAAGTGCCGGCTCCAGATCAGCAGGTCCTCGACCGATGAGGTGAGCCCGCCTTCGCCGCCCTGCGGATAGGCATGGCCGGCGCGGCGGAAACCGTGGCTGCCGTCGCCGAGATAGCCGGTGGCGAGGTGGGGGATCACCGTGTCGATCTCCGACGCCAGCCGGGTGCTGGTCATGCCGAGCGGCTTGAAGATGCGCTCCTCCATGACCTCGCCCAGCTTCTTCCTGGTCAGCCGCTCGATGATGTGGCCCAGCAGCAGGAAGTTGGTGTTGCTGTAGAGGAAGCGGCTGCCCGGCGCGAAGTTGAGATGGCCGTTGCGCGTGCACGCCGCGAACAGCTCGACCGCGCGCACCGGCTTCTCCAGCCCGTGTCCACCCAGCCGCAGCAACTCCAGGAAATCCGGCAGGCCGCTGGAATTGCGCATCATCTGGTCGATAGTGACGGGCAGCGGCTTCAGCTCCTTGAGATACTTGTGCGGCGGGTCGCTGAGGCTGAGCTTGCCCTCGGCCGCCAGCAGCAGCGCTGTGGTGACGGTGAACTGCTTGCTCACCGAGGCGATGCGAAAGCGCGTTTGCGGCGTGATCGGCACGTTGTGCTCGATGCTGGCGAGACCGTAGCCCTTGCAGATCTCGACCTCGCCCGCCTGCATGACGGCGACGACGGCGCCCGGCGAGCCGGGCTGGGTGTAGCGGGCGAACATCGCGTCGATGCGGCGTTCGAGCGAAAGAAAAGCGATCGATTTCGACATGAGGGCCATCCAACCCAAGCGGCTCGCGCTTGTAAAGGCAAGCCGCTACCGTGCGGCGAACACAGGAGGAACTTCTAATGGAGCGGCGGTTCGTCAAAGTCGAGAAGGGGTTGGGCCCGCAGGGCCGCATCGCGGTCGTGCGCTTCGATCGCGGCGACAACGTCAACGCCTTCTCCTACCAGGCGATGCGCGAGCTGCGGGACGTCACGCGCGACTTCGAAGACGATCTCGAGACCACCGTGGTGATCCTGACCGGTTCGGCGAAGGCGTTCTCGGCCGGCTTCGACCTCAAGGATCCCGAAGGCCGCCTGCGCGACACCGCCACCATCGCCGAGAAGATCCATCGCCAGCGGCTCGGCCCCAAGATGTCGCGCGCCTGGCAGGACATGGACCAGGTGACGATCGCGGCCATCGAAGGCCATTGCGTCGGCGGCGGCGCGGCATTGGTCGTGTCGCTCGACTTCCGGTTCTGCGGGAAGAGCGCGCATTTCCGCATTCCCGAGGTCGAGCTCGGCATGAACATGAGCTGGGGCTCGATCCCGCGCATGATCGCCCTGATGGGGCCGGCGCGCACCAAGCAGGCCGTGATCCTGGCGTCGGACCGCATTCCAGCGTCCGACGCGCTGGAGTGGGGGCTGGTCGAGAAGGTGGTCGACGACGGCCAGGCGCTGGCCTCCGCGATGGAATTCGCCGAGCGCATTGCGAAGCAGCCGCCGATCCCGGTGCGCATGACCAAGGCCACCGTCAACCGCTTCGCCTTTGCCCTGCACGAGCTCGGCTCGCACATGGACCCCGACCAGAACGTGTTGACCGGCCTCACCGAGGACTACAAGGAGGGCACCGGCGCCTTCCGCGAAAAGCGCAAGCCGGTGTTCAAGGGGAGGTAAGGGAGCGAGGGCCTCCGGGTTCGCGCAGACTCATGTTCCTCTCCCCCAAGGGGGAGAGGAACATGAGAAGATAAGGCGCCCCCAGCGCTAAGCGATCTTCCGCAACGGCAGCTGGTCCAAAACCTTCTGCCGATCGCGATCGTCCAGCATCATCCAGCGGCCGATCTCCTCGACGGTGCGCTTGCAGCCGAGGCAGAAGCCGCTCTTGGGATCGAGCGTGCAGATACCGATGCAAGGCGACATGACTCGTCGCAACGGCGGCGGCCCATCACCCATTTACATCACCCATGGAACTACGATTTCTTGCTGAGTTCCGCGAGCTGGTTCTGCAGCTCGTCGAGCTTGCGCTTGAGGTCGTCGATCGCGCCCTCGCTGGGTGGCGCCGCGGACGCGGCCGGTGTCTCGGGCCTGGCCGGCGGCTCCTGGCCGTTGGCTGCCGCGGGCGTCGTCGGGACCCGCCCCTGGAAGGGATTGAACATGCGCATGGCCCGCTCGAACATCTCCATGTTCTGCTTGCCCATCGTCTCGAACTGCTGGAACGGGTTGAAGCCGAAGGCGTTCTGCAGGTACTTGCGCATCTGCTCCTGGTTGCGCGCGAACTGCGCCATCGACATCTCGAGATATTGCGGCACCACGCCTTGCAGGCTGTCGCCGTAGAACGAGATCAATTGCCGGAGAAAGGGGATCGGCAACAGCGTCTGGCCGCCCTTGCTCTCCTCCTCGAAGATGATCTGCGTCAGCACCGAGCGCGTGATGTCGTCGCCGGTCTTGGCGTCGTAGACCACGAAGTCGGTTTTTTCCTTCACCATCGTCGCGAGGTGGTCGAGCGTCACATAGGCCGATGTCGCCGTGTTGTAGAGTCGCCGGTTCGCGTACTTCTTGATCACTACCGGAGCGGGCTTGGGTCCACCCTCGGTTGCTGCCTGATCGGCCATTACGCTTCGCTCCTTCGAGCAGACGCGAGTAAACATTCGTTTACACGGAAGGCGGCAACCTTAGCGCCGATGCCGCAGTGCGACAAGGAGCGCTTTGCGCATGCGAAAGGCGCGTTTGTCACCTGATGCCGCTATAGTCCGCGCATGGCCCCCGACAACGACAACGCAAGTGACGCCGGCAACGACGCTGATCGCCTGGCCCGGCGTTATCTCGATCTGTGGCAAAGCCAGCTCTCCGGGCTCGCCTCCGATCAGGCGCTGACCGAGCAGATCGCCCGCCTTTTCGCTGCCGCGAACAGCCAGATTGCAAGCGCACTCCAGGCAGTCCAAGGAGCACAGCATGCAGCAACGACTGGGTCCCCGGCCGCTTCCTCTCCATCTGGGCACGGCGCTGATGACGTGGGCGAGCTCCGAAAGCGCGTGGAAGCTCTGGAAGCCCGGATCGCCGACCTCGAATCCCGGCTCGACCGCGCCTGAGACCATCGCGGCGCTGCTGCCGGAGATCGCCCGGCTCGAGCCCGGCGCGTTTGATCAGGCGCTGCATCGCGAGATCGCGCGCCGCATGGAGCGCTTGGCCGCGGGCGTGCTGGCCTATCGTCGGCACCCCGTCCACCGCTCGCTTGAAAATCCGCCTGCCGTCTGGAGCGAGGGCAACACCCGCCTGCTCGACTACGGCGCCACCCATCGCGCCGCGCGCGGACGCAAGGCGCGCGCCGTGCTGGTTGTGCCCTCGCTGATCAATCGCTGGGAGGTGCTCGACCTCACCGCCGAGAAGAGCCTGCTGCGCGCCATGGCCGCTCAAGGTCTCCGACCATACCTCGTCGATTGGGGCACGCCCGGCGCCACCCCCGACGCCGACGAGCGCCGCTTCGACAGCACGGCCTATGTCGCCCGCCTCGAGCGTGCGCTGGCTTTTCTCATGAAACGGGCGCGCCGCGCTCCCGCCGTGATGGGCTACTGCATGGGCGGCACGCTCGCCGTGGCGCTGGCCGCGCGCCGGCCGCGCCGGGTCGCCGGACTGGCCTTGCTGGCCGCACCCTGGGACTTCCATGCCGATCGCACGGGTCATGCCTTCCTGTTGTCGGCCGGCCCGATGCTGGCGCGCCTCGCCGACCAGGTGGGCGAGCTGCCGGTCGACATCCTGCAGACCTTGTTCTGGTCGCTCGACCCATGGCTGGCGGTGAAGAAGTTCGGCCGTTTCCTCGGTATGGACCAGCAAGGCAACTCGGCGCGCGAGTTCGTGCTGCTGGAGGATTGGCTGAACGAGGGCGCGCCGCTCGCCGGGCCGACGGCGCGCGAATGCCTGATCGGCTGGTACGGCGACAACCTGCCGGGCACGGGCAAGTGGACGGTCGGCGGCAAGCGCATCGTGCCTTCCAGGATCAACGTGCCGTCGCTGGTCATGATCCCGTCGGGCGATCGCATCGTGCCGCCGCTCTCGGCCGCGGCGCTGGCCGAGCCGGGTCGCGGGCTGAAACGCGTCACGCGCCTCGACCTGCCGCTCGGCCATATCGGCATGGTGGTGAGCGGCCGCGCCCGCGACCTCTGCTGGACGCCGCTGATCGACTGGCTGGGCAATATTCCTTCCAAGCGGAAATGACGGACAACGGACCGCGTCCTGTCGACTGGCGCCTGCCGGCCATCTGGGCCGCGCTGCTTGCCGTGTCGGTGGTCGTCCGCACCTATGTTGCCGTCGCCGACCAGGCCCGGACGCGTTCGCCGATCAGTTATGGCGATGCTCTCGCCATCGAGATCACGAGCCATCTCGTCATCGCGGCCCTGCTGCCCGCTCTCTATTGGCTGCAGCGGCGATGGCCGTTGAGTGCCTCCGCGCGACCATTGCTGATCCATGTCGCGGCCGTCGTGCCATTCAGCATCGTCCATACCGTCGGCATGGCGGCGCTGCGACTGCTGTGGTTCTCCGCCATCCTGGGCAAGCCCTATTCGTTTCCCCTGACGGCCGACCGGCTGGCCTACGAGTTTGCCAAGGACATCGTTTCCTACATCATGCTGAGCGCGGGCATCGTGGCGTTGCACCACATCCTGCAACGTTTTCCGCCTGTGCCGGCCGAGCCGGCCGCGGTCGAGCCGTCGCCGTCGCCGCCAGAGTCGGTGCGAATGTCGCTGCCGGAGCGCTTCGCCGTCCGCAAGCGCGGCAAGGAGATCATGGTCGAGGTGGCCGACATCGACTGGGTCGAGGCGGCCGGCAACTATGCCGTCCTGCATGTCGGCGGCGACACGCTGGAGATCCGCTCGTCGCTCACCAAGCTCGAAGACGAGCTCGATCCCAAGCGCTTCGTGCGCGTCCACAAATCCTATGTCGTCAATGTCTCGCGCATCGCCGAGGTCACGCCCTGGATCAGCGGCGACTGGCGCATCCGCCTGCAGGACGGCGCCGAGGTGAACCTCTCGCGCCGCTACCGCCAGCGCTTCGAGGCCCTGGTGCCGGTCAGGTCATAAGGGAGCGTGAATCCTTTCGGCCTCGCCAATCGTCCTGGATCCGGAGGTGGTCCAGAATGGATACAGCAGCGACGTGCCAATGCGGTAAGGTGAGATTCAAGGCAATCGGCCGGCCGATTGTGGCCGCCTCGTGCTACTGCACGAATTGCCAGGAGGCGGGCCGCCAGCTCGAGCGGCTGGCGTCGGCCCCGCCGGTGCTCGATCCCGACGGCGGAACGAGCATGATCCTCTATCGCAAGGATCGCGTGCGGTGCCTGAGCGGACGCCAGCATCTGCAAGAGCATCGGCTGAAATCCGATTCGCCCACCCGACGGGTCGTTGCCGCGTGCTGCAATTCGGCGATGTTCCTCGACTTCACCAAGGGACACTGGCTGTCGCTGTACCGCAACCGCTTTGCGACAGGAGCGCTTCCCGATGACGTGCCGACCCATCGCGTTCAGTCCGCTCCCTTCATGCTGAAGCTGATCGCAGCTTGGATGGCGATGGGCTTCCGCAGGCCTCGGTCCCCCGATCTGGCCGGCTAGGAGCGCTTGTCGATGGCGTAAAGCAGGATGGTGCGGCCGGATGCCATCCTGATCTCGCGCTCGCGTACCATGCCGCACTTCTCGAGCGAGCGCTGACTGGGGACATTGTCAGCGCGCGTCAGGGCGACGACTCGATCGAGCTGGGCGACATCGAAGGCGTACGCGAGCGCCGCGCGGCCGAGCTCGGGCCCGTAGCCCTTGCCCTGCGCTTCGGGCGTGAAGGCGAGCCGGATCGCCACGCCATAATCGCCGGTATGGACGCGGAGCCCGCCCAACCCGACCAGCTGGCCGGTCGCGCGCTCGGTCGCGGTCCAGTTGCCGAAGCCCAGCGCCGGCCATTCGGCGTCGTAGGTGGCGACCAGGGCGTCGCTCTGGTCTCGCGTCAGGACGCCATGCTGCAGAAGGCTCATCACCCGTGCATCGGCATGCAATATCGCCAGTCGATCCCTGTCGGCCCAGGTGATGGGACGCAGATTTAGGCGCTCGGTGACGATGTGATGTCGGTCCAAGAGGGGTCCTTGCCGCTGCCGGTGAGGGGTCTATAAAATCCGTGGTGCAGGGCGGCCCGCAAGGAGGATCACGCACATGGCTACCGAAATCGTCATCGCGAGCGCAGCGCGCACGCCGATCGGATCGTTCAACGGCGCCTTCGGCGCGGTACCCGCCCACGACCTCGGCAAGGTCGCGATCAAGGGCGCGCTGGAGCGCGCCAAGGTGAAGCCCGAGGAAGTCGACGAAGTCATCATGGGCCAGATCCTGAGCGCCGCTCAGGGCCAGAACCCGGCGCGCCAGGCCGCGGTCAATTCCGGCATCCCGGTCGAGAAGACGGCGCTCGGCATCAACCAGCTGTGCGGCTCGGGCCTGCGCGCCGTCGCCTTCGGCTGGCAGGCGATCAGGAACGGCGACGCCTCGATCATGGTGGTCGGCGGCCAGGAGAGCATGAGCCAGGCGCCGCATGCCGGTTACATGCGCGACGGCACCAAGATGGGCGAGTTCAAGATGATCGACACCATGTTGAAGGACGGCCTGTGGGACGCCTTCCATGGCTATCACATGGGCAACACCGCAGAGAACGTGGCGCAGAAGTTCCAGATCACCCGCGCCGAGCAGGACGCCTTCGCGGCGTCCTCGCAGAACAAGGCCGAGGCGGCGCAGAAGTCCGGCCGCTTCAAGGACGAGATCGTCCCGGTGACGGTGAAGACCCGCAAGGGCGAGGTCGTGGTCGATACCGACGAGTTCCCGCGGCATGGCACCACGGTCGAGACGCTGGCCAAGCTGCGGCCTGCCTTCACCAAGGAAGGCGGCTCGGTCACGGCGGGCAACGCGTCGGGCATCAACGACGGCGCGGCCGCTCTGGTGCTGATGTCGGCCGACGAGGCCAAGAAGCGCGGCATCAAGCCGCTCGCCAAGATCGTGTCGTGGGCGACCACCGGCGTCGATCCCTCGATCATGGGCATCGGCCCCGTCACCGCCTCGCAGGCGGCGCTGAAGAAAGCCGGCTGGACGGTGAAGGACCTCGACCTCGTCGAGGCCAATGAAGCCTTTGCGGCCCAAGCCGTCGCGGTCGGCAAGCAGCTCGGCCTCGACCCCGAGAAGCTCAACGTCAATGGCGGCGCGATCGCGCTCGGCCATCCGATCGGCGCCTCGGGCGCGCGCGTCCTGACGACGCTGCTTTACGAGATGCAGAAGCGCGATGCCAAGAAGGGCCTCGCCACGCTCTGCATCGGCGGTGGCATGGGCATCGCCATGTGCGTCCAGCGCGACTGATGTTCTAGCTCATGTTCCTCTCCCCCTTGGGGGAGAGGTTAGGTGAGGGGGGTGCAACGCGAAGATAGCCTCCTGCATCACCCCCTCACCCAGCCTCTCCCCCAAGGGGGAGAGGAGCGATGAGCAGCGTCACTAATTCGGCGCGTACGTCCCGAAGGCGAACGGCGTCACCTGCTGGGCCTTGCGCACCAGCTTGCGGCCTTCTTCCTGCGACAGCTCGAGCATCTCCGCGTTCTGCTGGTTCTCGCCCGAGGGCTGCACCACGAAGAAGCGCGTCTGGCCGGGCGCCACGGTGATGATCAGCTCGCGGTTGCGCTGGAGGCCGTAAGTGCGGAAATCGTAAAGCTTGGGAGCGAGATTCAGCCGCGCATAGCTGGTCGGCGGCAGGTCTACGATCGGCGCGCCGTCCATGGTGACCTTGATGGGCGGCGCGTCCGGATATGACACCTCGCGCACCAGGTACACCGCCGCCTGGCCCTCGCTCGCGACCGGGAAGGTCCCTGTGCCGAAGGCATTGTTGAACCGGAACCACGTCGAATTCTCGCTGCACGCGGCCAGCGACAACAACGCAAACGCAATCAGTAGCTTCTTCATCCAGGGGCCTCCGCCGGTAAAGTCGACCGGCGGGGCGCGGGGGTCAAGCGGCCATGACAGCCCTACGCCGCCACGGGCTGCGGCAGCGCGCGCAGCCGGGCGAGCGGCGACAGCACGATGACCAGGGTCGAGAGCGCGAAGGAGGCGGCAATCAGCAGCAACGCCGCCTGCAGGCCGGCGTGAGCCGCCACGACGCCGCCGGCCAGCGCGCCCAGCGGCCGCACGCCGTAGATCGCGGTCTGCACGGTGGCGTTGACGCGGCCCATCAGAGGCGCCGGCGTCACCAGCTGGCGCACCGTGGTCTGGCAGATCAGCCACAGCATCGGGCCGAAGCCGACCAGGAAATGGCCTGCCGCGGCAAAGGCAAAGCCGTTGCCTGAGGGTGCCAGCAGGAACATCGCGGCGGCGATCACCGACACCGCTGGTCCGAAGATCAGGGTGACCAGCGGCGGTAGGCGCCTGGAGGAGACCGGCGCCACCAGCGCGCCCAGGATCAGGCCGGCGCCGTAGGCCGACTGGGCAAGGCCCATGCTCTGCGGATCGAGCTTCAAGAGGTTCAGCGCAAACGGCGCCCAGACCGCGAGCAGGGCGAAGAAGGCGAAGTTCCAGAAGATGGCGCAGAGGCTGATGCCGCGCAGCAGCTCGTGATGGACCACGAATCGCGCGCCAGCCTGGATGGCCGCCACCATCGAGGGCCGCTGATCGGCGGCGGTCGGCGCCGGCACCGTGGGCAGGGCGACGATGCAGGCGAGCGCCACGGCCGCACCCAGCGCTGCCAGCGCATAGCCCCAGGTCGGCGACAGATGCTGCGCCAGCAGGCCCGCCACGAATGGCGCGGCCAGGCTCACGATGGCCCGCGCGAGCTCGAGCCGGGCATTGGAGCGCGGCAGGTCTGCCGCCGGCACCAGGCTCGGCAACAGCGACATCGAGGTCAGCATGTAGACCACCGTGCCCGAAGCGCCAACGAAAGCGGCCACGCCCAACAGACCGGTGATGCCCAAAGCGGCCGCGACGACCGCGACCACCGAGGCGGCGAGGCCCAGCGCCAGGCCGACCATCAGCAGGCTGCGCCGCGGCATGCGATCGGCCCAGGCGCCCGCCGGCAGGGTGACCAGCAGCCAAGCTGCGCTTTGCAGGGCGACCAGCAGGCCCAGGATGTCGGGGCCGGCGCCCAGCACCAGGGTGGCGGTGAGGGGCAGCGTGGCGAGCGCCAGCTGGTCGGCGGTGTGGGTCCCGGCGGCGGCGCCGAGCAGGGCGGTGAAGGGTTTCATGGTTGTGGTTCTATGACCCGCGCCGCCGGCGGCGTTATCCGGCATCTCCCGTCAATTCGTTCTCGCTTGCCCGCAGACCATCGGAACGGGCTAGAGTGCGAGGGCAGGAACGTTAGGGAGGAAAAAATGGCCGAACGTGTAGCAGTCGTGACGGGCGGGACCCGCGGTATCGGCGCCGCCGTATCGCGCATGCTGAAGGACAAGGGCTACAAGGTGGCCGCCACCTACGCCGGCAACGATGCGGCGGCGCAGAAGTTCAAGGCGGAGACCGGAATCCATGTCTACAAGTTCGACGTCGGCGACTTCGCCGCCTGCCAGAAGGTGGTGGCCGACATCGAGAAGGAGCTGGGCCCGATCGACGTGCTGGTGAACAACGCCGGCATCACCCGCGATTCGACCATGCGCAAGCTGACGCGCGACATGTGGGACCAGGTGATCGACACCAACCTCGGCTCCTGCTTCAACATGTCGAAGGCGGTGTGGGAGGGCATGAACGCCCGCGGCTTCGGCCGCATCGTCAATATCGGCTCGATCAACGGCCAGGGCGGCCAGTACGGCCAGGTGAACTACGCCGCTGCCAAGTCGGGCATCCACGGCTTCACCAAGGCGCTGGCCCAGGAGGGCGCGTCCAAGGGCATCACCGTCAACGCCATCGCGCCGGGCTACACCGAGACCGACATGGTCTCGGCGGTGCCAGCCAACGTGCTGGAGAAGATCGTCGCCAAGATCCCGGTCGGCCGCCTCGGCAAGGCCGACGAGATCGCGCGTGGCGTGATGTTCCTGATCGCGGACGATGCCGGCTTCATCACCGGCTCGACGCTGTCGATCAACGGCGGCCAGCATATGTATTGATCGTGGGGCTGAAGCGCCGCGTCCTCATCGCTGCCGCCATCGCCGCCATTCCCGGCGCTGCTGCAGGCCAGGCCCCGAAGAAGATCGTGGTCGGCCTGCTGAGCTGGTGGCCGGCCTCGATGGAGCCCATCTACGCGGCGCGCCTGCGCGAGGGCCTTCGCGCCTACGGTTACGTCGAGGGCCGCAACCTCGAGCTGCTGACGGCCTTCACCGATGGCGACGTCGAGCGTACGCGCAAGGCTGCGAAGGACTTCGCGGATCGCGGAGTCGACGTCATGGTGGTCACGGCGACACCCGCCGTCGCCATCGCCAAGCAGGTGACGGAGGGCAGCAATATCGCGATCGTGATGGCGCCCGTCGCGGATCCCATCGCGCCCGGTTTTGCCGCCAGCATCGCCCGGCCGGGCGGCAGGCTCACCGGCATGTCGATGGTCGGCCCCGACCTGTCGGGCAAGCGGCTCGCCTTGCTGCGCGAGCTGATGCCCGACCTGAAGTCGGTGGCCTTCGTCGGCTCGTCGCGCGATCCGAACACGAAAACCTTCGTCGCCGGCATCGAGCAGGCGGCGGCCCAACTCGGCATCAAGCTCACGGTGAAGCTGGTCGATACGCCGTCGGAGATCGGCGAGCCGCTGATGGCGGCGTTGAAGCAGCAGGGCGTGCAGGCCGTTGTCGTGCAGCCGATCTTCATCGGCCATCAGGATCGCATCGTTGCCGCGGCGCGCAGCGCGCGGCTGCCGGTGGTCAGCGATTTTCCGGTCTTTGCCGTGGCCGGCGGCCTTTTCACCTACGGCATCGACGACCGCGCCCGCATGGAGCGCGCGGCCTACTTCGTCGACCGCATCGCGAAGGGTAGCAGCCCGGCCGACCTGCCGATCGAATTGCCGACCGACTATGCCCTGGTGATCAACCCCAAGGCCGCGGCGGCGTTCGGCCTCACCGTGCCGCCGACGGTTCTCTATGGCGCCACAGAGGTCGTCGAATAGCTGCGTGCCAGGAGTAGCGTATGTCATGAGTATCCGGGTATCGCGCAGTGTCGCGGATGTGCGTGAGGTCGTTGCCGGCTGGCGTGCTGCCGGCAAGGCCGTCGGCCTCGTGCCGACCATGGGCGCTCTGCATGCGGGCCACCTCTCCCTCGTGGAGGCAGCCCGCCGGGCGGGTGCGGACCGTGTCGTGGTCAGCATCTTCGTCAACCCGACCCAGTTTGGCCCCAACGAGGACCTTGCCAAGTATCCTCGCCAGGAAGCGCTCGACCTCGAAAGGCTTGGTGAAGTCGGAGCCGACCTCGCCTATCTGCCGACGGTCGGGGAGATCTATCCCGACGGATTCGCCACGATGGTCGTGCCCTCGGGCACGATCGTCGCCGACCTCGAGGCGACGTTCCGGCCGGGACACTTTGCCGGCGTCGCGACGGTGGTCGCAAAGCTCCTGATACAGGTTGCGCCCGACATCGCTGCCTTTGGCGAGAAGGACTATCAGCAACTGCTGGTGATCCGGCGCATGGCCCGCGATCTCGACATTCCCTGCCGCATCCTGCCGGTGCCGACGGTGCGCGATAAGCACGGCCTCGCCCTGTCGTCGCGCAATGCCTATCTGACGCCGGATCAGCTGGCTATTGCGCGCCGGCTGAACAAGGTGCTGGGCGAGATCGCCCGCGGATCACTGCCTGTCGAGGGAGGCACGCCCAAGTTGCTGCAGGCGGGCTTCGACGCCGTCGATTATCTGGCGCTGCGCGATGCCGGAACATTAGACACGCCCGTCGAAGGCCGTCCGCGTCGGGTTCTGGCCGTCGCCCGCCTGGGCGCAGTGCGGCTGCTCGACAACATGGCTGTCGACTGACCTGCAGGCAGGCAGCTTCCTCCCCACGCTACGCGTGGGCAGGTGTCGCCGTCATACGGCGACGGAGGGGTCATGGGCATCAGTCCTGGTGCCCTTGACCCCTTCGTCCGCTTCGCGGACACCTCCCCTTCGCGGACTCCGCGAAGGGGAGGGACGTGTTGTAGGCAGTGCTTGCACTTGTCTGCCTCGCCACGCGCCAAGCTACAATTGGTTGTGGGTATAGTGCGTATAATGCGTCCCACGGTACGCATAAATTACCCTGGTGTTGCCACAATAAATGACTTACGTTATGGTCATGCGAGGAGCGCCCCATGCCGAGGCTGACCGAGTACAAGGACATGAACCCGCGCGCCAAGGCGGTGGTCGAGGACATCGCCCAACGCCGCGGCATTGATCCCGCCGGCATCAACAATGTCTGGAAGGCGATGGCCAAGGATCCGGCAGTGATGGAGCGCTTTGCAGAGGAAATGAAGGCTGCGTTCGCACCCGGCTCGCTCGATCCACTCACCAAGGAATTAGTTTATCTCGCGGTCAGCATCGCCAATCAGTGCGACTATTGTATCGCCTCGCACGGCGCCATGGCGTGGGCCAGGGGTATGACCGAGGAGATGCACGAGGAATTCATGGCCGTCGTCCTGGCGGCGCAGAAGGGCAACAAGATCGCCATGGCCTATCGCGTGCCGGTCGATGCCGCTTTTGAGGAGAAGTGACGTGAACGCCCCGACGCTCAAGGCTCCGACCTGGGACGCCAACCTTTATCTCAAGTTCGTCGACGCCCGGCTGCGGCCTGCGCTCGACCTGATGGGCCGCCTCGATCCTGCCAACGCCGCACGTCCCGGCCACGCGATCTACGATCTCGGCTGTGGCGCCGGCAACATCTCGCGCATCCTGGCCGAGAAGTTTCCCGGGGCGCCGGTCGTCGGAATCGATTCCTCCGAGGAGATGCTTGCCAAGGCGCGCAGCCAGACCGCCGACCCGCGAGTCACCTTCAGCAAGGGCGACCTCAAGCACTTCAAGCCCGACGTGCCGCCCGCCATCCTCTACAGCAACGCCGCCTATCAATGGGTCGAGAACCACATCGACTATTTTCCCGGCCTGCTGAAGCTGCTGCCCTCGGGCGGCCAGCTTGCCATCCAGATGCCGCGCAATCACGAGGCGCCCTCGCACGCGCTGATGAAGCAGGCGGCTGAAATGGGTCCGTGGCGCGACAAGCTCGCCAAGGTCGGTGGCATCCGCAGCGTCTGGGACCCGGCGCGCTACTACGACGCGCTGAAGCCGCTCACGGCCGAGCTCGATGTCTGGGAGACGATCTATCAGCAGGTGCTGACCGGGAAGGATCCCGTGGCGCAGTACACCGCCGGCACCGGCCTCCGGCCCTACATGGAGGCGCTCACAAAGGAAGAGGGTGCGGCCTTCTACGACACCTACGCCAAGCTTCTGGCCGAAGCCTATCCGACCCGTGCCGACGGCATCACGCTTTTCCCGTTCCGCCGACTGTTCATCGTGGCGCGCCGCGCATGATGCTGCGCCGCCTTTTCGTCGTCGTCGTCGTTACGCTGTTGGGCCTCGGTCCAGCGGCACAGGCGGCGCCCAAGACGATGGTGGCGGCGGCGAACCCGATGGCCGTCGAGGCCGGATTGGAAGCCCTGCGCCGCGGCGGCACGGCGCTCGATGCCGCCATCGCGGTGCAGATGGTGCTGGGCGTGGTCGAGCCGCAGGCCTCGGGCATCGGTGGTGGCGGCTTCCTGCTGTACTACGACGACGCCACCGGCACGATCGACGTCTATGACGGCCGCGAGACCGCACCGGCCGGCGCCACGCCCGGCATGTTCCTGGGCGCCAACGGCCAGCCCTTGCCGCTCCTCCAGGCCGTGCGGTCGGGCATGGCCGTCGGCGTGCCAGGCGCGGTGGCGATGCTGCAAGTCGCCCACAAGGAACACGGCAAGCTCGCCTGGAACACGCTGTTCGCGAGCGCCATCGCGCTCGCGCGCGACGGCTTCCCGGCGCCGCCGCGGCTCGCGTCGGCCCTGCAGCGCATGCCGGGGCTCAACACGGAGCCCGGCATCCGCGTGGTGTACTTCAACGACGACGGATCGCCCAAGAAGGTCGGCGAGCGCGTGACCAATCCTGCGCTGGCCGAGACGCTGCAGTCGATCGCCGCCGAGGGTGCGCGTGTCCTGCATGAGGGGCCGATCGCGTCCGAGATGGTCGAACGCGTGAAGAGCCATGTCCGTCCGGGCACGCTCGCGCTTTCCGATCTTGCCGCCTACAAGCCCGCCAGGCGCGAGCCCCTGTGCGGGCCCTATCGCGTCTGGATCCTCTGCGGCATGCCGCCGCCGTCATCCGGCGGCATCGCCATCCTGCAGGTCCTGGGCCTGCTGGAACCGTTCGAGATCTGGAAGGACAAGCCCGACGATCTGCGCTCGCTGCATCTCATCGCCGAGGCGAGCCGGCTCGCCTTCGCCGATCGCGACCGCTACGTCGCCGATCCCGCCTTCGTGTCGGTGCCGGTGGCGGGCCTGTTGTCGCCTGCCTATCTCGCCGAGCGCCGCAAGCTCATGTCACCCGACCGCAGCATGGGCGAAGTGTCGGCCGGCGTGCCGCCGGGTTATGTCGAGCGCGGCACCAGCCACATGAGCATCGTCGATCGCTGGGGCAATGCGGTGAGCTTCACCACCACCATCGAGGCGCCGTTCGGTGCCGGCATGATGGTGCGGGGCTTCATCCTGAACAACGAGCTGACGGATTTCTCGCCGCGCTACGAGATCGCCGGCCGGCCGGTCGCCAACCGCGTCGAGCCGGGCAAGCGGCCGCGCTCGTCGATGTCGCCCAGCTTCGTCCTCGACCGGGATCGCAAGCTGATCGCCGCCATGGGCTCGGCCGGCGGCGCGCGCATCATCGGCGACACGCTGCAGGCGCTGATCGGTTTGCTCGACTGGAACCTGTCGCCACAGGATGCGGTTGCCCAGCCGCGCCTCATCCAGATGGAGGGTCCGCTGGAGGTCGAGGAGGGCACGGCCATTTCGGCGCAGGCGGAAGCCTTGCGCGCCATGGGCCATCAAGTACAAGTCCGCCGGCATGACGGCGGACTGACCGGCATCCGCCGGTTCGAGGACGGCTGGCAGGGCGGCGCCGACCCGCGCCGCGACGGCGTCGCTGTCGGAGAGTAGAAAAACGGAGAGTAGGTCTTTGGCTACCAAGAAACTGCCCAGCGTGATCCTGCGCGCCGGTGAGGACCGCCGCGTGCGCGCCGGCCATCCCTGGGCCTTCTCCAACGAGATCCTGATGGACGCCGACGCCAAGGCGATCCCGCCGGGTTCGCTCGCCATCCTGCGGGCGCCAGGCGGCGAGGCGCTGGGGCTGGTGACGTTCAATCCGCATTCGCTGATCGCCGCGCGCGTCTTGTCGGCCAATCCCGAAGCCACGGTCGACGCGCTGTTCCTCGGCCGGCGGCTGGCGCAGGCCGTTGCCTTGCGCGACCGCCTGGTGGGCGTTCCCTACTATCGCCTGATCCATGCCGAGGCCGACGGCTTGCCCGGCGTGATCATCGATCGCTTCGGCGATGCGTTGGTCGTGCAGGTCAACACCGCCGGCATGGAGTTGCTGACGCCGGTGCTGCTGGAGGCGCTGGAGGCCGAACTCTCGCCCAAGACCATCGTGCTCAAGAACGATTCGCCGGTGCGCGAGCTGGAAGGCCTGAAGCGCGGCACCTCGATCGCGAAGGGCGATGCCTCGCAGCCCATCGAATTGATCGAGAACGATGCCAGGTTCGTGGCCGACATCTCGGGTGGCCAGAAGACCGGCTGGTTCTACGACCAGCGCGACAATCGCCGCTTCATGGCGGAGCTGGCGAAGGATGCCAGCGTCCTCGATGTCTACAGCTACTCCGGCGGTTTCGGCGTGCTGGCGGCCAAACGCGGCGCGAAGTCGGTGCTCTGTGTCGATCGCTCGCAGCCCGCCCTCGATTCCGCCAAGGCGGCGGCGGCGCTGAACGGCGTCGATAAGACGGTTTCGTTCGAGAAGAGCGAAGCCTTCGATGCGCTGGAGCAGCGCAACGGCAAGACCTTCGACGTCGTGATCTGCGACCCGCCGGCCTTCGTGAAAAGCCGCAAGGATCTCAAGACCGGCGCCCAGGGCTATCGCAAGCTGGTGCGGCTCGCCGCGCCGCTGGTCAACAAGGGCGGCTTCTTCTTCGTCGCCTCCTGCTCGCACCTCGTCGACCCGCCGCTGTTCGCGGAACAAGTGCGCCGCGGCCTGCGCGACGCCGGCCGCAGCGGCCGCATCCTGCGCAGCTCCGGCGCCGCCCTCGATCATCCGGTGCATCCCGGCCTGCCCGAGACGGCCTACCTCAAGGCGCTGACCTTGCAGCTCGACTAGCGATGTGCGCCGACACACTCCGCCTCATCCTAAGGAGCCGCGCCAAGCGCGGCGTCTCGAAGGATGGCAACACCAAGGCTGGGGCCACCCTTCGAGACGCGCGCTGCGCGCGCTCCTCAGGGTGAGGTTGTTCGCCCATGCTTAGACCCGGCTTCCGCAACCTCATCACCGACGTCGAGGGCATCCTGGTCGGTAACCACGAGGATCAGCGCCTGCGCTCAGGCGTGAGTGTCGTGCTGTGCGAGGAGCCGTCGATGGCCTCGGTCGATGTGCGCGGCGGCGCGCCGGGCACGCGCGATACCGACCTGCTCGATCCGTCGTGTCGCGTCGATCGCATCGACGCGATTTGTCTCTCGGGCGGCTCGGCCTTCGGCCTGTCGTCGGCCGACGGTGTCATGCGCTGGCTGCGCGAGAACGGCCGCGGCATCGCCATCGCCGACGTGGTCGTGCCGATCGTACCCACCGCCATCCTGTTCGATCTGCTGAACGGCGGCGACAAGGAGTGGGAGTGGCCGCCCTATCGCGAGATGGCCTACGAGGCGACGGCAAAGGCCTGCCGCGACTTCGCGCTGGGCAATGCCGGCGCCGGCATGGGCGCCAAGGCGGGCAACCTCAAGGGCGGGCTGGGCAGCGCATCGGCGATCGATCCTGCGACCGGCCTGCAAGTCGGCGCGCTGGTCGCGGTGAATGCGCGCGGCTACACGACCATGGGCGACATGCCCCAGTTCTGGGCTTGGCCATTGGAGCAGGGCAAGGAGTTCGGCGGCTTGCCGCCGCCATCGCATGGGCTTGCCCTGCCGGTATCACACAGCCGGGCCGACCTCACGCACGATCCCGCCGACATTGCGCGCGCCGATCCGCGCGCCAACACCACCATCGCCGTGGTGGCGACCAATGCGCGGCTCGACAAGGCGTCAACCAAGCGTCTCGCCGTGATGGCGCAGGACGGGCTCGCCCGCTCGATCCGGCCTGTGCATACGCCGCAGGACGGCGACACCGTGTTCGCCATCGCCACCGGCACGCGCGATCTCGGCGGCGATCCGCTGGCCTTGGCCGAGCTCGGCACGCTGTCTGCGGATTGTCTGGCGCGCGCGGTGGCGCGCGGCGTCTACCATGCCGAGACGCTGGGCGCGGCGCGCGGCTGGCGGGACGTGTTCGGCGGCTGATAGACTTGAGTTGCTTCAGAGGAGGGATTTCCGTGGACGCATTTTCCCGCCGTCATCTGTTCGGCGCTGCCGGCGCGATTGCCACCGTGTCGGCGCTCGGCTCGCGCGTGTTCGCGCAGGGGCCGGCCAAGGATCGGCTGGTGATCGGCATCTCGCTCGAGCCGCCCGTGCTCGATCCGACCAAGAATGCCGCCGCCGCCATCCGCGAGGTGACGACGCCCAGCATCTACGAGTCGCTGGGCCGCATCGATCGCAACGGCGCCATCGGCCCCGGCCTGGCCGAGAGCTGGAGCATTTCCGAGGACGGCAAGGAATACGTCTTCAAGCTGCGCAAGGGCGTGACATTCCACAACGGCGAGCCGTTCGACGCCTCGATGGTGAAGTTCTCCCTCGACCGGCTGTTCGCGCCTGACTCCACGAACCCCGCCAAGTCGCTCTACACCGACATCGACAAGGTCGAGATCGTCGATCCCGCGACGGTGAAGGTGACGCTGAAGTCGCCCAACTCCTTCCTGCTCTACAGCCTGTCGCTGGGCGACGCCGCGATCATGACGCCCAAGACCGCGCCGACCAACGACAAGAACCCGATCGGCACCGGGCCGTTCGTGTTCAAGGAGCGCAAGGAAGGCGATTCGATCACCCTCACCAAGTCGCCGACCTATCGCGATCCGGCCTCGATCAAGCTCAACACGGTGATCTTCAAGGTCGTCAAGGATCCCTCGGCGCAGGTGAACGCGCTGCTGGCCGGCGACATCGATGCCTTTCCCGGCTTCCAGGCGCCTGAGCTGGTCGAGCGCCTGAAGAAGGATCCGCGCTTCGCCGTGGTCATCGGCACCACCGAGGGCGAGGTGATCCTCGCCACCAACAACGCCAGGAAGCCGTTCAACGATCTCAAGGTGCGCCAGGCGATGGCGCATGCCATCAACCGCGAGGAGCTGATCTCGGCGGAATCGGGCTACGGCGTGCCGATCGGCAGCCACTTCGCCCCGCACAACCGGGCCTATGTCGACCTCACCAACACCTATCCCTTCGACATCGCCAAGGCCAAGGCTCTGCTCGCCGAGGCGGGCTATCCCAACGGCTTCGAGGCCAGCCTGAAGTTGCCGCCGGTGGGCTATGCCCAGCGCGCCGGCGAGGTGATGGCCAATCAGCTGGGCAAGATCGGCATCAAGATCTCGATCTCCAACCTGCAGTGGCCGCAGTGGCTTTCCGAGGTGTTCAAGGAGGGCAACTACGACCTCACCATCGTCGCCCACACCGAGGCCAACGACCTCGATCGCTATGCCCGCGACGGCTACTACTGGGGCTACAGTTCGCCGGCCTTCAAGGCCAAGTGGCGCGAGATCCTGGCGGCCACCGATTTCAAGAAGCGTGACGAGCTCCTGAAGGAGGCGCAGCGCGCCGTCGCCGCCGACGCGGTGAACGGCTTTCTGTTCCAGCTCGCCAAGATCGGCGTGTGGAAGAAGGACCTGGTCGGCCTGTGGGAGAACGCGCCGACGCCGCAGGTCGATCTGACCGGCGTGTATTGGAAATAGACTCGGGCGCGGGCGCGACAGGCGCATGATCGAGTTCCTGTCGCGTCGCCTCGCCGCGGCTCTGGTGACCCTGGCGCTCGCCACGGTCGTCGTGTTCGCCGTGGTCGAGGTGCTGCCGGGAGATCCGGCGCTGGTCATGCTGGGCACCGACGCGCGGCCCGACACGCTGGCGGCGGTGCGCGCCAAGTACGGCTTCGACCAGCCGCTGCTCGCGCGCTACCTGCAATGGATCGGCGGCCTGCTGACCTTCGATCTCGGCACCAGCCACGCCTACGGCACCTCGGTCGCCAAGCTGATCGGCGACCGCCTCGTGGTGACCTTGCCGCTCGCCGCACTGGCGCTGTCGTGGGCCGCCCTGGTGGCGGTCCCGCTCGGCGTGTTCGCCGCCTGGAAGCACGGGCGGCCGGGCGACTGGGGCGTGATGGGCTTCACCCAGATCGGCATCTCGGTGCCCAACTTCTGGTTCGGCATCGTGCTGGTGCTGGCCTTCGCCGTGACCTGGCAATGGTTCCCTGCCGGAGGCTTCCCGGGCTGGGCCGAGCCGCTGAAATCCGTGCACGCGCTGATCCTGCCGGCGCTGTCGCTGTCCCTGGGCGAGATCGCGATCCTGACCCGTGTCACGCGCTCGGCCATGCTCGACACGCTACGCGAGGACTATGTCCGCACCGCCCGCGCCAAAGGCGCCTCCGAGAGCGCGGTGCTGTTCAAACATGCGCTGCGCAACGCGCTGATCCCGGTGACGACGGTAGCCGGGCTGATCGCGGGCTTTCTGGTGGCGGGTGCCGTCATCATCGAAAGCGTCTTCCGCCTGCCCGGTGTCGGCCAGCTGGTCTACGATTCAATCAACAATCGCGACCTGGTGGTTATCAAGAACGTCGTCATCCTGTTCACGATCCTGGTGCTCGCCGTCAACCTGCTGGTCGATCTCGCCTACGCGCTGCTCGATCCGCGGCCGCGGATCAACGCATGAGCACCTTCTGGGCCCGCGCCTCGCGCCATGTCGGCTTCCAGATCGGCGCCGTGCTGCTCCTGCTGTTCGTCGGCACGGCGTTGGTGTCGATCGTGTGGACGCCCCATCCCATCGACGCGCTCAACATGCGCGCCAAGCTGATGCCGTCGTCGGCCGCCTATCCGCTGGGCACCGATCACCTGGGACGCGACGTGCTCTCGCGCATCATGGTGGGGGCGCAGACCTCGATCACGGTGGGCCTGATCGCCGTGGTGATCGGCTTGTCGGCCGGCGTGGCGCTGGGCGCCTGGGCGGCGGCGCGCGGCGGCTGGGTCGACGAGGCGTTGTCACGCACCTCCGATCTCATCTTCGCCTTTCCCGCCGTGCTGATCGCCATCCTGATCACCTCGGTGCTGGGCGCCAGCGCGCAGAACGCCATTTTAGCCATCGCCATCTTCAACGTGCCGGTGTTCGCCCGCGTCACCCGCGGCGCCGCGCTCGCCATGTGGAGCCGCGACTTCATCCGCGCCGCGACCGCGATGGGCCAGGGGCCATTGCGAATCACCTTGCGCCATGTGCTGCCCAACATTGCGAGCGTCCTGATCGTGCAGGCGACCATCCAGTTTGCCGTCGCCATCCTGGCCGAGGCCGGT
>Ga0209909_100178_pt1 | contig 93086 bp, 80 predicted proteins | sample FECB22metaG_FD_188302 | JGI IMG/M metagenome (GOLD analysis project Ga0209909, IMG submission 188302) | Cyanobacterial communities from the Joint Genome Institute, California, USA - FECB-22 (SPAdes) (version 3) | ecosystem: Environmental > Aquatic > Thermal springs > Hot (42-90C) > Microbial mats...
CGGTCTCTCCTACCTTGGCCTCGGCGCGCAGCCGCCAGTGCCGTCGTGGGGCCGCATGCTGCGCGATGCCCAGACCTACATCTTCCAGGCGCCCGAGCTCGCGGTCTGGCCGGGCCTTGCCATCGCGCTCGCCGTGCTGGGCCTCAACATGCTGGGCGACGGCCTGCGCGATCTTTTGGATCCGCGGCTCCGCCTGCTGCGTGTCGGATGACGGCGCTGATCTTCCTGCTGATGGCCGTCGCCATGATCGTGGCGGTCCGCGGACGACGTGGCATGGCGATCGGCCTGTTCGGCGTGAGCTTCGTGCTGGCAGCCTTCTGGCTGAACCATCACATCGTCGACGTCCTCAACCTGTCGCTCTGAGAACCGGAAATGACAGCTCTCGTTCGTCTTGGCAATGTGATCGGTGCAGGAGGGATCGCCGTCGCGCTTCTCGTCGCCTTCGGCCTGCAGTTCGGGTTGGACGAATTGCCCTGCCCCCTGTGCGTCCTGCAGCGTGTCGCCCTGGCGCTGTGCGGTTTCGGCTTCCTGCTCAACCTGCGCTTTGGCATCCAGCCGCTGCATTACGGCCTGTCGATCCTCGCCGCCCTGTTCGGTGTCATCGCCGCCGGCCGCCAGGTGCTGCTGCATATCGTGCCGGGCACCGGCGCCTATGGCTCGGCGCTGTTCGGCCTGCATCTCTATACGTGGTCGGCCATCCTGTTCGCGACCATCATCGCCGGCATCGCCGTGCTGATGATCGTCGGTGGTGACCGTGAAGAGCCAAAGCGCTTTCGCGGCCTTTCCCGCTTTGTCGCCTGGCTCCTGATCGCTGTCACCCTCGCCAACGCCGTCAACAGTCTCGTTCTTTGTGGCCCGGTGGAATGCGACCCCAATCCCGCCGGCTATTGGATCGCGAAGGTCCTGCGATGATCGGCTATAGTGCCAGCGCCACTGGAGGGGGGAATCTGGTGTCCGATCCAAGCCGTAGCTCGCGCCGGGCGCTGCTGGCCGGCGCCGCGCTCCTCATTGGCGGGAACGCCAACGCGCAATCTGCAGATGATCCTGCCCAGCTGCTGGCGCTCATGGAGCGCTATGCCGCTGGCCTGCGCTGGGGCGCAGCCGACGGCCTGGTGGGACTCTACACCTCCGATGGCGTCTTCATCCGCGACGATCAGCCCGCGGCGGTCGGCACCGAGGCATTGCGCGCTGCCTATCGTCAAATGTTTGCCGCCGGGAAGATGGACCTCGCCTTCGAGATCAAGGAGACCGAGGTGGCGGGCGACATGGCCTGGCTGCGCGCCACCAGCGGCGGCCGCAGCAACAGCGTCGTCATCTTCCGGCGCACCCCGGCGGGCTGGAAAATCCGCTGCTTCATGTACAACACCGGCAAATAGAACCATGTCCGACGAACCCTACACCGTCATCCTGGGCGACCGCCGCTACGCCATCCATCGCAAGTGGGCGAAGCTGCCGGCGGGCGAGAGCTTCGGCTTCATCTCCGACCTCATGGTCGATGGCGATGGCCGCGTGCACGTGGCGCAACGCGGCACCGACCGCCCCGTTCTGGTGTTCGATCGCGACGGCCGACTTGCCGGCAGCTGGGGCGAGGGCGCGCTGGCCGAGCCGCATTACATCAACGCCGCGCCCGACGGCGCGATCCTGGTGGCCGATCGCGACGCGCATCAGGTGCTGCGCTTCGACCGCGCCGGCAAGCTCCTGCAGGCGCTGGGCAAACGGCACTGGCCCTCGCTCGATGCGCCGTTCAACCATCCGACCGCGGCGGCGCAGGCGAGCGATGGCGAGATCTACGTCGCCGACGGCTACGGCAATTCGAGCGTCCACCGCTTCGCCGCCGACGGCACGCTGATCGCGACCTGGGGAGGGCCGGGCAGCGGGCCGGGCGCCTTTACCACGCCGCATGCCATCTGGGTCGATCGCTTCGGCAAGGTGCTGGTGGGCGATCGCGAGAACAACCGCGTACAGGTGTTCGACCGCGCCGGCACCTTCCTCGCCGAATGGGGCGACTTCTATCATCCGATGCAGATCTGGGTGGACGACCGCGACCTGGTGTTCGTCACCGACCAGATCCCGCGCATCAGCCTGCTCTCGCCGGACGGCAAGCTGATCGGCCGCTGCCGCGGCGCCATCAACGGCGCCCACGGTCTCTCGGGCGACGCCCAGGGCAACCTCTACCTGGCGGAGCTGCCGCCGCAGGAAATCACCAAGTTGGAAAGACTCGATGCCTAGACTGATCGCCCTCCTGGTCGTCGCCCTGATGATGGCGACCACCGCCTGCTCGCATCCCGACCGGCTGCCGGCGGTGCCGCGCGCCGACACCGCGCGTGCCCAGCCGCTCGGCATCGCCAATGCGCGCTTCTTCGCCGACAGCGACAGCGGCTTGATGGTCCAGGAGGCGACGCGCGCCCTCGACCGCGAGCTCGAGGCCCTGCGTGCCGAGGGCAAGAACCCGACGCCGGCCAACCTGCCGCCGGTTTATTACCTCGCGGTCTCGGGCGGCGGCGACAATGGCGCATTCGGCGCCGGCGTCATGAACGGCTGGACCGCAACGGGTACGCGGCCGGAGTTCAAGATGGTGACGGGCGTCAGCACCGGCGCCCTGATCGCACCCTTCGCCTTCCTCGGGCCGGACTACGATGCGGCCCTGAAGGAGGTCTACACCACCATGACGCCCGACAAGGTGTTTCGCGTGCGCGGGCTCACGGCGGCGCTGTTCAACGATGCCATGGCCGACACCTCGCCGCTCGCCGACGTCATCGCCAAGTATGCCGACGAGAAGATGCTGGCGGCGATCGCGCGCGAGTACCAGGAGGGCCGGCTGCTGCTGATCGGCACGACCGATCTCGACGCCCAGCGGCCGGTGATCTGGAACATCGGCGCCATCGCGGCCAGCGGCAAGCCGGAGGCGCTGCAGCTCTTCCGCAAGATCCTGCGCGCCTCGGCGGCGATCCCCGGCCTGTTCCAGCCGGTGATGATCGACGTCGAACTCGACGGCAGGAAATACCAGGAGATGCATGTCGACGGCGGCGCCATCGCCCAGCTCTTCCTCTATCCGCCCGGCATCGAGGCTGGCCGTGTGCTGAAGCGCAAGCGCACCGCCTACGTCATCCGCAATGCGCGGCTGGATCCGGACTGGAACATGTCGGAGCGCCAGACACTCTCCATCGCCGGTCGTGCCATCAACACCATGCTGGCGGCGAGCGGCCAGAACGATGTGATGCGCACCTATTTCATCAGCCAGCGCGACGGCGTCGACTACAACCTTGCCTACATAGGTGCGGACTTCACCGTCGAGAAGAAGGGCGAGTTCGAGCAGGCCTACATGCAGGCGCTCTACGATTACGGTTACCGGCAGGCCAGGGCCGGCACGGAGTGGCACAAGCGGCCGCCGACCTTGGAGGGGGCGCCGACAAGTATCAATCCAAGCGCGATCGTCGTGTCCGGAAGAAGATGAACAACAGCCAGGTGTCGATCAGGATGGTGAGGGCCATCACGCCGTAGGCCCACGGGCCTGGCACGAGATTGAGGCCGATCAGCACGCGGGACAGGCCGAAGCCCACGACCCAGGCGTCGAAGCTCATGCAGATCCGGCGGAACGTCTCGGCATCGAGCCGGCGGATGGCGAAGGCGCCGAGCGGGATGCCGACCAGCACGCTGGGCACGATGGCGACCAGGAGGCTGGTGCTCTCGGTGATGAACAGGCCGAGATAGAAGTAGACGATGGCGGTCAGGCTCGACTCGGCGACGCGGATCACGGCAAGGCCGGCGCGGAATTCGTTCTTCACCAGGCCCTGGTTGTTGAACAGGATCGCGAGCGGCGGGCCCGAGATCGTGGTCACGGAATAGAGGACCCCCAGGCCGAGGCCGAAGGGCAGGCCGAACAGGCGCTCCGAGCGGATCGGCCGGCGCCGGCCCGAGGCCTGGATCAGGATGAGAGGAAGGATCAGGGCATAGGTGAGGAACTTGGTCCAGTCGGGGTCGAGCACCTTCAGAAGGTAGGCGCCGGCGGCGATGCCTGGCATCAGGCCGATGAGGATCGGAACCACCCGCCGCCAGACGCTCCCGACACTGTCACGATTGATGAACAGGACATAGAGGTTGATGAAGACCTCGACCACGACCACGGCCGGATTGAGGATGCGCCCGGCATAGAACAGGAGCGCAATCGGCACGGTGAGCGAGGAAAACCCGTAGCCGAGCGCTCCGTTGACGAAGGCCGCGAACAACGCGATCCCGGCGAGGACCATCACGGCGGTGTCGAGTGCTGGCACGAAAACCCCTTCCGCTGGCCGAGCACGACGTCGATGGACTCTCGCCCGACCACGATGGAAACTTGCCCGAACGGAGAGGGTGGAGTCGATGGACAAGTCAACGATGGAGCTGCTGGCGCGCCGCGCCGGCCTTGCCAAGGCGCTCGCCGAGTTCCCTGACGACGTCGCCGCGGCCGCCAAGCAGGCGGCTGATGTCGCGGGCAAGATCAAGCCGCCGGCCGATCGCGCCGCCGAACCCTGGCCGCCGATGAAAGCGGGGAGGGGGCTATGAGAGATGGTCCCGTGGGCGAGCTGCATTGGCTTGGCGTCGCCGAAGCCGCCGAAGCCATCGCATCCAAGGAACTCTCGCCCGTCGAGTTGATGCAGGCGCTGCTCGATCGCATCGCCACGCTCGACCCCAGGCTCAACGCCTTCATCAAGCTCGACGCCGATGCCGCCATGGCGGCGGCGATGGCTGCCGAGCAGGAGGCCGCCGCCGGCCGTCTGCGCGGGCCGCTGCATGGTGTGCCGGTCGGCATCAAGGACATCATCGACGTCGCCGGGCTGCCGACGACCTGCCACTCGAAGGTGCTGCAGGACAACATGGCCACGGCCGATGCCGTCTGCGTGCAGAAGCTGCGCGGTGCGGGCGCCATCGTCATGGGCAAGCTCTCGACGCACGAGTTCGCGATCGGCGGGCCGAGCTTCGACCTGCCCTGGCCGCCGGCGCGCAATCCCTGGAACACCGACCATCATCCCGGCGGCTCGTCGTCGGGCTCGGGCTCGGGTGTCGCCGCGGGACTGTTTCCCATGGCGCTGGGCACCGACACTGGTGGCAGCGTGCGCAATCCAGCGAGCTGCTGCGGCATCGTCGGACTGAAGCCGACCTATGGGCTGGTATCGCGGCGCGGCGTCTTTCCGCTATCGTTCACGCTCGATCACATCGGCCCGATGACGCGCACCGTCGCCGACAACGCACTGATGCTGCAGGCCATTGCCGGCCACGATCCGCTCGACCCGGGCAGCGCCGCCTCGGTCAACGGCCACTATGCCGCCAACCTCGATCGCGGGGTGCGCGATCTGCGCATCGGCTTCGTGCGCCATTTCCACGAGATCGACACCCCGGCCGAGGCCGAAGTCACGGCGGCGCTGAACCACGTCGCCCGCGCCCTGCAGATGGAAGGCGCCGAGGTGCGCGACGTCCGCCTGCCGACGCTGACCGAGTTCGGTGCGGTGAACCGCGTCATCCTGCAAAGCGAGGCCTGGGCCATCCACGGCCCGTGGCTGCGCGAGCGGCCGGGCGACTATGGCCAGCTGGCGCGCCGCCGCCTGATGGCGGGTGCCTTCTTTGCCGCCGGCGACTACGTGCAGGCGCAGCGCCGCCGCCTCGAGATGATCGCAGAGGTCGAGGCGGCCTTCCGCCAGGTCGACGTGCTGCTCTGCGCCAGCTCGATGGACCCGCCCTGCCGCATCGACATCCCGGCCGACGTCGACCGCACCTATCCGCGACAGGCGCGCACGCCCTTCAACGTCACCGGACATCCCGCGCTTGCCATGCTGGCCGGGCTCTCGGTCGACGGCCTGCCGCTGTCGGTGCAGTTCGTCGGCCGTTACTTCGAGGAAAGCACGCTGTTCCAGGTGGCGCGTGCCTGGGAACACGCGGCGGGCACGGATAAAAAGCATCCGCCCATCGTGTGAATAAGGAAACGAACGCGTTGAATTAGTTCTTGTCGTCCGACGCCCGCTTGTCGGGCGGCCCGGCAAGGGCAAGATTGAAGCCCATGAGCTCCAAACGCCAACTGCGGCTCGGCGCCTTCATGCGTCCGGTCAGCATCCACACCGCCGCCTGGCGCTATCCCGGCGGCACGCCCGACGCCAACTTCAATCTCAAGGCGCTGATCAAGTACGCGCAGACGCTGGAGCGCGGCAAGTTCGACGCCTTCTTCATGGCCGATCACCTGGCCGTGCTGAACATGCCGATCGAGGCGTTGCAGCGCAGCGCCACGGTGACGTCGTTCGATCCGCTGACCCTGTTGCCGGCGCTCGCCCAGCACACCGAGCGTCTGGGCCTGATCGCCACGGCGTCGACCACCTTCGAGCCCGCCTACACCATCGCCCGGCGCTTCGCTTCGCTCGACCACATCTCCGAGGGCCGCGCCGGCTGGAACCTGGTCACGACCTCCAATCCCGATGCGGCGCTGAATTTCGGCATGGACGAGCAGATGGAGCATGGCGAGCGCTACGCCCGCGCCCGCGAATTCTACGACGTCGTCACCGGCCTCTGGGATTCATGGGCCGACGACGCCTTCATCCGCGACGTCGAGTCCGGCATCTACTTCGATCCCGCCAAGCTCCATGTGCTGAACCACAAGGGCAAGTACCTGAAGGTGCGCGGACCGCTTAACATCGCCCGCCCCGTCCAGGGTTGGCCGGTGATGGTGCAGGCCGGCGCCTCCGATGCCGGCCGCCAGCTCGCCGCCGAAACCGCCGAGATGGTGTTCGCCGCCGGTGGCCCGATCGAGGCCGGCCGCGCCTTCTATGCCGACGTGAAGGGCAGGGCGGCGAAGATCGGCCGCAACCCGGATCACATCAAGATCCTGCCCGGCGCCTTTACCATCATCGGCTCCTCGCTCGACGAGGCGAAGGAGAAGCGGGCCAGGCTCGACAGCCTGGTGTCCTACGAAAGCGGCGTCGCCGCGCTGTCGATCGCGGTCGGCCAGGATGCGCGCAAGTTCGATCCCGACGGACCATTGCCCGAGATCCCCGAGACCAACCAGAGCAAGAGCGGCCGCGAGCGGGTGATTGCGCTCGCCAAGCGCGAGAACCTGACGGTGCGCCAGATCGCCGGACGCCTGGGCGGCTATGGCGGGCTTGCCATGATGGGCACGCCCAAGATGATCGCCGACCAGATGGAGGAGTGGCTCGAGACCAACGCCTCCGACGGCTTCAATGTCATGTTTCCCTATCTGCCGGGCGGGCTCGACGACTTCGTCAACCTGGTCGTGCCCGAGCTGCAGCGCCGCGGCATCTTCCGCACCGAGTACGAAGGCAAGACCCTGCGCGAGCACCTCGGCCTGCCAAGGCCGGAGAACCGCTTCTTCTCGGCGACGGCGAAGGCGGCGGAGTAGCTACTTCGTCCGACCGGTGATGGCTGAAAGGTCGATAGCGTTGGCCATCGCCGCGTAGCCCGCCCGATTGGGATGGAGCTTGTCGCCCGGTCCGCCGGTCGAGGAGTTGGGCTGGAACTCGACCTTCACCTCGCCGGTCGCGGGATCGACGGTGGCCTTGTCGAAGTCGATGACGCCATCGAACAGCTTGGAGCCGCGGAAGAACTCGTTCAGCGCCTTGCGCCTGGCGTCGACTTCCTTGCGGCCGTGGGTCGGGATCGTGCTGTTGAGTGCGGACGTGAGCGTGGCGACGAAGATCCGCACGCCCGGAATCTTCTGGCGCAGCATCGTGACGCCCTTGTTGTAGCCTTCCATGACGGCCTCGGCGGAAGTGTCGGCGCCGAAGTCGTTGATGCCCTCGAGCCAGATCACGGTCGTGACGCCGGGCAGGCTCGCGATGTCGCGGTCGAGCCGCGTCAGCGCGCCGGGGCCGCCGCCGATCGGCTTGGTCGCGTAATCGTCGGGCCCGACCACGCGGTTGCCGCCGATGCCCTGATTGACCACGACGAAATCGTCGCCATAGGCCGCGTGCAGCCGGCGCGACAGCACGTCGGGCCAGCGATCGTCGCCGTTGATGGTGGTGCCGGTGCCGTCGGTGATGGAATCGCCGAAGGCCACGATGACCTGCGCCTTGTTGGGCAGGTTCATGGCGACCTCGTCGAGGAAGTACCAGGAGGTGGTCGAGTAGGGGAATGCGCTCTCGCCCTCGTCCTGGCCGAGCGCGCCAGCGCCGGGCGCCGTCAGGTACGAGGTCTGCAGCGCCTTGGCGTGCCAGGTCATCGGCCCGCTTTCGCCCACGACATGGAAGCTCACCGCAAGCTTGCGGCCTTTGAGCAGCGGCGAGGGCGGATTGGCGACGAACGGCAGCGCCACCGCATCGCTGACGATGCTCTGGCCGGGCGGCACCGTCACGCTCTTCTTGCCGTCGAACAAGACCGGCTGGTTGGTGCCCTTCAGCACCGCGGCGCCGCTTTCCTGCAGGCCGACATAGGCGCCGTCGAAGGTGACGGGCTTCGCGCCAAAGGCGTTCGACAGCCGGATGCGCGCCTGCGACCCCCAGGCGTCGGGCTTCACGATCAGCCGGAAGGTCTGGTCGCGCGCGCCCTGCTCGGGCGAGGGGAAGGCGAACTTGAGCTCGGGCTGAGCCGTCGGATTGCCCACCGGATAGGGGCCGTGCGCCGAGGCGGTCCAGCTCGCCACCCATTGCTGGGCACTGGCTTGGCCCGTCGATAGCAACGGCGCACAGATAATCGCCAACAGCAGGACCAGCCGCCTCATCGTATTCCTCCGCCTCGTTTGTCGTTGCCGGCCAGTCTGGCGGCGATGGCGATGCGTTGGCAAGCAGGCTAGCCTCGTCGCATGACACTCGATGTCTCGGTCGGCAGCGCCGACGACGTGCAGCGCATGGCGCAATGGGCGGCCGACGAAGGCTGGAATCCCGGCAAGACCGATGCCCATGCCTTCTTCGCCGCCGATCCTGCCGGCTTCCTGGTGGGCCGCCTCGATGGCGAGCCGGTCACCTGCATCTCGGTCGTGAAATACGGCCAGGGCTTCGGATTCCTGGGCTTCTACATCGCCCGGCCGCCGGTGCGTGGCAAAGGCTACGGCATCCAGATCTGGAACGCCGGCATGAAGCGGCTCGGCGGCCGCAATGTCGGGCTGGACGGCGTGCCGGCGCAGCAGGCCAACTACCGCAAGTCCGGCTTTCGCCTGGCCTGGAACAACGTTCGCTACGAAGGCGCCCCGGTGGGGGCCAAGCCGCCGGCGGGTGTCCAGCTGCTGGATGCCCGAAGCATCGGCTTCGACAAGCTCGCCGCCTACGATCGGCGCTTCTTCCCGGAAGCGCGCGACTCCTTCATTGCCTCCTGGATCTCGCTGCCGGAGCGCACGGCGATGGCAGCCTTGCGTGACGGTGCGCTCGTCGGCTTGGGCGTCATGCGCAATTGCCAGACGGGTGCGCGCATCGGGCCACTCTATGCCGAGACCCCCGACATCGCCTCCGCCCTTTTTTCTGCGACCGCGGCGGCGCTCGGCGCGGCGGCGGTAGCCGTCGACATTGCCGGCATCAACAAGAGCGCCGTGACGTGGGCCGAGCGGCTCGGGCTGAAACCGTCATTCGAGACCGCGCGCATGTATACCGGCGCCGATCCCGAGATCGACTCCGCGGGCCTTTACGGCGTGACGACCTTCGAGTTGGGGTAGGCGCTGGGGGCCCGCCACTCCAGTGGCGCGTCATGATTGGCGGCCAACCCGAACACCTCACCCTGAGGAGCGCGCTCAGCGCGCGTCTCGAAGGGTGGCTACAATGAGACTGTGGCCACCCTTCGAGACGCATCGCTTCGCGATGCTCCTCAGGGTGAGGTAGCTTTGGATCGGCTGACTTCATGACGCGCCACTGGAGTGGCGCGCCCCCAGCGCATCGCTACTGCTTCTTCACGTTCCAGAACACCGGCGCCGGCGCCTGCAGGTGGCCGGTGACGTTCGCGCGGATCGCCGAGGGCACGTTGAACTGGCCGAGCTGCACGTGCGTCGGATACTCCGACATGCGCACCTGCACCGCCGTGGCGAGCTCCTTGCGCTTCTGCGGATCGGTGGTGCGGGCGTAGGCGTCGCGCAACTCCTCGAGCTTGGCATCGCACGGCCAGCCGATCGCCGCCTTCTCGCAGTTGGCGCCGAGGAAGGCGCTCATCACCGGATCCAGCAGATCGGCCGAGACCCAGGTCGTGAGGAAGCCATGCCAGCCGCCCTGTGAGGGCGGCTCCTTGCGCGTGCGCCGCGCCACCACGGTGTTCCAGTCCATAGCGTGCATGTCGACGGTGAAGCCGCCGCGTTCCAGCAGCGCCTTGAGGATCGGCGTCAGCCGGCCGGTATTGGTGTCGGTGGCGTAGAGCAGCACGATCGGTGTGCCGTCGTAGCCCTCCTCCTTGAGGATCTGCCGGGACCTGGCGAAGTTCGACTCGAGCTTGTCCTCGAAACCCGCGGTCGTGGCGAGCGGCGTGCCGCAGATGAACAGCGCCTTGCACTCCTTGAAGAATTTCGGGTTGGTGTAGCCCGCCACCAGGAAGTCCTTCTGGTTCAACGCATAAAACACGGCCTGGCGGATCCGGGGATTGTCGAACGGCTTGTGCAGCGTGTTGAAGCGGAAATCCATCTGGCTGCCCAGCGGATTGAGGTCGACGACACGGACGTTCTTGTCGCCCTCGAGCAGCGCGAGCAGCTCGATTACCGGCTGGTCGATCATGTCGATCTCGCCGCTCAGCAGCGCGTTGATGATGGTCTGCGGGTCGGTGATGTTGATCCATTCGACGCGGTCGAGGTGCACAACCTTTCCGCCGGCGAGGCCCGAGGGCGGCTCGGCGCGCGGCTTGTAGTCCTTGAACTTGTCGTAGATCGACCGCTCGCCCGGCCGCCAGAGATCCTTGCGGAAGATGAAAGGGCCCGAGCCGGTAGTGTCGCTGATCTGCACGTTGCCCGGTGTCTCGGCGACCCGCTTCGGCATGATGAACGGCACCAGCGAGGAGGGCTTGCCCAGCGACTCCAGCACCATGCCGTAGGGCTCTTTCAGCGTGAGCACGAAGGTCTTGTCGTCGACCGCCTTCAGCTCCCTGGCGAAGGACATCAGCTTCTGTCCCATCGCGTCCTTGGGCGCCCAGCGATTGAGCGAGGCGACGCAATCCTCGGCTTTCACCGGCTGGCCGTCGTGAAACTTCAAGCCATCGCGCAGGGTGAAGGTCCAGGTGAGCTTGTCGTCGCTCACCGTCCAGCCTTCCAGCATCTGCGGCTTGATCTCGAGCTTGTCGTCGACCGCCAGCAGCGTGTCGTAGACCATGTAGCCGTAGTTGCGCACGATGTAGGCTGTCGTCCAGAACGGATCGATGATCTTGACGTCGGCGTGCATGACGACCTTGAGCGTCTGCGCCGATGCTGCTGCCGGCAGCAGCGCGAGGGCGATCGCCATCGCGGCATGAGCCGCCAATTTTACAATCTGCAATTTCACAGGCCGCATGTTCCGCCTCCTGCGCTTCGCGGCAGAGGCGATGCAACAGGCGTGCCTTGATTGTGGCCTAGAGCGATTTCCAGTCTGTTGGAGCCGCGCGCGATTCCAACAGACCGGAAATGCGCCCAATGGTGTTAGTTGTTGCAGCAGGCACATTCCGTTCGGCTGGTTCCAGCCGAACGGAATATGCTTTAGCGTTGCCGGCCCGGCGTCAGCGCCAGCCACAGCGCCACGACGGTCGAGGCGATGGCCACGGTCTGCAGGGGCGACAGCGGCTCGTCGAGCAGCATCACGCCGCCGACGACGGCGACGATCGGGATGGCGATGGAGGAGAGCGCCGCGACCTGCGCGGGCAGGAGCTTCACCAGCGCGAACCAGGTGGCGGTGCCGAGCGCCATGGGAACGGCGCCTGTGTAGATCGTGGCGATGAGCGCCTTGGCCGAGGGCCAATGGTCGGGCAGGCCGTCGATCACCAGTGCACCCAGCAGCACCGGCGGCAGGCTGATCGCGACCTGCCAGAAGGTGAGCGACAGGCCCATGCCGGGCCACGCCGTGCGCTTGACGATAAAGGTTCCGACGGCCCAGCAGAAGCCGGCGAACAGGCCCCAGAACAGGCCGGCCGGTGCATGGGCGTAGCTGCCGAAGTTGGGCAGCATCAGCGCCAGCACGGCCGCGGCGCCGATCAGGATGGCGGCGAGCAGCCGGCCGGTGAGGCGCTGGCCGAACGCCACGAAGCCCAGCAGCGCCACCCACAAGGGCATGGTGTAGGACAGCACTGACGCATGGCCGGATGGGATGTAGAGCACGGCGAGCGACGTCGCGATGTTCCAGATCAAGATGTTGGTCGCCGACGCCGCGATCAACGCCGGCCATTTGCCCTTGGGAACCGCGAAGCTTTCACGGCGCACCAGCAGGATCGCCGACAGCACCACCATGCCGGCGATCAGCACGATGCTGCGGAAGGTGAGCACCGGCAGCTCGTCGAGCGCGATCTTGAACAGCGGCCAGTTGGTGCCCCAAACGAGGGTGAGCAGGGCCAGCAGCGCCAGCACCTTGGGCGAGACGCGGTCCACGACGAGCGATCAGGCCTGGTGTTCTTCGGGCGCCTGCAGGTAGCAGCCGTTGATGCGCCAGCTGCCGTCGGGCAGCTGCGTCATCGGATAGTAGGCCGTCACCGGGCGCCCATCGGGCCCGACGACATGGACCTTCTGCGTGACCTGGCCGTCCAGGGTCACGATCTCGCGGAACTCGAAGGCCTGGGGGCGATAGACCGGCTGGTAGCCCCGCCGCACCATGTCCATGAAGATCTCGGGCGTGCCGAACATGCCGCGGATGGAGGGCGAGGCGTAGCCGAAGGCGCCCTCGCCATCGTCGCGGCGGAAGGCCTCGACCTGGGACTGGATGACGTCGCGGATGGCCGAGCGGTCGGCCGCCGACACGTCCTGGGCGCCGGCGGGCGCGGCAAGGCCGAGGATCAAGGCGAGAAGCACGACGAGGCGGAGAGCCATGGCCCGGCATGCTATGGCGATTTCACGGCCCTGGCCAAGGGCTTGGCGGGTCTCTCCAGGGCACGGCAGCCCCGCGCGCGGCGGCCTGCCGCAGCCGTCTCACGGCTTGCATCGGCGGGTCTCTTTCACTAGGGTGCGCCCCTCTTCGCCGGACCCCTCGACGAGGCCGTCCGGCTACGCGCCCGTAGCTCAACTGGATAGAGCATCTGACTACGGATCAGAAGGTTAGGAGTTCGAATCTCTTCGGGCGCGCCATTCTTTCAAGCACTTAGCGAAAACGCTGGTCCGCTTAGGCTCTCCTTAGGCTCGCGCTGCTGGCCCAGTGTCGACACCGATGTGGGCCGACGTGCCCAAGGTCTTCGGTAGGGCTACAATTGCCGTGGTTGGCTCAGCGTGAGAGGCAACCGGGGTAACAGGCCGCCGCCCAGGAGAGGCCCTAAGGCGGCAAAACAAGCACAAGTGACCCGTAGCACCGCCACTGCGGCGGCTTGGACTGCTACCTCTGTCAATTCGAAAAAGGAGTTTGAGGCTTTCGTGGCCGATCAACACAAACAACCGGCAGACCACGAGTGGGCGGCGAACTTCTTCGGTCGCTAGATCTTGCCGCATAGCGATCGCCCACTTGCTTCCCCTGATATTGTAGGGAGCTCGCTCTGCATCCGTTGCAGGCGTCCATGCCAACCCAATGGTGGACTGAAGGGGATTGGCCCTTGTCGAGCCAAGTTTGGAAGTCCTCAACCTTGTTCTTTTGTGAGACAGAGACGACGACAATAGTCATTGACCGTTGTGAGGTCATACTGCCTCCAAGACTTGAGCGCAGCGAACTCACCCATTTCCGGCAATATAAATCTCTCCTCTCGAATGGGTGTTCGAGCACAAACAACTGCGTCTTTCCGGATGAGCTGGTGGATCCAGTTGACGATGCTGCTCCTATGCTGCACCTAAGCGAGGTGTAATCGAGACCTAAGTAGTGCGTAAGTGCCTGCAATTCTTGGTGTGTCCCCGTAGCTCAGCTGGATAGAGCAGCGGTTTCCTAATTTGGGGACGATCATCGAGCGCGCGATTCTCCAGCATCTCTGTACGCTCGTCGACCTGCATTCGCGGGTCGTGCATGCTGCGCCAGGTCAGCGATCTCGCTGATCAACCTGGACGCGAGCTCGCCGGCGACGAGCGGGTATGGGAACGGCGAGGTGTCTAGCTATTGCTGGCAGTTTGCTGAAAAACCAACAGGTTCTTGGGCTTGCCGCCAAATTCCGAAGCGAGCGTTGCTTCGACATACAACAGCTCGCCTGATGGCGTGCGAGCCAGAAAGTCGGGATGCCAGTTTTGAGCGCAGCATTATCCTTCGGGGCAGCATTTATCCTTCGGGTATGACACCCAGCTTCGGGAAGCGGGGAATCGTCCGACCACCATCCATCACGATCGAGCGCCCAGTGACGAAGTCGAAATCCGGGCCGCACATGATGGCGACCATGCGTGCAATTTCGTGCTCCGTGACGAGCCGTCCCAGCGGCGTGCCTTTGATCGCTGCCGCCTTGTAGGCCGGCATCCGGTTGGTGCGCGCGCTGGCAATCTGGCTGGGCACGACAGCGTTCACCGTGATGGCAGGCGCAAGCTCGAGCGCGAGACTCTCCGTGAGGTGCAGGAGAGCGGCCTTGGCAAGACCGTAGACCGAATGGGTCCGCACAAGAGCGGAGGTCGCTCCGATATTGATGATGCGCCCCCAGCCGTTCCGAATCATGCCCGGCGCCACGGCCTGCGTCAGGAGATAGGGTGCCTTGAGGTTGGCCGCCATGATCGCATCCCAGTCCCGCTCATCGAGCGCAAGAAAGGCGGCATCGGCGAAGGGGCCGGCGTTGTTGACCAGAACGGTAATCGTGCCAAGTTTGGCGGCGACCTCGTCGGCGAGTCGCCGTGTCTCATCGGCCCTTGCCAGGTCCGCACAAAAGCATGCGGCTTTGCCACCGGAAGCCGCTATCCCCGCGGCGACGGCTTCCGCGGCCGAGACGTCGCTCCGGCAGTGGATGGCCACGGAAGCTCCGAGCTGTGCCAGGGCCCTGGCGATTTGCGCACCCGCTCCGGACGACGAGCCGGTGACGAGAGCGACGGCTCCTTTGAGCCCCCTCGCTCCAGTGGTCATGGCTCGATCAACGTGGACCAGAAGGACACGGTCTTGGTCTTGTCGAGATACTTCTCGTAGAGCTCGGTGAGCAGGTCCTTGCCGGCGACGGCGAGCTCTTCTTCGTAGGCCTTGCGGTCGGTGATCTCGATGCGCTCGACGTATTGCCAGGGACCGCCGCTGACCCCGCCGCTTGTTTCCGATATCCGGTGCGTGCGATAGCTCACGATCGATTTGATCTTTGCCGAGATGGCATAGTCGACTTCCCGCTCGAACCGCTCGTAGTCGTCCGGGTTGACGCCCGGTTTCAAGGCGGCAAGCACGTATCTCACAATCGCCATTTCCATCTCCTTTGCTCTTCGGTTGCGCCTGTGTGGGCGGCTCAGGCTTCGCCCTCTGCCAGATGGCACGCCACCATCCGTCCCGGCGCCAGTTCGCGGAGCGTCACCGGCGTGGCGCAAACAGGCTGTGCCAGCGGACATCGGGACCGAAGCGGGCATCCCGCGATCTTCTCGATAGGGCTGGGGATCTCGCCGGAAATGGCAAAGCGATCATGCCTCGCATCCGGATCGGGTATCGGCACGGCGGAGATGAGGGCACGAGTGTACGGGTGGAGGGGGTGAGAGAATATCTCCTGCGCGTCGCCGATTTCGACGATCGTACCCAGGTACATGACGGCAACCCTTCTCGCCAGATACTTCACGGTCGAAAGATCGTGCGAGATGAAGAGATATGACAGGTTCAGCCGTTCGCGCAGGGATTCAAGCAGCAGGATGACCCGCGACCGCAGCGAGACATCGAGCGCGGAAGTGGGTTCGTCGAGAACCACGAGCCGCGGATGGGTGACGATCGCGCGCGCGATGTTGGCGCGCTGCTTTTGTCCGCCTGAAAGTTCATGAGGGTACCGGTCGGCGAGCTCGATGCCCAGTCCGACCTCGTCAAGCACCTCCCGGACGCGCTCCTTGCGCTCGCCGGGAGTCATCTGTGTGTGAAGGCGCAGCGGTTCTTCCACCATGCGTCTTATCGAGAACCGCGGATTGAGGGACGCCGTCATGGCCAACACAGGCTACGGAATGCCCGGCATGGGCAAGGCTGATCGCCGGTCGATGGTCGAGGCAGCTCTCGGACTTCCAGGTGCAGCGGGCGGCGTAGCGGCAACCCGGTGGCGGAGACAAGACGGACGGCACGGATCCGGGAATCGGCTCCATCGTGACGTTCTGGTCCATGCGCGGAATCGAGCGCAGAAGGGCGCGGGTGTAGGGGTGTATGGGCGAACGAAAGAGCGAGCGTACGTCGGCATCCTCGACCATCTGGCCGGCGTGCATCACGACTACGCGGTTGCAAATCTGGGCGACGACGCCCAGATCGTGAGTGATCAGGAGGATGGCTGCCCCGGTCCGGGTGCCAAGCTCTCGCAGCAGATCGAGAATGCGCGCTGCGATGGACACGTCGAGCCCGGTCGTCGGTTCGTCCGCGATGAGCAGTTTCGGCGAGGCGGTCAAGGCCATCGCGATCATGATGCGCTGGCACATGCCTCCCGAGAGCTGGTGGGCGTACTGGTCGATGCGCCGGGTGGGATCGGGAATGCCGACGAGGTCGAGCATCTCGAGGGTGCTTCGCCGGGCCTGTGCGGCGGTCTGCCCGGCGTGGACTTGGAACAGACGTGTCATCTGGCGGCCCACGGTGATGACCGGATTCAACGCGGTCCGTGGACTTTGCGGGATCAGGGAGATTTGCGAGCCGCGGATGCGGCGCATCGCTTCGTCATCGAGCGCCAGCAGGTCCTTCCCGTCGAATTCGATCGTGCCGCCGCGAATGAAGCCGGGCGGATGGATGAGCCTCAGGATCGCGAGCGACGTCACGGACTTGCCGGATCCCGATTCCCCCACAAGACCGACGACCTCGCCATGGGCGATGGAAAAGTCGATGCCGTCGATGGCTTCGATCGTCCCCGCGTCGGTCTCGAAGTGCACGCTGAGGTCGCGTATCGCGAGAAGAGAGTTCATCGCACGCCACGCATGCGAGGATCGAGAAAGTCGCGCAGGCCGTCGCCGAGCAGGTTGAACGCCAGCACGGTAATCACGATGGCCAGTCCCGGGAACAAGAACAGCCACCATTCGCCCGTAACGATCTGGTTCGCTCCTTCAGCCGTCATCACGCCCCATTCGCTCTGCGGCGGCTGTATCCCAAGGCCGAGGAACGAGAGTGCGGCCATGGTCAGAAGGGCAAAGCCCATGGCGAGCGTCGCCTGGACGATGAGCGGCGGTACGCAGTTGGGAAGAAGGTGGAGGAGTACGACGCGCCAGGCGGGATTGCCCACGGTGCGGGCGGCCTCGGCATATTCCATTTCACGGGCGCGCAGCATCTCCCCGCGCACCAGGCGGACGTAGCCCGGAATCTGCGTGATCGATATGGCGATGGCGACGTTGATCGTCGCGTTGCCCAGCGCTGCGGTGATTCCCATGGCGAGAACGAAGGCGGGAAAGGCCATGACGGCATCGACTGCCCGCATGACGACCAGATCGGTCCATCCCCCACGATAACCGATGACTGCGCCCAGCAGTGCGCCGATGGCTACCGCCGCCAAGGTGGCGCAGGTGGGGATCAACAGGTCGATACGCGAGGCAAAGATGATGCGCGACAACTGATCCCGGCCATAGACGTCCGTGCCGAGAGGAAAGCGCCAGGAGGGAGGCAGCAGGGCGGACGCGGCATCGGTGGCATCGGGGTTGAAGGGGGAGACTACCGGCGCGAGGACAGCGATCAAAGCGATGAGGACGACGACGCAAAGTGCCGCGAACGACACCGTATTCAGCCGAACGCGCCGCCAAAGGGACGAGATATGCGACCTTTGTCTGCCAGGCATGATGTCGGCCATGACTATCCGAGCCGGATCCTAGGATCGACGATACCGTAGAGAAGATCGACGACCAGGTTGACCGCGACGTAGAGCACGGCGACGAAAAGCACGAAGCTCTGGATAGGGGCCGAGTCCTTGGTCATCAGCGCCGTGACCGCATAGTGACCGATCCCGGGCCAGGCAAAGACCGTCTCGATCACGGCGTTTCCCGACATCAGGAAGCCGAACACGATGCCGAGGACGGTGATGAGCGGGATCAAGGCATTGCGGAAGGCATCGCCGTATATGACGGTCCGGCGTGGCAGGCCTGCGGCCCAGGCCGCCTTGACATAGTCCGATTGGAGTATCTCGAGCATCGTGGCTCGAACCATGCGGGCGATGGGGGCCATTACGCTGAACCCGAGCGCGCACGCCGGAAGCAGGAGATGGTGCAGGCTCGATCTCAGCGCGGTCCAGTTCCCCTCGATCAGGCTGTCGATGACATAAAGGCCGGAAATCTCGCGTGGCGGCGCGATGCTGGCTCCCAGCCGGCCGAGCGGAGCCGGCGCGACGTCGAGCAGATAGAAAAATACATAGACGAACAACAATCCGGTCCAGAACGTCGGCATCGCCACACCGGCTATGCCGAGGAAACGCCCGATGTGATCGATGAACGAATTGCGATGCACCGCCGAGAGGATGCCTAGCGGTATTCCGACGATCATGGCGATGATCAGGCTGAAGAGCGTCAACTCGAGCGTGGCGGGCAGGCGCTGGAAGAAATCCTGGGCCACCGGCCGGCCGGTCGAGGAGCTTTCGCCGAGATCACCGCTGAGCAGCCCCCGGACGTAGCGGTAGTACTGTTCCGGCAACGGGCGATCGAGGCCCATCTGCTTTTCCATTTCCGCCAGGTGTTCGGGCGTCGCGAATGGCCCGGCTTTTACCAATGCAGGATTGCCGGGCAGCATCACGGTCAGCAGGAAGCTGATCAGGGAAACACCGATCAGCGTCGGAACGACGAGTGACACCCTTCGGACAAGGTAGTCGAGATATCCCATTCCTCCGAAGGATCCTTATGGTCGCGGCATGTCGGCAGGTCAGGCGAGCTTCATGTTGAAGTAGCGCTCGAACGTATCCCAGCGCTTCTCGATCCCCACGAGGTCGGACCGCATGACGCGAGTCCAGTTGTCGTACCAGAGGAAACCCCAGACCGCCTGGTCGATGAGGATCTTCTGCAGGCGCTTGGCCTCCGCCAGGCGCTTGGTCCCGTCGGTCTCATGCATGTTGGCGTCGATGATCTTGTCGACTTCGGGATTGTTGTAGAACGCCGTGTTGGTGCCTTTGGCCGTGGAGTGGAAGTTGAAGAACAGATGATAGAATGGATCGTTGATCCACGACTGCCAGGACTCGATCGACAATTGATGCTCGCCCTTCGAGGCGAGCTGCCGGAAAGTCGCATCCGTTTCCTTTACGATGCTTACCTTGAATCCGATCTTCTCGAGCTCGGCCTGGATCCAGGTGGCAGCCTGTTCATGCGGCTGCCAGCCGACGCGGACCGCCAGATTGACCGGTATCGGCGCCTTGCCGAGCCCGGCCTCTGCCATCAGGGCCTTCGCCTTGTTGAGGTCGTGCTTGTAGGGCGAGAGGGAAGCATCGTAGCCGGGCGTGAGCTTCGGCACCGGGCTTTTCATCTCGCTGCCATAGCCGTAGAGCACGCTCGGAATGATGGCCTGGATCGGAATGGCGTAGTTGATCGCCTGCCGCACCTTCATGTTGTCGAGCGGCGCGAATTGCGAGTTCATGCAAAGCCAATGGCAGGTCGTATCCGGAACGGAAAGAATCTTGAGGCCGCTTTCGCTCTCGAGGCTCTTCACGTTGCGCGGCGAGAGGCCGGGCCGGCCCACCACGATGTCGACGGCCTTGCGCTTCAGAAGCAGCACGCGATCCGCTTCGTTCGGGACGTACTTGAAAACCACTTTTTCAAAGAACGGCTTGGGCCGCCAGTGGTCCTTTCTCGCCTCGATCACGACTTCGACGCCGGGTTCGTTCTTGACCAGTTCGTACGGGCCAAGACCCGCCGCGTTGCGCTTGAGCCAGTTGGTTGCCCAAGGATCGTCGGCGGTCGCATGGCTCTTGACGGCCTCGGGATCGAGCAGGGCGTTGTTGATCAGCGCCATAGTGTCGAGCGTCATCGGACTCGGTCCCGGCATCCTGATTACGAGGGTGTTTTCGTTGCGCACCTCGAACTGCTCCGGCTTCGTGATGCGCAACAGTCGGGGAAACAGGATGCGCATATAGCCGGGCGATTGCAGGCCCCGGTCGAACAGGTACTTGACCGTGGTGGCGGTTACCGGCCGGCCGTCGGAGAACTTCGCACCTTTCCGGATGTTGAGGACAAGGATCGCGCCACCTTCCTCGAGTGACCAGGACTCGGCAATTCCGCCGTCGAATTCACCGGGCCTGGACAGGAACAGCCCCGGCTTGCCCTCTACCGGCTCCACCTTCCACATGAGGGGGCTGTCGTAGATGTTGGCCTGGATGGTGTAGCCGCCGATCGACTTGAACGACGCCGGATCGAGGGAGTCGATGTCGGTGTCCCATGCGACGGTCAGCGTCTTCTTGTCCTGCGCGGCTGCTGGGCCGGCGCCGACGCTGAGAGAGGCGAGCGATGTCGCCGCGGCCGTGCCCGATGCCCGGGCCAGGAATTCGCGACGATCCATTCCCTTGGTCATGCAGTTCTCCCTCTTGAAGCTGTCAGACGTAAGCGCCTTCGGACGCGCGCACCTGCACGTGCGGACCGTCTTCTGCGGTGCTGCAGCACAATTTTTAGCGTGCGAATTTTGTGCCAGTTGTGCTATTAGTGTCAACCACGGTCTCAAAAAGTGGAACTTTTGGTCCAGTCTTGAGCACATTGTCCAACGCGTCGGCGGTCTTGCGCCTCTTTTCGCCAGAACGACTCGACGTCAGCGTCACCATCGTTTCCCAGCTCCTGGGCATGCCCAAGAGTTCGGCATCGCGCCTGCTGAAGGCGATGCTGCGAGAAGGCCTGCTGGCGCGGGTCGAGGGCTCGGCGAAATACAAGGTTGGCAATCTCTTGTTCGAGGTCGCGCGCCTTTACCGGCTGAACTCATCGCTGATCGGCGCCGCCGACGATGCCCTGAGCGCGGTGTGCCGTGCCACCGGACATACCGGGTACATCTCGATCCTCGATGGCTCGGATGTTCTGGTCATCCGGGCGCATCAGGGCAGCCACGCCCTCCGGGTGTTCACGCCGCTCGGTCAGCGAGCGCCTGCCTTTGCCACCTCGACGGGGCGCGCCCTGCTTGCCCGGCTCAGCGATGACGCAGCGCAGGCGCTCTGTGCTGAAAATCTCACGCCTCCTTCGCCGAATACGCCCCAGTCGATCGATGATCTGCTTGCCCTTCTGGCCGAAGTTCGGGTTCGCGGCTGGGCGGAGGCAATTGACGAGGCCATCCCCGGTGTCGGCTCGATTTCGACCGCTGTCGTCGACGTCGAGACCGGCGAACGGCTCAGCATGTGCATCTCATTCCCGTCGTCGATGATTTCTCAGTCGGAAAGGAATCGCATCGTGACCCTTCTGGTCGCGGCCGCCCGACAGGTCGGTGCGAAATTCGACGACAGTTTTCACAGCCAGCTCGAATTCGTCAGACTTTCCGGCGGATCGGCGGCTGCCTGAGAGGACCCCGCAATGAATTGTTGTCGTCGAGGATCGTGATGCAACGAGATCTCCTGACCGCGAGGCGTGCATGAGGCAGCTCGACGCCGACGATATCGAAGCCATGGCGGTCGGCGCCTGGATCCTCGGGACAGGTGGTGGCGGCAGTCCTCACCACGCGCTTCTCAACATCCGTCGTCTCTACGAGCAGGGGGCGAGAGTCGATCTGATCGACCCCTCTGAACTCCGGGATGACGACTTGGTCGCAGTCGTCTCGGTCATGGGTGCGCCGCTTGTGATCCTGGAGCGCACGGTCGACGCGGAGCTCATTGCCCGTGCGGTTCGTGCCATGGAGGAGCACCTTGGCCGCAAGTTCAGAGCCGTGATGGCGGTCGAGATCGGCGGCGGCAATGGCATGCAGCCGCTACTTGCCGCAGCGATCCTGGGCATCCCGGTCGTCGACGCGGATGCCATGGGGCGGGCCTTTCCGGAGGCCCAGATGACCAGCTTCGCGGTGGGAGGCCTGCCCTCTTACCCTCTGACGTCGATCGATCCGCGCGGCTTTGAAGTAATCGTCTCCAGGACTCCGACTTGGAAATGGATGGAGAGGGCGAGCCGCAGAGTCTGCGTCGAGTTCGGTTCGATTGCTGCGACGTGCAAGGCTCCGCGCAGTGGCGCCGACATCAAGAAGTGGAGCATCCCCGGCACGACGACCAAGGCGATGGAACTCGGGCATGCGGTCGCCCGGGCCAACAAGGAACATCGCGATCCGATCGAGGCGATCCTCCAATCGGTTGGCGGCAAGCGTCTGTTCGCAGGAAAGATCATCGAGGTGGAGCGCAGGACCACGGAAGGTTTTTTGCGCGGCAGAATGTCGGTCGGTGGCCTTGGCGAGTATGGTGACGCGAGCGTCGAGATCGAGTTCCAGAACGAATGGACCGTGATCTGGAAGGGCGGCGAACCGATCGCCACCACTCCCGAGCTGATCTGCGTCCTGGACAGCGAGTCGGGCGAAGCGGTGGGGACCGAGACCATTCGCTACGGTCAGCGGGTCACGGTCATCGCTCTGCCGGCCCCCGAGGTGTTTCTGTCGCCGCGCGGCCTGGATTTCGTCGGTCCGCGCGCGTTCGGGTACGATATAGATTTCAAGTCGGTGTTTGCGTCATGAAGCGCGTCGGTATCGATGTCGGAGGAACCAACACCGACGCGGTTCTCGTCGGTGACGGCAAGGTCCTGAGGAGCGTCAAGGCGCCGACGACGGAAGACGTCACCGGCGGCATCGTCGAAGCGATGCGGCGTCTTGCCGCCGAGGGTGGACTGGGAAGCGACATCGGCGCCGTCATGATCGGCACGACGCATTTCATCAACGCCGTCGTCCAGCGCAGGCAATTGGCGAAGGTCGCCGCCATCCGCGTAGCCCTGCCGGCCACCGCCTCCCTGCCGCCCTTCACCGGTTGGCCCACCGATCTCGCCCGCATCACCAATGGTGGTGCGTGGATGATCGAAGGTGGCCACGACTATGATGGGCGCCGATTCGTCCCGCTCGATGTCGAGGGCGTGCGGCGCGCGGCACGGGAGATCAAGGCAAAAGGCATCAAACATGTAGCGGTTTCGGCGATGTTCTCACCGCTCGATCCATCGGACGAAACGGACGTCGCAGCGGTGATCAGGCAGGAGTGCCCGGGAGTCTCCGTGACCTGCTCGCACATGCTGGGTGGCATCGGCCTGCTCGAACGAGAGAATGCCGCGATTCTGAACGCTTCGTTGATCGAGTTGGCCCAGGAAGCCGTCAACGCATACGAGTCGGCGAAGTCCGAATTGGGCATAGTCGCACCCTTGTTCGTGACCCAGAACGACGGCACCGTGGCGGAGGCGGCGCGCGCCATTGCCTATCCGGTCTTCAGCTTTGCATCCGGCCCCACCAACTCGATGCGTGGCGCCGCCTATTTGTCGGGCATCAAGGACGCGGTCGTCGTCGATGTTGGCGGCACCACGGCAGACTTCGGGCATCTGCGGGCAGGCTTTCCGCGCGAGGCCAATTCGTTCGTCCATGTCGGCGGCGTGCGAACCCTTTTCAGGATGCCGGATCTCATATCGATCGGGCTCGGCGGCGGCAGTCACGTCGATCTCGCCAACAACCGCATTGGCCCGCTGAGTGTCGGCTACCGCCTCACCTCCGAGGCCCTCGTGTTCGGCGGCAAGCAGCTGACCACCAGCGACATCGCGGTCGCGGCCGGCATGCTCGACATCGGCGATCGCAGCAAGGTTGCCCACCTCGGGCGTAGCCAGATCGATGCCGTACTGCAGCGCGCGAAGGAGATGATCGAGGAGTACGTCGACCGCATGAAGAGCGATGCCAGCGACGTCGTCCTGATCGCTGTCGGCGGCGGTGCATTTCTCGTACCCGAGAGTCTCAAGGGTGTGGCGCGTGTCGTCAGGGTCGATCACGGCAGCTGTGCCAACGCGGTCGGCGCGGCGATCGCCCAGGTCAGTGGCGAGGTGGACCAGATCTTTCAAGGCCTCTCGCGCGGCGAGGCCCTGGCGTCGGCACGCAAATTGGCGGAAGCGCGGGCGGTCGAGGCCGGAGCGGCCGTCGAAAAATTGACGATGGTCGAGGCCGAGGACATCCCAATCGCCTATCTGCCCGGAAATGCGCTGCGCGTCCGCACCAAGGTGGTTGGCGACATCAGGGTGAGTTGAAAGGAGAATCTTCGATGCCCGTCAGGTTTCTGATCAGCACGCTGAAAGCCGGTGTCAAACCCGAGGACTATGAAAAGTGGGTGCGTGAGCGGGACTACGAACTGGTCCGAACCTTGCCGAACTACGTGAGCTACAAAGTTCACCGGATACGCAACCCGGTAGCGGGCGCCGAAGACGAGGGCTGGCAGTACATCGAGCGGATCGAGGTCAAGAGCCTCGAGCAGCACGACCGCGATCTGGCTTCTCCAGCGGGCGTCGCGTTGCGTGAGGAACTCTACGGCCAGTTTCTCGACCGTTCGAAGAACATCTATTTTGCGTCAGACGAGATCGTCTAGAGCGCCTACCACTTCTCAGGGAGAGCAGTCATGACGATCGATTTGCTGATCCTCGGCAACGCTCCGATAGAGACGATGCTGAAGCGTGTGCGGCTCGCCGAGGACAACGGCTACGACGTCGCTTGGCTGGCCGACGAGCGCTTCTACCGCGAGGTATATTCCTGCCTGACCCACTTCGCCCTCAACACGAAACGGATCAAGCTCGGTCCATGCGTGACCGACCCTTATGCGCGGCATCCCGCGCTCACTGCGATGGCGATCGCCACGCTCGACGAGATATCGGGCCGGCGCGCCATGCTCGGGGTGGGAGCAGGCATCTCAGGGTTCGCTGAAATGGGGGTCGAGCGTCTGAAGCCCGCCCGCGCCATCCGCGAGACCGTCGAGCTGGTTCGCCTTCTCCTGCGCGGCGGGCAGGTCACCTATGAAGGGCAGGTGATCAAGTTCACGGAGGGCAGGCTGAGCTTCACGCCGGTCCGCAACTCGATCCCGGTCTACATCGCCAGCAACGGACCGCTCGGCCAGAAGACCGCCGGCGCCGTTGCCGACGGGGCGATCATGGAGGCTTGCGGCAATCCGCTCGAGGTCGGGGCGTTCCGCAAAGTCCTGGACGAGGGCGCGATGAAGGAAGGCCGCGATCCCAGGTCGGTCAAACTGGTGGCGCGGCTCAACACCTGCATCGCGGCCGACGGCAAGGTGGCGCGCGACACGCTCCGTCCGACCGTTGCGCGCATGCTCGGCGCCGCCCGGCTGCAGTTTCGGACCAATGCGGAGCAGAACCTTTCGCTGCCGGCCGATGTCGTCGCCTCAGTGGCAAACGCTGCCTATGCCGATGGGGTGAAACCCTACCTGCATCTCCTGCCGATGATCACCGATCGCCACGTGAACTCCTTCATGCTCGCGGGGAATACGGAGGAAGTGGCGCAACGGGTGGCCGAGCTGATGAAGGCCGGAGTGGATTCGTTCATCATCATGCCGTTCGCGCCCGAAGGCGGCACGATCGAGGAGACGATCGTGAGATTCGGCTCCGAAGCCTGGCCGATGGCGCAGGCCAAGCTGAAGGCCGGTTGATGAGCCTGGAACTCCATCGTCCGGCCTCGATTGACGAAGCCGTCGCCGAGGCGGCCCGGCTGGGCGCCGATGCTCGCTTTATCGCCGGCGGGACCGATGTCGTGATACAGATGAGCAGGGGCCGTGTCGACATCCGGCACCTCATAGACATCTCGCCATTCGGTGAATTGGCGACCATTCTTGAAGAAGTCGATCGCATCACGATCGGCGCGTTGACCACCCACAAGACGATCGAGCGGTATCCGGCTTTCGGTGATCCTTATCTGGCTCTTCCACAGGCGGCGAGCGTCGTCGGCGGCCATCAGGTCAGGAACGTCGCAACCGTCGGCGGCAACATCGTCAACGCGTCCCCTGCTGCGGATCTCGTCCCCGTGCTTCACGTACTCGATGCGAGCGTGGTGCTCCGGGGCGCGGCGGGAATGCGGGCCCTGCCGATCGGCCAGTTCATTTCGGGGCCCGGCAGCACCAATCGAACGCCCGACGAGCTGTTGACGCAGGTCCAGTTTCTCCGCCTGCCGGCGAGAAGCGCGACCGTCTTCCTGAAAGCCGGCCGTCGCCGGGCCATGGAGATCTCGATGGTCTGCGTCGCCGCTGCCCTGACGCTCGACGCCGATCGCGCCACATGCAAGGCCGTTCGACTAGCCGTCGGGGCGGCCGCGCCAACGGCTTTCAGGGCGGCTTCGGCCGAGCAGTTCCTCATCGGAAAGACGATCACGGACGAGACCCTCGCCGAGGTCGGCCGGCTTGTCGCCGAGGCGGCGGCGCCGATCGACGACGTTCGTGCCTCCGCCGACTATCGGCGGCTCCTTGTTGCCCGGATGTCGGTCAGGGCGGTGGCTCAGTGTGCCGAGCGGATCGGAAAGGCGGCAAGATGAGCCGGGCCACGATCGAGTTGAGAATCAACGGGCAGCGCCACGAGCTGTCGGTGGAGCCGCATTGGACGCTGCTGCACGTGCTGCGCCGTGAAGTCGGGCTCCTGGGAACCAAGGAAAATTGTCTCGAAGCCGAGTGTGGAGTGTGCACCGTCTTGATGGATGGCAAGGCCGTCAATTCCTGTATCCTTCTCGTGATGCAGGCCGCGGGCCGCGAGATCGTCACCATCGAAGGTCTTGGCGGACCCGAGAACCTGCATCCCCTGCAGCAGGCGTTCATGGAGCACGGAGCGGTTCAGTGCGGCTACTGCATTCCGGGAATGATCCTGACGGCCAAATCGTATCTGGACGAGAATCCGGGGCGGGTGCCGTCGCGCGATGAGATTCGCGAAGCGATTTCCGGGACGCTGTGCCGCTGCACCGGATATCGCAAGATCGTCGACGCGATTGCGGCTGCGGCCTCGAAAGCGCGGAGCTGAAGATGACCAGGAACGAGTTTCGTGTAGCTGGCCAGAGACTCCCCCGTATCGACGGTATCGGAAAGGTCATCGGCAAGCATGTCTATGCGGCTGACTTCGGCCTGCCGGGCATGTTGTTTGGCAGGGTGTTGCGCAGCCAATCCCCGCATGCCCGCATCAAACGGATAGAGGTGGCACCCGCATTGGCGATTCCGGGTGTGCGGGCGGTCATCACCGCCAAGGACATACCGGCGACGCGCTACGGCCAGGCAATCAAGGACATGACGGTATTGGCGACAGAGCGTGTTCTGTTCGCGGGACATGCCATCGCCGCCGTGGCCGCCGACACGCTTGAGGCCGCCGAGGCTGCCGTGGCGGCAATTGTGGTCGAGCTTGAGGAGCTGCCGGCGATCCTCGATCCGGAACGTGCTCTCGCCGACTCGATGCTCATCCATCCTGATTGGGCGAGCTTCAAGGCCGTGCCGTACATCTCCCGGGAGGGAAACATCACCGGCCGCTCCCGCATGACGTCGGGAGATGTGGAAGCGGCATTCCGACAGGCCTATCGGGTCTACGAGCACCGGTTCTCGACCGCCCTTGTGCATCCGGGCTACACAGAGCCGCGCGCCGCTGTGGCCGACTGGGACGCCAACGGCAATCTCACGGTCTGGTCCAATACTCAGCTGCCGTTCGATATGCAGGTCACGCTGTCGGAGATTCTCGATCTGCCCACGACCAGGGTAAGGGTGCTGGTGCCCGGCATTGGCGGCGGATTCGGCGGCAAGCTTCGCATCGGCACCGAACACTACGCGGCATTGCTGGCTCGCAAGACCGGCAGGCCAGTGCGCGTAATCTGCACAAGTGAAGATGAACTTACAGCCGCGAACCCGCGCCAGCCGACAGTGACGATCCTGAAGACTGGCGTCGACAAGGACGGAAGGATTCTTGCGCGACAAGGACGTATCCTCGTCGACTGCGGCGCCTACTCGGGCTCCGGGCCCGGCACCGCCGCCATCGCCCTTCAGGTTCTAGTTGGTCCCTATCGCACGCCCAACCTGCTGCTCGAAGGCTTGTCGGTTTACACGAACAATGTTCCGAGTGGCTCAATGCGTGCGCCATCGGGGCCGATGGCAAACTTCGCGACCGAAAGCCAAATGGACATCATCGCCGCCGACCTGGGTATTGATGCGCTGGAGATGCGGCTGCGCAATGTCGTACGCGAGGGCGATATAGGACCATCGGGCGAGGTCCTGAGGTCGGTCAGCATCGAGGAGTGCCTCAGGAAGGCTGCTGCCGCAATCGGCTGGCACGACAAGGCCCGCGAACCGGGGCGGGGCAAGGGCATCGCTTGCGGCTGGTGGCTGACGACCGGAGGGTCGTCTGGGGTCTACGCCAAGATCGACCCGGACGGGTCAGCCACGATCACCAGCGGTGCGGTCGAGATCGGCACGGGCGCCATCACGGGCGTGGCTCAGATTCTGGCCGAGGAATTGACGCTCGACCTCACGGACATTCATGTCACTGCGGTGGACACGCAGGCCGCACCGTTCGACTACGGCGCACAGGGTAGCCGGACGGCATTCTCGGTGGGCAACGCCTGCGTGGCGGCGGCGGCCGATTTGCGCCGTCAGCTTTTCGCGCTTGCGTCGCAGCAGCTTGGTCCTCCCGTCGAGGCCATGCGGCTCGAGAACAAGCACGTTGTGGCGGGCACGAAATCCATCTCCATCGCTGAGCTGGCGCGTATTTCCCGTGCCACGGCAGGCGGTCTGATTGCCCATGGAACGTCGATTGCCCCAACCCCAAGCTACGATCCTGCGCGTGTCGAGAACCATCCGATGCCGTCGTGGAACGCCCACAGCTTCCACGCTCATGCAGTCGAACTCTCGGTCGACGGACAAACCGGCGCGGTCACGATCCATCGCTATGTCGCCGCCCAGGATGTAGGGTTCGCGATCAACCCGACCTACATCGAAGGCCAGATCGAAGGCGGCGTCGCGCAGGGCATAGGCCAATCTCTGTCAGAGGAAATCGTCTACAGAGGCGGGCGGGTCCAAAATGCGAACTTGACCGACTACAAGATGCCGACAGCACTCGATGTTCCCGACATCGAGACGATTCTCGTGGAGAGCGCCTCATCGACCGGCCCGTATGGCGCCAAAGGCGTCGGTGAGCCACCGTGCATCGAGCCGCCAGCTTGTATCGGCAATGCCATAGCGGATGCTGCTGGATGCCGATTGCAGTCATTACCGATGACCGCGGAATCGATCATTCGGGCTCTCGACCACATGGGCAAGTGATCGACTCTGAAAGTTGACGGTCCTCACCGGCGATTTCTTGGTAGGGTCTTGACGTACTGGCCGTCAATGGTGACCACGTCTCCTGAGAGCTCGAAGCGGCGTACCTCCTCCCGGCGCTGACCGGTGAGGATCAGCAGCTTCACCACGGTGCCGTAGGGAGTGTCGGGACAAGCCTGCCATACTTGCCGAATTTCATGCGGCAGCAAAAAGCGCTTCCGCCCCTTCTGCTTCTTGACCTGCAAAGCCTCTGCTGGGTTGACCTTGAGGTAGCCCTTTCGAACTCCCCAGCGAAAGAGGATCTTGGCGACAGCCAGGACATGCCTCTGAACAGAAGGAGCAAGCGAGGCCGTCTTGTCCGTGAGCGTCCGGAGGGTAGCGGAGTTAGCACGGTGGAACGGATTATCGATTGGAAAGAGCTGCGTAGGCTGGTCCCGTACTGTCGCCAGCATATCCTCCGTCTCGAACTTGAAGGCAAATTCCCCAAGCGCGTGCGATTTGGGAATGGGCCGCGGGCTCGATGCGGATGGTTTGAGGCGGAAGTAGGGGACTGGATACGCTCCAGACCACGGGGATATGGCCCGCGCCTTCCGCGCCTTGCTGGAGGATCTCAACGCGCGCGATCTAAGTGTTGTGAGAGGTCCGCACGTCGCCGCGATCACGATGGTGCGCGCAGGAATTTTGCGATCGGCCATCGGCACGGTCATGGCCTGCCTCGATCCAGAAGACCGCCGCGGCAATCGTGCCAGCGCCGGGCAGATTCTGACCATGCTCAAGGACGAACACTTGGCGGCCTTCTATCCTGCGGTTGGAGCAGCCCGGGATGCTGCCTCTGCCACCCTTCAACGGGCCAAGGACGACTACAAGGCTTTGATAGATGGTGATTTGTTCGGGCGCGGACGGCGCCTTCGCAATGAAGCCGTCGCGCACCTGCTGATACCGGAGCGGCCGACGCCCACGGTCGATACGAAGCGATTTACCAACTTCATGACGCCGCCGAGCTGCTGGTCGCTGCTCTCTACAGGATCACCGACCGCGGGCAGCCAGACTTCCCTGGCAAGACGGCCATGCTGACCGAACATGCGAAGGTGTTTTGGGATACCTATTTTGCCGGAATGAGGGCGCCTTCTTAGGCTCGCCCTAGGCTCGGAGACCTCATGAGTATGGGTGAGACTGCATGTGCTACTCCCACCTTTCAATCGTGAGATTTCAGAGAGTTAGGTGTCGCGGCGTTCCACTATGTTCCATACAAGATCTAACTACGGATCAGAAGGTTAGGAGTTCGAATCTCTTCGGGCGCGCCATTTACCCAAAGTCGTCTATTTCAAGCCCGTCAGCATTTTAGTGAACTCGGTGCATCGACCTTTTGCGCGCCCAGTTGGATGAACCCGGTCCACAAGGCCCATGGTCATCAAGACATCGAGAACGGACCGAGGACGGCACTGCCTTTGCCGCCGGGGCGCCTGTCCGACGGCCCGGTCGCCGCAGTCTGCCAAGAGACCGCGTGCAACATCCGATAGATTAGATGGACAGAAGTGCAACCGCCGTCGCATTTGCTCACGTTCCCTCGCTTGACGAGCGGGAGCGGCGAAGGCGCGGCGCCTGATCTCCAATATAAAAGACTGAGGTTAGGCTGCAGCCGCTGACAGGTTGAATTGCAGTTCTGCCAGCCGGGCGTAAAGCCCATCGCGGCGCGGTGGTCGAGCTCAACGGCGTCGGTGGCCGCATCCCGCTGTTGGTCGGAACGCCGGCCGACATCGCCGACGAGTTACAGTCCTGGGTAGCCGAGACGGACGTGGGCGGCTTCAACCTAAGCTACGCCGTGATGCCCGGAAGCTACGTCGACATAGTCGATCTGGTGATCACGGAATTGCAGCGGCGTGGCATCTACAAGACGGACTACGCCCCGGGGCACGCTGCGGGCGAAGTTTTCGGTCGGCATGCTTGAAGACGATGCACCGGTCGCGGCGTTCCGCACCTTGGCGGAGACCGAACCGGCAGCTTGAGAATTGTTCTTCGAGTATGCCTCCGATTTGAGACAGATCTTCTTCGAGTTGGAGGTGACATCGTCTGTTCGCTTCCTTTCAAATCGACCGGCCCTTGGCTAGTGTGACCGACGCCTCAAGGGAGCCGATCACATGGCGCAATTCCGTCCCCGCTTCGGAATCTGGACCCAGGTCTATGGCGCATCCGGCTCGTTCTTCCATCCTCAGGATCCGCCGGACGCGTCGTGGGAGCGCAACAAGCGCTTGGTGCTGGAGGCCGAGGCGCTGGGCTTCGAATCGACCCTGGTCGCCCAACACGTGTTCAACCCGCGAGACGACGAGCGGGACCAGTTGGAGACGTGGACCGCAAGCACGGCGCTGGCTGCGCTGACCAGCCGGATCGAGATCATCGCCGCAATCAAGCCCTATCTCTTCCATCCGACGGTGCTGGCGAAGATGGCGAGCCAGATCGAGGAGATCAGCCATGGGCGGTTCTCCATCAACCTGGTGAACGCCTGGTTCAAGCCGGAGTTCGAGCGTGCCGGCATCTCGTTCGCCGACCACGACGACCGCTATCGTTACGGGCGGGAGTGGATCACCGTGTTTCGTGCTCTGCTCGCGGGGCAGCGGGTCGATTTTGACGGCGAGTGCTTTCACGTCCACGACTACCAGATTCGTCCGGTCGGCCGATATCGCGAGCGGCCGACGATCTATGCCGGCGGGGAATCGGAGGCCGCGCAAGCGCTGGCCGCCGATGCTGCCGACGTCTGGTTCATCAATGGCCAGCCGCCTGACGATGTCCGCCGCTTGATCGATGCGGTCGCGGCGCGCCCACGCCGCGATGCGCCCATCCGCTTCGCCCTGTCGGCCTTCGTCGTAGCCCGCGAGACCGACGCTGAGGCGGAGGAGGAGCTGCGCTATCTGATGAGCCTGCTGCAGCACGACGCGCCGTGGCGCCAGACGATGGCGTCCCGGACCGATGCAAAGGCCGTGATGTTCCAGACCTTCGCGCGCAATCCGGCGTTCGGCAGCAATGGCGGCACGGCGGCCGGGCTGGTCGGCAGCTACGACACCGTCGCCACGCGCATCGGGCATTTCGTCGATCTCGGCATCGAGACCTTCATGCTGCAGTTCCAACCCTTCGAGGCGGAGATGCGCCGGTTCGCGACCGAGGTTCGTCCGCGCGTCGAACGGCTGCTACAGGACGGCAGCAGCATCGCTGCGTAGCGCGCGACGCCTATTGCATTGACGAACAGACTTGCCAACCGCGTCGTTGCCGACCTCCTCGGCCGTCGATGCTTTGTGCGCAAATAATGAGAGGCCTCCTGTTTATGTCTCGTCGAAGCGACCCCGATGCTCCCGCCCGCAATGCACTTCGCCTGATCGGTCCAGATCCGCAAAACTGGATTCCCGAGCGGCCGGGCATCGATCACAACGTCGTGCTGGTCGGCGGTGGCCAAACCGGCGCTGCCTTGGCGTTCGCCCTTCGTCGCGCCGGAATCGGCAAGGTCTCCATCATCGACGCCGCAGATGACGAAGCGCGGGCGGGCATCTGGCTCACGGCTGCTCGGATGAATCTTCTTCGCACGCCCAAGAGCCTGCCAGGCCCCGAGCTGGGCATCCCCGAACTGAGCTTCCAGTCGTGGTACGAGGCCCGTCACGGCGAGGCGGCCTACGCTGCGATCGATCGCATCCCACGTTTGCTTTGGGCCGAATACCTGGGCTGGTACAGACGACTCCTCGGGATCCGGGTGCGCTACCGTACGCGCCTCGTGCAAATCGAACCGGCCGCAGGTTTTTTCCGCCTGCATCTGCAGATCGATGGCCGGTCGGCGATCGAGACCACCCGCAAGATCATTCTGGCCACGGGCTTTACGGGTAACGGTGGGCCCTATGTGCCGGCGGTGCTGGCCGGGGTGCCGCGAAGCAAGTGGTCCCATACCCAGGACGAGATCGACTTCTCGACCTTTCGCGGCAAGACAATCGCCGTCCTCGGAGCAGCTGCCGCCGCCTTCGATGCAGCCGGCGTGGCCTTGGAAAGCGGCGCCGCGGCAGTTCATCTGTTCGCCCGCCGTCCGTCGATCGCTTCCGTTCCCATTATACGCGTACGCGGCTATCCGGGTGCCTACGACAATTATCGCCAGCTGCCGGATTCGGTTCGCTGGCGCCAGGCATTCCGCTTTCGGCAATTCGGCTCGACGCCGACGATCGATGCTATCCAGCGTGCAGTGGCATTTCCCAACTTCCACATCCATCTCGCCGCCCCCTGGCACGAGGCACATGTGAAAGGTGACGAGATTGTCGTGCAGGCCGGCGACGGCCAGCACCGATACGATCATGCCATTGCCGGCACCGGCTATTTCGTCGATCCCTCTGCCCGGAAGGAACTTGCAGGTTTTGCGGACAAGATCCTGCTTTGGCGTGATTGCTATACGCCTCCCGCCGGCGAGGAGGATTCATTTCTCGGGAGTCATCCCTATCTGGGCGAGGCCCATGAATATCTTGAGAAAACGCCAGGTGGAGCGCCCTATCTGCGCGACATCCACGTGCACAACCCGGCCGGCTTCGTCAGCTTTGGCCTTCCCATCGGCGACGTTCCCAGCATGAAGCGCGACATTCCGCTGGTGACGGCCCGCATCAGCCGTGACCTGTTTCTGTCCGATCTCGATGATCACCGTGAACGCTTCAACGGCACCATTGCGCCGGATTTTCCCGAGGACGTCTACAGATCGGCCATTTGGAGACGCGCTGACTGACGAGCACCTCATCGTCGGCGGTAGCGGTATCTGAAAGAGTTCGATCTTCATTTCTCGCCGAACCCAGCGATTCGCTTTCTAGGGCGCCGACAAATTCGAAAGCCCTTGCTTGTCCAGCTGCGCTAGGGTCGTCGTATTGGATGGGATCAACGGATTCCCTTTCGACGTCACACGACGGGCAAGACATCAAGGTCAGGGATCGGACAGTTGAGCATCATACAGCGATCAGGCCTCTGTAGACCCTGAAGCAGGGGCAAGCACTTTCCTCGACTCCTGAGCAACCGGACAAATTGTTCTCGCCAGGAGTGGTGCCCGATTTGTGACAGACAACCTCATGCCATCGCCGGCACGGTCAGATCGTGACCTTCTTTCCCGGCCATCTGGATCGGTTCATGAAGCGAATAGTTCATTTTTGGGTCTTCGTCTCCGGCACGACGCATGTCGGGGAGATGCTCGTCGCCGCGCGGTTTCTGGCATGAGCCGATCCTCTTTTTCGTCGTCGTCGCCTGCCGACTTTCCGGATAGCCCGTTGTCGCAGGCGTTGCGTCAGCCCTTTCTGCTCGGGCTCTTCTTGCCCATTCAGGCCGGAGGCTGGACTCCTTCGACGCTGCCGCGAACGACAAGCTGGACATTCGAATACAACGCCGCCCTCACCCGTCGCGCCGAGGAACTGGGCTTCGACCTGGTCTTTGGCCTCGCGCAGTGGGCGAGCAAGGGTGGCTACGGCGGAACGACGAGATACCGCGAGATCTCGCTGGATTCCTTCATTGCCACCGCTGCGCTCGCGGCGACAACTCACCGGATCCTGCTTATCTCGACGCTCCATGTACTCTACGGGCCTTGGCATCCCGTCCATTTGGCGAAGTTCGGCGCCACGCTCGACCACATCTCGCACGGGCGCTGGGGCATCAATGTCGTCACCGGATACGCCGCACGCGAGCCCGCGATGTTCGGAATGCAAAAGATCGAGCACGATCGTCGCTACGAGATGGCGGAGGTGTTCGCCACGAGGCTCGAGCAGCTCTGGTCTTCGAACGAGAATCTCACCGTCAGCGGTCCCTATTGGTCGATGGAGGATGCGTTCGTCACGCCAAAGCCGCGGTTCGGGCGGCCCGTCATGGTCAATGCCAGCGGATCTCCCGCCGGCATTCGATATGGCGTACGCCATTCCGACATCATGTTCGTCACGAGTCCGGCAGGCAATCAGCTCGAGGACGCCGTATCAAGCCTTCCCGAGCACGTAGCGGCTATCCGTGCCACGGCGGCGGCCGAAGGACGGCAGCTCCGGACCATCATCAACCCGATGGTCCTGTGCCGGGACACTGAGCGAGAGGCCATCGCCTATCGTGATGCGATTGAAGCCGCGGCCGACACCCAAGCGGTCGAGAATTTCGCCGAGCACGGGCGCAGGGGCGATGCCCAGTCCTGGCGCAACCAGCGGCGCTTGCATCGCGCCATCGGCGGCAATCTCCATCTTGTCGGCAGTCCGGAGCAGATCGTTGACGGCTTTCTGAAGCTCCGCAAGGCCGGCATCGATGGCGTGCAGCTCACCTTCTACGACTTCGCGCCCGATCTCGAGCACTTCGCCGAGAAAGTGCTGCCCCTGATGTATCAGGCAGGCCTGCGCATCGCCGACGTGCCGGTGCGTTCACAGCGTGTCCAGCCAGCTCTTGTAGGATAGCAATGACGTCTTTCTCTTTTGGCATCACGCGTCGCGGTCTGATCGCATCCTCGTCGGCGGCTTCGGCATTCGGTGCGCTCGGGATCCGCGGTGCCTTGGGCCAAGCCGCTCCGCGAGGCCGTACGCTCGTCGCCAATATCGTTCCCGAGCCACAGGGTTTGGTCGGCGGCATTGCAATTTCCGCGCCCGCCGTGGCGATCTCAAACAACATCTTCGACGCGCTGTTCGAGTATGACGCCGACTTCAAGCCGCAGCCTGCGCTGGCAACGAGCTGGGAGGAACGCGACGAGGGCAGGACGCTGGTCCTGAATCTCCGAAAGGGGGTCACTTGGCACGACGGGAAGCCATTCACTTCGGCGGACGTCCAGTACTCGATCCTCGAATTGATGAAGAAAGTGCATCCGCGCGGCGGCGCCTTCTTCGCCCAGCTCGACGCCGTCGACACGCCAGATCCCCACACCGCCGTGCTGCGGTTCACCAGCCGCGCGCCCGTCGTGTGGTCGGTGCTCAACTACGAAACGCAGATCCTGCCGCGGCATCTCTACGAAGGAACCAACATTCTCGCCAATCCCTACAACCTGAAGCCGGTCGGCACCGGCCCGTTCGTGTTCAAGGAATGGGTCCGCGGTGACTATGTGCTGGTGGAGCGCAACCCGAACTATTGGGACAAGGACAGGCCCAAGGTCGATCGCATCCGGTTTCGCTTCATTCCCGATTCGGGCGCGCGTGCTGCCGCTCTGGAGACCGGCGAGGTGCACTATACGCCGCTGAGCCCGGTGCCGCTGGCTGATGTGCCGCGCCTCAAGGAGAAGCCGGGCCTCGTCGTCGAGACACGCGGCAGTGAAGCAAATGCGCCCGTGTTCTTCCTCGACTTCAACCTGCGGCGCCCGCAGTTCCAGGACGTGAGGGTCCGTCGGGCCATCGCACATGCCATCGACAAGAAGGCCCTGGCTGAGACGGTCTGGTTCGGCCTGGCAACGCCGGCGACCGGTCCCATCCCCTCGTACCAGAAGCAGTTCTATACCGCCGACGTGCCGCAGTATGGCTTCGATCTCGCGCGCGCTGAGCAGCTGCTCGATGAGGCCGGCTACAAGAAGGGGAGCGATGGCATTCGCTTCAGGATTTCCCACGATCCCATGCCCTACGGCGATGAATACACCCGCTCGGGAGAGTTCATCCGCCAAGCGCTCAAGCAAGTCGGTATCGAGGTCACGCTGCGAAACCACGATCTCCCGACCTTCCTTCGTAAGGTCTTCACTGAACGCGACTTCGACACGCTGAATTCGTTCTACGCCGCCTTTCCGGATCCGCAGATCGGTGTGCACCGCCGCTTCTCATCGGAGGCGATCAAGACCGGCACGCCGTGGTCGAACGCTTCGGGTTATTCGAAGCCGGAGACGGATGCCCTGATTGGCGCCATCCAATCCGAGGGCGACACTGCCCGGCGCACCGCGCTCATCCATCAGCTGCAACAGGTTGCCCAGACCGACCTGCCGTCGATCACGCTCCTCGAGTTGCGCCCGTTGCGGGTCTTCTCCGCTCGTTTGAAGGGCGTCAATGTCAATCCCGACGGCGGCGGTGCGTCGCTCAAGGAGGTCTACTTTGCCTCCTGATGCAGCCGGGCATCGCTATGGCGAACCCGTCGTCGGCCGGACCACCGCAGCCGATGCCACGGCGCTGGTCCGTGCCGCCCGGTCCATCCGGAGCGAGATTGCGCGTACCGCGTCGGAGCGTGACCGCACAGCGGCACTGCCAAGCGAGCCGCTGGCGCTGATCCTGTCTAGTGGCCTGGGTGCTGCGCGCGTCCCGCGACGCTACGGCGGATCGCAGGTGAGCTTCCGCAGTCTCGCCGAGATCGTCATTCACGTCGCCGCGGGCGATGCCAGCGTCGGACAGGTCCTCCAGCCGCATTTCATCTTTCTCGAGCGCGTGCGACTGATGGGCAGCGCCGTCCAGCGCCAGCGCTATCTCGGCGCGGCAGCGTCGGGCGTGTTCTTCGGCAATGCCATGTCCGAGGCGGCTGGCACGGGAGGGCGATGGACGACCCGGTTGACGCCGGCCTCCGGTGGCTATCGTCTCAGCGGCCGCAAGTTCTACGGCACGGGCAGCCTCCTAGCGCAATACACTTTCGTTGGTGCCCTGACACACGACGACCGCCGCGTGATTGCCGTGGTGCCGACCGATCGCGCAGGCGTGCGGTTGGAGAACGACTGGGACGGCTTCGGCCAGCGCGCCTCTGTCAGCGGCAGTGTTGTTCTCGACGGCGTCTCTGTGGCGCATGACGAGATCATCGATGTCACTCCCTGGGCACAACGGCGCCATCACACCGGTGCCGGTTCACAGATCATCCATTGCGCCATCGATGCAGGCATCGCCGCGGCGGCCCTCGACGAAGCGGTTGGACGTGGTCGTGGCGAGACCCGCGCCGCGCGCGACAGCGGCGTCGAATGGGTTCGTGACGACACGACGGTTCACGATGTCGTCGGCGACATCGCCGCGCGAAGCTTTGCCGCCGAGGCAAGCGTCCTGCACGCGGCCGATATTCTCGACCGGGCGGCGGAGGCGCTTTATGCCGCCGGTGCCGATCCCGGTCCGGAGGTCGCGCCGCTTCTCGTCGAAGCGTCGCTCGCCGTAGCCAAGGCCAAGATCATTTCGACCCGCGCGGCATTGAGGGCTGCGGAGCGTCTTTTCGAAGTAGGTGGCGCATCGAGCACCGACCGTCGGCACAACCTCGACCGGCATTGGCGCAACGCGCGGACACATACCACCCACGATCCGCTTGCCTACAAGTTCCGTGTCGTCGGCGACCATCTCCTGAACGACCGGGATCCCCCGAATACCTTCACTTATTGACATTGTCCGCACGGAATCGATCGATGATCATGAACCGCAGAGCCTTTTCCGGAGCCTCTCTCGCCGCCCTGATGGCCGGGCTAGGCGCTGTTCACGCTGCCGATGAGACACCGCGCCGGGGTGGAACGCTCATCGTCAATCTCGAGCCGGAGCCGTCGAGCTTCCTGTTCAACTCCAACACCGCCGGAATCCTCGCCGCCCAGGTCGTCGAGGGACTGGTCGAGTATGACGACAACTTCAAACCTGTTCCGGCGCTTGCGGAAAGCTGGGAACAGACGCCCGACGGAAAGACCATCACCTTCAATCTTCGGCGCGGCGTGACCTGGCACGACGGCAAGCCGTTCACTGCGGCGGACGTCCGGTACACGGTTCTCGAGATCGTCAAGAAGGTGAACCCCCGTGCCGGCACGGCCTATCGCGCTGTCGAAGCGGTCGATACCCCAGATCCCTATACGGCCGTGTTCCGGCTGTCCGAGCCGTCACCGGTGATCTGGGCGGTGCTGTCGAGCGCCGAGGCGCCGATCCTGCCGCATCATCTATACGAAGGCACGCCACCCTTGAGCAATCCTTGGAACAGGAAGCTCGTCGGGACGGGGCCGTTCGTGTTCAAGGAATGGGTCCGCGGCGACTACGTCCTGCTGGAGCGCAATCCGAACTATTGGCGGAAGGACAAACCGTACCTCGACCGCATCCGATTCCGTACCATTCCCGATCCCGGAGCGCGCGAGGCGGCGCTGGAGACCGGCGAGGTCCATTACACGCCCTTCAGCGCGGTGCCGCCGTCCGATGTGGATCGGCTGCGCAAGTTGCCCAATCTGGTTGTCGAGACGCGCGGTTATGGCACGTTCGTGCCGGCCTTCTTCTTCGAGTTCAACCTCGACAGGCCGCAGTTCCACGATAAGCGTGTTCGAGCCGCCTTCGCCCACGCGATAGACCGCCAGGCCCTCGCCGACCGCGTCTGGTACGGGCTGGCCAAGCCTGCCACCGGGCCGATCCCCAGCACGCACAAGGAACTCTATACACCTGACGTCACGCAGTATGAGTTCGATCCGAAGAGGGCCGAGGCGTTGCTGGACGAGGCCGGGCTGCCGCGCGCCGCGGATGGCGTCAGGCTCCGGATCAACCACTACACCATGCCCTATGGCGATCTCTTCAAGCGCGCCGGCGAGTTCCTGCGCGAATCGCTGAAGCAGGTCGGCATCGAGCTGCAGCTCGTCAATCTGGACCTCGCACCGTTCCTCCGGCAGATCTACGGCGACCGCAATTTCGATACCTACAGCACCTACTACAATTCGAGCGCCGATCCGCAGATTGGCGTGCTCCGGCGTTACTGGAGCAAGGCCATCCTCAAGGGGGTGGCATGGTCGAACGGGCCCGGCTACTCGAACCCCGAGGCGGACCGCGTCATCGAAGCGAGCTTCACCGAGATCGATCCGGCCAAGCGGCGAGCGCTGCTCGTCGAGCTGCAGAAGATCGCCCAGGACGATCTGCCGTCCATCAACCTGCTCGAGCTCCAGCATTTCAGCATCGTGTCCAGTCGCGTTCGAGGATTGAGCGTGGCCCGCGACGGCCATGCGAAGGCGCTGCGCGACATCTGGCTGGTTCGGTGAAAGCGGATCGATCGCCATGATTCCGCGCCTGCGCTACCTGATCGGCCGGCTGCTGCAGATCGTCCCCGTGGCGTTCCTGATCATCCTGGCCAACTTCTTCCTGCTCAGGATGGCGCCCGGCGACATGGCCGACGTGATGGCGGGGGAGGCGGGTGCCGCGACGCCTGAATTCATGGCGGCCCTGCGCGAGCAGTTCGGCTCCGATCAGCCGGTCCTTCTCCAGCTGCTGAACTACTACCACAGGATCCTTTCGCTCGATCTCGGCTACTCCTTCCGCAACGGCGCCGACGTCACGACGCTCATCCTGTCGCGCCTGCCGGCCACGGCCCTGCTCGTGGGAGCGAGCCTGCTCCTGGCGGCGACGCTTGGCGTGGCGCTTGGATGGGTGTCGGCCGTCACGCCTCGCCGCTGGGTGGCCGGCCTCGTTTCCGTGGCGACCAGCATCGGCTTTGCGACGCCGCTCTTCTGGATCGGGCTGATGCTCATTGTGCTGTTCTCGATCGAGCTGCGCTGGCTGCCGACCGGCGGCTTTTATGATCTCGACGCCGGTTACGAAGGATGGGACTTCATTGTCGACGTTGCCCGGCACATGGCCATGCCCGTGGCGAGCCTCGCGGTCTTCTACGTGGCCATCTATGCGCGCCTGACCAGCACCGCCATCGCCGATGTACAGAAGATGGACTACGTGCGCACGGCCCAGGCCAAAGGCCTCAGCCCTCGCTACATCTCGGTCGTTCACGTCCTGCGCAACGCGCTGCTGCCCGTGGTGACGGTCTCGGGCATGCAGATCGGTGCGCTGATCAGCGGCTCCGTCGTGATCGAGACGGTGTTTTCCTGGCCGGGCATGGGGCGCCTGGCCTTCGACGCCGTGATGCAGCGCGACTTGAACCTGCTTCTGGGCATCCTTTTTTGCACCTCCTTGCTGGTGATCGCCGCCAACCTGGTCACCGATCTTCTGTACGCGCTGCTTGACCCGAGGATCGAACTTCAATGAGTTTCTCAGGGACCACCGGGCTGGGACGCTTTGCTCGCGAGCGAAGCGCTGTACTGGCCGCGCTTGCCCTCGCGGCCGCGATCGTGCTGGCGGTCGGTGCGCCTCTGCTCTTCAGCAGGGACGCCTTTGCCATGGTAGGCCCGCCTTTCCTGTGGCCGGGTGTCGATGCGCGTTTCCCGCTGGGCACCGACATGTTCGGCCGGGACATTCTTACCGGCGTCGTCTACGGCGCGCGTATTTCCCTGCTTGTCGGCTTTACGGCTGCGACCATCTCGACGGCGCTCGGCATAGCGATGGGGGTCGTCTCCGGCTATTTCGGCGGCTGGATCGATCACCTTCTGATGCGGGTGACCGAGCTCTTCCAAACGATGCCGCCGCTGGTCTTCGTCGTGACCATCGTGGCGATCCTCCAGCCCTCCATTCCCAGCATCGTTGTCGCCATAGGCTTTACCAGCTGGACCCAGACCGCCCGGCTGATCCGTGCCGAAACGCTGCGAATCAGGGAAAGCGAATTCGTCCAGGCAGCCTTTGCGCTCGGGCTCTCGCCCACTCGCATCGTCGTCAGGCATGTCCTGCTCAACGCCGTCTCTCCCGCCATCGTCACCGGCACGATCCTCGCGGGATCGGCCATCCTCACGGAGGCGGCGTTGTCATTCCTCGGCCTTGGCGATCCTAACGTCATGTCGTGGGGCAGCATGATCGGAGCAGGACGTCAGGTGCTCCGGACCGCCTGGTACATCGCCGCCATTCCCGGCCTCGCCATCGTCCTGACGGTGATCGCGATTACCGCGCTCGGCAACGGGCTCAATCTCTTTCTCAATCCGCGCGCGGTCGAATGACGTCCCCCCATCGTTCCCCTCTCCCAAAGGAGTGACAGCATGGCCAAGCTTTCCAAGCGAATTGCCGCAAGAGTCGGCACCGCGGACAAGGACGCGCCCGCGAAAGGCTCCGATCACATCGCTGTCGATGAGCTCGTGACCTTGCTCGCCCAGCCCGCCGAGCTGGCCATCCTCGATGTTCGAGAGCTCGGCGTCCATGTCGAGGCCGGCCATATCCTGCTGTCCGCGCCGCTGCCGCTCAGCCTGCTCGAGATCAGGATCGCCTCGCTGGTTCCCCGCCTGAGCACCAGGATCGTGGTCTACGACGGCGGCAGCGAGAATCTTGCCGAGCGGGCTGTCGAGCGGTTGCGAGCCGTTGGCTATTCCGACGTGTCAGCACTGAAAGGTGGCGTGGCCGCCTGGCGTGCCGCGGGGCTGGAGACCTATACCGGTATCCATGTGCTGTCGAAGGCCTTCGGCGAGTTCGTCGAGCACAACTATGGTACTCCGCGGATAAGCGCCAGAGACCTCAAGGCCAAGATTGATGCCGGTGAGGATCTGATCGTGCTCGACGGGCGGACCGTGGCCGAGTTCGAGGATTTCAGCATTCCCGGCGCCTATGCCTGCCCCAACGCCGAGCTTCCCTATCGTGCGCCGGGATTGATCCCCTCGCCCGACACGCTGGTGGTGGTCAACTGCGCGGGACGGACGCGGTCGATCATCGGAGCCCAGGCTCTGCTCAATGCCGGGATCCCGAACAAGGTGGTGTCGCTGGAGAACGGCACCATGGCATGGCTGTTCGAGGGCTTCGAGCTCGACAGCGGCAGGGCCAATCTTGCCCCGACGCCGACGGCGGGCGCACTCGTCAAGGCGCGTGAGGTGGCAGAGCGACTGCGGCGGCGCTTCGGCGTCCAAACCATCGACAGAGCGGGTCTTGCAGCGCTCGAGCGTGACGGGGCGAGCCGCACCCTCTATCGCCTCGACGTCCGCACCAGGGAAGAGTTCGAAGCCGGCCACTTGCCAGGTTCGCTCTGGGCCGAGGGCGGCCAGCTTGTGCAGGCGACGGACCAGTGGATCGCGATACGCAACGCGCGCATCGTGCTGATTGACGACGATGTCGGCGCACGCGCGGCAATCACCGCCTCGTGGCTCATCCAGATCGGCTGGCCCGAAGTCTACGTCCATGCCATCGACCCGGCCGACGAGGCGCTCGAGAGTGGCCCGCTGCCGCCGGTTGCCGTCGGCTTACCGGAACCTCAGCCGACAATCTCAGCCAACGAGCTGAAGGACCTTGTTGATACCGGCAAGGTTGTGCTGCTCGATTTCTCGAATAGCGCGACCTACCTGGCCGGACACTTGCCGGGCGCCCGCTTCGCGATCCGCGCGCGGCTCGCCGAAGGCCTGACACGCTTGCCGTCCGAAGGGCCTGTCGTCGTCACCGCCGAGGATCCCGCCTTGGCTCTCCTCGCTGCGGCGGATGTTCGCGCGCTCACGTCACGGCCGGTGAAGCTTTTCGTGGGCGGAACCGCCGCCTGGCTGGCAGCGGGCTTCCAGGCCGAGATCAGGCCGATCAATCTGCACGACGCGCCCGAGGATAGCTGGGCCTCTCCCTATCGCAGCGAGGATCGCTTTGCCGCCTTCCGGCGGTATCTCGATTGGGAGATCGGCCTGATCGACCAACTGGCTCGCGACAAGACCGTTTCCTTCAAGCCGTTCGACCTCGCCCGCTTGCGGCAGGCCATTCCCTGACGATCGGGAAACAGCTTAGCCCATGGACATCGTCGAGTTCGTTTCCGGAGAGGCCGCCGAGGCCCGTCGGCCGGCTCTGGAGAGTGTGAAGCCGGTGCTGTCGGTCGCGGACCTCACGGTCTCGTTCCGACAGCGCGGTGTGTGGCAACCAGTCGTGCGCGACGTCGCCTTCGAGGTTCGTCCGCAGGAGACGGTGGCCATCGTCGGTGAGTCCGGTTCCGGGAAGAGCGTCACGGCCCTTTCGATCATGCGCCTCGTGCCGACAGCGGGACGGGTCCAGGGCAGCATCCGGCTCGCGGACCGCGAGCTTTCGATGCTGTCGGACGGCGAGATGCAGCAGGTGCGCGGCAACGAGATCTCGATGATCTTCCAGGAGCCGATGACGAGCCTCAACCCGGTTCTCACCGTCGGCTTCCAGATCGCGGAGGCCTTGCGATGCCATCGGCTCATGTCGGCGGTGGAGGCCAAAGCCGAAACCATCCGTCTGCTCGAAAGGGTGCGCATCCCCGCGGCCAAGTCGCGCTTTCACGACTACCCACATCGCTTCTCCGGGGGCATGCGTCAGCGGGCGATGATCGCCATGGCGCTTGCATGTCGTCCGAAACTTCTCATCGCGGACGAGCCCACCACCGCGCTCGACGTGACCATACAGGCGCAGATCCTGGAGCTTATCAAGGAGCTTCAGGAAGAGCAGGGCATGTCCGTCCTCTTCATCACCCATGACATGGGTGTGGTGGCCGAGATCGCCGATCGGACGGTCGTCCTGTACGACGGCGAGCAGGTGGAAACCGGCGAGACGGCCCGCCTGTTCGCGGCACCTTCCCATCCCTATACGCGCGCGCTTCTGGCGGCCGTGCCACAGCTCGGCGCGATGGCGGGGTACGGCCGGCCCAAGCGCTTTCCGACCGTGGACAAGACGACCGGCCTGTCCGACACGCCTGAGGAAACCCCGGACACGGTTGCGAAGAGCGCGCGCCCTTTGCTCGAGGTTTCGCACCTGACGACCCGCTTCGATATCCGGTCCGGCCTGCTCGGCGGGCTATCGGGCCGCGTTCATGCGGTGGAAGACGTCTCATTCAGCATCCAGTCCGGCGAGACGCTGGCGCTGGTGGGCGAGTCCGGCTGCGGCAAGTCGACCATCGGCCGATCCATCGTCCGCCTGGTCGAGCCGCAAAGCGGCACCGTCACGCTCGACGGTGAGAACATGCTCACCCTCGACGGCCGACGATTGCGCGAGATGCGCCGCCATATACAGATCATCTTCCAAGACCCTTTCGCCAGTCTCAATCCGCGCCTGTCAGTGGGCTCGTCGATCGCCGAGCCGCTGGTCGCCCATGGCCTCGCGGATCGGACACAAGCCAGGGAGCGCGTGGCGGAGCTGCTGGCTCGCGTCGGCCTCACACCCGACATGGCGGCGCGCTTCCCGCACGAATTCTCGGGCGGACAACGGCAGCGCATCTGCATCGCGCGCGCGCTGGCGCTCCAACCCAAGCTGATCATTGCCGACGAATCGGTGTCCGCACTGGACGTCTCGATCAAGGCCCAGGTGATCAATCTGATGCTAGACCTGCAGGCCACTCTCGGACTGTCGTATCTCTTCATTTCCCACGACATCGCAGTCGTGGAGCGCGTGAGCCACCGGGTTGCCGTGATGTATCTCGGCGAGATCGTCGAGATCGGTTCTCGTCAGTCGATCTTCGGCAATCCCCAGCATCCCTATACCAGGAAGCTGATGGCCGCCGTCCCGATCCCGGATCCCGCCCGCCGCCGTGCGCGGCGGGTCGTTTCCGAGGACGAGATCCGAAGCCCCGTGCGCGCGCCGGACTACGAGCCGCCGCCTCGCCAATATCGGCAAGTCGCAGCCGGCCACTTCGTTCAGATTTGGGATGGGCCGAAAGGGAACGGCCACCATGGATGATCAAGACGACGTTGCATGGGCGCCGCGGCTTCCTGCCGTTTGCCCCGACCTTGTCTTGACCCAAGCTGGGGAAGGCGGCGCATGACGGACCTTGCTCCAACCGCCAGACATCTGCTTCTGGCGAAGCTCGAGGTGCCCGCTTCCGGATCAACCGTCATCTCGGGGCTGGTCGACCTCTCGCCACGCGCGAGTTCGTCCGGCCGGGCCGATATCTGGGGTCGTTGGCGGGGTCGGCTGTTGCGCGTCGGCAGCCCGCTGGCCATCGTCCTTACCTGGCAGATCGCAGCCAGCTTTGGCTTCGTGGCGCCGGAGGTGCTGCCGTCACCTGCCGACATCATCGCGGCATTCCGCGAGCTGATCGCGACGGGCGATCTGCAGACCGCGCTGCCCGTATCCCTCGGCCGATCGCTGACCGGGCTCGCCATCGGTGGCTCGATCGGCCTGGTGATCGGCCTGTTCGCAGGGCTCTGGCGCATCGGCGAGGAACTCTTCGATGCGCCACTGCAGATGCTTCGCACGATCCCCTTCATTGCGCTGGTGCCGCTGTTCATCACCTGGTTCGGCATCGATGAGCCGGCCAAGATCGTGGTGATCGTCGCGGCGTCGATCTTCCCAATGTACCTCAATACCTATGCCGGCGTACGCGGGATCGATCCCAAGCTGGTCGAGGCGGCCAAGATCTTCGGCCTCAATGATCGCCAGACGGCGCTGCATGTGATCCTGCCCACGGCGCTGCCGTCGATCCTGCTGGGCCTGCGCTATTCCGCCGGCGTCTCGCTGCTGGCGCTCGTCGTCGCCGAGCAGATCAACGCGCGGTCGGGCATCGGTTACATCCTCAACAATGCCAACATGAACCAGCGCTCCGACATCCTCATCGCGGGCATCGTCGTCTACGCGGTGCTGGGCATCGTCACGGACCTGGTGATGCGCCTGATCGAGCGGGTTGCCCTACCTTGGAGGCCGAAACTTGGTCTCGCCTGATCTTCCGGGGGCCGTCGCTCAATCTCGCGCCGCAACGGCGGTCCTCCTCAAGGACGTCCGCCGGGCCTTCGGTCGACGCACGGTCCTCGGTGGCATCAATCTGACCCTGCGGCCGGCCGAATTCATTGCCGTCCTGGGACCGTCGGGGACCGGCAAGACCACCCTGCTGCGCCTCCTGGCAGGCCTCGACCAGGCCGACAGCGGCACCATCGTCGTACCGGCGATCCGCTCGGTGGTCTTCCAGGAGCCGCGGCTCGTCCCGGCCAAGCGGGTGTGGGAAAACGTCGTGCTCGGCCGCCGCGATGCCGTCGCCCGCGAACAGGCGCACACCGCCTTGGCAGAGGTCGGGCTCGCCGAGCACGCGCGGGCTTGGCCGGCGACCTTGTCAGGCGGCGAAGCGCAGCGCGTTGCCCTGGCGCGCGCGCTGGTCCGCGAGCCGGGGTTGCTGTTGCTGGACGAGCCTTTCGCCGCGCTCGACGCGCTGACGCGCATCAGGATGCACGACCTGGTTCAGCAGCTCTGGCAGCGCCATCACCCGGCGGTGGTCCTCGTGACCCACGACGTGGACGAGGCGATCCTGCTGGCCGACCGGATCCTGGTGCTCTCGGACGGAGAGATCGGCGTCGACCTGCCCGTCGACATCGCTAAGCCTCGCGACCGGGCCGACCGCCAGTTCTCCATCCTGCGCACGCGGCTCCTTGCCGACCTCGGCGTCCAGACGCTCGCCCATTGATCCCGAAATCCCCATCAAGCAACGGAGAGAACAATGTCCATCACACGCCGCCACGCCATGGCGTCCTTGGGTGCTCTTTCGGCCGGACTAGCCTCGCCCGCAATCGTGCGGGCAGCCGACCCCAAGGCCAAGCTGATCGTCGGCACCCAGGATATCGCCATCCAGGAGACCGTGATTGCCTCCGGCGTACTCGAAGGCCTCCCGTTCGATTTGCAATGGGCCGTGCTTCCCGGCCCCGCGGCTCAGCTCTCCGGCCTTTACTCAAAGGCACTGGATGTCGGACTGATGGGTGACACCTCGCTCATCATCGAGCAGGGACGATCGAAGCTCGATTGGACAGAGGCCAATGCGCCGCTGCAGATCGTGGCCGGCTGGAGGAACGTCGATCGCGCCTACCCGCCCATCGTTACCGTCGTCCGGACGGATGCCAAGATAAGTGGCCTTGCCGATCTGCGTGGCCGCAAGTGGGCTTACAATTTCGGCGGCTTCAACTACCTGCAATACGTCCTGACACGCCTCAAGGCGGGATTGAAGACGACGGACATCCAGCCCGTCCAGCTCGTCGACCAGTATGCGGCGGCCGCAGCATTCAACAGCGGTCGCGCCGAGGTGTATTCGGGCGGGCTGGGCCCAGTCCGGGCAACGATCGAGAAGGGTGATGCCCGCGTTTTGCTGATCAGCGATGATCTCGACATTCCGTCGCTGACCGTGTTCACAGCCCGCGGCGACGTAATCCGCGATGAGGCGAAGGCGGCGGCCTTGGCCGACTTCCTCGCCCGGGTGCGTCGGCATTGGGACTGGTTTCCCAACAACCTCGCCACCGTCGAGAAGATCTACATCGAGAAGCTCAAGCAGACGCCGGCCGATGCCAGGTTCTTCGCCGCCAATGCGGCGTCACGCTTCTTCCCGCTGAATGAAGACCTGTTCCGGCGGGAGCAGAAGATTGCCGACACGCTGTTCGAATCCGGCGACATCCCAAAGAGGATCAAGGTCGATATCGAATTCAGCCGCAAGTTCAACGCGGCAACCAATCCGGCCGCTTGAGTAGGACGGAGCCCGCCATGCCCGGCGCCAAGCAACTTCACCTGAACTTGAACTTCCTTAACGCCGGCACATTTGCCTCCGCCTGGCGTTGGCCACAGTCGACGCCGAGCGATTATGCAGACGTGCAATACTACGTGCGCGTCGCGCAGCTGGCGGAGAGAGGGACCTTCGATTCGATCTTTCTGGCCGACTTCCCTGCGCTGTCCGATCGGCCCGAATATCGTCCATTCCAGTCGCTCGAGCCGACCATCACCCTGGCGACGATCGCGGCAGCGACCAAGCATATCGGGCTGATCGCCACCGCCTCGTCGACCTACAACGAGCCGTACAACATCGCTCGCCGCTTTGCCACGCTTGATCATGCCAGCGGCGGGCGAGCGGGGCTGAACATCGTCACGACTGCCGACCGGCAGGCTGGGCGGAACTTCGGGATATCGCAGCCGCCGGCCCATCGTGCCCGCTACGAGCGGGCCGCCGAATTCGCCGACGTGGTGAAGGCCCTCTGGGACAGCTGGGAGGACGATGCCCTGGTCGGCGACAAGCAGACGGCGCGTTTCGTCGACACGAATAAGGTACATCCGATTCGCCATAGCGGTCCCCACTTCTCGGTCGAAGGAGCGCTCAATGTGCCGCGGCCGCCGCAAGGGCGGCCGATTGTGGTGCAGGCCGGCGGTTCCGACGACGGCAAAGACTTCGCCGCCCGTCACGCCGACGCAGTGTTCTCCGTGGCCCATACGCTGCCCGACGCGATCGAATACGCACGCGATCTGCGCGCGCGGCTCATCGCCTATGGCCGCGCTGCCAACGACATTCTGATTTTTCCCGGCCTTGTCACCGTGATCGGCGGCACCGAAGCGGAGGCTCGTCGTCGTGAGCAGGAGCTCTGGGAGCTGGTCCCGATCGAGTACGGCCTCGCTCGACTCGCCGGCATTCTCCAGGTGGATCTGGCAACGCTGAAGCTCGACGAGCCCCTGCCGGCCGATCTCGCTCTGCCGGTCGACGGCATGCAGACCTTCTTCAAAGGTGCGTTGGCGCTCGCCGAGCGCGGGCGGCTGACGGTGCGGCAGTTGATCCGGGCACAAGGCGGCGGCACGGGCCATCGCATCATCGTGGGCACTCCGGAACAGATCGCCGACAACATCGAAGAGTGGTTCCGTTCCGGCGCCGTCGCCGGCTTCAATGTCATGCCGGACGTGATTGCGTCCGGTCTCGATGCGTTCGTCGATCACGTGGTGCCTCTGCTGCGACGGCGCGGAATTTTCAGGCAGAGCTACGCGGGTACCACGCTGCGTGATCACTTCGGCTTGGGGCGACCGACTCGCCTGTCCGGCATCGTTGCCCATGCACACTCCTCCGCCGCGTAGGCGCCGAGGAACACACGACCCGCAATTCAAGGAGATATCCGATGGGTAAAGTCGATTTGAGCTTCGCTGCCAATCCGGACGCGACGGCGTTCACGCCAGGCTCCCCAGGGCTGCAGACACTGGTGGCAGCGATCAGCGCAGGGGCGGAAGCGCGCGAACGCGGTGAAATTTCCGCGAAGCAGGCGATCGACCTGGTGCGTGCGGCGCGACTTGGCGCCTACAGGCTGCCGCGGGCTCAAGGCGGGGGCGGGGCATCACTGACACAGCTGTTGGAGCTGGTGATCGATCTTGCCGAAGCCGATTCCAACATCCCCCACATCCTGCGCAACCATTTCGCCTTCGTGGAGAAGGCGCTGCGCACCTCTCACAACGAGAAATACGCGCGATGGCTCGACCACGTACGAGCAGGGCGACTCCTCGGACTGGGCGCCAGCGAACTGGGCCTCCAGAATATCGGCAGCGGAGACAATGCGACTCGCCTTGAGCCGAAGGGCCAGGGCTTCGTGCTGAACGGCACCAAATACTACAGCACAGGCAACTTCTATTCCGACTTCATCCTCGTCAACGCCAGGACGCCCGATGGCAAGGCGGCATCGGCGCTTGTAGGCGTTGGACAGGAGGGCGTCGATGTGACGGACGACTGGGACGGGATTGGCCAGCGCCTGACGGCGAGCGGCACCACGGTGCTGACCAATGTCTCGGTGGACGGCAAGGATGTCCTTTTCGCCGAGGAAGAGGTGAAGCTTCCCTTCCAGGCAACCCTTCCTCAGCTCTACCTGACGGCGATCATCGCGGGCATCCTGCGCAGCGTGGTCAAGGATGCCACAGCCTTGGTGAAGCGGAGGGACCGGAACTACTATCATGCGGTCGCCGCGCGGCCGGCCGAGGATCCACTGCTGCAACAGACGATCGGCCGCCTGACGAGCGTCACCTATGTCGCGGAGGCGAGCGTGCTGCGCGCGGCCGATGCCCTCGATGCGGCATTCCAATCGGCCATCGACGGCACGCCAGACCAGGCCCTGTTCCTCGAGGCGGCTCTTCGAACCGCGAAGGCAAAGGTCGTCGTCGACGAGCTGGCGTTGAATGCCTCGACCCAGCTCTTCGATGTCGGGGGCGCCTCCGCCGCCAAGCAGAGTCAGCGCCTCGATCGACATTGGCGGAACATCCGCACGATCTCGTCGCACAATCCGCTGTCCTACAAGGCGCGTGCGCTTGGCGATTTCACCGTCAACGGCACGCCGCTGCCCAGCGCCGCGTTCTTTTGACGGGCAGGGTCTCGATTGCGCTTCTCCGCCGTGAGCAGTTTGTCGGCTGCATGGAGAGCACGGTAATGCACTGGACAAGGTGGCAGTGATGGAGGCCAAGCTCGCTCCCAACATGCCGCAATATATGGTTGATCACGCAACCAGATACTTGTCGAGCGGTGGCAGGGAAGGGCACATCTACAAGGTCACGCTGGCCAGTTACGGTGAGCTCGAGGTGCCATCACTGCTGCTGACGACAACGGGACGCAAGTCGGGCGAGAGGTACATCTTCCCGCTGTTCTACGGCAAGGTCGGCAACGGCTACATCATCGTCGCCTCCAACGGCGGCGCGCCGGACCATCCGGGCTGGTACAAGAACATCCTCGCCAACCCCGAGGTGGCGATCCAGGTCGGCACCCAAAAGCACAAGATGCGGGCGCGTACCGCAGGCGACGCCGAACGCGCCAAGCTTTGGGAGGTAGCCATCAAGTTCTGGCCGCCGCTCACCGACTACCAAGAGAAAACCGACCGCAAATTCCCCGTCGTGGTGCTCGGGCCGGACAGTAGCTAGTAGCTCGTCACAGCGATCGTGACTGTTTGGGTGGAGCGGATGACGGCATTGCTGGCATGCCGCCATCGTCCGCTCGAGTTCCGGCGCCCTCCCTACGGTGCGAAAAAACTCACTGCAAATTGTTATGAACTAAAGTTGTTGACTATGGTGATAACTTGGGGCAAGTTGGCCATGCCGCCGCCTGATGGTGGCGGCCGTTCTATGCATCGTTCATCCGATATCCTCGCGCGCTTCAGATCAGGGGAGGCCGACCGCCTTGGCATACCGAAAACCGGTAGCGCAACTGGCGTAACTGTCTTAACTCCAACCCGTAGGGGGTCGGCCTCCGTCGAACACAAACCGGTCTGCCGGAAACGCCGGAAACGTCCGGAAGCCTCCAGCACCGCGGAGGCGCCAATGGCTCGACGTATCGGCCCGCATCGCTTCACTGAAAGACGGGCCGAGGTCCCGAATGCGGCACGTGGGCGATGCGCGCGATCCCGGACGGGATCGAGTCCAGCAGCGAAACAGTATAAGGCTGCCGCGGGTTGTCGAAGATGTCGGTGACGGTTCCCTGTTCGACGATGCGCCCGCGGTGCATCACCGAGACGGTGTGGGCGAGTTGGCGCACCAAGGCGAGGTCGTGGGAGACGAAAACATAGGTCAAGCCCAGGTTGGCCTGCAGCGAGAGCAGCACCTCGATGATGTCGGCCTGGACGGTGACGTCGAGCGCAGAGGTGGGCTCGTCGAGCACGATCACGTCCGGCTTGAGGACCAGCGACCGGGCGATGGCCACGCGCTGGCGCTGGCCGCCTGACAGGGCTCCCGGCTTGCGGGAGAGCAGGTGCTCGCCGAGCCCGACATTGGCCAGCGCCTCGCGGACCCGCTCGCCCCGCCCCTTGCTGGTTCCGATTCTGAAGCGGTCCAGCGGCTCGCGCACCAGATCCTCGACCTTCCACGTCGGATCGAGTGAGGTGAACGGGTTCTGGTAAACGAGCTGAAGGTGGCGCCACACGGCGCGCAGCGACTCGCGCGACCGACCGATGACCTGCTCGCCATCGACCGAAATGTTGCCGGTGTCGGGCGCCTCAAGCCCCAGCAGCAGCCGGATCGTCGTCGTCTTGCCCGAGCCCGACTCGCCGACGAGTGCGTGCGTGGTGCCGGCCGGGACAGCAAATGACACGTCGTCAACGGCCGTCAGCACCTTGCCGTCCACCGCAAACCTCTTGGTGATGGCGCTGACCTCGATCTTCGGCGCCTCGCCGGCGTCGGTCTCGAGGCGACGGAAGCCGGGGTCGCGCAGATGGGCATAGCGGTCCGGGTTCAGCGCCGGAACATCGGCATGCAGCTTCTTCGCATATGCCGACGCCGGCGAGGAGAAGACCGCCGCGGTCCTGCCGACCTCCTGGACGACGCCGTCCTTGAGCACCACCAGCGAGTCCGCCCGCTCGGCGGCGATCGCCAGGTCGTGGGTGATGAGGAGCAGGCTGATATGCAGCTCGTGCTGCAACCGCGAGAGCAAGTCGAGGATCCGCTTCTGGATCGTGACGTCGAGCGCGGAAGTCGGCTCGTCCGCGACCAGCAGCAGCGGCCGCGGGAGGACCGCCAGGCCGATCAGCACACGCTGCAGCATGCCGCCGGACAGCTGGTGCGGGTAGGAGTCATAGACACGCTGGGGATTGTCGAGCCCGACCTGGGCGAACGTGTCCAGGATGAGCTCCTTGGCGATCGCCTTGTCGGGTTGGTCGAGGAGCGCGGCCGCCTCCTTCGCCTGCGCGCCGATCGTCCGCACCGGGTTGAGCGAGTTGGCAGGGTCCTGCGGTACGAACCCGACGGCCCGTCCCCGCAGCGGCCGGAACCGCCGCTCGGAGAGGCCCAGCACCTCCTGGCCGTCGAACTCGACCCGACCGGTGGCGCGTGCCTCACGGGGGAGCAGTCGCAGCACCGAACGGGCGATGGTCGATTTGCCCGAGCCGGACTCGCCGATGAGGGCGAGGCTCTCGCCGCGGCATAGTTCGAAGCCGACGTCGGTGACGACCTCATGCGATCCGTAGGAGACCGACAGGCCGCCGACCCGGAGCAGGGGGGCCGAGATCAATCTGTCTTGCGGAGCCATCGGCTGACCCTGTTCACGGAAAGAACGGTCGCGATCGTCACGAAGGCGGGTGCGTACACCAGCCACGGCCATTTGAGGTAGTCCTTGCCGATCGAGATCAGCAGGCCCCAGTCGGAGGCGGGTGGCGGGTCGCCGAACCCCAGGAAGGCAAGGCTGGCGATCACCAGGATCGACTGGCCGAAGTGCAGCACCGCAAGCGGCAGCACCGAGCGCGACGCGTTCGGCAGCACGTGCTGCGACAGGATGTGCCAACGCGAGCCGCCCAGCAGGAACGACGATTCGACGAACGTCGCCTGCCGGGTCTTGATGACCTCGGAGCGCATCACACGGGCGAAGACGGCCACCGCGGACACGCCGGTCGCGATGGCGGCGTTGATGGTGCTGAAGCCGGTCGAGGTGACGACGATGACGGCCAGCAGGAAGTTCGGGATGGCCAGCAGTACGTCGACCAGGCGGGCGAGCACGATGTCGACCCAGCCGCCGAGGAAGCCGGACAGGAGGCCGATGAGGCCGCCGGCGACGACGCCGATGAAGACGGCGATCAGCGCGCTCGTCACCGAGGAGGCCGTGCCATAGACGACGCGGGCGTAGAGGTCGCGACCCAGATGGTCGGTGCCGAACCAGTGCTCGGCGCTGGGGCCGAGCAGCTTGTGGGCGGGAACGCCGATGGCCGGATCCTGGTTCGTGAACAAGCCCGGCGCGAGCGACCAGGCGATCACCAGCGCGATGACCGCGACCGAAAGCGCGACGGTTGGCGGCACCCGCAGGGCTGCCCGCCGGCCGCTTGCCGTGACGCGGGAGGCAGAAGAGACGGAGGCGATGGTCATGGTTTCGCCGGCTGGGAAGTGCCGTCGGAGCTTTCATCGGCAGTGGCCGGGCGGTACTCCGGGCGGTACCTGGGGCCGCCGATGAGTTTCACGCGCGGGTCGAGCAGCGGGTAGACGAGGTCGGCGATCAGGTTGACGATCACGAAGACCACCGCCGCCAATGACACGACCGCCTGGAGGACCGGCAGGTCCTGTGTGCTCACCGAACGTGCCACCAGGCTGCCGACCCCGGTGCGTCCGAACACCGTCTCGGTGATCAGCGAGCCGCCGAGCAGCTCACCGATGGTGAGCGCGATGACGGTGACCACCGGGAGCGACGACGGCTTGAGCAGGTGCTTGGCCAGGAGACTCATCTGCCCGAGGCCGCGCCCGCGCGCGACGGCGGCGTACTCCTGCCTGGATTCGTTGTCGAGGTTCGCAATGAGGACCTCGGCGATCTGTGCCGAGACAGGGATGCCGAGCGCGATCGCCGCGAAAAGAGTGGCCCACATGCTGTCGGGATCGATGACGCGGAAGAGGCCGAGCTGGAAGCCGAAGACGTGGATCAGCACGAGGCCGATCACGAAGTTGGGCACCGACAGGAACAACGACGGGAAGCCGCGCAGGAGGCCCTGTCCGAACCGTTTCGGCAGAACTTGGGTGGCGTGGGCGATAACCGCCGCCAGGAGCAGGGCGACGAGGAGGCCCGTCGACGCGAGGACCAGCGTCGAGGGGAGCACCTCGGTGATCAGGGTTGTCACGGGCCGACTGGACCGCATCGAAAGGCCGAGGTCGCCGACCAGGAAGTTGGACAAGGATGTCCACAGCTGGACCGGGATGGGCTTGTCGAGGCCTTGGGCTGCGATGATCTCGTTGATCTGGGCCTCGGTGAACCCGTTCTGGGGATCGCGCAGGACGTTGGTGATGGGATCGCCCGGCAGGATGCTGACGACGACGAACGTGAAGACGTAAGCCAGCAGGACCACGACAACGGACTGACCGAGGCGCTTCGCAGCATAGGTCAGGTAGGCATTGCTCATGCCGGGCGGCTCCTCACATTGCTCGGCCGTCCTGCGGGTCAGTTGCCTTTGGTCGCCGTGTAGTAGCTTGCGTAGGCGATGCCGTTATAGACCTCGCCCTTGACCTTCGGGGACTGCACGTAGATGCGCTGGACGATCTGCGTGCGCGGGATGAAGTAACCCTGCTCGAGAACGTACTTCTGCAGCTCGTCGAGCAGCGGGCCACGGATTTCGGCGGTCGCGGCGCTGGCGATCTTGTCGCGCAGCTCGTTGAGCTTCCCGTCGCTTTCGCCGAGGGCGAACCAGTTCTCGCCATTGTTGGCGTCGGTGAGAATGCTCGCCACGGTGCCGGCGTCGATGAAGCTGCGCGTCACCTCATAGGCCGGCACACCCGGACTAGCGACTTTGACCTTCTCGCCGTACGTCAGGACGTCGTAGGCGCGGATCTGGACTTTCCAGCCGATCTTGCCGAGCTGCTGGGCGATGAGCTCGTCGACCGCCTTCGACGTTGCGAGGTAGGGGTTCGAGTGCAGCGTCAGCCACAGCTGCTTGCCGCCCTTGGTACGGATGCCGCCGGCACCCTTGGTCCAGCCCGCCTCGTCGAGAAGCTTCTCGGCCTTGCCGGGGTTGTAGGCCAGCAAGTCGCCGTGGTCGGTCGCTCCGGGCACGTTGCTCTGCATGAAGGACGTCGCGAGCTTCCAGTCAGGCGTGTAGACGGTGTCGATGATCTCCTGCCGATTGATGCCGGCCTGGAGGGCTTGGCGTACCCGGACGTCATCGTACGGGGCCAGTTTGGTGTTGATCGCCAAGCCGTTCACGAAGCCGAGATAGCGCGGCGTCGCAACGGTGAAGCCCGCCTTCTTGAGGGACTGCAGTTCCTGCGGAGAGGCGTTGTAGGCGACGTCGGCCTGGCCAGACTGGACGGCGGAGATCCGCAGCGACGGCTCCGACACGATCTTGTAGGTGATCGAATCGAGGAAGGCCGGGCCCGTATGACCGACTGCAGGAGGGCCCCAGTTGTAGTCCTTGCGCTTGACCAGCTTGACGAAGTCGCCCTCTTTCCAGGAATCGACCAAGTACGCGCCGCTGCCGGAGGTCTTGCCCAGGTCGGCCTGCTGGGTGGCCGGCTGGGCGATGGTCTTCGGGGAGATGAGGATCGAACCATGGTAGCCGAGGGTCGGGATGAAACCGAGCGTCGGCGCCTTGAAGAAGACCCTGACCGTTGTCGCGTCGACCGCCTCGGCGCGGTCGTATGTCTTGGGGAAAAGGCCGATCGGGTTGATGCGGTCGCTCGGTCGGCCGGCGTACCAGATGTCGAGATTGGCAACGACTGCCGACGCATCGAGCGGGGTGCCGTCGGAGAAGGTTACGCCGCTCTTGAGGTAGAGGGTGAACTCGGTGGCGTTTTCGTTCTGCTGCCAGCGCTCGGCGATCCAAGGGCTGACTTTGCCATCCGCGTCGACGTAGAGGAGCTTGTCGGTCACGTGGCCCCATACGTGGCCTTGAAAGCTCGAGATCGCGCTGTTGTTCGGGATCCAGGTGCCACCTAACGAGTCGATGAGGAAGGTGATATTGCCGCCATCTCGCGAAACATCTGCGCTCCGCGCCGGCGTCGCGGCCACCATCGCGCCCATGGCGGCAGTCGATAACGCGGACGTCGAGATCAGGAGACGACGCCGCGAGAGGGAAAACGAGGAAGAGCGCTGGGTCATGAAGGGATCCTGAAGATGTGGTGTGTCGCGCAGCGATGAGCTGCCCGTGCCGGAAGGCATCTCATCCATCGGCCCAGGCTTCGGCCGCGTGGTGCGCGTGGAGGAGTGCGGTGTGACGATGGGGTGGTGTGCTGCAACCGTCCCTAGTCGGCCGTGATTCTAGCGGCGCTGACGATCTGGGCATTGGTATCGCTTTCGGCTTGCAGTCGGGCCGTGATGGCTGCCGGGTCCAGGATGAGCGGCTTGAGACCGATGGCGTTGAGCGCCTTCACGGTCGCTTCTTCCGCCAGGATTTCAGCAAAGACTTCGTTGAGCCGGGTTAGAACCGGCGCCGGCGTTGCCGACGGCGCGACCGCAACAAAACCGCCCGCCAGCTCCCAGTCCGGATATCCGGCCTCGGCGATGCCGGGAACGCCCGGCAGATCATCGCGCAGGTCGTTGCCGGAAACGGCCAGGCCCCGCAGCTGGCCGGAGCGGACCAGGGGTGCAGTGATCGGATCGATGATCACCTGCACCAACCCCGCCACCGCATCCTTCGCTGCGGCGGCGCTGCCGCGATAGGGCACATGGACCATGTCGATGCCCGTTCGCAGCTTCAGGTATTCGCCGGCGAGATGGCCGCCGGACCCGTTACCGGCCGAGCCGAAATTCAGCTTGCCGGGGTTCGCCTTCGCCAGCGCAACGAGCTCCTGCAGCGATTGCGCTGGCACCGATGGGTGGATGGCGAATACAGAGCGCGACACCCCGATATAGCCGACCGGCTTGAAGTCGCGGAATGGATCGTAGCCAGTGCGCATGAGATGCGGCGCGATCGTAAGATTGCCCGTCGAGGCATTGAGCAGCGTATGGCCGTCGGGCCTCGACTTGGCAACGAACTCCGCGCCGATCGACCCACCGCCGCCCGACTTGTTGTCCACCACCACCGTTTGCCCGAGCTTCTCGCCCAGCTTGCGGGCCACGATGCGAGCAGCGTTGTCATTCGTCGCGCCGGGCGGGAAGGGGACCACGTAGGAGACCGGCCTGCTGGGATAGCCCTCCGCATGCAACCCGAAGGCCAGGCTCAGTGTCGCCGTTGCAAGGCTGCCGCCAAGGAAGCGGCGACGGCCCATTTCGCCACTGGTCATCACTCGAACTCCTGTACCGGCGGCAGTCGAACCATGACCACCGCGGACCAAGCGTGGCAGTGCTCGCGATCTCCATAAATCGAATGTTCGCATCGAATAACGAGCTCTCGCGAGATCGGCGTCCTCCTTGATGGCGCCTTCTCGGAAACATTCGCTCGTGCGAGTTTGCGACCTCACCAAAGGAGTCGGCATCGCCGACTTCAACCGGCGCCCGTCGCGCCGTCCTCCTGGTGCGGCACCGCCGCTGTTTCGAGGATCCTGGCTGTATCCGGCGGGGTTCGGACCTAGAAAAAGACGAAGGACCGGACCACGACGTTCTTGCGGCAACGGGCGTCGGCCGGGGCGGTCGGGTCGATGCAGGCCGTGTGGAAGGACCAGCGGGACACGGACCCATCGGTCACCGAGTCGTAGCACTTCAGCATCGAGACCTCTGTGGGAGCTTGCCGGGGAAACCAATACCATTCGTGGTCGGGTCGGTAGGTGAAGCGGGTAGTCTCACCGACGCGGTCGTCATAGATCCGGTAGTTGGTGATGTACGGCTGATCGGCGAAGGACGGCCAGGCGCAGAGCACGAAGGGGAACTGCTCAACCGTCTCCATCGGCTTGGCGAGATTGATCGACATGAAGCGGCGTGACATCTTCGCGTCGGCCTCTTCCTCCGTGTAATACTGCGTGCGACCGAAATTGCGCAGGTTCTTCGTGAGCAATTCGCGGCAGCGTACGCGGCCACTATTGTCGTTCAGATCGTTGTGGACGATGTTGGCGTAGTTGGCATTCACGCCCGGGTTCTTCCTCTCCTGGTCTTCCGTCCGGTCGCCCGTGTAATCCTTGTCGAAGACGTCATGGTTGTAGACCAGGGCATCAGTGGCATCGGGGAAGAATTCCAGCAGGAGCTTCTCGATCTCGGGATAGAACACGCGCTCCACCTCTGCCGAATCGTAGAAGTTCGTGCATTGCGATTCGAGGTGTGCCAGCGAGACGCCGAGCCGGTCCATGCATTCTGGGCTGCTGGGAGAGAGGCCCGGATAATAGTCGCCGATGCGCCGCGCATCGCGCAGCACCTGCGGGAAGTAAAGGTCGCGCCGCCGATTCTCCTCCTCGTTCCGGCGCAGGATCTTCGCGACGTCGGCGCGCTGCGGATCGCGCCAGATGGCGTTGGACGGCACGACGCTGTAGCTCGGCCGCTCGTAGACGGTATAGGGCAGGGGCAACGCCACGCCGCCGTCCGGGACCTTGAGGCTGTTCGACTCGCGGATGTACCTCACGCACTCATCGTAGTCCCGGAAGGCGAGCCCCCATTTGGTCCTGATGGGGCCGGAAGGCGCCTTGTCGATCATGTCGATGACGCGCTGACCCTCACCGCCGGCAATCTCGGCAAGCGCGTCCCCGAGCGCCTTGGCCGTTCCAGCATCGCCGTCACGGTCGAATGACATATAGGACAGGCCGTCGTTCGCGGCGATGGGCGGCGGCTGCCCCTCCGTGCGCTGCAGCGGCGGCACATAGGCTGAGGAGACGATGTCTGCCTCTGGAGTAGTCACTGTCTCGGCGTTGTTGGTCTGGCTCACAGCACACCTCATGTTCGTTCGAGGCCATCGTCAGACCGTCCAACCGCGGGAGTGGGGTGCGACCGAGGACCAGATCGTCTGAAGCCGGCGGCGCATCCTGTTGTTGCAGGTCGTTCAGTTTTTCTTGGCCTGCGCGGCCCGTCGCGTCGGCTACCTTGGCGCGACAAAAACCTCGTGCGGGTACGCTAGCCAATCACTATTCGCCTGCAAAGCAAGCGAACGGATGATGTGTCAGGCGATCCGTAGAAGTTCGTGCTGAAAGTACGGCGCAAAAGAGTTGATACTGGTCATTTGGGAAGCTCGGGGGAGCGCTTCGATCGCCCCAAGACAGCAGGCAAATGGGGCCACAGGAACCCGCTTTCTTTCGACCGACCCATGCCGGATCAACACCTATCGTGTTGTCGACTGGTCAATTCGGGCTTGAAGCTTGTTGGGCCCAAGGAGCTTCCCGCGAGAGCGGCCTGCAAACCGGTGACAACGACAGGAGTGATGGAAGCAGTCCTGGGAACATGAGCGCGGTCGACTCGAGATGGCGCATATCCGCGTTGCCAACTGACCTCGGGGCCAGTGGCACCATCATGGCATATGCCGAAGCTGCAAGGGCGCCGGCAATGACAACCGCTCTGAAGGAGGTACCCACAAGCTCGGACATCTCAAGCCCCTCGCTTATGCTATCGTAATGCGGTGCAGGACGCGGCGATTGCGGCCGTAGTCGCGGATCGCCCGATGCTGGACGAGCCGATTGTCCCAGACGGCCAGCGAGCCGATGTCCCATTGGAAGCGGATCTGCAGCTCCGGCGATTCGAGCACGCCGAAGATCAGTCGCAGCAGACTCTCGCTCGTCGTGCGGGTCACGTTCTTGATGTAGTTCGTGTGCTGCTCGCTCACGAAGACGTACTTCCGGCCGGTTTCCGGATGCGTCTTGATCACCGGCACGTCGAGCGGCGGATGCTTGGCCCTGATTTCCGCGCGGCGCTGGTGGTCCTCCGAGTTGAGGGCAAAGCCGTTGGCCTCGAACGAATTCACCGCCGTCAGGCTTTCCAGGTACTGCGCCAGCAACGGCGGCAGGGCGTCAAATGCGCCGGTGGTGCTAGTCCACACGGTATCGCCGCCGGCGGCCGGCAGTTCGTCGGCATAGAGCACGGTGAAGCGCGGCGGATTCTCGATCCACGTTACATCCGCATGCCAGGAATCGTTGCGCACGTTCTTGGTCGGGCTGACCTCGATCGATTCGATTCCCGAATGGCCGGCGACGGATGGCAGGTAGGGATTGTGGCGCAGCGGCTCGCCGAATATGCCTGAGAACGCCAGGAGCTGATCCGCCGTCAGTTCCTGGCGGCGGAAGAACAGCACGCCGTGCTCGGTCACCGCACGACGCAGCGTCTCGCGCGCGTCGTCATCGATCGGCCGGCCGAGGTCGATGCCCTCGACGGTCGCTCCGAGGCTTGGCCGAAAGCGTTCGATTTGAAGGCCGGCCGGGACCGACCGTAGGTGCTGATGGGCGATTGCGGACACCACAGGACTCCTTCAGCTGGATCGGCTTTTCAAGCGGCTTGCGGCCGTTCGGTACCCGGGCGGTAGTGGTTGGCGATGATCTCGCCCACCAAGGCCGGCGCCGATCGTTCATTTGCGTGTGCCCGCTCGAGCAGCGGGAACACCAGCTCGGCGAAGCGATATGCCTCCTCCAGATGCGGATAGCCCGACAGGATGAAGGTATCGATGCCCAACGCCTGGTATTCGGCGATGCGGGCGGCGACGGTCGGGGGATCGCCTACCAGCGCCGTGCCGGCGCCGCCGCGCACCAGGCCCACGCCAGCCCAGAGATTGGGGCTGATCTCGAGCCTGTCGCGTCGGCCGCCGTGCAGCGCGGCCATGCGCTTCTGGCCGACCGAGTCGGTGCGGGCGAACGCCTGCTGGGCGGCGGCGATGGTCTTGTCGTCGAGGTGACGAATGAGCGAATCTGCGGCGGCCCAGGCCTCCTCGTTCGTCTCGCGCACGATGACGTGCAGGCGGATGCCGAAACTGAGCCGCCGGCCATGACGGGCCGCCGCGACGGCGGCGGTGGCGAGCTTCTCGGCGACCTGAGCGGGCGGCTCGCCCCAGGTCAGGTATTTATCGACGTGCTGTCCCGCGACATCGATGCCGGCCGCCGACGACCCGCCGAAATAGAGCGGCGGCCCGCCCGCCTGATGGCTCGGGATAGTCAGTCGTGCGCCCTCGACGGCCAGCCGGCCGCCTCGCTCCGTCACTTCCTCGCCGCGCAGCAGCCGGCGATAGATGCCCAGGAACTCCCGGGTGACGGCATAGCGTTCGTCGTGATCGAGGAAAACGCCATCCGCTCGACTCTCTGCCGGATCACCGCCGGTCACGACGTTGATCAATAGCCGGCCGTTCGACAGCCGGTCGAGCGTGGCGGTCATGCGTGCCGCCAGCGTCGGCGAGAGCAGGCCCGGCCGCACGGCCACGAGATAGCGCAGCCGCTCCGTGAGCGGGGCGAGCGCCGAGGCGACCAGCCAGGAATCCTCGCACGACTTGCCGGTCGGCAGCAGGACGCCGAAATAGCCGAGAGCGTCGGCCGCCTGTGCGATCTGGCGCAGATAGGCGAGATCGACAGGCCGGGCGCCCTGCGTGGTGCCGAGATGGCGCCCGTCACCGTGTGTGGGCAAGAACCACAGGAAGTTCGCCGGTGCGGTCATGCCCATGCCCTCCAGCCCAGATAGCCAGACGTCAGTTCGGCGCCGGACAGTGGGGCGATGAGATGACGTCGCTTGGACATGAGTTTCTCCGTTCGCCGTCGCTTGCAGGGCGAGGTGCTGATCCTGAATGAATATCAGAGGGAGGCGACCGCGACGGCCGCAAAGGCGTCAGGCGATGGCGCGAGCGAAGCCCGGACACGAACGACGAGCATAGACACAGACGGTCATGGATTGTCTCCTGTGACGATCTAACAATTGGCCGTACACATCGCTGTGGTCAATGAAACGAGTCGGTCGATTTGTCGGCGAGCATCAGAATGAAATGCTACCGCTCCATCGGACGCTGGAATTGGTCTGTTGGCGAGCAGTCTTCTATGGCGATCGCATCGGGCGGGCGCTTGCGCATGTATTTCGTCGCATGAGATCGATTTGCAATAGCTTTGGAGGACGGACGGGCACGGGAGTTGCCATTGCGGTGAGGTCATAGGTGTGGCGAGTCGGATCTGCACCTCTTACCATGTCGCGCCGGAAACGCTTCAGTGGCGGCCTCACGCCGATCGGTATCGCTGGCCGCCGTTCGGGCCCGCGGTCGAGGTGCTTCAGCACGGCATACGGCTCGTGCAGTAGGAGGGGAAGGGTCAGTGGAATGAGTATTGATTACCTGCGCCGCTTCATCGCCGACATGACGCTGTTGGTGAGCGAAGCCCGCGACGGCACGGATGGCTCCGTCGTGGGTGCGGCGCGTCAACTCCTGGGCGGCCTGGTTAGTCATGACAACTGGCTGCCGGATTGGATGGCGCGGTCGCCCGCGCACGGCTACGCGCAAAATCTCCTGTGGTGCGATCCACTGGAGCGCTTTTCCATTGTGAGCTTCGTATGGGCCCCCGGCGCATCAACGCCGGTGCATGATCATTTGGTTTGGGGTCTCGTCGGCATGTTGCGCGGCTCCGAAGCTACCCAGCCCTACACGCGCAACGCGGCTACGGGCGAACTGGCGGCGGGTACGCCCGTCACGTTGCGGCCCGGCGACGTCGCAGTCGTCATGCCAGAGATCAGCGATATCCATAAGGTCACCAACCTCTTGCCCGACCGTCCGTCGATCAGCATCCATGTCTACGGCAGCAACATCGGAGCCGTAAGACGGCACACCTTCGATCCGCAGACGGGCGAAGCTCGGATCTTCGTGTCTGGGTACACGAACCGCAAGCAGCCCAATCTGTGGGATCGCTCTATCGATGCCCGCGCTGCCTAACGTCTCGATCAGGAGGCGGGAGGGCTGTCATCGCGAAGTGGCGGCCTTTTTTGTGGTTTCGCCGGCCGAGACCGCTCCTCCAGAAACTCGCGCACGCCTCGGCCGGCAACCAATGTCACTGACCGCGTGCTTGTCGAGGACTGCGGTCGGATCGTGATCGCGTGACGGTGATTAGCGACCTGCGACATGCGTGTCTCCCTTGAAGCTCAGCCGATAGCGCGCAGGGCTGATGTACAAGCGCCGTCGGAAATGATGGCGTAGAGCGTCCGTGGAACCGAATCCGGCCGCAGCAGCTACCTGCTCGATCGTCAATCTGCTGGCCTCGAGCAGGCGCCTGGCGTGATCGACACGCAGCTGCAGGATCCATTCTCCCGGCGTGGAACCGACAATCTCGCCGAAGCGACGGATGAATGTGCGTCGACTCATGCGCGCTCGCGCCGCCAACACGGCAATCGATAGATCCTCGGCGATGTGCCGTTGCGCCCACGACAGGACCGACTTGAGCGGATCGCCTTCGACCAGGAGGGGACGCTGGATGAATTGCGCTTGTCCGCCGTCGCGATGCGGCGCGATCACCAGACGGCGCGCGACGCTGTTGGCCACCTCGGCGCCATGGTCGCGCCGCACGATGTGCAGGCAGAGATCGAGACCCGCCGCTCGTCCGGCCGAGGTCAGGACATCGCCGTCGTCGACATAGAGGACGTCAGGTTCGACCCGCACGCGCGGATATTTGGCGGCGAGCGCCTCGACATTGGCCCAGTGCGTGGTCGCCCGCCGCCCGTCAAGAAGACCCGCAGCCGCCAGGACGAAGGCACCCGAGCAGATCGACGCGATCCGCGCGCCCTTGGCATGCGCCCTTCTCAAGGCAGCCAACAGCGATTCGGGTGGCGTGTGGTCAATATGCTGCCAGCCCGGGACGACGATGGTGTCGGCGCGCTTCAGGGCATCGAGGCCCATCTCAGCGATGAGCGTGACACCGCCGCTTGCAGAAAGACGCTGCCGCCGCTCCGTCGCGCAGACGACAACCTTGTAGGCATGACGTCCCATGCCGGATAGGCCGAACACTTCGACGGCCATGCCGAGCTCGAAGGCGTTGACGCCATCGTAAGCGAGCACGGCGACGACGTTCCCGGCTCGATTGCGGGCGGTTGGGGCTTTTGCGCCGCTTGGCATGATCTTCACTATATATGTCATTCGTGCCACTGGAAACGGCTTTGCCGCTCACCCATTCTCGGCTCGTCAGTGTGAGGAGGATCAGGTTGAAGATCGCGGTATGCGAGGTACCCGACGAGGCAATGCCCAGCGCAGCCTGGGACAGGCTGTTGTCGATATTGGCGGGCACGGCAAGCGATCTTCTCGTCCTGCCGGAGCTTGCCGGGACGCGCGCCTTCTGGGTCGATCCGCAATTCGATCCCGCGGTCTGGCGCGAAGCGATCCAGCAGACCGCCGTGGTCGTCGACGCGGTGAAAGGCTTCGGTGCCCGCCGCGTGATCGGCAGCAGAGCTGTCGAGAAGGACGGCCGGCGCCTGAACGAGAGCTATCTCTGGACGGCCGACAGCGGCTTTGTCGCCGGCCGGTCGAAGGCCTGGTTCCCCCAGATGAAGGGCGCCTGGGAAGCCACGTGGTTCCATGGCAGCAGCAAGGAGGTTGCGCCGGTGCAGGACGAGGGCCTGTCAGTCGCGACCTTGCTGTGCACCGAGGTCATCGTGAGCGAGACGCCACGCCTGCTCGGCAAGAGCGGCGTGCAGCTTATTGCCGTACCGCGCGCCACCGGCGGACATCAGCGCTGGGAGGTCGCCACCCGCATGGCCGCGATTTCCGCTGGTGCGTTCGTCGTGACCGCGAACCGCCGCGGCACCGCCTTTGCCGGTGGCAGCTGGATCATCGGACCCGACGGCGATGAACTCGCCCGCACCAGCGAGCAGTTGCCAGTCGCGACGATCGAGGTCGACCTGTCGCTGGCTGACCAGGCCAAGCGCACCTATCCCCGCAACGTTGTGGATTGACCGCACGGGGCAGCCATGTTGGCGATGGATTACCTCAACGATGTTTCTGAGCTGCGGGCGATCTACCGTCAGCCCTCGGCCTTCATTCGAGCCAAGCAAATCGGCCACCTCGATCCTCACTGCCGCAATTTCATCGCCCGCTCACCTATGGTGATGCTCGCGTCGAATCATCCACAGCGTGGTAGCGACGTAAGTCCTCGCGGCGACGCTCCGGGGTTCGTCCAGGTGCTCGATGAGCGCCATCTTGCGCTGCCGGACCGGCCGGGGAACAACCGGCTCGATACGCTGGAGAACCTTCTCGCCAATCCCGACATCGGCCTTCTCTTCCTCATTCCGGGCGTGGAGGAGGTCCTTCGCGTCAACGGCCGGGCACGCCTCACGTGCACCAGCGTCCTGCTGGAAACCATGGCGGTCGACGGCAAGACTCCGAAGCTGGCGGTCGTCGTCGAGGTGCAAGAGGCCTATCTGCATTGCGCGAAGGCACTGAGGCGAGCGCGCCTGTGGCAGCCGGACCACCGCATCGATCGCCGCGAGTTGCCGTCGCTAGGGCGGATGATCGTTGATCAGGCCCGGCCGGCCGGCGTAACGGCGGACGATGCTGACGCGCGTATTGAGGCGGACTATCGAACCAACCCCTACTGACGAACAGAGACGACAAACGAACCGGAGACGGCAATGGGCATGATTGGCAAGAAGTCCCCCGACTGGTCGGCGACTGGTTACATCAAAGGGGCCCGTTCGCAGGTCAGCAGCAAAGACTACGCCGGCAAATGGCATGTTCTTTACTGGTATCCTGCGGACTTCACCTGGGTCTGCCCGACGGAGATCCGAGGTTTCCAGGGGCTCCTGCCGCAGTTCCAGGCGGAGGCGATCGAGGTGTTGGCTGTAAGCACGGATTCCTTCTTTAGCCACAAAACCTGGTTCGATGATAGACAAGTCTTTCCGAGCGAGATCACGCATCCTGTGCTCGCCGACACCAATCATTCAGTCAGTCGCGCCTTCGATGTGCTGAATGCCGAGGCTGGTATCGCGTATCGCGCATCGGTCATTGTCGACGCCCAAGGTATCGTCCGGGCTCATCAGATGAATGATGTCCAGGTCGGCCGCAGTCCGCTCGAGATCCTTCGCGTGGCGCAAGCTTTGCAAAGCGGCGGCTTTTGCGGCGCTGATTGGCAGAAAGGCGACAAATTCGCAGCGTAAGCTTTGATGGCGCTTGCTGGGTCAGCCGGGCTTCAGGTGTTATGGCGGGCTATATCCGAGCGAACTCCGAGTGACCTCGTTTATGGCCGCGACTGGGTCGGCACAGTCGGCTCGATACGGTGGCACCTCAGCCTGTCGGCGGCACCCATACGATGTCGCGCACGACGATCGGCTTGGGAATGAGGCCGAGCTTCAAGAAGGAATCAGCAATCTCCTGCTGCTGCGCAATCACGGCCGGAGTGATCGGGTACAGGCCGAGATTTGCGCGCTCGACAGCAACGCGTTCGGCCTCGAGATCGATACCGATGACCGACGCGACTATCTCTGCCAGCTTGCTGCGATTGTGCGCCGCCCAATCGAAAATCTTCGAGAGTTCGTCGATCGCTGCGGCCAGCACTTTTGGATATGCCGCTGCGAATGTGCTGTTCCCAATATAGAATGAATTGCTTGGAGCGACATCGTCGGTAGTTGCGACGACACGTACTTTTTGCCGGCGCTGGGCCAGGGCGAAATACGGGTCCCAGATGACCCAGGCGTCGACGCTGCCGCGTGCGAACGCGGCCGACGCATCTGCCGGCGCCAGGTAGACCGGCTCAATGTCTGTAAATGAAAGGCCCGCCTTGCCGACCAGCTTGATGGTAAAGTTGTGGGCGCTCGATCCGCGGGCGACCGCGATCTTCCTGCCTTTGATGTCGGCCAGCGTGAGTATGGTCGAGCCTTCTGGCACCAGAAGCGCGTGCTTGGCGGCGGGTGTTGCGGCCACATAGGCGATCTTGCCTCCTGCGGCCTGGGCGAATATCGGCGGTGTATCCCCGACCTCGCCGAAATCGACGGCGCCGACGCCGATCGCTTCCAACATGGGCGGTCCGAACTGAAATTCCGACCATTTGACGTTTTCGACGCCCAATGTCTTCAGCCGCTGCTCGAACACCCCCCGATCCTTGGAGATGCTAAGGAGGCCGCCCTTCTGATAGCCGACGCGGAATTCCTTGGGGGCGCCTTCAGCTCGGGCGGAATCGATGGCGATAGCTTGTGCGGCGAAGCCGAATGCGCCGGCCAAAGCTGTTCTTCTGGTGAAGTTGGACATGGGCCTAGCCTGCGGTCGAGGCGCCTATCGCGTCAACGAAACGTCTCCATCTAATAGTTTCGGCCGGCCATCTGAACGTTTTGCATGACAGGCGGATTGGAGCATTACAGTGTTGCGCACGGACCGACGACGCTGATCGACGTGCGCGGATGCCGACGCGCGAGGCCGCGGTACCCATCGCCCTGCAAGCGACATGATCTTTCAGTCGTCCGTCCGACTCCTATCCTCTTTCGACTACGCTCCTTCTACGGAAGTGGCGGCAAATAGGCTCTGCACTAACAGTAGTGAGGATGGCGAAGCGTCGGCGCTGCTTGCTGCAGATCGCCCTCTTCACCAAGTTGGCGTGGCCTCCAACGCAGCGTCCAGAACTGAACGAAGCACGGCGATGTGCTCTGGTCCCGCCCCGCAGCAGCCACCTAGGACATTGGCGCCGTCCCTATGCCAGTGACGTGCATGGGCTGCAAAGGCCTCCGGATCGAGGTCATCGCGTAGCGGCAGGGCTGCGGCGACGTAGGTCGCCCAATCGGTGGCGTCGCGCTTTGCCTTGCCGTAGGCGCCCCAATCCGTCGCGACCGGCAGGAAGGTGTTGGCATAACCGCCGACCCGCTTGCCTTGTCCGGTGGCGAGAAGTTCCGGCATCGCGGCCGTGATGCTTTCGGGGGCGCAGCAATTGGCAAGGACGCCCGCGATCGGCAGGTGGGCGATGGCCGCCGCCGCTTCAGTGACGGTTTCGCCGCTGCGTAGCCGGCCCGAGCGATCCTCGTGTAGCGTCCAGGCAACCCACACCGGCTTGCCGAACGAAACCGCGGCGGTCGCAGCAGCCAGCGCTTCGGCGCCGCTCGACATGGTCTCGCAGATGTAAAGATCGACGTAAGGTGCCAGCACTGCGGCCTGCTCGCGATAGAGCGGCAGGAGATGGTCGAAGGAGCCGACCTTGTCTGGCCGGTAGCTGCCGGAATAGGGCGGCAAACTACCGGCGACGGCGACGGGTCGGTCGGCGGAGTCTCTCGCCTCCGCCGCCAGCCGTCCGGCGATCTGATTGAACTCGGTGTAGCGATGTTCGATCCCTTCGTGCGCCATGCGTTCGCGCGCGATGCCATAGGTGTTGGTGGTAATGATGTCAGCGCCGGCAGTGATGAAATCTTCATGCACCTGACGTACGATGTCGGGTGCCAGATCGAGCGCGGTGGCTGACCAGATCTCGGTAAGGATCGGCACGCCGCGCCTCAGCAGCTCGCGGCCGGTGCCGCCGTCGAGCAGCAGCGGTCGGTCGAAGTTGAAGGTCTTGCTCATACGCTCTCTCCCGATCAGGCCAGCCACCAGCGTTCGATGCAGCGCCCGCCGTCGAGCTCCCAGTTGCCGGCTACGGTTGGCTCATGCTGCACTCTGGTGATCATGGCGTAGACGCTGTTGGCGAAGATCGGCACAAGGGCGCCGCCATCGTCGCTGGTGAGCGCCTGCAGGTCGTAATACATCTGACGCCGCTTGGCCTCGTCGGCCTCGACGCGTGCAGCGACCAAGAGTTTGTCGAACTCTTCGTTTTTCCAGCGCGTGTCGTTCAGGGGACTGGCACCGGAGTAGCAGACAGTGAACATCGTGTCCTCGGTCGCGCGGCCACTCCAGTAGCTGGTGTACCAGGGCTTCTTGCGCGCTACGTTCTGCCAATAGCCGTCGCCCGGTTCGCGGATCACGTTTAATGTTATGCCAGCCTTGGCCGCCTGCTGCTGATAGAGCACGCAAAGGTCTACCGCGCCGTTGAACGAGGCATCGGCTGTATGCACGCCGATCGGCACGGCCCCATCTATGCCTGACTTCTTCAGATGGAACCGCGCCTTGTCGAGATCGTAGCTCTTCGCCGGCAGGTTGGGATTGTGGAACGGGTAGGCCGGCGTTATCGGCTGGTCATTGCCGATCAAGCCGTGGCCGCTGAAGACCGTCTTCAGGATGGCCTCGCGGTCGATCGCGTATTTCAGCGCGAGTCGCAGGTCCTTGTTACGGAACGGCTCGGCCGAGGTGTCCATCGGCAGGGAGTAGTGGAGTCGGCCGGCCGATTCCTCGACCTTGAGGCCAGGCCGCTTTGCGAGGAGCTGGACCGTCTTGAGGTCGGCGCGATTGATCAGGTCGACGCGGTTGCTGGTCAGCGCCGCCTGGCGCGCGACGACATCAGCGACGCTGATCATCTCCGCCGAGTCGAGCCATGCCTGCTTGTAGCTGTTGGGCGCGCGTTTCAGGAGCGCCCGCGCGCCGGGTTCGAAGGCCTCGATGACGTAGGGGCCGATGCCGATACCTGAGTGCCAATCCGCCTCGCCGTCCTTGGCCGGCATGATGTTGATGTGATGGTCGGTAAGTGAGGAGGCGAAATCGACCGAGCCCGACGACAGCGTTACGACGACGGTATCCTTGCCGTCGGCCTTGATATCGGTGACGGCACCGAACAGCCCCTTGGCACCCGAACGGCTCTTGTCGCCGCGATGGAAGTTGAGCGACGCGACGACGTCCTCTGCCGTCAGGGGCTTGCCGTTGCTGAACTCGACGCCCTTGCGCAGCTTGAATGTCCAAACCTTGGCGGCATCCGAAGAGACCCACGATTCGGCCGCTTCGCCACGCAGTGTGCCGTTCGGCAGCAGCTCGACCAAGTTGCCGCGTACCGCGTAACCCAGGACGACCATGAAGGTGTCGCTCCACGGTGACGGATCGAGAGAGTCGGTCGTCGAGCCCCCGGCGAGGCCGAGCCGCAGATGGCCGCCCTTGACCGGCGCGGCGCGCGCGGCCTGTTCCCACATCGTCGCCGCCGCTGCGACCGTGGCCCCCATTGCGATGGCGCGCGTCATGAAGTCCCGGCGCGTCCTCGCCTCCGGCTGCGGGATCGCGCCGATCATCCTGCCATTCTGTATGCGCACTGAACTTACCTCTTTGTCGTGCGGCATCGTCGCGTTGGCTCAGCATGTCGGTCAACCAATCGGTCCGCATCTGCGGAATGGAGGTGAGCAGAAGTTGAGTGTGCGGCTGAAGCGGCGGAGCAAGATCTTTCGAAATCGGTCCGAGTGCGACGATACGACCTGCGGCGCAAGGATTTCGTTCGCGATCAGCGGATCGAGGGTGTGACCGTCGACCGTCGGGCTCTTCGATCAGGGCTTGACCGCTGCGCAAGCAAAGAACTCCCCGTGCACGCGCGTAAGAGCGAGAAGGCGCTCGACATCCCGTCAAAAAACGATCTGAAGATTCTCTCATTAGAGAGAGTGGATGCTGCCATCCTATGCGGGAGAACAATGACCCCCGCTGCCGCGCGAAGGCCGCTGTCGAGCGCGCCAGAGTCCCTTCTGACGCGGTAGCACCGGTTTTCCCCACTCGGCAGATTGGAATCGGACGTGAGCGATATCGTTTGGAAGAGTGTGCCCGCGCCTCCTCGCGGCATTGTGCGACGGAATTTCCTGGCGGGAGCCACGTCGGTCGGCCTGTCGGCGGGAGTGATCAATGCCGCCGTGGCGCAGTCGCCGGCGCCGAAAAGGGGTGGCCATCTGCGCCTTGGCCTGGCGGGCGCCTCCACCACCGACAACCACGATTCGGGGCGGTGGGCCGACACCTACATGTTCGTCATCGGCTATGCGACCAAGGGCAGCCTCGTGGAGATCGCACCCGACGGCGCAATCCGCCCGGAGCTCGCGGACTCCTGGGGACCCTCGGATGGCGCGAAGACCTGGACGTTCAAGTTGCGCAAGGGCGTCGAGTTCAGCAACGGCAAGTCCTTCACTGCCGAGGATGTCGTTGCGTCCATCAACCATCACAGGGGCGAGGCCAGCCGGTCGTCCGCGAAGGCCGTCTATGCCGCGATCAGCGAGGTGAAGGCGGACGGCAAGGATGCGGTCGCCATCTCGCTGGATGCCCCCAATCAGGACTTTCCCTACTTCTTCACGGATCCGGCTTTCCACATCATGCCGGCCAAGGATGGCCAGGCCGATTGGGCATCCGGCATCGGCGCGGGGCCCTACATCCTCGAGGAGTTCGCCCCGGGTGTCCGGGCGACCCTGAAGCGCAATCCGAACAGCTACAAGTCGGGCCATCTCGACTCCGCGGAACTGATCGCGATTTCGGATGTCAACGCCAGGCAGGCGGCGCTGACCGGTGGCCAGGTCGACATCATCAACCGCGCCGACCTCAAGACGGCCGCGCTGCTCGGCCGCCGCCGGGGAATCCGGATCGAGGAAGTCTCCGGCCGCCTGCACTACTCGCTCTCGATGAACACCTCGATCGATCCCTACAGCAATCGCGACCTCAGGACGGCGCTGAAGCACGCGATCGATCGTGAGGCGTTGCTCAAGACGGTGTTTCATGGCTACGGGCAGGTCGGCAACGACCAGCCGATCACGCCGTCCTATCGCTATTATAATTCGAATCTGGCGCCGCCACCCTACGATCCCGACAAGGCGCGCTTCTTTCTCAAGAAGTCGGGGTTCGATGCGATTCCGATCGCCTACCATACTTCGGAGATTGCGTTCGCCGGAGCGCTCGACTTTGCGACGCTCTATCAGCAGCAGGCGGCCAAGGCGGGGATCAACCTCAACGTCGTGCGCGAACCGGCCGACGGCTACTGGTCGCGCGCGCGCAACCTTCCTTGGTACACCACCTATTGGAGCGGCCGGGCGACAGAAGACGTCATCTTGACGGTCATCTATTCGGAAAACAGTCCATGGAACAACAGCCGCTGGCGCAATCCCGAGTTCAACAAGATCCTGGTCGCCGCCAGGTCGGAGGTTGACGAGGGCCGGCGTGGGACTCTGTATCACGAGATGCAGAGGTTGATCAGCGAGGACGGAGGCACGGTCATCCCGCTCTTCGCCAAGTTCGTGAACGCGGTCTCCGACAAGGTCCGGCACGGCCCGATCGTCGCCAGCAACATGGACCTGGACGGCAACCGGATCCTCGAACGCTGGTGGATCGAACACTGAGCGGGAACGCGGGACGGGATCCGGAGGTCTCGCTTGAGTTGGTTGATCGTTGAAAGAATAGCGCTGGCCATCCTTACGGCATTTCTCGTGTCCGTGCTGATCTTCGCCGGCACGGAGCTTCTGCCCGGCGACTTGGCGGAGGCTGTCCTGGGGCAGTCCGCGACGCCCGAGGCCCTCGAAGCGATCCGGCGGTCGTTGGGTCTGCATGACCCGGCGCATCAGCGCTATCTGCGCTGGCTGGCGGGATTCCTGACCGGCGATCTCGGAACGTCGCTGACCAGTGGGCGTCCGGTGGCCGCCGAACTTTCCCTGCGCCTGGCGAATACTTTCTTCCTGGCCGCCGTCGCCGCGGTCATCGCCGTGCCGCTCGCACTATCGATCGGCATCGCATCGGCCATCTGGAAGGATGGCTGGTTCGACCGCATCGCGACGGTCGTCTGCGTGACGGCCATCTCGGTTCCCGAATTCCTCATAGGTTATCTGCTGATCCTTTTTGTCGCCCTGGAACTGGGCTGGTTTCCAAGCCTTTCATCGGTCGCCGTGGACGCCGGGGTGGGCGAGCGGCTTCGCGCGGTCGCCTTGCCGGCTACCACGGTAGTTCTCGCGGTGCTCGGCTACATCACGCAGATGACGAGAGCCTCGGTTCTCGACGTCATGTCCCGCCCTTACATAGAGATGGCATATCTCAAGGGCCTGGCGCCGTGGCGTATCGTGCTCGTGCATGCCTTGCCCAACGCGCTTGCCCCGATCATCCAGGTTGTCGCCTTCAATCTCGCCTACCTTGTGATTGGCATCGTCCTGGTCGAGGTCGTGTTCGTCTATCCCGGCGTTGGCCAGTATCTGGTCGACGCGGTGTCCAAGCGCGACGTGCCCGTCGTGCAGGCCTGTGGCCTGATCTTCGGCGCTACATATATCGGTCTCAACGTGCTCGCAGATCTCATGGTCATCTTCGTGAATCCCCGGCTGCGCCATCCACGCTGACGATGAAGTCGCTACCGGTAACCACATTTCAAGGCATCTCCGGCTTCGGTATCGTCGGAGTCATCCTGCTGGCGGTGATCTTCGCGCCGTTCATCGCCCCTCATTCGGACACCGCCCTCGTCGGCGAGGTCTGGGCGCCGATCAGCGACAAGGCGTGGCTCGGCCTGGACAATCTCGGCCGGGACATCTTCTCCCGGCTGCTCTATGGCGGCCGGATCACTCTAGCCGTTGCCTTCGCCGCCACGGCCTCGATGTTCGTCCTCGGATGCTCGGCCGGTTTTGCCGCTGCCGTGGCCGGCAAGTGGGTCGACACCGTCCTGGCGCGCACCTGCGATGCATTGATGGCGATACCGACCCTGATCTTCGCCCTCGTCCTGCTGTCGATCGTCGGCTCGTCCATTCCGATGCTGATCGGGACGCTGGCGGTGCTGGGCTCCACGCGGGTTTTCCGGATCAGTCGGGCGCTGGCGGGAAACATCGCCGCCCACGACTATTTCGAGGCGGCCAGGCTGCGCGGAGAAGGCCTCATCTGGCTGATCTTCTTCGAGGTCCTGCCAAACGCCCTGCCGCCTCTGATTGCCGAATTTGGCCTCCGCCTGTGCAGTGGTTTCCTTTTCATTGCGGCATTGAGCTTCCTTGGCCTCGGGATCCAACCGCCGCTTGCCGATTGGGGTGGGATGGTGCGCGACAATGCCTCGGCGATCATGTTCGGCGGCATGGCGCCGCTGGTTCCCGCAGCCGCCATCAGTCTGTTCGCGGTCGGCGTCAACCTGCTCGTGAACTGGGCCGTGGCTCGCAGGACCGAATGAAGCTCCACATGGCGGCGCCAATTCTCAGCATCGAGTCCCTGCGCGTCGAGGCGATCGGCGCGCGCGGGCGCACCGCACGGCCCTTGGTCGACGGCATCGACTTGTCGGTGGCCCCGGGCGAGGTCGTCGGGCTGATTGGAGAGTCAGGTGCAGGCAAGTCCACGCTCGGGCTGGCGGCGCTCGGCTACATCCGCCCCGGCTGTGCGGTCACGAGGGGGCGGGTTATCTTCGACGGTCAGGACCTCGGCGCGATGGCGCCGGCCGAGTTGCGTGCGTTGCGCGGCTCCCGGATCGCCTACGTCGCCCAAAGTGCGGCGGCGACGTTCAATCCGGCAATGCGGCTGGGACGGCAGGTCGCCGAAGCGCTCGTCCAGCATCGGGCCATGCCCTGGGAGGAAGCCTATCGCCGCGCTGGCGAACTGTTCGCCGAGCTCGATCTGTCCTCCCCCGAGACATTCGGCCAGCGCTACCCGCATCAGGTGTCGGGTGGCCAACTCCAGCGGGCCATGATCGCCATGGCGATGTCGTGTGACCCCGAGCTTCTGATCCTCGATGAGCCGACGACGGCGCTCGATGTGACGACGCAGATCGAGGTGCTCGCCGCAATACGTCGTACGTTGCGCCGTCGCGGTGCCGCGGGCCTCTACATCACGCACGATCTCGCGGTCGTGGCACAGCTTGCCGACCGGCTGGTCGTGTTGCGGCACGGCCAGTTCGTCGAATCCGGGTCGACCCGGCAGATCCTCGAGCATGCGACCCAGGAATATACGCGGCGCCTGGTGGCGGTACGCGCCGCCCACGAGGCCCGTGTCGTTCGCGAAGAGGCGGCGCCGTCGCTGCCCGTGCTGGCCGTTCGGCATGTCACGGCCGGCTATCGCCGGCAGCCCAGCACCCTCGTCGACGTTTCGCTCTCGCTCGACGCCGGTGACACGCTCGCGGTCGTCGGCATGTCGGGCAGCGGCAAGAGCACGCTGGCGCGCGTGCTTTGCGGTCTGATAGCCCCGCACACGGGGGTGGTCGAATTTCACGAGACCGCGCTGGCTCCGGACTTCCGTCGTCGCAGCCGCGAGGATCTCCGGCGCCTGCAGATGATCTATCAGCTGCCCGACACCGCGCTAAATCCCCGCCAGACGGTCGGCCGGATACTGGGAAGGGTCACCACCTTCAGCGTCGGCTTGCGGGGCGCCGCCGCAAGGCGGCGTGTCGAGGAATTGCTCGATCTAGTCGGGTTGCCGCGCGACTTCGTGCATCGGCTGCCGGGTCAATTGTCGGGTGGCCAGAAGCAGCGCGTCTGCATCGCACGAGCTCTGGCGGCGGAGCCTGATGTCATCATCTGCGACGAGATCACGTCGGCGCTGGATCCAATCGTGGCTGACGAGATCCTGTGCTTGCTGCGAGATCTCCAAGTGAAGACGGGTGCGGCATACATCTTCATCACGCACGACATCGATGTCGTTCGCCGCGTCGCCAGCGATGTGGCCGTGCTCCAGGAGGGCCGGATCGTTGCCATGGGCCCCCTGTCGAAGGTCTTCAATCCGCCGCTTCATCCCTACACGGAGCTGCTGCTCTCCTCGGTACCACAGTTGCGAAGCGACTGGCTGGGGGATGTCCTAGAGAGCCGTGAAGGCAAGCCGTCGTCCACCACGGCGGCGAGGGGGGAGGGCTCGTTCCGGGGCAGCGACACCTCGACCGCGACGCCGCTTCCTTCGTTACGGTGATCCTCGAAGGCGAGTTGCTCGTTGCCTCCACCATCGATGGCGATCAAAGGGTCTCGGCGACAAGTTGAGCTCCGAGCATGATGAGCAGGAGAAGGCCGATTCCACGGCCCAGGCCTTGCCAGCCCCAGACTCCTACGGCTCCGCTTCCAAGCGGAGGTCCCATCAATGCGCCTCCAGCACCGAACTGCGTCAGCAATCCATGGGCGCCTGCCACACGAGCACCCGCGAGGATGGGTACGGCTTCTCGAGATGGGGATGATGCCGATATTTCAGCGGCATGAGATTGCGGGAATACCCGCTCAGGAAGGCGAACGGCTTGCGAAGCGCTGCGAGCGCTTCCACCAGTTCGAAAACGCGTTGGTCATCGCCCAAACGAACATCGAGCAAGGCGGCGTCTATCCGGTTATCAGCAACGGCTGCAAACGCGTCTCCTACTGAGCAAGCTGGCCCAACGACCGTATAGCCTTCGTCGGCCAGAAGGCCACAAAGGCTGGCTGCCACCGAAGAATCGTCCTCGACGACGAGGATGACATATTGGTCGGCCGAAAAGGACGTCGTGATGCAGCCTAATGTCCTTGCTGCTTGCGATCCATACCTGCGTCTCCGTCTCCATCAATGACCGAACAGCAGATAGCTCCGGTCGGCGCCGCGGCGCTCCCGCGATTCCTCGGTCCAGCCGACGGCGCGGCGGTAGCTCCCAAGCGCGCCGCTCTGCTTCAGCGCGGCGATGTCGATGCGCTGCGGCACATCTGCGAAGGGAGACACGAACAGTGCGTCCTCCGGGCAATAGAGCTCGCACATGAAGCACGTTTGGCAATCGCCCTGGCGTGCGATGACGGGAATGCCGTCGGTCTTGGCGAAGACATTGGTCGGGCAGACACTCACGCAGATATCGCAGGCGGTGCAGCGCTCGGGGTCAATCACCTCGATCATTCAGCGGCCTCGGCATAGGCAGCGGTCAGCGGCTGCGCTGCCGTCCACACCTCATCGAGCCCGCCCGTCGTGATGTAGTGATGCTGGCGGTCGTCCTGATCGGGAAAGTCGTCGCGGCGATGCATGCCGCGGCTCTCCTGTCGCGCGAGGGCGCTGTGGTACATCCAGCGCGCTGTGGCGAGCATCGCCACGCTCTCGCGTGTGCGCAGCGCATCGGCGCGCGATGCCGCATCGGCGTGGGAGGCGACGCGCCAGTAGCTGCCGAGGCGCTGCAACGCACCGGTCAACCGCCCAGCCTCGCGAAAATAGTTCAGCTCGTAGGGGAACACTTCGCCCTGAACGGCGGTCGCGATCTCCGTCGGCCGGACGGGCCTGCCCCGTCCTGCGCGCAGGCCGACCGTCCCGGCCGGTGATACCGTCCGCTGCCTTTGCCCGGCATGGCGGGCATGGTCCGCCGCGCCCTGTCCAGCCCAGTACCCGGACGACATCGCCCAGGCTGCATTGTGACTGCCGCCGCCGGTGAAGCCGCCGCAGATCAACTCGCGCGTTGCCGCATCGCCCGCCGCGTAAAGGCCGGGCACGCTGGTCGCACAGCTCGCATCGACGATGCTCAGGCCGCCGGTGCCGCGTATCGTTCCCTCGAGACGTAGTGCGATGGCAAAGCGCTGCGTGAAGGGATCGATGCCGGTCCGGTCGAAAGGCAGGAAGAAGTTCGGCTGCGACAGTCGCATGGCGCGCCGGGTCTGCTCGTCCGCTCTGTCGAGCTGAGCGTACACGGGCCCCTCCAGCAACGCGCGGGCGATCGCGGAGCGCCCACCTTTCGCGGCAGCGCCGGGAACCGGGCTGCCATCGGCATGGCTAAAGCTCGCCCAGCCATAAAAGAGCGTCTTGGTCACCGATCCGAACGCCGGCGAGATCGCATAGGGATTCGAGAATTCCATGCCCGAGAATTCAGCGCCGACCTCGGCCGCCATCAGATATCCGTCGCCGGTGAGCACGTTTGCGCCAAGTGTCTTGCTGAGAAAGGCGCAGCCGCCCGTCGCCATCACCACCGCTCCTGCGCGCACGGTCCACAGGTCTTCCTTTTGGCGCCGCAGTCCGGCCGCTCCGGCGACGGCGCCGCCTTCGTCCACCAGCAACTCCAGGGCGGGGCAGTGGTCGAGGATCGTCACGCCGGCCTGCTTGATGCGCTTGCGCATCAAACGCATGTACTCGGGGCCCTGCAGCGAGTTGCGTTGCGGCATGCCGGCGTCGTCGACGGGGTAGGGGTAGCCCCATTCGGCCAGCCGGTTGCTTTGCTCGTAGGTGCGGTCGAGCACGCGTGCCATCCAGCGCCGATCCTGGAGATAGCCACCCATCTTCTCACGGTCGGCCATGGCCTTCTCGCGCAGGGCCGGGTCCGGACCGACATACCAGACACCGGTTCCGGCCGCGGCCGTGGCCCCGGAGGTGCCACAGAATCCCTTGTCGGCCAGAACCACGCGTGCGCCACTCTCCGCAGCGCCCAGGGCAGCCCATGTCCCCGCCGGGCCGCCGCCTAGGACCAGCACATCGGCTTCGAGCGCGAACGAGGTTGAACTGTCATGGGTTCTAGCGCGGTGGATGGAGCGACTGGCCATCGATTAGATGTCTCCGTGAAGCAGGCACGCTCCGTGTCGGACAATCCAGACGTCGCCCTGGTGGCCGGCCGTCAGTCTTCGAGAGACGCTATTGCATCTCGGTCAGAAAGAGGTTCCAAACTTGGGGGCGATCGGGAAAGGCTCTGATAGCGTCCTTTTTTGCCGGAGAAATCCGCCAGCAATGCTCTTGAGCAGCGACCAACAGGGATTGCGGCCGCATAGAGTGCCCCGAATCCCGGTTGGTCACGCCGCTGCCTTTCAGGACAGGACGTCGACGACGACCCGTTTGGCGAATTTCTGCGAATCGACGGTCGGCTTGATGACGCCGACAGTCTTCAGGTCGTCGATGTAGAACGCGATTTCCTCCTCGAAGCTGCGATGCACCGGATGATGGTCGCTGGTCACCGACTCGAGCATCTTGGCGAGGTCGGATCCACGGTGCTTGGGCGCGTAGGGCGCGAAAATCTCCCCCGACTCCTCCGGATTCTCGCTGGCCCACTGGGCGGCTTCGACCACCGCCTTCGTTATCGCGGCCGCTACAGGCTTTTCCTTGCGGATCAGGCTGCCGCGAATGCCGAGCACGCAGCAGGCCAGCTTCTCGTAGCCGCCTTCCAGGTTGTTGGCGATCTCGACCAGCCCGTTGTCGCGCTTAAGGACGTAGGCCAGCGGATCGCTGGTGCTCAACGCGTCGATCTCTCCTTTCTTCAGGGCCACTCCGAGTATGTCGGACGGGAACTGCCTCCATTCGACGTCCGTGACGGGGTCGATGCCCTTCTTTTTCAGCACGATCGAGAAGAAGTTCTTGTCCACGCCGGAGATGTCGCCGACGCCGAGCCGCTTGCCGCGCAGATCGGCGAGGCTCTTCAGGCCGGAAGCGGGTGCCGTGAGGACGTGCATGCAGCCTCCGTGCGTGCCGGCCGTCAGCTTCACGTCGAAGCCCTGCTCCATCGGCTTCAGCCATCTGAGCGCCATGCCGACGCCCGCATCGGCCTTGCCGGTGGAGATCGCCTCCAGGAGCACGTCGGTCGACCCCGCCCAGTTCACGAACTCGACATCGAGATTGTGCTTCTTGAAGAAGCCGCGCTTGTCGGCGACCGGCACGGCGATGTGGCAAAGCGCGCTCGGCATCCAGGCCAGCGTGACCTTGCGCGGCGGCCCAGCCAGCGGCTCGGCATCCGCGGCCCAGCTTCTCAGCCCCGGCGCCATCACCCCGGCCGCCGACGTCGACAGCAGGAGATGGCGCCGCGATAGCGCCTTTCCGAATCGCCTCATGTTTACCCTCCAACATAAATGCTGTGCCAAGAATTACACTCCGTAATAGAGTGGTCAAATATGATATACGTCGTTAAATAGTTATTAATGTCGTTTTTGAGGGTCAGAAGGATCAGCTTTATGCAGCGAGTGCAGAACGCCGACCATGCCGGTGGTCACCTCACCGGTTGGGGAGCGACCCAGGGCAGGAACTCGTCGCATGGCATCGGCCGTCGCCTGGTCCTTGCGTTGCCGGTCGTGCTGGCCACGGTAACCGAGGCGCTCGCCAACGAAGATACGATAGACATGAGCCGCGCAGTGTTCGTGGTGATGGCCGGTTCGACCGTCGTACCGTTCATCGATCCGGACACCGACCGCATCGCGGGAACCGTCGATGTCGGCGTCGTGCCACATCAGGTCGAGCTGGCATCGTCGATCAGCAAGCTGCTTGTCATCGACGGGAAGTCTGCCAAGGTGAATGTCGTCGACGTGGTCGCCAACGAGATTCGCTCGATACCGCTGGACTTAGTCCCCGGTCGCATCGCGGTCAGCGTCGACGGTCTGACTGCAGCTTTGGCCGATTCCGGCACGGGGCGCGTCGTCTTGCTCGATCTCTTGCGGCGTCGGTCGCTCGGCGCCATCGACGGCGGCGCGCCGGTGCGCGACATGGTCTTCAGCACTGACAACCGTACGCTCTACGTCTCGCGCAAGGACCAGGATTCCATCGGCGCCATCGAGGTCGCCGCTGCTGGGCAGGAGGCCCGCATCGCCTCGGGCCTTCCCCATGGCGGCCTCGCGCTCAGCCGGTCGCCCAACGGGCGGCGGTTGTTCGTGCAGCCCGATGGCAGTGCGGGCGTCGGCGTGCTCGATCTGGAGCGCAGCCGGCCGCTCGCGCCGATCGAAGCTGGCCGCACCTCCACCGTCGCGTTCCCTTCCGGCACCGGCGCGTATCTGCTGATCGCGGACAACGAGCGTGCGACCTTGACGGTGATCCGCGACGGTACCGCGGCAACTGCCACGCTGTTGAAAGGCGCGACAGGCGTCGACACCATCTATACAGCGTGGTTCGACACCTTGGCGCTGGTTCCCAGCACGTCGGCCAAGGCCGTCCTGCTGTATGATCTCGACGCCCTGAAGCCCGCCGGCGTTGTTCGACTTCCGGCGGCGCCGGCGCGGGGCGCAGTGACGCCCGACGGCAAGAAGCTCTATCTGCCGGTGCCCGAGGCCGGCAAAGTCGTGGCGATCGACGCGCGACGGCGCAGGCTGGCGGCGTCGATCACGGTGCCGGGCACTCCCGAAACCGTGCTGCTGGCCGGAAGCTACGGCATCTGCCATTGACCTGCCTGACAGCGGCGTTGGGTTGCCAATGATGCCGGCTAGGCAGCCCGGGCCGCATGTCGCGGCTCGAGGCTGGTCAGCGCCGGCAGCGACGCCAGCGGAATGTCGAGATGGTAGGACAAGATCTCGCGGCGGAAATCGTCGTAGATCGCCACGTGATTGCGCGTATCGATGCGCGACGAGCGCTCCAGCAACGCCCAGGAGTCGCGCAGATAGGGATTGAGAATGTTCTGGAGCGCCTCGTCCGCGCGCAGGATCTCCGCCACCCATTCCTCACGCTCGGCCGATGCGGCGGCGTCGAACTTGCGCAGCCACCATTCGGTGATCTTGATCCTGTGGAACTGCTCGTCCGGCACGATGCGATCCTCGGCAAAGGAGCGGAAAGGAAGATCCGCGACCTGGGAGGTGCGCCGGCGGATCAGGACCTTCGGCAGAATGTGATGCTCGTAGTGCAGTTCCCAGGCCAGGAAGCCCTGCCAGCTGCCGCCAGCGATGTCGCCGACTCGATCCCAGTGGCCGGCGACCGCCTTCTCGATGCGGGCGATCTCGTCCCGCCCGCTGATCGCGGCCAGCCTGTCGCGTGACGCCCACGCATGGGCGCCGTCGTCGCCGATTTGCCGCGACAGCACGAGCTGGAAGTCGGGGTCGTCGCGGAACAGGCGATCCACAGCGCGGGCGGCGAGCTGAACGATGAACAGGTCGTGCGCGGCGCTCCAGGTGTAGAAATCGACCAGCGCTTCCTTCTCCTCCGGCGTGGCGGCATCGCGCGGCGGCGCACTCCGCGCGAGCGGGATGTTGGGCGCGTGCCGGCCCGTCACGCGATTGAAGAGAGTTTCTTCGAAGGCGCCGTTGTAGGTCGGTCTCGAACCTGGATTGGACATCGCGGGATGCTCCTTGGCTTGGATGGTCGCTGCTAAGGTATCGTCTGTGAGAAACAAAAGTTAAATCACGTTCCAGCAACGTATGAAGCAGTTATCGTCGCAGCGCGCGTCTTTCCAGCATCTCCGGCGGACAAAAAGAATATTAACTATTTTGGGGCGTCATCACGAAACAGATCTTCTTCGAGTCGCAGGCGACATCGTCTGTTTGCCTCCTTTCAAATTGTCTGGTTCATCAATGGCCAGCCGCCTGACGATGTCCGCCGCTAGATCGGTGCGGTCACGGCGCGCCCACGCCGCGATGCGCCGATCCGCCTTCGCTCTGTCGGCCTTCGTCGTGGCCCGCGAGACCGACGCTGAGGCGGAGGAGGAACTGCGCTATCTACTGCGCTAACTGTTGAGCCTGCTGGAGCCCGACGCGCTGTGGCGCCAGACGATGGCGTCCTTCGGCAAGACCTATCTCGGCGTGCTTGGTGCTTAGGCCCGGCTACAGGCCGGCGAACAGCGGCGTCGACAGGTACCGTTCGGCAAACGAGGCGGCGATGCCGACGATTTGCTTCCCGGTATTCTCCTGTCGCCGGGCGAGGTCGAGCATTGCGTGCAGCACTGCGCCGGACGATATGCCGACCGGCAATCCTTCGACAGCCGCGCAGCGTCGCGCGGCGGCCAATGAGTCCGCTTCCGACACCGTCATGACCTCGTCGATCAGCGAGCGGTCCAACACCTTGGGCGTGAAGCCGGCACCTATGCCCTGGATGCCGTGCGCGCCCGGACTGTCGCCTGACAAGACGGCGCTTTCGCGCGGCTCGATGCCGACGATGCGCAGGCCCTGCCGACGCGGCCTTAGTGCACGGGCGATCCCGGTCAACGTGCCGCCGGTGCCGATGCCGCCGACCACGATGTCGACCTTGCCGGCCGTGTCGCTCCAGATCTCCTCGGCTGTCGACGCCTGGTGAGCGTCGGGATTCGCCGGGTTGTCGAACTGCCGGGCGATCCACGCTTTGTCCGTCCGGGCTAGGATTGCGTCGGCGCGGGCGATCGCTCCCGGCATGCCCTGTCGAGCCGGCGTGGTCTCCACCTGGGCGCCGAGTAGGCGCAGGAGCTTGCGCCGCTCTGCCGAGGCGCCCTCGGGCATCACCACGATCAGCCGGTAGCCTTTCGCGGCGGCGACGAAGGCCAGGGAGATGCCAGTGTTGCCTGACGTCGGCTCGACGATCGTGGTCCGGCCCGGGGCGATCTCGCCCGCCTGTTCCGCCGCCTCCACCATCGCGAGCCCGATGCGGTCCTTGATCGAACCGAGCGGATTGAAGAATTCGAGCTTGAGCGCAATATCGGCCGTGAGCGCGTCGGCGGCCTTGAGGCGCGGCAGGCCGACCATTGGCGTGCCGCCGACGAGGTCGAGCACGCTTGCGAACAGCCGTCCACGCGGCACGACCGGCCGCGTGCGTGGCGCGGACCTGCGGCGCGGCTGTGAAACCTTGCGGGCCATGGGGCGAGCTAGATCACGAAGTTGAGCGGCATGGTGACCGGTCGTTGCAGCCCGGCCCTGGCCGCCCGTTTCAGCAGATCCTCGATGGTCAGGGCCCCAGCATGGGCAAGCAGGCCGGCATCGAGCTCGTCCCAAAGCGGCTCGATCACGGCACGATGCAACTTGCCGGAAAGATCGAGGCTGCTGTCGTCCATGCTGTCGAGGCCGACGGCAATGGCATCGGAGGCCCGGATAAGTCGGGCGGCCCGGCCCAAGCGATAGCCACCGTTGGGCCCGCGCACGCTGTCCAGCAGCTGGTTGCGCGACAGTGCCTGCAGCACCGGCTCAAGCGTCCTGCGCGCCACACCCGTCCGCCGTGCGAGCTCGGCCGCATTCACCACGGTATCGCCGCCACTGTGAAAGGCGACGTCCACGACGATCGCCAGCGCGACCATTCCACGATCCCGACGCGTTAGATGCATCGGCCCCGAGACCCTCCCTGTCGTCTTTGCGGGATCAGCGTATAGAGGTAGCGTGGCAGTTAGTCCATCCTGCCGGTAGCCGGATCGGCGAAAGGATTATCCGGGAGATCGGGCTTGGGAAGACAGATTATGCGCAGTTCCTGCGGCGCACGGCGGCCAGGCTTGTCGAGGCCGGCGCCGCACAAGGTCGCGGGCTCGTCGAGGAAAGATCGCTGCTGGGAATCCCGGGGCCTTTGACGGGGTTGAGCCTGGGGTGATGGAGGTCGCGGGCCGGCGGCTCGAACCATGACCGCCCCGCCAGCAGACGGGTTGGCCCCGGCACAGGGGTGGTATGGCGCCGGCATCGGGACCCCAGGGGTGCCCGGCCAAGAGTTGCTGCACACGCCGCTTCGAGGGCGCCGAGCCGGCAGAAACCACTGTGTCGAGCTCGTCGTCCAGGTGTTATGCGAAAGGATTGCTCGTGTTTTATCTCACTGCTACGTCCAGTGGGTTAAATCGTTCATTCATAGAATGAAGTGGAATTGGGCAGCAGGCGATCACTGAGAGGCCTTCTATCCACGTCCCGGGCGCTTCACGAGGCCGTGCGCTCGTCGCCAATATCGTCCCCGAGCCGCAGGGTTTGGGCGCACGCATTGCGATTTCCGCGCCCGCGGTGGCGATCTCCAACAACATCTTCGACCCGCTGTTCGAGTATGACGCCGACTTCAGACCGCAGCCTGCGCTGGCAACAAGCTGGTAGGAACTCGATGAGGGCAGGACGCCAATCCTGAATCTCCGAAGGGGAGCCACTTGGCACGACGGCAAGCCATTCACTTCGGCGGACGTCCAGTATTCGATTCGCGAATTGCTGAAGAAGGTGCATCTGCGTGGCGGCGTGCAAATAACATCTCCAATGACCGTCGAATTTGTTGATTTATGCCCTTGAGATCGGAAGATCGAAGTCCCTAGTCTTGAAGTCTCAAGAGACGAAGTTGGTTTCCCATGTGGTTTCCGGGTGCGCTTTGCCGCAGATCACAACCAGGATCGAGCGGGATCGTTGATGTTTCGGCCTGATTTGTTCGGTTTCGTCCTCCACTCCTCAGGCGTTCGCAATCGGCTTCGACCCAGACGCGCGACAGTGGGCGCGCGGCATGCCCGACGATCTGTTGTTCTTGCGACGGCTGCGCTCCTGACGGCGTGGAGCGCGGCCGGTTTCGTGGCCGACAATGCGGCAGCGGAGCCGCCGCGTACAGGCGGGACGCTGAATTTCGGAATCGCGACCGATACTGCGATCATCGATCCGTCGATCACCGGAAGTTCGATCACCGCGCTCATCACGCGCAACGTCGTCGATTCGCTGGTCGGTCAGGCCGAGGACAATCGTTTCACGCCCTGGCTTGCCGAGCGCTGGGAGGTCAACAGCGACAATACGCGTTACACCTTTCACTTGCGCCAGGGGGTGACCTTCAGTGACGGAACGCCGTTGGATGCGGCGGCGGTCAAATACAATTTCGATCGCATCCTCGATCCCAAGACCACCTCGAGCTACGCGAAGTCGCTGCTCGGGCCCATCGACAGCATCGCGGCGCCCGACGAGCGCACCGTTGTGTTCGCCTATGGGCAGCCGTTCGCCCCGCTGCTGCAGGGACTGAGCCTGCCCTACCTCGGTATCCAATCACCCGCTTATCTGCGAAAGGCAAAGAGCACGACCAACACCGTCGTCGGCTCAGGCCCTTTCGTGCTGGATAGCTTCACCAAGGGAAGTGGCAGCCGCCTGAGCAAGCGGGCCGACTACAATTGGGCGCCGGGTTACGCCGCGCATGCTGGGCCGGCGCATCTCGACGCCATCGTCTTCAGGTACCTGCCGGAAGCGTCGGTCCGGCTCGGCGCGTTGGTCAGTGGTCAGATTCAAGCGATCGATGACATCCCGCCCGCGAACCGCCGCTCGATCCAGGCGAACGATCGGTTGCAGGTCGTGACCCGGGAAAATCCGGGCGTCAATCGCAGCCTTTTCCTCAACACGTCCAAGGCTCCCTTCGAAGACATCAACGTTCGCCGGGCATTCCAGAGCGCCGTGGACGTCGCATCGGCGGTGAAGGCGGCCTATTTCGACAGCGTGAGGCCGGCCGACAACATCCTCGCTCCGTCGACGCTCTACTACGATCCGGCGATCGTGTCGCAATGGGGCCTGGACCTCGCGAAGGCAAACCGGCTGCTCGAAGAAGCCGGATGGACGCGGAAGGATGCCGGCGGCATCCGCACCAAGGACGGACGGCGACTGAGCGTGCATCTTGTCTACAACAGCGCCGCCGTCAGCGCTTCGGACGTAACTCTGACCCAGGCGATCCAGTTCGCGGTCAAGAAGGCCGGCTTCGATCTGCAGCTCGAGCCGGTCGATGCGGGCGGCTACGCAGCCCGCACCGCGGCCAACGATTACGATATAGCCTCCTTCTATTTCGTGCGTGCGGAACCCGATATTCTGCGAACCGTATTCCACTCGGCCTATATTCCACCGAACGGTGCGAACGTCACGCGGGTCAGCAGTCTCGATGAGAAGCTGAACGAAGCTGTAGGCGCGTCGAGTGACGAACGCCAGCGTCTCTATGCCGAGATCCAACGGCGGATCATCGGCGAGGCGTATGCGGTGCCGCTCTACATCGCGGCCTACCATCTCGGAGCCTCGAAGAGGCTTCGCGGTATCAGTTGGGCCACGAACGCGAAACCGAATCTCTATGACGCCAGCCTCGACCCGTAACCAGGTGCGCTGGGGATTGAAGCACCTCGGCCTCGTCCTCGCGGTCCTGTGGGGCGCAGCCACGATCACCTTCATTGCGGTCAAGCTCATTCCAGGCGACCCGGTCACGATCCTGACCGGCGGCGAGAACGTGGTGGACGAGGCCGAGCGGGCGGTCCTGATTCGGCAGTACGGGCTGGATCAGACGCTGCTCGTGCAATATGCGCGCTATCTCGCCAACGCGCTGGTCGGCAATTTCGGCGAGAGCTACCAGTATCGCCAGCCGGTGATCGAGGTGATCCTCGAGGCGGCCGGTCCGACGCTTCAGCTCGCAAGCGGCGCAGTCCTGCTGGCCTTGTGCCTGGCCGTCACCAACGCACTCGCGACCGCCGGCCGCCGAAGGGGGCTCCGCACCGTGCTCGCCGGACTCGAGCTCACTCTGTTGAGCACACCGGTGTACTGGATCGGCATCGCATTGCTGGCGGTATTCAGCTTTCGGCTGCACTGGTTCCCGGTGACCGGCAACGATGGTTTTGCGGCGCTTGTGCTGCCGACGATCGCGCTCAGCTTGCCGTTGGCCGCGCTGCTCGGTCAGGTGTTGCGGGACGGCTTGGAAGAGGCGCTGTCGCAGCCCTTCGCCCTGACGGTCCGAACCAGGGGCGTGAGCGAGATCGCGCTTCGTGTCCGCCATGGCCTGCGTCATGCCGCGCTGGCCGTCTCGACCTTGACCGGCACGTTGCTCGCCAGCGTCCTGGGAGGCTCCATTCTGACGGAGACGGTTTTTGGCCGATCCGGCATCGGTCAGATCACCCTGCAAGCCATCATGACGCGCGACATGCCTCTCGTGCTGGGCTTGGTAATGATGTCGGCGCTGATCTTTGTCGTTATCAATCTGTTGATCGATGCCTTCTACCTGCTCATCGACCCGCGTTTGCGGCGAGCCAAGGCATGAGCGGGAGCGAACGCGCGGTCTCGCTGATGAGCGTGCTCCTTGCTGGTGCCGGACGGCGTCATCCGTGGAGAGCGCCCGGGCTCCTGCTGCCGTTGGCTTTTGTTCTGCTCCTTGTGGCGGCGACGTGCGTACCGCAATGGTTCACGGCGTTGCCGCCCGATGCGGTGGATACGGACGCCATCCTGCAACCACCGGGCCCCGATCACTGGTTCGGGACCGATGAACTGGGGCGCGATCTTTTCTCCCGGGTGATCTACGGGACCTCGAAGTCGCTGACCATCGGCCTCGGTGCGACGGCGATCGCCTGCCTGGGCGGAATCACGCTCGGCGCGGCAGCGGCGTTGGCCCCCTCGGTCGTGCGCCGGATGCTGGTCCGGCTGATCGATATCCTGCTGGCGTTTCCAGAGCTTCTGCTGGCGCTTCTCGTGATTGCCGTGCTCGGGCGGGGACCGGTCAACACCCTGCTCGCAGTCGGGCTGTCGCATATCGCGGGTTATGCGCGGCTGATACGTTCGCAGGTTCTCCAAGTGAGACTTTCAGGTTACGTCGAGCATGCGGTGACGCTCGGCGAGCATCCCTGGACCATTGTCGTCAGGCATATCGTGCCCAACACCATCCGGCCATTGCTGGTCCTGGCCACGATCGGGGTGGGGACCTCTGTACTCTCCGCATCGGCGCTGAGTTTCCTCGGTCTCGGGGTGGTGCCGCCTGAGGCCGAATGGGGCGCACTGCTGGCCAATGGTCGCAATTTCCTCGATGTTGCGCCATGGACGAGTCTGCTGCCGGCGACGGTAGTCGCGGTGTCGGTCATCTCGATCACGTTGCTGGGCCGTCGGTTGCAGGTCTTGCTGGCCAAGGGCGACGTGCCGTGACGGTCTCCGTCACCGAACGCCGCCACGAAGCCGATCCCCCGTCACTGGCGTCTGCGCCGCTCCTTCATGTCGAGGATCTGCGCGTCGCTTTTCCGACTGCGCAAGGGCGGATCGAGGCGGTTCGAGGCATCTCCTTTGGCATCAGCCCCGGCGAGGTTCTCGCGCTGGTCGGGGAATCGGGCTCGGGAAAATCGGTGACTGCGCGCGCCCTCGTCGGTCTCGCCGGGCCGAGAGCTCAGGTCGAAGCGGGCGCCATGACGATCGTCGGTCACGACGGGCGGGGCGTCGACCTGCTCCGCCTTGCGCCGCGCGCCTGGCGCACAGTGCGTGGCCGGGAGATCGGCTTCGTCCTGCAGGATGCGCTCGTCTCGCTCGACCCTTTGCGCACCGTCGGGCGCGAGATCGCGGAGCCGCTCCTCGCTCATGACCTGATGCCGAAATCCGGCGTGGCCGCCGAGGTCAAAGCTCTGCTCTTGCGCGCCGGCATTCCCGATCCGGACGTCCGTGCCGCCCAATATCCTCATGAGCTCTCGGGCGGTCTGCGGCAACGGGCACTGATTGCTTCGGCACTGGCGGCACGGCCCCGTCTGCTGATCGCCGACGAGCCGACGACGGCACTCGACGTCACAGTCCAGCAGCAGATCTTGTCGGTGTTCTCGGATCTGGCGCGCGCCGGCCATGCTGTGCTCCTGATCACTCATGATCTCGCGGTGGCCGCGCAGGTCTCGCATCAGATCGCCGTGATGCACAACGGCCGGATCGTCGAAGCCGGGCCGGCCCGGCGCATCTTGACGGCGCCGGGTCACACCTACACCCAGCGCCTGAGGGCGGCGGTGCCCGGCGCCGCCGCACGTACGCGCCAGCTCTCGGCCAGGGGGCAGGCAGCCGTGCGAGACACGGTCGCCGTCGGTCAGCCGCTCTTGGAAATGGACGACGTGTCGGTCAGCTTCAAACGCCCCGATGGCAGCAGGCATGCCGCGGTCGCCGGGGCCTCGCTTGTCGTCCGGCCGGGCGAAACGCTCGGTATCGTCGGCGAATCCGGCTCCGGCAAAACAACTCTGGCGAAGGTGGCGCTTGCGCTGCAGCGGCCAGACCGTGGCGAGGTGCGCTTCGAAGGACGGCCGTGGAGCAGGTTGGCGGAAGCGGTTAGGCGGCCGCTGCGCCGGCGTATCCAGACCATCGTCCAGGATCCTTTCAGCTCGTTCGATCCACATTACACCGTCGAGCGCATCATCGAGCAACCGCTGCGCCTACGCCGAGAGCTGGATCGGGCAGCCCGCCGCCGCAAGGTTGCGGAGGTGATCAAGCTCGTGAACCTGCCACCGGAGCTGCTTGGCCGAAGGTCAGACACCCTTTCCGGCGGCCAGCGGCAGCGTGTCTCGATCGCACAGGCCCTCGCCTCGGAGCCAACGCTGCTGGTTTGTGATGAGCCGGTCTCCTCGCTCGACGTCATGACGCAGGCCCAAGTGCTTGATCTCCTGGCCGCCCTGCAGGCAGAGCTGCATCTGGCGATGCTGTTCATTTCCCACGATCTCGGTGTCATCCGGCAGGTCAGTCACCGCATCGCAGTGATGGAGGCCGGCCGTATTGTCGAGACCGGCCCAGTCGACGAAGTGTTCGACAACCCCCAGCAGCCCTACACCCAGCGGCTCCTGAGCTCGGTTCCACGTCTACCGTGATACTGAAGCGCTAAGTACGAGCCAATTCTTTGGAGGAGTTCGAACCGGCCCTTGTTCGAGAACTTGCGCGAGCAGGCGGCGTTCAGGGTGAAGCCGTTCAGGGTGATTGGACGAGCCGGCATGCAGTCGACGCGTCCTGCTGAAGCACTGCCCGACGTCGTTCCCAGGCGAGACCGGGAATGGCCGCGAGAAGTCGCTTCGTATAGTTCGATCGAGGGTCCTCAAAAATGGCGCGGGTCTCTCCTGTTTCGACGATCTCGCCATGCCGCATTACGGCGATGCGATCGGCCACGGTGGCGGCGACGCGCAGGTCATGCGTGATGAACAGGATGGAGATGCCGAGATCCCGGCGAAGCTGATTGAGGAGATCCAGCACCTGGGCCTGAATGGACACGTCCAGGGCCGACACTGGCTCGTCGGCGATCAGCAAGCGGGGATTGGGGAAGAGGGCGCGGGTCAGGGCGATGCGTTGGCGCTGGCCGCCCGAGAATTCGTGTGGGAATCGGTCGGCGGCGGATTTGTCGAGGCCGACCCGCTCCAACAGGGCACTCATCCGCGTTTCTGCCTCTTCCTCCGGCACGCCCTTCGCGATCGCTGGCTCGGTAACGATCCGGCGAACGCGATGGCGCGGATTGAGCGACCCGAACGGGTCTTGGAATACCATCTGGATCGCCTGGTCGAAGCCTACTCGGCGGCGATGCCGTGCAAGATCGCGTCCCTCGAACAGGATCGAACCTCCGGTCCAGGTCTGCAGGCCCACGATGCATTGCGCCAGTGTGGATTTGCCTGATCCGGACTCGCCGACAAGCGCCACCGTCTCGCCCGTGCCGACCACCAGGCTGGCCTCTCTCACTGCAGGCGTGCCCGGCCGTGCGGCGCGGAACAGCGAGCGGCGTCCGCCGTACGTCTTGGACACCTTCTCGACGCTCAGCAGCGCCGCCGTCCTGGGTCGCTGCTTGTTGGAAAAGGCGAGCGTTGGCACCGCCGCAATCAGCGCTTGTGTGTAGGTGTCGGCCGGATGGGCGAGAACGTCGGCCGCGGGGCCTTGCTCGACGATCTTGCCGTCGCGAAGCACCGCCACGCGATCTGCGATGTCAGCGACCACGCCGAAATCATGGGTGATGAATAGCACGCTCAGACCCAGCCGCTGTCTGACCTCGCCGATCAGCTCGAGGATGGCCGCCTGCGTCGTAACATCGAGGGCGGTGGTCGGCTCGTCGGCGATGAGCAGATCCGGCTCGTTTGCGATCGCCATGGCGATCATCACGCGCTGGCGCTGTCCGCCCGAGAGCTGGTGCGGAAATCGATCGAGGATGGCCTCCGGCTGCGGCAGATGGATCGCGTGCACGAGCTCGAGCGCGCGGGCGCGCCTCGCCGGCCTGCTTTCTCCGCCGTGCGCGGCGATCGCCTCGTCGATCTGCTCGCCGATGGTGAGGACAGGATTGAGCGCCGTCATCGGCTCCTGGAAGATGAAGCCGATTCGCCGTCCGCGCAGCTTCCGGTAGCCTGCCTCGGATAGTTGCGTGATGTTGGCGCCGTCGAAGGTGACCGTCCCCGCTGCGATGGAAAGCGCATTGGAGGGCAGCAGACCGGCGATCGAGGCTGCAAGCATCGACTTGCCCGAGCCGGATTCGCCCACGAGGCAAAGCACCTCACCCCGCTCGATGTCGAGCGAGACGTCTTGCACGGCGAAGGCCCGCTCCGCCGATGCGGGCAAGGCGATCGATAGATCGCGAATTTCGACGAGCGCACTCATAGCCGGACGCCGCCAGTCGAGGACCGCGGGTTGAGCCATCGGTTGAGACCGTCGCCGATCAGATTCAGTGCCAAGACCGTCAGCACGATGGCGAGGCCGGGTATCACCGAGAGCCACCAGTTGACGCGGAAGGCCGTGCGTCCGGTCCCGATAAGGAAACCCCAGGAGATGGCGGAGCGATCACCGAGCCCGAGAAAGCTGATGCCCGATTCGATCATGATCGCCGTAGCGGTCATGAGCGATGCTGCCACAATGATCGGTGAGAGCGCATTCGGCAGGACATGGCCGAGGATGATACGAGGCGTGGACAGGCCAGCGATGCGAGCCGCCTTGACGTAGTCCAGCGTCGACAGGCTGAGCACCTCGGCGCGAACGAGGCGGGCAATGGCAGGCCAACTCACGAGTGCGATGGCGAAGATGATCGAGCCGAGCGATGGCACGATGATTGCCACGACGATGACTGTCAGCAGGAAGCTCGGAATGGTCTGGAAAAATTCGGTGAAACGCATCGCGACGTCGTCGACGACGCCGCCGAAATAGCCTGC
>Ga0209909_100180_pt1 | contig 92311 bp, 86 predicted proteins | sample FECB22metaG_FD_188302 | JGI IMG/M metagenome (GOLD analysis project Ga0209909, IMG submission 188302) | Cyanobacterial communities from the Joint Genome Institute, California, USA - FECB-22 (SPAdes) (version 3) | ecosystem: Environmental > Aquatic > Thermal springs > Hot (42-90C) > Microbial mats...
TCAGCATTCGACATCCGTCTGCATCGCCTCGCGGCGATGGCACATTGGAAGGGCGTCGCCGGAATCGACGCCTGATCGCTCAGCAAAATGCCCGATCCGTAGCTCTGGAACTTAACCTGACATCACCGCGCAAGCTTCTGAAAGGGCAAGGCCGTTCGCCCCGCGTCATGATCACCGACAAGCTCCGCTCCTACGGTGCGGCGAAGCGCCAGGTCATGCCCGGCGTCGAACATCGCTCGCACAAAGGCCTCAACAACCGAGCAGCAAACTCCCATCAGCCGATCCGACGGAGGGAAAAGATCATGAAGCGCTTCAAGTCAGCCCGACAGCTTCAGCGCTTCGTTTCGATCCACGGACCCGATCGCCAACCTCTTTCGAACTCCCCGCCACGACATTCCATCTCATCATTATCGCGAGCTGCGAGAGGTCGCGATGCGGATGTGGAGCGAGATCGCCCATCTTCAGGTGGCGTGATCCCTGACCGGGTGGCCTTATCTTAACCGTCGGCCGATAAGTTTACAGTGCCGCCGGCAGTGTTGAGTGAAACCTTCGAGGCTTTCAGAAGAGGCACCTCGAGGCAATCATCGCAACACGGCGGCGTTTTTCCTATCTCTGAACGGATAGGGCAGCCCGTAGCGATCCCGAATTGTTTTGCCTTCATAGGCCGTCCTGTAGACGCCTCTTTCCTGAAGGATGGGAATAACCTTGTCGACGAACTCTTCGATATCATCGGGTGCGCGTGGCGGCTGCAGAGTGTAGCCATCGACCGTGCCATCGGCCCAGAGATCGATGATGGCGCCGGCGACCTCCTCAGGCGTGCCCAGCACCAGCCGGTGATGGCCTTCGGAACGGCGCACGGCCTGACGCGCCGTCAGCTTTTCGTGGGCGAGCAGATCGGACAATCCGAGGCCCATTCCGACAGCCTGGATGCGGTTGGGATCGGGGATGAAACGCTCGGCCTCCAGAACGGCGTCGGGATCGAAATCATGCGGATCGATGCCGTTATCTTTGACAAAGCGGGCGAGCAGTCCGTCTTCCGAGCCCGCTCCGCTGAAAAGCTCGTGCTTGCGCAGCGCCTCGGCCCGCGTTTCCCCCAGGATTGCGACAAGACCCGGGACGATACGGATCCCGGCGGGATCTCGTCCAAGCTCGGTGGCGCGATTTTTGACTTTCTTGCCGAAAGCCTGGCCTGCTGCGCGCGAGAGAATGTTGCAATAAATGATCTCGCCATGCCGGGCGGCAAGTTCGATGCCGCCTTCAGAAGCACCTGCCTGCGCGATGACGGGATGGCCCTGAGGGCCGACCGGGACATTGAGTGGTCCCTTCACCGTGAAATAGTCACCCGCATGGTCGATTGCCTGCGCGCTTGCCGCATCCCAGAAGCGATTTTCCGGGACGTCACCGTCGCGTGCGGGGTCCCAGCTCGACCAGAGCTTTTTGGCGACATCGAGGAATTCGGATGCTTTGGCATAGCGCTCGCTGCGCGGTGGCAGCGGTTCCGCCCCGAAGTTGGCGGCGACATTTGGGTTGAAGGACGAGACGATGTTGATGATCAGGCGGCCGCCGGAAATGATGTCCGTCGATTGGGTGCGCCGGGCAAGATTATAGGGCGAATTATAGGTGGACGACATGGTTGCGACGAAACCGATGTCGGGCACTTGCGCGGCCAAGGCTGTGCACAGGATCAGGGGGTCGATGGTGTGGAAGGGGCGACCGTTCGGATCGGTCATCAATGCGGGGTGGTCCGAGAAGAACACCGCGTCGAACAGCCCCTTATGCGCCAGTTCGGTCAGCCGCCGATAATAATCGGGATCGTTGATGTCATGCCGGCTGCCGGTGCGATACGGCCACGCATTGCCGAGATAGCCTGTTGTGTTGATGCCAACATTGAGATTGAGCTGTCGTTTCGAAATTGTCATGCGGCTGGGCTTTCGTTCCGGAAGGCCATGCACGCTAGTTCGTAAAGTCAATTCCCTACAGAATTTATAGACTAATATTGCCGGAGCAGAAGGAATTAACTACCAGCCTTTCGATGCAAAGGAGTATGGCGCAAAGCCGTTCCGGCCTTCATGCAAATATCTTGCGCCGCGCGAAGCATTACTTTCGCTATGCGCGAGAAAAACTGCCTTTGGATTTCGGATTTTCCCAAGAATTCTGATGGAAATGGGACGTTGAGCCCAAAGCCCACGCCAATCCATCGGAGCAAAAGCCTATGTCGATCAATCGTCGCCAATTTCACCAATTGCTGCTGCTCGGGGGCGCCGGCCTGGCGTTCGGCATCCCGCAACTCACCGATGCCGCAGACGTGCCGGTCAGTGGTGGAACCCTGAATTGGGCTTACTATCCCGATCCCACAGCGTTGATTGCCATCAATACGTCTTCCGGCACGGGGCAGGCGATCGGGCCGAAGGTGAATGAGGGATTGCTCGATTTCGACTATGATCTCAATCCCACTCCGCTCCTGGCGACATCGTGGTCTGCAAGCGCTGATGGCCTTCGCTATACCTTCGCACTCCGCAAAGGCGTCAAATGGCACGATGGCAAGGATTTCACTTCCGAGGACGTAAGGTTCACGATTTTTCGCCTGAAGGAAGCGCATCCGCGTGGGCGTATCACCTATCAGAACGTCACCGCTGTCGAGACGCCGGACCCGCTGACGGCCGTCATCGTGCTTTCCAAGCCGGCGCCCTACCTCATCTCTGCACTCGGCAGTTCTGAATCGCCGATCGTGCCGAAACATGTCTATGAGGCTTTCAAGCCGACCGAGCAGCCGACACTCGCCCAGACGATCGGCACGGGTCCATTCATCCTCAAGGAATGGGTGCCGGGCAGCCATCTGATCTTCGATCGCAACCCGGACTATTGGGACGCTCCGAAGCCCTATCTCGACCGTATCGTTTTGCGGGTCATTCTCGATCCGGCAGCCAGAGCCGCGGCACTGGAAACCGGGGAGATCGACATCGGGGCCAACCCAGTTCCGCTTTCAGACATCGAGCGGTTGAAGGCCAATACCAATCTAGTTGTCGATACCACGACCTATGCCTATTCGGGACCGCAGCAGCAGCTGTTCTTCAACTACGAGAACGAGATTCTGACAAAAAAGGACGTGCGGCTGGCCATCGCCCATGCCATCGATCTGCAGAAGCTCGTCGATATCGCCCTCTTCGGCTATGGTCAGGTTTCGCCAAGCCCGATCAGCACGGCGCTGCCGAAATGGTATGATCCGAGCGTCAAGGCGCGCGAGCCCGATCCCAAGCTTGCTAACAAGCTGTTGGACGATGCCGGCTATCCGCGTGGTGCCAATGGAACGCGGTTTAAGCTGCGGCTTGCCTATAATTCCTTCCTCCAGCCCTCTTATGCAGATTTCATCAAGCAGTCGCTGGCTACGGTTGGAATCGATGCCGAAATTCTGAAGCTCGATCTCGCGACCTTCTTGAAGACCGTTTATACGGATCGTGCCTGGGATCTGGTCATCGAGTCCCTTTCCAATACCTTTGATCCGACGCTCGGCGTGCAGCGCGCCTATTGGTCGAAGAACTTCAAGATCGGCCTGGTGTTCTCCAATGCCAGCCACTACGCGAACTCGGAGGTCGATGCGCTGCTGGAGGCAGCCGCGACAGAGCCGGATGAAGCCAAACGCCGGCAGATCTGGTACAAGTTCCAGCACATCATTCATGATGACGTGGTGTCCGTCGATCTGGTGGCCGCGGGGACGCAGATCGTCGCCAACAAACGCGTGAAGAACTTCGCGCCGGGTGCGCAGGGGATCAATAACAGCTTCGGCCAGATCTGGCTTAGCCCGAGCGCCTGAAGCCGCGTTGCTACGAGCCGGTTGAGTTTAGCCGGCTCAGCGCGTTCCGTGCCGCGATCGTGCGGATCATGTGACTTTGTGGTGCGTGCGAGCGCGCCGTAATCGCATCGCGGTGGTGGCGCTCAAGCTGGAAGTCTCGATTAAGGCCCGGGTTGCCGGCAAGGTCGAGCGCCAGGCTGGTGATGGCGACGGCATTGTCGATGACGACGTGACGTACGTTCATGCCATCCATACCCACGGGCCTGCCGGCATCGACATCCTCGCCAAGCGAGCGCAGCAACCGCGCATTGGTCGCAAGCCGCACCTCTATCTCGCCAAGCCCATCCTGGATGCGTGGCACTGTGGCAATGGGCGCGCCGAGGCTGGCGGGGGCATGATGACTGACAAAGCTGATCAGGCAGTCACGCGCTGACCTTGCGACGCCGTGATAAACGGCGCCGATCAGGCCGAAAAAGAAAGCTGTCGCATGCTCGTCGCGCCGGATCGGCTCTGTAGCCGATTGCGCTTCGATGAGGTCATCCAACGGGATCGACACATCATCAAGGATGATGTCATCGCTTGCCGTCGCATGCATGCCGGCGGCATTCCAGCTCTTCTCGACGCGAAGGCCCGGAGCGTCGGTCGGGACGAGAAATGAGGCGCGGCGCGGCTGTTCCTCGTCGGTCAAAGCAAGCAGCGATACCCACTTCAAAACGGGGATGCCGGTGACGTAGCTCTTATGGCCTGAGATGCGCCAGCGATGGCCATCGCGGCGCGCGATCGTTTCGGGGAGGGCGCCATGGGCAGGGGAGCCGATACGCGGCTCGGCCTGCGCATTGTTGACCAGCGCGACCCCGCGCTGGTTGGCTGAAAGCACTCTTTGCGCAAGATGCGCGGGCCATTCGCCGAAGCGCCGGATGGTAAAATGCGAGTTGTAGTGCATGGCAAGGACGAGCGCGGTGGAGGGCTCACCGCGGGCGATCTCGCTGATAACGGCCTGGGCTGCGGTCAGGCCCTCGCCAAGCCCGCCGTATTCCCGTGCGCTCACAAGTCCCAGAAGACCGGCCTCGAAAAGCCTGTCGAAGTTTTCGAACGGAAAATCACCGGTCGCATCGTGATGGGCGGCTGTCGTTGAAAAATCCTCGGCAAGGCGCTTCGCCCCGCCGATCACATGGTGAAGCTCTTCAGTCATATCGGTCGTTGCGCCTTTCGTCAGGCAACTGCGCGAGCCGCAAAGCCATCGATATGGCGGCGGTCCACCCAGTCCCCGATGTCGAAATCGGCGGCCAGAAAGCCGAAGTCGCGCAGGAAGTTCTTGTAGTGCTCCACGGCGTCGACAAGCTCCGGCTCCAGTCCGAGGCCCAGATGTCGGTGAACCTCCGCCCCATTGGCAGCCAGGACCTGCTCTTCCGTCGCGCCGGATTCGCGTGCCACGAAACGTCTCGTTTCTTCCGGGTGGGCCTGCGCCCAGGCGCTGGCCTTGAAAATCGCCTCGATGAGCTTGCGAACGAGATCGGGACGTTCCTCGGCAAGCAATTCGTCCACGGTCAACACGCGCGGTGAGCCGGAATTGATGCGGATCTTCGGATCGGGATGGAAACCGAACTCGGCAACCTGAACGGCGCCGATGAGATTGGCGACATTGATGCCAGCCGTTCCCTTGACGTAGATGGCATCCACGTCGCCGCGCAGAAGGGCGGCAATTTCCTCGCCATAAGCCTGCCGGCGTTTTAGGCCGAACAGCGACGGCCCTTCCTGGCTTGCAAGCACGGAATCGGCAAGCGCTATCTCAACAATCTCTACGTCCGTCTGGGACAGGCCCTCGAGCGACAGTGCCGAGATCAGGCCTTTCAGCGCCGTGGCGCGCATGAAATCGACGATCCCTTCGGGGCGGCGGGCGATGCCGAAGCGGCGGCCCTTCAGGTCCTTCGTCGTCTTGATCCCAGTTCCCGGCAGGGTGATGATCGCCTGAAATTCGTCCGTCCAGGTGATGCCAACGAGACGCGTGCGACGGCCTTCCGAACGGGCACGAATAGGCGGCACGTTGCCGCCATGGCGGAAGGACCAGTCAAGCGTATGGTTGAAATGGCTCTGGCGGATGTTGCGGTCGGGTGAATCGATGATCGATTTCAGCGTCACGCCTTCGCTGCGGAAACCCTCTTCGAGATAGCCGAGCTGAGCCGCGAGACCGACGGGCGTCGGCACGGGGCAACGCGTGTACCAGATTTCGGAAATGGCATTGCTGGTCATGATCGTCCCTTTCAGTTGCGCAGGCCGGCCTGTTTCATCAGCGGCAGCACATCGCTGCCGAAGAATTCCAGATCGTCGCGGAAATCGAAGAAGCTGAGCTGCAGGCCGTCGACGCCGGCGGCTTTCAATTTGACGAATTGATCGACCACCTGTTCCGGCGAGCCGATGACGCGGATATTGCCGCCGATGAAGCGATAGGGGTCTTGCGCGTCGCGGCCCTTCCAGGCGTGCGCATCGGAGCTCAACGACTGGAAGCCCTGCGGCGAGCGCTGGTCACCATGGGCAACGATGCGGTCAGCCAGTTCCCAGGCTTCCCTCTCGGTTGGCCGACAGATGACCATCGGGTTCAGGAGCGTACGCACGCTGCGGCCGATATCGGTGGCCGCATCCTTCACCCTCTTCGTATGGGCGGGCAGGGAGGCAAGCGCGCTGTCGATATCGGCGCCTGTCGGGCTGGTGATAAAGACGATGTCAGAATAGCGGGCGGCAAAGGCGATGCCGGCATCCGAGCCGGTGGCGTTCACCAGGATAGGCCGGCCGAAATTCGGTTTCGGCGTGACGAAGCCGCCGCCGAGTTTCCAGCTGCTCTGACCTTCGAAGGAGTAGTTTTCACTATCACTCCACAGCCGCTGTACGACTTCGAGGAACTCCGCCGCCAGTTCATAGCGCTTGTCATGCTCGATGCGCGGCCAGCCGAACATTTCGTGCTCGACGGCTCTGTGCCCGGTGACGACATTGATGCCCCAGCGGCCGCCGGTAATGTGATCGAGGGTGGCGCCGAACTTGGCAAGGTGCAGTGGGTGCCATGGCCCATAAAGGACATGCATGGTCGAAATCAGCATGATCTTCTTCGTGAGGCCCGCAAGGGCGGCCGTCGAGACGAAACTGTCGAGCGCCTGCCCGTCGAACACTCCGCCGTAGCCGCCCTTGGGAAGCCATTGCGACAGCGCGAAGACCAGATCGAAGCCCAGCTCTTCCGCCCGCAAGGTCAGCGCCTTGTTGTAATCGAAGCGCCAGTCGGTTGAACGTTCGAGCGTCGATTGCGTCCAGCCACCGGCCTGGATCGGCAGAAACAGGCCGAGGAGAACCGGTTGCGTCACCAGAGCCTGCGACAGAGGACTGTCCGGAAAATCGGTCGGCGCGGGAAATTTCGGAAGCCCTACGATGGAGCCGGGCGAGTGCTGGATAGACATGGCGTTCCCTTGCTTTCAATGTTCCCGGCTTGGGCTGCGACGATTAGGCGGAGGCGATATAGGCATAGGCCAGACTGCCGGCGACGCCCTCGCCACCAAGGGTGTGGTCGGCGATACGCTTGTTGTAGATGGTCAATTCCGGCTGGCTGACGATGTCGATCGCCGGCAGATCATCGACCAGGATCTCCTGGATCTCGCGCCATTGCTCGACACGCTTCTTCGGATCGACTTCGATGGCGGCGGCTTCGAGCAGGGCGTCGACCTTCGGATTGCTATAGGCTGAACCGTTCGAGAACGGCACGCCGGGCTTGAAGTTCTTGCTCCAGTAAAGCCTCTGCACGCCGACTGTCGGGTCAAAGAGATTGCTCATACCTTCGAAGGCGAAATCGAAGTCGCGGTCGGTATAGATGCGCTTGGTATAGGTCGCGAAATCCTGGCTGCGCACGGTGACATCGACGCCGACCTTGGCGAGTGCCTGACGAATATATTCGGAGCCGCGGCTGTAGCTTTCGCCGCTTGGCACATAGTCGAGACTGATGCGCAGGCGCACGCCGTCCGAACCACGGGGATGGCCAGCTTCGTCGAGGAGCTTCTCGGCAGCAGCGAGATCGATCGGATAGGTCTTCAGATCGGCGACATACCACTTCGTCAGATTGGGATTGATCGGCCCGGGAATCGGCTCGCCATAGCCATAGTTAATGGTGTTTCGAATGACCTTCCGGTCGATGACATGTGCGAAGGCCTGTCGCACGCGGATGTCCTTGAAGGCTGGCCGCTCCAGGTTGAATTCGATGCGGCTGACGCCGTTGGAATATTGGTAGCCGCGCGTTTCAAACGCCAGATTTGGCAGGTCCTTGAAACGTTCGAGATCGCTGAGGGGAACTGGCGTCGATGGGGCCAGGTCGATTTCACCCGTCTCGATCGCGATGGAGCGTGCAGCCGCATCCGGGATGAAGCGGACGATCAACTGGTCGAGATAAGGCCGGGGTTGATCCCAGTAGTCGGGATTGCGCTCATAAACGATATGGCTACCGCGCACCCATTCCTTGAACTTGAAGGGCCCTGTGCCGATAGGCGCCAGATTGACGGGATTTTCGGCGATTTTCGTGCCTTCGTAGAGATGGCGCGGCACGATCGGGGATTCGGATGCGGCCAAGGCCGTGATCAGATAAGGCGCCGGCTTGGAGAGGACGAGGATCGCGGTCAGTGGATCGGGAGTCTCGATGTCGACGAGATTGAGGAAGGTATTGCGCCCACGTGGATGCACGTCCTTGAGGGTCTTGATCGAAAAGGCGACGTCATTGGAGGTAAACGGCTTGCCGTCATGCCATTTGACGCCCTCGCGCAGCTTGAACGTATAGCGCAACCGATCGTCGCTGACGCTCCATTGCGTGGCGAGCAACGGCTGCGGATTGAGATCGAAATCGTAGGTGAGCAATCCTTCGGTCGTCTTCGGCGAGACATAGACCGAGTTGAATGCCGTATGGGCTATCGTCGTCAGGACCGGCGGTTCTGCCGAGAGAAGGAAGATCGCCGTGCCGCCGCGAGCGGGGGTGGCAAGTGCCGGCAAACCGGCTGCGATGGTCGCGCCGAAGGCTGCGGAAGCAAGCAGAAGATTGCGGCGGGTGATTGCCGGAAATTTTGTCATCTGGGTCTGGCCTTCCAAATGGGACCGTCTTTTTGCGTTGGTGGCGATCCCTGGTTTTATCTTCCCGAAGAAGCGGATCCTTTAGAGTTTTTTGTCTCGTCTAGCCGGCAACTTAGAACGTTGCCCTAGTTCCTGCATATTATTTGGTAAAAATTACTAAAACATACGGCAGAAATGATGGTTTCTGGAAATATTTACCAATACTGATTTGACAAAAGCTACAGATTTAGTCAACTACTATTGTGATGCAGCGTCTACAAATTCCATGGCGCTGCCTGGGAGTTGCGATGTCAGCTTACAAGCGGATAGGACGAACGATACGGCGAACGGCCATTCAGGCGGTGCCGACCGTGCTTGGCATCGTCATCCTGAATTTCTTCCTGTTGAAGCTGGCGCCGGGCGATGCGGCTGATGTCATGGCGGCCGAGGCAGGGTCAGCGACTGTGGAGACGATGGCTGCGCTAAGGGAGCGTTTCGGCCTCGACAATCCAATCCTGGTGCAGCTTGCAAACTATCTGAACAATCTCGCCCATTTCAGCCTGGGCTTTTCGCCACGTTACGGCATGCCGGTCGCCGATCTCATCGGACAGCGCCTGCCAGGCACGCTCACCCTGATGCTGGTTGCGCTGGCCATCGCCATCGTGGTCGGCCTTGTGCTGGGATCCCTGATGGCGGTCTTCGCCGGCCGGCTGCCCGATCGGCTGATCTCCATCATCTCGTTGCTGTTCTATTCGATCCCGGGGTTCTGGATCGGCCTGATGCTGATCCTGCTGTTTTCGGTGAAGCTCGGGTGGTTGCCGAGCGGCGGTGATAGCACCATCGGCTCGCGGCTGACGGGTTTGCCGGTACTTCTCGATCGCGCCCGCTACATGATCCTGCCGGCGACATCCCTGGCGCTATTCTATCTCGCCATCTACGCAAGATTGACGCGCGCAGCGATGCTGGAAGTCAGGTCCCAGGATTTTGTTCGCACCGCACGGGCCAAGGGCGTCTCCCCCTTCGTGCTGACAACGCGGCATATGCTGCGCAATGCGCTGGTCCCGATCACTACCATGGCAGGTATGCATTTCGGCGGCATGCTGGGCGGTGCCGTTGTCGTGGAAACCGTCTACAGCTGGCCCGGCCTCGGGAGGCTAGCCTTCGAAGCGGTCATGGCCCGCGACTTCAGCGTCCTGCTCGGCATCCTGCTTCTCTCGTCGTTTCTCGTGATCATCGCCAATGCCGCGGTCGATCTTCTGCAGGCCTGGCTTGACCCCAGGATCGGAGCAAGCCGATGAAAGCACAACAGCTCAAAATCTACTCCGGCTCGGAAAATGAGATCAGCGCCGGCACACCGGAGTTGGAACCAGACGCTGCTCCTGTGCCGGGGAGCCGCTGGACGCATATTCACGCGCCCGATGCGCGTACGACAGCCGTGGCGGACGCGCGACGGCAGGGACGTGGCCGGGAGCTGAAGATCTTCCTGTCGAATCCGAATGCGCTTTTCGGCATCGTCGTTCTGGCGATCATTGCTGTCGCTGCACTGCTTGCGCCGGTGCTCTATCCCGGCGATCCGCTGGAAATGGTGGCACGACCCTTCCTCTGGCCCGGTCAGAATGCCGCTTATCCGCTCGGTACGGATTCCATGGGACGAGACGTTCTTGCCGGCATCCTGCATGGCGCTTGGATCTCGCTGACCGTTGGCATCGCCGCAACCTTGCTCGGGCTGGGCGTGGGCGTAACCGTTGGCGCACTCGCCGGCTATTTCGGTGGCCTGGTCGACGACCTCCTCGTCAAGCTTATCGAAATCTTCCAGACCATACCGAGCTTCGTGCTCCTCGTGGTGCTGGTCGCAATCGCACAGCCGACCACCACGACGGTGACCACCGCGATCGCCATCGTCAGTTGGCCGACCGTTGCACGCCTGACACGCGCCGAATTCCGTGCGATCCGCGAGAAGGACTATGTGCTTGCCGCACGCAGCCTCGGCTTCGGGCATGCCCGCATCATCTTCCGCGAAATCCTGCCGAACGCGCTGCCGCCGCTGATCGTCACCTCGTCGGTCATGGTCGCAAGCGCCATCCTGATGGAATCGGCCCTGTCCTTCATGGGGCTTGGCGACCCCAATCGCGTCTCCTGGGGGTCGATGATCGGTTCCGGGCGCGATGTCATCCGCACGGCCTGGTATCTGACTGCGCTTCCGGGGCTTGCCATTGTCTTCACGGTGCTTGCGCTCAACCTCATCGGCGATGGCCTCAATGACGCACTCAATCCTCGTTTCTCGGAGGAGCGCTGATGGCAAGGCTTCTGGAAGTCCATAACCTCTCAGTCGGGTTCGGCAACGCCCAACCGGTCAAGGGTGTCAGCTTCACTGCCACGCCGGGCGAGATGCTGGCGATCGTCGGCGAGTCCGGTTCGGGAAAGTCACTAACGGCCTTGGGGCTGATGGGGCTGCTGCCGCGGCATGCAAAGACAGGTGGCGAGATCCACTTTGACGGGCGCGATCTCTTGAAATTGCCCGAGAAAGAATTGCGCGGCATTCGCGGGCGCGACATCGCCATGATCTTTCAGGAGCCGATGACCTCGCTCAATCCGGTCATGACGATTGGCGATCAGATCGTAGAGGTCCTGCGCATCCATGAGAAGCTCAATCACAAGCAGGCTCGCCTGCGCGCCATCGAATTGCTCGATCTCGTCAGCATCCCCGATGCGGCAAAGCGGGTGGACGACTATCCGCATCAGCTTTCCGGCGGCATGCGCCAGCGCGTGATGATCGCCATTGCCGTTGCCTGCAGCCCGAGGCTGCTGATCGCCGATGAGGCGACAACGGCGCTCGATGTGACGATCCAGGCCCAGGTGTTGCAACTGCTCGATCGCCTGCGCAGCCAGCTGAACATGGCCGTCATCTTGATCACTCATGATCTCGGCCTCGTCGCCCAATGGGCCGATCGGGTCGTCGTGATGTATGCCGGCCGCAAGATCGAGCAGGGCCTGCCCGACGTGCTCTTCGAAACGCCATACCACCCCTATACGCAAGGGCTGCTTGCGGCGTCGCCGCGCCTGAAGGCCGATTATCATTATCGCGATGGACCACTGACGGAAATTCCGGGTTCGATCGTATCGGCGGCGGCAGAGCTTGGTTGTGCGTTCCGTCCGCGCTGTCCGGTCGCACGATCCGCCTGCGGTTCCTCTGTTCCGGCTTTGGTGCAGCTTTCGGCTGAACGTGAGGTTGCCTGTCCCTATGTTCCAGCCATTGCGGAGGCATCCTATGCCGCTTCTGTCCGTCGATAGGCTCTCGACGCATTATCCGGCGAGGGATGGAACCGTGCGCGCCGTGGATGACGTTTCGCTTGAGATCGTCGAGGGCGAGACGGTCGCACTTGTCGGCGAATCCGGTTGCGGCAAGTCGACGCTCGGCAAATCGCTGATGCGTCTCGTCAACCCGACATCCGGTCAGGTGACCTTCAAGGGGCGTGATGTTGCCGCGCTGACGGGCAAGGAATTGCAGTCTGTTCGCCGGCATATCCAGATGATCTTCCAGGATCCATTTGCCTCGCTCAATCCGCGTCAGACGATCCGGACCATCCTGACGTCGCCGCTCGCCGTTCATGGAATCGGCGATGGCAAGAGCCGCGAAGCCATTGCGGCCTCGATGGTCGCCCATGTTGGTTTGCCGGCCAATTCGCTTAGTCGCTACCCGCATGAATTTTCCGGCGGCCAGCGCCAACGCATCGGTATTGCCCGGGCGCTGATCCTGCAGCCGGAACTGGTGATATGCGACGAGCCGGTCTCTGCGCTCGATCTCTCCATTCAGGCACAGATCCTCAATCTCCTGGTCGAGATGAAGTCTGAGCTTTCGCTCTCCTACCTGTTCATTTCTCACGATCTCTCTGTCGTGCGCTATTTCGCCGATCGTGTGCTCGTCATGTATCTCGGGCGCATCGTCGAGAGTGCTCCCACCGCAAAGCTCTGGAACGACGCCAAGCATCCCTATACGCAGGCGCTTCTCGCCGCCGTACCCGATCCGTCACGGCGCAAGCAGGCAGCGTCGATCACCGGGGATCTGCCAAGCCCCCACAATCCGCCTTCCGGCTGCCGATTCCACACGCGCTGTCCGCTCGCGACCGACATCTGTCGGACTGACGACCCCATCTACACACAACTCGGCGGCGGTCACACCGTCGCCTGCCATCACGCCCAATAGAACTGGAGAATAGACTATGGTCGACTATCGCTATCTCGGACGCAGCGCACTGAAAGTGTCGCCGCTCAATCTCGGAACGATGATGTTCGGCGGTCCGACACCTGATGATGTTGCCTTCCGCATCATCGACAAGGCCCGTGAGCAGGGGATCAACTTCATCGACACGGCCGATGTCTATCACGACGGCAAGTCGGAAGAAGTGGTCGGTCGCGGCATCAAGGCGCACCGGGATCACTGGGTTCTTGCGACAAAATTCGTCAACTCGCACACGAAAGGGCCGAACCTTGGCGGCCATTCCCGCAAGTGGGTGATCGAGACTGTCGAGAATTCACTGCGCCGGCTCAATACCGACTATATCGATATTCTCTACTTCCACCGCGCCGTCTTCGACGCGCCGCTGGAGGAGCCGGTGCGCGCGATTGCTGATCTCATCCGCGCGGGCAAGCTGCGCTATTTCGGCGTGTCGAATTTCCGGGGTTGGCGTATCGCCGAAATCTCGCATCTGGCCGATCAGCTCGGCATCGATCGCCCGGTCGCAAGCCAGCCGCTCTACAACATCGTCAACCGCACGGCCGAGGCCGAGCAGCTGCCGGCAGCCCATCACTACGGCCTTGGCGTCGTCTCCTATTCGCCGCTGGCGCGCGGCGTGTTGACGGGCAAGTATGAGCCGGGCCAGGCGCCGGCCGCCGATACCCGTGCAGGCCGTGGCGACAAGCGCATTCTCGAAACCGAATGGCGCCCGGAATCGATCGCCATTGCCAAGGAGATCGCCGATCACGCCAAAGCCAAGGGCGTTACGCCCACCGAGTTTGCGATTGCCTGGGTGCTCAACAACAGACTGATTACCTCCGCCATCACCGGCCCTCGCACAGAGGAGCACTGGGATAGCTATATCCGCGCCCTCGACGTCAAGCTCGACGCACAGGATGAAGCATTGGTCGACCGGCTGGTTGCGACCGGTCATCCGTCGACGCCGGGCTTCAACGATCCGAGCCATCCCGTCGAAGGCCGGGTTCCCCTTAGTGGCCCCGCTGACGCCGAAAACGTCGTGCCGCTTGCGCGGGCCGTTGCCTGAATGATCGTGCTCAGGCCCCACCAAGGTGGGGCCTGTTTCCTCCTGGCGCCGAAAGAGCCCCACATGCCGAACACAGCCTCATCCGCCATTCCAGCCGCTCCCGCCGCGAGTGATCGCGCCGCACTTCTGGCCAGGATACCCGATCTTGCCGCTGAGATTTCAAAGGAGGCCGCGCGCCGGGATCTTGAACGGGAACTGCCGCACCAGGCTTTCCGGCTGTTCAAGGAGGCCGGCCTCGGCGCGCTGCGCATTCCCGTGGCACTTGGCGGGCCAGGCGGCTCGGTGGTCGACTATATCGACATGATCATGACGATCGGGGCTGCCGACTCCAACGTCGCCCATGCGCTGAGGAGCCACTTCAATTTCACCGAGGCCTTGCTGCTCAATCCCAACAGTGCGCTCGACCGTACTCAGCTTTCCCGTGTCTTGGGAGGCAAGCTCTTTGGCGGCGCCCATACCGAGCAGGGGACCAAACGCCCGGGCGATGTGACGGCGCGACTGACGAAATCGGGGGAAAGCTACAGGCTCAACGGTCGCAAATGGTATGCGACCGGCACGGCTTTTGCCGATTTCGCCTCGTTTAGTGCCAGGAATGATGAGGACCAACTCGTCGGTGTGTTGCTGCCCGTCGACCGCAACGGGATCAGCATCCTTGATGACTGGGACGGCATGGGCCAGCGCCTGACGGCAAGCGGCGGCGTCCTGCTGGAGGATGTGGAGGTCTTGCCGCATGAAATCTCGACGCGCGGTTTGAACACGCTAATTGGCCGCCATACATCGACGCTACGCCAGCTTCACCTTGCCGCCTCGATGGCAGGTGCGGTTCGCGGCGTGCTTGCCGAGGGTACTAACTATGTGCGCAAACAGGCGCGCTCGGCCGCCCATAGCACCGCCGAAACCGCCAATGCTGATCCCTTCGTGCAGAAGATATTGGGCGAGATCGCAGCCGGGTCCTATGCCGTCGACACGCTGATCCGCGAAAGCGCCCGTGCGCTCGATCGGACAGCGGAAGCCTTCGCCGGCGATGAGCCGCAAAGGCTGGAGACAGCTTTGGTCGAAAGCGCTCTGACGACGGCGCGCACCCAGATCGTGGCATCACAGCTGGCGCTTGCGGCTGCGACCAACGTCTTCGAACTTGGCGGCGGCTCCGCCACATCGCGCCATCTCAATCTTGACCGGCACTGGCGCAATATCCGTACCGTGCTCAACCATAACCCGCTGTTGCACAAGGCACGTGTGGTTGGTGACTATTATATCAACGGCACCACGACGCATCTGGAAGAAGGCAAGGTCTTCTAAGCCATGCACGCGGATTTACGCTCACACCATTCGATCGTCATCGTCGGTGGCGGTTTTGCCGGCGCGTTGACGGCGATGAAGCTACTCGACCGGACCGAAGTCCCGCTATCGATCACCATCCTGGAGCCCCGTGAGGAGCTTGGACGCGGCGTCGCCTATAGCACGACCGAGGCTGTCCATCTCGTCAACGGTCCGGCCGGAACATTTTCGCTGCATCCGGAAGAGCCGGACCATCTGACGCGCTGGCTTGCCGACAATGCCTCGCGTTATGGCTGGACGCTACCTGCGGATATCTCTGCGAGTTTTCCGCCGCGCCATCTCTATGGCACTTACGTCCGCGATGAGTTGAGCCGTGCAATCGCGCAGGCGCGTGCCGGGTCGACATTGCGGCACATCAGATCTTCGGCATCCGAGCTTATTGCCGCACCGCACAGGGTTCGGATCAAGACAGGCGATGGCGAACAGATCGAAGCGGACGAAGTGGTGCTCGCTCTTGGCGTGTTCCAGCCCGACCCAGCACCGCGGGAAGCGCCTGTTGCAAGCCATCCGGCTTTTGCTGCTTCAGCGTGGGATGCCACCGCGCTCGACCGCCTTCGGGAGGCCGAAGAGATTCTTCTGATCGGCTCCAGCCTGTCGATGGTCGACGCGGTGGCCAGCATGGAGGCGAGGGGTTTTCGCGGTAGATATCATGTCATCTCGCGGCGAGGGCAGTTTATCGAAGACCGGCGGGATGCCGAGCCGGCGCGAGACTTCCTTGCCGAACAACCTTTTCCGACAACGGCACGCTCGTTGCTATCGATCATCAAGTCCGAGCGCCGCGCGCTTGCCGCCGCCGGCAAGGATTGGCAGAGCCTGCCCATGGCTATCAGACCTCATATCCTGACGCTTTGGCAAAAGGCTGACGATGTCGAGCGCTTACGCTTTGCCCGGCACCTCCGCGCCTTCTGGGATGTGACCGCGCACCGCGCCGCGCCCGACAGCTACCGTGCCGTCACTCAGGCGAGTGCCGAGGGGCGCCTCCAGCACCAGACGTCGAGATTGATCGCAATGAAGCCAGCCGGCCGCCGGATCTCGGCGACATTGAAGAGCCGAACCGGTGTTGAAACGCGCTCCTTCGGCGGGGTCATCGATTGCCGGGGCCATCAGCTCCATGATTGGCGGCGCATTTCCGATCCCTTTGTCCGCAGCCTACTCGAGAGCGGCGAAGTTAGGCCCCATAGTACCGGTTTTGGCATTGATGCCACCGTTGACGGCGATATCATCTCCGAAGAGGGTCGTATTCATCGCAACATCAGTGCGATCGGCCATCCGCTGCGAGGCGTTGCCTGGGAATCGAGTTCGATCACGGAACAGCGGGCTCAGGCGATCGCGCTTGCCGACCGCATTTTGGGTAAACTCACGCCGCTTGCTCTTGTCGCCTCCTAAAGCATGGCGATCAAGGGGACGCATCGCCCCCTTCATAATCATCTGGCAGGTAGCGCCTCAGCCTTCGCCTTCCTTGATGTAGACATCGGCGAAATTCGATTGCACGCCTTCAACGCCGGTGGTGTGATTCTTGACGCGCTTGTTGAAGACGGTGACGTTTTCGAGCGCGATCAGATTGATCACCGGAACGTCGTCGGCGATGATCTTCTGGAAGGCGTTGAACTCCTGCTTGCGCTTCGCCTCGTCAACCTCGACGGATGCGGCCTCAAGCAGGCGATCGACCTCCGGGTTCTGGTAGTGGCTGGCATTGGAAAACGGCAAACCGATCTTAAAATTCTTCGACCAATAGACGCGCTGTACGCCAAGCGTCGGGTCGAACTGATTGCCGAGATATTCGGCCGTAAGGTCGAAGGCGCGCTCGTTGTAGACCTTCTGGATATAGGTCGAAAAATCGTAGGAATCGATCCTGGCGATGATGCCGATGCGCGCAAGGTTCTGCTTCAGATATTCGGCGACGCGCTTGAAGCCTTCATTGTAGGAATTATGGGTCAGGCGAAGTGTGAAGCGGGTGCCACTGCCATCGGGCTTGTAGCCTGCCTCGTCGAGTAATTTTTCGGCTGCCCTGAGATCGAAGGCATAGGGCTTGATAGAGGCGTCGGAATAGTCAGGCAGGAAGGTGCTGATCGGTGTTGGAGAGACGTGGCCATAGCCGTACCAGACGGTATTGAGGATGACGTTGAGGTCGATGGCATGGGCAATGGCGCGTCGGACGCGGACATCCTTCAGATAGTCGTTGTCGAGATTGAGGATAAGCTGCGTCTGGTCTCCCTTGGTCTCGTAGCCGCGAGAATCGATACAGATGTTCGGCAGCGCCTTGATGCGTTCGAGATCGGCAAGTGGAATGGGATTGTCGCCACCGAGATCGAATTCCCCAGTCTCGAAGCCAGCCGCGCGGGCGGCGCCATCGGGTACGAAACGTACGACGACCTGGTCGAGATAGGGCTTGCCCGCGTCCCAGTAATCCGGATTGCGTTCCAGGATGATATGGGAGCCGCGAACCCATTGCCGGAAGATGAAGGGACCGGTGCCGATGGGGGCGCTGCCGTTCGGATTGATCGGGACATCGGCGATCTTGACGCCCTCGTAGACATGTTTCGGCACAATGGGGGATTCTGCAGCATAAAGCGCTTTCAACAGGTAGGGCGCCGGCTTGGAGAGGCGGAAAATCGCCGTCAGATCATCTGGCGTATCCACGGCCGTGACGTTGGCGAAAGTGCCGCGTCCGCGCGGATGAACCTGTTTCAGAAGCTCGATCGAATAGGCCACATCGGCCGAGGTGAAAGGCTTGCCGTCATGCCATTTGACGTTCGCACGAAGCTTGAATGTATAGGTCAGCCCATCGGCGCTCACAGACCATTCAGTGGCGAGTTGCGGCTTCGCCTTGAAGTCGAAATCGTAGGTCAGCAATCCCTCGGTGATCTTCGGGCTGATCTTCTGCGTGCCGCCGGCAGTATGGGCAAGAGCAAGGATCGTCGGCGGTTCCGGCTCGACGATGAAATTGAGCGTCCCGCCTCGCGGTGGCTGCGTCTCTGCTGCATGGGTTGTGATGGATGGCAGCAGCGTCGCGGCGGTGGACAGCAGCAGCAACTGATTAAAACGGCGGCGGTTGATGGTCATCTTGTGGTCCCTTGCTGAAGCTGAGGTATTCGCGATCGAACAGCTGGCGGAGAGATCGCCAGCTACGCAAGCCAAACCATTTTCAGGGTGCGGGCCAGCAAAACGGAAGAATGTTTTTCTCGCCCATAGGCAAAGAAAAGCTTTGCGGCTGCCGCCTTGCTGAGGCAGCTACCGGCGATGTAATCTAGTAAAAACATAGACTATTCCTCGATTTTAGTTTTTGCTTCCGCTGCCTTGGTGCAGCATGGAAGAAAATGTTCGTCGTCTTTCAGACAAACGCAAAGCGCGTTCTCGTCTTTCATGGTCGGTTTGTGCTGCAATCGGCTCATGAACACTCCTGCCAGCACACGAAAGAAAACCATCCAGCCGACCTTGGCGCGCTTGCCGCCATTGACATCGCTGCGGGCCTTCGTCGCCACCGCGCGGCACCTGAATTTTCTCGGCGCTGCCGATGAGTTGCACGTCACCTCGGCAGCCGTCGGCCAGCAGATACGGCTGCTGGAGGATTATCTCGGGCAGCCGCTTTTCCACCGGACGCGCGGACAGTTGCAACTGACAGCCGCCGGTCTCGCTCTGGTTCCGGGCCTGACCGATGCATTCGATGCCGTTTTGGCAACGATGACACAGTTCGCTGCCAGCGATCATGATCTGCCCATCCGTGTCTCGGTGGCGCCGTCCTTTGCGAGCAAGTGGCTTATCCCGCGATTGAACGGTTTGAGACGTGCGGCGCCGAGCCTGCAGGTTCTGGTCGACGCGTCGACGCAATTGACGGATCTCAACACGGATGAGACAGATTGCGCCATCCGCTATGGCAGCGGCGGCTATCCTGGCCTGGTTGTCGATCACCTCTTCTCCGAAGCTGTGGTGCCGATTTGCAATCCCGAATTTGCCGAGCGGCACTGGCTGTGGAACGATCCGCAGGCAATCGAAGGCGTGCCGCTCCTGCATGAGGATGGTGCAGAGCACGATCGTTCGTGTCCGGACTGGAATGCCTGGTTGCGGGCCGAGGGACTGTCCTATCGGCTGTCGCAAGGCGGCTTCCGTCTTAATCAATCATCGCTCGTCATCGATGCGGCCCTGGCAGGGCAGGGACTTGGCCTCGGGAAGGTACGTCTGGCAGAGGCGGAGCTGAGGGCGGGGCGCCTGGTCAGTCCCTTCGGCAGCCCGCAGCCCGTAAGCTTTTCTTATTTCTTCGTGACGACGCCGGCCAAGGCACGGCTCGCGCGCGTGGAGCTGTTTCGCAATTGGCTTCAGGCCGAAACCAAGGCGTTGCGGGCAATCGACGACGTCTTGCTGTGGAATTCACCCCGCAGGCTCGACATCGCCGCCGCCGAATAAGGCGATTACTTCAGCTTGAAGCCGAGGCGTTGCGCCGCGGCCCCGAGCAAATGCCGGCCTTTCAGGGCCGCGACCGTACCGATCCTGTTCCTCACCTGCTCGGTCCAGTCCAAAAGCGGCATGCCTTGCTCGGTCTGGAAGTCTCGCAAAACCGTATTGTAATGCTTGAGATCGTCGGGCTGCCAGCTGTCATCGTAGCGCTCGCGATGCAGAACGGTGGTCTGTGGCAGCCTGGGCTTGATGGCGGCCGGCACCGCTGGATCGGGATAGCCGACGGTCAGACCGAAGACTGGAAATACGCCTTCTGGCAATTCCAGCTCCCGAGCCACCACTTCCGGATCGTTGCGGATTGCGCCGATGTAGCAGGTGCCGAGGCCTTGCGACTCCAGGGCGACGACTGCATTCTGCGCCGCAAGGGCGGCATCTATGACAGCGAGCAGGAAGCTCTCGACATAGTCCAGGCCCTCTGCCGGAGAGCCTTGGTCCGCGGCAATGCTGCGCGGCCTCGAAAGGTCCGCGAGCCAGATCAGCAGCAGCGGCGCCTGAGCGATCTGCCGCTGCGTGCCGGCCACGGTGTTCAGCCTCGCTTTGCGCGCTTCGTCTTCGACGGCAACGACGCTCCAGGCCTGCAGGTTGGATGAGCTTGGGGCTGACTGCGCGGCAGCGACGGCGAGACGGACGGCACTTTCCGGGACCGCTTTTGGCAGATAGCTGCGGACAGTGCGATGCGACAGAAGCGTTTCGACGGTCTCATTCCAGTCCGTACCAAGCTGCTGCTCGGCATCGCGATAGCGCTCTTCGGCAAGGCTTGCTAGTCGATGTGGCGCGGAAACCTTGGCGGTCGCAAATGACGTCATGCTTTACTCTCCTTCATTCGGCGGCGATAGCATAAGGATTGGCGGGCCGGGCGAGGCCGAGATGATCCCGCAACGTATGGCCCGAATAGGCCTGCCGGAAAAGACCACGACGACGCAGGAGCGGCACGACTTCGTCGACGAAAACCTCCAGGCCGTGCGGCAGCACATCCGGCATCAGATTGAAGCCGTCAGCGGCACCCGCGAGATACCATGCCTCTATGTCGTCGGCGATTGCTTCCGGCGTGCCGACGATGGTGCGGTGGCCGGTTCCGCCGTTCAATGCGCGGATGAGGCCGCGCACGGTCAGTTTCTCGCGTTGGGCAAGAGCAAGGGTCGCCCGGAAGAAAGTGTGACCGCCGTCCGGCGGCAACGGGATATCGTCAGGTAAGGGCTCATCCAGTTTCAGTCGCTTCGGATCAATCTGCAGAACGCCAGAGAGGCGTGCGAGGCTGTATTCCAGCGGGATGAGTTCACGCAATTCCTCTTGCCGTCGCTTCGCCTCCGCTTCCGTGCTGCCGATGATCGTTGCGAGCCCGGCGAGGATCAGCGCGCTGTTGGGTGCACGGCCGTAGCGCACTGCCCGCGTCCGCAAGTCCCAAGCATAGTCGAGGGCTTCGTCGAAGGATTGCGATGCAGAAAAGACGGCTTCAGCGTGTTGCGCCGCCAGTTCCCGGCCATCATCGGAACCACCCGCCTGGACGAGAACCGGATGACCCTGCGGCGGGCGCGGAACATTGTGGGGCCCATGAACGGAGAAATGCTTGCCACGATGGGCGATCGGGTGGACCTTGGCGGGATCGACGAAACGGCCGCTGGCGACATCGCCGACGAAGGCATCTTCCTCCCAGCTGTCCCAGAGTGCCTTGACGACGGCGGTAAACTCGGCGGCACGCTCATAACGGCCATGATGCTCAACCGGCTTTTCCAGCCCGAAATTCCGGCTTTGCGAGAGGTCGGCGCTGGTGACGATGTTCCAGCCGACACGGCCGCCGCTTGCATGGTCGAGCGTCGCGAAGCGGCGGGCGATATTGTAGGGCTCGTTGTAGGTGGTCGAAGCCGTGGCGATAAGGCCGATATGCTGTGTGTGGGCGGCAACAGTCGCCAGCACGATCGTCGGTTCCAGCGAGGTGAGCGGCCTGAAATCGACTCGATCGGAGATGGCCGCCTGATCGGCGAGGAAAACCGCGTCGAAGGTGCCGCGCTCGGCAATGCGGGCGACGTTGATGTAGTGATTGATATCGAAGGACGCGCGTGGGTCGCTTCCATCCATTCGCCAGGCTGCTGGCGAGAAGCCGGAATGCAGGATGTTGATGTTGAGATGAAGCTCGCGTTTCTGGCTCACTGAAATATCCCCGGTTCCGGAAACTCGCCATTCAAGAACCATGTGCCGACATTACGGGTCTTGTATTCAGCGGGATTGTGAAGCGTGTGAATGCGCGCATTTCGCCAGAAGCGGTCAAACCCAAGCGGTCTGACGGCGGAGCGGGCGCCCATGACCTCGAAGATCTCGCTGGTGACGTCAAGAGCGACGCGGCCAGCTAGTACATTGGCCGAGGCGACGGCGATCGCCGCTTCGCCACGGTCATCGGCCGTCAGATCCGGCCCCTTGGCGTAAATGGCATCGAGCGCCGTCAAGGCCCGGTCGGCGAGTGCGGTTGCCGCCTCTACCTTGATCCAAAGCTCGCCATATTGCCGCTTGATCCAGGGATCATCGGAATGGCGTTCGACACCGGAATAGATCCAGGGCCGTGAATGCGTAACGGTATAGTCTCGGGCAGCAATCAGCGCGCCCTGCGCTGTGCCGACGAAGACATTGAGCAACACACTCTGCTGCTGCAAAGGGGCCAGCAGGGTGATCGGATCTTGCGGTCGCTCCGGCAGGATCTCACCGGTATCGATGACCACATCCTTGTAGAAGACACGGCCGCTTCCGGTCTGCCTCTGGCCGATCCCGTCCCAGTCATCGGCGATGGTAATGCCCTCTCGGTTCGCCGGTATATAGGCGAAGCTGCGCTTGTTGGTCTCTTCGTCCTCCCAGGCGACCATCAGATAGTCGGCGACATGCGATCCGGAGGAGAATGGCCGAAAGCCGTTGAGAATGATTTTGTCAGCTTCACGTCGACCGAAGAGGCTCTTGGAGAAGCTATTGGTCGTATTGCCCCAGAACCAGCGACCGGCGGCCGAGCGGCGCAGGATATCGCGCGAACGGTCGTCTGGGCCGGTATTGACGGCATTCTGCAGGGGGCTGAAGTGATAGCCGTAGAGATGGGCGACCGACCCATCCACTTTGGCGAATTCGCGGACAATCCGCATGGCGGTGGAGTAGTGCTCGCCCGCACCGCCGAACTCCCTGGGGATCAGCAGATTGACGAGGCCGGTTTCCTTCAGGAGCTTGATTTGCTCGTCAGGCCTGCCACCCAATTGATCCCGCTCGATAGCATCCCTGGCGAAGATTTCGCGCAGTTCGGCCGCCTTGGTGAGATGGGGATTGGTCTTGTCGGTCTCGAACAGTGCCGGCAGCAGGTGGGGCGGCTCGAAGCCATTTGGTTTGATAGTCATGTCGCTCCCCGTTCATTTGTGCAGGCGCGGAAAACCGTGCCGTTCGGTCAGCAGCTCGAGAATACGATCGGTCGAATTGACGAACCGCGTTTCCTCGCGCTCGCTCGCATCGTCGGGAGGATTGTCCGCCAGAATGAAGAGCGGCAGCGACTGGTTTTCCTCGCCAACGACATCGATCACTTGTCGTCGCGGTCGCGCGAAGGCGACCCGCTCGACATCGATCCTGGAAGCAAGGTTCGGAAATGCGGCAAGCAGGCCTTCGATGGAATTGCAATAGGGGCAAACGAAGCTGACGTTCGGATGCTTGGGGTCGGCAAAGCCGGGTGAGATCAGAAACAGTTTGTCGCGTGCCATGATTTTCTCCTATTCTGCTGCAGCCGCATTGCCTGCGGAAAATCTATTGACGGGGCGCTTGAGGCCGAGATTTTCGCGCAGCGTCGTACCCTCATAGTCGGTTCGGAACAGGCCGCGACGGCGCAGCTCCGGCACCACGAGCGTGATGAAATCGGCAAGGCCGCCGGGCATGATCGGCGCCATGATGTTGAAGCCGTCGGCGCCATAATTCTCGAACCGCTCTTCCATGACATCGGCGATCTGGGTGGGAGTTCCGACAACCTGCCAGTGACCGCGCGCGCCGGCGATGCGCAGATAGAGCTGGCGAATGGTCAGGTTCTCGCGATGGGCAAGATCGAGCACCAGTTCCTGGCGGCTCTTGCCGGCATTGGTTGCCGGCGGGTTGGGCGGCACGGGACCGTCAAGCGGATAGGAACTGAGATCGACGCCGGTCAATTGCGACAGGAGATTGAGGCCGACTTCAGGCTGGATCAGGTTCTGCAAGGCCTCGAACTTGTCCTGCGCTTCCGCCTCGCTGCGTCCGACCACCGGGAAGATACCCGGCAGGATCTTCAGGTCGTCGTGAGAGCGGCCGTATTTGCCCAGCCGCCCCTTGACGTCGGCATAGTAGGCCTTGGCTTCGTCGAGCGTGATCTGCGCGGCAAAGATCGCTTCCGCCGTCCGTGCCGCGAGCTCCTTGCCGGGTTCGGAGGCGCCTGCCTGCACCACCACCGGTCGCCCCTGCGGCGAGCGCGGTATGTTCAGTGGCCCGCGCACCTTGAAGTGACGTCCCTTGTGGTCCAGCCGATGCAGTTTTTCCGGATCGAAATAACGTCCGCTCTCACGATCACGCGGAAAGGCATCGTCCTCCCAGCTATCCCAGAGGCCGAGCACGACATCTGCGAATTCCTCCGCCCGGTCATAGCGGTCCGCATGCAGAACCTGCGTGTCGTGGCCGAAATTGAAGGCGGCTTCCGGGTCGGAGGACGTTACCAGGTTCCAGCCGGCGCGGCCGCCGCTCAGACGGTCCAGCGAACCGAACTGGCGAGCAAGGTTGAAGGGATCGGAAAAGCTCGTCGAGGCGGTGGCGATCAGGCCGATGTTGCGGGTGACGCTCGCAAGGGCGGACAGAAGCGTGATCGGTTCAAACGGGTAAACGCCGTTATGCGCCTTTCGGCTGGCTGCGTTCACATCCTTCAACCGTGCCGCAACCCCATCGGCGAAGAAGATCGTATCGAACTTGGCCGCCTCCGCAAGCCTGGCAAGCTCGAGATAGTTCTCGAATTCCATGCCGACGGACGCCTCGGGATGACGCCAGGCCGCGACGTGATGGCCGGTAAAGAGCAGGAAGGCGCCGAGCTTGATCTGGTCCTTGCGTCTCGCCATGGGAAATCCTTTCAGCGGTACATAGCCGGCGTCGGAAGCTCGCCGGTCAGCAGCCAGGTGCCGACCGTGCGCTTCTTGTATTCGGCGGGGTTGTGGAGCGTGTGGGTGCGGACGTTACGCCAGAAGCGATCGAAACCATTGGCAGTCGTCGCCGACCGCGCGCCCATGACCTCGAAGATCTCGCTGGAGACGGCAAGCCCGACCTCGCCGGCATAGATATTGGCGGTGGCTATATCGATGGCAGCGAGGCCACGGTCTTCACGTGTCAGCCCGGGTCCCTGGTTGAATGCCGCGTCGAGGCTGCGGGCAGCTTTGTCGGCCAGTTCGGTGGCGGCCAGCGTGCGAATATAGAGATCGCCATATTGCCGCTTGATCCAGGGATCGTCGGTATGATTTTCGACGCCGGAATAGATCCATGGGCGCGATGACGTCGTCGTGTAGGCGCTACCTTCTTCCAGCGCGCCCTGGGCGCTGCCGACGAAGACGTTAAGCAGCACGCTCTGCTGCAGCAGGGAGGTCAGCGATGTATAGGGTGTCAGCGGGATGGCGGGTGAGCTGATGAGCTCATCATCCTCGATCTCAAGATCGTGGAAGCTGACCGTGCCGCTACCGGTCTGGCGCTGGCCTATTCCGTCCCAATCGTCTTCGATGACGATCCCGTCTCGGTCGGCTGGAACGGCGGCCGTGAGGCGATCCCCCTCGGCGGTTTCGAACGAGATCTGGATATAGTCGGCAATGTGAGAGCCCGACGAGAAGGGGCGTTTGCCGTTGACAAGCCAGCCCTTGTCGATCTGCCGCCCCGATGAGGTCTTCGACATGGCATTGCCGGAATTGCCCCAGATCAGATTCCCGGCAGCCGAGGCACGCAGCAAATGGTCCTTCTGGGCATTCGAACCGCGGAAAAGAACGAGGTTCAGCGGCAGATGGTGATAGCCGAAGAGATGGGCGAGCGAACCGTCCGTGCGCGCGAATTCCCTGACGACACGCAGGATGGAAAGCCAGGAAGCACCCTTTCCGCCGTATTGGACCGGTATCTGCGCAGAGGGCAATCCGCTCTGCTTCAGTACGCGGATCTGCTCGGTCGGCCTGCCGCCAAGCTTGTCGCGTTGAACTGCATCCTGATGGAAAGCCTGCCTAAGTTCGATGGCTTTGGCAACGAATGGATCGGAACTGTCGGAATTGAAAGACATGTCTGCTCCACGCCGATGGATCGTCACGGCGCTGAGCCGCTCATGACGTGAAGGGTTTGGCGAGTGTCGTCCCAAGTCCAGCAATATCTATTTGGTCTCGCGGGAAGAAATTCTTTCCCGAGCAAGCATGCGCGCGGATAACAATATGAATGCCCGGACTTCATAAGAGGTCGCTGCGAAACGTTCTCCGTCCGATCGTTGCTGTGCGCGACGACAAATCCGAGGCGGCATCGCTAAATAGAATATAATTTCTATGGATTATTAGATTTAATGATTAGCCTTCCTTCCGCTACCACGAGGGAGAAGACGATGACGGGTAAACGACGCCAGCTGAGGCTCGGAGCATTTCTTTATCCGACGGGCCACCACATTGCTGCCTGGCGACATCCTCTCGCGCAAGCCGATGCAGGTTCGAATTTCAGCCACTACGTCGAGCTCGCGCAGATCGCCGAGGCGGCGAAATTCGATCTCATATTCATGGCGGATGGCGTCGGAACGCGCGGAGCGGACACTGAGGCCTTGCATCGGACGGCGATCCGCTATGTCGCCCAGTTCGAGCCGATCACGCTGCTGTCCGCGCTGGCTGCGGTGACGCGAAACATCGGTTTCGTTGCCACTGCCTCGACATCCTTCAACGAGCCGTATCATATCGCCCGCAAATTCGCTTCCCTCGACCATATCAGCGGCGGTCGCGCCGGCTGGAACCTGGTGACGTCCTCGAGCGACCATGAGGCGCATAATTTCGGCAGGGACGAACATTATGCCCATGCCGAGCGCTACGAGCGGGCGGAGGAATTTGCCGATGTGGTGCGCGGCTTGTGGGATACCTGGGAAGAGGACGCATTCCCTCGCAACAAGCAGAGCGGCGTCTATTATGATCCGGACAAGCAGCACATTCTCAACCACAAGGGCAAATACTTCAAGGTCCGAGGCCCGCTGAACGTCGCGCGTGCGCCGCAGGGACATCCGGTCCTGGTGCAGGCGGGTTCGTCCGAGCCGGGCAGGGAACTTGCGGCCCGCACCGCCGAGGTTGTCTTCACTGCGCACCAGACAATTGGCGATGCGAAGGCCTTCTATAGCGATCTCAAGGGCCGTCTGGCGAAATACGGCCGCGACCGCGACGATCTCAAGATCATGCCGGGCATCTTTCCCGTCGTCGGCAGGACGCAACAGGAAGCAGAGGAAAAATTCGCGCAGATCCAGGATCTGATCCATCCGGCCGTCGGCCTCTCCCTATTGAACGGCATGTCGGGTGGCGTTGACCTGTCGCAATACCCCATCGACGGCCCCGTTCCCGACCTGCCGGAAACAAACGGCAGCAAGAGCCGTCAGAAGTTGCTGTTCGATCTGGCGCGGCGCGAAAATCTGACCATCCGGCAGCTCTACCTTCGCATTGCCGGCGCACGCGGCCATTGGCAGATCGTGGGAACGCCTGTTCAGATCGCCGACCTGATGGAGGAGTGGTTCAGGGCGGGGGCCGCGGATGGATTCAATGTCATGCCGCCGCAGCTGCCCACGGGGCTCTACGATTTCGTCGAGCACGTGCTGCCGGAGTTGCGCCACCGGGGTCTCTTCCGCAGCGAATACGAGGGCAGGACCTTGCGTGAAAATCTCGGGCTGAAAGTGCCGGAGCATCCTGCGCGGCATGCCGTGGCTGCGGAGTAGCCGGGCGATGAGCAATTCCTTGCACCTCCAGATCTGTCACGTCACGCGCCGGTTCAAGGTCAACGGCGCGACATTGACGGCCCTCGATGATGTCAGCCTCGATGTCGCCGAGGGCGAATTCGTCACCATTGTTGGGGCGAGTGGCTGTGGGAAATCGACATTGCTGCGCCTGGGCGCCGGTCTCGACACTCCCACCTCCGGTTTCGTCGGCCATGCCGGACGGCCGGTCACTGAGCCGAGCCTAGAGCGAGGCATCGTCTTTCAGGAGCCGCGGCTTTTCCCCTGGTTGACGGTCGCGCGCAATATCGCGCTCGGCCTGGAAAACTCGGGGCTATCAAAGGCGGAGAAGAAAAGGCTGGTCGAATCCCACCTCGATCTCGTCGGATTGTCGAGCTTTGCCAACGCCTATCCACACCAGCTCTCCGGCGGCATGGCGCAGCGCGCCGGCATTGCCAGAGGCTTGGTCAATCGTCCGAATGCGCTGTTTCTCGATGAACCGTTCGGGGCGCTCGACGCGATTACCAAGACAAGGCTGCAGGACGAATTGCAGGACATCTGGGCCAAGGAACGCATCACCATGGTTCTGGTGACGCATGACGTCGAGGAGGCTGTCTATCTCGGCGATCGTGTCGTCGTCATGTCATCGCAGCCCGGCCGCATTCGCGACATTATCCCGGTGGACCTGCCGCGCCCGCGTGCACGAACCTCACCGAGGCTGGTCGACGTCCGCAACCGCGTTCTCGAAAGCCTCAATGCAACAACCGCAATACCTTCAGGTGCTCGCGCAACACCCGTTGCCGGCCAACGCACTCCTGAAGCACGGCCCGCAATCGCCGCCGCAGAATAGATAAAACGGAGAATGAGAATGAAGCTGCTATCCATCCTGCGTCTGGTTGCAGGGGCCGCAATCGCTTTAACCATGCTTTCGGTCTCCGCCCGCGCCGAGGACCCATTGGTCATCCATGTCGGCTATGCCGCGATCGGCGTCGACAACCGCCCCTATTCCGAGGGGACCTCGGCGGCGACGGCGCGCGCCGGTGACTTTCTGGAAAAGGAATTTGCCGGCGATCCCAACATCAAGATCGAATGGACCTTCTTCAAGGGCGCAGGTCCTGCCGTGAACGAAGGCTTTGCCAACGACCAGCTCGATTTTGCCTACCAAGGCGATCTGCCGGCGCTGATTGGAAGAGCGACCGGCCTGAAGACGCGGTTCCTGCTGGCGAGCGGCGCCCGCAAGCCGCTTTATCTCGCCGTCGCCAAGGGATCGGGCATCAAGACGATCGAGGATCTGAAGGGCCGCAAGATCGCGCTGCAGCGCGGAACCAATGGTCACCTTGCGGCGATCAAAGTTCTGCAGGCGCACGGACTGACCGAGCGGGATGTGCAGGTCGTCAATCTCGACAGCGCCGGAACCGTTGCCGCGCTGACCAGCAAGGACATTGATGCCGCATTCGGCGATACGCAGCTGATCAATCTGGCGGCCAAGGATAGCGCCGACATCATCTATACGACCAAGGGAGACGATCCGCGCTTCGGCCGCAATGCCGGCATCATTGGCCGCGAGGCTTTCATCGAAGCTCATCCGGAGATCACGCAGCGCGTTGTCGATGCCTTCGTCAAGGCGGCGCAATGGTCGTCCGAAGAGCCGAACCGCGCTCAGCTCTTCGAACTCTGGCATAAATCCGGCACGCCGGTGCCGATCCTCGATGAGTATTTCCGCAACGATACGCTGGCCTATCGCAATTCGCCGCTGATCGATGACCTGCTCGTCTCGCAATACAAGGAACAGGCCGTCAAGAGCAAGGAATACGGTCTCATACGCCGCGACGTCGATCTCAATGGCTGGTTCGAGCCGAAATATCTCGATAACGCGCTCGAGAGGCTTGGCCTGAAGAAATTCTGGCAGCCCTACGGCGCTGACGGCAAGCCGGTTGCTTCCTGAGCTGTGGCCATCGGCCTGCGAAGGGGACTTGCATGAGCGCGATGATTGAGACTTCCGGCCGGACCCGCTTGCGGTGGCCTTCCGCAAGGCTGCGGCGGCTCGCCATACTCGCGACAGGCTTGATCTTTCCGCTCGGCCTATTGGGCCTCTGGTGGATCTCCTCCACCAGAGGCTGGCTGCCGGAGCAGATCCTGCCGGCGCCTGCCTATGTCTACCAGACGGGCCGGGACATGATCCTGAGCGGCGAGCTCCTCTATCATACCGGGGTCAGTCTGGGGCGCGTCATCGTCGGCTTCACGATCGGCGCAGGACTGGGGCTGCTTCTTGGCATCGCCATGGGGCTCTCCGAGAGGGTCGAGGATTATGTAAAGCCGCTTTTCCTCGCCTTTGCGCAGATCCCGACACTCGGATGGATCCCGCTGTTGATGCTGTTTGTCGGCATCGAGGAGACGTTGAAGATCATCATCATCGCCAAAGGCGCCATTGTGCCGATGACGCTGAATACGCTGACCGGAATTCGCGGCGTCTCGCCTAGATATATCGAGGTCGGCAGGGCATTGCGCTTCAGCCGCTGGCAGATGTTGCGGCTGATCATATTGCCCGGCGCCATCCCCTCGATATTCACCGGTATTCGCTACGGGCTGACGCATTCCTGGACGGCGCTGGTCGGGGTCGAGTTGCTCGCCTCCTCGGAAGGGCTTGGATACCTGCTGGTCTGGGGGCGACAGATGTTCTGGCTCGACACGGTCATCGTCGCGATGATCGCCATCGGGCTTGTCGGTTTCATCATGGACAAGGGGCTGGATCGCGTCGAGTTGTCGATCCAGCGCTGGAAGCGACAGGAGATCTGACGATGGCCAGTGCCAGCCGTTTCGTCCGTTTCCGCCGCGGCATCACATTGCCGATCCTTCTCTTCGTCGCGTGGGAAGTCTCAAGCCGGACCGGCCTCGTCGATGCGCGTTTTCTGCCGTCACTGGAAGATGTCGCCGCCACCGCCAAGCGCGAACTGATCGACAATGATCTCATCGGCGAGCTTGGCTTCAGCCTGATGCGCAATATCGCCGGGTTTCTGATCGGCTGCGTGCTCGGGGTCGGCTTTGCGAGCGTGCTTGCCTTGTCGCGCATTGCCGATCGGCTGCTGATGCCGACCTTCAATGGGCTGAAACAGATATCCCTCCTTGCCTGGATACCGCTGATTTCGGTCTGGTTCGGCTTTGGCGAACAGGCGAAGATCGTCTTTGTCGCCCTTGCCGCCTTCATTCCCATTGTTCTCAATACCTATGACGGCATGCGCCAGGCACCGCCAGACCTTTTGGAGGTCGCAAGAGCGTTGAAGTTCAATGCACGTCAGAAGGCGCTGCGGATCTATATTCCGGCGGCCATGCCGTCGATCGCCACGGGCGTGCACCTGGGCCTGATCTATGCGTGGCTGGCAACCGTCGGGGCGGAGTATTTCCTCGCGGTCGGTCCAGGCGTCGGCGGGCTGGTCATAGCTGGTCGCGAGAGGTTCGACATGGCGCTTGTCATGGTCGGCGTCCTCGTGCTTGGCCTCGTCGGCTTCACCCTTAACCGTCTCGCCTATGCGCTTGAAGCCTACTTGTTGCGCTGGCGGCCGAAGCAGACCGCTTAGGTCACGAGCTCGCCCGACCTTGCGGCGCTTTGCCAATTCTGCGTGCGAAAGTCGACGAGCAACAGCGCTATCTCATAGCCGCGACGTTGGAGCCAATGGGCGACGGTACGGGCGCGCACGCCAAGCAGATCATCGATCAGAACGACCCGCGAGCCTCGCACTGCAATGGTACGGTAGGCAACACCCAGTAACTGCCCTCCTTCGGAGGACAAGGTTCCCTCAAGATGCGACTGTTCGAATTCCTCTGGTGTGCGCACGTCCAGCAGATAGGTGGTGCGATCGGGATCGGCAGCCCATTTCCTTGCGGTATCGATATCGATTTGAGGAAAGTGGTCTTGGCTGCTTAGCGTGGTGATATGCTTGCGTGCAAAGCCCCGTGCCTCATCACTTGGGTCCTGGTAGATGCGTGTCTTTCCGCTTTCCAGTTGAAGGCCCGCGGCCGTCCAGGCTTTCGTTCCGTCATGGAGGTATGAGACCGCATTTGGAACCTGTGCGTCGATGAGTGTTTGAGCTCCGAGGATGGCACGCGGTAGCCCGGCACATGAAACGACGACCTTTGTTGTTTCGGAGGGCACCACGTCCTTGTAGCGCAGAACCAGCTCCGCCCCCGGTACGCTGACAGCACCCGGTACGTGATCGCGCGCAAACTCCGCCACGGTGCGTGTATCGATAACGATGACGTCTTCACCGGCGTCTTGCAGCGTCTTCAGTTCCAAGGCCGTGATAACGGGCGTCTTCTTTTCCTTTTCGACGGCTTTGGAGAAATCTACGCCGGGTATGTCGAATGTGGGCAGGGGCGCTCCATTCCCCGCTTCCGTCCAGGCGGGTATACCGCCTCCGAGCACAAAGACATTTGGCCAGCCGGCAGCCTCCAGTTGGCTTGCCAAGCCCGAGGCGATCCCGTCGCCTGCATCGGCAAGGACCGTGCGGACGGCCTTGCGCGGCACGAAGCGGGAGAGTTCGCTGGTGACTCGCTCGGAGGGCAGGTTGGTCGCGAACAGCGGCGAGGCATAGCCGACAACTGCGGGGTCGCGAATATCCAATACGGCTAGCTCTCTGCCATCCTGCAGCCAACTGCGAAGAGTATCGCTGGAAATCGTCTTCTGGCTCATAATTTCGCTCCGCTGTGGGCTGTTTATGCGCACAAGCCTAGCGCTGGAGGCACCGGGTGACGACGACGACACCACGCGCAATCGCCTATCAAATGGGAAAGCATTTTCTTAGTCTATAAAATCTATAGATAAAATATTCTTACGATGAGGCCAATGCTTTCCTAGTGTTCCCGTCATTGAACAGCGGCGCCTTCGGCAGTGCAAATCGGATCTGCCGCGCCCTTGTTCGGCAGGCGAAGTCAGAGCGTTGGAAGGCAGGCTTATGACACATGATCGATTCGCACGGGCGCCCAATCGAGGACCATTTCATGACCCAGATCGATGAAGGCTGGGGCAGCGGCCCCAGTGCCCGATATGACGAGATCGCCGCGCGCTTCCGGTCGATTTTCGAGCAGATCGCCCAGTCCGCGATTGAGCGGGATCAGGAGCGGCGTCTGCCCTTCAAGGAAGTTGAATGGCTTCGTGAGGCGGGATTTGGTGGCCTTCGTATTCCCAAGGCTTATGGGGGCAGTGAACTGACATTGCCGGAGCTGTTCGCTCTTCTGATCGAGCTATCGGCTGCAGATCCCAACATTACCAATATTTTCCGCAGTCATCAAGGCTTTACGGAGGATCTCCTCAACGCCCCTCGTGATCTATGGCGAGACGAGTGGCTGTCACGTCTGGGCGGCGGTGAGATGGTCGGCAGTGGCTTCTCCGAGCTTGCCGGGGCCAAGGTGGGCGACTATGCGACGACGATCGTTCCAGATGGCGGCGGCTATCGTCTGAACGGCGAAAAATTCTATACGACCGGTTCGATCTATGCCGATTGGATCAATCTTGGCGCGGTGGACGGATCAGGCGAGCCGATCGCCGCCTTGGTCCCGACGTCGGCTGCCGGCGTCGAAATCCTCGACGACTGGGACGGCTTCGGACAGGCGCTGAGCGGCAGCGGTACGGCAAGATTCAAGAATGTCCGGCTGGAGAACTTCCATATCAAGCCGAATTCCGCGCGCTTTCCCTATACGACCGCGTTCTTCCAGCTTGTTCATCTTGCAAGCCTTGCCGGCATCGGTCGCGCCGCGGCTGCAGAACTTTCACGCCATGTAGGCGCGCGAGCCCGCATATATCCCCGTGGCAACGGTGCGGCGAGTGCGGACGATCCTCAGGTTCTCGAGGTGGTCGGACGGGTGAGGGGACCGGCTTATGCCGCCGGCGCCATCGTGCTGAATGTTGCAGCTGCGCTTCAGCGATCCTATGACGCCAATCTCGCCGGAATAGACCCGGACGAGACGAACATCCATCTGCTCGCGGAAATCGAATTGAGTCAGTCGGTGACGGTCATTTCGAAGCTGATCCTGGAAGCGACGACGGTGCTCTTCGATGCCCTCGGCGCGTCAGCCGCCAAACGAGCCACGGCTCTGGATCGGCACTGGCGCAATGCTCGCACGATTACGTCCCACAATCCGCGCATCTATCATGACCGTGTCGTCGGCGAATTTGCCGTCTCCGGCAAGAAGCCCGTTGCGGTCGGCTATCGAAAGATCATCACGCCCTTTGACACAACCAGCGAATTGGCTTGATGGAGCGGGCTGTGGAACACAGGGCAAGTGCTCCGGCCAGCCCTCGAGAAATTGAGATGACTGGCGGCAAAACAGTCGCGGATATGAGCGTGCGCCGAAACGGGGTCGGAACAAGAGCAGTCCGAAATCGTACGCTAAGGCCGAACGAAACAGGAACGATGCCGTAGATCGGATGTGCAACATCCGATCTCTGTGGATTGCCATCGACATGCGCCAGTTTTGATTTCTCTGTCCGGCCCGACTCGACAACGCTCGACGCAGATTGGTCATAAATGGAGTCGGGCTATGGCAAAGCGCAAGCTTCTCAAAGATCAAGATCGCCGGAAGCTTTTCGATATCCCAATCGACGAGGATAGCTTGATCCGACACTATTCGTTGTCATTGTCGGATCTCCTGGAGATCGAACTGCGGAGACGTAAGCACAATCGGCTCGGTTTTGCCATCCAGCTATGTGTGATGCGATACCCCGGTCGAGTGCTTGGAGCAGAAGAAACTCTGCCTCGCGCCATGCTAAAGTATGTTGCTGATCAGATCGGCGCCGCTCCAGAAGAATTTGACCTCTATGCACGCCGTGAAGAAACCCGTCGGGATCATATGGCGCGGCTAATGGCGTATCTGGATACGAGAAGCGCGACGCTGGAAGATCGCCGCGCTTCGCTATTGGCGGCAATTCAAGCGGCGACCATGTCCGACGACGGTGCCGCGATAGCCAGTTCGACTGTCGCCGCGTTTCGCGAACGCGGAGCTCTTCTGCCGGCGATCGATACGATCGAACGCATTGGCCTTGCCGGCCGTGCCATAGCCCGGCGCCGGGCAGAAAGAACCCTGATTGAAGACATCCCACTCGATAGGCTTCAATCACTGGATAGGCTGTTGGAGGTCGACCCGTCGATCGGCCAGACGCGCTTTCATTGGCTGCGTTCGGCGCCAGAAGCGCCGGCTGCGTCGAACCTCGTCGGGCTGACCGAGCGGATTGCTTTTCTACGGGGGCTGGAGATCGATCCGGAACTGCAGGCGCGCGTATCGTCCGGACGGTGGGACCAGATGATCCGGGAGGGCAACGCAACGCCGGCCTGGCTTGCCAACGACTTCAACGCCAGCCGTCGCCACGCTCTGATCGTGGCTCAAGTCATCAAGCTTTGCCAGAAGCTCACGGACGACGCGGTAACAATGTTCATCAAGCTGATTGGCAAGTTGTTCTCGCAAGCCAACAATCGAAAGAAGCAGCGACAGATGGACCGCAGAGCGAATACCGCCAAAGCGCTGCGCATGTTTCTGGATACGATCACCGCACTGCAGTCCGCCAACGACTATGGTCGGAACGCATTGGATGTTCTCGACCAAAGAGTCGGCTGGGACCGGCTGCTTCGGATGAAGCCTGAGCTTGAGTCGATGGTCGACGACAACGAGGCACCGCCGTTGACCGTGGCAGCCGAACAATACGCGACCGTCCACAAATACATTGGTGCATTCCTTCAGGCCTTCACGTTCCGCTCGGCGCATCGCCACGACCCGCTTCTTGCGGCAATTGCACTGCTGAAACGGCTTTATGCCGAGAAGCGGCGGACACTCCCGGATCGCGTGCCGATCACCCACCTCGGCCAAACTGATCGACGGCTTATCTTCGAACAGGAAAAACCCGATCGCCGTCTCTACGAGATCGCAACGCTCGTGGCTTTGCGAGACCGGCTTAGATCTGCGGAGATCTGGGTCGACGGCAGCCGAACTTTCCGGCCGATTGACGAGCATCTGATGCCGCGGTCGACATTCATCACGATGAAGGAAGAAGATCGTCTCGGTTTGGGGGTCCAGGGCGACGGCGCGCAGTGGCTTGCCGAAGCGCGTCAGATGCTCGAGTTCAACCTGCAGCGTCTGGCGCATAGAGCACGGTCCGGAAAGCTCGAAGGAGTTCGTCTTGAGGCCGGAACGTTGATCGTCACACCAACCGTCGGCGGAGTCCCCTTGGCAGCCGAGGAACTGAATGCCGAGATCAGCGACATGTACCCGTTGGTTGAAGTTCCCGACTTGTTAAGGGAAGTGCATGAATGGACCGGCTTTGCGGATCACTTCACGCATGTTCGCACCGGCGACGTCCCGAAAAATGTCTCTGCCATGCTTGCTGGCGTGCTGGCCGATGCGACGAACCTCGGGCCAAAACGAATGGCGGGCGCATCCAAAGGGATCAGCGCTCACCAGATTGGGTGGATGCGCACATTCCATGCGCGATCGGAGACCTATCGCGCGGCGCAAGCGTGCATCACCGATGCCCACACTCAACATCCGCATTCCCGCCTGTGGGGCAATGGCACAACGTCATCGTCCGATGGCCAATTCTTCCGCGCGAGCGACCGAGCCGCGAAGCGCGGCGACATCAATTTGCATTACGGCAGCGAGCCCGGTTCGAAGTTTTATAGCCATCTGTCAGATCAATATGGCTACTTCAGCATTCTGCCCATCAGTCCGACCGAGAGCGAGGCGGCCTATGTGCTCGATGGGCTCTTCGATCAGGACACGGTCCTCGACATCCAGGAGCACTTTACCGACACGGGCGGTGCCAGTGATCATATCTTCGGGCTGTTCGCCTTGATCGGAAAGCGGTTCTCACCGCGACTGCGCAATCTCAAAGACCGGAAGTTCCACACGTTCGAGAAAAGCGATGCATATCCGGCGCTGTCGAACCACATCGGGGCGCCGATCAATGCCGATCTGATCCTCGATCATTGGGACGATCTGCTCCACCTCGCCGCGTCGATCACGACGCGGTCCGTGGTGCCGTCTACGATCCTCAAGAAACTGTCCGCATCTCCGAAGCAAAGCCATCTCGCGAGGGCGCTCCGCGAACTCGGTCGTATCGAAAGGTCGCTCTTCATGATCGAATGGTACTCAAGCCCGCCACTACGGCGGAGATGCCAAGCGGGTCTCAACAAGGGCGAGGCTGCCCATAAGCTGAAACGCGCGGTCTTCTTCCACGAGCGAGGCGAGCTCCGCGACCGATCGTTCGAAAGCCAGGCGTTCCGCGCCTCTGGTCTCAACCTCGTGGTCAGTGCGATCGTCCACTGGAATACGCTCTATCTTGATCGCGCGGTCAAACAGCTGAAACGAGCGGGTCGAGATATTCCTGATACCCTGTTGAAACACATCTCGCCGCTCAGTTGGGAGCATATCAACCTTACCGGCATCTACACTTGGGACGCCGAACATCAGATGCCGAACGGATTTCGATCGCTTCGTCTGCCAGCCGGACTGCGGCGGGTCGCATAAGTTCTCATTCCGTTCGCCGTTAGCGTACGATACCGCACTGCTCTTGTTCCGACCCCATTTCGATTGGGAATGAGTCGATGTCCTTGCCCGAACGCTCCCAGAGTTCCGTCCTCGTCGCTCCAGGCAGGACGGCTTGCGTATAAAGGCCTTGGCCAGAATAGTGAGCCGTCATCGACTGACTGAGGTTCAGCAGGAACGACTTCGAGCCACTGTAGACGCCGTCGTAGCGCTCCGGGGCAAGGGCCAGCACGGACGAGATATTGATCACTGCCCCTTGGCCCGTCTTGACGAAGGCCTTGGCCGCCGTCGCAGCCAGTCTCGCAGGCGCCGTGATATTGAGGGCGATGATCTTCGAGATCTCCGCCCCGCCGTTCTCCAGCAGGCTGCCCTTCAGCGACATTCCCGCGTTGTTGACAAGCAGCGATATGTCGCCCATCCCGAGTCTGGCCTCGACCGCGGAGAGATCGTTCTCCTTCGTAAGGTCGGCGACGAGGATTTCGATCTTCGACCCGACCCCCTTTAGCCGATCGGAAACAGCTTCCATCCTTGCACGATCGCGAGCGACGAGGACGAGATCGTATCCCCGTTTCGCCAGCCGATCCGCGTACACCGCGCCGATCCCACCGGAAGCCCCGGTGATGAGAGCCGTTCCTGGTCTTGCACTCATTCGAATTCTCCATTCCAGTTGTTCAAGTTCATAGGCGCACCACGGCTTCGCCTGGCTCCTTAAGAGAGCCAGACGCAGTTGCGCGCGTTTTCAAGGTTCGGTTGCCGGGCCGTACTATCGGTTTACATCGACGAGGGTTCGCCCACGGATTCGGCCAGCCAGCATCTCGCCAACTACCTTCGTCACATCGCCGAGACCGACCTCGGACACTGTGGATGCCAGCTTCTCCAGATCGAGATCCGTCGCCAGACGCTGCCATGCCTGTTCACGGACGGGCCGAGGGGCATTTACGGAGTCAATGCCGGCCAGCGTCACGCCGCGAAGAATGAATGGCAACACGGACGCTGGAAGATCCCTTCCGCCGACGAAGCCGCAAGTGGTGACGACACCGCCATAGGTAGTTTGGGCGAGGATGTTGGCGAGCGCGCGTCCGCCGACGACGTCGACGGCACCCGCCCATCGTTCCGCGGAGATCGGCGGTCCCTCAGCGAAGAGCGTCGCTCTATCGATGAGAGAGGTGGCGCCGAGATCCTTCAGGTAAGGACCCTCGCTCGACTTCCCCGTCGAAGCGCCGACGCCATAGCCGAGCTTCGACAGAATGGCGATCGCGATGGAACCGACGCCCCCCGACGCTCCGGTAACGAGGATCTCACCCCGGTCCGGTGAAATGCCGCCATGCTCAAGTGCAAGCACGCTCAGCATGGCCGTGAACCCTGCTGTCCCGATCGCCATTGCATGGCGCGTCGAGATCGAAGGAGGGAGTTTCACCAGCCAGTCGGCAGGCACTTTCGCCTTTTGTGCAAAGCCGCCGTTGTGCGTCTGGCTCAAAGCCCAGCCGGTGGCGACGACCTGGTCTCCCCTCGCGAAACGTGGATCGGCCGAACTCTCAACAGTACCAGCGAAATCGATGCCAGGGATCGACGGGAAGGTCTGGATGATCTTCTGGCCCGCGAGCGCGATCGCGTCCTTGTAGTTCACGGTCGACCATTCGACCGAGACTGTTACATCGCCCGCGGTCAGGAATTCGTCCTGTACCAACTCCACCGCGGCGGTCACGCCGTCGTTGCTCTGCCTCGCGACAATTGCCTGGAAGGTCATCAATGTTTCCTTGCTCTTGGAACTTTTGATTGCCATTTAAGCGCAGGCGGAAATCATTGAAAGAATGCACATTTACCGCCTATACTATCATCGCTGTAAGTAAGGTTCGAAGGGGTGCCCGTAGTGAGACCGAAGCGGCTGGAGCCAAAAAGCGGATGTGCGGCGGAACTGACAATGTCGGTCATCGGCGGATTGTGGAAGCCGACGATCTTGGTCAATCTGCTTTTGGGTAAGAAGCGATTCATGGAGTTGAGCCGACTGATCCCGGACGCCACGCAGCGCGTCCTCACGCTACAACTGCGTGAGCTTGAAGCAGATGGTCTGGTGACGCGTCGCGTGTTCCCCGAGGTGCCTCCGCGGGTCGAATACGAGGCGACCGACCTTGCACGATCAGTCGCTCCGATCCTGGCAAACCTGCGCGACTGGGGCAACAAGTTCCGCGATAGCCAGCAATGCCTTCCAGAACTCGTGCCCTATTGTCCAGCTGAAGATGCCAAGACAAAGCGAGCTATCTAGCCCGACGCCAGGCGAGTATCCGCATCTCGATGCGATTAGGCTGAAGACGCGGGATTTCAGCTAGGGGCAAGGGCGTGGTCAGCGGTTCGAATCCCATCAGGCCATGGCCTCAAGGTCACCGTCAGTTCAAACATGGTGATAGGGTGCGACGATAGCCAGAATTGTCTGAATATTGAACGCAAGACGTTGTTCCAGCGCAGCTCGTGTCATCATGCGCTTGCCATAGACGATAGAGCTCGTCGCATGGTTGGTGAAATAATAGTAGCAAATTGACGTAATTGTCAGGCCGAGCTGAATTGGGTCGATCCCAACCCGAAATGTGCCGTCCGCCTCTCCGCGCCGCAGAATGTCATCGACAAGCGGCCGCGAGTTGGCGGCGCCGTCCCTCAGAATGCGGGACTTTCGAAAATGCACGGCCTTCAACTGGTTTTCGGAATTCAGAATGGTGATGAATTCCGGGTGTTTGAGATAATAGTTCCAGACGAATGTCACCAATGCGATCAGCGCTTCGCGGGGAGGGAGCTGGTCAAGGTTCAGTGCCGCCTCGGCATCCCAGACATCGCGATAGACCTTCTCGATGACGGCCTGATAGAGCAGTTCCTTGTTGCCGAAGTACTGGTAGATCATCCGCTTGTTGATCTCGGCCCGCTCGGCGATGGCTTCAACGCGGGTTCCTGTCAGCCCGTTCGCCGCAAATTCCACAACAGCGGCATCAAGGATACGCGTTTGTGAAAGATCGGGCCTGCGCGGGTGTCTGCGCCGAGGCTGTTTGCGTGCTTCCGCACTCTTCTCTTCCGTCAAGACGCCTCTCGCTCCCGTCAATGCGTATGCATTTTGCTTGCGCCATCATCCAGGTCGCGCCTGCTTCGGCTTGTTCATCGCCATCATTCGATAGGGTGTTTTTGCGGCCTACGTCAATAGCTTAGGGGCGTTTTAAAGTAACTCATACGTTATTTATAGAGCCTATCCTCATATAAAATAAAGATAAAAAATCGTCAATTATGTTGCGAGTGTCATCCGAACGTCAAGAAAGGCCCATAGAGGATGGCGCGTTGACGACATGAACCGGCCAGGGTGTCGAGATGCATCGACCGGTTTGACTTCGCCTGACACCGGTCAGCGCGCAAAACGGAATTGGGCGCTAACCTCCGGGTGGGGTGGCCGCAAATAGAGCAGTAGCGGATATGGCAGGTCATTCCATCGATATCATGGACCTGGAAAAGCGGTTCGACCGTACCCAGGTCCTCAAGCGCATTAACCTTCACATCCGTGAGGGCGAATTTCTGACGCTTCTTGGGCCTTCCGGCTGTGGGAAGTCGACGTTGCTGCGTCTGCTTGCTGGCTTCGAGCCCTGCACCGGCGGCCGCATCCTGATCGGTGATCGTGACGTCGCACCGTTGCCGCCGAAGGTCCGCGATATCGCCATGGTCTTCCAGTCTTATGCGCTTTACCCGCACATGACGGTCCGGGCCAATATCGCGGTGCCGTTGGAAATGTCCCGCCTCTCATTCCGGCAGCGCCTGCCGGGCGCCGCGATCCTTTCGTCGAAAGTGCGTGGCGTCCGCAGCGAAATCGCCAAAGAGGTTGCAACGGTGGCGGAGCAGCTTGGCCTTGAGGCGCTCATGGACCGCAAGCCGGCACAACTGTCCGGCGGTCAGCGGCAGCGCGTCGCCGTCGGCCGGGCCATGGTCCGGCATCCTGCCGTCTTCCTGATGGATGAGCCGCTCTCCAATCTCGATGCTAAACTGCGCCAGCAGCTGCGTGAGGAGATCGTCGATCTGCACCGGCGCACCGGCATTACCTTCATTTACGTCACCCACGACCAGACCGAGGCCATGGCGATGTCGGACCGGATCGCCGTCATGGAGGGCGGAGAGATCAGGCAATGCGCCGCACCGGAAGAGATCTATGACCGGCCGGACTATCTTTCCGTGGCAAGGTTCGTCGGCACGTCTGCGATCAACGAAATGCTGGCAACGATCAGAGGGGGCGCCGTATTCGTGAATGGTCGGCCGCTGGGGTTGATGCTGCAAGGCATCGCTGACGGGACCTACCAGCTGGCCGTCAGGCCGGAACGACTGCACCCGACGGATGCCGGCGCCGGCGACTTTTCTCTGCCGGTGGAACAGGTCGAGTTCACCGGCAACGAGGTCGGCATCCGCTGCAACGGTGAGGAGATCGGCGCAGGCAGCGTGCGCGTGCAGCTGCGGCCGGAGAGTTTTGCCCGTCTGAGCCAGGGCCGGAATGTTGGTGAAAGGATCGCGCTGAAGATCCCCGAGGGGGCGGCGCTCGTTTTCGATGCCGCCGGTCGGCGTGTCTGGGCCACGGAAATGCAGGCGGCTTTGGCACAGGAGGACCGTCGTGAACATACGGTCTGATGCCAAGTTGAACGCAGGCGCCATGCGGACCGCCGAATGGAGCCATGCGTCGCTTGCCCGCGCGTTCTCCGCGCCGGCATTCATTCTCCTGGTCGCGACGGTGGTGGCGCCGGTCTTCATCGTCGCGCTGATCAGCCTGACCGATTACCGCCTGGGGCGCATCACGCTGAACTTCGTGGGGCTGGGCAATTACACGCATATGCTCGCGGATCCGTTCTTCTGGAGCGCGCTGCGCAACAGTGCGATCTATACGGCAATCGTCGTGCCGGTCTCGGTCTTCGGTGCAGTTTGTCTTGCCGTGCTGCTCGATGGTCGCCGCCGTTCGCGACGCTTCTACGAGATCGTCTATTTTCTGCCGGTCACGTCCACGCTGACGGCGATGTCGATCGTCTGGAGCTATTTGCTGAACGGGCATATCGGACCCTTGGCAAGTCTGTTCACGGCGCTCCGCCTGCCGCCGATCGATTTCTTCGCCGACGGAACGCTGGCACTGATCGGGCTTGCAATCATCGGCATCTGGCACCTGATCGGCTTCAACCTGATCCTCTTCCTCGCCGGTCTGACACTCATTTCCGGCGAGCTGAAGGACGCATCGGCGCTCGACGGCATGGACGGGTTCTGGGATCGGCTGCGTTATCTCACCTGGCCGCTTCTCGCGCCGACGACGATCGTCGTCTTCGTGCTGAGCTGCATCCAGGCCTTTCAGGTCTTCGATACGGTGGCGGTGCTCACCAATGGCGGTCCCTATGGCGCCACTGAAATGCTGCTGCACAAGATCAATACCGACACTTTCACCGGGCTCAAGGCCGGCTACGGCAGTGCGCTGACCGTCGTCTACCTGATGCTGATTGGCACATTTTCGCTGATCCAGGTGGCGCTCGGCAATCAAAGGGCGCATTTCTGATGGCGCGTTTCTCTCTCCGCCAGATCCTGGCACATGCCGTGCTGCTGGGCGGCGCCTTCCTGATGATCTATCCGTTCTTCTGGATGTGGCGGGCTTCTACCCAGGCCCCGGGGCAGATTTTCGGGAGCCTGCATGACGCCCCGCCGATCCTCACTTCTATCGCAGACAATTACGGCCGCGCGCTGTTCGACAGCCCATTGCCGCGCTTCATGCTGAACGGCGTGATCATGACCGGCGGCATCCTGCTGTTCCAGATCCTGACAACGGTCACCTGCGCCTATGCGCTGGCCAAATTCGACTTTCGTGGCCGTCGCCTGATTTTCGCGATCGTGCTCTTGAGCCTTTCCGTTCCGGCGCAGGCAACGGCGCTGCCGATCTTCATCGTGCTCGCAAAATTCGGGCTTCTCGACACCTATACCGGTGTCGTCATCCCCTATCTGACCTCCGGCTTCGCGATCTTCCTGTTCCACCAGTTCATCCGCTCATTCCCCGACGAGATCCTGCTGGCGGCGCGTCTCGACGGCATGAGCGAGGTGGAGATCGTCATCCGCATCATCCTGCCGGCAATGACCCCTGCCATTGCCGCCTTCTCGATCTTTTCGATCACCTTTCATTGGAACGATCTCTACTGGCCGATGATCGTGATCAGATCCATCGATCTGGCGCCGCCGACCCTCGGCCTCCTGTTCTTCCGGGGCCAGGAAGGCGGCGACAGTTTCGGGCCTTTGATGGCCTGCGCAACGCTTGTCACCGCACCGCTGATCCTGCTGTTCCTCGCCGCCCAGCGCAGGTTCGTGCAGGGCGTGACGATGACCGGCGTCAAATAAACCGTCTCTGCCCGGCGGCCACCGGGCAGAGACGAAAGTCAAGACCAATCCACGTTCCAAAGGAAACACCATGAAAATGAAAGCCATCCTCACGGCCGCAGCCTTGACCCTGGTCGCGACCGCACCGGTTTTTGCAGCCGATTCCGTCACGCTGAACTTCTACCACACGCAGCTGCCGTTCATGCAGTCTATTCTCGATGGCTTCAAGAAGGCGCATCCGGAGATCGTCATCAACGATCAGGCACCGGCCGCCAACTACAGCGCCGGCGACCAGAGCGTCATCCGCGGCATGATGACCGGCTCGGCACCCGACGTCTATCTCGCCTCCTATTCCTCGCTGCCGACGATTGCCGGCATTATGAAGGACCGCGGCGAAGCACAGTCGCTCGACGCGATGCTCGCCAAGGAAGGCAAGGACTGGCAGGCCGCCAATTACGCGCCGGCCATTCTCGACCTCGCCAAGGTCGGCGGCGAACAGTATGCGATGCCGTTCACCGCGTCGCTGCCGCTGCTCTACGTCAACAAGGAACTTGTCGAGAAGGCCGGTGGCAATATTGACCAGTTCCCGACCACCTGGGACGGCGTCATCGATCTGGCCGCCAAGATCAGCAAGCTCGGCGACGGCGTTCAGGGCATCGGCTTCTCGGTCGGTGGCCTCAGCGACGACTGGTACTGGCAGATGATGGTCATGGGCGCCGGCGACCAGATGCTGAACGCCAAGGCCACCGGCATCGGCTTTGACGACAAGGCAGGGCTCGAGGCGCTGCGCATCACCCAGGACATAGCCGTCAAGACCGGCATGTCTGTCTATGCCGATCCGAAGCCGGCGCAGCAGCAGTTCTTTGCCGGCAAGATCGGCATGGTAGTTGAATCGCCTTCCGACCTCGTCGCCTACGAGACCGCGATCGGCGACCGTTTCACCATGCGCACCGTCCGCTTCCCACTGATCGACGCCCAGAGGGGTGGTCTGCCGGCCGGCGGCAACGCGCTGATGGTGCTTGCCAAGGACGCCGCCAGGCGCATCGCCGCCTGGGAATTCATCAAATACATGACCAGCGCTGCGGTTCAGGCCGAAGTGTCGAAGGCCAGCGGCTACATGCCGGTCAACGTCCAGGCCGCCAAGGCGCTCGAAGGCTTCTACGCCCAGCACCCGAATTTCCAGACCGTGTTCAAATCGATGAATGCCGCCATGCCGTGGTTCGCCTATCCGAACAACACCGCTGACGGCGTCTGGAAGGGCGTGGCACCGATCCTCGACCAGCTGCAGCGTGGCAAGATCACCCCGGATGCCGCCCTGCCGAAGATCCGCGAGCATGTCGCCGGCGTGATGGCGGCGCAGTAATTCGCACCATCATCCTCAAACGCTCTAAAAATGGCCGGCGGGTTCAGGCTCGCCGGCCGGTTGAATGCCTTGTTCGCGTCCTCTGCGGGCGTTCTACCTAACTGTTACTGAAAGACAGTCTTCCATGAAAATCGCCGTCCTCTCCGATCCGCATATCGGCTCGACCAATGCCGTCTTCGTCCCCAATTGGGAGAAGGTCGTCGCGCATGTGAATGCCCGCAGCGATATCGATCTCGTCGTCATTCTCGGCGATCTGACGCTGCTCGGGTCCGAACAGCCGGAGGACCTGCTGTTTGGTCGTCTGGCGCTTGACGCGTTGCAGCCTGCCTGGCTTGTTCTGCCCGGCAATCACGATGTCGGCGATATTTCCCGCGCCAGCCACCAGCCGAGCAACAGCAAGCGGCTGGCTCTGTGGCAGGAACAGTATGGTGCGACACACTGGCATTCCGACCAGCTGCCGGGCTGGCGCCTGATCGGTCTCAACAGCCAGATCATCGATACTGGCCTGGCCGAGGAATGCGCCCAGTGGCAGGCTCTCGAAGAGGCGCTGGCAACCCGCGGATCGCGCCGCCCGGTTCTCTTCACCCATATGCCGCTGTTCCTGACCAACTGGGAAGAGGCCGACCGGCCCGCCTGGGCGCTGATGCATGACGGCCGCGAGAGATTGCGCCGGCTGATCGTCGGACATGACGTCTCTGCCGTCGTCACCGGCCACATGCATCGCACCGTCCAGCTCGACCTGCCGGAAACGCGGATGATCTGGTGCGCCGCATCGAGCTTCCTCACCTATGACCATTCGATGCCGGAACAGCCGGGCGCAGCACTTCTGGGCCTGACGATCCTGACCCTCGGGGAAGGGGAGGTCGGCGCCGAATTCGTCACTCTCCACGATCTGATGATCAGCCGGATCGAGGATTACAACGGTACGATTTATCGCTCGCCGGCGAAGGACTGAAGCTCGCAGGTTCTGCACCCATAGATTACCTGGGCGCATCCTGCAGATGACAAGCGGCCAGCGGAAACGGCCGGCGCGATCGTTTCGATCGATGATCGCGACCGCGCGCTCTCGCGGCCCGGGAAGGAAACAAAGATGGTCTGGTTCAGCTATCATGGCGGCCATAGCGGTGAATTTTGCGCCCATGCCAAATCGACGCTCGAAGAGATCGTCGAGACGGCCATCGAGCGCGGCTTCACCCATTACGGGCTCAGCGAACACTGCCCCCGCTACCGGGTCGAGGATCTCTATCCCGGCGAGGAAGATTGCGGCATTGCCGGTCTCGCGAAAGCTTTCGACGGCTATGTGAAGCGCGCCTTTGCCTTGCGTGATGCGCGCGCCGGCGAGATCGAGCTGCTGATCGGCTTCGAGACCGAAACTCTGCCGCCGGAAGGCTGGCTCGATGCGATGACGGCGCTGCGGCAGGCGCATCCCTTCGATTATATCGTCGGCAGCGTCCATGATATCTGTGGCCGCTGGGTCGATTTTTCCCCGGCCGACACGACGGCGCTGGCCGCCGATCTCGGCGGACCGGAAGCACTGCATCTCGCCTATTTCGACACCGTCACGACGATGGTCGAAACCCTGCGGCCGGATATCGTCGCGCATCTCGATCTGGTACGGAAGTTCGAGCCGCCACGCTTCGGCTTCTCGCCGCGAGTTCTGTCAGTGGTTGAGAGGACTCTGGAAGCAATCCGGGCATCGGGCGGTATTCTCGACGTCAACTGCGCGGCGTTCCGCAACGGCTACGGGCCGGTCTATCCCTTGCCGCAGATCCTTGAGCGAGCACGGGCGATGGGCATTCGCGTGACGCTCGGCGATGACAGCCACGGCGTGAAGACGGTCGGTGTCGGCCTCGACCGGTCGCTCGCCGCTATTGCCTCTGCCGGTTATGACAGCGTTGCCTATCTCACCCGCACCGATGGATGGCGCGAGGCGCCGCTCGACACGCTCAAGCCGGGCCGGATCTGATCATGGACATGCACGATATCCGGCCGGGCGTGAATGCGCCGGTGCTCACCCTCGCGCAGGCAAGCGATGCCGACATTCCGCTGATCATGGAAATCGAACGCAGTCCTGGCTACCCGGCGCTGGTCGGAAGCTACTATGCCGACGAGCATTATCGGCGGATGGCGGCACCGACCTGCACCTATCTTTTGGCGCGCAGCAATGGTGAACCAGTCGGCTTCGCGGTCATTCGCCGCGATGATGACGGCATGGGAACGGCGCAACTGCACCGGATCGCGGTCTCGCCGCCGGGGCAGGGCCATGGCGCGGCCTTCCTGCGGGAAATCTGCCGCTGGGTTTTCGAAGAACATGATATTGATCGGCTGTGGCTCGATCTGCTCGCGTCCAACACCCGCGCCGCCCATCTCTATCAAGCCCTGGGGTTTGTCGAGGAGGGCATCCTGCGCGCGTCGTTGCGCACGGCTGAAGGGCGTCACGATCTCGTATTGATGTCTTTGCTTCGAGAAGACTGGCGGTTCCGGAAGGTAAAGCTACGGCCTTAGGACACTGCTACGAGCAACGGCCGATTCAGGGAATGCAGTCGACATGAATGGAAATAAAACATCTGAGGCGAGCGCGGTAGATTCGCAATCTCGCATCACGCTGTGATGATGTTCAGCTCCAGTGAGACGGCTAAAATGTCAACTACATAGTGATTTCACGGAGGCCGGCGGTTCGATCCTCTTCAAGGGTGGCGTCGCCTTAACCGGCTGGTTGGAGCTGACTTGATATTCGGGTTTCATGACCGAAGCCCCGCATACCCACTTCAGACGCCATCGGTTTCCTGCTGAGATCATTGCCCATGCGATATGGCTCTATTATCGGTTCCCGCTGAGCCTTCGCGACGTCGAAGCTCTGTTGGCTGAGCGGCATCTCCGTCACGTTTCAGACCGTCGCGGAATGGGCGGCGAAATTCGGCTTGACGTTCGCTCATCAGCTCCGGCGCCGCGCACGAGGCCACTTTGCCGACAAGTGGCATCTGGACGAGGGTGTGCCGCGAGGCACCCACAGCAGTGTGGGAGCCGAGCTGCACGGAAGATGAGGGTATGGTCCCTCGAAGCCGACCGTCAGGGGTAGGTTTCAAACCACTGCAAGCTGCAACGGTAAAGAGCCGTGGTGGTGAGCGTTGCAGAAAAGGCGGACGTTAGTCCGTCAGGTGAGGTTTAGAGAGACGAGCGCAAGCGAACCGCTGATGACGTGTCGAAAAGTGCAAGATGATGTCGAAACCGGGAGGAATTCGTTAGCCCGGGACAAGTCTGGGGGGCGACCTGATTTCTGCCCAGGCGGCATCCGGCATGAAGGCGGCGTGACTCTTAACCAGGCTTTCGTGTGGAACGCGGGAACCTGTCGCTCCGATGTTAAGGGAGAAACCCAAGCCGGCGGTCCCTGCGAGGGTGAGATTACCGAAGCGGAGCACAGGGGCGGAGCAGCCCGTAGTAGTGCTGAAGGTCCTGTAATGGGGCTGGAGCGAAGGGGCTGCGTTGTTCAGCTCTGGAGCGTGGACAACCGGCGACGGGAGGATCCTCGTGGATAGAGCAAAGCCGTACGCGATCCCGAAAAGGGAGGTGTGGGAAGCATATAAGAGGGTTAGAGCCAACCAAGGAGCGGCTGGTATTGACGGCCAGACGATTTTGGACTTTGAGGCTGATCTTACGAACAACCTGTACAAGCTCTGGAATCGGCTGGCGTCGGGCAGCTACTTTCCGCCGCCGGTGCGGCGGGTCGACATACCCAAGAGCGATGGGAAGACGCGCCCGCTGGGCATACCCACGGTCGCCGATCGCATTGCGCAGATGGTGGTCAAACGCCATCTGGAACCGACAGTGGAGCCTGAATTCCATCCGGATTCCTATGGGTATCGGCCCGGCAAATCGGCACTCGATGCGATCAGCGTGGCGCGGCAGCGATGCTGGCGTTACAACTGGGTTCTTGATCTCGATATCAAGGCTTTCTTTGATAGCATTGAACCGGACCTGCTGATGCGGGCTGTGCGCAAGCACACCGATTGCCCGTGGGTGCTTTTATACATTGAACGATGGCTGAAAGCGCCAGTGCAGATGCCGGACGGAAATCTCGTCGCCAGAGAACGAGGAACGCCACAGGGCGGGGTAATCAGCCCTCTCTTGGCAAACCTCTTTCTTCACTACGCGTTTGACATGTGGATGTGTCGGAATTTCCCGAACATTCCGTTTGAGCGTTATGCTGACGACGCGATCTGTCATTGTCGGACCGAGGACCAGGCGATGGCGCTTCGGAACGCTCTGGACGCGCGTTTTACTGATTGTGGGCTGACGCTTCATCCTGACAAGACCAAAATCGTCTATTGCAAGGATGAAAGTCGGCGAGGCACTCATCCGGTCTACAAGTTCGACTTTCTCGGCTACGCTTTCCGGCCGAGACTTGTGAGCAAGAAGGCCGGGGGCATGGGTGTTTCATTCGGTCCTGCGGCCAGTCCGACGGCGCTCAAGGCGATACGGGGCACGATCCGTAGTTGGTCCTTGCACCTTCGCAGTGACAGGGCTCTCGATGATCTGGCACGGATGTTCAACTCGTACATCCGCGGCTGGATCAACTACTATGGTCGGTTCTGTCCTTCAGCTCTCCAACCTACGCTCTGGAGTGTCGAGAGATACTTGGCTCGATGGGCCTCGGGAAAGTACAAGTCCTTGCGTGGGCATAAGCGGCGATCCCGGCATTGGCTTTTGCGCATCGCGCAGCGCCAACCTCGGCTGTTCGCCCATTGGCCTCTGCTTCATGGATACGGTCGAACAATGGGAGCCGGATGATGCGAGAGTATCACGTCCGGTTCTGAGAGAGCGTGGGGGTGAAATTCCCCTGCGCCACTCGCCTGGTGGTGACTATCAAGGGAAAGAGGTACTGGCTGTGGCGCACCGTCGATGCAAACGGTTACGTCCTCGATGCGCTCTTGCAAAGCCGGAGGAACAAGCGGGCAGCCCTGCGGCTCATGCGCAAGCTGCTCAAGCGTCAGGGTACCACCCCAAGGGTCATTGTCACCGACAAGCTGCGTTCCTACGGTGCCGCAAAGGCCGACTTGATGCCGGGCGTAGAGCATCGATCGCACAAGGGATTGAACAACCGTGCCGAAAATTCTCATTTGCCGCTACGGCGCCGAGAGCGGCGAATGATGCGCTTTAAGTCAGCGCGGCAATGTCAACGTTTCGTCTCGGTCCATGGCCAGGTCGCCAACCTCTTTCAGCTTCACCGGAAACATCTCTCTGCCGCAGACCACCGCCAGCTCCGCGCCACCGCCATGACCACTTGGCGTGAAATCGCATTGTCGACTGTCCTATGAAATGCGCCTGACAAGCACGCACGACGTCGGCGATCGGTTAAGGCGACGCCACCCGCGATGCTGCTGATGGTCGGCCTACATGATCTCAACAGCGCGTTGAACTCCTAACCGTAACTTGTCAGCCATTTCAGTTCAACGTGCCTTCAGCTGCTGCTAATTCACTGACGTCATTGCTGAAGTAGTGACTAGAAATAGTGCGCTGGTGGGCCTGCTTCCGCTCCAGACCACGATTTGCGATAGCGTTGGAAATGATCGTCGGTGTCTTGTAATGAGGGATCGCGGAGGCTGAGTAAGCTCAAGGGGATCACGCGGAAGAACGCCATTCGAAACGATAGTCCGTTACGCGATGTGCGCCTTTTCACCAACGGGGCCAGGATCGGTGGTTCGGGGCAGCGTAATCGAGCAAACCAATCCTGCATCGTTGCCGTTTCGCAAGGCGATCATCCCGCCATAGAGCTCAATAAGTTCCCTGGCGATTGCCAGCCCGAAGCCGTCGCCTGGGACAGTTTCGTCCATGCGTACCCCTGGGAGGAATGCTTCGGCAACACGAGCCTCCAGCATGCCGGCACCATCATCCTCAATGGTAATTACTGCCTCGCCTCCCTTAGGCTCGGCAGTAATTTTGACCGTGTGATATGCCCATTTAAAGCTATTGTCGATCAGATTGCCGAGTATCTCATCGACATCTTCCGCGACGCAGGCGACAGATAGTTTGGGATCGATATTGCTTTCAACTGTGATCGCTCGTTCGGCATAAATGCGCGACATGGTGAGGACGAGATCATCGACGTGTGGTTTGACCAGCGTTGCGGCGAGCGGCCCACCTGCCGCCGTCTTACGGGCACGGGCGAGATGATGGCGGATACGATGATCGATCCGGCGAACCAGAGCCCGCATCTCGCCATCGGGATCGTTCGCAGAAGATAACGCCAATAGGAGACTGGTAACCGGTGTCTTCAAGCCATGGGCGAGATTGGCAAAGTGCAAACGAGTTTCTGCGAGCCGCTGGAGGTTTTGGTCGACCAGTCGATTGATTTCAGCTATCGCTGGGCGCAGTTCCTCCACATCGGCATCGGGCAGTCGGGGCAGGGTACCTGCGGCGATTGAGGAAATATCCATCGTTAGTTTTCGTAGCGGGCGCAGGCCATATCGAACTTGCAGGAAAATTCCGGCGAGGAGGATCGCGCCCAGCAGCGCCATCGCTGGCATCAACCAGAACAACGCACGCTGCGCTGGGCCGCTCAGAGCGGATTGCGGCGCTGTTACGGTTATCTCGACAGCCTTGTTGCCGACGGTGATCTCGGAACTCCGCAGATATAATTTCTCACCGCGGAAGTCGGAGCTATCGGCTGGCTGCGAAGCACCAGTTAGAAGATGTCGCCAGTCGAATGGATGCGGCGGAGTGGTGATATTGTTGCCAGCGAGTGAGCGCGAGGTGATGTGGATGGCGTCGCCCGATATCTGCCAGTACCATCCGGATCCCCGGCGGTCGAACGGTGGCCCGTCGAGTGAAGCGTTGAGAGCGATGGTCCCGTCCGCCTTAGCTGTCACGGCGTTGCGCAATCCGTCGATCTCGGTGTCGAGGCGCTGGTCGATCTGTTCGCGGACGACACCTGCCACAATGAGATAGAGGGTGGCGGAAGCGACGATCATTGTTGCGGTCACGAAAAGGAAGGAGAACCCGACCAAACGCCGGGAGATCGTTGAGCGTCGGGGGACCTGAGGTGATCTCATGTCGCAGCCGTCAACATATAGCCGCGACCGCGAACGGTCTCGATGTGTTCCGATCCGATCTTTCGGCGCAATCTTGCGACAATGACTTCGATAGAGTTGGAGTCGACCTCGGCGTCGCCTTCATAGACGCGCTCGATCAGCTCACGCCTGTCAACGACGACTTCCTTGCGAAGGACCAAACAGGAGAGGACGCGCCATTCCAATGCCGTAAGCTTGAGGGGTAAGCCTTCATACTCGAACGTGCCGAGCTGAGCGTCGAATACCAACGGGCCGCAAGAGATTCTCGAAGCGGCGTGTCCAGTTGCCCGTCGCACCAGCGCACGCAGTCGCAGAACAAGCTCTTCGACCTTGAAAGGTTTGGTCAGGAAATCGTCAGCGCCTGCCTTGAAACTTTCGACCTTGTCTGGCCAACCGTCGCGAGCCGTCAAGATCAATACCGGGAAGCTGCGCTCTGCCGCGCGCCAGGATTTCAGAACCGATACGCCGTCGATCTTCGGCAACCCGAGGTCAAGGACGGCTACGTCGTAAAACTCGGTGAGGCCGGCGTGTTCAGCATCCTCGCCATTTTGGGCGACATCAACGGCAAAGCTTTCGGCCCTTAGGCTGGCGGCGATGCGCTTTGATAGATCGGTGTCGTCTTCGACAAGAAGCACGCGCATCGGGTGACCTTTTTAAGAAAGAACCTTTGTCCTAAGCCGAGTAGGCTTAACCCAACCTGAACCAGAAGGTTCAGGCTGTCGACTGTGACTGGCTGATAAGTTTCTCGCGTCAACCAAACAGGAGACAAACATGTCGTTCGAAAACAACGAAAACGCTGGCCACGACGAAGGGCCAGAGGGCAAACACCTACATCCACATCAACCAAATCAGAAAAGAACGCGGCACCTCGCGGCATTGGGGATCACAGCATTTGCGATCCTCGCCGTTGGTGCGGCGGCTGGAGCAGGCGCCGTGAAGCTGACGCGACCGAACGTGGAGCTTGCCCCCATGACGCCGGTTGCTATCTCCTCCATGACGGACTGGAACCTTGTGACGGTGAAGGGCAGGGTGGCAGAAGTCTTCGGCAACCAGTTCATCGTTCAAGATGATAGTGGACGTGCACTCGTCGAAACGGGACCCGCCGGCGACAGCGGCAAGCTTGTCGACGTCAATGAGCCCGTCACCGTTCAGGGACGTTTTGAACACGGATTCCTGCATGGAAGCTACATCGTCCGCCAGAACGGACAAACAGTGGCGCTTGGGCCTGCCGGCGGACCACCGCATCGCGGGCCGATTGACGACCTTCTGCGGCGCGACAGGCCATAATAATACAGGCTGCTTCGGTCAATTCTCCGCGACGGCGTACGGCCGCGAATGGCTACGTCGGCGTCGCTTGGAACTCTAGTTTCGATCCTCCTCTCCGATAGGCCATCGAAATCAGCCACGTCATCGAGCGTGCAAGTAGCCGCAGTCTTCGACAGCAATACACTATAGTTTCAGTCGAATATTGCCGTAGGCGGATTATTGGGCGGTAGAAAAACACGGCTATTGGTGCGTATTAATTCACGATGCCCGATTGTCGAAATATTTTCTCCAAAACATTGAACTATTGTGACGCCGTCGCGTTGTTGCGCCGTGCCGTTGGGGGTCTCGTTATGATGTTGGAATCAACGCGGAGTTTAGTGAAGCGAAACTTGTCGATTCTGTCGACATTCTCGTTCATCTCCGTCAGTGGGTTAATGGCTCCCCTCCAGGCCGCGGAGGAGCCGCCCCCAATACCCGTCACAGCAGTCACCGCGCAAACGGCAACAATCCATCGTGTGATAAACGGGATCGGAACTGTATCGCCCCTGCAATCGGTCACCGTGCGATCGCGCATCGACGGCCAGGTCGTCGAAATACCTTTCACGGAAGGCCAGATCGTCGCGAAGGGCAGCGTGCTTTTAAAGCTCGATGATCGTGAACTCCTATCCAATCTGGTGTCGGCGAAGGCAAAGAAGGCCCAGGACGAAGCGCAGTTGAAAAATGCCAAGACGGATGCCGAACGATATGCCACGCTTGCCGAGAAAGGTGTGGCCTCCACGTCGGTTCTGGAGCAGAAGAACGCCTCCAGCCAACAATATGTCGCAGCCGTCCAATATGACGACGCCATGATCAAGAATGCTGAAACGCAGCTCAGCTTTGCGACCGTCACTGCACCCTTTACCGGCCGAACCGGCTTCAAGCAAGTCGATGTCGGCAGCGTCGTCAGTGCGAGCTCAACGAACGGCATTGTAACCATTACTCAGATGGACCCGATAGGCGTTTCCTTCGTGGCTCCCGGTGGCAGGTTCGGCGAAATCCGCGACGCCATGCAAAATGGGATCGCCGAGGTTGAGCTATCAACGACCGATGGCACACGCAATTTGACCGCGGGCAAACTGACAATCATGGATAATGCCGTCGATGCATCCAACGGCTCCATTCATCTGCGAGCCACCTTCGACAACAAGAACGGCATTCTTTGGCCTGGCCTGCCTGTTGCGACACGACTGACCGTTGAGATCCGCAAGGGTATCGTGGTGCCAGACAAGGCGCTGGCTCGTGGGCGTGACGGTCTTTATGCCTACGTCGTGCAGGCTGATGGAAAGGTGGTGAAGAGGAGCGTCAAAACAGCATTTGTAACCGATGCGATGGCCTTGGTCAGCGAGGGTATCAATGATGGCGACCACGTCGTTATGGATGGGCAATCGCGGATCGGTGACGGAGTGAAAGTCGTGGTTACGCCCTGGAACGGATCGCCCACTGGCGAGCTTTCGGGAGGAGTTTCCCAATGACGGCTGGTTCTGGGCATGATCGCGACCAGTCGGACACTTCGAGTTTCTTTAACTTCTTTATTGATCATCCAGTCGCAACCGGCCTGATCATGCTCGGCATCTTTCTTGTCGGCGCGATCTGTTATCCCTTCATGCCGGTATCGGCTCTGCCGCAAATCGACTTTCCGACAGTCCAAATCGCTGCGAGCTTGCCTGGCGCGTCCCCGGATACCATGGCGTCAAGTGTCGCGCAGCCGATAGAGGAGGCGTTGTCGCGGGTGAGCGGCATCACCGAGATGACGTCTACCAGCTCTCTGGGAACGGCATCAATAACGGTCCAGTTTGACTTGGGCGAGGATATCCAGACGGCGGCTAGCGATGTGCAAACAGCGATCAGCGAGGCGTCCAGCCAGTTGCCGAAGGACATGCCGTCACTGCCGACCGTGAGGAAAGTCAATCCGGCCGATGCCCCTATCATGCAGTTGTCGGCAAACTCGGACAGCCTCACCTTGCCGGAGCTCGACGAATATATCGAACGCAATATCGCAACCAAAATCGGTCAAGTTTCCGGCGTGGCCTACGTCAATATCGGCGGAAAGCAAAAGCCGGCAATCCGGATAGCCGTCGATCCTGGGCGGTTGGCCCAGGCGGACGTCACGCTCGAAGATTTGCGATCGGCAATCGGCAATCTCAGCCTAAGCGCGCCCAAAGGCAATATCGACGATCCGACGCGAACATTTCCCATTGATACCAACGACCAGATCACCACCACCACTGAATGGAACGATGCCGTCATCGCCTACCGCAATGGCGGACCGGTTCGCATTCGCGACATCGGTCAGGCCGTCGACGGCGCAGAAGATGCGAAGATGGCGCACTGGACGAATGGAGAGCGTGGTATCGCGCTTGATGTCTTCCGCCAGCCTGGCGCCAATGTCATTGCGGTGGTCGACGCCGTCAAATCGCAGCTGCCAGCATTGCAGGCATCCTTGCCGCGGTCGATCACGCTTAAACTGGTAACTGATCGCACGACGACAATCAGAGCTTCGGTCGACGATGTGCAGTTTACCCTGGTGCTGACCATCGGACTTGTGGTTTTGGTGATCTTCCTGTTTCTGCGCAGCATTCGCGCGACCATCATTCCCGTGCTCACGCTGCCGATTGCCTTGGTCGGTTCACTGGCGCCCATGTGGGTTCTCGGCTTCAGCCTCGACAATTTGTCGCTCATGGCTCTCGTCGTCGCAGTCGGCTTCGTCGTCGACGATGCGATTGTCATGCTGGAAAACATCACCCGTCATATCGAGGACGGAATGCAGCCCAACGAGGCCGCGAGAAAAGGCGCCGGCGAGATCGGCTTTACCATCATCTCAATCAGCCTTTCCCTGATTGCCGTTCTCATCCCCATTCTCCTGATGGGCGGTATCGTCGGGCGGCTCTTTCGCGAGTTCGCCGTCACCCTTACGATCGCTATTGCGATCTCGGCGTTTGTGTCGCTGACGCTGACCCCGATGTTGGCATCGCGTTTCATACGCGCTACTCCCACACAGAATCGCGGCCGCTTCTATCGAACCGGAGAAGCGTTCTTTGACTGGCTTCTATCTCTCTATGCGCGCAGCCTCACCCCCGTCATTCGCCATCGCTATCTGACACTCTTGGTTTTCCTGGGCACGGTCGCGCTGACCGGTTATCTCTTTGCGATCGCACCAAAGGGCTTCTTTCCAGAACAGGATACCGGCTTCATTGCCGGACTGTCTCAGGCGTCGCCAGATATCTCCTTTAGCGAAATGGCAAAGCTGCAGGAGCGTGTCAGCGCGATCATCCTTAAGGATCCAGCCGTCTATAGCGTCTTCATGGATATCGGTGGCGGCAATGGCGGTAACGCCCTCAATCAGGGACATATCAACATCACACTGAAACCTCTATCCGAGCGCGATGTCAGCGCAAAGGAGGTCATTCAGCGCCTCGGCGACGCCCTGAATGCGCAGCAAGGCATCAAGCTGTTCATGCAGTCGGCGCAAGACATCAATATCGGAGCCCGCCCGGCCAAGACGCAATATCAATATACGCTCCAGGATGGCGATATCACCGAACTTGCCAACTGGTCCTCGAAAGTCACAAACCGGCTGCAAGCTCTACCCGAACTTCGCGATGTCGGCAGCGATCAGCAAGCCGAGGCGCCGAACCTGTCCATCCGCATCGATCGCGCCGCTGCCACCCTGTACGGGGTCTTGCCTTCCGCGATCGACGAGACGCTCTATGACGCTTTCGGCCAACGCCAAGTGGCGTCCTATTCGACGCAGACCGACACGTTCCATGTCATCCTGGAGGTGTTGCCAAACCTGCAGCGCGACATAGCGACCCTGGACCGCCTTTCGGTGAGGGCAAGCAATGGAACGCTTGTTCCATTGCCAGTCGTTGCCAAGTGGACAACGAATGGCGTCTCGCCAGTGTCGATCTCGCATCAGGGACAATCGCCGGCCGTCACCATTTCCTTTAACCTTGCCCCCTCGATTGCCCTGGGTCAGGCAACAAGCGCGATCGAGAATGCCGTGGCCGCCTTGCATCCTCCCGCTTCGCTGCAGGCCAGCTTCTCGGGCAGCGCCAAGGCCTTTCAGGATTCGCTGGCGACCGTGCCTATGCTGATCCTTGCATCGCTTGTCGTGGTCTACATTATTCTCGGCATCCTCTACGAAAGCCTGATTCACCCGTTGACGATCCTGTCAACACTGCCGTCTGCGGCGCTTGGCGCGCTTCTGGCGTTGCAGTTTGCCGGCCTTGATTTCGGGCTTGTCGCGATGATCGCCGTCATCCTGCTCATCGGCATCGTCAAGAAGAACGGGATCATGCTCGTCGACTTCGCGATTCAGGCGGAGAAGGAGGAGGGATTGAGCAGCGAGGCCGCGATCGTCAGGGCAGCGCACATGCGCTTTCGTCCGATTTTGATGACCACGATGGCTGCTCTTTTGGGAGGGTTGCCGCTGGCGATCGGTCATGGCTCCGGCTCGGAGCTGCGTCAACCGCTGGGTTACGCCATTGTTGGCGGCCTTTTGGTCAGCCAGTTGCTGACCCTATATACCACGCCGGTCATTTATCTTCTTCTCGACAAATTGCGGCGGCCGAGAACAAGCGATCACACGACGGTACGCCGGGGCGGTGACGTAGCTACAGTTTGATTCGCGCAGCCGTCCAACAAACCCATTCATCCACGTTGAAACCCAAGATGATCTGAATGACCGAAGCCGCCATCACCTGGAGTATCGCCGGACTGACGGCTCTCGGCGTCGTCGCACGCCCGTTCCGATGGCCGGAAGCCGTCTGGGCGGTGCTTGGCGCTGCCCTTCTGCTGGTGTTTCGCCTGATCGGCCCTGCCGATGTCTGGGCGGGCGTGTCCAAGGGCTTCGATGTCTATCTCTTCCTGATCGGCATGATGCTGCTGTCGGAGCTTGCCCGCCGGGAGGGGCTGTTCGATTGGGTTGCGGCGATCGCCACTTCCCATGCCAAAGGCTCGCCGCGGCGGTTGTTTCTGCTCGTTTATGTCGTTGGTGTTGTCGTGACCGTGTTCCTGTCGAACGACGCCACCGCCGTCGTCCTGACACCGGCGGTCTACGCCGCCTGTCGCGCGGCTCGGGTCAAGGACCCCATGCCCTATCTGCTGGTCTGCGCCTTCATCGCCAATGCCGCCAGCTTCGTCCTGCCTATTTCCAATCCGGCGAACCTGGTGATCTTCGCGGGCGGTGAAATGCCTCCCCTGTCACGCTGGATGGCGACCTTTCTACTGCCTTCGATCGTGTCGATCGTCGTAACCTTCGTCTGCCTTTACTGGACGCAGAGGCAGGCACTGGCAGAAGACACCATCGCGTCCACCGTCGAACAGCCGGCCCTGTCGCAAAGTGCCAGGCTGGCCGGATGGGGACTTTTGGTAACAGCCCTTATCCTGATCGGCGCATCGGCCATGCATCTCGATCTTGGCGTCCCCACCTTCGCCGCAGGCATTCTCACGACAGTCATCGTTCTCGCCATCACACGGCAGAGCCCGATCGAGACCATCCGGGGGATAAGCTGGAGCGTCTTGCCGCTGGTTGCCGGACTGTTCGTCATCGTCGAAGCGGTCAATCACACTGGCCTCACCGCTCTTCTATCCGAAAGGCTTGCATCGCTTGCGGCTCAATCGCAGGCGCAGGCCATCGGGGCGGCGGGACTTTCGGTCGCGATCGTCTCCAACCTCGTCAACAATCTGCCGGCTGGCCTCTTTGCCGGCAGCGCTGTGCAGGCAGCCCATGTCCCCGACGCGATCGCGGGAGCCGTGCTGATCGGTGTCGACCTCGGCCCCAACCTGTCCGTCACCGGTTCGCTGGCCACCATTTTGTGGCTTGCTGCCTTGCGTCGCGAAGGCCTTCACATGGGCACCTGGGCTTTCCTGAAGCTCGGCGTCGTCGTGATGTTCCCGGCGTTGATCCTGTCGCTGGCAGCGCTTCTGTTGATATGACAGAGTATATGTCAGTCGCATTTGTTTGGAGATTGCAATTAATCGCGTTTATCCGTGGTCGGGTGGGAAAGTCGGCTCGATGCAAAGCGCCTTGAGGTGGCCATACATCCCGGAGGCGATGATCTTGCGAGAAGGGTGGCAAATAAGGTGCTTATGGTAAGGGTCGAGCTGACAGGCCCTTTATAACTTGACGCATTCCGCCAGGAAGAACTGCCGGTTGAATTTGAGCGAGTGAACATCACCGCTCGTCCATTGCCGCAAATCCCAAAATGACGTGACGCTCATTGAACAGGTAGCTGTGTTCAGCTGAAACGTGTCGGGCCCCGAGTCATGAAGGGCGCGCCCGGTGTTGCATGAGGCCAGCCGTAGATAGTTCGTGGAAAGAGCTAAGGTCGGCGTCACAGACACGATTTCGTCCTGCGGCTTTCGCCAGATACAGGGCGCGGTCGGCTTCCCGGCAAAGATGCGAGAGTTCCAATCCTTCATGCAAGGCTCTTGCGATACCGATGCTTGTGGTCACGGCGACTTCAGGGGCAAGGGTAGGATAGCGAAGCTCAGCGACGGCTCTTCGAATACGTTCGGCATGCAGTAAACCATCCCCCGCGTTTCCTGGGAGGAAAACGATAAATTCTTCGCCTCCTTGTCTTGCGAGCAATGCCGGTGAAGGCAAGATCGATTGCACCGCTTGTGCCATTGTTGCTAGAACTTCGTCGCCTGCGGCATGCCCCCAACGATCGTTCAACTGCTTAAAGTGATCGATATCAAGGAAGAGAATTGCGTCGCCATGTCGGAGTTGTTGAGGGGTGTTCGCGTTAAAAAAGCGACGATTATAGAGGCCTGTCAGAGCGTCGCGGTCGGCCAGATGTTTGATTTTGGTATGCTGACGCTCGCTGATGAAAATCACGATGGCAATCGCCAGCACGAACTTGGAAATGATCATCAGGAAAAAGCCGCCGGCGACATCAAGCACGGGAAAGGCATTAAACGAGAACTCCAGACCCATGATCAACGAGAGGAGGCTGGCGGATGCCAGTATAGCCGCAACCAATCTTCGGATTGGAAGCGGCTCACGATATGCGTCGAGGAACACCACAACTGCCGTGGCCGCCATCGTCAAGCATCCGAGAAAAGTGAAGGTCGTCGCCCGATACGTGTTGTTCAGATGGAAATCAGTGATCAGTCCCGCTGCCAGCGTTGCTGTGGCAGGTATGAGTACAAGCCCCGTATTTACCTTTCGATCAGGGTTGCTGATCACGACAAACGCCAACCCCAGCATGCAATATCCCAATACGGCAAGGACAATGTTGATAAGGCTGAGGGGGCCGTAAAGTGTGGGATGAATTTCGGCGTGTCCTGCAAGTGTTGAACCTGCAGCTAAGACCACGAAGCTTGCGGCGAGAAGGCCGACGCCGCGACTTTCTGTCGAAGTCAGTCGCAGATATCCCAAGGTCAAGGCGCCGGCGATATAGGATGTCTTCTGCAGGAACAGTACCGTCGGCATATCCAGTTCGTTTATCATCAGGTGCCACATAAATGGTCATTCGTGGGCGCCGCTTTACCAGGAAGAATTGAATATTTTGCGAAGATTGGCCAGATTTTAGAATTCCTTTCCAACCGCTGCCGGTCTTTCAGCGACTGCATTTGCTTTTTCAGCCCTATCGGAGGGCGGGGGTCCCAGCTTTGGAAGCTTGGCAACCTTCGATTCCCGACAAGACTATCCAGATAGGATGCACAAAATGTACGACACAATCTGCCGGATCGCACGCGCGCAGACGCCAAGAAGGGATAGCCGACTCTGACAGGACCTCTCTCTCAAGCTTCGCTCTGTGCATCAAGCTGGCGTCGGCTTTCAACGTCGTGCCGCCAGTTTTGGCGTTAGAGCTGAATAAGGTGCGTAGTGTCCGCAACAGCTCACGCATTCTTGGAACGTCTACGGCTTCAATGCGCTTTTTAAGGGCGGAAACTTGCGACCATCGAGCTTGGGAAAATGCCAACCGAGCGGCAGCAATTTAAAGATCGGGTTGCGCAACTCGATGAATTGGGCAGGCTGCGCCTGCGACTGGTTTGGAAAGCGTAGCGGTTGGCATATGAGGCCCAGGCCATCATCGCCGCAAAGAAGCCAACCAAGACCCGTCGAAGAGTCTATACGGAACACTGGGGCTGCCCGGTTTGTATTTTGCGGTGAGGATTTCCCTTCTGTTCTCGGCCTGGTCTATACTCTACTTGGCATTATGACCGACGGCGGCTATGCGCTTGCCGCTGGCTTTTGAGGCGATTACCTGAGGCGCAATCGAAGCTTTCTTATAGCTGAACGCTATGTCAGTGGGGTCCTCTTGATCGGTCTTGGGATAACGGCTGGCCTTGCGGGAAATCACGTCCCCAACGCGTAGGAGAGCTTCACCGGCTCCATCAGCGCTCATGGTGGCCCTTATCACGGCGGGACTCCTGTGGTTACCGCACGGCTAAATGTCGATGACGGTGGAGTCCGTCTTGACGCGAGCGAAACGGATCAACTCGATAGCTTGGATTGGCCGTGCAGCAGAATCTCCTTTATGGCCGGGTATCCACATGCGCCGGGTGTGCGGCGCGTGCCAACGCTTGCGTGTCGATGTATTCCCGGATGTTGGTCAGTCTGCCGTCCCGGACCGTGATGGCGAAGATCCAGTCGTCCTGGAACAGCTTGTTCGTGGCTTTGACCTTCCCGCTGGCGAAGCCGACGACAAGAACCCGGTCCCCTTGTGCTACAAATTCCCGTGGTTTCGTGGAGGTGTCCATCGATCTGGAAGCCGTCTCCAGCAAATCTGCCAGTCCCGCGTGCCCCCGGTAGGTGCCGGCCAGCGGCCAGTCCCTGCCTGGAATGATCCACTCGATATCTTCCGCGACCAATGCCAGCAGAGCCTCCTTGTCCCCGCGGCCGATCGCAGCGAAGAAGTCCTTCACGGTCTGGATGTTTTTTCAATGCTCATGGGAATGTCTCCATTCCGCTGGGACCGGATCGTGCTCGATCCGATCCGTACATCGTGGTCCTGTCGGTGGGACGTCGTTTTATGCGTCGAACTTGAGCAGGTCCTTGAAGATGAGATGCCCCCAGCTCTTTCCGCGCGCCTGGACCAGTAGCCCACCTTCCGACAGGCCGCCAATCTTGATCGGCGCGAAGCCGAGATGTTCCGCAAGCGCGCCAATATCGTCTGCGGCAGCGTCGTCGTCGCTCGCCAGGAACACGACTCTCCTGGCGCCGTGCACGGCTGGATCTTGGGCAAGGGTGGCGGCGACCAGATGGTTGAAGCCCTTCACCAACCTTGCGCCAGAGAAAGCCTGCCCGACGGCCTTGGAAGAAGGCTGTCCTCCCAGTTGCTCGGGGGGGACGCCGTAGGCATTGGTCACATCGATGATTGTCTTCCCCTGCCAGGCGGGGAGTGCCTTCGCGACCTCCGGATGCTGTTCGAAACGGACAGCCAAAAAGATGATATCCGCCTTCACGGCGTCCGCCAGTGTTTTGGCCATGACCTTAGGGCCGATCGCGGCCGCATTAGCAGCAAAGCTTTCCGGGTCGCGCGTGGTTGCAACGGTTACTTCGATGCCGTTGCGGGAAAACGCCTTGGCTAAGGCCTGGCCGATATTGCCGAAGCCGATGATTGCATAGCTCATAATGCTTCTCCGATCCTGTGTTGATGCCGGGTCAGACCTGCGCCCACCCACCGTCGACGGCGAGATCGATGCCGGTGATGTAGGAGCTTTCGTCGGAGGCGAGGAAGGTGAGCGCAGCCGCGATTTCCTCTGGCTTGCCCCTGCGACCCATTGGGATCTGTGACGCAAACTGGGTGACAGCCTCCTCGGCTTGCTCAGCGGTAAGGCCGGTCGTTGTCGCCAAGGCGGGAGTCTCGATCGCGCCGGGGCTCATCGTATTCACGCGGATATTGCGATCTTTAAGCTCCAGGGTCCAGGACCGGGAGAAGCTGCGAACAGCCGCCTTGCTTGCTGCGTAAGCGCTGAAAGCTGGCAGCCCCATCACGTTCGAGACCGAAGAGTTCAGGATGATCGATCCGCCGTTCTTGAAGAGGGGAAGGGCCTTCTGCACCGTAAAGAACAACCCCTTCACATTCACATCGAAGGTCTGGTCAAAATGGGCCTCCGTCGCTGCCGCGAGCGGCGCGACCGTACCTGCGCCCGCGTTTGCGAAGAGAATATCGATATGACCATGTTTCTCCTTCACCGTGGCGTAGAGCAGGTCCAGATCTTCCAAGCGCGAGACGTCGCCCACGACTGTTGTCACGTTTTTCCCGATAAGGGCCGCGGCCTCTTGCAAGGCTTTCTCGCGCCGCCCAATGATCACGACCTGCGCACCTTCGTCCACGAAACGCTTGGCGGTGGCCAAGCCAATCCCGCTGCTTCCGCCCGTGATGACTGCGATTTTACCTTCGAGTGCTTTCATAATCTTTTGTCCTTCGTTGTGTGTGAGTTAGGCACCGAAGCACGCCGGGGTCAGAGTTGGGCCAAGCCGCCGTCGACAGCGACTTCGCTGGCGGTCATGAAGCTGCTGTCGTCAGACCCTAGAAAAGCGGCCACGGACGCGATCTCCGCCGGATCGGCCATGCGCTGGAGCGGAGTCATGGCTCCGTAGGCCTTCTGGCCCTCCTCTCCGAGCGCTTCCTTCGCGAGTTCGGTCGCCGTCGCGCCGGGCGACAGCACATTGACCCGGATACCGGTACCCTTCAGATCCTCCGCCCAGGTCCGCGCGAGATTGCGCACCGCTGCCTTGCTCGCGCTGTAGGCGCTGAATGCGGGGGCGCCCGTGGTGCCGGCGCTCGATCCGGTCAGGATGATCGAACCGCCGTCGCTCATCAGCGGTAGCGCCTTCTGGACCGTGAAGATCGTGCCCTTCACATTGGTGTCGAAGGTTTCGTCGATATGCTCGGCGGTGATCTGGCCGAGAGGAAGCGGGCTTCCTGTTCCAGCATTGGCGAACACGATGTCGAGGGTTCCGCGCTCGGCCTTCACCGCCGCATAGAGCCGGTCGAGATCGGCTTCATGGGAAACCGAGCCCTTTACCGCGCGGGCGTTGGGTCCAAGCTCGGCCATAGCCGCATCGAGTGCTTGCTGCCGACGCCCATAGATGAAGACGAAGGCACCCTCCTCTATGAAGCGCCTTGCAGCGGCGAGGCCGATACCGGTGGCGCCGCCCGTGATCACGGCGGTCTTTCCATTCAATCTGGTCATGTCATGCATTCCTTGTGTCGCGTTTCGGGTCATCGCTTGCGGAAACATCCTCCGATGGCCTCGATATGGGTTCGCTGACCCCACGCGGTGAGTGCGCAATCGCGCGGATCGGTGGTGCGAAAACGATCCACTTTCCTGATCGAACGCGGCGACGATCACGCACAATTCGGCCCAGTATGATAGACTGGCATTCGGAAGCCGCTCCACGCGGCGCGGGAATGGACCATGATCGACTGGGATGACGTTCGCTACTTTCTTGCCGCTGCGCGCGGCGGCTCGGTGCGGGCCGCCGCCAAGAGCCTGGGAGTGAACCACGCGACCGTGCTGCGACGCATCGCTCAACTAGAGGCGCACCTCGGGGCGCATATGTTCGAAAAGCTGCCTTCGGGCTACCGCCTGACGGCCGCGGGCGAGGAGATTCTGGAGTTCGCGAACCAGATGGAAGCCTCGTCGCACCAACTCGAGACACGCGTCCTCGGGCGCGATCAGAGCGTACGCGGGCTTCTGCGGGTGACGCTTCCCCCGTTCCTCGCGACCCACTTGCTCATGCCGGATATCGCCGATTTTGCTCGTCTGCATCCGGACATCGAGATGGAGATCGTATCGACCGGCGAGGTCGTGAATCTGACCAACCGCGAGGCCGATGTGGCGATCCGGATGGTCTCCGATCGTAAGACCCTGCCGCTCAATCTTCATGGCCTGAGAGGTCCGGATCTGCTTGCGGGCGTTTATATATCCCGCGATAGACTGGCCGCGTGGCGTGCGGATGCGCCGGATCCAATCCGGCCTATCGTCGTCGGCGATCAGGCTCTTCCGGCCTGGATCGCCGAAGGGGAGGTTCGTGCTACAGGGGTTCCGTTCAGGGCGCCGGACGCCGACGCGCAGATCGCTGCGACAAGGCAAGGGATCGGCATGACCAGACTGCCCTGTTTCGTCGGAGATGCAGATCAGCTGCTGGTGAGAGTTCCCGGCATCGACCTGAAATCACCTGCGACGATCTGGCTTCTCACGCAGGGGGAGACACGCAAGACGAAGCGCGTGCGGCTCTTCACGGAGTTCATATCCCACCGACTTGCCGCATACGCTCCGCGCCTTGCCGGGCGGTCAATAGCGAGCGGCTGACGCCCGGTTCCACACATGGCAAATGGGCTCGGACATTGCCGCTTTGGACATTGGCCTTCTGGGGATGGGGGCTGCGGAGTGGCCGCTCTCCGTGAGGTCGGAACGCATCGCCGACCGTCCGCTCCCGGCCTCAGTATCAGTCGTTTCATCGACGTCAAGGCTTTGTATGCTATTGAAAATTTAAGGTCGAGCACCTTGTAATAACAGTGTCGTGGGTTCTGATGCCATCAAGGCGTCCATCACTAAGGAAATTGAACTGCAGAGCTCGGGGGTTCATCGCAATCGACCATTTGGAAGAGACAGGTAGAAGGACCAAAAGTCGGAACCGGATTGTCGATCAAAACTCTTCCCAGCTGTCGTTTCCAACGGCCAAGGCGGAGGAGCCCTGCGTCTGGAGTTGCGGCCGAACGCGCCGGCCGACAGCTTGAAGAGGTGGATGGGCGGGGGGATTGAGTGGCTTGGCCGGTTGGGAAGCTCGCGCCGCCTCGCCATATTTGAATTGCCCGAGCAACTGGAACAGCGCAGCCGCCTCGCGTGCGAGACTATGGCTGGCCGCCGTCTGCTCTTCTACCATGGCGGCATTTTTCTGTGTGCTTTGGTCGACTGTATCGACCGCCTGATTGATCTCGCCGAGAGCGGTCGACTGTTCTCTCGCCGCCTCGACGATCGCCACGACATTGGTGTCGATCTCCTGGACTTGCGCGGCGATTTCCTGCAGAGCTCCGCCGGCATTGGTAACCAGGGCGACACCATTGGCGACCTGGGCGCCGGATGCGGTGATCAACGTCTTGATTTCTTTTGCCGCCTTTGCCGATCGCTGAGCGAGTTCGCGGACCTCTTGCGCCACAACGGCAAAACCTTTGCCGGCGTCTCCCGCTCTTGCCGCCTCGACCCCCGCGTTTAGCGCCAGAAGATTCGTCTGAAATGCGATTTCATCGATGACGCCGATGATGCTGGAGATCTCGCGCGACGAAGCCTCGATCTGATCCATGGCACCGATGGCATTGCGTACGACGTCTCCCGAATGTTCGGCGTGGTTGCGAGCCCGCGCAACAAGTCTGCCCGCCTCTTCGGCCCGGTCTTTGGAATTCTTTACTGTCGTGGTGATCTCCTCGAGGGCGGCAGCCGTCTCCTCGATGGAGGCGGCCTGCTGTTCAGTCCGCTTGGCAAGATCATCGGCGGCAACGCGTACCTCATTCGATCCGGAGGCAATCGCATGGGCGTTTTCCGCGACCGTTGCCATTGCCTGTTTCAGCTTGTCGGAGGCACTGTTGAAATCGGTTCGCAACCGCTCAAGCGAGGGAATGAAAGCCTTCTCGATTTCTTGCGACAGATCCCCCTCGGCGAGATTTGTCAAACACGCAGCGAGTTGATTGACGTTTTCAACGCGGCCGGTTACGTCGGTCGCGAATTTCACAACTTTGAAAACCTTGCCGTTAAGATCGAAAATGGGGTTGTACGAGGCCTGGATATAAACATTGCGCCCCCCTTTACCCAGCCGCATGAATTCATCAGCGATGAGCTCACCAGCAGCTAATTTTTTCCAGAAATCCTGATATGCACTCGACGCGGTGTAGGAACTCTCGCAGAATATCGAGTGATGCTTGCCTTGAATTTCCGCGAGCGAATAGCCGAGCGCGGACAGGAAGTTTTCGTTGGCGGTCAGGATCTCACCGGTGGGAGTGAATTCTATTATGGCCTGCGCGCGCGAAAGTGCCTCGATCTTACCGGAGTCCTCGGCCGTCCTCAGCTTGCTCGCCGTGATATCGGTGGCAATCTTGACGACCTTGACCGGCTTTCCCCGGCGAAAGACCGGATTATAGGAGGCTTCGATCCAGACCTCTCTACCGCCCTTACCGATGCGCTTGTATTGTTGCTGGTCGAAAGTGCCGGCTGCAAGCTTCGACCAGAAGGCCTTGTATTCCGGTGAGCCCGCATAAGCCGGTTCGACGAACATGCTATGATGCTTTCCGACGATCTCCGCCAGCTCATAGCCAAGTGCTCGACAAAAACGTTCATTGGCCGTGAGGATCCTACCGGCAAGATCGAACTCGATCATGGCCTGTGATTTTGACAATGCGGTAATAACAGCAATGGCATCTTTGCCACGGTCAAAAACAACCATTCGATCATTCCTGTATTGTTTCGGAATATCCGAAGTTAAACTGCAGTAAAATATTGCCGGACACTGATTAAAATGCAATTAACTATAATTTATATATGCTAATATTATAATGATTCCTCGATATTTACTCCACATTCCATGCGAAAATTCTATTATTGATTGTGGGGGTGCGGCCACGAGCGCATACAAACAAGATATACTGGCACATGGCCTAGTGGGGAAAGTTCTGCACGCCACGCCGAAGACGCAGCGGTTATTTCAGTCGCGGATGCTTGAGCCGAAGCCAGTATGACATCGTTGCTGAAGCCTAACTCACGTTGTGGAAACTAGGTTCCGACCTAGCGATTCTACGCGGCAAGCGCACTGCAATTGCGGACTGCTAAATTTGCAACACTGGGCGGTTCATTTAGTTTTTGAGTTTCTAACGGATGGACAGTTAGCCAGTCGGTGGTGTTATTGAGTCTCAAGCTTCGTGTTTGGTAAAGGTGATGCGATTTACAGGCTTGCGGCTTTTCAGGATGCTCAGATCACCTCGCCCGCTCGGCAACGGCGACGGTCTCAAGGCTTACGAACCGTGGATCTGTGACGCTTTCGAGCGGTTTGAGCGCGAGATTGAAGCGTTCTACCGACGGTCGTTGTTTTCGGTTGTTGTTTGAAAGCCCACCTGGCAAGCTGAGTGATCCTCGCTGCAGTGGCGTCCGGCTGAACTTACCTTCGCCCTTTGAACCTGTCGAGCGCCGTCAAGCGCTGGACCGGCGGATCGGCATCCTGCCAGCGGTAAATCTCGGTTCGCAGGAAGCGGAGTTCGTCTTCCAGGAGTTCTTCGGCGATCTCGATCCACCACGATTTCGGCCGGCCGTCGCTGCCGTCGGACCAGCGATAGCCTCGCTCTTTCAAGCGATCCTTGAGATCGAAGGGCGAGTTCTCGGCGAAGATGCGCACGCGTGAGCGCTGGCTTGCCTGGTAAAGCTCGGCAAAGGGAGATTGCTCAGCGCCGCTGCGAGTGAGCGCCAGCACTTCCAGCAACGCGAAACAATCGTCAACGGCGCGGTGACCGACATGGAAATATCCGCTCTGATTGATCAGGTAGCCGAGCTTGGTCCCTTCATATCCCCTGGCGCTCCAATCGATCTCGGAATTGGAGCAAGCCCAGGCCTTGCGGGCAAAGACCGAGGAGAAGGCCTCGCAGAACGGCCGATCAAAGCCGGCATTATGAGCAATGATGAGGTCGGCGGGTTCGATGAGCGCACGCACCGCCGGCATGTCGATCATCTGGTCGAGGACCATGGCGTCTGAAATGCCGGTCAAGCGGGTGACCTCGACCGGGATCGGAATGCTCGGCTGCTGCAGCCTGCCATAGACATCAGTGACATCACCGATCTCGCCCTCTTCATTGAAGGTAAAGCCGATCAGGCCAATTTCGATGATCTCGTCCTTTTTCGCATCGAGACCGGTCGTCTCGGTGTCAAGGATGACACCGCGCAGCGGATAACCCGGCCTCGGGGCAGGGGCGATCGCACGCGGCTCGAGCTTTTTCAGGATCTGGTAGCGTCCGGTCGCTTGCAGGATCCGCACCATCTCGGCTTCGTTGGGCGTTGATCCGGCCTGTCGAACGCGTGAGGTTGGCGCCGACGCTCCGCGAACGGACTGCGCATTCTCCGAAAACATGTCCAGCTGAGACGTCATTGCCCATCCAGTGAAAAGGATCAAGTAGATCTAGAGCGTTGGTCGCCAAATGAGAAGCTTTCGGGCCTGTCGGGGTGCCTGATACCCAACGATATTGAGCATAAAGGGCCAGGAGAGAGCTTCGCTCGAACTGCGTGAGTCTACTGACACGCGCGGAAGTGGGGAAGCTCTGCCTCGTTGGCGTGAGGCAGAGCTGAGAGGTTTTGCGAACCTCATGCGAAACTTCGATTGGGGGCGCCAGTCTCGCATGGTTCAACCCTAGAATGGATAGCTGAAACTGGCCTGAAGGAATCAAACCAAATTCGTGCTTGCCAAACTCGGTCGAGCACTGAGTGAGTATCATCCGCGCGAAGATTTCCGACCGCTCTTCAGCGGCTTCACTTCTCCGATATCGTCGGCCACCGGAACGAAGAACTCCGAAATATCGCAAGACAAGGCGTCCGCGATCTTCTCAAGAGTCACGACAGTCGGGTTCTTATTGCCCCGCTCAAGATACCCCACATAGGCGCGCTCGACATTGGCCTCAAGCGCGAGATTGTCCTGCGAGATCCCCCGCATAACCCGTATTCGCCTGAGATTCAGTGCCACTCGCTGCCGCGCATCCATGGCGGAAACACAACATTTGACAGTTCATAAAACCACGTATTATAGAACTATGAATGTCGATCTTGAACGAACCAGAGGTAGCGCACGCGGCTCCGCAGGGCAAAACGCGAGCGAAGGCGCGGGAGGTGTATGACGTGGTGCCCGACGAAACGGCCGACTTGCTGATGGCTCTGCTCTTTGCCGTCAGGAAAATCGTCGAGAGCGGAGTGGAGGGTAAGCATCATATAGCGAAGACCTATCGCGATGCCCGTTCGCTGATAGCGACGATAGACCTCGACCACGGTTCGGCTCGCCCGCGGATCGAGGCATGTCTGAAGCACTTCAATGTTCATAAAAACGTCGACGACACAGCTGCGGCCGGCTGGATGATTGCCGCGATCCAGGAGCGGGTGAGCGAACGTGACCTTTACGGTTGGCGCAGGCTGAAGGAAATCGTGGATACGGCGGTGCACGAACTCCTCTTGTCCGAACAGGCGCCGCTACATTGAGCCGTCGAGACTCCGTTCGTTACAGCAAGCCTGATGGACTGACCAGCTCACCCTCCTTGGTGACGATCGTCGATCCATAGGGCTCGCGTGATGCGACGATCAGCGCCTCATCCGGAAGTGGTCGGGCAAGATCCTTTGCTTCATCCCAGGGCGCCCTCATCCACACGTCGGTCTCTTCTCTGGTCAGCAGCAGGACCGGCATCGCCTTGTCGTGGATCGGCTTCACCAGATTGTTTGGATCCGTCGTCAGAAACCCATAGAGGTCATCCGTGGTCGGCCCATCCTTGACCTTGCGCACCGATGTCCATTGCGGAACGTGGATGCCGGCAAAGAACATCAGCGGTTTGGTTTCATCGCGAGCAAACCAGGCGTTCGGCACATTGCCGCCTTCTTCCTGGCTTGCTGGATCCGGGCTCGGCAAAGCTGGTGACAGGCACCAGACAGCGGTTTTCGACGCCAAACCAACGCCTCCAATGCGGAAGCTTCAGATTGCGGACATTGGTGATGCGGCACGCATCGTCGCTGCCCGCGCAGACCAATCATTCGACAGCGTCGATGATCTATGGCGCCGATCGGGCGTGCCGGCGGCTTCGCTGGTGCAGCTCGCCGAAGCCGATGCCTTCCTCTCCTCGCTCGATCTACAGCGTCGCGATGCGCTGTGGGCGATCAAGGCGCTGCGGGACGAACCCTTGCCGCTGTTTGCCGCGGCGGGTGACCGCGAACGCAGGACGATTGCCGAACAGCAGGAGCCTGAGGTCGATCTGCGACCGATGACGGTAGGACACAAGGTCATCCTCGACTATAGCCACACCGGCCTGACTTTGCGCAGCCATCCGGTCGCTTTCCTGAGGAAGGATCTCATCTCACGCAACATCGTCACCTGCGAAGAGGCGATGGCGGCCCGAGACGGTCGCTGGCTGATGACAGCGGGTCTCGTTCTCGTCCGTCAGAAGCCCGGCTCGGCCAAGGGCGTGATGTTCCTGACCGTGGAAGACGAGACCGGTCCGGCAAACGTCGTCGTCTGGCCAAAGCTCTTCGGGCAACGGTGGCGGATCGTGCTCGGGTCCAGCATGATGGCGATCAATGGTCGGATCCAGGGGGAAGGGGAGGTCGTGCATCTGATCGCCCAGCGACTCTTCGATCTCTCAAACGATCTCTCCGGACTTGCCGATCACGACGAGGCGTTCAAGCTACCGACCGGTCGCGGCGATGAATTCGCCCATGGTTCGCCCGGTGGTCCGGATGCGAGGGAGCGGGCAGCGATGAAGGCCCGTGAGATCTATGTTCCGGATCTTCATATCGATAGGCTGAAGGTGAAGAGCCGGAATTTTCACTAAAATGCTCAAGCCAGCGAGTCGGAAGCGGCGCCTACACCTCCAAAGCCGCTTTAGTCATCGAGTATGGAGACCTCGGATGCATCCGAGACAACAGGTTTCGCCGATGGTTTTGGGAACGGATGAACTGGAACTGGAAGTGTTGCGAGGCGCGCTTCTGTCTCCGGCGTGACATGACAGCGCAGGCCTGAGACTGGCCCGACGCCATACCGGGCAAAGTACGGCCTTATGAGATTGTAGCCACGCTGGTCGCCTGATTGAAAGTGACGGAAAATCCAGTAGGCGATCAAGTCCGCCATCTGAATGAGGCGCGATGCTTTTGAATCCAGAAAAAGCGGGACTTCGGCAAAGTTTCGAAGTTGCCCGTTGGCATGCCCCACGTGCTTGAACACATGAGACAGGGTCTGGATTTTCTCCTCGTAATTGCTTTTGTCGAGGATGACCAAGCCGCGTTGGGGGTTCTTTTTCTTATAGAGTGTCTTCAGATATCCATCGAAACACGAAGCCACGTCCTCGAAACTCCGAGCCAAGATATCGTTAGGAGAAAAGAGCTTCTTTTCGATGACGCAGGCGTAAACCTTCAACTGCAACTGCTTGTCGGCCAGTAGCGACAAGATATCGACGACGGCTTGAACTCTATCGTTGGGAGACACACCTTTCCAGGTACCGTTGCCCGAGCGCATTGGGTTTCCATGGAACTCGATTTCTCGAGGATTAGTCGAGCTAAAGCGCGCCGCTACAGGATCTATCTGGGCTTCCAGCCAATGCGTTTGGCGCTCGAATATGCTAAATCCGGCAAGGACAAAGAAGTCGGAGCTTGGATCATGCGAGTGACCAGACTCGTCGAGATATAGTAGATGCAACGAATCCCCCTGAAACGAAAAAGCGGACCGCATGCGGTCCGCTCCAATTCGGTAAGCCGAGTGAAACAATCGTTCAACGCACCGACGGATCAGCGCTCTCGACTATGACCAACATATATCGGTTGCGTGTCGGCTTTTCAAGGGGCGGCTCCGCATGGCTCCCAATCGCCAACGTCAGGCGTTCGCTGCTTCACGTCCTATGTGACCCGTATCCAGCAGACGTGGGCATCGACTTTGACCTGATGACTGGAGCGAAAAGAAGATAGCATCCGGTATCGAGGAGCGCGACAAGATCCGCATCAGCACGATCTTTGTTGGCCGGAGGCAGATCTGTTGAGGCGTCCCATTCCCGCTCTTGATGGATGGCTTCCTGGTCCAGCCCCGGATCTCCGTCGATCAACCCGCTGACGGGGTCCGCTAGGCAAGCTGCGGCCGCTTCGGCTCTCGCCTTCGCGGTGATCGCGACCGGTTCCGGACACTGACGGGAGCCATCGAGCGGGAATGGCCCGCTCCAAAGATGGAGCCTCAGATGAACACCGATCTTTTGCTTGCGCAGAACCATGCCTTCCAGCTTTCCCGCACCCTGATGGTTCCAGTCACGCTGTTCAGGTCCGGCGACGAGTTCGGCGTTCTGCCGAGCGACGAACTCGATGACGAAGACGATCTGGAGATCGTGCGTGAATTCCATCCCTGGCCAGCTCATTGAGCCGGCATTTACCTCTCCTTGGTGCCGCTTGCGAACGGCAGGCGGCAAGGGAAGCTTCGCCGCGCCTTGGCACCGACGGTAGGCGTTGATCTGCAGATCAGCAGATTGCCGGGGCGCGCCCTTGCCCCCTTTGCTCTTCGCGGCCGCCGGAAACGGTCCCGCAAATTGCGGGAGATATGAATCTGGAGAGAAGGGCGGACGCGAAAGCGCCGGGAAAATATGGAGAAACAGAAACTGGAGGAACTTCGGGACCGTGTCCCGTGCGCAGCCTTGCTGGAAAAAGCTGGCTTTGCCATCGACGTCAAGGAAAGCACCCGCAAGGCATTAAAATACCGGCGCGGCGCGGAAATCGTCATCGTCATTCATGGGGGGCGGGGTTGGTTCGATCCACTGTCGGACGCGAAAGGCGATGTCTTCGGTCTCGCGGAGCATCTGGACGACGTCACCTTTGTCGAAGCGCTTGACCGGGTGGCCAACCTCGTCGGCGTCATCGCTACAGATTCTGTTTGGTCTCGGCCGTCGAGAAGCCTCGCTCACAGCACTTCCATCCGGGAACGCTGGGCAAAACGGCAGAGCCCTTGGCAGGGGTCGATGACCTGGCGCTATCTGCGAACTGGGCGCTGCCTTCCCGCAACAATCATCCGGGAGGCCATCTACAATGACGCCCTTCGGGAAGGCCCTTATGGCAGCATGTGGGCCGCACATGTCAATGACGATGGCGCTGTTACCGGCTGGGAGGAGCGCGGTCCCAATTGGCGGGGGTTTTCCGCGGGCGGTTCGAAAATTCTGTTTCGCCTTGGTTCTTCCGATGCCATGCGTCTTTGCGTCACCGAGGCGGCGATCGACGCCATGAGCCTTGCTGCTTTCGAGGGGCTGCGAGACAGCAGCCTCTATCTCAGCACCGGCGGCGGGTGGTCGCCAACCACGGACTCCGCGGTCCGCAAGCTTGCCGCACGTCCCGGTGTTGTTCTGGTCGCGGCTACCGACGCAAATAGTCAGGGCGAAACCTTCGCCGGCCGCCTTCGTGACATTGCCGATGAGGTCGGCTGCGACTGGTTACGACTGACGCCGCCGGCCGAGGACTGGAATGACGCTCTGAAAGCGCGGGAAGAAGAAAAGAAGGAAATGGCAATGAGGGCAGGACGAGGAGGCATGCCGCATGCCCGCCGGTCGCGTCAAGGGTAAAGCTTCGCCCGCTCGAGAGCGGCCCTTGACCCGCCCGGACGGAGAGGCGGCGTGAGGGGAGGGGTCATGAAGGACTGAAGAGGATGGTGAGCCGACAGGCAGCACCGCGCTTCGGTTCGGACAGGGCCAAAGGAGCCGTCAATGAGCACCCCTCCCGCAATCCGTAAAGTCTACCAGAGCGTCGCCGACCGCCATCAGATGTTCCGCATGTTCGATCGGCATGCGCAACGTCCTCACCGTTTCGACGCTGACGCAAGTGCGCTTTATGCCGGCGAATGGTTCGAAATCACCGAGCGTGAACACGACACTATGTTCGAGATCCTGCCGCCGCTGTGGATCCGGGGCTCAATGTTCGCAATGCGCGAATTCCTGACGGAATCTGTCACATCCGTTTTCTTCGCGCTACGGATCGACGGGGTCATCCGTCACTTCCATGGATATTGTGATCTCTCCGACGGCCAGTCGGTCGAAGACATGCGGCTGGCGATCATCGAACGGGAGACGCGCCCGGTGCGAGCGATGACGCGGAATGAACGTCTCGAGCACATCTGGAGTGCCACGGCGGACGCCTATCGCGGCTACTCCGACGAAAGCTCCCCCCATTATTTGCCGGGTCATCGCGTCATCACTCTCTACCGCGGTGCTGGGTTTGCCCGGTTGAAGCTGCTCGACGACCTGACCGACGATGAGATCGCCACCAAGCTGCCCGTCCAGCTGCGCCATCTTGCCCGTGCGGCAGCCGCGGCGTGAGGAGATGCTCCATGCTTTCCTTTCCAATCGAATCCGTGCGGGCGGTGATCGCCCGCGGTCGCGCCGACGCCGAAGCCAATGGTGGCTTTCGTAATCCTCACTATGGCCTTGATCCCGGTCGTGACGAACAGCCGGGTGTCTGGCTCGTGGGTGATCACGGCGTGTATTTGTGCTCAAACGGCAGATTGCCGGATGGAGAAAAGCCGTTCGTCGCCTATGCGCTCGAATGCGATCCGCGCACGAACGACGACTGGTTCGAGGTCAAGCGCAAGACCTTCGGGGGAGATGACGGTGTCGAATTCATCGACGCCGTACAGCTGGAGGCAATGATCGCCGCCACGCCCAATGCCAGACATCTCGGCATCAGATTTGACGCAGACTCGATGGAACTCTTCATCATCGAGTGGTCGTAACGTCCCCGCTGCAGCGGGATCCCCACCGTCATCAGCGTCCCTTCGCCGCCGATCGCCCTGGCGGAACGATGACGCGCGCTTTCACCAGGAGATTTTATCATGAGCAACGATCCTTTCACGCTCGACATGTTCGGCAATACCGCACTCTCGTCCGGTCTTGGGCTCGGCGTCACGGCCTTTGGGAGCTTCGCGCCCGTAACGGCTGTCGAGCCAGCCAACGATGACGATCCAGATCCGCCGCCGCCGGCGCCGGCGCCGGCATCCGCACTCCCGAAGGCCGTACCCTCGCGGCCCCCGTTACGCCCGAGGAGGCTCCGGGCAAACTTCTATATCGAGGCTGATCGCGGCTTACCTTCGTCCTGGAAGGATCGTGCCCGCGCCAATGTCGCGGCGATCCTCGTTGCCAATAACATCTCCAAGCAGGACCGGCCGGCGACACTTAAGGAGCAGGCACAACTGATCCGCTTTACCGGCTTTGGCGCCGGCGAGCTGGCCAACGGCATGTTTCGGGGGCCGGGTGAGGTGGATTTCCGACAGGGCTGGGATGAGCTCGGTTCCTCGCTCGAAACCGCCGTCTCTGAAGCGGACTATGCGTCTTTGGCCCGCTGCACCCAGTACGGTGGCGTCGCCTTAAATGTTGGGAACCGGCGTTGCGGATGTGTGCCGTGTTTCAGGCAGCTATGGAGCCAGCGATTTCACGCCAGATCGAGATGGCGTGAGTACGAAGCCGGCGATGGTCGGTGGCGTTCAAGTGTTTCCGGTGAAGAAGAAAAAGATTGGCGATCTGGCCGTGAGTTGAGACGAAATGCTGGCACTGTCGTGCGGACTTGAACCGCATCATACGTCGCTCTCGCCGCCGTAGCGGCAGATGGGAATTCTCAGCTCGGTTGTTCAATCCCTTGTGCGAGCGATGCTCGACGCCCGGCATCAAGTCGGCCTTTGCGGCACCGTAGGAACGCAGCTTGTCGGTGACCAGCACCCGCGGGGCGATACCTTGGTCCTTGAGTAGCTTGCGCATCAGACGCAGCGCTGCTGCCTTGTTCCTTCGGCTTTGAAGCAGGGCATCGAGGACGTAACCGTTTGCATCGACGGCACGCCACAGCCAGTATTTCCTTCCCTTGATCGTCACGACCATCTCATCGAGCTGCCACTTGTCGGCAAAGTGGCCGCGTGAGCGTCGTCTGAGCTGATGAGCGAACTTCAGGCCAAATTTCGTCGCCCATTCCGAGACCGTCTGGAATGAGACGTTGATGCCGCGCTCAGCCAACAGATCTTCGACGTCGCGTAGGCTGAGCGGGAACCGATAATAGAGCCATACGGCGTGGGCAATGATCTCAGCGGGAAAGCGGTGGCGTCTGAAGTGAACATGAGCAGCTTCGGTCATGGCAACCCGAATACCAAGTCGATCCAACCAAGCCGTTAAGGCGACGCCACCGTCGGCACATATGCGGAGAAGGACGCCGCGGAGAAGGCTGTGCGGCGCGTAAAGGGCGTTCGTGGCATCGCCCAGGAGATTGACGTCCGCATCTTGGGTCCGAGGCGGACCGATGACGACGACATCGCCCGGCGAGCGGTCAAGATGGTGGACTGGAACATTTCCATTCCGAAGCAGAAGGTGCAGGTTCGTGTGTGCAGGGGTGTGGTCACGCTCACCGGCACGGTTGAATGGCAGTACCAGAAGAACGCTGCTGCGGATGCCGTAAGGGATCTTGCCGGCATTGTCTGCATCTCCAATCTCATTGAAGTCGTTCCGAGCGTCAGCGCCTTCGACGTGAAGAGGCGCATTGAAGAGGCGTTGGGACGCGATGCGGAACTGGAGGCCAAGGCCATCCAGGTTGAGGTCTCCGGCGGCAAGGTCACCTTGAGAGGTAACATCAGGACCTTGTTTGAGCGGGGAGCGGCAGAACGTGCCGTGTGGTCTGCCCCAGGCGTCCACGCCCTCGATGATCAGTTGCACATAGGTTGAACTGCTAACGGCAAAGTAGGAGGCGAAGGCAATGCAACACGACCCCACTCGCATAGAAGAAGCGCTCCTTGCGGGCGCAGGATATTGTGTCTCTCGAAATCAAAATTGCGACTTTCGTCTTGATCATGTCGATCACGACGAATGGGAAATTGCGGTTCTCTCGGGAAGAGCCCATTCATGGATTCGCAGCGAGTTGTCTGCTCCTCTCGCGCAATGTCTGGGCGATAGCTTCAAAGTGGACATACTTGGTGCAGACCGGTTTTTAAAGCGTGCACGAGCTCTTGGCTTTCAAACCGAGTTTGTCGGCGGCGATGGGAAGGACCGATTCTAAAGGAGCAACGTCCGTGTATAAGACTATTGTCTGCGCTATCGGCTTGGGCTCAAAGGAGAAGGGCGAACATCTACTGCACATGGCTCAGGGGCTTCTCGATATCGATGGCTCCCTTCATCTCGTCCACGCTATCGAGCGATTTCCGTCGCTTGTCAGGCAAAGTCCGGACGACTGGGCCATGTCCGTGATCAACGAGGCGGAAGAAAAGCTGTCGCAGCTCTGCAGGGAGCCCGCAATCCCAGCACTCGTTCACGTGCGAACCGGCCGGGCCGCAGATACGATTCTGGCGGTGGCCGCCGAGACATCGGCCGATCTGATCGTTGTTGCCGCTCATGCGAACGACGTCTTCGACAGGCTCTTTGGATCGACGGTCGACAATGTTGTTCATCACGCAAAATGTTCGGTTCATATCGACCGGATTTCGACCATGGCAAAGCACTAGAAGCCATAAACTTGTCGCCCTTCCGCGTCCGAGGCGGCATGGCGGCACATATGAAGGCTGAAGCCTGAGAGAACCCACCAGTTAATCCCGCGCGCCCGGCGCAACCTCACTGTTCGCGGGGATCGCTCAACGACGGATTCATGACAAAGAGATAGACATGCGTACAGCTCTTCTGGTTGCCTTGGTAGCAGGTGCCATCTTCGGCACATATGCTTACCAATCGAGTGGGTCTGACAAGACCAAGGAACCAAGCCAGCAGCAGTCAAGCAATACAGGTAGTAAAGCAAGCAAGCCGAAACTCGGCTATCCCGATCCCTATATTCCTCCAACAAAAGGCAATGGCTTTTGATTTGGAAAGAGGCTTAAGGAGTGAAATGATGGCAAGGGATGTCCGAGTTATCGTGGTCAAGCATCGACGCGTCCGTAAGCAAAGCTCGACTGAACAGAAATTGGGGGCCCTAAGTCCCCACACGCCAGTTAGTTCTCCGGCGGAAAAGCAAAGTCCGCGACATCGGGGAGTATTGCATCTGCCGGCAGGCCCATCCCATGACCCGGGCGGGTTCTGTTGCAAAAATTGAGGTAGTCGCGTCGGTAGATTGCCACGGCTGCTCAGAACGCGGCAGCCAGGCTCTCAACCTGATCAGAGATTGACGGGTTGGCGCGTAAGCGTCCTGCAATTGGCGCTTTCGTAGCATCTGGATCATCTCAATTCCGGACAATGTTGCCACGGCCGATTTAAATGACTTGAAGCCGAGCATCGGTCTGACACGCCGCTTGATGCGTCGGTGATCCTGCTCGATGCGGTTGTTCAGATACTGACTCTGTCGAATGCATAGGAATTCAGCACGACGGCAGGACCGATCCTGAAGGCGGCTTGTGGTGTCACAGGAAATGATCGCTTCCCGGTTGGTCTGGCTGCCATCGATGACGATGCGCTCCGGCCGGCCGTGCCGGGCGAAAGCCTTTCTGAAGAAACGTTTGGCGGCGGAGAGATCACGATGCTCGCTGAGCCGAAACTCGACCGTATCGCCGTTGCTGTCGATGGCGCGATAGAGATACGTCCATCGGCCGCGAACCTTGATATAGGTCTCGTCGGCGTGCCACTTGCCAGTGACGGCGCGCTTGCGCCGATTGAACCGATCCGCCAACAGGGGCGCAAAGTGGACGACCCAGCGATGGATCGTCGAATGATCGACGCTGATGCCGCGTTCAGCCATCATTTCCTTCAGGTCGCGCAAGCTCAGGCCATAGCTCAGATACCAGCGCACGCATAGCAATATCACTGACTGCTCGAAATGCCGACCTTTGAACATTGCCAATCTCCGCGACTTCAGGAGATCAATGCCATGTCACCAGTAACCAGGAAGTTTGCAACAGAACCATCTAAGGCGGGATCGATGTCGATGTTCTGACTCTTGAGTAGCAAAACTTGTAGGATAGCGTTTCATCTTGTGAATGAAAGGACCAAGATCAAGCTGCTCCGCCCAGGCATCGCGCTGCCTGGGCGGAGCAGCGATTGCCGTCCAAACGAGGCGAGGCGGCATTCTGGTGTGTGAACGTTATCTGCAGCTATCAGGCCGCTAGAAAACCAACTAGCTCAGTCGCTGTTGTGATTACTTCTTCAAATTAGGTTTTAGTGGCCGTCGGCGTCCCCATCCGCATCTCCACGCAACGCCAACGCTGCAATAGCAGACGGAACGTTGGCTGCGGAGGACGAGCCGACCGTTGGAGCTGAGGTCTTGGCCGGATCGGAATCCGGAGTCGTAGGCGCGGGGAGTTTTGAGGGGATTGATGCAGCCGCTGTTGCCGCAACGGAGGTTATGGAGGTCATTGATAAAGCCCTTCTTCAGCGGAGCTTTTGCGTCATGCGTCAAGCGCGGCCAGTTTTTGCAGATGGTTCATCCATCCGAGGTTCGGATCGAATGGGTATTTTTCGATCGCAAGCCGAACCTGGCATTCGATTCTTACAAGGGACTTATAAGATCGCGTCAGTAATCGCGTTTTCGAAGCTGAGTGCAGATCTTCTTTCAGCAGCTTGCCGATAAGCGAAGTTGGGCGCGGACAGCTCAAATTGGAAGAGAGAGATTGTTTCCGTGAAGGGCAACCAGGGAGGGGCACGCATCCCCCGACGGCGAGGCGAGCAAAGCGCTTGGCACCACACAAAATTCTGAAGTTCGCTTTGACATGAGGTCGTCAGAAGGTTTTGGTAGCAGCGACCAATGATTGCCTCTCAGCTCCCAAAGGAAATCGAATGGACAGTGCGCAAATGGAACGGCACTTTATAGACCGCGTTGGATGGCTTCGCGCTGCGGTCCTTGGAGCCAATGACGGGATCATATCAACGGCCAGTTTGATGGTGGGGGTCGCGTCGGCCGTAACATCATCGAACTCCGTTCTCGTGACGGGTATCGCTGGTCTTGTCGCCGGCGCGATGTCGATGGCTGCCGGGGAATATGTATCTGTAAGCTCACAGGCCGATACGGAGCGCGCCGATCTCGCAAGGGAAAAACGCGAGCTTGCGACGAACCGTGATGCGGAGGTTAAGGAGCTGGCGGCCATATACGCATCGCGTGGCGTCGATCCGGCTCTATCTATGAAAGTTGCCGAGCAGCTAATGGCAAAGGACGCGCTTGCCGCTCATGCTCGCGACGAGCTGGGAATTTCCGATACAATTTCAGCCAATCCGATCCAGGCGGCCATGACCTCGGCGGCAACTTTTTCGTCTGGCGCGATTCTGCCCGTCTTGGCTGCTTTGATTGCGCCGAAGAATATTCTGGTTCCTGCCGTGTTTGGAGTTTCGCTGGTTGTTCTGGCGCTGCTTGGAGCGATTGGCGCCAGGGCTGGCGGAGCTGCCATACTGAAACCCACGCTTCGCGTCGCTTTCTGGGGGGCTATCGCGATGGCCGTTACCGCCGGGGTTGGCACAGTGATCGGCACCTCGGTGTGAGCGAGGCAACTACAGCTTCAAAGGGCAGCCGTCCGACAGCAAATTTTCCGGTGCACCCTGAACCATGGCGATGGTGTAGCTCTGGATGACGCGGTTTCCGGCCTGGCGTGACAGGTTGCCTAGTACTGAAAATGAGTCGAAGCAGCCTGCATACCGCTCAATCGCACCCTCGTTTGTCGGCACCACGAGAAGCGCTGGCTTGTCAACCAATAGCGGATCCGGGGTTTCGAACGTGAAACGCTGTCGATCGACGATTTGCACAACGGGGCTGCCATTTCCTAGCTCAAAGGCCAGCTCTCCCGTCAATCCGTAGTCGGTTGTCGCGAGCCAATCGGCGCCAGAATTCTCGCGCATCGTTTCCAGTTGCTCAGCAAACTCGTGCCAGCCCAAAAGGGTGTCGGCCGGGCTATGCAATGGGAAGGTCTCGCCCCATGGCGTCGCAAAGTAGAAGAGCAGCAAGCAGGAGAGGCCGATACCGACGGGAGCGACCCAATATGACAGTCGTCTCAGGTGCTTTCGATCATGGATCCGAACCGCTGCGGTCGCGGCCAGAATTGCTATGGCAGGGTATGCCGGGCCGGGCCAGTTCGCATGAACGCGATCGTGCAGCGCATGAAAGATCATGTAAATGACGAGTGGTCCGTTCAGCAGGACCAGAAAGGCAATAGGCTGTGACGGCTTCAAATTCGGAGCGCGCAACCATCTGTAAATTGTAAGCGTTGCAAAAATCGCGATCAGCGGATTGAGAAGGCCGAACTGACCAGCGACGAACTCACCGAAGTAGGAGAGACCGGCATATTGATCCGCCAGGCGGCCGAACTGCTTGGCAAACGAGATCCAGTTATGGCTTGCATTCCAGGCCAAGACGGGACTGAACGCCACGAATGCCACGGCTCCTCCCGCGAGGAGCCAAGGGCTGAAGCGCCAGGGGCGTGCCTTGGGGTCCAAAGCCAACCAAAGCAGAATTCCGGGTCCCATGAAAAGATTGGTATATTTCGCAACGCAACCCAAACCCGCCAATAGTCCGGTCAAGAGCCACAGCCTCGGATCGCCACCATTGCGTAGCCTTGCCAGAGTCCACAGCGTCAAGGCCCAGAACATGGTTGACGGGGCATCCGGCGTTGCAAACAAGGCCGCGAGACCCATCAAGAGCATGGCATTCAGCCAGATCGACGCAATGCAGGCGATCTTCGGATCGTCAAAGAGTTCGCGGGCGGTTGCATAGACGGCGGCTGACGTTATGAGCACCGAGATGATCGCAAGTACGCGAACCCCAAGCAGGGTGTTACCGAACAGGTGCGTCGAGATCCAGATCCACCACGCGATCATCGGCGGGTGATCGTAGTAGCCCGCCGACGGGACACGCGACCAAAGCCAATAATAGGCTTCGTCCGGAACGAGATCGAAATTTGCCATCGCCCAAAGCCTGAAAATAGTCAGGGCAATGACGACGAATACTGTTTTCAGCAGCGCGCCCAGCTCCCGAGATAGTTTGCTATTTCGCCCGCCAGGTAATTGCCGAACTTGTGATGTAGTTCCATACGGCACCAATAACGGCTCCTGCGATACCATCCAGCCACCAGTGTGGCTCCTGATCATAGATGAGCGTCGACAGACCGACGCCGGCGAACACCCCGAAGCTGCAAAGCAGCGAGAACAACACAAGACCCGTGATGAAGCGCCATCCGCGCCGGCGCCTGTCCCTGTAGGTCAGGGCATTGTTGAACGTATAATTGGATAGGATGGCACTCATCATCGCGAATGTTTGGGCCGCGGGAAAGGAAAGGCCATCCGATAGAAGAAATCCAAGCATGCTCAGATGCACGAGCAAGCCGACGGATCCGACGGCGCAAAACATCAGGAAGTGTGGAGTGACAAGACCTCCGGTCAACTTTGCGATGATCAATCCGAGATATTCGATGACGATCGTTGCATCGAGTTTGCTTTCTCCATGCAGCCGCGGGCGGAAGTCGTAGGGCACCTCTGCGACGGCAAGCCGCTGTGACGACGACGTCAGGATATCCAACAGGATTTTAAATCCTTGCAGGGATAGTTTCGGTGCGGCGGCTTCGACGATCCCGCGCCTGACCATGAAGAAGCCGCTCATCGGATCGCTGGTCTGTGTCGGAAGCAGCTTTTGCGCTAGTTGTGTCGCGAGCCGGCTGCCGGCGTGCCGTAACTTCGTCAGGCCATCGACATGTTGCGTTTGGTCTCTGTATCTTGTCGCGACAACCAGGTCCGCAGATAGCGAATCCATCATCCGAAGCATTTCTGGCAAACAGCTCTCGTCGTGTTGAAGGTCTGCGTCCATCACGGCGACAATGGGGGCCGAACTGGAGAGAATTCCCTCGATGCACGCGCCCGCCAGTCCACGCCGGTTGATACGCCTAATCCCTCGCACGCGACGGTCACGTAAGGATATGGTGCGGATCATCTCAATGGTCTGATCGCGAGAGTCATCATCGACGAAGATCGCTTCCCATTCGATCCCGGTGAGGGCGCGATGAAGGCGGTTCACCAACGGGACGATATTGTCGATCTCGTTGAACGTCGGAATGACGATCGACAGAGAAGGCGCCAGCGGTTCGCCTCGTGTGTCGTCAATCCCGTCAGGATATGAATCCCTGGGTGATAGGGCTGTTTCCGGATTGGCAGCATTCATTTGTCCCGACCATCGCTCATTTACGGGAAAGACAGGTGGCGTCGTGGAGACGCCACCGCGAGCGGGTCTTGGTGACTGCGGCAATATGCTTGCGGCAGACGAAGGCCCAACCGCTGACGAATGCGAGGCACAGGATTTCACGCTCTCACGACTCTCCATGAATTCATGGAGCGACAGTGAAAGGCCAGACTTACAGCACACTTATAGGACGTGGGCGAAAGCGTGGTTTGATTTTGTCGGAAAGGTGGCGCGGTACGGCTCGAACGATGACGACTATCTCGCTGGAAACGCTTGCAAGTTTTATGCCTCGCGCGCTCTGACCTTCAGATGAGGTGCGATGGCAAAGGCAGGTGTCAACATCGACAGGCTTACACTGCGACGACGCGCTCATTCTTCCCAAACTTATAGATTGCTTACGGAAATGAGGCATTCGATCAAATCGGACGGGATCGGTGATCAGGGTTGAGCAGTCCCATGAAGCACGCTCGTGATGGAGCCACGATGTTCCCCCCTCGTCTATGACGACAGAGCGTAATAATTCGGGTTGGAGGGGGACGGATCAGGCCGGATTGAAGAACGCCCCTCCCAGCAAGGTAATCGATCCATAGACGAGGGCGGCTGACACAAGCAGGCAGATCGCCGCAAGCGGCAATGATCCACCCGTGGCCTCATTGCGATCGACATAATCGGCACGTCTCTTGCGGCCAGTGACCATTGCACCGATGAGGTTCTCGCGCTTGACAAATTGGTAGTAGAGATTTGCCGCTATGTGCAAAAAGGCCAGCCCGAGGATAGCAACATAAAACCATGTGGCGTGGATAGAGGCGGCCCAACCAGAAATCGTGTCGCCAACCATATCGGCAAAGGGTCCGGACGCGGTTACACCATCACTGGAGAAGAGACCGAGCAATACCTGAACGGCACAGACAATGAGCAACCCAATAACCATCAGTCCGCCGGCGGGGTTGTGTCCGAGATAGTGCATTGTTCTTTTGCCGCGCAAGCTTTTGAGGTAGTGCCATGCGGCGGCCGGCGAGCGTACAAAGTTTGAGAATCGGGCCGTAGACCCTCCGACAACTCCCCAAAGTCCCCGGTACACCAGAAGCACAAGGATGCCATAGCCGGCGGCCTTGTGGACAAGCATATCGGGATCGCTGAAACCACTCGAGATCCAGGCTGTGAGGATCAGCACGACAAGCGACCACTTGAAAAGGCGTGTAGGGAGATCCCATGCGCGGACATAGTGTTCCTCAGGTGACTGCGGCGTGTGGAGGCGATCTTCGAGGTGCTGATCTGAGAGTTTCTCTAAAGCGCGTCTTTGCTGGTTCATTCTGGGTTCCTGACTCAAAGCAATCACTTGTAAGCGGAATGGCAGGATTTGCATTCGCCGGCGACCTCTGCAAAGGCCTTGCGAAAGCTGGCCTTGTTTAGCGGGGCTTGGCTTGTTGCATCGGCCATGGCCGCCAATTGCTTGAATCTCGCGCTGAGATCCTTTTCCTTGGCGCCGCCTTGGCCGGCGAACATGTCGCTCGCGGCTTGAGCTTCAGACGCATAGCGCTGCATGATCTGCTTTGCGGATGCGCTATCGAAGTTGGCGAGAACGGCTTTGGCCGACGTGGTATTGTCGCGCATATCGCCCATTATGCTCTTCAAGGATGCTGCAAAGGCAGGCGCGACCGCAATTGTGAGGACGAGGGCGGTCGCAATATAATATCGGGAGCGGCTTGTGGAAGCTTGTGGTTCTGTCATCTGTTTATCATCCTTCGAAAGCTATTCGCGATCCGGAAAGGGGGCGCATGGAGACACCCTTCACGGACGCCGCAGGCTCCCGCATCCGGTGCACTGGATTGTTAATCGCCTAGACGGGGAGCCATGGTATTCTGACCGTTATCTCAACACGAAACTGGTCTCGAATGCGGCTCCCGGCCGCTTCCGGTCGCTTGCCTGAATGTCCTGCCAGCTCCGGTCCATTGCGTAGGCTGAAGATACGATCGGAATGCCGACATGACCGTAGTAAAACGACAGCTGGCCTTGCGCCTCATAGTCATCCAGGCCCGCAACCTTCTTCACGTAGAGAGCCGCAACCAGGCCGCTGCGATCCGCGCCAGACTGACAGTGAATGAGGATGGGTTTCGGAGCGGAAGCCATCAACGACACGATTTCCGCAGCCGTGCGTGGCGATATCATCTTCGAGGCAGACATGCCAAAATCGATGTGCTCTATGCCAAGATCCTTGGCCATGGCGACTTCCCTGTCATACCACTCCGCTCCCGGATGATAACCTCGCAGGTTGATGATGGTCTTGATACCATTGGCCCGGACATAAGACGCCAGCTGTTCAGCAGTTAGTTGTGCAGAACGATAGAGTTGACCATCGATAACGGGATGAAAATTACCGCTCAATTGAAGATAGGCGGCGTACGCTCCACAGCTCAATCCCAAGGAGCCGATCAGCGTAAAGAAGACGATCGTCATACGTCGCAGGCCATTTCGCGCCATTTCGCTGTAATTCCGCTTGTCATATGAAACAAATGCCGGATACTGCTGACGAGCACCTGAATGAATACATTAACGATGATTAACCTCTGCTAGCCTTTGCAATTGATGAGCGATAAGAGGAAACAAAAGCGAAGAACGAATACCATATTGTCGTGAAGAACGATTGATGGTGGCGATCATCTCGCTTGAGGCTCACGCTGCATTCTTCTGGTGAGGCAAAGCAGTGATACCTTGGTTCCGCAGAACGAGACGCCAGCTAGAACGACATTGTCGCGACTGCGCCACCGGACGGCAGATTCGATAGCACAAGCCGTCCATCGTGCGCTTCCATTGTCTCGCCAACGATGGAAAGACCGAGGCCCAGGCCATCTTCGCGATCGGTTTTTCCCACGGCTTGGCTGACCTGATTCAGGCGCATCTTGGTAAAGCCTGGGCCTTGATCGGCCACACTGATACCGATGTTAAAGACCGAGATGGTAATCACCCCGTTCTCGGGACTATGGTGCAGCGCGTTCTCGACCAGGTTGCGAAGGGCGCGAAATATGAAGTCCCTGGCGCCGCTCATGAGCACAGGTCCATTCTCAATTTTGAGTTCGATATTGCGACGGGCTCCGACGATCATGGGAGCCAGATAACGCGCAACATCGGTGGCCACGCCTCCCAGATCGACGACATCGGTTGCTTCGTAGTGGAGCGTCCGTACGCGCACCCGGTCAATCAATTGTGTGATAACCCGTTCGATGTCTTCAAAGTCCCGCTCCACCGCGCGCGCAATCTGGTCCTGGGAGAGGGATAGGCGTGTCTTGGCGATGGCGAGCGGTGTGCGCAGTTCATGAGCCAACTGTCCGGAGAAGCGTTCCAGCGACAGAAATCCGCCTTGAAGCCGATCGAGAGCGGCATTAACCGATCGGATCAAGGTCAGGACATCGTTAGGCATGCCGCTCTCCGTCAGGCGCGCCGCAATGCTTGAGGGACCGATCCGGGCAGCTTCATGCGCCGCGGTGCGCAACGGCCTTAGAGCAAGGCCTACCACAATGATGTTTGTTGCGAGCAGCACAAAGACAAAGGGAATCCAGATCCAGGCGATGTCCCTGACGAATTCCTCAAGAACACTGTCGAAGATGACGTGAGCCTTCGGGAAGGCAACCTGGATGGCTTCCACCGGTCCAGACGATGGGGTGGGGAGTGATATGCCAAAAAGTGCTTTCTGCCCCCCGTGGGATGGCAGTTCAAAATATTGGGTTCGGTTGTCGATATGGGGTATCAATGGTTGCTGCGATCCGGAAGAATCGATGGCTCGACCGTCTTGCCCCAATATGACGTATTGCCCCCGTAGCTCGCGGATCCGCGCTTTGATCGCTTTTGCATGAGGGTTCGAAAGCTGCGGGTCTGCTGACAGTTCGCGGTGCAGATCCTCCGCAAAGGTTGAAAGCGTCTCCTCACGAAATGCGTCGTTCGAGGCTTGAAAGCGAATGTAGAGAAACACCGCGCTTGCGCAGATCGCAACGAAGGCAACAATCGACATTGCCACGATCAACCGTTGCAGAAGTGTCAGACGCTGCATGTTCAAAGTCGTTTTTCCATCAGCATGTAGCCGATGCCGCGCATGTTATGGATGTAGAGGGTCGATCCGGCGCTCTGAAGCTTCTTGCGCAATCGATGCAACAAGACCTCGATGGCGTTCGAGCTTAATTCGTCGCCGAAGCCATAGATGGCTTCCTCCACCTCCCCCTTGGACAGGACGTGATTAGGGCGCCGCAGGAGTAAATGGAGTGCCGCAAATTCACGGCGACTGAGGGAAAGTTGCGTCTCGCCGACGGAGGCGGAATATTGGCTTGGATCAAAAGTGACATCGCCATGCTGCAGGACGGTTCCATGACGAGGCTGGCCGCGGCGCATGATCGCGCGCAGACGAGAAATCAGCACACCCATTACAAATGGCTTGCACAGATAGTCGTCGGCTCCGCTATCGAGAGCATCGATAATCGAGCTTGATGCGTCGCGTGCGGTAAGAATGAGAAGTGGTGTGGCTGGAGCCGTCTTTCGCAACGGTTCAATGAGCGTAAGCCCATCGCGATCGGGCAGGCCAAGATCCAGAATGATGGAGTCGTAGTCGACCGTTGCGGCAGCCTCTTCGGCATCATGCGCGTTGGAGACGTGATCCACGGTGAAGCCGTGGGAGCGCATGGCATCATGTGTCACGGCAGCCAGCTTGGCATTATCTTCGACAAGCAATATGCGCATGTAGCGTAGTCCTGTTATGTGGAAACAAGAGGTAGCATGGTGAGCTTTCTATTCGCTGTAATAAGCGAAGATCACGCGGCGCTACGATCGAGCCGATTTCGGGAGCTGAGTTTGCGGTAGTGACTGACCTCAATAGAATCTGACCTCGGGTACAATGTCTAGAAAGCTGTCGGATATGTTTGCGCGAGGTGCAGAGTTCAGCCAGCATCACTCAAAAATCTTGTCCGCCGTCGACGAATACTAACTCGTCAAACCGTGGGCCAATCTAGTGCGCGTTACTGTCACTAACCTGAAATCCGGCAACCCGGATACTTTGCCAGGGGATATAGCGGTGCGTTTCGGGGGGGAGCCATTGGATGAAGGCGCTGGATGGTCGCCGATTCCATCTTTCTGCCAGGATTCTGTAAGTGTCCCGTAAGCCGGGTTCCACATGGTTGCCCTCAATGTGGCGGTGATGTGCCGCTTTTGAGGTGGATGTCGTATGGCAGTTGCAAAGCGCTGTGATGTGCCGCTGGCGGTGTTTTTGATCAACCTTGATCGGGCCAACGATCGATTGCTTTCAATGCAACAGAAACTGCGGCGCATGGGCCTTTGGTACGAACGAGTGTCGGCTGTCGATGGCGCCGCGACGGAGTTCCCCATACGTGATTTCGATGAATTCGCCTTCCGCTTCAAGCATGGTCGTTGGCGTAATCCCGCTGAAGTGGGCTGCTATCTGAGTCATATCGAATGCGCGAGGCGCTTGCTCGCGTCGAATAACGAGTTCGCTCTTGTTCTGGAGGATGACCTCGCATTTCCGGATGATTTTAGGGAACTTGTCGATGCGGCGCTCAGCCAGCATGATAATTGGGATATCCTGCGTCTTTCGACTGTCAGCAGCGGGCGGAAGTTCAACTTTTCCCGATTGACCAAAAATCGAAGCCTGGCCGTGGCGTTCACCCGAGAAAAGGGGTCGGGCGCCTATATCATCAATCGTCGAGCCGCAGCTTGGTTCGTTGATGAACTCCTGCCCATGCAATTGCCATTCGATCTGGCGTTTGATCTGGAATTCTTCGCTGGATTGAAGTCGGCCTTTGTCTTTCCCATTCCGGTGGATCAGCAACTGGGACTTCCTTCCCAGATTCAGGGAAAGCGCCGTCGGTTTCACCGATCTCGGGGGCACTATTTGACGGTACTGCCCTATCGAATGTTCATAGAGACCGCGCGCCTGCTGGCGCGGCTACGTCTGCTGCTTGGCCATCTGGCACATCAAGGGACGAGGCCAGCGATGCGTGGTAAGGAAAAGAGCGAGTTGGAAAGAATGCTTCCTGTCGACAGCCAGACGAGGCGGATCGGCGAGATGTGATGAGATTAGGCGTCTATGTCATCAACCTCGATGCGTCGGTCGACCGATGGGCCGCCTTATGTAACAAGGCGGGCGAATATGGCATCGACCTGATCAGGGTGGCTGCCATCGACGGCCGCAAGCTGTCGCCAGCCGATTTTCGGGATGTCGATTGGAAAGGTTTTATTCGGCATGGGGGAAGGGCGATCCTGCCGGGCGAATATGGCTGCTATCGCAGCCATGTCAGATGCCTTTCCATTTTCCTTCAGAGCGATTTTGAAGCGGCTTTGGTGATGGAGGATGATATCGACATCACCGCCGACTTGCAGGAAAGAACGACTGCCATCCTCGAAGCTGCTCCGAGTGCGGACGTCGTCAAGCTCTTCAACCATCGAAACCGGGGCTTTCTCGGCGTTGCAATAAGCGTATTCGGCGATGAGATTGGCCGCTGCCTGCATGGGCCGCAGGGTTCTGCCGCTTGTTACGTCATCACCAGGGGAGGCGCGGCTAAGGCGTTGCCATTTCTGCATGCGATGAGCTTTCCCTTCGATGTCGCACTCGAAAGGGGATGGCATCATGGCTTGAATGTCCTGAGTGTCCGGAAGAACATCGTACGCCTGATGGGCCACAGCAACAATAGCCAGATTGGGAAACAGCTAGACTATCGTCGGGTGAAGTTTTCTGGGCCGAGGCGTGTGCCTACCCATCTTTTGCGTATTGCGGAATACTGCCGCCGCATCAGATATGTGCTGGAAATCTGAACACGGCCGATTTCGCACCGTCGGCCTTGCGTTATGCCAATACCGGAGCGTCAGCGCTTGATGGCCGTCAGCACGAAGCCGCGGATACCGAGCGGCAGGTTAATCTGCTCAACGCCTATGTCGTCTATTTGAAAGCCGGCGCCAACGAGTATCTCCACAGCGTCGGCAGATCCGAAGATCCGATGCGTCCCATCTTCGCAAAAGGGCCATTGACGCATGGTTTCCTTGTCCGTGGCATAGATTGCGATTCGGCCGCCTGGACTTAACACCCGATGGCATTCTGCCATATCGTGGCCTGCGTGATCGAAGAAGTAAATGACGTTGACAAGCAGGATGCGGTCGAAGGAGTGATCCTCGAACACCAGCGGGGAAAAGCGTCGTGCATGCAATTCAAGCTGCCCATTTGTGATGTACTTTCTATTTTTTCGCCGTGCCATGGCAAGCATGGCTTCGGAGTGATCGATCCCAAAAACCTTGCCTTTCGGTGCGAGACGGCAAAGAGCCGCAAGGCTACACCCTCCGCCAAAGCCAAGCTCGAGCACCCGGTGGGACGCATTAATATCCAATGCCTTGATGGCCAGCTTATATGGTTGCCGGTTAGCGATCGTCATGATCCGGCCAATCCATTGGCCGAAAATGCCTTCCGGACGCCGTAACTGGCGTCCGGTGGTTGACCAAATTGCGTGAATGTCCACAAACATCCTTATGCCTTGGCCTTTATCTTACCGATCAACTGTTCGATGACCAATCGGCGATTGTGATCCCACAGTGGCCGATCCTGGTTCTGCGGAATTTTTAGGGCCTGTTCCAGAATGGACTGAGCCTTTGGATATTCATGTTGTTCGTAGAGAAAGTCCCCGTAGAAGTATTCTGCGTCAAGGCTTTGCGGAGCCGTGCGAACTGCCTCTTCAAGAAGGGCACGTGCTTTCTTAGTGTCGCCGAAACCGAGAGGGAAGCCGGGCACCCTGTAGTAGAGGACGGCGAGGCTCGTTGGAGCACCCGCATCGAGCGCACGTGGGTTTAGATCGTAGGCTTTCTGGAGAATGTCTCTAGCTCGCTTGGCCAGGGTTAAAGCGGAAAACGTGCTTGCCATGGAGGTGTCCGACATCAGCGCCCTTGAGACAGAATTGGTTTAATTGAGAAGAGAGGATTTTCGGCTCATCGTAGCTCTATCAAAGGAAGCGAAGATGAGACAGAAAACCGGGCCGCAGACATCGGCGGCCG
>Ga0209909_100181_pt1 | contig 91152 bp, 91 predicted proteins | sample FECB22metaG_FD_188302 | JGI IMG/M metagenome (GOLD analysis project Ga0209909, IMG submission 188302) | Cyanobacterial communities from the Joint Genome Institute, California, USA - FECB-22 (SPAdes) (version 3) | ecosystem: Environmental > Aquatic > Thermal springs > Hot (42-90C) > Microbial mats...
CGGGGCCGACATGTCGCACTTCAAGACAGCCACACGAAGCGGCGCCAGTATCGAGATAGGTCAGACCCCGACCGGGTAAGCCCATCCTCCCTGTATCGAGACCCAGTCCCCACCACACGGTTACCGTTGTCGCGTGACGACGCCTGGCGACGAGAGCCGCACCGAGCTGGCCTGGCGCGAGATCGTGGAGCACTACGGCGAGCGCCCGGTGCTGCACGACGACGAGCCGGCGACGGCAGCTCGCAAGGGCGAGGACGACGAGGATGCGCGCGCTCCGGAGCCGCTGGCCGACCACCTCGTCGACGACGACGAGGTGGAGGTCCGCGAGGAGGCGATCGCGGCCGCCGAGCGCTTCCAGCCACCGGCACCCCCGCCGTTCCCGCGGCCGCGCACCTGGCAGCGCGGCGTGGCTTGGGCCGGCATCTTCGTGCCCCCAGTGCTCGCCCTTGTGATCGGGCTGCTCTCGATCTACGTGCACCCGCTGTTCGGCTGGGCGCTCGTGGTGTGGTTCGTCGGCGGCTTTCTCTTCCTCGTGCGCGAGATGCCGCGCGGCCGCGACCCCTGGGACGACGGCTCCCGCATCTGACCTACCGCACGAGAAGGGCCGCGCCGATCATCCCGGCCTGCGGCCCGAGCTGCGCCGCGACCAGCGAGGGCACGGCGCGATGGGCGGCGCCCACGAGGTTGCGCTGCAGCGCCGAACGCGCGGGGTCGAGGAGCTTGTCACCGGCTGCGGAGACACCGCCACCGATGACCACCATCTCGGGGTCGAGCGCTGCGACGAGGTTGGCCACGCCCACACCCAGCCACTCGCCGACGGTCGCAAAGGCCGCTCGGGCGACCAGGTCGCCCTCCTCCGCGGCCGAGGTCACCATCGGCCCGGTGACCCGCTCAGGAAAGCCGCCACTCATCTCGTCCAGCACCGACGGCTGCTCGGCCATGAGGGCGCGTGCATTGCGAACCAATGCGTTTCCAGAGGAGTACTGCTCCCAGCAGCCCTTCTTGCCGCACTCGCAGGCCTGCCCGTCCGGGACGACCTGCATGTGGCCGAACTCCCCGGCCATGCCATTGGCGCCGCGCAGCACGTTTCCGTCGAGCAGGACCGCTCCGCCGATGCCGGTGCCCATGGTGATCATCAGGGCGGAGGTGGCGCCCCGGGCAGCGCCGTGGTGGGCCTCGGCTCGCGCCGCGCAGTTGGCGTCATTGTCGAGTGCCACAGGACAATCAAGACGTTCCTCCAGCAGCCGTCGGAGCGGCTCGCCCTGCCACGGAAGGTGGGGGGCGAACATCACCCTCTCCCCCTGCGAGTCGACGAAGCCCGCCGCTGCCACGCCCACGCCCGCGAGCGGTCGCCCGGCGGTGGAGTCGAGGATCGCTCCCACCAGGGCGTCCTCCACCTGGGCGGTCACCACACGTCGCCCCGGTGTCGTCCGGAGCGCGGTGCTCGACACGCGCCCCTGCTCGTCCACGATCCCGGCCAGCACCTTCGTGCCGCCGATGTCGACGCCGACAATCACCCCAGAGCTCATGCGACACATCTTCGCGCAGGTGCCTGCTCGGCCGAACGGACCACCGGACTAGTCACTTCGGGCCATCTTTCGCCACGACCAGCCAGAAGTGTCGTGAATCGAGCGACAGGCAGGGGCGCCGGCTCGTACGGTGACAGGCGATCGATCTTGGGGAAAGGGGTTGTCATGCATTGGCGCATGCGCAGGGCCACACGCACCGAACGGGGTGCTGCCGCGGTCGAGTTCGCGCTCGTCGTGCCGATCCTGATCCTGATCCTGATCGGCATCGTCAACTTCGGCTTCGTGCTCGCGCAGCAGATCTCGCTCAACAACGCCGCCCGGCAGGCCGCTCGCTACGCCGTCGTCGACGGCCGGACCTGCGGGGACATCAAGACGGAAGGCAAGTCCGCCGCCGAGACCGTGGGCATGAACAGCAGCCAGGTCCCTACCCCGGTCATCACCAATTGCGGCGCCGACACCGTGAAGCCGTGCGCGGGGTCGGCCCCCAACACGAACATCACGGTGACCATGACGCGCACCGGCTCCTCGTGGGTCATCACCGCTCCTCCGTTCAACTTTCTCGCCGTCCCGACCCTGGCGGGCACAGGCGTGATGCGGTGTGAGTTCTCATGAGTCGCACTAGGGACGAGCGCGGCGCAACAGCAGTCCTGGTCGGACTGATGGCTGTCTTCCTGCTCGGCATCTCAGGCTTCGTCGCCGACTTCGGCCTCGCCTATGCCAACAAGCGGGCGACCCAGACTGCAGCCGACGCCGCCGCGCTTGGTGCCGCCGTTGTGTTCGCCCAGCAGCCCTACCGCTCGTGCGCTGACATCCTCAGCAATGGCAACGCCGCGGCACAGACGGAGGCGAACGCCAAGGTCGACGCCAATGACACCTCCTCCGCAACCGGAACCCTGGCCGGGGGCGGAGTGACCGCCTCGTGCAGTGGTGGCGACCTCGTCGTCAGAGCATCCGTGACCGCCAAGAGTCCGAACTTCTTCGGCAAGCTTCTCGGGCGCACCACCGACTACGATCTGGAGCGGTCAGCCACGGCAGCCGTCGAAGCGGCCACGACGGGGCCCAAGCTGCGACCCATGGCGCTGTGCGCAGCGGACCTCCCGAGCGGGGCTGGGCCTGGAACACCGTTCCAGTTGTTCGCCCCGGGTGATGCGCCCGGATGGACCTCCACCTCGTGTCCGCTTCCGGACAATTCCGGCGCAGGCAACTGGTGGACGCTGGACTGTCCGAACGAGAACACCACGGACGGCAACGGCACCTCGGCCCTGGCTGACCAGATCCGCAACGGTTGCTCGACTCCGATCGCCATCGTCCCCGGCCAGGGCACCAAGACCGGGACCGACCTGAACTTGCACCTCGCAGCCGCCTGCCCGGCTCCCTCAACTACGTCGCCCGCTGTCTGCTTGGGCGGAGACCCAGGCCAGCCGGACCCGGGCAACGTGCCCCAGGCATGGAAGGACCTGATCAACTCGGGCGTCACCGTGCCCATCCCCGTGTTCTGCACCAGCCCGGGATTGTGTGCTTACTCGTCGGTCAGCGGCACCGGCAACAACGCAGTTTTCCCGGTTCACAAGCTGCTCGGTGTCCAGGTGTGCGGATTCCACTTCGGCAAGCAGAACAAGTCGAAGTACCCCACTCCGTCGCAGCCGCTCCCCGCCGCCATCGTCGCGTCCTGCTCCGAGGCCGCAGCGATGCTCTCTGACATCCAGCCGGACAACAGCGACAAGACCTACCTTGTGCTGATCGCGAGGACGATGTCGGTGTCCATCGTCACCGCAGACTCCAACTGCGCCCTCGGGGACGACCGGTGCGACGGCGGCCTCCGTCAGGTGCGGCTCACGGAGTAGGCGGCTCGTCCTCGGGCCACTCGTCGCCGAGGTCGATGTGCTCGACGTCGCCGCCTCGCGCGCCGCGCGGCTCCGACGTGGCCATGACCGCGGCGGCCGCGTGCGCCAAGGACGTCACGGCGGTCGTCAGGTGGGCCTTCACCTCGGGGCTCAGCTGCCGCACCGCGTGGACCGTCCGGCAGAGCGGGCAGACCGTGCACTCCGCCGCCCCGGTCGCCAGGTGCTCGTTGACGTCGTGCGCGGCGGCAGCGGCATGAGCGGCGAAGCCGGACAGTCCGTCGCCCGCCTCCGTAGCCTGCTCCCGCGCCCAGCCCGAGAGGGCACCGAGCAGCTTCGCCGCCTCCTCCCCCAACGATCCGACCTCGTCGGCGCCCCCGGCGTCAGTCACGTGGTCTCCTCGGAAGTCGTGGGGGTGGGTTCGGTGAACCTCACCTGCAGCTCCCCGTCGTGCACACGCGCCCCGGTCACGCGGTGTCGTGCCAGCCCGGACGGCAGCGTCAGGAGGCGACGATACGACGCCACGGACACCACGAGCTCGTCGCCCTTCCGGGCGAGACGTACGTCGTCCTGGGCGGCCAGGGGCAGCGGGAGCGACAGGACGCGGCCCCCGGCGGTCGACCGGACGCTCATCGCGGGATGGGCGGATCCGCCCGCGAGCGGGTCGGTGTCGCCGTACACCTGCCGCGCCAGGTCGAGGAGCTCCTCGCGGCCAACCGGCTCGGAGGCCCGGTAGACCGACGTCCAGAGGTCCAGCCCGGCGAAGGAGTCCGCCGCGTCCTCCAGGATCCGTGCCTGCGCCTCGACCCACGTCGTACGCCAAGGGTCGGCGCCGCCGACTGGGAACACGCGGTTCACGATGGCCGCATCGACGGTGTAGCCGAAGAGCGTCAGGAACGTGAAGGCCCGCCGGGCCTCGGCGAGCACCACTGATTCCGGGGTCAGGACGAGTCGGACCGACGTCTCGGGCCCGGTCAGCACGGCTCGTACGTCGTCGAGCTCGGCGTGCAGCCGCTCGACCGCGTCGAAGACCGAGTCCTCCGGCATCGGCACCCCTGCCGCCCGGGTGAGCACGGGCTTGAGCGCCTTGACCACCCGTCGCTCGACCGGCAGCACGCGGGTCATGTACCACCCGAGGGCCTCGGGCAGCGCGAGCAGGCGGAGGGTCTCTGCCGTGGGCGCGCAGTCCACGACCAGCACGTCCCAGTTCCCCGACCGCGCCTGGGCGCGGACCTCCAGCAGGGCCAGCACCTCCTCGGCGCCCGGGATCACGGTGAGCTCCTCCGCGGCGACCGGGTCGATGCCGGCCACGTCGAGCACGCTGAGCAGGTAGCCCTGGATGTCGGCCCACGAGCGCTCGAACCGCTCCTGGGCATTCACGTGCTGCACCCAGAGGTTCGGCGCGGCCTCGCTGGGCTCGCCGGTGGCGGGCACGTCCAACGCGTCCGCCAGCGAGTGCGCCGCGTCGGTCGACAGCACCAAAGTGCGATGACCGGCGGCGGCGCTCGCGCAGGCCGTGGCCCCGGCGAGGGTGGACTTGCCGACGCCGCCCTTGCCGGTGAACAGCAGGATCCGCATGTGGGACCCGGGCGTCAGAGCGACTCGACGCGCTTCTTGAGGCCCTTCAGCGCGGTGTCGATGAGGATCTTCTCGCCCTTGCGCTTGAGCATGCCGATCAGCGGGATGCTCACGTCCAGAGCGAGTCGATAGGTGACTTCGGTGCTGCCGTCGCCCTGGTCCACGAGCGTGTAGGCGCCGTCCAGCATCTTGAGCATCTGCCCCTCCACGAGGGTCCAGGTGACCTCGCGGTCGCCGTCCCAGTCGTAGGCGAGGGTGTACTGGTCCTTGATCGGTGAGACGTCGAGCGCGAAGTAGACCTGCTCCGCACGACCGCCGGTCCCGGCCGCGACGACCTCGGCGGTCTGCACTCCCTTGGCCCACTCGGGGTAGGACTCGAAGTCCGCGATGACGGCCATGACATCGGCCGGAGGGGCGTCGATGGTGATCGACGACGAGGTCTGTTCGGCCATGGCCGGAGCCTAGCCGACCCACCGGGCGTGTCCGGTGCCCGGATGCGAGCGATAGCCTGCGCTTCGCCGTGACACCAAGCAGGAGGTTCCATCGTGCGTGAGTTCTCCACGCCGCTCTCGATCATCATCCCCACGACCGGGAACCTCACCGACGACGTCGTCACCAACGCGCGCGAGGCCGGCTCGACCGCGGTGTTCAGCCGTCGTGCGAGCGACGGCTGGGTCGACGTCACGGCTGCCGACTTCCACGACGAGGTGCGTGCGGTCGCCAAGGGGCTGATCGCCGCTGGCGTCGGGGCCGGCGACCGCGTCGCCCTGCTGTCCAAGACTCGCTACGAGTGGACGCTCTTCGACTACGCCATCTGGTTCGCCGGTGCGGTCACCGTGCCGATCTACGAGACCTCGTCCGCCGAGCAGATCGGCTGGATCCTCCAGGACTCGGGCACCCGTGCCGTCGTCGCCGAGGGTCCGGAACACCTCGCGCGGGTCCGCGAGGCCCGCCAGTCGGGCGACCTGACCGAGCTCCAGCACGTCTGGTCGATCCAGGACAACGCCGTCGACGTGCTGGGCCGCCTCGGCTCGGACATCTCCGACGAGGTCCTCGAGGAGCGACGCACCTCGGCCACCCCGCTCGACCTGGCCACGCTCATCTACACGAGTGGCACCACCGGCAAGCCCAAGGGCTGCATGCTCACGCACGGCAACTTCATGTTCGAGCTGGGCGTCGCCGTCGACGAGCTGCACGAGCTCTTCGACAAGGAGGGCGCCTCCACGCTCCTCTTCCTGCCACTGGCCCACGTCTTCGCCAGGATCATCCAGGTCGGTTGCGTCAAGAGCCGGACCAAGATGGGTCACAGCGCCGACATCAAGAACCTCGTCGGCGACCTGGGCGAGTTCAAGCCCACCTTCATCCTCGCCGTGCCTCGCGTCTTCGAGAAGGTCTTCAACACCGCCTCCCAGCGCGCCACGGCCGACGGCCGGGGCAAGATCTTCGACCGCGCCGCCGACACCGCGATCGCGTACTCCCGTGCCCTCGACTCCAAGCGCGTGCCCCTGCGGCTCCGAGCCCAGCACGCGCTCTTCGACAAGCTGGTCTACGGCAAGCTCCGGCAGGCCCTGGGTGGCGCCTGCGCGTACGCCATCTCAGGGGGCGCGCCGCTCGGCGACCGCCTCGGCCACTTCTACCGCGGCATCGGCCTCGTCGTGCTCGAGGGCTACGGCCTCACCGAGACGACCGCCGCCCTGTCCGCCAACCTCCCCGACGCCACGAAGATCGGCACCGTCGGGCGCCCCTTGCCCGGCACGAGCGTGCGCGTCGCCGACGACGGCGAGCTGCTGTTCAAGGGGGGCCAGGTCTTCGCCGGCTACTGGGGCAACGAGGCCGCGACGTCGGAGGCGATGAACCGGGACGGCTGGTTCCACACCGGCGACGTCGGCGAGGTCGACGACGAGGGCTTCGTGCGGATCACCGGTCGCAAGAAGGAGATCCTGGTCACCGCCGGCGGCAAGAACGTCGCCCCCGCCGTGCTCGAGGACCGCCTCCGCGCCCACGCCCTCATCGACCAGTGCCTGGTCGTCGGTGACGGGCAGCCCTTCATCGGCGCCCTAGTGACCATCGACCGGGAGACCTTCCCCGCGTGGGCCGAGCAGCACGGCAAGTCTGGCGACGTCGCCGACCTCGTCGAGGACGAGGACCTCATCGCGGCCGTGCAGGAGGCCGTGGATGAGGCCAACAAGGCCGTCTCCAAGGCCGAGTCGATCCGCAAGTTCACGATCCTGCCCGGCGAGTGGACCGAGGAGGGTGGGCAGCTCACCCCCAGCCTCAAGCTCAAGCGCAACGTGGTCGTTCGCGAGGCTCGATCCGACATCGAGGCGCTCTACCTCGGCTGACGGTCACTCACTGAGCCGACGACCTGGACGTCACGAGCACGGGCTAGACCATGACTAGATGCGTATAGTCACTTCAGGCTAGACGCGAGCGACCTTCGGGCGGTTTGCTCGGTTTACCCCACATGGCGCAACGCATCCCCCTACATTCGCTGTGCTGGGACGGACTCGGACCTCCCACGTGGCCGCTTCAGGGTTTATTGGACCGTCCGCGCGAGAGTCTTCACGTTCGCCAAGCGACCACGAACTACGGTTCTCGATTCGCGAAGGATGCTCACATGGCTCGCCGCTCCGTCCTCCTCCTCGTCGCCGCCCTCATCGCCCTCGCCGGCACGGTTATGATCGTGCTCTACGTCCAGGGCATCGATGCCCGTGCCACCAAGGACCAGGAGCTGGTCGAGGTGCTCGTCGCCACCGACATCATCGAGACTGGCGAGTCCGTCTCCACGGCGCAGGAAGCCGGCAAGATCGAGAAGTCGGAGGTACGTCGAGCCGACCTCGTCGACGGAAGCCTCTCCTCCACCAGCTCCATCGCTGACCTGGTCGCGATCGGCACGATCTATCCAGGGGAACAGCTCATCGCCAAGAAGTTCGGAAGCCTCGGCGACACCCAGAGCCTGGTGATCCCAGACGACAAGATGGCGGTGTCCGTCGAGCTCACCGACTTCGAACGCGTCGCCGGGTTCGTCAACCCGGGCGACGAGGTCGCGGTCTTCGCCACGCCTCAGGATCTTGTCGCCCTTCTTCCGGACGACAAGGAGCGGAAGCTCGGCGACTACACCCGTATCCTCCTCACGCGTACACCCGTCATCGGGGTCGGCACGACGAGCGTGACGTCGCGCACGACCAAGACCGAGGACGGCGAGCAGGTCGCGGAGGAGGTCGCACGCACGATCCTCACGCTCGCAGTCACGCAGGACGAGGCGGAGAAGCTCATCCAGGCAGATCGCAACTCCGACCTCACGTTCGCACTGCTCACCGACGAGTCGAAGGTCTCCGACAACCCCGGAGCACGACCCGGCGACCTCTTCCCCGAGCTGTTCCGAGGTATCCGCCCATGACCGCTGTCCTCGAACCCGACGGCGCTCAACGGGCCGTACTCCAAGCGATGCTGCACGGATCGCGATCCTTCGCGGACATGGAGGGCCTCGAGCAGCACATCCACGCAACTCCTGCCGAGTTCGCCGTAGTGATCGGCCCGTCCGTACCCAGCGATGCGGCGGCCGGCCTGGCTCAGTGGGCCCGCGTGCACCGTCCAGACCTCGGCGTCATCCTGTTGCGGAACGAGGTGGACAGCAGCGCGCTGGCACTGGCGCTGCGCAGCGGCATGCGCGAGGTCGTGGCGGCTCGCGACCTCGCTGGGATCACGACAGCTGTGCAACGGGCCCGGAGCGTGGCCAACGCCATCGGGCAGACCCTGATGGACGAGGTCCAGGCAGCAGCCAAGTCGGCCCGGGCCGAGGTAGCGGCGGAAGTCGCGGAGGCAGCGGCATATGCGGAGGCCCAAGCACTCGCCCCCAAGGGCAAGGTGGTCACCGTCTTCTCGACGAAGGGAGGCGTCGGCAAGAGCCTGGTCGCCACCAACCTCGGGGTCGCGATGGCCGAAGGCGGTCGCTCGGTCTGTCTGGTCGACCTCGACGTCAACAGCGGCGACGTCGCGATCATGCTGCAGTTGACCCCACAGCGCACGATCAACGACCTCGTCGGGTTCAACGGCGTCATCGACGCCGAGGGCGTTTCCTCCATCCTGACCAAGCACTCCGACCGGCTGAGCGTGGTCGCCGCACCGGTGCGGCTCGACTCTCCCGACCAGGCCACCCAGGAGGACGTCGCCAAGCTCCTCGACGCGCTGCGTCACATGGTGGACGTCGTGGTCGTCGACACCTCCGGCTTCTTCGACGACTTCGCCCTCTGCGCGCTGGACCGCGCGGACTCCATCGTCCTGGTCGGCACACTGGACATCCCATCCCTCAAGGCGCTGAAGCTGGCCACCAGCACCCTCGAGGTCCTCAACTTCTCGAAGGACTCCTGGCGCTTCGTGCTGAACCGGGCCGACGGCAAGGTCGGCCTCACCGCCGAAGAGTTCGAGAAGACCCTTGGCCTCAAGGCGGACTGCTCCTTGGTCTCGAGCCGGGAGGTCCTCGCTGCCGTCAACCGGGGCGAAGCACTCGTGCACGCGTATCCGAGCCACCCCAATTCCAAGGCCCTCGTCGCGTTCTCCAAGAACGTGGCCTCGGCGATCGCCGACCCGGCGACCGCCGAAGAGGGTGCCCCGTCCGGCCGGAAGCAGAGCGGCTCCCGGCTCCGCCTGAGGAGGGCATGACGTGAGCCTCACCGACCGACTCGCCGCCGCTCGCGGCCGCACCACCGAAACAGTCGAACCGTCCTCGACCGATGGCCCGTCCAAGGCACCCGTGCCTCAGGGAGGGGTGACGGACGATGTCAAGCGAAAGTCTGGCCCCAAGGCCGACCCGTTCCAGGACCTGAAGCGCATTGTGCACCAGCGCCTGGTCGAGACGCTGGGCCCGAAGATGTACGACGCCCACATGACTCAGTCCGAGCTGGAGCAGCAGGTCCGCCTCGCGCTCCAGACCGCGATCGCCGACGCCGACATGCCGATGTCGTCGGCCGACCGCACCCGCGTGTCCCAGGAGATCGCCGACGACATCCTCGGATATGGCCCGATCGAACCCTTGCTGCGCGACCCCAATCTCTCCGAGGTCATGGTCAACTCGTTCCAGGACATCTATGTCGAGCGCAGCGGCAAGCTGGTGAGGGTCGACACCACGTTCACCGACGAGGCGCACCTGCGCCGCACCATCGACAAGATCGTCAGCAAGATCGGCCGGCGCGTCGACGAGACCAGCCCGATGTGCGACGCGCGTCTCCCCGACGGCAGCCGCGTCAACGCCATCATCCCGCCGCTGGCGTTGGACGGCTCGAAGCTCACCATCCGCAAGTTCTCCGAGGACCCCTACACCGTCGAGGACCTGATCAGCTTCGGCACGCTGACCCGCCCCTCGGCCAACCTGCTCGAAGGCTGCGTGCGTGGTCGCCTCAACATCCTGGTCTCTGGCGGCACTGGCGCCGGCAAGACGACGACGCTCAACGTGTTGTCGTCCTTCATCCCTGACGACGAGCGCATCGTGACCATCGAGGACGCAGCCGAGCTCCGGCTCGTCCAGGACCATGTGCTGCGGCTCGAGTCGCGCCCCGCCAACATCGAGGGCAAGGGCGCCGTCACCATCCGTGACCTCGTGAAGAACTCGCTGCGTATGCGGCCCGACCGGGTGGTCGTAGGTGAGATCCGTGACGCTGCCGCCCTCGACATGCTGCAGGCCATGAACACCGGCCACGACGGCTCGATCTCCACGCTCCACGCCAACACCCCGCGTGACGCCCTCGCCCGTCTGGAGACGATGGTGCTGATGGCCGGCATGGACCTCCCCGTGCGAGCGATCCGCGAGCAGGTCGCCAGTGCCGTCGACCTCATCATCCAGCAAACCCGCCTCAAGGACGGCACCCGTCGCATCACGGCGATCACCGAGATCGTCGGCATGGAAGGCGACATCATCACCACGCAGGACGTGTTCCTCTTCGACTACGCCGCTGGCCTCGACGAGAACGGGAAGTTCAAGGGAGGCCTGAAGACGACGGGCCTGCGACCGCGCTTCCTCGAGCGCCTCGCCGACCATGGCGTGCACGTCGACCCTGCTGTCTTCGCCACCGGCGGATCCCTGCGATGACCCGGATCCGCACCCCAAGGATCGCCCGCGTCTCCGCGACGTGGGTCGCCGGTGGGTTGATCGCCCTCGCCGGGACCGCCCCGGCACACGCAGCGGGCGAGATCAACATCGACCACGTCGAGTCCGTCGACGGTGACATCTCATTGGTGCTGGCGGTCGACGGCGTGCCGGCCGGCGCCGACGTCGACCCTTCCTCGGTGCAGGTGGAGGTCGACGGCATGGCCGTTGACTCATCAGCGAAGGCCATCACATCGGGCGACGTCGAACGCACCACGGTCCTGGTGCTCGACGCGAGCAACAGCATGGCCCAGGGCGGCAAGTTCACCGCTGCGACCGCCGCGGTGGACGCGTTCCTCTCGGCCGCACCCGAAGACGTGCGGATCGGGCTGGTCGCCTTCGCCGGCGAGTTGGGCTCGGTGATCGAGCCGACCACCGACCACGAAGCGCTCCGCTCCGAGCTCTCCGGTCTCACGCTCCAGAAGGGCACAGCCGTCTACGACGGCATCGCCGAGGGGCTCGACCTGGTCGGCAGCGAGGGCTCACGGTCCCTCCTGGTCTTGTCCGACGGTGGGGACACCAGTAGCTCCACGACCCTCGGCGTGGTGAGCAACGACGCCAAGGACGAGGGCGTCGTCGTCGATGTCGTCTCACTCGCCAACCCCAAGAACGCAGAGACGATGTCCGACCTCGCCGACGGCACCGGCGGCCAAGTCATCCCCGCCCAGCAGGACGCGCTCGAGGCGGTGTTCTCCGCCCAAGCTGACGCGCTGGCCAAGCAGCTCGTGGTCACCTTCGACCGCCCCGAGGACAGCGCCAGCGAGGTCAACCTCGGCGTGAGCGTCAACGCCGGCGGCACGTCCTACGCCGACTCTGCGTTCGTCTCCATCGGGGCCGCCCGCGCAGCACCCGACCTGGTGGACTCGGGCAAGTCATTGGTCGGCACTCCCGGCATGCTGTTGGGGGCGCTGGCGCTCGCTCTGGGCTTCGGGGGCATCCTCGCGGTCGCCATCGCGGGTCCGAACAAGTCATCCGCGGACCGCCGGATCGAGGCGTACTTCGGCGAAGGCGGGAAGTCGAGGCGCAAGTCCGACGCGGGCGCCGACCTGAGAGGCTCCGCAGTCGCGCTCACAGACAAGGTCGTCTCGGCGGACCTCGAGACCCGCATCTCTCAGCGGCTCGCCGGAGCCGGCTCCGCCCTCACCGCCTCCGAGTGGCTGCTGCTGCACGCGGGCATCGCGGTGGGCTCCGCGCTGGTCGGCTTCGTCATGGGCGGCGGTGGTCTCGGCGTGCTCGGGCTTCTGCTCGGCACCGTGTTGCCGTGGATCTACCTCAAGCTGCGCCACTCCCGACGCCTCAACCGGTTCAACGGCCAACTGGCGGAGACACTGGGTCTCATGGCCGGTGGTCTGCAAGCCGGCCTGTCGCTCCCCCAGGCGGTGGACAGCGTGGTCCGGGAGGGCAGCGAGCCGATGGCCGGCGAACTTCGGCGGGCGCTCGTCGAGCAGCGGCTCGGTGTGGACATCACCGATGCCCTCGAAGGCGTTGGCCAGCGGATGGACAGCGATGACTTCAACTGGATCGTGATGGCAATTCGCATCCAGCGAGAAGTCGGTGGCAACCTGGCCGAGATCCTGCACACTGTGGCTGACACTCTCCGGGAGCGCGAGTACCTCCGCCGACAGGTGAAGGCACTCAGCGCCGAAGGGCGCCTTTCCGGGTACATCCTCACGGGCCTGCCTCCGCTGGTGGGCCTGTACATGACGTGGGCCAACCCCGAATACGTCAAGCTGCTCTACACGACTCTCCCCGGCTTCATCATGCTGGGACTGGCCGCCATGCTGCTGGCCCTCGGGTCGTTCGCCATGGCCAAGCTCGCGAAGGTTGAGGTCTGACATGACCGAGATGACGCTGCTGCTGGGAGCGGGGCTCGTCTGCGCCTCGATGATCCTGGCCCTCTCCGTGATCGGCGTGATCACGTCCGAACGGCGTGGTGTGGCCCGCTCAGTTGCGGCGGTCCAGGCCTTGGACTCCGCCCCGAGCATTCTCAAGGAGGAGATCGATCGGCCGTTCGCAGAGCGCGTCATCGCGCCCTTGGGCGAGCGTATGGTGGGACTCGGTCGGCGCCTGGTGCGCGCGGACACTGCGCGGAAGCTCCAGTACCGCCTCAACATCGCCGGCAACCCGCCCGCTTGGGACGTCAACCGCATCCTCGGCCTGAAGGTGCTTGGCATGGCACTCTTCGGAGGGCTCGGCTTCCTCTACCTCCTCGGGATGGGGTGGCCGTTCTACAGAGTCGTGGTAGCGACCGGACTTGCCGCGGCTTTCGGCTACGTCCTGCCCAACGTCCTGCTCTACAACGCCGGGCAGAAACGTGCCACCCTCATGCGCAACGGCCTGCCGGACGCGATGGACCTGCTCACGATCTCCGTTGAGGCCGGTCTCGGCTTCGACGCCGCCGTGAGCCGAGTCGCCAAGAACGGCGACGGTCCGCTCAACCAGGAGTTCGCCCGCCTCTTGCAAGAGATGCAGCTCGGCGTAGGGCGCGTCGACGCCATGCGCGCAATGGCCGACCGCACGTCGCTTCCCGACCTGAAGTCGTTCTGCTCCGCCATGGTCCAGGCCGACAGTCTCGGTATCCCGATTGCTCGCGTGCTGCGCATCCAGAGCAAGGAGATGCGGACCAAGCGCCGGCAGCGGGCCGAGGAGAAGGCGCAACAGGTGCCGGTGCGCATCATGATCCCGCTGGTCCTCTTCATCCTGCCGTGCTTGTTCCTTGTCATCCTCGGCCCTGCCGGCATCCAGATCGCCGAGACCTTCTCGAGCATGTGACCGTGCCCACGCCACAGGCCGCGCCCCACGATCTCGGGGCCTCCGCTCCGGCGCTGCAGACGTGGCGGACGACGACCGCCGTCCGGGTCTTCGCGCTCGCCCTGGCCACCGGCACGGTGCTGAGCGAAGACGTCCTCGTCGAGTCGGCGCCGATGATGGTCGTCCTGGCACTCGTCGCCGCGGTCACGTCACTGCTGGAGTGGATGACCCGCAACCGCCCCACCCACTGGCACGCCGTGGCTGAGGCGGTCGCGGTCACCACCTTGGTCGTCGCATCGGGTTCCACGAGCGAGTTCGGCGCCTACCTGGCGGTCGCTCCCATCGCCGCAGGCGTCCGGCACGGATTGGTGACGACGCTCAACGTCACACTGGTCTCGGGACTCAGTGCTGCCGCGTCGGTGATGGCCGACAGGGCGAGCGACGCCATGTCCCGACTCGGCGAGACCCTGCCCTGGCTCCTGATCGGGCTGGGAGTGGGCATGCTGGCGAGCTGGCAATCGCGCGCGACGCGAACCCTCGCAGCACGGCAGGCGCCCTACGTCGCCGCCCACGGCTTGATGGCGCGCATCCACCACCTCGCCAGCTCCGGCCAGCTCGGGCTGGACAGTGCGTCCCTCGCCGCCGAGCTCGATACCGCCATGCGAGAGGCGACTGGCGGGGCGCGCTGCACGATCTTCGTTGCAGAGCCCGACCGGTCGCTGCGCCCACTCAACGGAGGTGACGACGTGGACCGGTTGGCGCAGGAGATCCAGCTCTCCGACAGCGACCGCACGCCGGGGGCGGTGGTCGTCCCGCTGCGCGGCGCCCAGGAAGTCCTCGGCTATTGCGTGGTCGTGGGCGTGCCACGCTGGACGCCGAAGCTCGACGAACGCGCTCGTGACGTGGCAGACGAGTTCGCGGTCCGCCTCGACACTGCCGTCTTGTTCGACGAAGTGCGCGCGTTGGCGACCTCGGAGGAGCGCAACCGGATCGCCCGTGACATGCATGACGGCGTCGCCCAGGAAATCGTCGGCCTGGGCTACATCGTCGACGAGATCGAGTCGATCAGCGACCAGGAACAGACCCGTGAGCTGGCCTCCGCCCTGCGCGCCGAGATCACCCGGCTGGTGTCGGAGATCCGCTTCTCCATCTTCGACCTCCGACACCAGGTCGTCGACGGCCGCCTCTCCAGCTCGCTGGCCGACTACGCACGCGAGGTGGGACACGCCACCGGGCTCCGAGTCCACTTGACGCTGGCGGAGTCTGGTCCACCGCTTGCCCCCAGGACAGCGACTGAGGTGCTCCGCGTGGCGCAGGAGGCCATCGGCAACGTCCGGAAGCACGCGCGGGCGAGCAACCTCTGGGTCAGCCTCGACTCCGACGGCAACACCATGTGCCTTGAGATCGAGGACGACGGCATCGGTAAAGCCGAGCCGCGCGATCACCACTGGGGCCTGCAGACCATGCGCGAGCGAGCGACGAGCATGGGCGCGAGGCTCGACATCAAGCCTCGACAGGACGGCGGCACCATCGTCACCCTGCGGTCACCATCGACCGTCACTTCAGAAGGAGAGACCTCACATGGCCACCACCGTGCTACTGGTTGACGACCACGAGCTCATTCGCCAGGGCCTCGCCCGGGCCTTCGAGCGCGATGACCACATGACCGTGGTCGGACAGGCGGGCAACGTCGCCGAAGGTGTCTCCGCCTGGGAAAGCCTTCAGCCTGACGTCGTGGTGACGGACCTCCAGCTCCCCGACGGCCACGGCCTCGACGTCGTGCGCTCAATCCGCAGCAGGAGCAACACCACGGGCGTCGTCGTCCTCACGATGCACGCAGGAGATGACCAGATCTTCGCCGCGATGGAGGCTGGCGCATCGGCATTCGTCGGAAAGGACACGCGCGCCACCGAAGTGGTCAGCGCGGCAAAGCATGCCGCGGTTGCTCCACGCACCTTCCTGTGCGCCGGCCTGAGCCAAGCCATGATGCGTAGGGCGGCCTCGCCCGCACCACCGAAGCTCTCGAGTCGTGAGGCCGAAGTCCTTGCCCTCCTCGCGGACGGTCTCGGGACGGGCGATATCGCATCGTCGCTCTACATGAGCGAGTCGACGGCCAAGACCCACATCACCCACATCTACCAGAAGCTCGGCGCAGCCAACCGTGCGCAGGCCCTCGTCACGGCGATGCGTCTGGGCCTGCTCGACCACGCGTCACCGCAGCGCTTCTAGGATCCCAGCCACGTCCCCCGTACGGATCAATCGGGGGATGACGACGCAGCGGGTGGTCCGCAGATAGTCACAAGGGACTACACAGCCGAAACCGATCACCCGATTCGACGGTTCCCGGGATCGTGGAGAGTTCTCGTTGACGGGTCCTCGTGGGCTCGGAAACCGAGAACTCATCGCACAGACATCAAGGGGAATCCAATGATCGAGAAGCTCCAGTTCATGACCATCATGCTCGTCAACGACCTCAAGGCCAAGCGCGACGAGCGCGGCGCCACCGCGGTCGAGTACGGCCTCATGGTCGCTCTGATCGCCATCGTCATCATCGGCGCCGTCACCCTTCTCGGTGGCAACCTGAAGGCCCTCTTCAGCGACATCGCCGGCAAGCTCTGACCGTCGCGCCAGGGCTTGGGCACGCGTTTGCATGACTTTCGCAAGACCGAGGAGGCTTGTCATGAGAGTCCGCAGATCTGTGGAGAGGGATGACGTTGGCGCCACCGCAGTCGAGTACGGCCTGATGGTTGCCCTGATTGCCGTCGTCATTATCGGCGGTGTGGCGGCATTCGGAATTGCCGTCAGTGATCTCTACAAGATCCCGGCTGGGGTCTTCAGCCCATGATCTGTGCCGGCTGCTGACGCGTCTCGGAAGGCCAGACAAAACAGAACCGCTGTGAGTCCGCAAGAGCTGGCCGCAAAGCAGCACCTCCACTGAAGGCGACCTGACACTCAGGTCGCCTTCAGCGCACTTCGCGCTGAACCACCAGCGTGCGCAGGCGACGTCCCCATTCGCGCGAAAGCGTGGACAACCCCAGCCCGACCTCGCCGAGGGCTTCATCCGGCGACCAGCCAGCGCGTACGGCGCGATACACCGACAGGAGCGCCGGCTCTCCCAGTCTTTCGGCGATCACCCGGCAGGCAAGCCAAGCCATCTCGTACTGGGCTTGCAGGTCACCCGCTCGCGTATCGAAGTCGGCAGCAGTCGGCAGGGTGTCCGGGACTCCCTCGCGCCGCACGAACTTGATCGCCTGGCCGAGCGTCATACGGTCCGGCAGGTTTGTGCCGCGCAGGGCAACGTAGTCCGCGAAGCCCTCCAGGAGCCACGGCTCCATCGTCGTCCGTGCGGCATCGGTTGCCACGTGGACCAGCTCGTGACTCATCACCACCTGCGCACCCGCACGACGAAGACCGGCGGTGACTTCGGGGTTCACGAAGACGTGCACCGGAGCGTCTTCAGCCGTTGAGCTGCCTGCGAACGCTGTCACTGCTGCGATGCCGGCGTACGTCCCGGGCTCGGCGCCGAGCGTCTCGTCGAGATCTGCCGCGCTCCCCGGGACCTCGACCACCACGGAGGAGATCCGGTCCGGCAGAACACGATCGACGACTCCTATCCCGCGCACGACTCGTTGCCTCACTGCGTCGGCGTCTGCTTGCGAACCGTCGGCAAGGACAAGCACGCCGTCGGCGCGGGACACTGACAGAACCCCGCGCAACCACAACGGCACCCTGGCGCGACCTGTCGCCCCGAAGCCGACGATCCCGAGCGCATCCCCTTCGGGCGCGAACGAGACTGCGACATCGGCCTCCGCCGGCACCTCGTCGAATCCGCCGAGCTGCCACGTGAGCTCCACGATCCCGGTCCACGACCCGTCAGCCGCCACGGCGCCCACTTGGTCGACGTACCGCGCGGTCACGGCGCGCAGGTCGAGCGCCTCGGCGTTCTTGCCGATGCCGGCGAGCAGGTCGCCCGCTTCGGCGTCGCCGGAAGCCCCCAGCGCGGCCAGCGCTTCCCCGTCACGCGAGTCGACGCCGTCCACGAACGAAGCCAACGTGGCGGCCGCCGCTGCGGGGCTTGCCCGTGGCACGTCGACCTGTCGCGGCTGGACATCATGCCGCCCGTCCCGGAGTAGCACGACGAGTATCGCGAGAACCAGGAACAGCGAAAGGCCGGCCGCCCACAGGAGTGGACGACCGGCCTTCGACGTCTGCTGGTCAGCCAGGGCGGACCGCGCCGACGTACGGCATCGAGTAGAGGCCGGAGACGGCGACCCCCGTGCCCGGGTTGGCCGCGTGGACGATCAGGCCGTTGCCGATGTACATGCCGACGTGGCTGATCGGGCTGTAGTAGAACACCAGGTCGCCGGGCTGCAGGTCGCTCGCGGCGATGTGCGGACCGGAGCCGTACTGGGCGCTCGAGGAGTGCGGCAGGGACACGCCGGCCTGGGCCCAGGCGCGCATCGTCAGGCCGCTGCAGTCGAAGGCGCTCTCGCCCATGGCGCCGTAGACGTAGGCGTCGCCCACCTGGGCCATCGCGTAGGCCACGGCAGCGGCGGCACGGCCGGAGGCCGGGACCGAGCTGGGCATGCGGGTCGTGCCGCTGCGCGAGGACAGGAGCCGCTCACGCTCCTCGGCCTCGAGGTCGGCGAGGATGCTCTTGGCCTCGGCCAGCTTGTCGTCGACGGTCTTCTTCTCGGCGCTGAGCCGGTCGGTCAGCGCGGCGATCTCCTTGGTGCGGGCGTCGGTGGCCTCGCGGCGGATCTCGAGGGCCTCGAGCTCGGTGTCGTAGTCCGACAGCAAGGAGGCCTGCAGGTCGTTGAACGACGACATCGTGGAGAGAGTGTCGAGGAAGGCGCCGGGGTCCTCCGAGACCACGATCTGGCCGACGGTCGAGATGCCCTCGCCCTCCAGCTGACGCACGACGGCGTCGGAGACCTGGTCGCGGACGACGTCGAGCCGCTCGTCCTGACGGGCCTGGTCGGCCTTGAGGCCGGAGAGGTCACTGCGCAGGTCGGCGAGGTCAAGCCTGGCGTCGTGCAGCCGCTCCTGGGCGGCCTCGGCCTCGTGGTAGAGGTGGTCGACGCGAGCCTTGACGTCCTTGATGTCGGGCTCGGCCTGCGCTGGGGTCGCCGGCACGAAGGAGATGGCAGCGATCGCGCACAGACCAAGAACGGTCGCGCCGACGCGCTTGCGGGTGTGAACCACGAGCGGGGGAACTCCTCGGGATGTCGTACGCCTACCAGGTGAGCTGACGGGTTCGGCACGACGTGTCCTACCCCTGCTCCACGCACCGCTCGCGCAGTGCGCCTTGCAGGGGATTCACCCCAGGGGGAAGTGTGGTTCCCCGGCTCGTCGACCACGGGTGATGCGGGGGTGTGGTCCACGACTCGGCGCGGCTTCCGCGCGGGCCGGGTGACCCACTTCCACGGAAGCCAGGGGCCAGACTAGACCGGTTCCGACGGCCTCGCCAATCTTCGACACAACTTCTTGCAGCGTGTCTCAGGCCGATTCGATGACTGGGCCGGCAACTGGTTCCACCAGTCGTAGCGGAGGCACGAGTCCGCCCGAGGCCAGCGCGTTGAGCGCCGCCATCTCGTCGTCATCGATGGTGAGCTCGGGTGGTGGGCCGAGGAGCACCGTGACCACGCAGTCGTGGCAGTGCAGGCCGCGTACCTCACAGGTGTCGCAGTCGATCCGTGTCGTCATGTCCGGAACGGTGACAGGGGCCACCGACAACGAGCCCTCGGAGTGTCACGCCACGGCGCGTCGCACAGGGGGCCAGCGCCGTTGCGGCGCGGGCGCTGCGCGTCAGCGTCGTACCCAGCACACCCAGTCGTCGCCGCAAGCCGCCGTCGCGAAGCCCGGCTCTCCCGACATCAAGGACGCCTGGCGAGACCCCTCCCGTGCGACGACCACGTCCGCTGCGGCGACTGCGGGCCCGGCGCCGGTCGTCCCGTCGAGGAAGTCGAGGTACGCCGCTTGGTCGGGATGCGTGAACGCGTCGAGCGGGTTGCTCACCCACAGCGTCACGCCTGCGACGGCGAGCGACTCCGACAGCGGGGCCGGAGCCAGCACGACGCGGTCCTGCGCGACCCGGGCCACGTCCGACACGACAGCGGGCGGGGCTCCAAGGACTGAGTCCCCCCGGGTCAGGGCGATCGGCAAGGCGACGACGAGGGCGATAACACCGCACGCAGCGGCAAGCAGGCCCCCGGCCCGGTCGGGCTTGCCCTCCGCAAGCGGGAACGAGCGAGGGACCGCGAGGACGACGAGCAGGCATAGCAACCACACCCCGTGCCGAGCCGAGCTCACCGTGGCCGCGCAGAGACCGAGGACCGCGACGTACTCCCATGCCTGTCGACGGTGGCGTAACAACGGGATGAGCAGGCCGATGGCCGCGAGGAGCATGAGCACGTCGAAGGGCATTGAAAGGCTCGGTCTCGCCCACAGGCCTTCGCCGCGCTGGGCGGAGACGTTGTCGAACACCTCGGCGTAGTAGACGGGGGTGCGCCACAGCTCGGGTGTCACGCACAGTGCGAGCAGACTGGCTACGCCCACGGCGAGGCCCTGAAGGAGGTCAGCGCGGAGGCGTTGAACGACAAGGTAGGCGCCAAGCAGGCACACGCCGAGAAGTGCTGCACCATGCAGGTTGCCCCACACCGCGATCAACGGCACAGCCCACCAGATGCGCCGGTCGGGCCGACGGGCCTGTGCGGACACCAGAGCGACCATGAGTGCGAACGGGACCAGTGACAGCGTCTGGGCACGTACGACGCCGAAGGTCGCCAGACCGCCGACCCCGAGCAGGAACAGAGTCCCAGCCGTCCAAGCATCGCTCGCGCCGCGGGCTCGAGCGGCAACGCCAAGGATCACGAGCGTCGCGGCAACGAGCGCCAGGTGGGCCACCACGGCCCCTCGCTCCGAGAGGTCGTGCACCAGCGAGGCCGTCAGCTCGGCGAGGACGGGGACGTTGTGCCAACCTCCCGTGTCGGCAGCGGCGAATGGCACGCCATCTGGGATCGCGCCGACCGCACGGATGTGATCGCCCATCGCGACCAACCAGTCCCAGTCACCGCCGACACGGACGTACTGCGCCAGGAACGCCAGCACCAGCGCCAGAGCGAGGAAAGTCCATGCCCAGTGGCGTGCCTGCGCCTGCGCAACCCCGGACGTCACCGCACCAGGCCCAGCAGCGCAGCGGCGGGCACAGCCCGCGCGCCGCTTCGTGCGACGTCCTTGGCAACGGCCTGGTCCCCCGTCACCACGGCGACCACCCGACCCCTGGGCTCGGCATCGACCAGCTGGCGGATGACGTCATCGGCGATGACGCCCTCAGGACTGAAGACCACCCGTACTCCGCGGGGAGCGGGCATGACCGTCCTGACCGTCGACTCCGCAGCGTCGAAGACCACCGTGGTCTCGGCTCCTGAGCGCGCGACCAACGGCCCCAGCGCCGCCACCAGCCGGCTGCGCTGCGCCTCGAGACTGGCGGTCGGCCACGCCTCCTTGGTGACGTTGTAGCCGTCGATGATCAGGCGCGCACGCGGCAGCGCAAGCATCTGCTCCAGGAGTGCGGAAGTGGCAGGAGCGGTGGATGCGGGAGCAGCATCCGCGCCCGACAGGTCCGCCTCGACCGAGTCGGCCGGAGAGCCCTCGATCGCCGGGAGACCCAGCTCGCGTCGAAGACCGGTCGCTGACTCCACCACCGCGTCGAGCAAGAGGCGCGCCCTGATCGTGGCTGCGTCGCGCTCGGATCGGGAATCGCGGCGCTGGGCCGCGAGACCGGACTCCGCCTCGTCCAGCTGGGCGCGGAGCCGGCGTACGTCGGCCTCGGCTGCCCGTGTCGCGACCTCGGCGGCCGCCACGGCTTCATCGCGCACGGCGTACGCCTGGTCACGCTCTAGTTCGGCCTTCCGCAGGCCGCTGCGCGCCTCCCCCAGCCGCTGGCGCAGCACCTTGTAGTCCGCTCGGGCGCGCTCGACCTCGTCCCGGTGCGCCGCCTTCAGGGATGCGACCTCCGCCTGCAGCGACGCGACCTGAGCGGTGAGCCGCTCGAGCTCGGCGTGCGACTGATCGTCGCGAGTCTCTTCCTCGGCCAGTGTCTCCGACACCTCAGCGACCACCGACTGCCAGCCCTCGTCGCGCGTCAGCCATGCCCGCGCCGCGCTGTCGATCGGATCGTCCGTGCCGGGCACCGCTGCGACCTGGGTGGCAGCGTGTTGACGGAAGTCATCGTCGGCCAGGGCATCCCAGATGGCGACGCCACCGAGTCGTGCGCGGCGCGCAGGAGCGAACGTGGCGACCTTGCGCAGCGGAGCGGGGACCGGAGTCACAGAAGGCAGCACTGCGGACACGAGGGCCACCACTCTCAAGCGGAGCCGCTCGGGGACAGGCGCCGCTGTCATGGGACTCTCGTCATCCGGCGGCCGGGTCGCCGGCCGTGTCAGCGGACGCCCGGTCCACGATCTCGATGGCGTCGGACCGGCCGCACCAGCGGCAGGAGACCGCCTCGACCGCCTCGGAACGCACGGTTTCCTCCTCGACCTGGTGCTCTCCAGCGAGGTCGAAGTGCCAGTACTCCGTCGTCCGGCGGGTACGGGTGACGTCGAAGCGCGTGAGGTTTCCGCAACCAGCGCATCGCCACCGCTCGCCGTCGCCGGGAACGCGCAGGTCAGCGGTCTGGTCAGCCACGGAAAGCTCCTCAGTTCGGGGATCGGCGCCGTCAGCGTAGTGCGCGAGTCGTCAGCCCATTGTCGGATCCCACGTCTAGCGTCGTCACACATGAGCACCACCGCCCTGCGACCGACACGGGAGACCGCCCGTTGGGAGGCACAGCGCAGCTTCGACGAGCTGGGGCGGACGCTGCGTGACCTCACCTTCTGCGTCGTGGACCTGGAGACGACCGGGGGCTCCGCCGAGGGCGGCTCGATGATCACGGAGATCGGCGCCGTGAAGGTGCGCGGCGGAGAGGTCCTCGGCGAGTTCCAGACACTCGTCAACCCACACACCGAGATCCCGGCGTTCATCGCGGTCCTCACCGGCATCAGCAACTCGATGGTCCGCGACGCTCCCCCGATCGAGTCGGCGTTGCCGGCGTTCCTCGAGTTCGCCGCCGGCTGCGTGCTGGTGGCACACAACGCCCCCTTCGACGTCGGCTTCCTCCAGCACTTCGCCAGGAAGCAGGGCCGACCGTGGCCGAAGTTCGAGGTGCTCGACACAGCCAAGCTGGCGCGCCGGGTGATCACTCGCGACGATGCGCCCAACTGCAAGCTGTCGTCCTTGGCGAAGGTCTTCAACTCCTCGACCACGCCCAACCACCGGGCGCTGGCCGACGCCAAGGCCACGGTCGACGTGCTGCACGGACTGATGGAGCGTCTCGGCGGGCTGGGGGTGCACACGCTGGAGGAGCTCCAGACCTTCTCCGCACGCGTCAGCACTGCACAACGGCGCAAGCGCCACCTCGCCGAGGGACTCCCCCATGCCCCAGGCGTCTATCTCTTCCGTGACGACCGCTCCCGCGTGCTCTACGTCGGTACATCCAAGGACCTTCGGACTCGCGTACGCACCTACTTCACGGCGTCCGAGACACGCAGCCGGATGGGCGAGATGGTCGGCATCGCCACATCCGTGACGGGGATCGAGTGCGCCACTCCGCTGGAGGCCGAGGTCCGGGAGCTGCGCCTGATCGCGGAGCACAAGCCGCGCTACAACCGCCGGTCACGGTTCCCCGAGAAGGTCCACTTCCTCAAGCTCACCCGCGAGGCCTGGCCCCGACTGTCCCTGGTGCGGAAGGTGCTCGATGACGACGCCGACTACCTCGGACCGTTCTCCTCCAAGAAGACGGCCGAGAAGTGCTTGGCCGCGCTCCACGAGACGTTTCCGGTCCGCCAGTGCAGCGCACGTCTGCCGCGGGTGCCGTCGGGGTCGGCCTGCGTGCTGGCCGAGATGGGCAAGTGCCTCTCCCCCTGTGACGGCTCGACCGACGAGACGACGTACGGCGCTGTCGTACGACAGCTGCGCGACACGTTGCTGCGCAGCCCCGAGGAGGTGGTCGAGGCCATCAACGAGCGGATGACCGCCCTCTCCGACCACGAGCGCTTCGAGGAGGCCGGAGTGCATCGCGACCGACTCGCCACCTTCGTGCGGGCGGCCGCGCGCACCCAGCGATTGTCCGCACTCACCAGGTGCCCGGAGATCGTCGCCGCCCGGCGTGAGGACAACGGCCGCTGGTCGGTGCACGTGGTTCGCCACGGTCGGCTCGCTGCAGCGGGCGTGATCCCGCCCGGGGCGGACGCCCATCAATACGTGCGCGAGCTCAGCGCGAGCGCAGAGACCGTGACCAGCGCTCCCGGTCCGGTTCCGGCCGCGACGGCCGAGGAGTCGGAGAAGATCCTCCGCTGGCTCGAGTCTCCGGGCGTCCGCCTGGTCGACGTCGACGGAGAGTGGATCTGTCCGCTGGGCGGGGCTGCGCGTCACCTCGCGGTCTACGACGCGGTCAAGCAGTCACGACTGTCGTTGGTGCCCTTCGACGAGAAGCGGCTGCCCTCGCCCGTGCACCGGCCGGTGCGTTAGATCAGTCGAGCCCGATGCTGAAGGCCGACTCCAGGTCGTGCTTGGAGTAGGTGCGGAAGGCGATGTGGGTCTCGGTCTCGGTGACGCCCTCGACCTTGTTGAGGCGGTCGGCCACCACGGACGCAACGTCCTCGTGCTCGCGTACTCGCACCAGCGCGATCAGGTCGATCTGACCCGTCACCGAGTAGACCTCGCTCACTCCGTCGAGTGCCGCGATCGCCTCGGCGACCTCGGGGATGCGGGCGACGTCGGCCTTCACGAAGACGATGGCGGTGATCATGGGCTCACCGTAGCGCCCTGCTCGCGTGATTAGATCTGTCGCAGCCACTCGCAGATGTAGTCTCCCGCCGTGACTTGGCTGCTGGACAACTGGCTCGACATCGTCGGATGGGGCGGCAGCGCGCTTCTCGTGTACTCGCTGCTGCAAGCGAGCGTCCTTCGTCTCCGCATGCTCAACGCAATTGCCTGCGTCATCTTGATCTTCTTCAACGCAGCGCTGTCCGTCTGGCCGATGGTTGGTATGAACGCCGTGCTGGTGGCGATCAACATGTTCTTCATCGTCAACCTGCTCCGGCAGAGGCATGACGAGACAGCGTTCGAAGTCCTGGAGGTCGCCCCGTCTGACGAGTACCTGCGCCACACGCTGCGTGTGCACGGTGCCGACATCCTCAAGTTCAACCCGAACTTCGTGCACGATCCGTCCTCCACCCATAACGCCTTTCTCGTGCAGAAGGGTGACGAGACTGTCGGCGTCGTGCTCCTGCTCAACCAAGACGGCACTGCTCACGTGCTTCTCGACTACGTCACTCCGCGGTATCGGGACTTCTCCCCCGGTGAGTTCGTGTGGCGACGAAGCAGCGTCCTGGCCGACCGGGGTATCCGTCGCGTCGTCACACCGCCGGGGATGGTCGGCGCGTACTACGACCGCATCGGCTTCCGCCGAGACGGAGCGTCTTGGGTGATGGACGTGCCTGCATGATCAGTGTCCTCGTACGTCGAGTGATCCCGCTGCTCGGACTGGCGGTCGTCCTGGGCTCGATCGTCCGCAACCAACACGTCCCACTGGCCTCGGCCGACGCGTGGTTCCACCTTCGGTTCGGCCGCGAGTTCCTCGATGGTTGGAGCCTGCGCGACCCGGGGCATCTCGGCATCTACGACACGGCAGAGTGGGTGCCGACCCAGTGGCTCTCCCAAGAAGGTATGACGTGGACAGACGAGCACTTCGGCATCGCTGGTCTGATGTGGGTCACCGGTGTGCTGCTCATGCTGACTGCTGTAGCCCTTTATGTCTCGTGCCGCAGCATGTCCTCGCCGCTACCCGCCACCATTGCCACCGCTCTCGGCCTGATGGCGGCGTCCCCAGGATTGTCCGCCCGGCCACAGCTCTTCAGCTATCTCTTCATCGTGCTGACCACCTCGGCGTGGCTCGGGACGGCTCGTGACGGCAAAGTCCGCTACTGGATAGTCGTGCTGGCATGGCTGTGGCCCATGCTCCACGGCATGTGGCCCGTGGGCATCTCCATCTCCATCGTGGCTGTGGTGGGTCTGGCGCTTCAGCGCAACACGTCCAGGCGTACGTTGGTCTCGTCCGCTGCGATTCCGGTCGTCTCCGTCGTGGTCGCTGTATTGAATCCCGTCGGCCCTGCCGTGGTTCGCAGCCTCTTCGACGTGAACTCACGCTCGCAATACTTCGCGGAGTGGGGGCCGCCGGACTTCACAGAGCCGGCGGCGATCGTCCTCGCGGCGATGCTGGCGCTCGTGGTCCTGGTCGGACTTCGCACGACTCCACAGAACTGGGTGCACGCAGCGTTGATCGTGCTTGGCATGGCGTGGGGCCTCTACTCCCTACGTACGACGCCCGTCTCGGCACTGATCCTCGCGCCACTCGTGGGAGCCGCGCTGCAAAATCTTGTCCCTGACGTTGGCCGGATGACCTGGTCGGAGTCGGCCGCGGTTGGCACGTTCCTTGCGCTGGGTTGCCTCGCGCTGATCCCCGTCGTCGACCACCGCGCGTCAGAGGCCGTGATTCCTCGCTGGGTGGACGTGCGCCTCGATGGACTACCGAACGGCTCCAAGGTTCTCAACGACTGGTCCACGGGCTCCTACGTCCTGTACCGCCACGATCGGATCGACCTCGTGATGCACGGGTACGGCGACGTGTTCACTGATGAGGAGCTGCAGCGCAACGTGGACCTGGTGCGCCTCGAGCCTGGGTGGGCCGACATAGTTGCTGATCTCGATGCGGATGTCGCACCGGTGGATCCGGACTCACCGCTGGGGGCAGCGCTGGCGGACCAGCTCGGATGGACGACGATTCAGTCGGATGACGAATTCGCACTGCTCTCGCCGCCGGTGAGTGAGTCGTAACCCCCTACGACGACCGCGCACTCGCCGAGACCCACCGACTCAAAGCCGCTTGCGCGCTCCCGGAGTCGATCGCCACTCGCGCCTTGGCCACCCCCGCGTCGAGCGCGGAGTCGACCTCGAGCCCAGGCGAGTCGTAGACGGCCAGTGCCGCGCCGGCGTTGAGGACCACGGCGTCCCGGATCGGGCCTTTCTCCCCCGCCAGCAGCCGGCGTACGACATCGGCGTTGGCAGCGGCGTCGCCCCCGCGCAGGTCCTGGGCGGTCGCACGGGGAATGCCGAGGGTCAACGGGTCGATCGAGTGTTCGGTGACCCCTCCCGCGTGCACGCGCCAGACGGTCGAGGTCGTCGTCGTGGTGAGCTCGTCCAGACCGTCGTCACCTCGAAAAACCCAGGCGTCCACCCCACGCTCGGCCAACACCCCTGCCATGACCGGGGCCATGCGGGCGTCGGCGCACCCGATCGCCTGCGCCTGAGGACGAGCGGGGTTCGTCAATGGACCAAGAATGTTGAAGGTGGTCGCGATGCCGAGCTCGCGCCGAGGCACGGCTGCGTGGCGCATCGCCGGGTGGAAGGCAGCCGAGAAGCAGAAGGTGATCCCTGCCTCCTCAGCGACCTCGGCCACACGCGCGGGCGCCAGGTCGAGCCGGATGCCGAGGGCCTCCAGCACGTCGGCGGAGCCAGACTTCGACGAGGCGGACCGATTGCCGTGCTTGACCACCCGAGCGCCCGCACCTGCCGCAACGATTGCGGACATCGTGGAGATGTTGACCGACATCGAGCGGTCACCTCCGGTGCCCACGATGTCGAGCAGGCGGCCGGGAACCGATATCGGGTTTGCGGCCGCCAGCATCGCAGCCGCGATCCCGGAGACTTCGTCGACCGTTTCTCCCTTGGCGCGTAGCGCGACCACGAAACCTGCGATCTGAACCGGGGTCGCGGCACCTGCAAAGACCTCGTCCATGGCCCACCGCGCCTGCTCGGTCGTCAGGTCGCCACCCGCGACAAGCGTGGAGAGTACGTCGGGCCAGGTCTTGGACATGAGCATGAGGTTAATGGCCGCGCCCCAGTTTCCCGGTATGAGTCCAACCAGGATCATTCAGGTGGACAATGCACGACGTGCCGACGTTCAAGCCTTCCGTGTTGCTGACGGATGGGCAGTCTCGCCCGCGACCTGCGTGGCGGATGCCCGCCCTCGTTGCACTCGTCTGCTCCTTGGCCTTCCTGGCAACGGCAGGCTGGTCGTCCGCCTCTGGCGACGTGACCGCCACCAACGTTCTTTCCTGGCAACTGGCCAACACAGGTGATCCCCTGTTCGATGCGGACACTTTCCCGCCACTCGACCAGCACCCCGGCCGCGACATCTGGGTCATCGAGCGGGCTGACGAAGGAGAGGCGATCGGACGATCGCCCGGAGCAGTGCTTGCGGCGATCCCGGCCTACTGGGCCTTCGGTCGCGGCGGATTCTCTGTGGGACCCGGTGCACTCACGGCCGCGTTGCTTTCGGCACTGGCTGCTTGGCTGATGGCCCTGGCCCTGCAAGAGCTCATGCCCCGGCGCGCCGCGGCACTCGCAGCTCTCGTATTCGCGCTGGCTACCCCAGTGTGGACAGTTGCGGCCAACGGAATGTGGCCGCACACGATCACCGTGCTGGGAATCTGCGGCATGGCCTGGGCCGCTGCGCGCGAGCGGTGGTGGCTCGTCGGGCTTTTCGGTGGCGTCGTTCTCTGGGGACGCCTACACGCCGCAGTGATCGTAGCGATACTGGGACTGCTCCTAGGCTGGCAACGACGCGACGCCAGGCTGACGACGGCCGTGGGGGTCACCAGCGCACTACTTCTCGCCCTTCAAGGGCTGTGGACACGATGGGTCTACGGTTCCTGGAACCCGCTCGCGTCATACGAGACCGGCAAGTTCGAGGAGTACGCCGGCGTGCACACCTTCGACCTGGCCAATCAGCTCGGTTTCTGGATCTCGCCGGACCGCGGCTTCCTCGTGTGGAGCCCGATCGTCGTGCTCCTGCTGCCCTCGCTGCTACGCCACTGGCGTGAGCTGCCCGACTGGAGCAGGGCGCTGCTGCTGGCCGGCGTGTCGTACACCATCTTGCAGGGTGTGCTCAATCGGTTCAGCGGCGGGGACTCATTCTACGGCTACCGGCTGACACTCGAGCTCCTTGCGTGCGCGACGCCCGCGTTGGCGCTGTCTGCGCTGCGCATGGGCCACCGCGCCAGCTACCTCTTCGCTCCGGTGCTCGCGTTCCAGGCTCTCACTCTTCTGCCCGGTGCGGTCAACAATCGTCTAGGGTCGCCCGCGGATGAAGTCTGGACAACACACGCTTTCTTCTCAGCGTTGTATCCCCAGACATGGCTGATCGTCCCGTTTCTGCTGATCTGCCTCGCAGCCGGCGTCCTCGGGCGCCGCATCTGGGACGACGTGCCAAGCGATCCCGCGCATGGGCGACCGGGCGATTTCTAGTACGCGCCGACCGCATCAAGGTAGGCCGACCACATCGCAGCAGGATCAGCTTGGCGCACGCCTGCCCTCAGCTGGAGCGACCTTTCGTCAGAGAAGAACTCTGTGATGGCCGCTGCCAGGCCTGCCACGTCGTTGGCGGGGACCACAAGCCCGTCCACGTCGGGTGTGACTGCTTCAGCGAGTGCCCCTGCATCCGTGGTGATCACTGGAAGGCCGAAGTTGAAAGCCGTTAAGGGGGCCTGAGAACCTGTCGCGGTTCGGTAAGGGAGGACGACCGCGTCGACGTCGGCGAACAGCCCGGCGACGTCCTCTGCGGCCACATAGCCCTCGAGAAGTTCCACTCGGTCTCGAATTCCCAGCTCGCGACAGAGTTGTTCGTAGGACCCCACCCCTCCCCAGAACTCGCCTGCCACCCGCAGGGAAACGTCGGGTGGGCCTGCGGCAAGAGCACGCAGAAGCAAATCCAGTCCCTTGTAGGGCCGGACAAGTCCGAAGAACAACAGCCTGCGGTGGACTATTGGTGGAAGCGCCTGGCGTTGTATGTGAGCTTGCGGTCCGTGCGGCGGGAGTGGGATGGCGAGCGTTGAAGCTCCGGTCATCTGCCGCGCCAGCGCTGCCTGATCAGGCGAGTGAGTCACGACGCGGTCCGCGAGGCGAAGCAAGGACGCCACGAGAGGCCGCTCCAGAGGGGAGGGCTCGTGAGGCAGCACGTTGTGGCAGACGATTGCGACCTGTCTGTCTCGGGCACTGCCTGCCCGCAGCAGAACCGAGTAGGCGGGCACTTGGAATGGCGTCACGTGGGCAAGAACGACCAGGTCCACGTCGCGCAGACGCCGACCTTCGGTGAACCACGTCCACGGACGCGCCCAATGCAGGCGTCTGCGGGTGCCGACTACGACGGGAACCTCGGGCTCACCGACGACTTCTTGTACGCCAGGGTAGAGACGATGTGGGTATTGACTACACCATGAGACCAACTGCACGCGATGTCCGGTCTCTCCCAGTCTGTTGGCCAGAGCTGTGGTGTGCTGGGCCACTCCCCCCTTGTAGGGATGAGTCGGTCCAACCACCGCGATGCGCACGGGCGCACGTTAGCAGCGCCTGCAGTTGGGTCAAGATCAGTCCGAGGGGGGGCCTGATGCAGATCCGCTCGCTTCGTCAGCACTCAACACGAAGTTGTATACCCAAGAGGGACTGAACCATGGGTCATCGGTACAGTCCACAAGTCGACCATCCTCAACGTAAGACATCTTGTAGCTAAGACTCATCAAGAGATTCACGATTTCGCCGAAGCTCTGTTGGGTATGTCTTTCTCGGTCGATCTCAATGAGCAAGATGGGCGCATGTTCGCCCAGCAGTGCTGTCGCGCCGCGCAGAACTGACAACTCGAAGCCCTCAACATCGATCTTCACGAAGCCCACGTCCGATAACCCGGCCGAATCGAGCGTCGTCACCGCTACCCGGGTCTCGATGTCAGCGCACCCAACGTGTTGAAACGATGCGCGAGTACTCACCGCCCTGCCACGAGCAACAGGGGTACGCAAGACGAGTTCTCCGTCCGCCGCGCCCACGCCGACGTTGTGGACATGAACTCCGTCCCGCCCAGCGGACCAAGCGGCGATGACACGACAGCAGTCAACTTGTGGCTCGAATGCATGGACCGTCATTCCATTGCGGACGAGCGCATAGGTGTATATGCCGATGTTCGCGCCGACGTCTATGGCAGTTTGCCCTTTGACATCTCGAAGCAGCGACGGAAGCAGTGCCACTTCTGCCTCAAGGGCGCCGAGTAGCGCCTGAGTTCGATACCGGAGCGGAAGCCGAAACCGAAGGGGAAGCAGCCCATCTAAGAACTGCAAGCTCCGAGCGATATCAGCTAACGACATCAGGGTCCATGCAATCGCGGCGACGCCATGCGGACAAGCACCCAGTGGCCCTCTTCATCGCACGCATTCGATAAAAAGACGGGCCTCGAAAAACTTGCCAAGGCCAGGCAGATGGCGGAAAGGATGTACAAAACGCAGTACGTTGTAGTGTGGAATGAAATGTATTCGAATCCGAGAGGGATCAAACCCTGCGCGCCCTAAGAGGTGCATGTGTTGTTGGGCATTCCGCACCCCTATATGCTCGGGTCTCTGGCGTAAAAGCAGGCCCGAATCGCGCATCTTCTCGAGGAAGAAATCAAGATTCGGCGTATGCAGGTACAGACTGCCACCAAGCTTCATACTGGAGCGAATCGCCGAGAAGATCGCAACGAACTCTTCGTCATTGACATGCTCACTGAAGTCGAGCGCCGTTGCCACGTCGAACGCGCCTGGGCGAGTAGCGCAGAAATCTACGATGTCCGAGCAGTAGAATTGGGAATTCTGTGACCCCAGCCGCTGAGCGCGTCGCCGCGCGGCTTCTACGAACTCCTCGGAAAAGTCAATGCCAACATAGTTGAGGACTTTCTTGTCGACCTGCTCCAAGAGCATCGCATTGCCGCATGCGAAATCTGCAAGGTGCGTGGTCTCCGGGTCGAGCTTCATCCGCGGTACGAGGTTGGCTACTCGTGAGATCGGCTTCTTCTCGTACATCGTGACGTACTCGCCCGAGTGCAGTTCCTTGCTGCTTCGCCTAGGCGACGAGTCCATCGATCCTCCGGTTCCGTCGGTCCACGACCTAGCAGCGGTCATGCTAGCTCTGCCAGGGCGGAATCGTGGCAGAGCGCGCGGTGGCCGATCTCATGACCTGTCGCGCGACCGGTACTTCGGGAAAGTCATCCGCGGGTCGTCGGAACCATGGGTCCGAGGCGTCGCCGTAGCCTACTGTTGCCCGGTGGGGCGTTACGTGGAGCATGGAGTCTGCACCATGCTCGTCCGATGAGTGTGCGCTCGGCAGTGTCGAGGTGGGCCTCAGTGGCTCTGGTCGTGTGCTGTCTTGCCTTGGCGGCTTGGTTCGTCGCCGAGAACCCGGAACAGATCAAACAGGCGTCGGCGGAGATGACGTCGCTCCAGCTTTCGATCGCCTTCGTCCTGTCACTCTTTGCGATGGTTGCCATGCTCCTGTCGTGGACCCACGTGGTGCGCTCTCTCGACATACCGATCAGTCTTCGGGTGGCCCGCGGGATCTTTCCACTGGCTCAGTTGGGAAAGTACATTCCCGGCGGCATTTGGCCGGTGATGGCGCAGGCCACACTCGGGCGGCAAGCCGGGCTTCCTGCCGCCAGCATGGGAGCCGCTGGGGTGGTCAACCTCGCTTTGTCGATCGGAGTGGCCCTCGTCGTCAGTGGACTCCTCGTCGTCGGTCCTCGCCCTCCGAGCTTCGGCGTATGGCCTCTCCTTGCTGCCGCCACCGGCGTCTTGCTGATCGTGTCACTCTCCCCACCGTTTACCTCCCAGGTTCGCGCAGCACTGCGTCACACCCGGTGGGCATCCTTCTTTCAGCGCGCCGTACCTCGATCGGGCCGCGAGATCCGACTCGCAGTCGCATGGTGCCTCGCGGCTCACCTCGTGTGCGGTGTCCACATCCTTGTCCTGATTCCTCACACCGAATTCAGCCTGTCGTCGATGCTTTACGCCTCTGCTGCCTACGCCCTGTCCGCAGTGGCCGGAGTCTTGGTCGTGTTCGCGCCCGCCGGGGCGGGCGTCCGTGAGGCGACCATGATCGTGCTTCTGCAGCCCGTGGCAACGCCTGCCGAAGCACTTGTCGTCGCCATTGCGTCTCGGCTGCTGCTGACCGTTTCGGAACTCGCCTTGGCCGCGGCACAAGCCCGACACATACGTGACGTGCTCCTGAAGTCCACGAGCTGAGGCTCGCTCAGCGCGAGACCTCTCTGGCACGACACGGCCCGCTACTCGTCCATCACGGCCCAGTCCAGTGCTGGGGAGGGCGAGGCGAACCGCGTGCGCTTGGTGTGCTCGAGATTTGTCTCGATCAGGATGCGATTGGTCCTGATGAGGTCGGAGACCACGCCCAGCATCCCGCTGAGAAAAGCCATGATCAGCAGCACAGCTCCGACAAGGAGCGACTGGAGGTGGCCGCCGCCGTCGCCCGTTGCCACCAGGACTGCGTACCGGACGAACGGCAGCAACCCGGCGAGCGCAAAGACGACCATCAGCCAGCCGAAGATCATGTAGGGCCGGTACATGATGAACCCGCGTACGATCGCGGCTCCCGACCGGAAGACGTGATGGCGCGTCGACCGGAAGAGGCGCGAGTCGCGGGTCTTGTCATTCGTGACTACCGGCACGCTAGCGATGGCCAGCCGCATGTTGCCGGCCTGGATGATCGTCTCCATGCAATAGCTGAACCTGGTCACCGTGTTGAGCCGCAGCAGGCTCTCACGTGAGTAGGCGCGGAACCCGCTCGCCGCGTCTGGCAGTCGTGTGCCAGCCACCTGGTTGACGACCGCGCTACCCAGTCCCTGGAGAGCCTTCTTGGCGGTCGAGAAGTGGGCCACGGTGCGGACCTGCCGGTCAGCGATGACGATGTCAGCCTCACCGCGAAGCACCGGGGTCACCAGGTCGGCGATCCTGTGTTGGGGGTATTGATTGTCGCCGTCTGTGTTGACCACGATGTCGGCCCCGAGTGAAAGCGCGTACGAGATGCCGTCCTGGAAAGATCTGGCGAGCCCCCGCGTGCTGGTGTGCCGGACGAAATGCTCGACGCCGTGCGCCCTCGCGACCTCGACCGTGCGGTCGGTGCACCCGTCGTCGATCACAACGACCACGATTTCGTCGACACCCTCGATCGTCTTCGGGATCGACTCCAGAACGAGCGGGAGCGTCTCCTCCTCGTTGAGGCAGGGAATCTGGACGACGAGCTTCACCGGGTCACGTCAAGCGGTCAGTGCGTGGCCGGAACCGAGGGCCACAGCAGGCCGATGACAGCCTCGGCGAGCTGGATCGGGTCGATCGGGTGCGGGACGGCCGCCTCGGCGCGCGACCAGGTGGCGAGCCAGGCGTCCTGCGGACGACCGGTCAGCACCACGACGGGCGGGCACTGGTAGATCTCGTCCTTGAGCTGCTTGGCGATGCCCATGCCGCCGGCGGGGACGGCCTCGCCGTCGAGGATGGCGAGCGAGATGCCGCCCGCGTCCATGTTCTGGATGACGACCGGCTCGGTGGCGACCTCCACGTACTCGAGCTCCGGAAGGTCCGGGTGGGGACGACGACCCAGCGCCAGGATCACCTGCTGGCGGGTGTTCACGTCGTCGCTGTAGACGAGGACCTTGAGGGGACGGTCTGAGGGAGCGTCAGTCACGGAAGGCATCGTATAGGTCCCGGTTTCGTGACGGGCGCCAGAGCGCCCTCCTCAACCAGCGGTGGCCGCGCCCCCTCTTCAACCATCGAGGACTGGTGCCCTACTCGGCCACCGACGACTTCGAGCCGGCCCGTCGCTCCTGCAGGTCCAGCCGCCGATCCTCGCGGGCAGCCTCCTTCATCGAGGAGCGCACCCACTGGGTGAAGAGGACGCCGAAGAAGAGCACCCCGATCAGGTCGCCGCTGGCCCAGAGGATCCCGCCGGCGAGGTGTTGGTCGTCCAGCGCCGGGGGCAGCCAAGCACCCATCGGACCTTCCCTGAGCTCGAGGTAGTGCTCGCCTCCGATGAGCGTCGTCTGGCCCATGATGGTGACGCCGAGGAAGGCGTGGAAGGGCAGCGTCATGAGCGTGAGGAGCACCCGGAACGGGTGGCCGACGCGACCCGGGACCGGGTCGATGCCCATCAGCGGCCAGAAGAAGAGCGTGCCGACCAGCACGAGGTGGATGTGCATCATCTGGTGGACGTACGCCGACGCCAGGCTGGCGTCGTACCAGCTGCTGAAGTAGAGCGCCCACGGCGAGGCGATGTAGAGGGCGAAGGCCAGCGGCGGGAACGCCAGCACCTTCGCGACGCGCGAGTGGAGCACGGCGAGCAGCCACCGGCGTGGGGCGGGGGGCAGCGTCCGCAGGGCGAGGGTCACCGGCGCGCCGAGCGCGAGCGCCAGCGGCACGACCATCGACAGCACCATGTGCTGGACCATGTGCACGCTCAGCAGCGTGGTGTCGTAGCGCCCCAGGCCGGACATGGTGACGAAGGAGAACGAGCCCATCCCGAGGCCGACGAAGGCCAGGGTCCGGCCGACCGGCCAGCGGTCGCCGCGGCGGCGCAGGACGTACACCCCGAAGGCGTAGAGGCCGACCGCCCAGACCGTCACGATGAAGGGGATCGGGTCGATCCCCCAGTCGGTGAAGACCCGTCCGAGCGTGAATCTCGGCAGGGTCTCGGCGTCGGCGGTGAGGGGGAACAGCACCCTGTGAACTTTATGACGTCACAACACAGGGGGTCGGGGTGCCCTCCGCCCTGATGTCGGGCAATAATGACGCCCGTGGCGACAGCAACTGCGATTCCGGCATCCCGTCTGCACGGGCACCACGACCGACCCAGCATGGTCAGCGTGGGCACCATCATCTGGCTCTCCAGCGAGCTGATGTTCTTCGCGGCGCTGTTCGCGGCCTACTTCACGATCCGCGCGGTCAGCCCCGAGCTGTGGCTGCAGGAGACGGGGAAGCTCAACGTCCCGTTCTCGACGGCCAACACGATCATCCTGGTGGCGTCCTCGTTCGCCTGCCAGTGGGGCGTCTTCGCCGCCGAGCGCGGCCAGGTCGGGCGCACCGGATCGGTGCTGAACTTCACCAAGTGGGGCCTGCGCGAGTGGTTCATCCTCACCTACATCATGGGCGCGGTCTTCATCGGCGGCCAGGCGCTCGAGTACGCCGAGCTGATCCACGAGGGCGTCACCATCCCGAGCTCCGCCTACGGGACGATGTTCTACCTGACCACCGGCTTCCACGGCCTCCACGTGACCGGCGGCCTCATCGCCTTCCTCTTCGTGCTGGGGCGCACCTACCTGGCCCGCCGCTTCACCCACGAGCAAGCCGTCACCGCGATCGTCGTGTCCTACTACTGGCACTTCGTGGACGTCGTGTGGATCGGCCTGTTCTTCACGATCTACGTCATCCAGTAAGTACCGACCCCGCAACCGGCAAGGACTCATCGTGCGTTTGCTCAACCGAACCGCTGGTCGCCTCTCCCGGCATCGTCGGGGACCGCTTGCTGGTCTCGCCGTGCTGCTGCTGGGACTGCTGATCAGCGGCTCCCTCTACACCGCCCTCGCGCCCGCCCAGGCCAACAACCAGGCCAGCGAGACCGACCAGATCGCGCAGGGCAAGGAGCTCTTCCTCGCCAGCTGCGCCTTCTGCCACGGCAAGAACGGCGAGGGCATCCCGACCGTGCGCGACGGCTACCAGATCGGCCCGTCGCTGGTCGGTGTCGGTGCCGCCGCGGTCGACTTCCAGGTCGGCACCGGCCGCATGCCGATGGTGCAGCCCGGCGCGCAGGCGCCGCGCAAGCCCCCCGTCTTCGACCAGGACGAGATCGACGCCCTCGCGGCCTACGTCGCCTCGCTGGCGCCCGGCCCGGCCGTCCCCAACGAGTCGGACTACTCGATCGAGGGCCTCTCGGAGACCGAGCGTGAGGAGGCCATCTCCCGCGGCGGCCAGATCTTCCTCACCAACTGCACCGCCTGCCACAACTTCAACGGTCGCGGCGGAGCCATGCCCCGCGGCGGCTACGCCCCGAGCCTGCACGGCGTCGAGGGCAAGTACATCTACGAGGCCTTGCTGACCGGCCCGCAGCAGATGCCCAACTTCAGCAACGGCAACCTCTCGCCCGAGGAGAAGCGCGACGTGATCGCCTACCTCGACAGCGTGCAGGAGACGCCCGAGTACGCCGGCTTCACCCTCGGCGGCCTCGGCCCGGTGTCCGAGGGCATGTTCGCGTGGCTCCTCGGCATCGGCTCGCTCGTGGGCGCAGCCGTCTGGATCGCCTCGCACACGACTCGGACCAAGAAGACCAAGGTGGACGCGTGAGCAACGACAACCCCACGACGACGGAGCACCCGGTCAACGCGCCCGACGGCACGCCCGCGACGTACGACTCGCACGTGCCGACGCACCGCGAGGCCGAGCCGATCCCCGACCCGGGCCTGCCGCCGCACACGTGGCGCCCCACCGACGTCGACCCGAAGGCCGAGAAGCGCGCCGAGCGTCAGATCGCCGCGATGTTCGTCGCCGCGATGATCAGCGCGGTCCTCTTCGTCGTCGCCTACTTCACCTTCGAGGTCGGCGACAACTGGGACACCTTCGCCGGCATGGGCGCCTCCACGGTGACCCTCGGCGTGACCCTCGGCATCAGCCTGCTGCTCATCGGCATCGGCATCATCCACCTGGCCCGCAAGCTCATGTCGGACGTCGAGATCGTGGAGATGCGCCACCCGGCCGCCTCCCCGCCCGAGGACCGCGAGGCCACCGTCCAGGCGCTCAACGACGGCCTCGAGGAGGCCGGCATCGGCCGGCGCCCGCTCGTGCGCAACACGATGCTCGGTGCGGTCGGCGTCCTCGGCCTGCCCGCCGTCGTGCTGCTGCGCGACCTGGCCCCCGGTGACGAGCTCGACGTCAGCAAGCTCGCCCACACCATCTGGGAGCCGGGCATGCGCCTGGTGCGCGACGTCGTCGGCACCCCGATCCTCGCCAGCGAGGTCGAGGTCGGCGACCTGGTCAACGCCGCGCCCGAGGCGCTGTTCCCCACCGAGGAGAACGGCTACGAGGAGCTCCACGGCGCCCAGCTCCAGGTCGACAAGGCCAAGGGCGCGATCATCATCGTCCGGATGGACCCCAAGGACATCACCCCCCTCGAGGGCCGCGAGAAGTGGACCGTCGACGGGATCATCTGCTACTCGAAGATCTGCACCCACGTGGGTTGCCCGATCTCCCTCTACGAGCGCACCACGCACCACGTGCTGTGCCCGTGCCACCAGTCGACCTTCGACCTCGCCGACCACGCCAAGGTCGTCTTCGGTCCGGCTGCCCGTCCCCTCCCCCAGCTGCCCCTGGCAGTCGACGACGAGGGATACCTGGTCGCACAGAGCGACTTCACCGAGCCCATCGGGGCTAGCTACTGGGAGCGTGAGAAGCAGTGAGCGTCGACACCAGCAAGGTCGCGACGAGCAACCGCACAGACGCCGCGACCGCAACGAAGCCCGGCCGCGCCGGCTCGCTGGCCACCTGGGCGGACGACCGCCTCGGCCTGGCCACGGCGATGAAGAAGAACCTGCGCAAGGTCTTCCCCGACCACTGGTCGTTCATGCTCGGCGAGATCGCGCTGTGGAGCTTCGTCGTGCTGCTCCTCACCGGCGTGTTCCTCACCCTGTGGTTCAACCCGTCGATGGGCCACGTGACCTACGAGGGGTCCTACGACCAGCTCCGCGGCATCGGCATGTCGGAGTCGATGGCCTCCACCCTGCACATCTCCTTCGACGTGCGCGGCGGCCTGCTCATGCGCCAGATGCACCACTGGGCCGCGATGATCTTCATCGCCGCGATGATGGTGCACCTGCTGCGCGTCGCCTTCACCGGCGCCTACCGCAAGCCGCGTGAGCTCAACTGGGTCATCGGCTGCCTGCTGCTCCTCCTCGGCACGCTCGAGGGCTTCACCGGCTACTCGCTCCCCGACGACCTGCTGTCGGGCACCGGCGTCCGCGCCGCCGACGGGTTCCTGAAGGCCACCCCGGTCGCCGGGACGTACATGTCCTTCCTCCTCTTCGGCGGCGAGTTCCCCGGCGAGGCGATCATCCCGCGGCTCTACATCGTCCACGTGCTGCTGATCCCGGGCATCCTGCTCGCCCTGATCGCCGCCCACATGCTGCTGCTCGTCTACCACAAGCACACGCAGTGGCCCGGCCCCGGCCGCACGGAGCAGAACGTCGTCGGCTTCCCGATGCTGCCCGTGTACGCCGCCAAGGCCGGTGGCTTCTTCTTCATGGTCTTCGGCGTCATCGCCCTCATGGGCGGCCTGCTGTCGATCAACCCGGTGTGGAAGTTCGGGCCCTACGACCCGACCAAGGTCACGGCCGGCTCGCAGCCCGACTGGTACATGGGCTGGCCCGACGGCCTGCTGCGCATCATGCCCAGCCACATGGAGACGGTGATCTTCGGCTACACGATCTCGTGGAACGTGCTGATCCCGATCCTGCTGGTGCCGCCGCTGATGCTCACCATCTTGATGCTCCTGCCCTTCCTCGAGGGCTGGATCACCGGTGACAAGCGCGACCACCACCTGCTGCAGCGCCCGCGCAACGCCCCGACCCGCACGGCCGTCATGGTCGCGCTGATGACCTTCTACGGTCTGGCCTGGGCGGCCGGTGGCAACGACATCATCGCCATCAAGCTGCACGCGAGCATCAACCAGATCACCTACTTCATGCGCGTCGCGATCTTCCTCGGACCGCTCCTGGCGTTCTGGATCACGCGCCGCTGGTGCATCTCGCTGCAGCGCCACGACAACGAGAAGCTGCTCCACGGCTACGAGACGGGCGTCATCACCCGCTCCCCCGACGGCCAGTACGCCGAGCGGCACCTGCCGATCAACCCGAAGTCGGCGTACACCCTCACCGCGCGGCAGCGCGACGAGGTGTACACCGTCGGCAGCGACACCGACGCGTCCGGCGTGGCCGCGCCGAACTCCCGCTCCGAGCGCCTACGCGCCAAGCTGTCGTCGTGGATGTACAGCCACAACGTGCAGAAGCCCACGGCGGCCGAGCTCGAGGAGGCGCACCACCACGCCCAGCACGAGGCGGAGCTCGCCTCCGGGCTCGACCACCCGGTCGACGGTCACCAGTTCGACGACCACCGCCTCCGCGACACCGACGACGTGCCGCTGCGCGACCACTGATCGTCGTACCTGCCACTCAGGACGAGGGCCCGCCGGGATGATCCCGGCGGGCCCTCGTCTCTTCTGCTGCACCGCTCCCCCGTCTGCCTTGGGGTGGCGGCATACGACATCCGCTGGTCGAGGGTGGCGGCATACGACAACCGTTGCGCGAGGGTGGCGGCATACGACATCCGGTCGCTCGACCCTGGCGGCATACGACCAGATCTGGCGTCGAATCCATGCCGTATGCCGCCACTCATGAGCCGGCGTACGTCGTATGCCGCCACCCTGCCGGCCCCGAAGGGCGCACCTTCCGGACCGGACCGGAGCCGCGTGTCAGGCGATCCGGCCCGGACGCGCTCGCTCCGGCAGCCGCGGAGTCGTACGACGTAAGAAGTCCGCTTGGCCGCTGGGCGAGAACAGGGACTTCCGGAGCTCGTCGAGCCACGGCCGGATCCGCTCGGGGTCGTGCGGGAGACCCAAGGACCTCTCGGCATCTCTCAACACGGAGGCGCTGCGATGCAGGACGTCGCCGGCGGTGTATCCACGCCGCACGTATTCAGCGCGCTCGATCGCGCGGTCACGGCGGCGGTCCTTCACGCGACGAGGTGCCGTCTCGTGCTCGTCACCGTCGAACTCCGGAAGCGCATTCGTGCCGACGATGCGGAGATCGGCCCGCGCCACCTTGATGCCGTCCGCGTCCCGAACGACGTACTGAGACTCCACCTCGATCCCGCACAGGACGTGCAACAGCCTCAGCAACGTCTCGTACGCCGACTCCGCCCTCTCGTCGGCGTAGGCGAGGGCACGCTTCAACGCCTTCGCTCCCGGGCGCCGGGGTCGGAGGACCGCTTCGATGTCCTTGACGGTGCACTGCTCGAGCTGCAGGACGCAGTCGATCATCACGACGACATCGATCAGGCTGAGGACGCGTGCGCAGGCCAGCAGCGTCTCGGGGATCGAGGCGCACCGCAGGCCCCCGAGGTCGTCGTACGCGATGGGGCGCGTATGACGGCTGGTGCGCACCCCCGTGCGCATCGGACGCGGGTCGTCCAGCCCGAGGGCGATGAACACTGGCGCCCCGTTCGGGATCGGCGGCAGCCACCACTTCCGGACCTCGGCGGACGTCAGCCCTGTGAAGGACCCGTGGTCCGGCATCAACAGCTGCCAAGCATGCAGGGCAGCAACGAGGCCGTCACCCAGGTCACGCCGGCGGTGGACCCCGTGGGACTCGCGGACGTACGACGCGGAGCGCGGGTGGCCGCGCACCGCGTCAGCCCGCTCGAGCACAGGCTCCGCGGGACGTGGGAACGGGGTCTGGTCCTGGCCGTCATGATGATCGCGCATCGCCGCACAGTCCTCCGCGCGGGCGCCTCCAGTCAGGCGGGCGTGGCGCGAGCTGTGGATGGCCCCTTCATCGACCCTCCTGTGGACGTTTGTCGGCGTGCTGAGACTTGATCCGGGCGGCGGGCTGTGACCGCTCCAGGGTGGCGGCATACGACCTGCTGGAGGATCACTGTGGCGGCATACAACGAGCCGATGGGCCGATCTGATGTCGTATGCCGCCACCCCCGGCGGCAGGCATGTCGTATGCCGCCACCCCCGGCGGCAGGCATGTCGTATGCCGCCACCCTCAAGCGGCAGGCACACGAGGGAGGGCTCAGGAGAGGGCGGAGCCTTGCTTCCAGTCGGGGAAGGAGAGGTTCCAGTCGCCGTAGCCGTTCTCGAGGGTCATCCAGCGGTCGGTGCCGGTGTACTCGACGACGTCGCCGCGGCGGCTCATGGCGTAGAGCCAGCCGGCGTCGGCGGTCGACATGCCGGTGCAGCCGTGCGAGACGTTGTCGCGGCCCTGGGAGCCCACGGACCACGGGGCGGCGTGGAGGAACTCGCCGGAGTAGGTCACCCGCATCGCCCAGCGCACGTCGTCGATGTCGTAGGCCTCGGGGCTGTTGCGGTTGATGCCGACGGTCTCGGAGTTCATCCGCTTCTTGGCGAACTTCTCGATGATCACCTTGGTGCCGGAGCGCGTGGTGAAGCCGGGCTTGCCCGTCGTGATCGGGATGGTCCGCAGGAGCGCACCGTTGGAGAAGACCTGCATCTGGTGGGTCTGGGCGTTGACCTTGTAGACGTGGGCGTCGCCGACGTGGAAGGCGACCTGGCGGTCCTCCTGGCCGTAGATCCCGTTGCCGGCGGGCAGGCTGTTGATGCTGAGGTCGACCGACACCTCGGTGCCGGCCTTCCAGTACGACGCGGGGCGGAAGTGCGCCTCGCGGTCGCTCAGCCAGTACCAGGACCCCCTCTGCGCCGGCGTGCTCGTCACCCTCATGTGCTTCTCGAACAGCGCCTTGTCGGTCACCGGCAGGTCGAAGGTCACGATGACCGGCATGCCGACGCCGACGGTCTCGCCCTCCAGCGGGGCGATCGCGGCGTAGGTCTGCTCGTCGAGGGTGAGGTCGACCGTGTGGAAGCTGCGGGTGCGCTCCACGCTCTCCCCGTCGGAGCGGGTGGCGGAGGCGGTGATCAGGTAATCGGTGCCGGGCTCGAGGAGGGCCGTCGACGTCCACGTGCCGCCCGCCACCTTGCCGGCGAGCTCGCCTGCGGGCGAGGTGACCGTGACGGTGTCGAGGGTGCCGCCGTCGGCGGTGACGGTGACCGGCGCGTCGATCGGCACCGACCCAGCGTCGGTGAAGCTCGTGCCCAGGCGTACGGGCGCCGGCTTGGGCGACTGCGACTCCGAGGCCGCGGAGCCGGGGCCGTCCTGGGAGGCCTCCGGGTCACCCGAGGGCGTGCTGCACGCGGCCAGGGCGCCGGAGAGCGCCAGCAGCGCGACGGCAGCCGTCGTACGACGGTGCGCGGAGCGCGTGGAACGGAACGCGCGAGTGCGCATGCGACGGACCCCCATGAGGACAGCTGGTGAAACGGAAGAACCCGTCCAGCGTACGTCGCGGACGGGTTCTGCCGAAGTCGGCGAGCACTCAGTGAGCGTGCTCGCCCCGGTAGTACTCGAAGATGAAGCCGCACAGCACGATGGCTCCGGCGGTGAAGCCGATGATCACCATCCACCAGGCCGCGAGCGCGGTGCCGTAGACGATCACGCCCAGGGCGAGGGCGCACCACAGGGGCCACCACGAGTAGGGCGGGAAGAAGCCCAGCTCGCCGGCGCCGTCCGCGATCTCGCCCTCCTTGCGGTCCTCGGGCCGCGGGTCCATGCGCGAGGCGTGGAAGCCGAGGTAGAGGGTGACCATCGCCGTCAGCAGCGCGGTCATGACCAGCGCGGACGTGCCGGTGGGGTCACCGGCGAGGAACCAGTAGGCCGGGGCGACGACGGCCACGAAGGCCGTCGTGATCCCGAAGACCCATGCTTCGGCCTTCATCGGTTGTCCTCCTCGGTCGTGTCGGCGGCGCGGTCGCGCAGCATCTCCTCGCGGCCGTGCACCTCGGGCGCGTCGGCCGGCTCACCGTTGCCCTCGGCGGGGTTCTCGTCCAGCTCGAGCAGGGCGATCTCCGGGTGGTGCAGGTCGAAGGCGGGCGACTCCGAGCGGATCCGCGGCAGCGAGTGGAAGTTGTGCCGCGGCGGCGGGCAGCTGGTGGCCCACTCGAGCGAGCGGCCCCAGCCCCACGGGTCGTCGACCGCGATCTTCGGGCCCTTGGCGGACACGTAGACGTTGTAGAGGAACGGCAGCGTCGAGGCACCGAGCAGGAACGCACCCACCGTGGAGACCTGGTTGAGCGTGGTGAAGCCGTCCTGGGGCAGGTAGTCGGCGTAGCGACGCGGCATGCCCTCGACGCCCAGCCAGTGCTGCACGAGGAAGGTGGTGTGGAAGCCGACGAAGAGCAGCCAGAAGTGGACCTTGCCGAGACGCTCGTCGAGCATCCTGCCGGTCATCTTGGGCCACCAGAAGTAGAAGCCGGCGAACATCGCGAACACGACGGTGCCGAACACGACGTAGTGGAAGTGCGCGACCACGAAGTAGGAGTCGGAGACGTGGAAGTCCAGCGGCGGGCTGGCCAGGATGACGCCGGTGAGACCACCGAAGAGGAAGGTCGTCAGGAAGCCGATCGACCACAGCATCGGGGTGTCGAAGGACAGGGATCCCCCCCACATCGTGCCGATCCAGTTGAAGAACTTCACTCCTGTGGGCACCGCGATCAGGAACGTCATGCCGGAGAAGAACGGCAGGTCGACCGCGCCGGTGACGAACATGTGGTGGGCCCACACGGCCACCGACAGCATCGCGATGCCGAGCGTGGCGGCCACGAGGCCGACGTAGCCGAAGATCGGCTTGCGGCTGAACACCGGCAGGACCTCGGAGATGATGCCGAAGAACGGCAGCGCGATGATGTAGACCTCGGGGTGGCCGAAGAACCAGAACAGGTGCTGCCACAGGACCGGACCGCCGTGCGACGGGTCGAACACGTGGGCGCCGAGGATGCGGTCGGCCTCCAGCGAGAGCAGCGCACCCGCCAGGATCGGGAACACCATGATCACGAGCATGCTGGTGATGAGGGTGTTCCAGACGAAGATCGGCATCCGGAACATGGTCATGCCGGGCGCCCGCATGCAGATGATCGTGGTGATGAAGTTGACGCCACCGAGGATCGTGCCGAGACCGGCCATCCAGAGGCCCATGATCCAGAGGTCGCCACCGACACCCGGGCTGCGTACGGCGTCGGACAGCGGCGTGTAGGCGAACCAGCCGAAGTCGGCGGCTCCCTGAGGAGTGAGGAAGCCGGACGCGGCGATGAGGCCACCGAACAGGAACAGCCAGTAGCTGAACATGTTGAGGCGCGGGAACGCGACGTCAGGGGCGCCGATCTGCAGCGGCATGATGACGTTGGCGAAGCCGAAGAACAGCGGCGTCGCGAACAGCAGCAGCATGATCGTGCCGTGCATCGTGAACAGCTGGTTGTAGAGCTGCTCGTTGACGACCTGCTGGCCGGGATAGGCCAGCTCGGAACGGATCAGCATGGCCATCAGCCCGCCGACCAGGAACCACGCGAACGAGGTGCCGAGGTAGAGCTTGCCGATGAGCTTGTGGTCGGTCGTGGTCATGATCCGCACGAGCTGCTGGCCGAGGGCCTTGCGCGGCTCTCCGCCGGGCGTGCGGGACGCCGACTGGGTGATGGTCGGAGCGCTCACTCCTCGCTCCCTTCCTGGTTGTCGTCTTCGGCCAAGCCGGTCTGGGTCTCGACGTTGGCGCCGCCGGTGAGCGGCTTGTCGGAGGTCTGGCCGGCTGCGTCCAGCTCCTCGAGGTAGGCGTCGTAGTCCGCCTGGCTGACCACCTCGACCTGGAAGAGCATGCGGGAGTGGTAGACGCCGCAGAGCTCGTAGCACTTGCCGGCGTAGGTGCCCTCGACGGTCGGGGTGACCTGGAGCTTGTTGACGCGGCCCGGGATGACGTCCATGCGGGTCAGGAACGAGGGCACGCCGAAGTTGTGGATGACGTCGGGCGAGCGGAGGTTGAACTGGATCCGCTGGTCCACAGGGAGCACCAGCGTCGGGATCTCGTTGCCGTCACCGGAGGTGTAGACGTAGGAGTCGTAGGCGTAGTCGCCGTCCTCCCCCGTCGCGTCGGGGTTCTGCTCGCCGACGCCGTGGTTGAAGGTCCAGGACCACTGCTGACCCGTCACCTCGACGGTCACGTCAGGCTGCTTGTCCAGCTCGGTCATCACGTCCTGGACGCGGACGGTGTGGAAGAAGAACACCACACACATCAGCACGGGCGCGATCGTGTAGAAGACCTCGAGCGGCAGGTTGTAGCGCGTCTGGCGCGGCACCTCGTCGTCGCTGCGGCGGCGGAACTTCACCACCGCGTAGAAGATCAGGCCCCAGACGATGAGGCCGGTGATCATCGCCGCGACCCAAGCCCACTTCCAGAGCTCGTAGGTGTAGGGACCCTGCTCGGTGGCACGGTCGGGCATGGCGAGGTTCTTGATCTGGTGCTTGTCGGCCTCCGAGCATCCGGCCAGCACCAGCATCGTCACGCCCAGCAGCGCGACCCTCAGGGTGCGCCGCACGGGCGCGCCTGAGAGCTTGGGGACTTGCAGACCCACTGACGAGCCTCTCTCTCGGTCCTTTTCGACGTAGGAAGAGTATCCCCAACCGGCGCCGCCGTGCGGGGCAGGGTCGGGTGTCGGCCGATCTGGTGGCTCGCGCGACCCGGTGCCACGCGTGCGTGGCATATGTTGCCCCTGTGACTGGGCCTGCGACGGGGACGGGAGACCTCGACAGCGCCTCCTCCGTGCCGCTCCACCCGGCGGCCCGCGAGGTCCTGCTCGCTGCGCTCGAGAGGGGGTACGCCGACCCGCGCCGGCTGCACCGCGCCGGCCGCGACGCGCGGCTGCTGCTCGACAACGCGCGCGAGGCGACCGCCGACGCCGTGGGCGTGCGCCCCGACGAGGTCACCTTCACGCCGAGCGGCACCCACGCGGTGCACCTCGGGCTGCTGGGCCTGGTGCGCGGGTCGCGCCGCGGTGACGGGGTCGTCCACTCCGCGGTCGAGCACTCCGCGGTCCGCAACGCCGTCGCCTGGGGCGCGCAGGCGTACGAGGTCGGCGTGATGGGCGACGGACGCGTCCACAGCGGCGACCTCGTCGAGAGCGCCGGCTCCCCCGGGGTCGGCGTCGTGGCGCTGCAGACCGCCAACCACGAGGTGGGCACGGTCCAGGACGTCGGCGGCTTCGAGCTGCCCGACGACGTCCCGCTCTTCACTGACGCCTGCGCCTCGATGGGCCGCCTGCCCCTCCCCGACGGGTGGGCCTCGGCGGCGGGCTCGGCGCACAAGTGGGGCGGGCCCGCGGGCGTCGGCGTGCTGCTGGTCCGCAAACGCGCCCGGTGGCGCAACCCGTTCCCCGGGGACGACCGCATCGACGAGCGCAGCACCGGCTTCGAGAACGTCCCCGCGGTGCTCGCGGCCGCCGCCTCGCTCCAGGCCGTCGTCGCCGAGCGCGAGGAGGTCAACGCCCGCCAGCACGCGCTCGTCGACGTCGTACGCCGCCGGGTCGCGGCCGAGGTGCCCGACGTCGAGGTGGTGGGCGACCCGGAGCGACGACTCCCCCACCTGGTGACGTTCTCGTGCCTCTACGTCGACGGCGAGGCGCTGGTCACCGAGCTCGACCGGCTCGGCTTCGGCATCGCCAGCGGCTCGGCGTGCACCGCCTCGACCCTGACGCCGAGCCACGTGCTCGAGGCGATGGGCGTGCTGACCCACGGCAACGTGCGGCTCTCGCTGCAGCGCGACACCACGCGCGCCCAGGTCGACGCCTTCTGCGACGCGCTGCCGGGGGTCGTCGCCGAGATCCGGTCGCGGGTGGGCCTGTGACGGCGCCCGAGGTCGCGCTGGAGCTCGACTGCCGCGACCTCCCCTGCCCGATGCCGGTCATCGAGCTCGCCCGCCACCTCACCGACGTCGGCATCGGCGAGCTGCTCGCGGTGGTCGCCCACGACCCCGCGGCCGCGGTCGACGTGGCCGCCTGGTGCCGGATGAAGGGCCAGGACTACGTCGGCCCGGACGCCGCCGACGACGGCGCCCCGCGCTACGTCGTACGACGCGTCAGCTGAGGCCCGGCAGGCCGGGCGCAGCTGGTCAGGGACGGATCGTCTGGAGGTGGGGCTCGAAGTCGGCCACGGCCTCGTCGCCGTAGGTGGCCGCGCAGCGGGCGAGGAAGGCGCTGCGGGAGATCTCGTACTCCTGGGTGCCGACCTTCTCCACGACGTAGACGGCGAGCAGGCAGCCCAGCTGGGCGGCGCGCTCGTGGCCGAGGCCCCAGCTGATCGCGGCGAGGAAGCCCGCGCGGAACGCGTCACCGACGCCCGTGGGCTCGACCTTGGCGATCTCCGGCACGGCCGGGACGACGATCGACTCCTCGCCCTTGCGATCGATGCGTACGCCGTGGGGGCCGAGCGTGACGACCCACGTGCCGACGCGCGAGAGCACGTCCTCGGCGCTCCAGCCCGTCTTCTGCGTGATCAGGCTGGCTTCGTACTCGTTGGAGAACAGGATCTCCGCGCCGTCGATGAGCGGGCGGATGAGGTCGCCGTCGCCGAAGGCGAGCTGCTGGGAGGGGTCGGCGAGGAAGGGGTAGCCGCGCTGGCGGCACTCGTCGGTGTGCCGGAGCATCGCCTCCGGGTCGTCGGGGCCGATGATCACGTACTCGGGGTCGCCGACGCGGTCCACGATCGGCTTGAGCTCGATCTCGCGCGCCTCGCTCATCGCGCCGGCGTAGAAGCTGGCGATCTGCGCCATCGAGGTGTCGTTGGTGCACACGAAGCGCGCCGTGTGCTTGGTCTCCGAGACGTGGACCGAGCCGCAGTCGACGTTGTGGCGCTCGAGCCAGGCGCGGTACTCGGCGAAGTCCTCGCCGACCGCGCCGACCAGCACGGGACGCAGGCCCAGGTTGCCGAGGCCGAAGCAGATGTTGGCGGCGCAACCCCCGCGGCGTACCTCCAGGTCCTCGACGAGGAAGGACACCGACAGCTTGTCGAGCTGGTCCACGACCAGGCTGTCGGCGAACTTCCCGGGGAAGGACATCAGGTGGTCGGTCGCGATGGATCCGGCTACGAGGAGGGACACGACGCGGAACACTACCTCCCGGTACAGCTCGGGATACCCCGCAGTAGCCAATAGCGTCGTGGTCATGACGACTTCACGCGACGGTTTCGCGCGCCCCTCGAACCTGGTCCACGACGAGCTCGGGACGCCTGCGGAGATGGCCGCCGACTGCGAGCAGGCCGGGCGCAACCTGCGCCTCGAGCTCCGCATGGAGCGGGCCGCGCGCGCAGCCGTGGCGGCACCGCCCAGCATCCGCTACGAGGACTACCCGGCCGAGGTCGGCAAGCGCGAGATCCGGATCTCCGACGCCGCCGCTCGGCTGGCCAACGCGCTGCACCTCCACCTGGACTGAGCAGCCGCCAGCAACGATGCGGGGCAACGACGAAGGGCCCCAGCCGATCGGCTGGGGCCCTTTCGTCACGGGTGGATCAGTGGAACGAGTCGCCGCACGCGCAGGAGCCGGTGGCGTTGGGGTTGTCGATCGTGAAGCCCTGCTTCTCGATGGTGTCGACGAAGTCGATCTCGGCACCGTTGAGGTAGGGGACGCTCATCCGGTCGACGACGACGGTCACGCCGTCGAAGTCGGTGGTGACGTCGCCGTCGAGGGTGCGCTCGTCGAAGAAGAGCTGGTAGCGCAGGCCCGAGCAGCCGCCGGGCTGCACGGAGATGCGCAGGGCCAGGTCGTCGCGACCCTCCTGCTCGAGGAGGCTCTTGATCTTGCCGGCGGCGACGTCGGACAGGTTGATCTGGTCGGTGCGGCGCTCGGTGGTCTCGACCTGCTCGGTCATCTCATCACTCCAGAAAGTCTCGGGTACTGCTTGGCTCAATGGTCGCACATCCCGGGTTATTCCTCGGATCCTCCGTCAGACCCGCGGCAGCCGCACCTCGAACCGCGCTCCACCGCCACCGTCCGCGACCCGGACCGTGCCGCCGTGGCGATCGGCCACGGCGCGGACGATCGACAGGCCCAGCCCGGTGCCAGCCGCGTGCCCGCGCGCCGGATCGCCACGCCGGAACCTCTCGAAGACCGCGTCCCGGAGCCCCGGATCGACACCCGGCCCGTCGTCCTCGACGACCAGCAGGCTCCCCGTCGCGTCCTGCCGGCACGCCACCTGCACCCGCGCGGACGCGTGGCGTACGGCGTTGGCGAGCAGGTTGCGCACCAGCCGCGCCAGGTCGTCGCGGTTGCCCCGCACGGGTGCGGCCGAGACCCCGGTCACGTCGACGTCCACCCCGGTCGTGGGCCGGACGCGCGCCACCTCCTCCAGGACGACGTCGTCGAGGTCGACGAGCGACATCGCGCTCGCGGAGGAGTCCTGACGGGCCAGGAACAGCAGGTCACGGACCAGTCGCTCCATGCGGTCGGTCTCCGCGAGCAGGTCGCTGACCACCGCGCGCCAGCCCGCGGGATCGTCCTGGCGCTGCGCCACCTCCAGCTGCGTGCGGTACGACGCCAGCGGGCTCTGCAGCTCGTGGGCGGCGTCGGCCACGAAGGTGCGCTGGCGCAGGTGCGCGTCCTCGACGGGACGGAGCGTGCGGCCGAGGAGGAACCACAGCAGCGCCGCGGCGGCGAGCAGGACCAGCGGCATGGCGACGACGAGCGCGAGTCCCAGCGCGAGCACGTCCTCCCGGATCGCCTCGCGACTGGTGCCCACCACGGCGGTGACCGGACCGTCCGGGCCCTGGGCCGTGACCAGCCACGCCCGGTAGTCCTCGGTCTCGTCGTCGTCCGGGACTCCGTCGAGGTCGATCCGGACCGGGTCCTCGCTGCCCAGCCGGTCGGTGACCGCCGGAGCAGCGCCCAGGCTGGCGGAGGCAGCGAGCACGGCGCCGTCGGGGCCGATCACCTGCCCCACGGAGTCGTCGCCGATGTCGGTGAGCAGGTCGGGCAGCCGGCCAGCCGCGGCCAGCGCGGCGAGGTCCTCGGCGCGGCTGGTCGCGAGGTCGTCGGCGTTGTCGGTCACCTGGCGCTGGAAGAGGGCCAGGACGAGCACGCTCGCCGCCACCAGGACGACCGCGGACACCGCTGTGGCGACCGCCGTGAGGCGCAAGCGGGTGCCCATCTCAGGCCTGCCCGGCGTCCGTGCCCGCGTCGAGGCGGTAGCCGGCGAGTCGCACGGTCTGGATGCTGCGGCGGTCGAACGGCTCGTCGATGCGCATCCGCAGCTGGCGGACGTAGACCTCGACGATGTTGGGATCGCCCTCGTAGGCGAAGTCCCACACGTGCTCGAGGATCTCGGCCTTCGCCACGACCTCGCCCGCACGCCGCATCAGCAGCTCGAGCAGGGACAGCTGGCGCGGTGTCAGCGGCACCTCGACGTCCCCGCGCCAGACCCGGTGCGCGGCCGGGTCGAGACGCAGGTCGCCGACCACCAGCTCGGTGGGCCGCGGCCCGCTCCCCCGGCGGACCAGGGCTCGCAGTCGCGCCACCAGGACGGCGTACGAGAAGGGCTTGCCGAGGAAGTCGTCCGCTCCGCCGTCCAGGGCACGCGCCTCGTCGTCGGGCTGGTCCTTGGCCGTGAGCATCAGGATCGGCGTCCAGTCGCCCCGCTCGCGGAGCTCGGCGCACAGCTCCAGCCCGTCGACACCGGGCAGCATCACGTCGAGCACGAGCGCGTCGTAGTCGTTCTCGCCGGCCAGCCAGCGGCCGTCCTCGCCGTCGAGGGCCACGTCGACGGCGTGGCCCTCCGCCTCCAGGCCCCGCCGGAGCGCCCGGGCGACGCGCTTGTCGTCCTCCACGACCAGGATCCGCACTCGCCCAGACTCGCACGCGCCGGCTGAAGGTGCGCTGAAGATCCGCTGAACGTCGTCGCGTGCGTCGGGACCGCCGTTCAGCGTGGCTTCAGGCCCGAGGGCCCACGATGGTGGACATCAAGCAGCATCAACCCGGAGAGGTGATCGAGATGGAGCGCAAGACGAAGGCCGTCGTGGCGTCGACCGTGGCTGGGCTCGTCGTGCTCGGCGGAGCGGGGGCAGCCCTCGCCGGATCCGACGACGACGCCACGGACCGCCCCATCGAGGGCCCGGCCCTGCAGCAGGCCGAGGACGCCGCGCTCGCCGAGACCGGCGGCGGGAAGGTGACCGAGACCGAGCTCGGGGACGAGGAGAGCCTCTACGAGGTCGAGGTCACCCTCGACAACGGCGACCAGGTCGACGTGCAGCTCGACGAGGACTTCCAGGTCGTGGGCACGAAGACGGAGTCCGGCGAGCAGGACGACTGAGAGCCGCTCAGCGGGACCAGGTGCGGGCGACGCGCTCGGCGAGGTCGGCGAGGGCGTCGGCGGGGGCGCCGAGGGCGCGCTCCTCCCCCACCAGGTCGACGAGGGAGTACGCCGACTCGATGCCGAGGGCACGCATCTCGCGCGAGCCCACGAGCACCTGCCCGGCCAGCGCGATGCAGGGGCGCAGCGCCTCCGAGGCGACGCCGGCCACGCCGTAGGGCACCTTGCCGGCGCGGCTGGAGAAGTCGAAGGCGCCCTCACCCGTCACGACCAGGTCGGCGCGGCGGGCCCGCTCGGCGAGGGACACCGCGTCGGTGACCAGGCCGATGCCGGGCTCGCGGGTGGCGCCGAGCAGGAGCAGGGCGTAGCCGATGCCGCCGGCGGCACCCGCGCCCTTCTCCAGCGACGTACGCCGGTCGGTGGCTGTCGCGAACGCCTCGAGCCAGCCGTCCACCTCGGCGATCCGCTCCTCGGCGATGCCCTTCTGGGGCCCGAAGGTCTTGGTGGCGCCGAAGAGCCCGGTGAGCGGGTTGTCGACGTCGCTCGCCGCGACGAGCGTCACGCCGGCGACCCGCGCGCGGGCGTTAGCGAGGTCGACGGTCGTGACCTGCGACAGCCCGGTCGCGCCGCCGTCGAGCACGGCGTCCGAGGTCGCTCCCAGCGCGGCCAGGACGCCCGCGCCACCGTCGTTGGTGCCGCTGCCGCCGAGACCCACGACGACGGTCCGGGCGCCGCCCTCGACGGCAGCGAGCACGAGCTCGCCCACGCCTCGGCTCGTCGCGGTCTCGGGATCCCCGTCGAGGAGGTGGAGCCCGGCGGCCTGGGCGCTCTCGACGTACGCCGTCTCCCCCACCCGCAGCACGACCGCGGGGACGGGCGACCCGTGCGGCCCCGACACGGTGACGGCCGACAGCTCGCCGCCCAGCGCGGCGTGCAGGACGTCCACGAAACCGGGGCCGCCGTCGGCCATCGGCGCCAGGTCGAGGTCGTCGTCCGGCGCCTGCCGCCGCCAGCCCGCCGCGATGGCGTCGGCGGCCTCGACGGCCGTCAGGGTCCCGGCGAACTTGTCGGGGGCGATGAGCACGCGCATGGCCGTCATCCTCCACCCCCACGCGGGGCGGCGGCCCGCGACCCCGTCGGGCATGCTGTGCGCATGCCAACTTCGTCCCACCTCGAGCCCATCGTCGCCGAGGTCACGGTCCCGGTCGAGCCCGCGCAGGCGTTCGTCGGGTTCACGGCCCAGATGGGCGAGTGGTGGGACCCCATGCTCACCCCGGACCCGCCCACCTTCAGCAGCATCGCGATCGACCCCAACGGGCCCGTCGAGACCGTCCACGACGACGACCAGCGCTACACGTGGGGCAACGTCACCACCTGGGACCCGCTGGGCCACCTCGTCATGGACTTCTGGCTCGGCCACGACCAGGCGGAGCCCACCAGGCTCGACGTGCGCTTCACCGACGAGGGCACCGGCACCCGCGTGCACCTCGAGCACGGCGGCTGGGCGGACGGCTCGGAGCAGGTGCGCGCCAAGTACACCCACTGGCACGACCTCCTCGCCCGGTACGCCTCGCACGTCTCGTGACCCTGCTCATCAGGCCGATGCAGGTCGACGACCTGCTGGCCTGTGAGGCGATCACCCGCGCCGCCTACTTCGAGGTGGACCGCGCCACCTACCAGCGGTCGTGGCCCGAGCCCGCTCCCCGGTCCGAGTCGGGTCGGGCAGACTGGCTGGCGAAGTCGCGCCACAAGCTCGCCACGGACCCGGACGGCTGCTGGGTGGCCGAGGAGGACGGCGTCGTCGTCGGGCTCGTCACCTCGCTGCGTCGCGAGCTCATGTGGATCCTCTGCTCGTTCGCCGTCGCCCCCGACGCGCAGGGTCGTGGTCTCGGGACGTTGCTCCTCGACGCGGCCACCCACTACGGCGACGGTTGCCTGCGCGGGATGTTCGTCGCCAGCCAGGACCAGGGAGCGTTGCACCGCTACCGCAAGGCCGGATTCGACCTGCACCCGCAGATGGCGCTGTGGGGGAAGGTGTCACGCGACATCCTCCCCGCCGTGCCGTACGTACGCGCGGGCACACCTGCCGACCGCGAGCTCTGCGACAGCCTCGACCGGCGCACCCGCGGCGCCGCCCACGGCCCGGACCACGAGCTGCTCGCCGAGCACTTCCACCTCGTCGTGATGGACCACAGCGCCGGTCAGGGATACGCCTACGTCTCGCGGACGGGGGGCGTCCAGTGCCTCGCCGCCGACAACCGGCGCGCCGCGCGGGCGCTGCTGTGGGAGTCGCTCGCCGCGTCCGAGCCGGACACGCCCGTCGAAGTGCCCCGGATCAGCGGGGCCAACCAGTGGGCGCTCGACGTCGCGACCGCGGCCCGCCTCGAGATCCATCCTCGCGGCTTCCTCGCCACCCGTCACCTCAAGCCGCCGATGCCCTACATCCCGCACAGCACCTTCCTCTGAGGCACGTCTCCCGGGCCACCCGCGGCGCGGGATCCTCGTGTGCAGCTAGAGGTCAGACCCCGGCTCCAGGCGTGCGCCCGCGGCGACAGCACCGGCGACGCTGGAGTCGCGACCGACCAGCACCAGGTCGTCGTCGTGGGCGAGCCGGCGCGTCGGCTCGGCGCCCACGCGCGCCCGCGCCGCCACCTCGCAGCGCTCGTCCAGCACGGTCGTCCGCACGACCGCGCCCGCCCGGATGACGCAGTCCTCCATCACGACGCTGTCGTGGACCTCGGCGCCCTTCTCCACGACCACGCCCGGTCCGAGGACGCTGCCGACCACCAGACCGCTGACGTCGGCACCGGGCGAGAGCAACGAGTCGTGGCACTCCCCCGCCGCACGGACCCGGGCCGCCGGCCGGTCCGGCCAGTGCGAGATGACGGGCCGCGACGGGTGGTCGAAGACGTCGACCTTGCCGAGCAGCAGGTCACGGTGCGACTGGAGGTAGAGCCCCGGCTGGCCGACGTCCTTCCAGTAGCCCGTGAGCGGGACCGCGACGACCTGGCCGGTCTCGACCAGGCGGGGCAGCAGGTGCTCGCCGAAGTCGCCGATCCCGCTGTCGCCCTCAGCCGCGTCGTCGGGGTCCTGCTCGCCGGCGAGCTCGCGTCGCAGGTCGTGGAGCGTCTGGATCAGGACCTCGGTGTCGTAGAGGAAGATCTCGGTCGCGACCGTGCCGGACGAGGGCCGCGAGGGCTTGTGCTCGATCCCGGTGACGGTGCCGTCGCCGCGCGCGAGCACGACGACGTTGTCGGAGGCGTCGTTCTTGGTCACCTCGCTGGTGAGCACGGTCGCCACGCGGCCGGCGGCGACGTGCTCGTCCACGACCGGTCCGAGGTCCATGTTGAAGACGTGGTCGGCACTGCACACGGCGAGCGTCTTCGCGCCGAACGCCTCGAGGTCGGCGGACATGCGCAGCAGCAGGTCGCCGTTGCCGTGGGCGAAGCCGCTCTCCGTCGCGGGACCGGTGCCGGTCTGCGGCACGATGCGCCGGAAGCCGCCGCGGTTGCGGTCCAGGCTCCACGGCCGGCCGCCGGAGAGGTAGTCGTCGATCGAGGTCACCTGGTACTCGAGCGACACCCACACGTCCGCGAGGTCCGCGTGCACCAGGCCGGACAGCGCGAAGTCGATCAGCTTGTGCACCCCGCCGAAGGGCAGCGCCGGCTTGGCGCGCTCACGGGTCAGCACGTCCATCCGGGAGCCCTGGCCGCCCGCCTGGACCAGGGCTAGCACCTCACCGCGTCGTGACATGGCGCACAGCATGGCACGCGTGCCCTGGCGTCGGTCGCCCCTCCTAGGATGGGTCCATGAGCCTCGTCGACCTGCCGCTCCTCCCCCTCGGCAAGGGCCGCGACCTCGACGCCGAGCGCGGCGTCGAGTGCCCCGGTGACCTCCCGGCAGCGTCCGACCCCGACCTCGTCGAGCGCGCGCGTGCCGCCAAGGCGGCCCTCGGCGACCGGCTCTTCGTGCTGGGCCACCACTACCAGCGCGACGAGGTGATCCAGTTCGCCGACGTCACCGGCGACTCCTTCAAGCTGGCGCGCGACGCGGCAGGCCGCCCGGAGGCGGAGTTCATCGTGTTCTGCGGCGTGCACTTCATGGCCGAGTCGGCCGACATCCTGACCTCGCCGAGCCAGCAGGTCATCCTCCCCGACCTGGCCGCCGGCTGCTCGATGGCCGACATGGCGCGCCTGCGCCAGGTCGAGGACGCGTGGGACGCGATGGCCGAGGCCGGCATCCAGGACAGCGTCGTCCCGGTGACCTACATGAACTCCAGCGCCGACATCAAGGCGTTCTGCGGCCGCAACGGTGGCGTGGTGTGCACCTCCTCCAACGCCGACGTCGCCCTGGAGTGGGCCTTCGCGCAGAAGGCCGGCGTGGAGGGCGGGGCCAAGATCCTCTTCCTCCCCGACCAGCACCTCGGCCGCAACACCGCGGTCCTGCAGATGGGCATCGGGCTCGACGAGTGCGTCGTCTGGGACCCGCGCCTGCCGGGTGGCGGCATCAGCCCCGAGGAGCTGCAGCGGGCCCGGATGATCCTGTGGAAGGGGCACTGCTCGGTGCACGGCCGCTTCTCCGCGGACGTCGTCGACGAGCTGCGCGCGCAGCACCCGGGCATCAACATCCTGGTGCACCCCGAGTGCACGCACGAGGTCGTGCTCAAGGCCGACCTCGTGGGCTCCACCGAGTTCATCATCAAGACGATCGAGGCCGCCGAGCCCGGCACGGTCTGGGCGATCGGCACCGAGCTCAACCTGGTCAAGCGCCTCGGCGACGCCCACCCCGACAAGACAATCGTCTTCCTCGACCGCAACGTCTGCTACTGCTCGACGATGAACCGCATCGACCTGCCCCACCTGGTCTGGGCGCTCGAGAGCCTGGTCGCCGGCACCGTGGTCAACCAGATCACCGTCGACCCGGAGACCGAGGCCGACGCCCTGGTCGCGCTCCAACGCATGCTCGACCTGCCCGGCAAGTCCCACCGCGACTGACCGGGCCACGGCGATGGCACTGCGTCGGATCAGCGACTCCGAGCGTCGGCGCCGGGTCGGCGTACGACACGCGCTTGCACCTGCGCACCGCCTGGGCGACGTCGCCGCGGTCACCCGCGCGATGACGGTCCTGCACGCCACCGAGGCGGCGTCGGTGCACCTGGGCGTGGCGGCCCGGTCCGAGGGGCTCGTGCCCAAGGACGTCGACACGGCGTTGTACGACGAGCGGGCGGTGGTCAAGCAGCTCGCCATGCGGCGGACCCTGTTCGTCTTCCCCCGTGACCTGCTGCCCGCTGCCTGGGGCAGCGCGTCGGCCCGGGTGGCGACCTCGGAGCGCAAGCGGATCGCGAAGGCCGTCGTTGCGGCCGGGATCGCCGACGACGGCGACGCCTGGCTCGACGCGGCTCGTGAGGCGACGCTCGCCCGGCTCGAGGCAGGCCCCGCCACGACGGCCGAGCTCCGTGCCGACGTGCCCGAGCTGGCCGGAGCCAGCGGCGGCACGACCGACAAGATGTGGGACCGCCCGGTGTCGGTCGCCCCGTGGGTGCTCACGCACCTCGGCCTGGACGGCGCTGTCGTCCGGGGCCGCAACGCCGGCCACTGGCGGCTCAACAAGCCGACCTGGACGCGCACCGAGGACTGGCTCGGCGAGGTGCCGGCGCGGCTGGACGAGGCGTCCGGCTACGCCGAGCTCGTCCGCCACTGGCTCGCGACCTTCGGGCCGGGCACCGCGGCCGACATCCAATGGTGGCTCGGCTCCACCAAGACGGCCGTCACCCACGCGCTGGCCGACGTGTCGGCCGTGGAAGTGGCGCTCGACGACGGCAGCACCGGCTGGGTGCTGCCCGACGACATCGACGACACCGCCCCGGTCGAGCCCTGGGCGGCGCTGCTGCCGACGCTCGACCCGACGGTGATGGGGTGGAAGGCGCGCTCCTTCTACCTCGACCACGCCCACGTCCCGCACCTCTTCGACACCAACGGCAACGCCGGCACCACGGCGTGGTGGGACGGGCGCGTCGTCGGGTGCTGGGTGCAGGACGACGCGGGGGTCGTACGCCTCTCGCTCCTCGAGGACGTGGAGCCCGCGGGCCGTGCCGCGCTCGAGCTCGAGGCCGAACGGCTGACCGCGTGGCTCGACGGGACGGTCGTCGGCACCGTCTACTCCTCGCTCCAGATGAAGCGGTCCCGACTCCCCTAGCTCGTCGGGCGCGGCGCGGCCGCGGCGGGCAGCTCGAACCAGAAGACCGAGCCGCCGCCGTCGCGTGCCTCGACACCCATAGAGCCGCCGTGCGCCTCCACGATGCGACGGCACGTCGCCAGCCCGATGCCGGAGCCCTCCACGGACTTGTCGAGCCTCGCGAGGGGCGCGAAGACCCGCTCCCGCTTCTCGGCCGGGATCCCCCGCCCACGGTCGCGCACCTCGATGCGGTGGCGACCCCTCCGGGTCCGGGCGGCCACCTCGATCTCCGGCCGCTCACCGTCGTGGGTGAACTTCGCGGCGTTGTCGAGGAGGTTCACCAGGACCGAGCGCAGCTGCACCGCATCGCCGCGGGTCACTGGCAGCTCGCCCGCGTCGACGTCCTCGGGTCGCACCCGGCCGGCGAGGTCGTCGAGGGCGAGGGTGAGCTCGGCGCCGAGGTCCACCTCGTCGTCCGCGGGTGCGGAGCCCTGCGAGGCGTAGTCGAGCAGGTTGTTGATCAGGTCGGTCATCCGGTCGACGCCCCGGCGCGCACGCGCCACCGTGTCGACCAGGTAGGGGTCGGTGACCTCCATCTCGAGCGCTTCGAGCGACAGCGACACCGACGTCAGCGGGTTCTTGAGGTCGTGGCTCACCTGCCCCGCGAAGTGGGCGAGGCGCTCGTTGGACTTGCTCAAGCGGGCGTTGGCCTCGCTGAGGCGGCGTGAGGCCAGCTCGAGCTCGAGCACGTCGACCACCCGGTCGGCGAGCTGGGCGAGCCCCTTGGCCGCGACGGGGGTCACCTCGTGGGTGTCGGTGTCGAAGACGCACAGCGTGCCGATGACGACACCGCCAGGCGTCCGCAGCGGGTGGGAGCCGCACGCAGTGGCTTCACCGGGCACGTCGTCGCCGACGAACCCCGCCGTCGCGACGTGGTGCAGGTCGCCCGAGCCACCCAGGGTCACGGCCGCGAACGGCACTCCCGCCACCTGCGCAGCGAGCTCGGCCAACGCCTGCAGCTCGCGGCGCGGCGGTGCGCCGACGACGTCGTACGTCGCCAGCACCCGGTCGCGCTGCTGGTCCTGCCCGGCGTCGTCGCTCACAGGCCGGGAGCCTTCCAGACCGCCAGCCACCGCTGCAGGTCGGGCTCCATCGGCAGCTCCGGTGCGAGCAGGTCACGCACGGACAGCTCCAGCAGGGTGTCGCGGGACTGCTCGCCCTGGGGCGCGAAGGGGTAGAACGTGCCCTGCTTGTAGAGGTAGGTGAGGCCGAAGCGCTGCCCGGACGCGTTGGCGAACGGCACCATCGAGCACAGCAGGCCGCCCGCGAAGCCGTTGAGCTCCAGGGTGGTGTTGACGGCGTGCAGGTCGGTGCACAGACCGGACATGTCGGCCTTGTCGCCCTCGACCACGAGCCAGGTGAAGCCGAAGTCGTCCTGCGTGACCGCCACCTCGGGGGCCTCGGCGTCGTCCCGGATCAGGGCGACGACGTCGTCCTGGGCCTGCGCGAAGGCGGCACCGGCGGCCGAGCGGTAGCAGACGGAGCCGGAGCCGGTCGGCTCGAAGCCGAGCGCGGTCTGCAGGGTGATCGCGGCGCTCGGGACCAGGAACAGCGCGTCGAGGTTGTTGCGCTTCGGCTGCGTCCGCGCACGCATCGTCTCCCACAGTCCCATCGCGAGCCCTCTCAGCCGGCCGGCCGGCTCAGCTCGGCCTGGATCCGGGCCAGCTGCTCGAGGCGCTCCTGCAGCGGAGGGTGGGTGGCGGACAGCCCGCTCAGCCCGCCGCCGCGCAGGGCCGGGACGATGCAGAGCGCGCTCACCGCGTGCCCCGCGCGCAGGTCGTCCTTGGGCGTCAGCGCCGACTCCCCGCTGATCTTCTGCAGCGCCGAGGCCAGAGCCGCCGGCTTCAGGGTGAGGTAGGCACCTGCCCGGTCGGCTGCGAGCTCGCGGTAGCGCGAGAGCAGACGCAGCAGCAGGAAGCTGACGGCGTACACCACGCCGCTGACGAGTATCGCGACCAGCACCATCGCGGCACCGCCGCCGTTGTGGCTGCGGCTGCGACCGAGCCCGCCGTACTGCGCTCCGCGCATGAGCATCCCCGCCGCGATGCCCGCCGAGGAGGCCACGGTCATGACGAGCACGTCGCGGTGGGCCACGTGGCTGAGCTCGTGGGAGAGCACCGCCTCGAGCTCCTCGGCGTCGAGCGTGCGCAGGATGCCGGTGGTCACGCAGACCACTGCACGGTCGGGAGAGCGGCCGGTCGCGAACGCGTTGGGCATGCCCATGTCGGCGACGCCGACCCGCGGCTTGGGCATGTCGGCCAGCGCACAGAGGCGGTCGATCATCCCGTGCAGCTCGGGCGCCTCCTCGGGAGTCACCTCACGTGCCCGCATGGCGCGCATCGCGACCTTGTCGCTGTTCCACCACTGCCAGAAGGCGACCGCGATGCCGGCGAGGCCGATGAAGACGGAGTACTGCGGCGGGGCGACGTACATCAGCCCCACGACCAGCGCGACGAACAGGCCACCCAGCAAGAACATGACCGAGGTCATCCGGACGGTGAGCCCGCTGTCCTTGATGAAGCGCGAGGTGGCCATGGGCGGAGGCTCAGCCAGGGATCAGGCCGTCGTCACCCAGGAGCTCGCGGACCTCGTGGATCGTGGCGTCCGGTGGCGGGAGGATGAGGTCGGACTCGTCGAGGGTGTCCGGCGCGTGGTGCGTGCCGCTGGCGCGCACGGCGGACAGCAGGCCGTGCAGTGCCGTGCGGAACATCGCCTCGTCGCCCGACTCGACCGCCTGCTCGAGCTGGCTGTCGAGGCCGTTGAGCGCGTCGAGGGCGTGGTCGTCGAGGTCGTACTGCCCCTCGCCGAGGATGCGGACGATCATGCGCGTCCACCCTCCGTGCTCTCGCCCTCGGCGCGCACGGCCTCCGGCTGCTCGGCCAGGATGTCGCCACCCTCGGAGGCCTCGATCGCCTGCGGCGGGGCGGCGCCGGCCTTGAGCCGGGCCAGCTCGGCCTCCACGTCGGAGCCCGAGCTCAGGGCGTCGAGCTCGCGGGAGATGTCGTCACCGGCGTTGAGCTGGGAGGCGTCGTCGAGGGCGCCGGAGGCGATCAGCTCGTCGATGGCCTGGCCGCGGGCCTGCATCTGCGCCGTCTTGTCCTCGGCCCGCTGGATGGCGAGGCCCACGTCGCCCATCTCCTCGCCGATGCCCGACATCGCCTCGCCGATGCGCGTCTGCGCCTCGGCCGCGGTGTAGGTGGCCTTGATGGTCTCCTTGCGGGTGCGGAAGGCCTCGACCTTGGCCTGCAGCCGCTGCTGGGCCAGGACGAGCTTCTCCTCCTCGCCCTGGAGCGTGGCCTGCTGCTCCTTGAGGCTGGTGATCTGCGAGGACAGGCCCGACTTGCGGGTCAGGGCCTCGCGAGCCAGGTCCTCGCGGCCGGCGCCGATGGCCTTCTCGGCCTGCCCCTGCAGCTTGGCCGCCTGCTGCTCGAGCTGGTTGACCTGCAGCTCGACGCGCTTGCGGCTCGTGGCGACGTCGGCCACGCCGCGCCGGACCTTGGAGAGGAGCTCGAGCTGCCGCTGGTAGCTGTAGTCGAGGGTCTCGCGGGGGTCCTCCGCCTTGTCCAGCGCCTTGTTGGCCTTGGAGCGGAAGATCAGGCTGATGCGCTTCATGAGACTCATCGGGGTGGAAACCCTCTCTTGGTCATGCGGGGGCAGTGGCTGGGACGTCGCTCTCACCCTAGAACCAAACCCAAGCAGGAGGTAGGGCATCCCGCGCCCGCGGCTCCGCGGGTCGCGACGATAGGCTGGGCCCAGCATCCGAACCATCTGAAGGCAGCACGCGTGTTCCGTCGCAGCAACCCCGAGCCGGAGTCCTCGACCACCACCGACAAGGTGGGTGGCAAGGGGCGTCCCACGCCCACGCGCAAGGAGGCCGAGGCCGCCGCACGCGCCCGCGCCAAGGTGCCGCGGTCCCGCAAGGAGCAGGTGGCCGCCCAGCGCTCCGCCCGCGGCGACACCTCACGGAAGATGCGCGAGGCGATGAAGACCGGCGACGAGCGCTACCTCCCGAGCCGCGACCGCGGTCCCGTGCGCCGCTTCATCCGCGACTTCGTGGACTCCCGCTTCTCGTTCATCGAGCTGATGGTGCCGCTGCTCGTCGTGTCGATGGTCCTCAGCTACACGGGCCGGTCGGGGCTGATCCAGCTCGGCAACACGGTGCTGTTCACGACGATCCTGGTGATCATCGTCGACATCATCATGCTGCGCTTCCGCCTGCGTCGTGAGCTCGCCGCCCGCTTCCCCGGCGAGTCCACCAAGGGCGCCGTCATGTACGCCGCCATGCGCTCGCTGCAGATGAAGTTCCTGCGGCTGCCCAAGGCGCAGGTCAAGATCGGCGAGAAGCTGCCCGAGACCTATCGATGACCCACTCCCACTCCGGCGGCGGTCCCACCGCCGACGTGTCCGTGCGCGTCGCGTGGGCCGACGACGCCGAGTCCATCGCCGCGGTCCAGGTCCGGGCGTGGCCCCAGCTCTACGCCGGGCTGCTCCCCGCCGAGGTGCTGCCGACCGATGTCGAGGACGTCGCGGCACAGTGGCGCCAGGCGCTCGCCAAGCCCGCCGACGCCCGCAACCGGGTGCTGGTCGCGCTGGAGCGCAACCGAGTCGTCGGCTTCGCGCTGACCTCCCCCGCGGTCGACCCCGACTGCGACCCCGTCGCGGACGGCGAGCTCGCCGAGATGACCCTCGACCCCGGCGAGCGCGCCAAAGGGCACGGGTCGCGACTCCTCCAGGCTGCCGTCGACACGCTGGCGGCCGACCGCTTCACCCGCGCGGTGACCTGGGTCAACGCCGGTGACGACGCGCTGCGGACCTTCCTCACCGACGCGGGCTGGGCGGCCGACACCGCTCACCGGGAGCTCGACCTCGACGGCACCGGCACCACGACGGTCAAGCAGGTGCGCCTCCACACCGCCATCGGCTGAGCGCGACACGAACTTCACCCAGGGGAGGGTTGTATTTCCTGTGACGCGAGTCACTATGGAGGTCCGGCCACTTCGCCGGTCCAGCACGGGGGTCCAGATGTTCGGTCCGCTTCCTGCTCTACACAAGTTCGTGCTCGTCCTCGCCGCGGTGGTCGTGTGCCTCGCCATCGGCTTCTGGTTCGGAGCCATGCCCGAGATCCCGCTCAACCTCCGCGCCGGGCTGCTCACCGGGGCGGCCGTCGGTGGCGCCGCGGCGTTCGTGCTCGTGCACGACTTCCACGACCGGCAGGCCCGGCCTGCCCGCGTACGACGCCGCCTGCCGTAGTCGTCCCGCAGATGACCTAGCCTCTGGGCGTGAGCGACCCTGCCCTCAGCACCACGGAGCGCTCCGGGATCATCCGGGACGGCCTTGCCGTCGGCGTGGCCACCGGGGCGTACGGCGTCGGCTTCGGGGCCGTCGCGGTCTCGTCCGGGCTGACCGTGGTGCAGGCCTGCGTGCTGTCCCTGCTCATGTTCACCGGCGCCAGCCAGTTCGCCCTGGCGGGCGTCGTCGCCGCCGGCGGCGCCCCGCTGTCCGGAGCCGCGACGGCCCTGCTCCTGGGGACCCGCAACACGCTCTACGGCCTCCGGATGGCGCCGCTGCTGAAGTGGCGGGGCTGGCGGCGCGCGGCGGCCGCGCACGTGCTCATCGACGAGTCGACCGCGATGTCGGTCAACCGCGGGAGCACGCAGGGCGCGCGCCTGGGCTTCCTCACCACCGGGGTCTCGGTGTTCGTGCTGTGGAACCTCGCCACGCTGGTCGGCGCGGTGGCCGGAGAGGCGGTCGGCGACCCGCGGACCTTCGGCCTCGACGCGGCCGTGGGCGCGGCGTTCCTCGCCCTGCTCTGGCCGCGCCTGAAGGACCACCGCAACATCGTCGTCGGCGTGCTCGCGGCGGCGGTGGCGCTGTCGATGGTGCCGCTGACCGCGCCCGGCGTACCGGTGCTGGCCGCCGGCGGCGTCGCGGTCCTGGTCGGGGCGGTGGCCAAGCGCCAGGACCCCACCGAGATCCCCGGCGCCGACGACGTGGCGGGCGGGCACCACTGATGTGGACCGCGATCGTCCTCGCCTGCGTCGGCTGCTACCTGCTCAAGCTGGCGGGCCTGTCGCTCCCCGAGCGCGTGCTCGACCACCCGACGGTCGAGCGCATCGCCGACCTGATCCCGGTGGCGCTGCTCGCCGCGCTGGTGGCCGTCCAGGTGTTCTCCGACGGCACCTCCCTCACCGTGGACGCTCGCGTCCTCGGGCTCGCCTTCGCGGTGGTCGCGCTGCTGCTGCGGATGCCGTTCCTCGTCGTGGTGGTGGGGGCGTCGGTCGTCGCGGCCCTGGTCCGCCTCCTCTGAAGGTCTGGGCCCAGGGTGGCGGCATACGACTTGCCCCCAGCGAGGGTGGCGGCATCTGACATTCCCCCAGCGAGGGTGGCGGCATACGACCCCTTTTCGTGGCGAAAGGTTGTCGTATGCCGCCACCCTCACCTCAGCGGATGTCGTATGCCGCCACCCTGCAACAGCGGGGCGCCGACCGGAGGGATCAGCCCACCGAGACCGCGCTCCAGGCAGCCGCGACGGTGTTCTGCTGCACCGAGCCGGCGCCGTAGAGGTCGCGTGCGGCGTTGAGGGTCGCGGTGCGAGCGCCGGCGTACGTGGTGCTGGAGGTCATGTAGACCGTCAGCGCGCGGTACCAGATCTTCCCGGCGGCATCCCGGCCGATGCCGGTCACGGTCGAGCCGTTGCAGGTCGGGCTGTCGTGGGCGACGCCGTTGATCGTCTTGGCCCCCGAGCCCTCGGCCAGCAGGTAGAAGAAGTGGTTGCCCACGCCGGAGGAGTAGTGGACGTCGTCCTGCCCGACGAGCGCCGACCAGCAGTCGTAGGACGCGCCGTCCGAGCTCGGCTTGTCCATCCGACGGAAGCCGACGTGGTTCTTGAGGTCGAACTCCTCGCCGATCAGGTAGTCACCGGCGTCGTTGGCGTTGGCGGCGTAGAACTCCACCATCGTCCCGAAGATGTCGGAGGTCGCCTCGTTGAGACCGCCCGACTCACCGGAGTAGGTGAGGTTGGCGGAGTTCTCCGTGACGCCGTGCGACATCTCGTGGCCGGCCACGTCGAGGGAGACCAGCGGGCCGTAGTTGACCCCGTCGCCGTCGCCGTACGTCATCTTCGTGCCGTCCCAGAAGGCGTTGACGTAGCCGCTGCCGTAGTGGACCCGGTTGTAGGAGCCACGGCCGTCGTTCCAGATGCCGTTGCGACCGTGGACGGCCTTGAAGTAGTCCCACGTCTCGTTGGAGCCGTACTGCGCGTCGGCGCCGGCGGTGGCGCGGTTGGTGGTGCTGCCGTTGCCGAACGTCGTCGTCGTGGACGTGAACGTCGTGCCGGTGGCGCACCCGGAGCCGAAGAGCTGGCACAGCATCGAGTCCGACTTGTTGTTCATGTCGGTCGTGTAGGTGCCGCCGCGCGTGGCGTCCTTGAGGGTGTACGACGTCCCGGAGCCGCTGACCTGCAGCGGGACGGTGCCGCTGTAGAGCGTCTGGCCCTGGCCGTCGACGTTGACGACCTGCTGCGTGCTGCGGATGACCATGCCGGTGCGGGCGTCCACGTAGGTCGCCAGGCGCGACGGGGTGCCGTCGGCCTGCGTGCCGCCCGTGACGACCTCCCACGCCAGGCGGGGCGTGCCGCTGGTCGCGTCGACGACGAGCTCGCTGGCCTCGGCGCGGTCGTCACCGCGTACGGCGGAGGTGCGGGCGTTGCGGGCCAGCACGGTGCGCGTGGCGGCGGACTTCGCGACGCCGGCGTCGGTGCCCAGCGTCAGCGGGGCCGACAGGGTCTGGCTGACCCCGTCCCACGCCTGGCTGGCGTCGCGGTGGACGACCAGGTCGCCGCCGACGACGCGGAGGCCGTCGAGGGTGCGCTCGAAGCGCACGTGGCTGCTGCCGTCGGCGTCGACGAGCGTGGCTCCCGCGACGAACGCCTGGCCGTCGGTCGCGCGAGCCGCGCCGGGGTGGCGCTGGAGCGCCCGGAGCGCGTCGGCGGCGACGTCGGCGCGGGCGCTGGTGGGCGCTGCGGCCGGCGCGCCCTGCGCGCTCGATGCCGTCGTCATCGGCAGCGCTGCTGCGGTGGCAGCGGCGACGGCGAGCGCGGCGAGTCCTGCGGTTCTGCGCATGGTGGAACCTTCCCGAGAGAGGAGCCGGGTCACCGAGTGGACCGCGGCGGCACCTGTCCGAACGAGGACATGCAACCGAGAGTTACACAACCGCCGGCAGCGGCCCGGTGTCAACCGATGTCGAGGAAGTGCTCGAGGCCCACCGTCAGGCCCGGGTGGTCGGCGATCGACCGCACCCCGACGAGGACACCCGGCGTGAAGGACACCCGGTCGAGCGAGTCGTGGCGGATCGTGAGGGTCTCCCCCGCCGTCCCGAGGATCACCTCCTGGTGCGCCACCAGCCCGCGCACGCGCAGGCCGTGCACGCGTACGCCGTCCACGTCCGCGCCGCGCGCGCCCTCGAGCCCGGTCGACGTCGCGTCGGGCATCGGCGCGCTGCCGGCCTCACGTCGGGCCGCAGCGATCATCTCGGCCGTGCGGCGTGCCGTGCCGGACGGCGCATCGGCCTTGTCCGGGTGGTGCAGCTCGACCACCTCGACGGACTCGAAGAAGGGAGCCGCGGTCGCCGCGAAGCGCATCATCAAGATCGCGCCGACGGAGAAGTTGGGGGCGATCAGCACGCCGACCTCCGGCGCGTCGGCGAGCCAGGACTCGAGCTGGTCGAGGCGTGCCTGGTCGAACCCGGTCGTGCCGACGACCGCGTGGATGCCGTGGTCGATGCAGTAGCGCAGGTTGTCCATCACCACGTCGGGGTGGGTGAAGTCGACGACCACCTGCGCGCCCTCCCGCGCCAGCTCCTCCACGTCGTCGCCGGCGTCGACCGCGGCGACCAGCTCGGTGTCGGGTGCTGCCTCGACCGCCTTGCAGACCTCGGCGCCGACCTTGCCGCGTGCCCCGAGGACGCCGACTCTGATGTGCGTCTGCTCCGGGGCTGCTGCTGGTGTGCTCACGCCCCCAACCTATCGCCGTGGCGACGTCACGGGTGGCGGTGGCTGACTCGTGAACGGGTGTCTGGCAGGCTGTGGGTCATGCCCAGCCCGACCATCCCGCCGCGCATCAAGTGGGCCGTCGACCTCATGGACGTCCAGCCGAACGACCAGGTCCTCGAGATCGGGTGTGGCCCCGGCGCCGGGGCGGAGGCGATCTGCAGCAAGCTGGAGACCGGCAAGCTGTTCGCGATCGACCGCTCCGAGTCCGGCGTGGACCGCACCAAGCGCCGCAACCAGAAGTACGTCGACGCCGGCCGGCTCGTCGTGCGCCAGATCGACCTGGCCACGCTGCGCGTGCCCGTCAAGCGGCTCAACAAGGTCTTCGCCTTCAACGTGAACCTGTTCTGGGTCCGCGCGTGCGACGACGAGATCGCGCTCCTCCACGAGCGCGTGGTGCCCGGTGGCGCCGTCTACCTCTTCTACGAGGCCGCGCAGCCGGAGCTGGTGCCCAACATCGTCAAGAAGGCCTCGGAGAACCTGCTCCGCGGCGGCTTCCGGGTCAGCGTGGTCGAGCAGAAGGCTCCCCCGGTCATCGGGCTCATCGCGCGCCGGTGAGCCGAGGGCTCTCGATACGCCTCGCTCGTCCCTCGCTCGGCTACTCGACCACCGATTGAAGTTGCGCTCGGCTACTCGACCACCGAGGACGTTGCGCTCGGTCCCACGACCGCCAGCAGCTCGGGCTGGCTGAAGAGCTCGCGCGCGAGCGTGGCGACGTCGTCGACGGTGACGGCCTCGATCCGGGCGACCACCTCGTCGATGGTGAGCAGCTCGTCGTAGACCAGCTCGGCCTTGCCGATGCGAGACATGCGCGAGCCGGAGTCCTCGAGGCCCAGCACCAGGCCGCCCTTGAGCTGGCCCTTGCCGCGCTCGACCTCCTCGTCGGTCAGGCCGTCCGCGGCCACCTTGGCGAGCTCGCCCCGCACGGTCTCCAGCACGGCGTCGTACTTGCCGGGCAGGCAGCCGACGGAGACCCCGACGACGCCGGCGTCGGCGTGGTGGGAGGCGAAGGAGTAGACCGAGTAGGCCAGGCCACGCAGCTCGCGCACCTCCTGGAACATGCGCGACGACGTGCCGCCACCGAGGGCGGTGTTGAGCACGCCCAGGGCGTAGCGGCGCGGGTCGGTGCGGGTCAGGCCCTTGACGCCGAGGACGAGGTTGACCTGCTCCTGCGGACGGATCGTGCGGGCCTCGCCGGGGTGCACCCTGCGTGCCCGCTCGGACTGCTGCGGGGCCGTCGGGACGGCATCGCCCTCGAGGAAGCCGCCGCGGCCGAACGCCTTGCGGACCTGGCGCACCACGTCGGTGTGGTCGATGTTGCCCGCCACCGAGACGACCATGTTGGCCGGCCGGTAGTGGCGGCGGTAGAAGCGGTGGATCTGCGCGCGCGTCATCGCGGTGATCGAGGCCTCGGTGCCCGCGATCGGGCGCCCCAGCGGGGTGTCGCCCCACGCCTGGTGCGCGAAGAGGTTGTGCACCACGTCGTCGGGGTCGTCGTCGTGCATCGCGATCTCGTCGAGGATCACGTCACGCTCGGCCTCGACGTCGGCTGCGGTGATCGTGGAGGCGGTCACCATGTCGCCCAACACGTCGACGGCGGTGGCGAGGTCCTCGTCGAGGACCCGCGCGTGGAAGACAGTGTACTCCTTGGTGGTGAAGGCGTTGAACTCCCCGCCCACCGCGTCGAGCGCCACCGAGATCTCCATCGCGGTGCGCTCGGGGGTGCCCTTGAAGAGCAGGTGCTCGAGGAAGTGCGAGCACCCGTGCAGGGTCGGCGTCTCGTCGCGCGATCCCACGTTGACCCAGACGCCGATGCTGGCCGAGCGGGAGCCGGCCATCTGCTCGGTGACGATCCGCAGGCCGCTCGGCAGCACCGTACGACGTACGCGTGAGGTCACGGTCCCGTCGGGGTCCTTGACGGTGTGGAGGGTGCGGGTGGTGCCGTTCTTCTGCACGGGGGTCCTTCCCGGGTGGAGCAAGGGGTGGAGCACGAGGGGTGGAACGCCACGACCGGCCGGCCAGACGGCCAGCCGGTCGTGGGTTGCTGCGAGGGGTGGATCAGGTCACTCGGCGTCGGTCGCCTCGGCCGGCTCCTCGGAGCCGCCCTCGGCCTCGTCGACGACGGGGACCAGGGAGAGCTTGCCGCGGTCGTCGATCTCGGCGATCGACACCTGGACCTTCTGGCCCACGGACAGCACGTCCTCGACGGCCTCCACGCGCTTGCCACCGGCGAGGGCGCGGAGCTTGCTGATGTGGAGCAGGCCGTCCTTGCCCGGCATGAGCGAGACGAACGCACCGAAGTTGGTCGTCTTCACCACGGTGCCGAGGTAGCGCTCGCCGACCTCGGGCATCGTCGGGTTGGCGATCGCGTTGACCGCGGCCTTGGCCGCCTCGGCCGCCTCGCCGTTGGTCGCACCGATGTAGACCGTGCCGTCGTCCTCGATGGACAGCGTCGCGCCCGTGTCGTCCTGGATCTGGTTGATGACCTTGCCCTTGGGACCGATGACCTCGCCGATCTTGTCGACGGGCACGCGCACGGTGATGATGCGCGGCGCGTGGACCGACATCTCCTCCGGGGCGTCGATGGCTTCGGCCATCACGTCGAGGATCGCCAGGCGCGCGTCGCGGGCCTGGGTCAGCGCGGCGGCCAGCACCTCGGCGGGGATGCCGTCGAGCTTGGTGTCGAGCTGGAGGGCGGTGACGAACTCGCGCGTGCCGGCGACCTTGAAGTCCATGTCGCCGAAGGCGTCCTCGGCCCCGAGGATGTCGGTCAGCGCGACGTACTGCGTCTCGCCGTCGACGTCGTCGGAGATGAGGCCCATCGCGATGCCGGCGACGGAGGCCTTGAGCGGCACGCCCGCCTGCAGCAGCGACAGGGTCGAGGCGCAGACCGAGCCCATCGAGGTGGAGCCGTTGGAGCCCATGGCCTCGGAGAGCTGGCGGATCGCGTAGGGGAACTCCTCGCGGGTGGGCAGCACCGGCAGGAGGGCGCGGCGCGCCAGGGCGCCGTGGCCGACCTCGCGACGCTTGGGCGAGCCCACGCGGCCGGTCTCACCGGTGGAGAACGGCGGGAAGACGTACTTGTGCATGTAGCGGCGGTGCTTCTCCGGCGACAGCGTGTCGAGCTGCTGCTCCATCTTGAGCATGTCGAGGGTGGTGACGCCCAGGATCTGGGTCTCGCCACGCTCGAACAGCGCGGAGCCGTGGACACGCGGGATCACGTTGACCTCGGCGTGCAGGGGGCGGATGTCGGCCAGGCCGCGACCGTCGATGCGGACCTTGTCGCGCAGCACGCGCTGGCGGACCAGGCTCTTGTTGAGCGAGCGGAACGCGGCGCCGATCTCCTTCTCGCGACCCTCGAACTGACCGGCGAGCTTCTCGAGCAGCGCGCCCTTGATCTCGTCGACCTTGAGCTCGCGCTCCTGCTTGTCGCCGATGGTCATCGCGGCGGCGGTCTCGTCCTTGGCCGCGGCCTCGACGGCGGCGTAGACGTCGTCCTCGTAGTCGAGGAAGACCGGGAAGTCCTGGACCGGCTTGGCGGCCTCGGCCGCGAGCTGGGCCTGGGCCTCGACGAGCTGCTTGATGAAGGGCTTCGCGGCGTCGAGGCCACCGGCCACGACCTCCTCGGTGGGCGCCTGGGCGCCACCCTGCACGAGCGCGATGGTGTCCTCGGGCGCCTCGGCCTCGACCATCATGATGGCGACGTCGCCGGACTCGGTGACGCGACCCGCGACGACCATGTCGAAGACGGCGTTCTCGAGCTGCGAGTGGGTCGGGAAGGCCACCCACTGGCCGTCGATCAGCGCGACGCGGACGCCGCCGACCGGGCCCGAGAAGGGCAGGCCGGAGAGCTGGGTGGACAGCGACGCGGCGTTGATCGCGAGCACGTCGTAGGGCATGTCGGGGTCGAGCGCCATGACGGTGATGACGACCTGGACCTCGTTGCGCAGGCCCTTCTTGAAGGTCGGGCGCAGCGGGCGGTCGATGAGGCGGCAGGTGAGGATCGCGTCCTCGCCCGGGCGACCCTCGGAGCGGAAGAAGGAGCCGGGGATCTGGCCCACGGCGTACATCCGCTCCTCGACGTCGATCGTGAGGGGGAAGAAGTCGAAGTGGTCCTTGGGCGTCTTGCCCGCGGTCGTCGCCGAGAGCAGCATGGTCTCGTCGTCGAGGTAGGCGGTGACCGAGCCGGCCGCCTGACGGGCCAGCAGGCCGGTCTCGAACTTGACCGTGCGCTGGCCGAACTTGCCGTTGTCGAGAACGGTCTCGACGGCGGAGATGATGGGTTCACTCATGGAAGCAGGATCCTGCTTTCTCTTCGCGGAGCGATCCGCGACGCCGCATGAGGTGCCGGTCTTCGATCGAGGCCCGCAGGTGCCTGCCCACATGAGGCGGACCTGAGAGCCACTACCGAGGACCGAGCCGGGTGCGCGGGTCGCTCCTGGATCTGATGTTGTTCAGTTGTGCCGGGTCGACACTAGCGCGGTCGGACCCGGATGTGAGAGGAGCGGCTCCCCGTGACGGGGAACCGCTCCTGTCGCGATCAGCGGCGGAGGCCGAGGCGCTCGACGATGGAGCGGTAGCGCTCGATCTCCGTCTTCTGGAGGTAGTTGAGCAGGCGACGGCGCTGGCCGACGAGCAGCAGCAGGCCACGACGGCTGTGGTGGTCGTGCTTGTGCGTCTTGAGGTGCTCGGTGAGGTGGGAGATGCGGTGGCTGAGCAGCGCGATCTGCACCTCGGGGGAACCGGTGTCACCCTCGGTCAGGGCGTACTCGGCGATGATCTTCTTCTTGGTCTCCGCGTCGGTACCAATCGACATGGGGGCTCCTTCGGTTCTCGTTGCGCGGCGCGCCCGGGCCTGTTCACCGGGGCACTCTGGATCCGCGGCCGTTGACACGGCGTCGTCGCCCACCTGGGCAACCGCAGAAGCATATCGAGACGCTGGATCGTGGCCCAATCCGCGCCGCGCAGCGAGGTCGTACGAGGTGCCTCAGACCGCCGGCGGGGGCGGCGGGTCCGACTCGGTGGTGCGCTGGGTGCTGGCCTGGCGGCCGGCGGCGTCGGTGGTGGTGGCCGTGGTGGTGTGCCGACGCTTCGTGTTCTGCTGGATGATCGTGAGCACCAGCCACAGCGCGCCCGCGAGGACCAGGATCCAGCCCAGTGCGGTGACGCGCAGCGGTCCGACCTGCTGCTCGGTGAACGCGAACGACAGGACAAGTCCTACGACGATGAGGCCGATCGGCCCTCCGAAACCCATCAAGGTCTCCATTCTGTTGGGGATGGTGCTGAACCGGTCTGGACCGGGCGGGGCAGAGTCTGTCCTGCCCCGGGCCCGCTGTCACCCCCCGCGGGGGTGCGGCGTGCGACGATCCACGCATGAGTGAGAAGCGCCACGGGGTCTGCAACCTGTGTGAGGCCATCTGCGGGCTCGAGCTCACCGTCGAGGGCCGTGACGTCGTCAGCGTCCGCGGCAACCCCGACGACCCGCTCTCGCGCGGGCACATCTGCCCCAAGGGCGTGGCCATCGCCGACGTGTACGCCGACCCCGACCGGCTGCGCCGACCCGTCCGCCGCGTCGGCGAGGGCTCGGACGCGCGGTGGCAGGAGATCGGCTGGGACGAGGCGTTCGACCTGGTGGCCGACAACCTCGCGCGGGTGATCGAGGAGCACGGCGACGACGCCCTCGGCGTCTACCTCGGCAATCCCAACGCGCACAGCCTCGGCTCGATGACCCACGGCACGGCGATGTTCAAGTCCTTCCGGACCAAGAACCGCTACTCCGCCACCTCGGTCGACCAGCTCCCCCACCAGCTGGTCGCCCACCTGATGCTCGGCCACCAGCTCTTCCTGCCGATCCCCGACATCGACCGCACCCAGTGGTTCCTGGTGATCGGCGCCAACCCGATGGCCTCCAACGGCTCGCTGATGACGGTGCCGGACTTCCCCCGGCGCGTGCGAGACCTGCGGGCCCGCGGCGGACGGATGATCGTGCTCGACCCGCGCCGCACCGAGACCGCCCGGGTGGCCGACGAGCACCACTTCGTGCGTCCGGGCACCGATGCGTGGGTGCTGCTCGCGATGCTGCACGTCCTCACGACCGAGCAGGTGCCGACCGTGGCGTCGTACGTCGACGGGCTGGCGACGGTCGTCGACCTCGTCGCCGACTTCACCCCCGAGCGGGCCGAGGCGATGAGCGGGCTGGCCGCCGACGAGATCCGCCGGTTGGCCCGCGAGCTCGCCGCGGCCGACGCGGGCGTGGTCTACAGCAGGATCGGCGTGTCCGCCGGCCCGTGGGGCACGGTGTGCCAGTGGGCGGTCAACTGCCTCAACATCCTCAGCGGCAACCTCGACCGGGTCGGCGGGGCGATGTTCACCTCCCCGGCCATCGACGCCGTCGGCACCGGCCTGATCGGTCGCGGGCACCACGACGCCTGGCGCTCGCGCGTGCGCGGCCTGCCGGAGACGGCCGGCGAGCTGCCCGTCTCCGCGCTGCGGGAGGAGATCGAGACGCCCGGGGACGGCCAGGTGCGCGCGCTGCTGACGGTGGCCGGCAATCCCGTCCTGTCGACGCCCGACGGCGCACGCCTCGACGGGGTGCTGCCCGGCCTCGACTTCATGGCGGCCGTGGACATCTACGTCAACGAGACGACGCGGCACGCCGACGTGATCCTGCCGCCGACGACTGCGCTGGAGCGCGACCACTACGACCTGGTCTTCCACCTGCTCGCGGTGCGCAACACGGCCCGCTTCACCCCGGCCGTGTTCGAGAAGGACGCCGACCAGCGCCACGACTGGCAGATCTTCCGCGAGATCACCCTGCGCACGGCGGCCCGCCTCAGCCGCAAGGCACCGCTGAAGAAGCGGCTCGTCCAGCGGGCCCGACTGACCGCGAGCCCGACCCTGCTGATCGGCCAGCTGCTGCGGCGCGGGCACAGCGGGGTGACGCTCAAGAAGCTGCGCGAGCGGCCGTCGGGCATCGACCTCGGACCCCTGCGCGGCGGACAGCTGCCTGCCCGCCTGCCGTCGAAGGGCAAGCGGGTCGACCTCGCCCCCGCTCTCGTCGTCGCCGACGTCGCGCGGCTCGCCGCCGTGCCGGAACCGGCCGGCGACCAGCTGGTGCTGATCGGGCGGCGCCACCAGCAGGACTGCAACTCGTGGATGCACAACTCCCAGCGGCTCACCAAGGGACGCCCGCGCCACCAGCTGCTGATGAACGCCGCCGACCTCGCGGCCCGCGAGATCACCGACGGCGCCCGGGTGCGGGTGACCTCACGCGTCGGCTCGGTCGAGGTCGAGGTCGCCGCGTCCGAGGACCTCATGCCCGGAGTGGTGTCGCTCCCCCACGGCTACGGCCACGCCCGCGACGGCGTCCTCATGACCCGCAGCCGCGAGGTGCCGGGCGTCTCGGTCAACGACCTCACAGATCCCGAGCTGCTCGACGTGTCGGGCAACGCCGCGCTCAACGGCGTACCCGTCGAGGTCGCTCCCGCCTGAGCCGGGTGGCTCAGGTGCTGACGTCGCCGAGCACGGCCAGCACGTCGTCCGGGGTCTGCGCCGCGTCGAGGGCGGCGATGCTGGCGTCGTCGGTGAACGCGCCCGCCAGGGCCTGCAGCACGACGAGGTGGTCGTCCCCGGCGCCGGCGATCCCGACGACGTACGTCGCAGGGCTGCCCTTCCAGTCGATGGGCTCGTCGTAGCGGATGAACGAGATGGCGGTGTGGCGGATCAGCGACTTGGCCTCGTTGGTGCCGTGCGGGATGGCCAGGCCGTTGCCCATGAACGTGGAGACAGAGGTCTCGCGTTCGTGCATCGCGTCGATGTAGGCCGCGTCCACGGCGCCCGACGCGACCAGCAGCTCGCCGGCCTCGGTGATCGCCGCGTCACGGTCGCGGGCCCGACCGCCCAGCACGATGGCTTCCCGGCTCAGTACGTCGCTCATCTGGCGCCTCATCTCTCGCGTCTGTCGCGAAGTTCGGGGTGCGGCCGACGGTCGCCGGCGCAGGGTCGGTGCGTGGAACGTCCTGCCACTCATCAGACCACACGGTGCACCGTCGGCGGAGGCCTGAAAGACCGGGCCCGGCCCTCCGCACCGCGGAGGGCCGGGCTCGTGGTCATCGTCTGCCCGGTCGGCTCAGGACTTGTTGCCCTCGTCGACCATCGTGACGATCTCGTCGTACTTCGGGCTGCCCATGAAGTTGTCGACCGAGACGTGGATCGCCGACGGACTCTTCTGGCGTGCCCGGTCGGTCAGGTCCTGGTGGGTGACCACCAGGTCCACGTCGTCCTCCAGGTTCGCGATGGCCTTGTTGACCACCGTCACCTCGGGGTGACCGGCGTCGTGGATCTTCTTGCGGAGCACCGAGGCGCCCATGGCCGAGGAGCCCATGCCCGCGTCGCAGGCGAACACGATGTTCCTGATCTCGCGGGTGGCGGTGGCCGTGGCCGCGCCCCCGCCGGCGAAAGCGGTGGAGGCGATGGACTGCTTGCCCTTCATCGCCTCCATGTCCGCGGTCGCGTGGACCAGCTGGTCGTCGGCCTCCTCGGCCTTGTCGGTCCGGAGCAGGACGGACGCCACGAGGAAGGTCACGGCCGCGGAGCCCAGGACCGCGATGGTCACCCCGAGGTAGCTGTCGGTGGCCACCTGGGCGTAGACCGCGAAGATCGACCCGGGAGCCGCCGGCGCCCGCAGGCCCACGTCGAACAGGACGTTGAGGAAGACGCCGGTCATGCCGCCCGCGATCATCGCCACGATCAGCTTCGGCTTCATCAGGACGTAGGGGAAGTAGATCTCGTGGATGCCGCCGAGGAAGTGGATGATCGCCGCGCCCGGGGCCGATGCCTTGGCAAGGCCGCGGCCGAACACCATGTAGGCGGCGAGCAGACCCAGGCCGGGACCGGGGTTGGCCTCGAGGAGGAACAGCACGGACTTGCCCTGCTCGACCGCCTCCTGCGTGCCGAGCGGGGTGAGCACGCCGTGGTTGATGGCGTTGTTGAGGAAGAGCACCTTGGCGGGCTCGATGATCAGCGAGGTCAGCGGCAGCAGGTTGTTGCTGACCAGACCGTCGACCCCCTCACCGAGCCTGTCGCTGATCCACGTCACGATCGGGCTCATCACGAAGAACGCGAACGTCGCCAGGATCCCGCCCCAGATGCCGGCGGCGAAGTTGTTGACGAGCATCTCGAACCCGGGCTTGATCTTGCCGTCCCAGATGGCGTCGATGTGCTTCATCGACCAGCCACCGAGGGGGCCCATGATCATGGCGCCCATGAACATCGGGATGTCGGTGCCGGCGATGACGCCCATGGTGGCGATCGCACCCACCACGCCGCCGCGGGTGTCGTACACCATCCGACCACCGGTGTAGCCGATGAGGATGGGGAGCAGGTAGGTGATCATCGGGCCGACGATGCCGCCGCCGGCGAAGTCGCCCCAGCCGCCGATCTCGGCGACCCAGCTCCCCGCGCTGTCGCCGATGCCGAGCTTCGGCAGCCAGCCGACCTCGATGAACAGTGCGGTGATCAGGCCCCAGGCGATGAACGCACCGATGTTGGGCATGACCATGTTGGAGAGGAACGTGCCGAACTTCTGCACGTGCACCCGAGCGCCGGTCCGGGCGCCGGGTGTCGAAGTTGTGGTCGCCATGCTGATGTCCTCCAGTCGAGCTCGGGGGTGACCCCCATCACATGATGACGTGATTAAACCGCATGAACGGGCACGTTGCCAAGCATTCGGGCACGATTTCATGCCCGACTGTGTGGCTTTACCCGGAATCGAGGCGCCGAGCCGGCGGCGTCAGCCGCTCAGCTGGCTGTCGAGGAACGCCTTCTCCGCCTCGTCGTTCCACGTGTTGCCGGGCCCCAGCTTCGCGGCGACCTCCGGCAGCCTCTCCCCCAGCTCGTCGAGGCCGGTGAGGGGGAAGTCGTGGACCTGGGGGAAGACGAGCACCTTCCCGGAGTACGTCGCGTCGACCAGGGCCTGGAGACCGTCCTTGGCCGCGCGCATGCCGCCGATGGCGCCCACGATGGACCCCGGGGAGAGCTGGCCCTGGTTGGCCAGGTCGACCACCTGCTGCTGGTCGTGGATGGTCAGTCCCGACGTCCCGGTGTACTGGGCGTTGTCGAGGTAGACCGCGCTCAGGTTCAGCGGCGCCAGCGTGCCGTTGGGGACACCGGCGAAGAAGACCAGCATGCCGTCGGAGCTCATCAGCGTGTCGGCCTCGGCCATCACGGCGGAGATGGGGACGCTGACCACCACGTCGTCCGCCCCCCGGCCGTCGGTGATCCGCATGACGAAGTCGTGGAGGGACTCCTCCGCGGTCTGGGAGTTGAAGGTGATCAGCTCGCAGTCGTTGCTCTCCGCCAGGTGGGCCAGCCGGTCCTCGAGGCTCTTCAGGCGTTCGTCGCTCACCTCAGTGGCGACGATCGTGCGGGGGCCGTCGCTCTGCTGGATGGCCCGCTGGACGTGCATCAGCCCCATCGGGCCACCGGCGCCCACGAAGACCGTCGTGCCCTGCGAGCGCAGGTCGCAGCGGTTGCGCGCCTCACCGTAGGAGGCAGCGATGTCCGGGCCCCGGCCGCCGAGGTAGGCGGTGTAGTCGTAGTGCAGACGGCCCACGTCGGTGTCGACCAAGCCGTCCAGGGCGGTCTCGCCCACCATGTTGAGGGTGCCGCGCCGGGCGATGTGCGTGGCCACCGCGCCCACCGTGGCCGCGGAGCGGGGGTCGAGCATGACGATGTCGTCGAAGCCGGCGCCCTCGGTCAGCTCGTCCACCAGCGCCTGGTAGTCGTCGGTGCCGATGCCGTCGCGCACCACCTTCGTGGCCGAGGTGCGCCCCACGAGGTCCGCCACCGACGCGGGCACGTCGGTCATCACGATGGTGGCCGGAGCATCGAGGCCGGAGGAGAAGTCGTACTCGCGTTCGTCTCCCGGCCGCCCGACGATCCACATCGTGCCGCCGGCCTTCGGCTCCAGGCGGCGACGCTGGGTGTAGGCGGCCATCACGCAGCCCCAGGGCTCCAGCGTGGAGGCCTCGGCGTACCCCATCGTGTCGGGGAGGGGCAGCAGGCAGGCACCGTCGTCGGTGTCGAGCATCTCCGCGCCCATCAGGTGGTACTGCGTGAGTCCACCGGGGATGGTGTAGCCGTAGGCCGTGCTCATGCCGTCCTGGTAGATGTCGGGCTGCACGGCCAGCCGCTGGCCGGCGTGGTAGCGGTCCTTGAGGTTGTCGCCGACCTCGATGACGGTGAGGCTGACCTCGTGCCCCAGCCGGGTGGGGTCCTGGGACAGGTCGCGGTTGTAGAGCTTGGGGTGGCTGCCGCCCTGACGCATGATCTTCACGTCGGAGAAGCAGAGCCCCACGCTGTCGATGCGTACGAGCATGTGGTCGGCGTCGGGTGTCGGGACGGGGACCAGCTCGGGCGCACCGTCCTTGCCCATGTTCTCCTCCCCCGCGCCGTGCAGGAACCAGGTCCAGCTGCCCTCCGGGAGCTCGCTGTCAGCCGCGCGGTAGCGGTCGTACGCTGATGTCATTGCTTCCTCCGTGGTGAGGTGGGTCTGTCGTGGGCGGGGGCGTCAGTGCCCCAGCACCGCCCGCACGGCGGCGCGGCCGGCCATCGGGTCGGGGGCGCCGAGGGCGGCCTCGGCGGCCGCCTCGCAGGTCTCGAGGGTGACCTTGCCCAGCTGGGCGCCGACAGGACGTACGGCGCGCGCCGCCATCGAGAGCGACGAGATGCCCATGCCGATCAGCGCCGTGGCCAGCAGCGGGTCGGCCGCCGCCTCGCCGCAGACGCCGACCGGCTTGCCGGCCTCCCGACCGGCGTGCGCGGTGATCGCGATGAGCTGGAGCACGGCCGGCTGCCAGGGGTCGGTGAGGTGCGCCAGGTCGGTGGCCATGCGGTCCGCGGCCATGGCGTACTGGGTCAGGTCGTTGGTGCCGATGGAGAGGAAGTCGACGACCTCGAGCATCCGGTGGGCGAGCAGCGCCGCGCTGGGGATCTCCACCATCACTCCGGGCTTGAGCCCGCGCGTGCGGACCTTGTCGGCGAAGTCCTTCGCCTCGGCGACCGTGGCGACCATCGGCGCCATCACCCAGGTCTCGGTGCCCGTGCGCTCGGCCGCCTGCTTGATGCCGTCGAGCTGGCGGTCCATCAGGCCGGGGTTGTCGAAGCTGAGCCGCAGCCCGCGCACGCCGAGGGCGGGGTTCTCCTCGCCGGCGTGGGTGGCGAACGCGATCGGCTTGTCGGAGCCGGCGTCGAGGGTGCGGACGACGACGTAGCGGCCGTCGGAGTAGGGCGCGAGCACCTCGGCGTAGATGTCGGCCTGCTCCTCCACGCTCGGCTCGTCCTTGCGGTTGAGGAAGCACAGCTCGGTGCGGAAGAGCCCCACGCCCTGCACGGGCTCGACGCCCGCCGACTGTGCCGACGCGCCGTCGGCGACGTTGGCGAGCAGCTTGAGCGGCAGGCCGTCGGCGGTCGTGGCCGGGCCGCTCCAGGTGGCGAGCTCCTCGCGCAGCCGCCGGCTCTCCTCCACCCTCGCGCGCGCCTCCTCCGGGTCGGCGCCCTGCTCGATCGTGCCGGCTTCACCGTCGACGACCACGAACGTGCCGGCCGGCACCTCCATGATCCCGGCGGCGCCGACCACGCAGGGGATGCCGAGCTGGCGGGCGATGATGGCCGTGTGGCTGGTCGCGCCGCCGCGCTCGGTGACCAGCGCGGTGACGAGCTCGGGGTCGAGCCCCGACGTGTCGCTCGGCGCCAGGTCCTCGGCGACGAGGATCGAGGGCTCGCTCGGCGTGGGCACGCCGGGCGGGGGCTCACCGACGAGGTGGGCCACCACGCGCCGCTCGATGTCGCGCAGGTCGGTCACCCGCTCGGCCATCAGGCCGCCCATGTTGGTGAAGATCGTGACGAACTGCTCGACGGCCCCCTGCACCGCCGCCACGGGGCCCTGCCCGGCGGCCAGGTTCTTGGCCACCCCGGACCGCAGGCCCTTGTCCCGCGCCAGGCCGGCGCTCGCGGTGAGCACCTCCGCCGCGGCCCCCTGCGTGCTGGCCGCCTTGGCGGAGAACGTCTCCGCGACTGCCGCCACCGCCTCGTCGTACGCCGCCACCGCAGCGTCGGCGTCGGTGAAGCCGCCGTCGCCGTAGCGCGCGATCGCGTCGGGCGAGACCTCGCCGCGGACGTGCAGGACGGGACCGGCGGCGACACCCGGGACGACCGGGGTCCCGCTCAGGCTGCCACTGGCTGAGGGGTGCGCGGGTGTGGTCATGGACACACCGTAGAACACCTGCTTGTTGACAAGCAACACGTTCGGGACTAAAACAACACATACACAGATCCTCGGAGAGGGGGACCCATGTACGCCGAAGAGCGCCAGCAGGCGATGGCCCACCTGATCAGCCGCCGGGGCCGGTTGTCGGTGGTCCAGCTGGCCGACCAGTTCGAGGTCACCACCGAGACCGTGCGCCGGGACCTCTCGACGCTCGACCGGATGGGACTGGTGCGTCGGGTGCACGGCGGCGCGGTGCCCGCGGGCTCGCTCACCGTCATCGAGTCGGGCATCGGCGAGCGCGACCAGTCCAACACGCAGGCCAAGGAGGCGATCGCCAACGCCGCCGTCGCGCTCCTCCCCCCTCCCGACTCCGTCGTGGTGATCGACGCCGGGAGCACCACCGCCCGGTTCGCCGCGGCCCTCCCCCGCGACCACCGGCTCACGGTCATCACGCACGCGGTGCCGGTCGCCACCCGGCTGGCCGGGCTGCCGCAGATCGAGCTGCACCTGCTCCCCGGCAAGGTGCGCCCGGCGACCCATGCCGCGGTCGGCGCGGAGACCGTCGCCGCGCTCGCCGAGCTGCGCGCCGACGTGGCGTTCATCGCCACCAACGGCATCACCACCGGCCACGGGCTCACCACCCCCGACAGCGACGAGGCCGCCACCAAGCGGGCCATGATCGCCTGCGCCCGCCGCACCGTGGTGCTCGCCGACTCCACCAAGTTCGACGTGGAGACGGCCGTGCGCTTCGCGACGCTCGACAGCCTGGACGTGCTGGTCACCGACAGCGACATCTCGTCGAAGGACCGCCGCGCCCTCGAACAAGCCGGAATCGAGGTGGTGATCGCATGATCCTGACCCTGACCCCCAACCCGAGCATCGACCGCACGGTCGCGCTCGACGGCGAGCTGTGCCGCGGACAGGTCCACCGGGTGGCCTCGGTGACGTCGCAGGCCGGCGGCAAGGGGGTCAACATCTCCCGGGCGGCCGTGAGCGCCGACATCCCCAGCATCGCCGTCGTACCAGCCGCCAAGGAGGACCCCTTCGTCCTCGAGCTGCTGGGCGCCGGCATCGACTGCCGGCCCGTCCGCCCGGCGGGTGACGTCCGCGTGAACCTCACGATCACCGAACCCGACGGCACCACCACCAAGCTCAACTCCCCCGGCGCCGAGGTCCTCCCGATCCACCTCGAGCTGATGGCCCAGGCCGTGCTGGTCCGCGCCTCAAGCGCGTCGTGGACGGTGCTGGCGGGCTCGCTGCCCGCCGGGGCCCCGGCCGGCTTCTACGCCGACCTCGTACGCCGACTGCGAGAGGTGGGCGGCCACGTGGCCGTCGACACGAGCGAGGGCCCTCTGCAGGCCCTCGTCGACGCGCTGCCCGACTCCGCCCCCGACCTGATGAAGCCCAACGGCGAGGAGCTCGCCTCCTTCACCGGCGGGGACCCCGAGGCCCTCGAGGCGGACCCCGAGGCCACTGCGAAGGCGGCGCGCCAGCTGATCGACCGTGGCGTCGGCACGGTCCTCGCCACCCTCGGCGGCAACGGTGCCGTCCTCGTCACGGCCGAGGGCGCGTGGCACGCGACCCCGCCGCCCACGACCGTCGTCAGCACCGTCGGTGCCGGCGACTCCAGCCTCTTCGGCTACCTGCTCGGTGACATCCGGGGACTCCCGGCTCCCGAGCGCCTCGCACTCGCAGTCGCCTACGGCAGCGCCGCCGCAGGTCTACCCGGCACCACCATCCCCCTGCCGTCGCAGCTCCGCACCGAGCTCGTCGGCGTCACCGCCCTGGGAGGCACAGCATGACCGACCTGATCACCACCGACCTCGTGCGGCTCGGGGCTGCCTGGGGCGCCGACAAGCACGACGTGATCCGTGCCCTCGCCGGCGTCGTCGACGACGCCGGCCGCGCGAGCAGCAAGGACCAGCTCGTCGAGGACACCTTCGCCCGCGAGGCGACCTCCGCGACCGGCCTGCCCGGCGGCATCGCGATCCCGCACTGCCGCACGACCGGCGTGGAGGTCCCGACCCTGGCGTTCGCCCGGCTCGAGCCGCCGGTCGACTTCGGCGCCAAGGACGGCCCGGCCGACCTCGCCTTCCTCATCGCCGCACCGGCCGGCGGCGACGCCGACCACCTCACCATCCTGACCAAGCTCGCACGCGCCCTGGTCAAGCCGGCCTTCACCGACGCGCTCCGCTCGGCCGGGTCCGCCGAGGAGGTCGTCGACCTGGTCACGCACGAGCTCGGTGAGCCGGCCCCCGCCGCGAAGGCCGCCGCCCCCGCGGCTGCCGCCGCTGCCGGTGCTCCCGCCGCCGTTCCGGCCGCAGCAGCGGCTGCCGCGCCGGCCTCGGGTGCTACGCCGTCGCTCGTCGCGGTCACCGCGTGCCCGACCGGCATCGCCCACACCTACATGGCCGCCGAGGCCCTCGAGGCCGCCGCCGAGCGCGCCGGCGTCGCGATCGAGGTGGAGACCCAGGGCTCGGCCGGCTCGACGCCCTTGGCGCCCGCCGCGATCGCGGCCGCCGGCGCCGTGATCTTCGCCGTCGACGTGGGCGTGCGCGACCGCGCCCGGTTCGCCGGCAAGCCGATGGTCAGCAGCAGCGTGAAGCGCCCGATCGACGACGCCGACGCGATGATCGCCGAGGCGCTGCGCTACGCCGCCGACCCCTCGACCGCTCCGCGCGTGGAGGGCACGGCCAGCGAGGCCGGCGCCACCTCGACCGCCGAGGAGTCGTGGGGCGGTCGGATCCGCCGCGTGCTGATGACCGGCGTCTCGTACATGATCCCGTTCGTCGCGGCGGGCGGCCTGCTCATCGCGCTGGGTTTCCTGCTCGGTGGCTACGAGATCGCCAACCACGCGGGAGCGGTGCTGGCCGACAGCACGCTCTTCAGCCCACCCGACCTGTCGGCGTACAGCGAGCCCACCCTCGGCCACGTCCCGTTCGACTCGAGCGTCCTGGCCTACCTCGGCGCGGCGCTCTTCATGCTCGGCAAGATCGCCTTCGCGTTCTTCGTCCCCGCGCTGGCCGGCTACATCGCGTACGCCATCGCGGACCGCCCCGGCATCGCCCCGGGCTTCGTGATGGGCGGGCTGGTCACCGACGTGTCCGCCTTCGGGGTGCCGCAGAGCGGCTTCCTCGGCGCGATCGTCGGTGGCGTCCTGGCCGGCCTCGTGGCGCACTGGATCGCGGGCCGGAAGGTGCCCACCTGGGCGCGCGGCCTGATGCCGGTGCTGGTGATCCCGCTGCTGACCACGATGGTCGTCGGCCTGCTGATGATCGTCGTCCTCGGTCGCCCGATCGCGTGGCTCATGGAGCAGCTGGCCGACGGGCTGAGCTCCATGAGCGGTGGCAGCGCCATCCTGCTCGGCGTCATCCTCGGCCTGATGATGGCCTTCGACATGGGTGGGCCGCTCAACAAGGTCGCCTACAGCTTCGCTGCCGCCGGTGTCGGTGGCGCGGCCCTGTCCAACGACGCCCCCGAGCTGCGCATCATGGCCGCCGTCATGCTCGCGGGCATGGTCCCGCCGATCGCGCTGGCGCTGGCCACCGTCGTACGACCCGGTCTGTTCAACGTGCCCGAGCGCGAGAACGGCAAGGCCGGCTGGCTGCTGGGGGCCTCCTTCATCACCGAGGGAGCCATCCCGTTCGCGGCTGCTGACCCCCTCCGGGTGATCCCGGCCATCATGGCGGGCAGTGCCGTCACGGGAGGCCTCTCCATGGCCATGGACGTGGCGGTCCGGGCACCGCACGGCGGGATCTTCGTCCTCTTCGCGGTCGACGGTGTCGTGGGCTACCTCGTGTCCCTCGCCGCCGGTGTCCTCGTGGGCGCTGCGCTCGTGATCGCGACGAAGAGCTTCGGCCCCTCGGACGCCGACGTCGCTACTCTCTGAACCATCCGACCCGACCACTCGAGGAGAACCATGCCCAGCAAGTCCGTCGTCGTCGGCTCCGCCGTCGGCCTGCACGCCCGTCCCGCCGCGATCATCGCCGAGAAGGCCGCCGAGCTCGGCTCGGACGTCACCATCAACGGTGTCGACGCCAGCTCCTCGCTGATGATCATGACCCTCGGAGCCGGCAACGGCGACACCGTGGAGGTGGCGGGCGACGACCAGGCCGCGGTCGACGCGATCGCCGCGCTCGTCGAGCAGGACCTCGACGCCTGATCGGTCACGGCCGCTGATCGTCCTCGTGGGCGGTGCGCCAGCCACGTCCCGTACGCCGGGAAGGTGGCCGGCGCACCGCCCACTGGCATGTCAGGAGCGGGCGCGGGTGGCGAGGTAGACCGCGCGCATGCCGACGGCGCGCTCGAGCTGGTTCTCCACCACCGAGAAGAACTGGCGGCGGTAGGTGTCGTCGGTGACCGCCGACACGGTGAAGTAGAACCCGCTGAACGAGGCCAGGAAGAGCGACACCTTCATCAGCGACAGCGAGACGTGGGAGAGGTACGGCGCTGCCTGCAGCGTGTCGAGCTGGGTCCACGCGAGCTGGGTCTGCGGCTCCATGACCAGCGAGCCGAAGAGCATGAAGAAGACGAAGACGGTCACCGACAGCAGCACGACCTGGACCGTCTGGATCACCAGCAGCACCAGGATCAGGTTCCACTTCTCGAAGCCGGCCACCTGCGCGAAGTCCTGCGGGTCGACGCCCGGGTCGTCGGCCACCTCGCGGCTGGCCGCCTCCAGCGGCGTGCCGGCGCAGGCCCGGACGATGAAGGCGTCGTCGACCTCGTCGTCCACCCGGTCCACCTCCTCGGGCAGCCGCACCAGCAGGAAGAGCACCGCGAGCCCGAGCATCAGCAGGACCGTGAACCACAGGAGCCCGAACGGCAGGTTGCTCGTCATCTGCCACGCCTCGGCGTTGACGAAGAGGAAGGTCACGAAGACCAGCAGCAGCGGCAGCGCGCGCGAGGCCATCGGCACCAGGAAGCGCACGCTCCCGAGCGTCCTCGACAGCGCGAAGCCGAGGATCGGCCGCGCGTGCAGGGCGGTCGCGCCGTACCAGAGCAGGCCGAGCACGAGGATCGAGAGCCAGAGCGCCAGCCCGGACGAGCCGTTGCCGGCGGCCTGGCCGGCAGCCTGCTCGGCGTCGTCGCGCGTGCTCAGCCAGCGCACGGTCAGGCCGGCGACGACCGCGACGGCGAGGAGGAGCGTGGCGAAGGGCACGAGCCGGCGGGGCCGCAGTCCGGCGCGCGCGGCGTCGCGCTCCTCGGCGACGAAGTAGGGCAGCCCGTGGTCGAGGAACCAGGTCTCGACCTCCGTGCGGCGAGCCGTCACGCCAGCAGCTCGCGCGCGCGGCGTACGTCGTCGCGCATGGTGTCGACGAGCGCCTCGATGCCCTCGAACTTCACCATCCCGCGCAGCCGGTCGACGAAGGCGACCTCGACCTCGACGCCGTAGAGCTCGAGGTCGTCGCGGTCCAGGACGTAGGACTCCACGCGGCGGTCCCGCTCACCGTCGAAGGTGGGGTTGGTGCCGACCGAGATCGCCGCGGGGAACCGCTCCCCCGTGTCGAGGCGGGTCAGCCACCCCGCGTAGACGCCGTCCGCGGGGGCGGCGTCGACCGGCGGGATGGGCACGTTGGCCGTCGGGTAGCCGAGCTCGCGGCCGCGCTTGTCGCCCTCCACCACGGTGCCGCGGACGGTGAACGGCCGTCCCAGCGCCTCGGCCGCACCGGCGACGTCGCCCGTGGCCAGGCACTGGCGGACGTAGGTGGAGCTCCAGACCTGCGGGCCGCCGTCGAGCGGCACCCCCACGGTCTCGAACCCGCGCGTGGCGCCGGCCTCGACGAGGGTGGCGACCTCGCCCGCGGCCTTCTTCCCGAAGCGGAAGTTGGAGCCGACGACGACGGCGCCGGCGTGCAGCGTGTCGACGAGGATCCGGTCGATGAACTCCTCGGGCGACCACCCGGCGACCTCGCGGTCGAAGCAGAGCACGAGGATCGCGTCCACGCCCGCACGCTCGAGCAGCCGGGCCCGCGTGTGGATCGAGGTCAGCGTCGGCGGGGCGTGCTCCGGACGCAGCACCGCCATCGGGTGCGGGTCGAAGGTCACCGCGACGACCGTGTCGATCCCGAGGCGGGCGGCCGTCTCCCGGGCCTCACGCAGCACGTGGGCGTGCCCGAGGTGCACGCCGTCGAAGTTGCCGATGCTGACGACCGTGCGGCCGAGGTCGGCCGGCACGTCGTCGACGTCTTGCCAGATCTGCACCTGCGCAGCCTAGCGACGCGGGGCCGGGGCCCCGCGTCGCCGGGTCCGCTTGTCGCTAGGTGAGCTTGATGCCGCGGAACATGCCCATGAACGCGTGGGGCATGCCGCCCATCGAGGCGTCGGGCCAGAAGCAGACGAGCACGTAGTCACCCTTGGGCAGCTTGTAGTTCATCGCGACCGTGTGACCGGGAGAGACGACACCGCCGTCGAAGCCGACGCGGAAGTTCACCGGCGGCGGACCTTCCTCGCCCTCCATCGCGGCGTCGACCCAGCCCCCGAAGTCCTTGACCGTCTTGCCCTTGTTGAGCTTCAGCAGGATCACGAAGTGGTTCTGGTCGCTGTAGTTCTTGAAGGTCAGCCTCCCCTTGTGGGCGATGGTCCTCGGCCCCTTGGCCCACGTCGCGCTGTTGATCGCCTTGACGCTAGAGCCGGACGGCATGGTCGCGCCGGTGTCGGCGCCGGCCACCGTGAAGGCGGTGAACGCCGACGGACGGTTCCGCTCGATGTCGGCGGCGTAGTAGCTGCCCGCCGGCAGGTTGACCGTGAGCTTGCCGATCCTGCCCGACGCCACGTTGACCCCACCGAACAGGGTGACGTGCGCCTCGAACCTCTTGAGCGCCTTGACCTTGCCCTTCTCCAGCCCCGCGTCGATGTCCGCGATGGCCTGGTCGAGGGTGTAGCCCGCGGCGAGCTGCACCAGCTGGAAGCCCGACGACTTGGCCTCGGTCGTCACCCGGAACTCGTTGACCCCCGGCTGGATCGTGGCCGGCATCGTGACGTTGTGCGCGGCAGTGATGCTGACCGACACCGTGCCGGCTGCTGTCTCCCGCTCAGCAGCCGCGCCGGCAGCACCGGCCGTTCCCCCTGCGAGCGCTCCAGCGGTCAGCACCATGACGCTGACGCCGAGCGCGGCGATACGTTGGACGGACATGCCGTACCTCCTCAGGCGCTCGATCGCACCCTGCGACCCCCGGCCCCGTGCGACAGGTTGCCCCTGACCGACGCTTCGCACCACCACGAATCCGAAGTGGTCAAGACCAGCTCCCACCCCCGTGGGCGCCGTGTCGAAGCCTTGGTCAAGCCTCAGACGAAGACGGCGACCGGACGAGCCCGCTCACCGTGCGGCTCGTAGAGCGCGAGGAACCCCCCGTCGGGGGCGAACACGGCGTGGGGTCCGGCATCGGGCAGGACGAGGTCGAGGGCACGGCCGAAGCGGACGTGGCCCGCCTGCTCGTCATCGAGGTCGACGACCGGGAACGACGCGCGAGCGGCGTCGGCGATCGGGAGCACGGCGAAGTCGTCGGAGAGCTGCTCGAGGGTGCGCGCCACCGAGAGGTCGAAGGACCCGACAGCCGTACGCCGGAGCGCGGTGAGGTGGCCGCCCACCCCGAGCGCCGCGCCCAGGTCCCGGGCGATGGCGCGGATGTAGGTGCCCGAGGAGCAGCGCACCGAGATGCGCGCCTCAGGCAGGTCGACCTCGTGGACCACGAGCTCGTGGATCGTGACCGGGCGCGCCTTCAGCTCGACCTGCTCCCCGTCGCGGACGCGCGCGTAGGCACGCTTGCCGTCGACCTTGATCGCGGAGACGGCGGTCGGCACCTGCTCGATGTCGCCGACGAACCGCGCCAGCTCCGTGCGTACGACGTCCTCGCTGACACCGTCGACGGCGCGGGTCGAGACGACCTCGCCCTCGGCGTCGTCGGTGGTCGTCGCCACGCCGAGCCGGATGGTCGCGTCGTAGGCCTTCTCGGTCAGCATCAGGTGACCGAGGAGCCGGGTGGCGCGGTCGACGCCGAGCACCAGGACGCCGGTCGCCATCGGGTCGAGGGTGCCCGCGTGCCCCACCTTGCGGGTGCCGGCCAGCCGGCGCACCCGCGACACCACGTCGTGCGAGGTCATGCCGGGGTCCTTGTCGACGACGACGAGACCGGGGTCGACCATCAGGGGCGGTCGTCCTCGTCGAGACCGCTGCCGAAGCCGCCGTCGAGGTCGTCCTCGTCGTCGAGCTCGTCCTCGGCGACCCGCGGCTTCTTGTAGGGGTCGGCCTCGCCGGCGTAGGCCGAGCCGCGCTGGGCGGCGACCGCGTCGTCCTGCTGCTTGGCGCGCGCCAGCACCTCGTCGAGCGCGCGGGCGCTCTCGGGCAGCGCGTCGGGGATGAAGGTCAGCGACGGCACGATGCGCATGCCGAGCTGCTTGGCGACCTCGGAGCGGATCACGCCCTTGGCCGACTCCAGCGCCGCGGCCGTGCTGGCTCGCTCCTCGTCCTCGCCGAGGACGGTGTAGAAGATCGACGCCTGCTGCGAGTCGCCGGTGACGCGGACGTCGGTGACGGTGACGAAGCCCAGTCGCGGGTCCTTGATCCGTCGCTCGAGCATCTCGGCGACGATGACCTGGATCCGGTCGGCGATCTTGCGGACGCGGGGGTTGCTCATGGTGCTCACTCTCTCAAAACTGCGCGTCACATGAATCCCCGCCTATGCGGGGAACTCGAACTTCTGGGGGCGTGCAAACCGCGAGAAGTTCCGGTTTCCCCGCATAAGCGGGGAAACCGGAACTCCGGGCTCGGTGATCAGCTGCGCGGGATCTCGCGCATCTCGAAGGACTCGACGATGTCGCCGATCTTGATGTCCTGGAAGTTCCTGAGCACGAGACCGCACTCGAAGCCTTCCCGGACCTCGGACGCGTCGTCCTTCTCCCGGCGGAGCGAGGCGAGGTCGAGGTTGTCGGCCACGACCGCACCGTCGCGCAGGACCCGCACCTTGGCGTTGCGGCGGATGAGGCCCGAGATGACCATGCAGCCTGCGATGTTGCCGGCCTTGGACGAGCGGAAGATCTCGCGGATCTCCGCCTGACCGAGGGTCGACTCCTCGTAGACCGGCTTGAGCATGCCCTTGAGGGCAGCCTCGATCTCCTCGATGGCCTGGTAGATGACCGAGTAGTAGCGAATCTCGACACCTTCCTTGTCGGCCATCTGGCTCGCCTTGCCCTGCGGGCGGACGTTGAAGCCGATGATGATCGCGTCGGAGGCGGCCGCCAGGTCGACGTTGGTCTCGGTGATGGCACCGACACCGCGGTCGATGACGCGCAGCGACACCTCGTCGCCCACGTCGATCTGCGACAGCGCGTCCTCGAGGGCCTCGACCGAACCGGACACGTCGCCCTTGAGGATGAGGTTGAGCTCCTGGCTCTCGCCCTTCTCCATGGAGGCCATGAAGTCCTCGAGGCTGCGACGCACGCGACGCTTGGCCTGCATGGCCGCACGCTCGCGCGCCTCACGCTTCTCGGCGATCTGGCGGGCCATGCGGTCGTCCTCGACCACGATGAAGTTCTGGCCCGCACCCGGCACCGCCGAGAGGCCCAGCACCATCGCGGGCCGCGACGGGTCCGCCTCGGTGATCTCGTTGCCGTGCTCGTCGAGCATGGCGCGGACACGACCGTGAGCCGGACCGGCCACGATCGAGTCGCCCACGCGCAGCGTGCCGCGCTGGACCAGCACCGTCGCCACCGGGCCGCGACCGCGGTCCAGGTGCGCCTCGACCACGAGGCCCTGGGCGTCCTGGTCGGGGTTGGCCCGCAGGTCGAGCGACGCGTCGGCGGTGAGCACGACGGCCTCGAGCAGCTTGTCGAGGTTGAGCCCGGCCTTGGCCGAGACGTCGACGAACATCGCGTCGCCGCCGTACTCCTCGGGGATCAGGCCGTACTCGGTGAGCTGGCCGCGGACCTTGGTCGAGTCGGCCTCCGGCTTGTCGATCTTGTTGACCGCCACCACGATCGGCACGTTGGCCGCCTTGGCGTGGTTGAGCGCCTCCACCGTCTGCGGCATGACGCCGTCGTCGGCCGCGACCACGAGGATCGCGATGTCGGTCGCCTGGGCACCACGGGCACGCATGGCGGTGAACGCCTCGTGACCCGGGGTGTCGATGAGGGTGATGCGACGGTCGTCGCCGTCGACCTCGGTGTGGACCTGGTAGGCACCGATGTGCTGGGTGATGCCACCGGCCTCCTTGTCGACCACGTTGGCGTTGCGCAGCGCGTCGAGGAGCTTGGTCTTTCCGTGGTCGACGTGACCCATGACGGTCACGACCGGCGGACGGACGACCAGGTCGGCCTCGTCGCCCTCGTCGGCGCCGAACTCGAGGTCGAACGTCTCGAGGAGCTCACGGTCCTCGTCCTCGGGCGAGACGATCTGCACGACGTAGTTGAGCTCCTCGGCGAGCAGCTCGAACGTCTCGTCACCCACCGACTGCGTGGAGGTGACCATCTCGCCGAGCGAGAAGAGCATCTGCACGAGCGCAGCGGCGTCGACGTTGATCTTCTCGGCGAAGTCGGTCAGCGAGGCGCCACGCGGGAGACGTACGGTCTCGCCGTTGCCCTTGCGGACGCGCACGCCACCGATGGTCGGGGCCTCCATGGCCTCGAACTCCTGGCGACGGGCGCGCTTCGACTTGCGACCGCGACGCGACGGACCACCCGGGCGACCGAAGGCACCCTGGGTCTGGCCGCGCTGGCCGGGACGACCGCCACCGGGACGACCGCCACCGGACGGGCCGAAGCCTCCGGGACGCCCCGGGGCACCGCCCGGAGCGCCGGCGCCGGCGCCGGGACGACCCGGGGCGCCGCCGCGGGCGGGGGCACCCGGACGACC